>Ga0310343_10000001_pt1 | contig 418170 bp, 377 predicted proteins | sample HC15DNA2025_MG_FD_203519 | JGI IMG/M metagenome (GOLD analysis project Ga0310343, IMG submission 203519) | Marine microbial communities from station ALOHA, North Pacific Subtropical Gyre - HC15-DNA-20-25_MG | ecosystem: Environmental > Aquatic > Marine > Oceanic | place: Pacific Ocean: North...
CCCTGGACGCGCTGGTGGAGCAGGCCAAGGCGGATATCCTCGCCCACACCGGCAAGGACCTGAAAACCCTGAAGCTGGACGCGGCCCGGGCGGAAAGCGCCCTGCGCGACAAGGCCGACGAGCTGGAGCGGCGCCGCGACACCTCCGACGCGGACACCCTGGAAACCCTGAATTCGGAATTGGACGCTTTGCAAGAACACGCGCAACTGACCCGCCTGGCGCTGAAAACCGCCGTGGAAGAACAGGGGCTGGTGGAAGAATGAGTCTGATCAACGCCCCTTCCCCGCACACCAGCCGGCACACCGACACCGGCGCGGTGATGCGCCAGGTGGTCTACGCCACCCTGCCCGGCCTGGCGGTGCTGGTCTGGCAGTTCGGCCTGGGCAGCCTGCTCAACGTGCTCTGGGCGGTGCTGGTGGCGGTGGTCTGCGAGGCCCTGTTCCTGCGCGCCAGGGGCAAGCCGGTGGCGTTTTACCTTAAGGACTGGAGCGCGGTGGTCACCGCCGTGCTGCTGGGCCTGGCGCTGCCGCCCACCGCGCCCTGGTGGCTGACCCTGATCGGCGTCGGCTTCGCCATCGTGGTGGCCAAGCAGCTCTATGGCGGTCTGGGCATGAACCCGTTCAACCCGGCGATGATCGGCTATGTGCTGTTGCTGATCTCTTTCCCGGTGGCGATGACCCAGTGGATCGCGCCCGGCGAGGCGCCCGCCCCGGCGGACAGCCTCGCCCTGTTCCTCGGCCAAACGCCGGCGGACGCCTTCACCGGCGCCACGCCGCTGGACACTTTCCGCACCTGGGCCGGCGACGCCGAGGCGCTGGCCGGCCACGACATTCTCGCCGGGCAGCTGGCGGGCCCCGGCTGGGAGGCCGTCAATCTGGCGTTCCTGCTCGGCGGCCTCTACCTGCTGGCGCGCCGTATCATCACCTGGCAGATCCCGGTGGCGTTCCTGGCCGGCCTGGCGCTGCCGGCGCTGATCGCCCACCAGGTGGACGCGGCGCGCTTTGCCGGCCCGCTGTTCCACCTGTTTTCCGGCGGCGCCATGCTGGGCGCGTTCTTCATCGCCACCGACCCGGTGAGCGCCGCCACCAGCCGCCTGGGGCGGTTTATCTACGCGCTGCTGATCGGCCTGCTGATCTGGGTGATCCGCACCTTCGGCGGCTACCCGGACGCGGTGGCGTTCGCGGTGCTGCTGCTCAATCTGTCGGCGCCGTTTATTGATTACTACACCCAGCCGCGCGCCTACGGGCACCGCAAGGCGAACAAGGGGGCCAACCCATGATCCGCCAGGCGATAACCCGCAACGCCGTGATCCTGGGGCTGTTCGCCATCGGCACCGCCGCCGCGCTGGCGCTGACCAACCAGGCCACCCTGCCGCGGGTGGAGTGCAACCGCCAGAACGCCCTGATCGCGTCTCTGGCCCAGGTGATGCCCGACGACCGTCACGACAATGTGCTGATCACGGACCGCATTGAAGTGCGTGACCCGCTGCTCGGCAACGGCGCGCAGCATATCTACCGGGCCCGCCGCGACGGCGCGCCGTCCGGCGTGGTGCTCGAAGCCACCGCCCCGGACGGCTATGGCGGCGCCATTGATCTGATCGTGGGCGTGGACACCGGCGGCCGCGTGCTGGGCGTGCGGGCGGTGCCGCCGCACAACGAAACCCCGGGCCTGGGCGACAAAATAGAACGGCGCAAATCCGACTGGATCACCACCTTCAACGGCCGCTCCCTGACCAACCCGGACGACGCCGGCTGGGCGGTGAAGAAAGACGGCGGCAGCTTCGACAGCTTCACCGGCGCCACCATCACCCCGCGCGCCGTGGTCGGCGCCGTGCACCGCGCCCTGCTTTATTTCCGTGATCACAAAGAGCCGGTGTTCCAGGCACCGGCCACCGACGACGCGCCAGACAGCATGAGGGAGGCCTGCCGTGGCTGAGACCGACTACCGGAAAATCACCCTCGACGGGCTCTGGAACAACAACCCGGCCACCGTGCAGATACTCGGCCTGTGCCCGCTGCTGGCGGTCACCGGCACGGTGGTCAACGCCCTGGGGCTGGGGCTGGCCACGCTGGTGGTGCTGATGGGCTCCAACGGCGCCGTGTCGCTGATCCGCGGCTATGTCACCGACGCGGTGCGGCTGCCCGCCTTCGTGATGATCATCGCCGCTCTGGTGACGGTGATCGAAATGCTGATGCGCGCCTTCACCTTCGAGCTGTACGAAATCCTGGGTATTTTCATTCCCCTGATCGTCACCAACTGCACCGTGCTGGGCCGCGCCGACGCCTTCGCCAGCAAGAACCCGGTGCTGCCCTCGCTGCTGGACGGCTTCATGATGGGCGCCGGCTTCCTGGTGATCCTGGTGATCCTCGGCGGCATGCGCGAGCTGATCGGCCAGGGCACGCTGTTCGATAACATGCAGTTATTGCTAGGCCCCGTCGCCTCCGGCTGGCGCCTGGAAGTGTTCCCGGACTACCCCGGCTTCCTGTTCGCGGTGCTGCCACCGGGCGCCTTTATCGGCCTGGGGCTGATCATCGCCGGCAAGAACGTTATCGACCGGCGCCTCAAAGCCGCCCGCAAGGCCCGGCAAGCGGACCAGCCCACCGCCAGCCGGCGGGTACGCACCACCGGCAAGGTGAGCTGAAAAGCGGGTGATCGGGCCAACACGGTTGCCGTTCTAATGTCGTAGCCCCAGTGATCTGGTTCAAAAGCACGGCGCTTTTAACAGCGTTATACAACGTTCACCGGGCTTCCCGGGTAAAAATAGCGCCCACTACGTTAAAGCGCGCGCCAGTGATCGGCGCATGCCAAGAATCAGAAAGGAGGCCATTATGAAAACAGCAGCAACCGTGGCACTCGCCGTGGTAGGCACCGTGGCCGTCGCCGGTGTCGGTTACGGCGGCTATCAGGCGCTCAACGACGAAGGCCCTTACGCCGAAGTGGTCAAAGTGGAGCCCGCCACCAAAACCTGGCAGGAACCCAACCAGCGTTGCGAGCAAGTCACCGTGCAGCGGCAGAAACCGGTCAAGGACAAACACCAGATCGCCGGCAGCGCCATCGGCGCGGTGGTGGGCGGTGTTATCGGCCACCAGTTCGGTGGCGGCAGCGGCAAGGACGTGGCCACCGCCGCAGGCGCCGTGGCCGGCGGTTACGCGGGCAACAAGGCGCAGGAACGCATCCAGGAAGGCAACACCTACACCACCACCGAAGAGCGTTGCCAGACCATTATGGAAACCCGCAGCGAACAGGTCGGCTACAACGTCACCTACCGCTTCGACGGCCAGACCCAGACCGTGCGCATGGAAAACGAACCCGGCGACCGCCTGCCGGTGGAAAACGGCCGGGTGGTGACCGACTAAGGCGCCCCGGAAGCGCACCACGCCAGCACCCACCGGGTGGCGTCGCCGCCCGGTTCCCCCTTCGTTATACTGTCCGTTTTTCGCCAGCGAACCCGACGCCATGAATCGCGAAAAACGCACCGAAATCTTCCGGCGGTTGCGCGAACAGCGACCGCACCCCACCACCGAGCTCTATTTCACCACGCCGTTCGAGCTGCTGGTGGCCGTGGTGCTGTCCGCCCAGGCCACCGACGTGGGCGTCAACAAAGCCACCGCAAAACTCTTCCCGGTGGCCAACACGCCCCACGCCATCCGCGCCCTGGGCGTGGACGGCCTCAAAACCTACATCAAGACCATCGGCCTGTTTAACTCCAAGGCCGCCAACATCATCAAACTCTGCGACCAGCTGATTGAGCAGCACGACGGCGAAGTGCCGCGCTCCAGAGCCGCCCTGGAAGCACTGCCCGGTGTCGGGCGCAAAACCGCCAACGTGGTGCTGAACACCGCCTTCGGCGAGCCCACCATCGCCGTGGACACGCACATCTTCCGGGTCTCGAACAGGACGCGCATCGCGCCGGGAAAAAACGTGGTGGAAGTGGAGCAGCGGCTGATGCGGACCGTGCCGGAAGAGTTCAAGCGGGACTGCCACCACTGGCTGATTCTGCACGGGCGCTACACCTGCGTGGCGCGCAAACCCAAATGCGGCGAGTGCCTCATCGCCGACCTCTGCGAGTTCCCAATCAGTAAACGACCGGACTGAAAAAGCCGGCCGTCCCGGGGAAAGGACGGCCGGTGAAAGCGGAATGACGGAAGAGCGGGCGGCATTCCGCGTCAACGGTCTACAGAACTCAGAGACTCAGCCGGTCACGGATCCGCGACAACGTCATCTCGCCGATGCCCTTCACCGCCATAAGCTGATCGACGGATTCGAACGGCCCTTCCCGGTCCCGCCAGGCCACGATCGAGGCGGCGGTCTTGGGGCCGATGCCTTTCAGGGTCTGCAGCTCTTCCACTCCGGCGTTGTTCAGGCTCACCGTGGTGTCCACGGCGGCGGCACCGTCGCCGGCGCCCTCCGCTTCGGGGGCGGCCTGGGCGGCGGGCAGGCCGCCGGCAAGCAGCATCAGGCTGAGTAGCAGGGTTTGATACAGTTTTCGTCCATGGAGCTTCATCGTCCTTCCTCCTTATCGGTTTGGGTTAGGACGTTCTACTCTAGGCGGGACGAAGCGGCGGGGCTGTAAGCCTGCGCGGTGACTTTTCGCGCTCTGATCAGGAAAGACTTTGTAGGATATCGTCGACCGCGGCCGTGGGATTTTCCGCACGGGTGATCGGGCGTCCGATCACCATGAAGTCCACGCCCCATTCGCGGGCCTGGGGCGGCGTCACCACCCGGCGCTGGTCGTCGCCGGCGCTGCCGGCCGGTCGAATGCCGGGGGTTACCAGGGCGAAATAGTCGCCGCAGGCGGCGCGCAGCATGGCGGCCTCGCGGGCCGAGCAGACCACGCCGTCGAGACCGCTGTCGCGGGTCAGGGCCGCCAGGCGGCGGACCTGGTCCTCGGGTTCGTGGTCGATGCCGATTTCCTGAAGGTCGGCCCGTTCCTGGCTGGTGAGCACGGTGACCGCGATCAACAGCGGCGGACGCTCATGGCCGACCAGCGCCTCACGGGCGGCGAGCATCATGCGGCTGCCGCCGCTGGCATGGACGTTGACCATCCATACGCCCAGGTCGGCGGCGGCCTTGACGGCGCCGGCCACGGTGTTGGGAATGTCGTGGAATTTGAGGTCCAGGAACACCTGGAAGCCTTTGTCGTGGAGGGCGCGCACCACGTCCGGTCCGCCGCGGGTGAACAGCTCCTTGCCCACCTTGACCCGCACCTTGGCCGGGTCGAGCCGGTCCGCCATCGCCAGCGCCTGGTCCGGTTGCGAGTAATCCAGGGCGACGATAATGGGGCTGGCGACGGTCACGGCTTAATCTCTCCTTCGGAGCGGGGTTTGATGGTGCCCCAGCGGCGGCAGCTGGGACAGCGCCACTGCAGCAACGGGGTCTGGAACCCGCAGCGGCGGCACTGATAGATGGTTTTACCGCTGGTCAGCCGCTCGGTGAGGGCTTTGAGCAGACCCAGGTGCTCGCGGGCCTCGCCTTCCGCCGACCCTTGCAGGTTCATGTCGATCAGGCGGTGCAGGCCGAGCACCGTGGGGTTGGCCTGCATGTAGTCGGCGATGAACTGCCCGGCCTCGCGGTCACCGTAGCGCTCGCGCAGCTGCTCGGACAGCAGCAGCACCCGGGCGGTGCTGGGTGTCTCGGCGCTGTAATCGGCGAGCATGCGGATAAAGTCCTCTTCTTTCTCCAGTGCCTGATAGCACTGGCGCAACTCGCTGAGCACCTCGTCAAAGAAGTCCGGATCCTGTTTCCAGATGCGGCGGAACGCGTCGATGGCCGCATTCCAGTCTTCCTCGCGCATTTCCAGGCGCCCCTGCAGGACGCTGGCGCGAACGCAGTTCTTGTCGAAGCCGAGGGCGCGGCGCAGCATGCGGCGTGCCGGGTTGAGCTCGCTGCGGGCGATCTGCGCTTCCGCTTCCTCGCAGCAGTAGTGGGCCAGCACCGGGGCGATCTTGGGCTGCGATTTAACCAGGTGCTCGCCCATGGAGATGGCGTTGGTCCAGTCACGCTCCTGCTCGTACAGGTAGGTGAGCTGGCGAATCACCTGCTCGCGCTTTTCGCACTCCTGGTCGAGCATTTCCAGCAGCACTTCCTCGGCCCGGTCGAACAGGCCGCCGGCCAGGTAGTCCTCGGCCAGCTCCAGCTGAATCTGCTCCTGGGTGGCGCGGGGCAGCTCGCCCTGCTCGAGAAGGTGGGAGTGAATCAGGGTGGCGCGGTCGAATTCGCCGCGCTTGCGGAACAGGCGCGCCATGCTGAGGTGCGTTTCCAGGGTCTGGTCGTTGACCTCCAGGCTGTTGAGCAGGGCCTGCACCGCCTTGTCCGGCTCTTCGTTGAGCAGAAAATTCAGACCGGCCACGTACTCCTGGGACAGCGAATCCATGCGCCGGCGCTGGCGGCGTTTACCTTCACGCCGGCCGAGGAAAAAGCCCGTGGCGATGGCGAAAAAGAACAGCGGAATAAGCCAAAGCGGTTCGCTCATGAACGGGGTCCGAACAGGCCGCGCAACCCTTTCAGGCCCAGGCCGGTGACCAGCCCCGCCAGCAGGCCGAGGGCCAGCAGCACCACCACCAGTGCGCCCAGCGTCACCTGGTATTGCCAGTCGGCGACGGGCACCGCCAGGGTCACCGGCTGGGTGTTGGCGGTGACGAACAGGAAAGCCGCCATGAAGATCAGCAGCAAAACCAGAATCAGAAAAATACGGTAAAGATTTCGCATCACATCGTCCTGCTGGGGCGATCAGCCGTTGACGGCTTCGCCGGGGGCGTCATCGGCGTTGCGTTTGTCGTCGCCATGGGTTCCGGACGACGCGTCGAACATGGAGTCATTGACCCGTTCGCGCAGCTCTTTACCGGATTTGAAATGGGGAACGTACTTGCCATGCAGCTTGACGCTGGCGCCAGTCTTGGGATTACGGCCCACGCGAGGTGCACGGAAATGAAGGGAAAAACTGCCGAAACCGCGTATTTCGATGCGGCCCCCTTCAGCGAGGGTGTCGGCCATGTAGTCAATCAGGGTTTTTACGGCGAGCTCCACATCCCTGGGAGACAATTGCTGGTTTTCCTTGGAAATACGGGCAATCAGTTTCGATTTGGTTAACGCTGACGCCATTGCAACCTACTCCCCTGGGCTCCCTGCCCAAGCGGGGCCGGCCTGATGGCCGGCCCCCGGGAGGAGCCGTTATGACTCGTTGCTGTTTTCCATCTGCTTCTTGATCAGATCACCAATGGTCTTGGGCGCGTTGGCGTCCGGACCCTGGGTATCCAGTGCTTCCTTGTCCTGCACCTGATCTTTGGCGCGTACGGACAGGGTGATCACACGGTTCTTGCGATCCACGTTGGTGATGCGGGCTTCCACCTCGTCACCGACGCTGAGCACTTCGGTCGCATCGTTGACCTTGTCGCGGCTGAGTTCGCTGGCACGCAGGGATGCTTCCACGTTTTCAGCCAACTCCACGGTGGCGCCCTTGGCGTCCACTTCCGTTACCTTGCCTTTAACGATGGTGCCCTTCTCGTTTGCAGCAACATACTGAGCAAACGGATCATCTGTCAACTGCTTGATTCCAAGGGAAATTCTTTCCCGCTCGGCATCAATGGACAGTACCACGGTTTCCAGCTCGTCGCCCTTGTTGAAGTTGCGCACCGCCTCTTCGCCCTGCTCTTCCCAGGAGATGTCGGACAGGTGCACCAGGCCGTCGATGCCGCCTTCCAGGCCGATGAAGATACCAAAGTCGGTGATCGACTTGATCTTGCCGCTAATGCGGTCGCCTTTCTGGTAGTTCTCGGAGAAGGATTCCCACGGGTTGGACTGGCACTGCTTGATACCCAGGGAGATACGACGACGGTCTTCGTCGATGTCCAGGATCATCACTTCCACTTCGTCGCCGATCTCGACAACCTTGGACGGGTGGATGTTCTTGTTGGTCCAGTCCATCTCGGACACGTGCACCAGACCTTCCACGCCTTCTTCGATTTCCGCGAAGCAGCCGTAGTCGGTGAGGTTGGTGACCCGGGCCTTGACGCGGGCACCTTCCGGGTACTTCTGCACGATATCGTGCCAGGGATCTTCGCCCAGCTGCTTGAGACCCAGGGACACACGCATCTTCTCGCGGTCGAACTTGAGGACCTTGATCTCGATTTCCTGGCCCACTTCGACGATTTCGCTGGGATGCTTGATGCGCTTCCAGGCCATGTCGGTGATGTGCAGCAGGCCGTCGATGCCGCCCAGGTCGACGAACGCGCCGTAGTCGGTCAGGTTCTTGACGATACCCTTGACGACCATGCCTTCCTGCAGAGACTCGAGCAGCGCTTCGCGCTCGGCGGAGTGCTCGGCTTCCATGACCGCGCGGCGGGACACCACCACGTTGTTACGCTTGGGATCGAGCTTGATGACCTTGAAATCCAGGTCCTTGCCTTCCAGGTGGGTCACGTCGCGTACCGGACGGATGTCCACCAGGGAGCCGGGCAGGAACGCGCGGATCGGGCCGATATCGACGGTGAAGCCACCCTTCACCTTGCCGGAAATCTGACCTTTGACGATCTCGTCTTTGTCGAAAGCCACTTCCAGTTCGCCCCACACTTCGGCGCGCTTGGCCTTTTCGCGGGACAGACGGGTGAAGCCCATGCCGTCATCGATAGCGTCAACCGCCACTTCCACTTCATCGCCTTCGGCGATTTCCAGTTCACCGGTTTCGCTGATGAACTCGCCGCGGGCGATGATGCCCTCGGACTTGAGGCCGGCGTTAACGGTCACCCAGTCGCTGTCGATGGCGACCACGGTGCCTTTGATGATGGAACCACGGGCAACGTCGAGGTCCTTAAGGCTTTCTTCAAAAAGTTCGGCAAAAGATTCAGTCATGGAGAAGTCTCACGGATACACATACCAACCAGCAGGCATGGGTTATTACTAAAAGGCCACCGCCCCAAGCTGGTTTACTGTCAGGGGCCGGGCGACCTGTCACTTAACACTCATTGCGGGAGCGGCCCTGCCCGCGGACCCCGCGTAATCGGGGTTGCCGCGGCCAGGGCCGCTCCTACGGATGAATACGGTTTTACCGCCTTCAGACCAGAGATCGGCGGGCGGCCTCATCGAGAATCGCGTCCACCACCTGTTCCACGGAGAGCGAGGTGGAATCGATCTCCACCGCGTCATCAGCGGGCTTCAGCGGTGCCACATCGCGGTTCATGTCCCGGTCGTCCCGGGTCTGGATGTCCTCGATAAGGGTCGCGAGGGTAGCATCAAAGCCCTTTTCCTTCAACTGGGCGTAGCGCCGGCGGGCGCGCTCCTCGGCGCTGGCGTTGAGGTAGATCTTGAGCGGCGCGTCCTGGAATACCACCGTGCCCATATCACGGCCGTCGGCCACCAGGCCCGGGCTCAGGGCGAAGGCCCGCTGGCGGGCGAACAGCGCGTCGCGCACCGGCTGCAGCACGGCCACCTGGCTGGCCATCTCGCCGACTTCCTCGCGACGGATGTCGGCGCTCACGTCCTCGCCGTCGAGCACCACGGCGGTGTCGCCGTTCTGCTCGCGGAACACCACCGGCAGGTTCTCGGCGAGCCGGATCAGCGCCGGCTGGTCATCCAGGGCCACGCCCTGGCGGGTGGCGTACAGGCCCAGCACCCGGTAGAGAGCGCCGGAGTCGAGCAGGTGCCAGGCCAGGCGGGCGGCCACCAGGCGCGCCACGGTGCCCTTGCCGGAGGACACCGGGCCGTCGATGGTGATGATCGGGATCATGCGTTCTCCTTGGATGCGTGCACCTCCAGGTCGAGACCGGCGCCGCGGGCAAGATCCGCGAAGCCCGGGAAGCTGGTGGCCACGTTGGCACAGCGGCGGATGGTGATGGGCGCCGAGGCGCGCAGCGCCGCCATGGCGAAACTCATGGCGATACGGTGATCGCCGTGGGAATCCACCTCGCCGCCGCCGAACGGGCCGCCGACGATGCGGATACCGTCCTCATAGACTTCATGCTCCACGCCCAGCGCCGCCAGGCCGTCCGCCATCACCTGAATGCGGTCGGACTCCTTGACGCGCAGCTCCTCGGCGCCGCGCAGCACGGTTTCGCCCTGGGCGCAGGCGGCGGCGATGAAGATCGCCGGAAACTCGTCGATGGCCAGCGGCACCAGCTCCCGGGGGATCTCGATGCCCTTGAGCGGCGCGCTCCTGACCACCAGGTCGGCCACCGGCTCACCGCCGGAATCGCGCGGGTTCTCCAGGCGGATGTCCGCGCCCATCAGCTTGAGAATGTCGATCACGCCGGTGCGCGTCGGGTTCACCCCCACATGGGGCAGGGTCAGCTCGCTGCCTTCGGCGATGGAGGCGCCGACCAGGAAGAACGCCGCCGAGGAGATGTCCGCCGGCACGTCCAGGGGGCCCGCCGCCAGCGGCGTGCCGCCGGTCACCGTGCTGGTGGCGCCGTCGCGCCGCACCGGCACGCCGAACCCGCCCAGCATCCGCTCGGTGTGGTCGCGGGTGGGGGCCGGCTCGGTCACCGAGGTGTCGCCCTCGGCGTACAGGCCCGCCAGCAGCACCGCCGACTTCACCTGGGCGGACGCCATCGGCAGCGGATAGTGGATGCCCTTCAGCGTCTGGCCGCCGTGGATACGCACCGGCGGGCGGCCGCCCTCGCCGGTGTCGATGCGCGCGCCCATTTCCCGCAGCGGGCCGGCGACCCGCTCCATGGGCCGCTTGGAGAGCGATTCATCGCCGGTCAGTTCGGTGTCGAACGCCTGGCCGGCGAGCAGGCCGGTAAGCAGCCGCATGGAAGTGCCGGAATTGCCCATGTAGAGCGGTTTGCCCGGCGCCTTGAGGCCGTGCAGGCCGACCCCGTGCACGATCACCTGACCGTGGTGGGGGCCTTCGATCAGCACGCCCATGTCGCGGAACGCCTGCAGCGTGGCCAGGGCGTCCTCCCCTTCCAGAAACCCCTCCACGGTGGTGGTGCCCTCGGCCAGGGACGCCAGCATGATGGCCCGGTGGGACATGGATTTATCACCCGGCACCCGCAGCCGGCCGTTGAGCCGGCCGCCGGGGCGCGCCAGGAAGGTGGGGTTGGATTGCTGTGTCATGCCTGTCTCGTCGTCGGAATGCCGGGCGCGGGTGTAGGAGGTGCGCTCGTTCATGGCCAGAAAGTGGGCCCGGGCGGCGTTGGCCCGGGTCATGACGCCCATCAGGGCCTCGTCGTCGTTATGCTCGATGGCGTTCTGGAAACGGTCGATACCATCCCGGAACAGGGCCAGCGCTTCCAGTACCGCGTCCCGGTTCTCGCGGAAGATGTCGTGCCACATCACCGGGTCGGAACTGGCGATGCGGGTAAAATCACGGAAGCCGCCGGCGGCGTAGCGGAAAATCTCGGTGGAATCGCCCTGCCGGGCCAGGGTATCGACCAGCGAAAACGCCAGCAAATGCGGCAGATGGCTGGTTTCCGCCAGCACCCGGTCGTGGTGGTCCGGCGCCATCTCCAGCACCTCCGCGCCCACCGCCGCCCACAGCGCGTTCACCCGCGCGGTGGCGCCGGGGTCGGTGTCCGGGGTGGGCGTCAGAATCACCCGGTGCTGGCGATACAGCCCCGCATCGGCGGCTTCCACGCCGCTTTTTTCCTTGCCGGCGATCGGGTGGCCCGGCACGAAGCGCGGGAAATGATCGCCCAGGGCCCGGCGGGCTTCGGCGATCACCGCGCCTTTGACGCTGCCGCCGTCGGTGACGATGGCGCGCTCGGCGAGCCCCGGGCGCAGCGCTTTCAGCACCGCCCCCATGGACGACACCGGCGTCGCCACGAACACCAGATCGGCGCCGCGCACCGCCACCGCCAGGTCCTGGCTGCCCTCGTCGATCAGCCCCAGGGCCAGGCCCTGCTCCAGGGTGCGCGTGGAGCGGGAGCCGGCCACCACGGTGCGCGCCAGCCCCTGCTCGCGGATGGCGGCGGCCAGCGAGCCGCCGATCAGACCCAGCCCGATGATGGCGACACGTTGAAACAGAGGGGGCCGGTGCGCGCTCATCAGCGGCGCGTCACTTGTTTCAGGGCCTGCAGGAAACGTTCGTTGTCGCGGGCGGTGCCGGCGGTGACCCGCAGGTGGTTGGGCAGGCCGTAGCCGCCCAGCGGGCGCACGATCACCCCTTCGCGCAGCAGCCCCTGGTAGACCGTCTCGGCGTCGCCGCCGCAGTCGAAGGCGATAAAATTGGCCACCGAAGGAATCTGCGTGAAGCCGAGGGCGTCGAGCCCTTCCGCCAGCTGCACCAGGCCGGCGGTGTTCTCGCCCTTGGAGTTCTCGATATGGTCAAGGTCGCCCAGGGCCGCCTGGGCCGCCGCCAGCGCCGGAATATTGACGTTGAAGGGCTGGCGCACCCGGTTGAGCACATCGGCGATCTGCGGGTGCGATACGGCGTAGCCCACGCGCAGGCCGGCCAGGCCGTGGATCTTGGAAAAGGTGCGGGTGACCACCAGGTTCGGGTAGCGGTCGAGCCGCTTCAGGCCGTCCGGGTAGTGGCTTTCCTCCACGTACTCAAAGTACGCCTCGTCCAGCACCACGATCACCCGCTCCGGCACCCGGGCCAGGAAGTTGTCCAGCGCCTGGTCATTGAACCAGGTGCCGGTGGGGTTGTTGGGGTTGGCCAGGAACACCACCCGGGTGCGTTCGGTGATGGCGTCCGCCATGGCGGCCAGGTCGTGGCCGTAGAGGTGCGAATCCACCGACACCGGCTTGGCGGAGCAGCCCAGGGTCACCAGCGGGTAGATGGCGAAGGCGTACTCCGAGAACACCGCCTCGTCGCCGGGCTGCAGATAGGCGCGCGCCACCAGCTCGAGCACGTCGTTGGAGCCGTTGCCCAGGGTGATGCGGTCGCTGCTCACGCCCAGGTTGTCCGCCAGGGCGTGTTTCAGCTCGAAACCGGCGCCGTCCGGGTAGAGGTGGATCTGATCCAGCGACCGGCGCGCCGCTTCCAGCGCCCGGTGGCTGGGGCCCAGCGGGTTTTCGTTGCTGGCCAGCTTGACCACGTCGCGCAGGCCCAGCTCACGCTGCAGCTCCTCGACGGGTTTGCCCGGCTGATAGGGGCGCAGTTGCTGCACGCCGTTGTTGGCCAGTTGGGTGTAATCGCAAGTCATAGCGCTTTCCTACAGAACCGCCTTCGGATAGGAGCCCAGCACCTTGATGGTATTGCCGTCGGCTTCCAGAGTCTCCAGCACCTCGGTGAGCGTGGCGTCGGCTTTGTGGCCCTCGCAGTCGACGAAGAACACATAGCTCCAGTTGGCGATGCGCGAGGGCCGGCTTTCCAGACGGGTCAGGTTGATGCCCTTGTCCCGGAACGGCCGTAGCAGATCGGACAGCAGCCCCGGACGGTTCTTGCCGGAGATCAGCAGGCTGGTCTTGTCGCGGCCGGAGGGCGGCGTGTCCTGGCGGCCGATGATCAGGAAGCGGGTGGTGTTGTCCGGGCGGTCCTCGATGTTGCGCTGCACCGGCTCCAGATTATAGAGCTCGCGGGCCATGTCGCCGGCGATGGCCATGGCGTTCCATTCGTCCTTGAGCCGCCGCGCGGCCTCCGCGTTGGAACTCACCGCCACCCGCTCCACGGCCGGCATGTGCGCGTCCAGCCACTGGCGGCACTGGGCCAGGGTCTGTTGGTGCGAGTAGATGCGCGTCACCTTGTCGCGGCGGGTGTGCGGGCCGGCCAGCAGGTGGTGGTGGATACGCAGTTCCACCTCACCGCAGATCTTGAGGTCGGAGTTCATGAACGAATCCAGGGTGTGGTTCACCATGCCCTCGGTGGAGTTTTCCACCGGCACCACGCCGAAGTGCACGGCGCCCGCCTCCACCTCGCGGAACACCTCGTCGATGGCGCCCAGCGGCACGCTTTCCACCGCGTGGCCGAAATGCTTGATCGCCGCCTGCTGGGTGAAGGTGCCCTCCGGGCCCAGAAACGCCACGCGCATGGGCTGTTCCAGCGCCAGGCACACGCTCATCACCTCGCGGAACAGGCGCGCCATGGATTCCGCGTCGATCGGGCCCTTATTGCGTTCCTTAATGCGGCTCAGTACCTGGGCCTCCCGCTCCGGGCGGTAAAACACCGGCTCGGCATCCTCGCGGCGCTTCACTTCGGCCACCTGGTGGGCGAGCTCGGCGCGGTGATTGAGCAGATCCTGGAGCTGCTGGTCCAGGGCGTCGATCTGATCTCTCAGCTTGTCCAATGATTCGGTCATGTCAGGTTCCGCCTGGGCGCGCCACGGCTGGCGAGTGCGCGCACCCGCCTTATCCGTTGCGTTTTTCGAAGTCCGCCATGAAATCTATCAGGGCATCCACGGCCGTTTCCGGTACCGCATTATAAATGCTGGCGCGCATGCCGCCGACACTGCGGTGGCCCTTGAGGTTGCGCAGCCCGGCGGCGTCCGCCTCGGCCAGAAACGCCTTGTCCAGAGCGCTGTCGGAGAGAATGAAAGGCACGTTCATCCAGCTGCGCTGGGTGGGCGCCACCGGGTTGCTGTAGAAGCCGCTGGCGTCGATGAAACCGTACAGCTTGTCCGCCTTGCGCCGGTTGATCTCGCCCATGGCGTCCACTCCGCCCTGCTCCTTGAGCCACTGGAACACCAGGCCGGCCAGATACCAGGCGAAGGTGGGGGGCGTGTTGTACATGGAGCCGTTCTCGGCGTGGGTCTGGTAGTTCATCATCGCCGGCACCGAGGCGCCGGCCCGGCCGAGCAGGTCCTTGCGCACGATCACCACGGTGATCCCGGCCGGGCCGATGTTCTTCTGCGCGCCGGCGTAGATCAGGCCGAAGCGGCTGACATCCAGCGGACGCGACAGGATGGTGGAGCTCATATCCGCCACCAGCGGCTTGTCCACCTCGGGCACGAAATCGAACTCCAGCCCGCCGATGGTTTCGTTGGGACAGTAATGCACGTAGGCGGCGTCGTCGGAGAGCCGCCAGTCGCTCTGCGCCGGCGCATAGGTGAAGTTGCGGTCCTCGCTGGAGGCCGCCACATTGATCTCGCCGAAGCGGCGCGCTTCCTTGATCGCCTTGCTGGACCACTGGCCGGTGTTGATGTAATCGGCGCGGCCCGCGTCGCCGAGCAGGTTCATGGGCACCATGGCGAACTGGGCACTGGCGCCGCCCTGCAGGAACAGCACCGCGTAGTCGTCGGAAATCCCCATCAGATCGCGCAGGTCCTTTTCGGCCTGCTCCGCCATGGCCACGATCACGTCATCGCGGTGGCTCATTTCCATCACCGACATGCCGGTGCCACGGTAATCCAGCATTTCCTCGCGGGCCCGCTGAAGGACCGCTTCCGGCAAGGCCGCCGGGCCGGCGCAAAAGTTATAAGCGCGGGACATTGGTTGATCTCCGGGTTACAGGCGGCTGGCGCCGCCCTTGTCGTTACTCTTGGTCGCCGTCCGCCGGCGCGTTGTCGGCTCCGTCAGCGCCGTTTTCTTCGCCGGTGCCCTCTTCCAGCTCTTCGTCGTCCACGTCCAGCTCCGGAATCGGCGCCAGACCGGACAAGGCTTCACCGTTGCCGAGGCGGATCAGGCGAACACCCTGGGTGTTGCGGCCCAGATGGCTGACTTCGTCCACGCGGGTGCGCACCAGGGTGCCCTGGTTGGAGATCAGCATGATGTCCTCATTGCCGAACACCTGGGCGGCGCCCACCAGCGGGCCGTTACGCTCGTTGACCACCATGCCGATCACACCCTGGGTGCCCCGGCCCTTGGTGGGGAACTCGCTCAGGTCGGTACGCTTGCCGTAGCCGTTCTCGGACGCGGCCAGCATCTGCCCGCCTTCCTGCGGCACCATCAGCGCGATCACTTCCTCGCCCTCGGCCACTTTCATGCCACGCACGCCGCGGGCGGTGCGGCCCATCACCCGGACCTTGGATTCCTGGAAGCGGACCACTTTGCCGTTGCCGGCCACCAGCACCACGTCTTCGTCGCCCTGGGTAATGGCCACGTTGACCAGGTGCTCGCCCTCCTGCAGACGCACGGCGATCAGGCCGTTGCTGCGCGGCTTGGCGAACTTGGCCAGCTCGGTGCGTTTGACCACGCCGTTGGAGATCGCCATGAAGATGAACGGCCCTTCGGCGGCCTGCGGCTCGCTGTCGGCGCCATCGGCTTCCATGTCTTCCACCACCTCGGCGGCTTCGCCGTCGATGGCCGTCGCGTCGGCGTCGGTCTCGTCCTCATCATCGCCGCCGGCGCGCTGGCGGACCATTTCGGCGTCCAGACGCAGAATGGCGGTGATGCGCTCCTCGGGCTTGAGCGCCGGAATCAGGTTGACGATCGGCTTGCCACGGGAGGCGCGGCCGCCCTGGGGCAGCTCGAACACGCGCAGCCAGTAGACCTTGCCTTCATTGGTGAAGCACAGAAGGGTGTCGTGGGTGCCGGCCACCAGCAGCTGCTCGACGTAATCCTCGTCCTTCAGCTGGCCGGCGGACTTGCCGCGCCCGCCGCGCTTCTGCGCGCGGTAGGTGTCGATCGGCTGGGTCTTGGCGTAGCCGGAATGGCTGAGCGTGACCACCACGGTTTCCTCGGCGATCAGGTCTTCCATGCTCAGATCCAGCCGCGAGGTCTGGATTTCCGTGCGGCGCTCGTCGCTGTACTCCGAACGGATCGCGTGCAGTTCGTCGCGGATCACCTGCATCAGGCGGTCCGGGTCGGCCAGGATCAGCATCATTTCGCGGATCTGGTCCAGCAGCACCTGGTAATCGGTGATCAGTTTTTCCCGTTCCAGGCCGGTCAGTTTCTGCAGGCGCAGATCGAGAATCGCCTGGGCCTGCTCCGGGCTCAGGTGGTAGAAGTTGTCGCGCAGCCCGTAGTGCTCATCGAGACCGTCCGGGCGGGCGGCGTCTTCGCCGCCGGCGCGCTCCAGCATGGCCAGTACGTCGCCCGGCGCCCAGCCCTTGGCAAGCAGTTTTTCCTTCGCCTCGGCGGCGCTCGGCGAGCCCTTGATCAATTCGATCACCGGGTCGATGTTGGCCAGCGCCACCGCCAGACCTTCCAGCAGGTGGGCCTTTTCGCGGGCCTTGCGCAGTTCGTACACGGTGCGGCGGGTCACCACCTCGCGGCGGTGACGCAGGAAGGCGTCCAGCAGCTCGCGCAGGTTCAGGGTGCGCGGCTGGCCGTCCACCAGCGCCACGGTGTTGATGCCGAACACGGTCTCCATCTGCGTCTGCTGATAGAGGTTGTTGAGCACCACTTCCGCGTTCTCGCCCCGGCGCAGCTCGATATAGACCCGCATGCCCTGCTTGTCGGATTCGTCGCGCAGCTCGGTGATGCCCTCGATCTTCTTTTCCTTGACCAGCTCGGCGATTTTCTCGATCAGCCGTGCCTTGTTCACCTGATAGGGCAGCTCGTGAATGATGATGGCTTCCTTGCCACTCTTGTCGGTCTGCTCGATCTCGGCGCGGGCACGGACATAAATACGGCCCCGGCCGGTGCGGTAGGCCTGCACGATCCCGGCACGGCCGTTGATGATGCCGGCGGTGGGGAAATCCGGACCCTTGATGTATTCCATCAGGTCGTCCGGCGTCAGGCTGTCGTCGTCGATCAGCGCCAGGCAGCCGTCGATCACCTCGCCCATGTTGTGGGGCGGGATATTGGTGGCCATGCCCACGGCGATGCCGGAGGAGCCGTTGACCAACAGGTTGGGCACCCGCGTCGGCATGACGTCGGGAATGCGCTCGGTGCCGTCGTAGTTGTCCACATAATCGACGGTTTCCTTGTCCAGATCGGCCAGCAGCTCGTGGGCGATCTTGGCCATGCGCACTTCGGTGTAACGCATGGCGGCGGCGGAGTCGCCGTCGATGGAACCGAAGTTGCCCTGCCCGTCCACCAGCATGTAGCGCAGGGAGAACGGCTGGGCCATGCGGACAATGGTGTCGTACACAGCGGAATCGCCGTGGGGGTGATATTTACCAATTACATCACCCACCACACGGGCGGACTTTTTATAGGGTTTATTCCAGTCGTTGCTGAGCTCGTGCATGGCGAACAGCACGCGGCGGTGCACCGGCTTGAGGCCGTCGCGCACATCCGGCAGAGCCCGGCCCACGATCACGCTCATGGCGTAATCCAGGTACGACTGTCTGAGTTCGTCCTCGATGTTGACGGGAGTAACTTCTTTGGCGAGGTCCGTCATGGCGTTCCTTATATCCCTCGGTGGCGTGGATAGCGACCCGCGGAAGCCCCGGTCGCGGAGCTCCTAAAAGCCACCGATGATAGCACAGCTTTGCCGCCTCTAAATAATTCCCATCAACCCCGTCACCACAAGCCCGGCGCCGGCATCGGACGAGGCTGGCCAGACAGGTTATACTCGCCGCCGGACCGACCGGGCCGGGCCCGGTCTCACGCCCATTCCGCGCGGAGAAGGAGCCGTCAGCGATGCAGAATCAGCCGTCCCCGGATCACCAACACGCCGACCTCATCATCAAAGCCGGCTGGATCGCGCCGGTGGCCCCGGAAACCGGTGCCCTCGCCGATCACGCCCTGGTGGTCCGCGGCGACACCATCGTCGACCTGCTGCCGACGCCCCTGGCGGACCAGAAATGGCGCGCCGACGAGGTGGTGGAGCTGGGCAACCACCTGCTGATCCCCGGCCTGGTGAACGCCCACACCCACGCCGCCATGAACCTGTTCCGCGGCCTGGCCGACGACCTGCCGCTGATGACCTGGCTGGAGCAGCACATCTGGCCGGCCGAGGGGCAGTGGATGAGCGAAGCCTTCGTGCGCGACGGCACCCGTCTGGCCGCCGCCGAGATGATCCGCTCCGGCACCACCTGCTTCGCCGACATGTACTTCTTCCCGGAGACCACCGCCCGGGTGGCCATGGAGGCGGGCCTGCGGGCGGTGCTGTTCTCGCCGATCCTGGACTTCCCCACCCCCATGGGAGCCGGCCCGGACGACTATCTTCGCCTGGCCACGGAGGCCGCCGATAACTGGCGCCATGAACCCCGGGTGACCATCGGCTTCGGCCCGCACGCGCCTTATACCGTCTCCGACGCCCCCCTGGAGAAGGTGCTCACCCTGGCCGAGGAACTGGACGCGCCGGTGATGATGCACGTGCATGAAACCGCCGGCGAGATCCACCAGGCGGTGGAGACCAGCGGCGAGCGACCGCTGACCCGGCTCAAGCAACTGGGCCTGCTCAACCCGCGCCTGCTGGCGGTGCACATGACCCAGCTGCTCGACGAGGAAATCCAGTGGCTGGCGGAGACCGGCAGCCAGGTAGTGCACTGCCCCGAGTCCAACCTCAAGCTGGCGAGCGGCTTCTGCCCGGTGCAGAAACTGCTCGACGCCGGCATCAACGTGGCGCTGGGCACCGACGGCTCGGCCAGCAACAACGATCTGGACATGATCGGCGAGACCCGCACCGCCGCCCTGCTCGCCAAGGGCGTGAGCCTGCGCGCCGACGCGGTGCCGGCGGCCACCGCCCTGCGCATGGCGACCCTCAACGGCGCCCGGGCGCTGGGCCTGGAAAGCCGCACGGGTTCACTGGAAATCGGCAAGCAGGCGGATATGATCGCCGTCGACCTGGGTGCCCTGGAGACCCAACCGGTCTATGACCCGGTGGCGCAACTGGTGTACGCGGCCACCCGGGACCAGGTCACCCACAGCTGGGTCGCCGGGCGCTGCTTGATGGCGGACCGCCGGCTGACCACGCTGAACGCGGCGCTGATCGCCAAGAACGCGGCCGAGTGGCAGCGCAACATCGCACCCAACAATGACCGCGCCAACAACGAGAGTCGATGAGGGACACCCGATGAACCAACCCAACGTGGACAGCGGCGAAATCGCCAAATTCAACGCCCTGGCGGAACGCTGGTGGGACCCGAACTCGGAATTCCGCCCGCTGCATGACATCAACCCGCTGCGGCTCAATTACATCGACGAGCGCCTCGGCCTGCCCGGCAAGAAAGTGATCGACATCGGCTGCGGCGGCGGCCTGCTCTCCGAGGGCATGGCCCGGCGCGGCGCCACGGTCACCGGCATCGACCTGGGCGAGGCGCCCCTGGCGGTGGCGCGCCTGCACGCCGAGAAGAGCGGCGTGGAGGTGGAATACCTGCAGGTGCTGGCCGAAGAGATCGCCGAGCAGCGCGCCGGCGAGTACGACGCCGTGACCTGCCTGGAAATGCTCGAGCACGTGCCCGACCCGGCGTCGGTGATCCGCGCCTGCGCCAAACTGGTGAAGCCCGGCGGCCAGGTGTTCTTCAGCACCATCAACCGCAACCCCAAGGCGTTTCTGTTCGCCATTGTCGGCGCCGAATACGTGCTGAGGCTGCTGCCGCGCGGCACCCATGAGTACGCCAAGCTGATCCGCCCCTCGGAGCTGGCCGGCTGGAGCCGCGACGCCGGGCTCGATGTGCGCGACACCACCGGCATGACCTACAACCCGGTGACCCAGGTGTACAAGCTCAACCGCGATGTGTCGGTGAACTATCTGATGCACGCGGTGCGCCATGCTTGAGGCGGTCTTCTTTGATCTGGACGGCACCCTGGTGGACACGGCGCCGGATTTTTACGTGGTGCTCAATCAGCTGCTGCGCGACCACGGCCGGCCGGAGGTCAGCTACCAGGCGGTGCGCGCCACGGTCTCCAACGGCGGCCGGGCGCTCACCGAGCTGGGCTTCGGCCTGGCGCCCGGGGACGCCGGCTTCGACGAGCGGCTCAATGAGCTGCTCGACGCCTACGGCGGCCGCCTGGCGGTGGACACCTGCCTGTTCGACGGCATGGCCGAGACCCTGAGCTGGCTGGAAGACCAGGGCCTGCCCTGGGGGGTGATCACCAACAAGCCGGAGCGCTTCACCCGCCCGGTGCTCGCCGGCCTGGGCCTGCTCGACCGCTGCGCCTCGGTGATCTGCCCGGACCAGGTGCGCGAGCGCAAACCGGACCCGGAAGGCCTGCTGATGGCGGCCGGCGCCGTGGGGGCCAACCCCACCCACTGCGTCTATGTGGGCGATCATTTGCGTGACATCCAGGCCGGACTCAATGCGAAAATGATCACCGTCACCGCCGGATTCGGCTACATCGACGCGGACGACAACCCGCGCGCCTGGCCGGCCGACTATTTTGTGGAACGCGGCGAGCAACTGCTGCCGCTGCTGAAAACACTGTGAAGAAGTAGGTACAGTCGAAATGGACATCAAGGAACTCAACGGCCTGGCGGCCAATTACCAGTGCCCGCCGGACGCCTTTAAGGATCGTATTATTCTGGTTACCGGCGCCGGCGCCGGTATCGGCCGGGCGGTGGCCCTGGCCCTGGCCGCCCACGGCGCCACCGTGATTCTACTGGGCCGCACCCAGAGCAAGCTGGAAGCGGTGTACGACAAGATCAAGGCCGCCGGCGGGCCGGAGCCGGCGCTGGCACCGGTCAACATGGAGGTGGCGCGGCCCGAGGACTACCAGGAGCTGGCGACCCTGTTCGGCCGAGAATTCGGGCGCCTGGACGGGGTGCTGCACAACGCCTCGGTGCTGGGGGACATCACGCCGCTGGAGCGTTACGGCGCGGACACCTGGGATTCGGTCATGCGTGTCAACGTCAACAGCGCCTTCTATCTGACCCAGGCGCTGCTGCCACTGCTGCGCGACAGCGACGACGGCCGCATCCTGTTCACCTCCTCCAGCGTGGGCCGTAAAGGCCGGGCATTCTGGGGCGCCTACGCGGCGTCCAAGGCGGCCACCGAAAATCTGTCGCAGACGCTGGCGGAAGAATTGGAGAACACCTCCAAAATTCGCGTGAACACCATCAACCCGGGCGCCACCCGCACGGATATGCGCGCCCTTGCGTATCCCGGCGAAGACGCGGAAAAATTGAAAAGCCCGGAACAGATTGTGGCCAGTTATTTGTATCTGCTGGGCCCTGAAGGGGCCGCGATCAACGGGCAGTCCCTGGACGCCCAGCCCCGCTGATACCGGGAGCGGCCGAGGCCGCTCTCCGTTTCACTCGATCTTGACCTCAGCGACATTCCGGTATGTCTGACGAGCATCCGGTCGTGGTCATCCCCATGCTATTACTGCCGGCGACCCTCTCGAATAATAATCAGGGATTGCCATGTTTCGTTTCGTCCTCGCTTCATTGATCCTGACGCTGTCATCACTGTGTATCGGCGCGGAAGAGCTGCGCCTGTCGCAGGAGCAGCAGCAAAAAATGGAACAACTGCTCCCCGGGGTGGACGTTGACCAGGAACTGGTCCGCGCCCTGGCGGATATTTTTTATTCCCGCGACATGCCGGTGCGCGTGCGGCTGGGCGCCATCGCCAAGCTGGTGGGCATCGACCAGATGCCGCCGGGCACCGCCCTGAACCGCAAGATATGCATCTGGGATATCGCCGGACGCAACGGGCCGGTGTTCCAGGCGGCCATGGAGCAGCGCGCCATGGCGCTGGAATACGGCATCGACCTGGAAATGATCCCGTTCACCAACGAAACCATTCTGGTCGAGGAGCTCAAGGCCGGGCGCTGTGACGCCGGCCTGATGAGCGGCATGCGCGCGCGCCTGTTCAACAGCTATACCGGCACCATCGACGCCATCGGTGCGATCCCGGACAACCTGCACATGCGCACCCTGCTGCAGGTGCTGGCGCACCCCAGCCAGGCCGGGCGCATGGTCCAGGGTGAGTACGTGATCATGGGCATCTTCTCCGGAGGCGCCGCCCATGTGTTCGTCAATGACAAGCGCATCAGTTCGCTGGCCAAGGCGGCCGGTAAAAAAGTGGCGGTGCTGGATTACGACAAGACCCAGTCGGAAATGGTGGCCGGCATCGGCGCCACGCCGGTGCCCTCGGACATCGTCAGCGCCCCCAATAAATTCAATAACGGCGTGGTCGACATCCTCGCCGCGCCGCTGATCGCCTATGAATTGCTGGAACTCTATAAAGGCATGGAGCCCGACGGCGGCATCGTCAACTATCCGATCGCCCAGATCAGCATGCAGCTGGTGGGCCGGCTGGACAAATTCCCGAATGAAGTGGCGCAGCTGATCCGTGAAGCCTCCTTCGAGGCCTACGACGAGGTGCGGGCACGGGTAAAAACCGAGGAAGACCGGGTGCCGGACCGCTGGTGGATCGAGATCCCCGCCGACGAAAAGCGCGAATACGAAGCGATGATGCAGGAAGCGCGCGACACCCTGCGCGAACAGGATTACTACGACGGTCGCATGTTGGACCTGCAAAGCCGGATTCGCTGCAAGTTCGATCCGTCCCGTGGCGAATGCTCGAATAACAAGTAAACCGCACCAGGAGGTCGTGTGCAGATAACCCGTCTATTGCGTAACACCCTGCTCGGCGTGGGCGCCACCCTGGCCTTCGCCGTGGCGCCGGCGTCCGCGTCCGACGACGCCCTGCGGGACACCGTCTACAACGACGCGCTGCCCATGACCGAGCGCGTCGACGCCATGCGCGAACTGACCGGCCTGGGCAAAGCCGGCAATGACACCCGCAAGATCTGCATCTGGGACATTGTCGGCCGCAACGGGCCGATCTTCTCGGCGGCCCAGGACCAGCGCGCCAAGCTGCTTGAGTACGGCATCCAGCTGGACCTGGTGCCCTATACCGACGAGCGGGTGATGGTGGACGAATTCAAGGCCGGCCTCTGTGACGCGGCGCTGATGAGCGGCCTGCGCGCCAGGCTGTTCAACACCTACACCGGCACCATCGACTCCATCGGCGGGCTGCCCACCCAGCAGCACATGCGTATTCTGCTGCAGGTGCTCGCCGACCCCGCCTCGGCGGAGCACATGGTGCAGGGGGATTACGTGGTGGCCGGTATCGCCCCCGGCGGCGGCGCCTACCTGTTCGTCAACGACAAGAAGATCAACAGCCTGGCGGCGGCGGCGGGCAAAAACGTGGCGGTGCTGGACTACGACCCGGTGCAGGCGGAGATGGTCGGCCAGGTGGGCGCCTCGCCGGTGCCCACGGACATCGTCAACGCGCCCAACATGTTCAACAACGGCGTGGTGGACGTGCTCGCGGCGCCGCTGGCGGCCTATGAGATCGTCGAGCTGTACAAGGGCATGACCCCGGACGGCGGCATCGTCAACTACCCGATCGCGCAGATCAGCATGCAGCTGGTGGCCCGCCGCGACCGCATCCCCAACGAAGCCGCGCAGCTGGTGCGCGAAGTGTTCTTCGAGAGCTATCAGCAGATCATTGACCGGGTGCACGAAGAGACCAAGAACATCCCCGACCGCTGGTGGATCGAGATTCCGGACGACGACAAGCGCGAGTACGAGGTGATGATGCGGGACGTGCGCCTGCAACTGCGCGAGCGCGGCTACTACAGCGCCGACATGCTGACCCTGCAGCGCCGCATCCGTTGCAAGCTGGATTCGTCGCGGGCCGAGTGCGCCGACCCGCAGGAATAGGCGCCCGAGCCGCTCAGTGGAGCGGCTCGTCCCCGGGCAGCTGGTCCAGGGTGCCGAACAGGTCCACGCGCTGGTCGCTGAACATATCCAGCTCCGGCGCCAGCGCCTGCACGTAGCGGTCGAAATAGAGGAACTGTTTGAGCAGCAGCGCGAACTCGCGGGGGAAGCGGATACCGTGCCCCTCGCCGATGCGCACCAGATCGGTGAGCAGCTGATTGACCTCGCGGTCGTTGCGGTCGGCCTGCACCAGGGCGCTGGCGTCCACGTCCGTGAGCCGGTCCTGCAGCGCGGAAATGTCCCGCGCCAGGGCGTCCACGTCCACCTCTTCGCTGGTCATGCCCACCATCGCCATGGCGCGCGCCATGGCGGGCACGTCGCCGCTGCCGATCGCTTCGAAGAACGCCATCATGCCCTGCCAGGCTTCCGGGCGGATACGCCCCACCATGCCGAAGTCGATGAACCCCACCCGGCCGTCTTCCAGCAGCATCAGATTGCCGGCATGCACGTCGGCGTGGAAGAAGTCGCACACCATAAGGCTGGAGAACCAGGTGTTCAGCGCGGTGATCAGGGTGCCGGCCGGGTCGTCCGTGTAGCGCCGCAGCACCTGCAGATCGGTGAGCGGTACGCCGTGGAAGCGCTCCATGGTGAGCACCCGCTTGGTGGTGTGCGAGGCCACCGGGCGCGGCGCCACCGCGGCCACATTGCCGGTTTCGGCGAGGAAGCGGTTGAACGCGTCCAGATTGCGGGCCTCCTGCAGGAAATCGCACTCTTCGAGCATGCCCGCCTGCAGCTCCTCGATCACGCCGGAGAGCGCTGAGCGGGACAGGCCCGGCGCCAGCGACTCGACCAGGCGCGCCGACGCGTAGAGAAAGTTGAAATCGGTGAGCAGCACCTGACGCACGCCGGGGCGCTGGACCTTGATCACCACGTCGGCGCCGTTCTTCAGGCGGGCCGCGTGCACCTGGGCGATGGAGGCGCTGGCCAGCGGCTTGGGATCGACCCATTCATACAGGGTGTCCAGGGGGGCGCCGAGCTCCGCTTCCACTGTCTCGCGGATGTAGTGAAACGGCAGCGGCGGCGTGCGATCCAGGCACTTCTGGAATTCGCTGACGTATTCCTCCGGAAACAGCGACGGCGAACTGGCGATGAACTGACCCAGCTTGATGTAGGTGGCGCCCAGGGACTCAAAGGTGCGGCGCAGGTGCCTGGGCAGGGCTTCGCGGTCGCCCAGCAGCCAGCCCAGACCCTGGCGGCCGACCACGCCCACCGTTTCGAAGACACGGAACGCGCCGCGGGCGGTGTTGCGCACCAGGGCCAGGCCCTCCCGCTCACGGGCAAGGTTTGCGCGCATTTCATTAACGATGGTGTCTTTGCTCATTACATCTACCTAGAGTTCCCTTGAAAGAGTCAACACCGCCCGGGCCGGCCACCCGGGAGCGGGCCGGGATCGTGACGCTAACAGATTGAAAAATAAAGCATAAAGACGAAGGCTCCTGAAGTTCCCTGAAGGCATTGGCTGTTCCGACATAAGAGCCGAGACCCAGGGTCATTATCAGCGACGTGCCGCGAACTCATGATCGCAAGCCTAGCATTAGGTTTGTAATGGCTTACATGCATTTTTGTAATCGGCGCTTGTGCCAACTCAACAAGGTTGGGTACTGTCATCGACGCCGTGAGAACAATAAAAAGGAGCTCAAGGAATGCGTTCTCTACTCAGTAAAATCGCGCGCCCCGCGCGTGCTCTCATCGCCGGTGGCGTGATCACTGCACTTTCCGGTTGTGGCATCATCTACAAAACCACTGGTGACGTTCTGGTCAGCTTCGGCCAGGCGGAACTCGCCCCCCATCTGCTCGCCTATGACGACGTGCGCATGGGCTGCATCACCGGCGAGGCACAAACACCGCTGCTGATGTCGTTCAGCGAAGTGGGTTCCCACCCGGAAAAACTGGGCGTGATGACCTACACCACCGCCGCGGTGTGCGCGGAGCAGATGGCGCTGGAATCCGAGCTCAGCTATCTGCGCGCGGTCAACGACGGCCGGGTGAGCGAAGCCCAGGACGCGCGCATCCAGCAGAAGCGCTGGTCCAAGATCGCCGCCAAGCGCCTGCTCAAGTCGTACCAGCTGATGGACGAAGTCTACGGTCCGCTGGACGAGGGTGAATGCCCCAAACTCAACCACGAGCTTGACCAGATCGTCTGGCTGATCGGCAACATCGCCGGCGTTCAGGCCCTGGTCGCCGACGGCGCCGCCGACGGTTCCGTGGGCGTGCCGCGCAACATCGTGGCCAAGGTCGAGCGCAACGCCAAGTGCCTGAACAACGACGACTGGTGGGGCGCGCCCCAAGGCCTGCGTGCCGCGGTCTGGACCATCCTGCCGCAGCTGGCACCGGAAGGCGCCCAGCCCTGGCAGACCCTGGAACAGTCCGCTGAAAAAGGCTTCGAAAGCGGCGTCCGTCTGGGCAGCGCCTTCTACGCCATCAGCGCTTACGGCAAAGGCGACAATGACCGCCTGCGCACCGCGATCCGCGATTTCGCCGCCAACGGTGAAAACATCAATGAAGACTACGCCATGATCGACGCCATCGCGGAAATCCTGATAACCGGCCTTTCCGACCGTCTCTGGACCGAGAACACCGGCAAGCGTACCCCGCTCAACGGCCTCGGCACTTTCTGGGACGACGCTTCCAGCGAACCGAAGATGAACATCGACGATCTGCTGTAGTCCCTATTATTAAGGCAAGCGGTTATATGCGCGGGTCCTTCACGGGCCCGCCTTCCAAATAGACAAGAAGTAAGCAAGGAGAGAAACCGATGCGCGTTTTCAAAGCCTTAGCGATGGCGGCGGTGACGACGGTGGGCCTGGCCTCCATGTCCGCCCAGGCCGCCAACACCGAGCGCAGCCTCTGCGTATTCGATATCATCGGTGCCAGCGGTGATGTGTATAACATCATGAAGGACTACAAGACCCAGGCGGCCGGTTGGGGCGTGGACCTCAAGCTCAAGCCCTACACCGACGAGAAAATCGCCGCCGAGGACCTGAAGGCGGGCCAGTGTGACGGCGCCGTTCTCACCGGTCTGCGGGTGCGTCAGTTCAACAGCTACGCCGGCAGCATGGAAGCCGTGGGGGCGATCCCCTCCTACGAGGAACTGCAAACCGTGTTCCGGGTGATGGCCAGCGGCAACGCCTCCATCAACAAGCAGCTCAAGCAGAACGGCTACACCATCGCCGGTTTCGCCCCCATGGGCGCGGCCTATCTGTTCGTTAAGGACCAGAGCATCGACACCGTCGGTGAGCTGTCCGGTAAATCCATCTCGGTGATGGAATACGCCCCGGACCAGGCCAACATGGCTTCCCAGGTGGGCATGTCCCCGGTGCCTTCGGATATCACCAACTTCGCCGGCCGTTTCAACAACGACTCGGTGGATATCTGCTTTGCCCCGGTGGTCGCCTACTCCGCCCTGGAACTGTACAAGGGCATGCAGCCGGACGGCGGTATCGTTCGCTACACCCTGGGTCAGCTGACCAACCAGATCGTACTGCGCAGCGACAAGTTCTCCGACGAGTTCGCCGCCAAATCACGGACCTGGATGCTGGGCCAGTTCGATCGCGCCATGCAGGTGATCCGCAACGCCGAGAACGAAGTGGATGACAAGTGGTGGATCGACATCCCTGAAGAAGACAAACGCCGCTACAACGAAATGCTGCGCGAAGCCCGCGTGAACATGACCGAGAGCGGTATGTATAACAAGGACCTGATGGACCTCCTCCGCAAGGTGCGCTGCAAAACCGACCCGAGCCGGGCGGAGTGCACCTTGGCGATGGAGTAATCACCTCGCCGGACGCGAACCAACGGGGCCTCACCGGGCCCCGTTTTCTCTTTGTATGTAGTACGCACGCTGGCGCCGCGGGCGAGCCTCGGTGCCGGTAAGGTGATAGTGCCGTTTGAAAACGGCATAACAATAACCGGGTGAATAATGGAAAAACCTCAGTTGACCGTGGCCAGGCGTTCGGTGGGGGAGTGGTTATCATCGCTGCCCACCCTGTTCATTCTTCTGACCGTGATCTTTTTATCTTCGGGTCAGATTATCCACTCCCAGCTTCTCAAAATCGGTGAAAACACCTGGGACGAATACTTCCTGTTGCGTGGCGCCGGCATGGTGTCCGAGCCCACCTGTAATCCCGACCCCGATATCAACCAGCGGGTCCGGGAAATCGTCGAGCAACGCAAAGCGGAAGCCGCCAACGATCCTCTTGGGGATATCCTGGGCGGCTCGTCCGTGGATCCGGACGCGATCAGGGGCTCGCTTGAAGCGTCCAGGGAGAATTGCCGCAACAAGTGGGACCGCTTCAAAATCGTCGAGGAAAAGGTCACCCCGGCGGTGATCATGTTCCGCAATATCGAGGGCGGCGTCGCCAAAGTGGTGTCCACGCTCGGCGACTATAAACGTCTTCTGCTCTGTCTTCTGGTGATGATCTGCGCGATCACCGCCACACTCGCCCGACACCATATTTCCTTGCGCCCGTCGCGCACCAAAAAGGACCATGTCGTCACCACCACCGCGCAATTGATCGCCAACGCGTCGCTATTGATGTCGGCGACGGTATACCGCGCGGAGGAAGTGGAAGCCATCGCGTCCGGTGTGACGGTGAGCAATTTCTACCTGCACCAGTTCTGGATCGCCGGCTTCGCGTTACTGACGGCGGCCTCGATTTATCAGTTGATCCGACCGCCCAAGGATCTGGAAACCGGCGGCTCCTGGCCCAAGGCGTTCCTGACCATCCCGCTGTACAGCTTTATGTCGCTGACCGCGGCGGCGCAGTTCGCCAGCCAGGGCTACTACCACGGCATCAGCGTCTACCTGAACATGATGATGGAGCTGTCCACCCTGTTCCTGAATCTGGCGCTGTACATCTGGATCGGCATGCTGCTCAAGCAGACCAAGCTGGCGCATCTGGTGTTCGATATCCTGCGGCCCTGGAAGATGTCGCCGGAACTGATGTGTTTCGTGGTCCTGGCGGTCGCCGCCATCCCCACCGCTTATACCGGCGCTTCCGGTATCTTCGTGATCGCGGCGGGTGCCACGATCTATCAGGAACTGATCCGGGTGGGCGCCCGCAAGCAGCTCGCTCTGGCCGCCACCGCCATGTCCGGTTCCATGGGTGTGGTGCTGCGTCCCTGTTTGCTGGTGGTGATCATCGCCGCGCTCAACAAGAGCGTGACCACCGCCGAGCTGTTCTCCTCCGGCTATAAGATCTTCTTCCTGAGCCTGTTCCTGTTCTTTATCTACAGCCAGTTCGCGCGCACCTCGCCGGCCCGCATCGCTCCGTTCTCCGAAGCGCTGCCCAAGAGCCTTAAGCGCATGGTGCCGCTGATGCCCTACGCGATCATCGTGGGCGCCATCCTGGTGCTGTTCAGTGACGTGCTCGGCCGTCAGCTCGACGAGTTCTCCGCGCCCATCATCCTGCCCGTGATGATGATCGGCATTCTCTTTTACGAGAAGCTCAGCCGCCATCTGCTGCACCTGTTCACCCTCTTCCTGGTCCCCATGGTGGTGATGTCCTACATGGGCATCTGGGAAGGCTATCAGGCGCTGACCAGCGGCCAGGTCCCGGTGGGCGTGTCCGCCGCGGAGCTGGAAGACATCCTGTGGGGCGAATTCTGGCGCAACACCTTCCTGACCGCCTTCATGGTAATCCACTACCTGGTGAAAACCGGCGATCAGGACCCGCACTATCAGCCTGAAGCCGGGGTATCGGAGAAGCTGGAAGGCTCCCTGCGCATGGCCACCAATGAAACCACCGGTCACATCGGCGCCCTGTTGATGCTGATGGCCCTGTCGGTAAGCACCGGCGGCATTATTGAACGCTCCGGTCTGCTGGAAATGCTGCCCGAGGTGTTCCCGTCGATCTGGGTGGCGATGGGCATCCTGGTGGTGACCATGGTGATCATCGGCATGATCATGGACCCCTACGGGGCGGTGATCCTTGTCAACGCCACCATTGCCCAGGTGGCGTTCAATAACGGCATCGATCCCCTGCACTTCTGGATGATCACGCTGGTGGCCTTCGAGCTGGGGTACCTGACACCACCGGTGGCCCTCAACCACCTGTTGACGCGACAGGTGGTCGGTGACGACGAGGTGGAAAGCGCCAAGCTCAGCACCGGCAGCTTCTTCCGGCGCTATGAGAAGTTCCTGCTTCCCATCGCGACCATGCTGACCGCGCTGCTGATCGTGTCGTTCCTGCCGCTGGTTTCCGACGGCCTGCACGAGTGGCTGTTCCAGAAAATCCAGTCCGGCGGCTGATCACGGCCACCGCTCGGCAATACCCACAAGGGCCGCTTTCGCGGCCCTTTTTTATGGCAATGCGGAGGGCTCCGGGCGATTTGGATAGAGAACAAAAAAGAGCTAGACTGGTCAAAATAACAACAATCATGACCAAAAAAATAAAAAAGGAATGCTCCCATGACGGAACGGACCCTGGGCATGCCCCGACGCACGCCCACTGAATGGTTTTCCACCCTACCGACGCTGTTGCTTCTTCTGGTCGTCGTGTTCCTGTCCTCCGGACAGATCATCCACTCGCAATTGCTCAAGATCGGTGAAGCCACCTGGCAGGAATATTTCATGCTGCGTAGCGCCGGCGTCATGCCGGAGCCGACCTGCAACCCGGACCCGAACATTGACCAGCGGGTTCGCGAAATCGTCAAGCAACGCCAGGCCGAAGCCGCCGGCGATCCGCTGGCCGGTATCCTCGGCGGCGCATCCGTGGACAAAAGCGCCATCCGCGGCTCGCTGGAAGCCACGCGCGCCAACTGCCGGGCGAAACTGGAGCGCTACCAGACCGTGCAAGAGAAGGTGACGCCGGCGGTGATCGCTTTCCGCAACGTGGAGGGCGGCGTCGCCCTGGTGGTGTCCACGCTGGGCGAGTACAAGCGCCTGTTGCTTTGCCTGCTGCTGCTGATCTGCGCCACAACCACGACCTTCCAGCGCCACCATATCGCGCTGCGGCCGGCGCGCACCGATAGAGATCACCTGGTGTCACTGAGCGGCCAGCTGGCGGCCAACGCCTTGCTGCTGGTGTCGGCGATCGCCTATCGAATTCAGGATTCGGAATCGATGGCCGCCGGCGTCACCGTGGATAATTTTTATCTGCACAATATCTGGATCGCCGGCTTCGGCACGCTCACCCTGGCGTCCCTGTACCGGCTGCTGCGCCGCCCGCGCGATCTCGAGCCGGGCGGTTCCTGGGCCAAGGCCTTTCTGACCATCCCGCTGTACAGCTATATGTGTCTGTCGGCCTCGGCGCAGTTCTTTTCCCAGGGCTATTTCCACGGCACCAGCGTCTATCTGAACATGATGATGGAGTTGTCCAGCGTGTTCCTGAACCTGGCGCTGTATATCTGGATCGGCATGATGCTGAAACAGACCCGCCTGACGCATATTTTCTTCGACGCCCTGCGCCCCTGGCGCATGTCGCCGGAGCTGATGTGCGTGGTGGTGCTGGCGATCGCCGCCGTGCTCACCGCCTATACCGGTGCGTCCGGCATCTTCGTGATCGCCGCCGGCGCGACCATCTACACCGAGCTACGACGTGTCGGCGCGCGCAAGCAGCTGGCGCTGGCGGCCACCGCCATGTCCGGCTCCATGGGCGTGGTGCTGCGGCCCTGCCTGCTGGTGGTCATGATCGCGGCGCTAAACAAAAGCGTCACCACCAGCGAGCTGTTCGCCTCCGGCGCCAAGGTGTTCGCGCTCAGCCTGTTTATTTTCTTTATCTACAGCCAGTTCGCCCGTACCACCCCGGCACGCATCGCGCCGTTCTCGCAAGCGCTGCCGGCCAGTCTCAAAAAGATGATTCCGCTGACGCCCTACGGCGTGGTGGTGGGCGCCGTGGCGGTGCTCTTCAGCGACGTGCTGGGGCGCCAGCTGGACGAGTTTTCCGCGCCGATCATTCTGCCGGTGATGCTGCTGGCGATCCTGGTCTATGAGAAGCTCAGCCGTCACACCCTGCATCTGTTCAGTCTCTTCCTGGTGCCGATGCTGGTGCTCTCCTTCATGGGCATCGCGGAGGGCTACCAGGTGCTCGTCAGCGGCGAGATCCCCGGCGGCACCTCCGCCGCCGAGCTGGAAGCGGCGCTGTGGAGCGAGACCTGGCGTAACCTGCTGATGATTCTGTTCCTGGGCGTGCACTATGGCGCCGCCTTGTTGTCCCGGAACAACAGCGACCCGGTGGCCGATTACCCGCCCGAGGAAGGCGTCTCCGAGAAATTGGAAGGCAGCCTGCGCTTCGCCACCGGCGAAACCGCCGGCCATATCGGCGCCATGTTGATGTTGATCGCCCTGTCGGTGGGCACCGCCGGTATCATCGAACGCTCCGGGATGCTGGAACTGCTGCCGGACGCCTTCGCGTCGATCTGGATCGCCGGCCTGTTCCTGGTGGTCGCCCTGGTGCTGGTGGGCATGTTCATCGACCCACTGGGCGCGGTGATTCTGGTAAACGCCACCTTCGCGCCGCTGGCCGCCGCCAACGGCATCGCGCCGTTGCACTTCTGGATGATCGCGCTGGTCGCCTTCGAGCTCGGCTATCTGACGCCACCGGTGGCGCTCAACCACCTGCTGTCTCGACAGGTGGTGGGCGACGACGAAGTGGAAAGCGCCAAGCTCTCCACCGGCACCTTCTTCCGGCGCTATGAGAAATTCCTGCTGCCGATCGCGGTGATGCTCACCGCCCTGCTGATCGTCGCCTTCCTGCCGCTGCTGTCCGACGGACTGCACGACTGGTTGTTCCAGAAAATCCAGACCGCGGCCTAGGGGAGGGAAATACCATGAGCCAGACCGACGTTATTACCCTGCCCAAAGTGCTGAGCAAAGTACCTGAAGTGGTGATGAACCTGCCGGGCCTGATCAAAGGCTCCCGGATGAGCAAGATCACCGACACCACCAGGCCGCTGGGGTTGGGCGTGGCTTTCGAGAAGGTGGCGGCGAACAATCCGGACGGCCTCGCGGTGATTTACCGCGACCGCCGCTACACCTATCGCCAGTTCAATGCCTGGGCCAACCGCATCGCCGACTACCTGGCCTCCATCGGCCTGAAGAAAGGCGACACCGTGGCGCTGGATATGGAGAACCGTCCCGAGTTTCCGGCCACGCTTATCGGCTGTGCCAAACTGGGCGTGTGCGCCGCTCTGATCAACACCTCCCAGAAAGGAAAAGTGCTGACTCACAGCTTCAACCTGGTGAAACCCAAGGCGGCGATCATCGGTCAGGAACTGGTGGAAGTGATCCAGGAAGTACGCGATCACCTGGACCTGAAGGAAAACTTCTTCTACTTCGCCGACCAGGACACCCTGGCCGACCCGGGCACCGCCCCGGAAGGCTTCACCAACCTGGCGGCCGCGATCCAGGGTTGTTCCAGCGAGAACCCGGAGAGCACCCACCAGACCTTCCTGCGCGACCCGCTGTTCTACATCTACACCTCCGGCACCACCGGCATGCCCAAGGCGGTGGTGTTCAACCACGGCCGCTGGGAGAAGGCCCACGGCGGGTTCGGCTTCTCCTCGGTGCGGCTGACGAAAACCGACCGGCTTTATTGCACCCTGCCGTTCTATCACGCCACCGGCCTGGTGGTCTGCTGGGCCTCGGTGATCGCCGGCCAGGGCTGCCTGGTTCTGGCCAGGCGCTTCTCCGCCAGCCGCTTCTGGGACGACATCCGCAAGCACCACTGCACCGCCTTCGGTTACGTCGGCGAGCTGTGCCGCTACCTGCACGAGCAGCCCCGGAAACCCGGTGACGGCGACAACCCGGTGCACACCATCGTCGGCAACGGCCTGCGGCCCGGCATCTGGAAAGCGTTCAAGAACCGCTTCGGCATCCGCCGGGTGGCCGAGTTCTATACCGCGTCGGAAAGCAACGTGGCCTTCACCAACGTGTTCAACTTCGACAACACCGTGGGCTTCTCGCCGGTCAGCTACGCCATCGTCAAGTACGACAAGGAAGCCGATGAGCCGGTACGCGACGACAAGGGCTTCATGATCAAGGTCGGCAAGGGCGAATCCGGCCTGATGCTCGGCGAGATCACCGACAAGACCCCGTTCGACGGCTACACCGACAAGGACAAGACCGAGAAGGCGATCTTCCGGGACGTGTTCAAGAAAGGCGACGCCTGGTTCAACACCGGCGACATGATGCGCGACATCGGCTTCCGCCACGCCCAGTTCGTCGACCGCCTGGGCGACACCTTCCGCTGGAAGGGCGAGAACGTCTCCACCACCGAGGTGGAGCAGATCCTCGACGGCTTCGAGCAGATCGTCGAATCCGTGGTCTACGGCGTGGAAATCCCCGGCACCAACGGCCGCGCCGGCATGGCCGAGCTGCGTCTCGACCGCCCGCACGAGGAAGTGGACTGGCCGGCCCTGAGCAGCTACCTCAAGCGCGAGCTGCCGCCCTACGCGATCCCGGTGTTCCTGCGCATCACCGACCACGGCGTGGAAACCACCGGCACCTTCAAGCACCAGAAGAACACGCTGAAGGAAGAGAAGTACGATCTGAACCGGCACAACGACCCGGTCTATGTGCTGCTGCCCGGCGAGAGCGGCTACCAGCGCCTCACGCCGGAGATCCAGGCCGGCATCGAAGCCGGACGGTATCGCTTCTGAAGCCCGTGCCCGACAAGATGGTTTCTTCCCGGGTCTGAATATCCGATACTTCAGGGTATTTATTGCGCCGCCAGCAAAGGCCCAGACCATGCAAGACCCACAAGCAAGACACCGCGAGCGGCCCACCGAGCCGCTTCCCAAATCCGTTAAGCCGGCCCTGCTGTTCCTCGGCTTTTTGTTTATGGTGACGGTGGTGATCGCCGGGGCCGCCTACGTGGTGGACCGGCAAATTTACGGGTGAATCATTTGAACGGGTGATCCATGTCGTCCCAGCAAGAGCACCGTCATCATCCACGCCGCGACCCGCCCCGGGGGGTGTCCCTGACCCTGCGTCGGGATCCGCCGGCGGCGGACGAGGAGTCGCTGCATCTGCTATGCCGGGATGTGTCCCGAACCGGCCTGGGGGTGGCGTTCCCCCACTCGATCACGCCGGATACCGATGTGGAACTGTGGATTACGCTGCCCGGGGACGAGCGCCGCCTTCATCTGTACGGCACCATCGCCTGGTGCGCCGCGCCGCTGGGACAATGGCGCGCGGGCATCGCGCTCAACCTGGAACGCAGTGACGGCCGGTTCTGGTCGGCGCGCTTCGACCAAGACCATGACCTCGACGAACACTGAGCGCCCGCTGTTTCACCGCGGCGGCGACTACCAGAGCCACCGCCCCGACTACCCCGCCGCCCTGTTCCAGTGGCTGGCGCAGCACAGCCCCGGCCACCGTCTCGCCCTGGATCTGGGTTGCGGCAGCGGACAGGCCTGCCGCGCGCTGGAACCCTGGTTCGACACCGTGCTCGGCGGCGACGTCAGTGTCGATCAGCTCAAAGCGGCGCCGCCCGGCACCAGCCATTATCTGGCGGCGCACGCGGACGCCTTGCCGGTCGCCGACAACAGCGTCGATCTGATCACCGTGGCGCAGGCGCTGCACTGGTTCCCCCTGCCCGCTTTTTTCCATGAGAGCGCCCGCGTGCTGCGCGACGAGGGGCTGCTGGCGATCATCAGCTATGGACTGTGCAGCGTGGCCGGCCTCGAGGGCCTGATCGAGGACTTCCACGACCGCACCCTGAAACCCTGGTGGCCGGCGGCGCGCTGGCTGGTGATCGAGGGCTACCGAAGCGTCACCCTGCCCTGGCCGGAGCTCGAAGGCCCGCCGCCCATGCCGCTGGAACGGCAATGGCACTGGCAGGACATGGCCGGCTATCTGGATACCTGGTCGGCACTGGTCAAAGCCCGCGACCACGGCGACGACCCGCTGGCGGCGTTCCTGCCGGTGCTGCGGGAACACTGGGGAGAGGCGGAAAGAACCGTGCGCTGGCCGCTGCAACTGCGGGTCTGCGCGCGGCCACCAAGACCGGCCGGATAAAAGCGGGCGCCGTCAGGATTCGGGGAAGTGCTCGGCGAGCAGGCCGGCCAGGCGGTCCAGCCGGCGGCGGCGCTTGGCCAGTCCGAAGATGTTCATCATGCGCGTGCCCCAGGTCAGCGCGGTGGCCAGGGTGTCGCCGCCACGGCGGGGAATCACGTGCACATGCACATGGGGCACGTGCTGGTTGGCTTCGCGGCCGTCGTTGACGATCACGTTGTGGGCCAGCACGTCCAGGCCGGCCCGCTTGTGCGCACGAATGGTACGCCGGGCCAGCTCGAACAGATGGGCGCAGAGGTCCGGCTCCAGGTCCTGAAGCAGGGGCTGGTGCTGCACCGGAATCACCAGGCAGTGGGCCTCGCGCACCGGAAACAGGTCCAGCAGCACGATGGCCCGCTCATCCCGGTAGACCACGCTGCCCTCGGCGCGCCCCTCCAGTATCTGGCAAAACACGCAGTCAGCCACTCAGTTCTCCGATTGCAGGTAATCTTGCTTGCGCCGCTGGCGCCAGATTTCCGCCCCGGCCAACAACAACGCCAGCAGCAACACGGCCAGCAACGGCCCGCCGGCTCGCCACAGGCTCACGTCTTCCCGGGCCAGACCGTCGAACAGACTGACCACCCAGGCCGGCCCCCATTCCTGGTGGTTCGGCGACACCGGCCAGGGCATCAACAGCAGCGCCGCCGCCAGGGCGCGCAGCGGCAGCCGCAGCCAGCCGCGCAGCGGCCGGGTGATGTACCAGAGCACGAACAGCACGCCCACCGAGCCGAGCAAATAGGCGAACCATCCCCACAAATAGGCTTTCGTCGTCACGATCTCTCCTCAGTTCACCCAGTGAATAATACGCTCTTCCAGGTCCGCTTCATCCACCGTGGTTTCGCTGACCACCCGCCCGGCCACGCTGACCCCGGCCTCGCGGACCGACTCCGCCCGCCCGGACCGCAACGGGTGCCAGGCTTTCAACGGCCGGCCCCGGGCGCGCAGGCGGTAGGCGCAGGTGTCGGGCAGCCAGTCGAAATGCTGCGCCACCTCGGCGGTGACCTCAACACAATCCGGCACATAGTGATGGCGCTCCGGGTACACCCGGCAGCGGCACTGTTCGGTGTCCAGGTAACCACAGGCCACGTCGGTGAAGGCCACCTCGCCGCTGTCCTCGTCTTCCAGTTTAACCAGACAGCAGCGCCCGCAGCCATCGCACAGGGCCTCCCACTCACGGGCGTCGAGCTGCTCCAGGGGCAGCTCCCAGAAGCGCTCACGCACGGCGCGGGCGGTCCGGGTGGCCGTCGGCCAGATACAGATCCGGATCCGGCGGCGGTGGCATCTGCAGGTAAAAGCCCTGCTGCTGCACGGCGGCCATGACCTTGTTGACGTCGGCGCGGGACAGCGGGCGCTCCGGCGACAGAATCAGATCGGTGACGTGCACGCCCGGGCCGAACTGCTCGGCGAGCGCCTCCGGCAGGTCCTGAAGCCCCTTGCCCCGGGGCACGTACAAATACATGTCCGCGCGCTTGCGGCTCTTGTAGATCGAGCAGAACAGCTTGCCCTTAAGCAGAGTTGAAGCACTCATAGCATCTCTCTCAATGGCCGCGCGACCAGCTCCTCACGCCAGCCGGTGAGCGGCTCCGGCAGCGCGTCGGGATCGCGGACCAGCGCTTCCAGCCAGCGGCGCCGCACCAGCACATCGGGTTTCAGTGACAATTCCTCGGCGATCCGCCCTACCCGTTCGCGCAGCGCCTTCACCGTGCCGCGCTGCTCCGGGTCCAGGGGCCCGGGCAGCGGCGCCGGCGGCTCCGCCTTGGCGGCCTGCTCGATCAGCGCCAGCAGCGCGTCGCCGTCACGGCGGATGGCGCGCGGGTGCAACCCCAGCTTCTGCAGGTCCACGCGGCCGCGCACGGCGGCGCGGCTCAGGTCCAGCAGGGTATTGTCGCGCAGCACGAAGCCCTTGGGCAGGTCCCGCTCACGGGCGGTGGCTTCGCGCCAGTCGGCGAGCGCTTCCAGCACCGCCAGTTCGCGGCCCTGCAGATGGCCGGCGCCCTTCACCTGGCGCCACACCGCCTGGGGCTCGGCGCGGCGGCGGGCGTCGTCGCGCAGCCGCGCGCATTCCTCATACCACCAGTCCAGCCGCCCCAGCCGCTCCAGCTCGGCCTGAAGCTGCTCGGCGAGCTCCGGCAGATACTTGACGTCGTCCTCGGCGTACAGCAACTGCTCCTCGCTGAGCGGCCGCTTCAGCCAGTCGGTGCGGGTGGCGCCCTTGGCCAGGCTCACCCCCATGCGGTTCTCCACCAGACGCTGATAGCCCACCTGCATGTCCTCGCCGGTGAGCGCCGCGGCGATCTGGGTGTCGCGGACCCGCTCCGGGTAAGCGCCGGCGAACGACGCCAGCGCCTCCAGGTCTTCCGAGCAGGCGTGCATGATCAACGGCCGTTCGGCGAACAACGGCACCAGCGCCGGCGGGTCCACCCGGGTGGTGTCGATCAGACGAATATGCTCGCCGTCGTGCACTTGCACCAGGGCCAGGCGCGGAAAGTAGGTCCGTTCGCGCATGAACTCGGTGTCCAGGTAAAGCGGCTGATCCGGAGCCAGGCCATCGGCCCAGTCCCGCAGGGAGTCGGTGCTGTCGCACCAAAGGTACGCCATGGGAATCCGTTGCGTCGCTGAATGTGCCGGCATTATACGGGTCGCGGGCGGCGGCTGAAACGCGTGCCGGTGAGACGGCCCGGCGGCACTCAATTTCAGCGCCGGTTTCTGCTACCCTTTGCGCCCTCTGAATCGTCAGTTGCACAGGAAACCGCCATGAGCACCAAATTGGTACTGGTCCGCCACGGCCAGAGCGTCTGGAACAAGGAAAACCGCTTCACCGGCTGGAAAGACGTGGACCTCACCGATCAAGGCCGCGAGGAAGCCCGCCAGGCCGGCGAGTTGCTGAAGGAAGCCGGCTTCGAATTCGATATGGCCTACACCTCGGTGCTCAAGCGCGCCATCCGCACCCTCTGGACCATCCTCGACGGCATGGACCAGATGTGGATTCCGGTGATCCGCGATTACCGTCTCAACGAGCGCCACTACGGTGCGCTGCAGGGCCTCAACAAGGCGGAAACCGCCGAAAAATACGGCGACGAGCAGGTGCTGATCTGGCGCCGCAGCTACGACACGCCGCCGCCCAAGATGGACCGCGACGACGAGCGCTACGCCGGCCGTCTGCGCGTCTACAAGGACCTGGACGAGGACCGTATCCCGCTGTCGGAAAGCCTCAAGGACACCGTGGACCGTTTCCTGCCCTACTACCAGCAGGAGATCGAGCCCCAGGTGCGCGCCGGCAAGCAGGTGCTGATCTGCGCCCACGGCAACAGCCTGCGCGCGCTGGTCAAGCATTTGAGCGGCATCTCCGACGAGGACATCGTCAAGCTCAATATCCCCACCGGCATTCCCATGGTCTATGAGCTGGACGACGATCTGAAGCCGATCAAGAACTACTACCTGGGCGACCAGGAAGCGGCCGCCAAGGCCGCCGAGGCGGTGGCCAACCAGACCAAGGGCTAACCGCCGATCCGATCCAGCGCCCGCACGCGCCGCTGCTCCGCTTCATCGAACAGCGACGCGCGCAGGCGCTGGATCGCATCCTCCCGATCTTCCTCCGCCAGGCCGCTGTCCTCGATGGCGCGGCGCTGTGCCTGGTACGCCTGATAGCGCTCACGCCACGCCTCCCGACGCCGGTCCAGTTCGCCCAGGCGCTCGGCGGCCTCCGCCCCGAGCCGCTGTTCCCGATACTGATACACGCGCGCCTCCGGGGCGCCCTGCTCGCGCAATTGCCGCACCGCCTCGGCCACCTCCGAGGGCCGCCGCGAGGCGCGCACCATCTCGCGCATGTCCTCCGGCAGGCCCGCCTCCAGCGCCTCCAGCCGGGCCTGTTTCTCGGCCGGCTCGAGTTGCTCGTTTTCCAACAGTGCACGCCGCTGCAAGGCGAAGTCCGCGTAGCGGTCGCGGAAGCCGAAAAACGCCTCACGGGTGGCGGCGCTGAACCACTGGTCGCGCAGCGCCCGGCGCTCTTCCAGGCTTTGCCGCATGCCGGCGACGCTGCCGTCGTGCTCGTCCAGCTCGCGCAGGGCGGACCGATAACCGATATAGCGCTCGAACAGATCCCACGCCTGGCGGGCCGCCCTCTCCGAAAGCGCGCCCCGCAAGTGGGCCGCCACCCGGCCGCGCAGCACGTTCAGCTCCTCTTCGCCCAGAGCGGAGAGGAAATAATCGAAACGCCGCCGCACCTCCTCCGAGACAATCAGATTGCCGCGCTCGTCCTCGCGCAGGGCGCCGTCGGGCACGGTGCCGCGCCAGGACGCCGGCTCTTCGCCGAGCTTGCGTCCGCGGGCCACATAGTCCTGGAACTCGGATTCGCCGCCGTCCGGGTCCGCCGCCGGCGCGTCCGACCGGACCGGCGCCGGTTTCGATGGCGTTTCCCGCCACCATACGCCCATCAGCGCCAGCGTCACCACCAGCAACGACATGGTCGCCGCCAGGGCCAGAGGTCCTTTCATTGTTGTTCTCCGTTCAGTTGTTCCCTGTCCACCGCTAGTCGGATTGGTACTTTTTTATTAGTGAACCACCGCCAGCAGTAAGGCTAGCATCAAACCACCGGTCGATAAAAAACAAGGACCGACCGGCGGACCAAGACATTCGACAACAAAAAAATCAGGGAAGCTTATGAAAACCTTAACCCGGACTCTCATAGGGGTCATGGCCCTGGCGGTTCTGTCACTGCCCGGCCTGGCCACCGCGGATTACACCGAAACCCGTTACCCCATCGTGCTGGTGCACGGCCTGTTCGGCTTCGACAGCGCCGCCGGCGTGGACTACTGGTACCGCATCCCCGAGGAACTGCGCCAGGGCGGCGCCGAGGTCTACGTGACCCAGGTCAGCGCCGCCGAGGACACCGAGGTGCGCGGCGAACAGCTGGCCCGCCAGGTGGAGGACATCCTCGCCACCACCGGCGCCGGCAAGGTCAATCTGATCGGCCACAGCCACGGCGGCCCCACCGCCCGCTACGTGGCTTCGGTCTACCCGCAGATGGTGGCCTCGGTGAGCAGCGTGGGCGGCGTCAACTGGGGCGCCCGCATGGCCGACGTGCTGCAGGGCGTGTCCGACAACGTGCCCTTCTCCGGCGACCTGATCGGCTATCTGGGCAACGCCCTGGCCGGCCTGATCGACCTGTTTTCCGGCGGCGGCAATCAGCAGGACATCATGGCCGCGCTCAAGGCGCTGACCACCGAGGAAACCCTGGCCTTCAACCAGCTCTACCCGGAAGGCGTGCCCGCCGAATACTGCGGTGAAGGCCAGCGTCAGGCCGGCAACGGCGTGTCCTACTTCTCCTGGAGCGGCGCCAAACCGCTGACCAACGGTTTCGATCCGTCCGACGCGCTGCTCGGCGCCACCTCCATCGTCTTCCTGGGCGAAAAGAACGACGGCCTGGTGAGCAGCTGTTCCAGCCATCTGGGCATGGTGATCCGCGACGACTACCGCATGAACCACCTGGACGAGGTCAACCAGGTGCTGGGCCTGCACGATATCTGGAGCACCGACCCGGTAACCCTGTATCGCCAGCAGGCCAACCGCCTGAAGAACTACAGCTTCTGACAGGCGGCGCCACCGGCAAAAAACCGCCCGCCGGCCACGGCGGGCGAAAGTTCCCGCGCCGGGTGACCGAAACGCTCAGCGCGCCCGGCGCCATGGTTTTGTGTCCTTGCCCCGCCCCTCTAACATCGGGTACTCGGCAGCTTTTCCTATGAAGGACCATAATCATGACAACAACCCTCAAAGCCTTTCTTGCTTCCGGCCTGTTGCTGGCCTCTTCCGTGGCCACGGCGGAAACCATCGAACGGGACATCTGCGTCTTCGACATCGCCGGCAAGGTCGGCCCTACCATGGCCGCCATGCAGGATTGGCGCACCGAAGCCATGAACTGGGGGCTGGACGCCAACCTGAAGGTGTACACCAACGAATCGGTGGTCGCGGAAGACCTCAAGGCCGGGGTGTGCGACGCCGCCCTGATGACCGGTATCCGCGCGCGCCAGTTCAACACCTACGCGGGCACCCTGGATTCCATCGGCGCCATTCCCACCATGGAACACATGAAGATCGCGCTGCAGGTACTGGCGCACCCCAACAGCGCCGACAAGCTGACCGCCAACTCCTATGAAGTCATGGGCATCGCGCCGATCGGCGCCGCCTACATTTTCGTCAACGACCGGCGCGTGAACACCCTGGCCAAGGCGGCCGGCAAAAAAGTGGCGGTACTCGACTACGACCCCACCCAGGCCAAGCTGGTGGCCGCCGCCGGTGCCACGCCGGTGCCCTCGGACATCACCAACTTCGCCGGCAAGTTCAACAACGGCGTGGTGGATGTGATCGCCGCCCCGCTGGTGGCCTACAACGTGCTGGAACTCTACAAGGGCCTGGAACCGGACGGCGGCATCATCGATTACCCGCTGGTGCAGCTCTCAATCCAGCTGATCGCCAAGGGCGACCGCTTCCCCGAGGAAATGGCCCAGACCTCACGGGAGTACTTCTACAACAGTCTCGACCAGGTGCTGGAGCAGGTGGAACGGGAAGCGTCGGTGGTGGACGACAAGTGGTGGGTGGACATCCCCGCCAAGGACAAGCAGGAATACGAAGTCATGATGCAGGACGCCCGCGACCAGATGCGTAACGAGGGCCACTACGATCCGGACATGCTCGACCTGCTGCGCAAAGTGCGCTGCAAGCTGAACAGCTCCCGGGCCGAGTGCACCGGCGGCTGAACCGGCGGCTTACAGCCCCAGACGCTTGGCGATCACCTCGTTCATGATCTCGTAGGTGCCGCCGCCGATAGAGAGAATGCGGTTGTCGCGGAACAGCCGCTCCACTACGGTGCCGCGCATATAGCCGGCGCCACCGAAGATCTGCACCGCGTCCCAGGTCACCCGGTCGGCGCACTGGGTGGCCTGGTTCTTGGCCATGGACACGTCCAGCACGCAATCCTCGCCGTTGGCCAGCCGCGCCGCCACCCGATAGGTGAACTCCCGGCTCACCGCCACCTGGGTGGCCATTTCCGCCAGCTTGTGGCGGGTCACCTGGAAGCCGGCGATCGGGCGGCCGAACGCCTCGCGCTCGCGGGCATAGGCCATGGCTTCGTCCAGGGCGACCTGGGCGGTCATGTTGGCGGTGACCGCGAGAATCAGGCGCTCCATCTGGAAGTTGCTCATGATGCAGAAAAAGCCGCCGTTCTCCGCGCCGATCAGGTTTTCCGCCGGCACCCGGCAATCCTCGAAGAACAGCTCGGCGGTGTCGGACGCCCACCAGCCCATCTTCTTGAGCTTGCGGCCGACGGTGAAGCCGGGGGTGTCCTTCTCCACCAGCAGCAGCGAGATGCCGCCGAAGCCGGGGTCGCCGGTGCGCACCGCCACGGTGTAATAGTCGGCGCGCACGCCGCTGGTAATGAAGGTCTTGCTGCCGTTGACCACATAGTGGTCGCCGTCACGCACGGCGCGGGTGCGCAGGTTGGCCACGTCCGAGCCGCCGCCCGGCTCGGTGACCGCCAGCGCGGCGATCTTGTCGCCGGCCAGTACCGGCGGCACCACTTTTTCCTGCAGCGCTTCCGAGCCCCATTTCCAGACCGGCGGCAGGCCGATATCCAGCGACCCCAGGCTGGCGCCCACGCCGCCGGAGGTGCAGCGCACCATCTCTTCGCAGGCGGCCACTTTCATGAACACGTCTTCGCCGCTGCCGCCCCATTTCTCCGGTGCGCCGATGCCGAGAATGCCGGCATCCGCCGCCTTCTTGTAAAGCTCGCGGGGGAATTCCCCGGCTTCTTCCCAATCGTTCACGTAGGGCAGGATTTCACGCTGAACGAAGCTGCGCACGGTGTCGCGGACCATGCGATGGGTATCGTCGAAATAGGACAGTTCAGGCACGGGATCTCCTTATTGTATCGAGCGTCATAAACCAAGCGCTTGCTTGGTTCGCATGGTAGCCCCGTGGAAGAAAAGCAGCAAGGCAACCACAAGGGACACGCGGGCGCCGCCCGCGCGGTTCAGGAACGGGTCAGGAAGAAAACGGCCGGCGGCCGCGCAGGGCCTGGGCCAGGGTGGCGCCGTCGACGAATTCCAGGTCGCCGCCCATGGGCACGCCCTGGGCGATGCGGGTGACGCTGACGCCCGCTTCCCGGGCCAGGTCCAGCACATAGTGCGCGGTGGCCTCGCCTTCCACGGTGGTGCCGGTGGCCAGGATCAACTCCTGGATCTGGCCTTCGTTGAGGCGCGCTTCCAGCACGTCCAGACCCAGCTCGCGGGGGCCGACGCCGTCCAGCGGCGACAGCTCGCCCATCAGCACGAAATAGTGGCCCCGGTATTCCGCCGATTGCTCCACCGCCAGCACGTCCGCCGGCGAGGCGACGATGCACACCAGGCCCGGGTCGCGGCGCGGGTCCTGGCAGACCGGGCACAGCTCCTGCTCGGCGTAATTGCGGCAGCGGCGGCACTGTTTAACGCCGTCCATAGCCGCGTTCAGCGCCGCCGCCAGGCCGCGGCCGTCGTCACGGCCCCGTTCCAGCAGCGCGTAGGCCATGCGCTGGGCGGAGCGCGGCCCCACCCCGGGCAGGCAGGTGAACGACTGGATCAGTTTCTCCACCAGGGGAGTGTGCTTCACGGCTTGAACCCCGGCGGGAAGGGAAAGCCGTCGGTCATGCCCTTCATCATGTCTTTCTGGCTGCTTTCCACCCGGCGCACCGCGTCGTTGACCGCCGCCGCCAGCAGGTCTTCCAGCATTTCCTTGTCCTCGCTCATCAGGCTCGGATCCAGGGAGACATTCTTCACGTCGTGGCGGCCGTTCATGACCACCTTCACCAGGCCGGCGCCGGCTTCACCGGTGACTTCCGCGTTGGCGGCCTCTTCCTGGGCTTTCTTCATCTTCTCCTGCATCTGCTGTGCCTGCTGGAGAAGGTTGTTCATATCGAAATCCATGACGCACCTTTTTCAATCGGTGGGTTGGTCGTGGTCCCGGGGCTGGATGCTGCTTTCATCCAGCCGGGCGTTGAACTGCTGAATCAGGGTCTGCACGGTGCGGTCTTCCAGCAAGGCGCCGCGCGCTTCCTCCAGCCGCACCCGGCGGCGCTCCTGGTCGATGGCCTCGGGGGTGTCGCCGGCGTCGGCGTCGTATTCCAGATTGAGCCGGATACGGCGCTGAAAATAGTCGCTGAGGGCGCCGGCCAGCTCCTGGGTACGCTCCGGGTTCACCAGCACCTGGTGGCCGGTGCTCAGGCGCAGGGTCCACTGGTTCTCCTGGCGGGCCGCCAGCACCGTGTTGCGGGCCAGGTTGCGCGCCGCGCCGTCCAGCGGCAGGCGCTCCACCAGGGCGGCCCACCAGGAGCCCACGTCCTGATCGGATTCCGGCTCCGCCAGCGGCATTGGCGTGGGCTCGGCCTGCGGCTCGGGCTCGGACACGGGCTCCGGTTCGGAGGCCGGCGCCGGGGCGGGCGCGGATGACGTGGCCGACGACTCTCCGCGCGCAGCCGGGGCTTCGGCGGGCGCGCGCTCAGCCGGCGGCGGCTCGGCGGGCGGTGTTGCTTCGGCCCGGGGCTCCGGCGCCACCGGCTCCTTGGGCGCGGTGCGTCGGCCCGTGTCACCGCCGAGCAAGGCGCGCAAATCCCCCGGCCCGCCGCCGCCCTGGGGCGAGGGCGCCGGGGCGTCAGGCTTTTTTGCCGGGGCACGGGCCTCCCCGCCCGGCAGCACGCCACGCGGGGAAAACAGCACCATGCGCAGCAGGATCATTTCCAGGGCCGCCCGCGCGTCCGGAGCGTCCTGGATATCCCGCCGTCCGCGCAGCGCCACGTCGTAATAGAGTTGAATCTGTTCCGCCTGGAAGCGCTCCGCCAGGCCCGCCATGGTCGGGTCGGCGCCCTCCCCGCCCAGCGCCTGGATCACCGCCAGCTCGTGCAGGGCGGATACCAGCTCATCGAGCAGGGCCAGCTCGTCGGGCGCGTGCTCGGCGATCGCCGCCAGCCCCTGCAGCACACCGGCGGCTTCGCCACCGGCCAGCGCTTCCAGCAGGGTATGCACATGGCCCCGGTCCACGGTGCCCAGCATGGCGCTCACCGACTGGGCGCTGAGCTGCTCGCCGCCGAACGAAATCGCCTGGTCGGTGAGGCTCAGGGCGTCGCGCATGGAGCCCTGCGCCGCCCGGCCCAGGGCCAGCAGCGCCGGCTCCTCGAAGCGGATCATCTCGCGCTCGAGCAGGGCTTTCAGGTGGCCGGCGATCTGCTCGGCGGGCAGCGCCTTGAGGCTGAACTGCAGACAGCGGGACAGCACCGTTACCGGCAGACGCTGGGGATCGGTGGTGGCGAGCAGGAATTTAACGTGCGGCGGCGGCTCTTCCAGCGTCTTCAGCAACGCATTGAAGGAGTGCGCCGAAAGCATGTGCACCTCATCGATCAGGTACACCTTGTAGCGGCCCCGGGTGGGCGCGTACTGCACATTCTCGAGCAGCTCGCGGGTGTCCTCCACCTTGGTACGGCTGGCGGCGTCCACCTCGATCAGATCCACGAAGCGGCCTTCGCCGATTTCCTCGCAGGTGGGGCAGACCCCGCATGGGCGGCTGCTGACGCCCTCTTCGCAGTTCAGACAGCGGGACAGAATGCGCGCGATGGTGGTCTTGCCGACCCCGCGGGTGCCGGTGAACAGATAGGCGTGGTGCAGGCGGTCCTGATCCAGCGCGTGGGTGAGCGCCCGGGACACATGCTCCTGGCCCACCAGCTCGTCGAAGGTGCGCGGTCGATATTTGCGGGCGAGAACCTGGTAACTCATCGCTCTCCAGCCAAAGGGCTATCCGGGGCTTCGGGGGAAAGCCGTATGCTAGCGAATCTGACCGGTTTAAGACAGCGGGAGGGGCGTGACGGGGGAAGAAATTGGAGGCCTTCCCGCCAGCCGCACCCCGGCACACGAGTCCACTGCTACCGTTGCTCCCTTCCGGGCCTGGCGGGGTTTACAGTTTGTCGTTGCGGGGGGACCAGCGGGTCGGCCATAACGCGCTTTTCAGCGAGCGCGCATTGTGGCCAAAGGCCGGATTCTTTGCAAGCGCGGCTCAGTCGAACGGGCTGAAAGAATCCTCGCGGCCCACTTCCCGGGCCTCGCCGTGGCTGTCGTTCATCACCCGCACGATGCGCCCGGCCTGGGCGTCGTCATCGGCGTCCACCATCACCAGGTACTGGCCCTTCTCCACCTCGCGCCAATAGGGCCGCAGGTGGTGGTTGCGCGATGAAATACCGAAGATGCCGCCCAGCCAGGCGCCGAAGCACAGGCCGAACAAGGTGGTGATCGGCACCACGCTCACCGACAACTGCCAGCCCCAGGGGTCCATGCCGGCCAGCATGAAGCCCAGCACGATGCCGGCGATGGCGCCGATCAGCGCGCCCAGAAAGCCGGTGTGCATGATCTCGGTGTCTTCCCAGATGGTGGTGCCGTGCACCTTGGCCGCTTCCAGCGGCCCCGTGTCGCGCCCCAGCACGTGCAACCGTCCGGCGTCGATGCCGGCGCGGTCCAGATCCCGGGAAATATGCTGCACGCTGTCGATCGACGCGGTCAGATAATAGAACCGTTTCATGATGCTTCTCCCTGTCACCTTGGGCCGGCCCGGTACCGCCCTCTCCGGGCCCTCGCCTTCGATTGTGCTACCGGGGCGCCGGGGTACGCAGTGAAGAAGCTAGATTGCTTTGCTATATGGGCGGAGCGCTCATATCGAAACGGGATAAACGAAACAGGGCCGGCGCGGGCCGGCCCCTCGGGCGGTTTAGTGCGGTTCCCCGATCGGGATCTGGCGCGGTTTGTGCGCCTCCGGAACCACCCGGGACAGATGCACGATCAGCAGGCCGTCTTCCATGGTCGCGCCCTCCACCTGAACGTGGTCGGCGAGCCGGAAGCTGCGTTCGAAACCGCGGCGGGCAATGCCCCGATGCAGCCAGGTGCGCTGCTCGCTGTCTTCTTCCGCCGGTTTGCCGCTGATGCGCAGCAGGTTTTCCTGCACGGTGATGTCCAGGTCGGCGCGGCTGAAGCCGGCCACCGCCATCACCACCCGGTAGGTGCCGTCGCTTTCGCGGATAATGTCATAGGGCGGGTAGCCGTTGGACTGATCCGAACGCAGGGCCGTTTCCAACCAGTCGTCGAACCGGTCGAAACCCACGCTGTGCCGGAAAAGGGGTGCCAAAGTATTCATCACGTTACCTCCATAGCATCGTAAGCGGTCCCCGCAGGCGACCGCGCAAACAATCTTCAAGTAGGCGTGACAACTTCAGCCGGCTGTTCGTCACGGTGAAATAAATAGGGTCACCAAAACGGATTTCAAGGCTTTCAAGAAGGGATTAGCGGGGTGGGTCGGGGCGGTCCGCGGTGCTGTTGTTACAACGGAACCAGCCGGCCACGGAGACCCGCTGGCGGCGGGCTTCCAGCACCTCATGGGGAATCCGGTCGCTGAGAAAGCACACCAGGGTACCGGCGCGCGGCTCCACTTCGGTGGCCGGGTGAATCGCGTCCGGGTCGGCCCAGACACGGAGGCGGCCGCCCTCTTCGCTGCGCCATTGATCGTTCAGGTACACCACCACGGACAATACCCGCCCGTTGCGGCCGTTGAAGGCGTCCAGGTGGCGCCGGTAGAACGCCCCGGGGTCGTACACCGCGAAGTGGGATTCGAGATCGAACAAACCCATGAACAGCTGCCGGTTCACCGCCAGCCGCAGTTGCTCGAACTCGCCCAGCAGACGGCACTGGGCCAGCGTCGACCCGTCCAGCCACAGGGTGCGGTCGCGGCGCACGCGGGCGTTGTGCTGGTGTTCGCCGCGCCGGCCGATGCCGGCGCTCTGGAATTCCCCGCGCCGGTCACGCAGCAAAGCCTCGCGGCGCAGGGCGCGCACCAGGTGGGCGGGGAAGTAATTGGGCGCCACGGCGTACTGCCGGGCCACCAGATCATCGATCAGCCGCTGGCAGCGGGGGCTGCCGCCGTCGAACAGATCAGCGTGATTTTCCAGGGCGGGGTCCTCGGAAGGCGGGTACCGTATTAGTGCAACGAGCCCGGTTCGGCGGGCGGGACATCGTCGTCGGGCCAGAACAACCAGTCGGCCTGCTGGGAATCTTCCAGCAGTTGCACGGTGGCGTCCAGCGTCGCCTGCACGAAATAGAGAAATTGCTCGAAGGTGACGCCCCGGCGGCCCAGCAGCAGGTCGCAGGCGACCAGCCGCGGCATGGAGTCGTCGTTCACATCCAGGAACAGCTTCAAGGAGGGGTATTCCATATTCAGGCGGGTAAGGTCCGCCTGCACCGTGAACAACGCCGCCGGCCTGACTTCCAGCTCGGTGGAGAACAACACCCCGTCTTCTTCCACGAACAGACGCGCGTCCACCACCCCTTCCCGGCCCTGCAGTTCGGAAAGATGCAGGCCATGGCACTGGTCGCAGATATAGTGTTGGATGTTGGCCTGTTCCAGCCAGCGCGTGACTTGCTCCGCATCCGGCGTGACCACCGTCAGCATCGGCTTACTCCTCTGTTCAGGGGGCGCATCATCCGGCATTCGCAACCTAAAGGAAAGAGGTTGCCTCGGAAAATCGGCCCACTTGCGCCGCCGGGTGGAACGGTGGTTATGATTCAGCAAACTCCCCCACAGAGAGAGACAATGACAACAACTTACGTGGCCTTCCGCTCCAGCGACGACCTGCACCAGACCACCGACGGCTTCATCCAGCGCATGCGCGACGGCGCCAGCAAACCCGAGCCCAAGGTGGTGGAAAAGATCATGACCACCTTTATCGACGAAGCCCTGGACGCCTTCTTTCTGCAACCGGCCGCCATGTCCGGCCTGAGCGGCACCCAGAAGCGCCTGGTGCAGGTGGCGTCGGATACCATTTCCAAGGCCACCCGCCTGGTGATCGGCCGTAGCGCCCGCAAAATGGACCTGGAACAAAACAAAGCCGCCGCCGAATACATGGATGAGATCCGCTTCCCCGGCCCGGACCAGGCCTACTGGTACGTGGCCTTCCCGATCAGCGACCCGCTCGCCGCCCAGGGGCGCGGCCTCGCCGACATGGCCGAGGACGGCACCACCAACGCCGCCGCCCGCGACGAGATGGTCGCCTACCTGCGCGGCGTCACCGACGAAGCGCTCAAGTGGTACTTCAACAAGCCCATCGCGCTGCTCGGCTTCGGCCCGATCCTGCGCAAGGTCGCCGACGTGGGCGTGGACACCACCCGCCGGGCCAGCTACGGCGTGATCAATAAAGTGATCCCCAACCTGGATGACGAGCAGTTCCTGCAGTCCGCCGTGTACTACCGTTCCATGCAAATTACCCGCTAGGCCGACGGCCTTCCCGGCGCCGCCCGGCGGCGTCCGGGTTTCATTCCGTTTCCGAAATAAAACGATTTGATAACAAACACTTACGCTCGTACCGGGAGCGGAAGGAACGTCACTAAGTTTTTACAAAAGTGCTTATACAACGGATTGCGCAGCGCGCAAGCGGCTCTCTACTATCCCTCTAGTACCACGAATAACGAACCGAGGAGTCAGCCGTGTCACTGCGCCACGCTATTCTTGTCCTACTGCAAGACCAAGAAGCCAGCGGCTATGACCTCGCCAGGGAATTCGCCAATAGTATTGGCCTGGTGTGGAATGCCACCCACCAGCAGATTTACCTGGAACTGGGGAAGCTTAACGAGCAACACATGGTCAGTTTTCGCCATGTGCCGCAGGAGGGGAAGCCGGACAAAAAACTCTACAGCATCACCGAGGACGGCCGGCAGGAGTTGATCCGATGGCTAAAGAAGCCCGCCGGGCCCGCCCGCATCCGCGACGCCTTCATGGTCAAGGTCGCCGGTGGGCAACTGGCGGACTCGGGCGCACTACTGGGGGAACTGGAACAACTGTCCAAACAACGACGGGAACGCCTCGCCACCTTTGAAGCCCTGGCCCAGCGCCTGGACGAACACGGCCGCGAAGAGAACCTGTACAGCTACCTGACGGTACGCCGTGGCATCCTCGACCAGCGCGCCTGGCTGCAATGGGCCGAGGAAGTCCGTCAGGCCCTGGAACACGCCTCGGTGGGCCTGCCCACCTCGTGAGCGACCCGGCGACCCTAGCCGGGGAGCTGGCATGGCTGACTCAGGCGCCGCCGCTGATCACACCGCCACCCGGCTGTGACAGCGCCGACGCCATCCTCCGGCAGTGCGCCGGCGAACCCGGCGTACTGCGCCGGGCCGCCGCCACCCTCGTCGAACAACCCCGCCCGCGCCGGCTCGGCCTGCACTTCGAAAACCTGGTCGCCGCCGTCCTCCAACACAGCCAACGCTACCGCCTGGTGGCCCGCAACGTGCCCCTGCGCGTCAATGGCAAAACCCTCGGCGAGCTGGACATGCTGGTCGAGGACCGGGACACCGGCGAACTCATGCACTGGGAGCTGGCGCTGAAGTTCTACCTGGGCCTGCCCGGCGAGCCGGCGGAACGTGCCTGGCCGGGAACCGACCCACGGGATCAGTTAGCCACTAAAATTCGCCATCTTCATGACCGTCAACTGGCCCGTTGTGACGACCCTGTGGTCACCACCTTGCTTGCCGAGCAGGGCTGGCGTGTAAGCCGAAAGATGCTGCTCACACGGGGGCGGCTGTTTCATACCGAACGCGAGACCGCCCTGCCCAAGGAAACCAATCCGTCCCATCAACGGGGAAGCTGGTTGTACGCGCGGTCACTCGACACCCCTGGCGTGGTTATTCCACACGACCAATGGCACTACCATCAAACCTTGTCCGACAACCGGACTGACTTTGTTGCCGCCGAGGTGTTGCGCGACTATGTTCAGACCTTGTCGTCGCCGGTGATGATAGGAACCGAGTCGGGCCGCCTCACTTTTGCCGCCCCGGACAGCTGGCCCGATCACTGAGCGCGACCGACCAACTACAACGCGAGCACTTCATGACCCAGCACCAGCCCGACCGGTTACTGATCAATAAAAACGGCGATATCACCACCGGGCTTTTCGAAGATACGGTGGCTCGCATCAACGGTCGCGACTACGACTACCGCACGCCGCTCGGCAAGCCGGCGTCCCGGCGGGCGCGGCACTTTCATTACAAGCAGTTCCAGTACTTCGGCGTGGTCAGTGATGAACTGCTGATCGGCTGCGCGTTCGCGGATACGGCGTATCTGGGGATGGTGTTCTTCTATGTGTTCGACACCCGGACCGGGGCGTTGAGCGAGCACACCTGGCGCTCGCCGCTGGGGCGGGCGCTGACGTTGAGCGATTCGCCGGTGGACGGCGAGAGCCGCTTCCGGCAGGGCAAGGTGGACATTGCCATGGGCTACCACCAGGCGCCGGACGGCACGCGCCGGAAGTCGCTGACGGTGACGATGCCGGGGATGAACCTGCAAGCGGCTATGCATGAGCCGGCCGGGTATCAGCCGATGTCGCTGTGCACGCGCACCGGCATCAACGGCTGGACCTACGCTAATAAAGTGGCGGGTGTGGATGTGTCCGGGGAATTGCGCCGCGACGGCGACACGCTGGATCTGGGCACGTTGACCGGCGCCGGTGGCCACCATGATTTTTCCGCCGGTTATATGCGCCGGGAAACGTTCTGGAACTGGGCCTGTTTGTCCGGGCGGGTAAAGGGGCGCCGGCTGGGGCTGAACCTGTCCTGCGGGGTGAACGAGACCAGTGTCAATGAGAACTGCGTGTGGGTGGATGGCCGGCGGATCAAGGTGGACGGCACCGCGTTCGAGTATGATCGCGACGATCTGACACAGCCCTGGCGGGTGGACAGCCGGTGCGGTCAGGTGGCGCTACGGTTCACGCCGCTGGGCAGCCACCGCGAGCGGCTCAATCTGGGTCTGTTCGCCAGTAATTTCCAACAAATTTTCGGGCGCTTCGACGGCGAGATACGCGTCGCCGGCGAATCGCCCCTGGCCGTGCACGGGCTGCACGGCTTCGTCGAGGAGCAGTACGCCAAATGGTAGACGACCATCGCGAGAGCAACGACACCGGGCCGGCCGACGCCGGCGCACCCCATCAGCCTGAGCCGCCCCAGGGCGACGCCGTCAATGAGCGTCTGCGACGCGGCCTGTTCTGGGCGCTGCAATACTGGCGGGAGCTGTTCAATTTCCGCTTCGACAAATACATGATCATTCAGGTGATCCCGGGGGTATACGGCGTGGCGCTGACCGCCATCGGCCTGGGCCTGGTGTACCTGTGCGCGGAGGCGTTCATGGCCTCCACCTGGCGCGGTCTGTTTTTTCTGTTCGTGGGCGGGCCGCTGCTGTTTCTGTTCATGGCCACGCTGCTGCGCGCGTTGCTGGAGTTCTATATGGTGGTGTTCAAGATCTCCGAGCATGTGGATCAGCTGGTGGGGCTGCGCGATACCGTGGACCGATTGTCCGGCATCGGCGATTCGGTGGACGAAATGGTCTCGGTGACCCGGCGGATACCATTCTGGCGGGTGCTGGCCGGGCCGCGTCGCGGCGACATGCGGCGCGACGACAAACCCCGGCCCGGCGAACGGGACGACTGACAACCGGCGCCGGGGCGCCATCCCCGGCGTATACTGAAAGCCTCAGCGCCGAACGAGGCCCTCACCATGGAACTGCTTAAACCCCATGCCCGCGACATCGGTTTCCCGGTGCGCCGGCTGTTGCCCGCCGCCGGCCGGCAGCGCATCGGTCCCTTTATCTTTTTTGATCATATGGGGCCGTCGGCGTTCGAGGCCGGCGGCCGCAATGGCGACGTCCGCCCGCACCCGCATATCGGCCTGGCCACGGTCACCTATCTGTTCAGCGGCGCCATGGACCACCGCGACAGCCTCGGCACCGTGCAGCGGATCGAGCCCGGCGCCATTAATCTGATGACCGCCGGCCACGGCATCGTGCATTCCGAACGGGTGCCCGAAGACGTGCGTCGGGACGGCATCGAAGTGGAAGGGATCCAGACCTGGCTGGCGCTACCGGAAGACAAGGAGAACGGCGAGCCCGCCTTCAGCCACCATCCCCAGGATAGCCTCCCGCTCTACCAGAGCCGGGGTGTGCGGGCACGGGTGTTGATCGGCGGCGCCTTCGGGGTGCAGTCACCGGTGCCCACCGCCTCACCGGCGTTGTACGTGGATATCCAACTGGATGCCGGCGGTTCGCTGCCGCTACCGCCCAGCGATCAGGAGCGCGCCGTCTATGTGGTCTCCGGCAGCCCCACGGCCGGCGACGAACCGCTGCCGCTTCATCATGTGATGACGCTGGACGGCCAACGCAGCTGGTTGCTGGAAGCGTTGGAAGAGCCGGCCCGGCTGATGCTGTTCGGCGGCGCCGCCCTGCCCGGCCGGCGCTATATCAACTGGAATTTCGTGTCGTCCGATAAAGAGCGCATCGAGAAAGCCCGGGACGACTGGCGCCACCAGCGGTTCCCCGGCGTGCCCGGGGAAACCGAATGGATACCGTTGCCGGAATGAGCGGCGGCGTCAGGCTTCGGTGGCGTCCAGCGCGGTGAGCAGCAAGCGCTGGTAGAGGCGCTCGCGCAAGCCGTCGGTGTCCGCCAGCCCCATGCGCGCCAGCTCGGCCTGGTAGCGTTCCGCGTCGTGATCGCCGAGCAGCGCGCGGCGCCCCAGGGACAGGAAATCCTTCTGGCTGACTTTTTCCTTGAGCCAGGTGAGCGCCTTCATCAGGCGCTGCTCGCGCTCGTCGAAGTCGGTGCCCAGCGGGAAGGTGGCGAAGGACCCTTCGCCGCCGGTCTCCGCCACCCGACGTAGAAATTCCGGATTGTTGTGCCGGAAGCGCTCCGGAATGCTGTAATCCCGGCGCAGTTTGCCCGCTTCCTGAGCCTGCTCCATCAGCTCCACCTGGAAGCGGCTGTCGGCCACGTTAAGCATGGCCATGACCACTTCTTCGTCGGTCTTGCCGCGCAGGTCCGCGACCCCGTATTCGGTGATCACCATATCGCGCAGGTGGCGGGGAATGGTGTTATGGGCGTAGGAGAACAGCACATTGGACGCCGCCTCGCCGCCGCGCTCGCGCCACGCCCGGGTCATCAGAATGGAGCGCGCGCCGGGCAGTTCGTGGGCCTGGCTCACGAAGTTGTACTGGCCGCCCACGCCACTGAGCACGCGCCCGTCCTCGAGCTGATCGGAGACCGCAGCCCCCAGCAGCGTGGCCGTGAACGCGGTATTGACGAAGCGCGCGTCGCGGCGTTGCAGAAGGCGCAGCGCCTCGCCGCCGTAGAGGTCGTTGATCAGATTCACCCGGGTCATGTTGATCGCCGCCCGGGTGTCGTCGTCCAGTTCCCGCAGCCGCTGATAGAAGGCTTCCGGGCCGAGGAAAAAGCCGCCGTGCATAATGATGCCGCCGCTCAGCCGGTCACCGAACAGGCCTTCCAGGGCTTCCCGCGTGTCGGGATGGTCCAGATCATTGGGCACGCTGTCGTCATTGGGCAGACGCAGGTAGCTGGCTTCCACCACCACCCCGGCGCGCAGCACGCCGAAGCGGGTCAGCCGGGCGAGCTGCTCCGGCGTCATCGGTGACGATACGCCGCTGTCCTGACGCAGCGCGTCCAGCAGCGACCAGTCCGGCCGCGCCTGCGGGTGCGCCAGAACGTAGCGCTGCAGTGCCGACCAGTCGTACACCGGACGGCGGATGATGCCCTCATCGATCAACCGCAGCAGACCGTGGGTCATCATCTCGCTGCAGCCGTAGAGGCCCTGGTCGAAACGGCCGGTGCCGCCTTCGCGCTCGATCAGCGCCCGGTGTTCGTCGGGCAGATCGAGCGCGTTCAACAGGGCGCGGTAGTTATCGTTGTGCTGCTGGCGACGCAGGGTGTGATGCACCAGGGCGTCACCCAGGGCGCCGATGCCGATCTGCAGCGTGCCGCCGTCACGGACCAGCGAGCTGGCGTGCAGGCCGACAAAATGGTCCTGCAGATTCACCGGCATATTGGGCGTGCTGAACAGCCGGGTGTGCCCCTGAGGGTCATCCAGCAGGATGTCCATGTCGGTGAGCCACTCTCCCACCCGGGCGTCGTTTTCCATGAACGGCAGATCGCGGTGCACCTGCCCCACGGTGACGATGGTTTCACCGGCGTCGCGGCGGGCCTTGAGCATGGGCAACAGTTCCAACGTCACTTCCGGGTTGCAGGAGAAACTGTAATCGTTGCCGTTCTCGCCATCGGCCCCCGGACGGCACGCCAGCAATTGCGCCACCACGTTCACGCCGCGCGCGTTCAGGTCACGGGCGGCGTGGGTGTAGTTGACGCTGATGTAATGGCGTTGCGCGCTGTTGCTGCCCAGCATGCTGCCCGGCTGAAAGAAAAACTCGAACACCCGGATGTTGTCGGGCAGCTGATCTTTCTTGGCGGCCTTCAGGTAGTCCAGCTCTTCATAGTCACCGAACACCCGCTCCGCGAAGGGCTCCAGAAAACGCTTTTCCAAATCGCTGCCGGCGCCGGGCCGGCCCAGTGACAAAGCGGTATAGATGTCCAGCCGGACGTCCGGGTTTTCCGTGGCCCGCTGATAGAGCGCATTGACCAGACGGTTCGGCTTGCCCAACCCCAGCGGCAGCCCCAGCCGTATCTCACCGCCGGTGAGTTCGATGATCTTATCGGCCGCTTTCAGGGCATCGTCCATTTGCTCGGGCACGGCGTTCTCCTTATCGGTACGTTTTCAATGGCCGGCGGTGCGCGACACGGCGCTGACCAGCACCACGCCGACAATAATGAACAGCATACCCAAGACCGCGGGCAGGTCGGGTAACTGTTTGAAAAAGATGGCGCCGGAAATCGCGATCAAGACGATGCCGGCGCCGGCCCACACCGCATAGGCGATGCCCATGGGCACGGTGCGCAAGGTCAGCGACAGAAAATAAAACGCCAGACAATAGCCCACCACCGTAACCATGGACGGCCAAAGACGTGTGAACCCCTGGGAGGCGTTCAAGGCGGAAGTGGCGACCACCTCACTGAGGATCGCCACCACTAAATACCAATAGCCCATATCGGCTCCTTGCGGGCGTCGAATCAGTCCGCCAGCAGCGGCAAGCGTGTTTCGGGGGGCGCGATGCGGCGCTCGAAACGGTGCTCGCCATTCACCACCAGCGCGTCCAGGGCGACGCCGTTGAGAAATTCCAGCAGCGGCACGTCCGCCGCCACCAGCCCGTCCGGGCTTTCGCAGCGCCAGGCGTAACGCGCCTGGAATTCGGCGGGGTCCGGGGTGGCCGGCGGCATCAGGGTGGTGGTCGCCTCCTCCCGGGTCACCGTGCAGCCGGCTTCCGCCGCCGGCACCAGCACATTGTCGGCTTTGCCGAGCCGCGCCAGCGCCTCGGTGACCGCGATTTTTTCTTCGTCGCTCTCCGGCCGGTGGCTGAAGCCCACCACTTGGTCGGCGGGCAACGTCAGGCGCGCGATCAACGCCTGGCCCTTGCGGGCGATTTCCAGGTCACCGGCGGCGCGGTCGCCCTCGGCGGCGGCACCGGTGACGGCGAGATTCAACACCATGACAGCGATAAATAGACGCATGATCCTTCCTCGTTTCCATTCCATGGCAACCGGGCTCAGGCACTGGCCACGTCCGCGAGCCCGAGATGAATACGCCAGTTTTCCAGCCAGCGCGTCGGGGTGCCGGCGTCCTCGCCGGCGGCGATCACCACCAGGCGGCTGTCCTGGTCGCCGCCGGGCCAGGCCGGCAACGGCGCCACCTCCACCGCCTGGCCGGCCACCGCCTGGATCAGCAAAGGCCCGTCCAGCTTATCAATGGCCACCAGCCCCTTCAGGCGCACCAGTTCGTCGCCGGCCTCGGCGCGCAGTGCCGCCAGCGCCTCCTGCAGGCGATCATAGGCGATCCGCCCGCGCCAGCGTAGACCCGCCGGATGCAGGTGGTGGCCGCGCCGTTTCGGCCGTGGCGCCAGGGTGGCCACCGCGCCGGTCGGCGCCAGGGTGCCGGTGATCCGGCACTGGCGGGGGAAATCCCGGTCCAGCAGCCCGGCGTCGGCGCTGGCCGCGTCGTCCACCCCGGCGCGGGGGTTAAGACGGCGCAACGCGTCGACCAGGGCGCCGCGTTGCGCCGCCGTCGCCCGGTCGGTCTTGGTCAGCAGCAGTTGATCGGCGGCGGTGACCTGCTCCAGGGCCTCCGGGAAGCGGGCCAGTGCCGCCTCGCCGGCCACGGTATCCACGGTGGTCAGGATTGAGCGCAGCGTGAAGCGCTTGCGCAGCCAGGCGTCCTGTTCCAGCACGGCGGTCACGCCGAAGGGGTCGGCGGCACCGGTGGTTTCCAGCAGCACCGTCGAAAACGGCGGCAGATCGCCGCCGGCCCGGGCCATGTAGAGATTGCGCAAGGTGGTGCGCAGGGTGCCCTGCACGGCACAGCAGACACAGCCGCCGGCCAACAGGCTGATCGGCGCGCCCACGCGCCGGGCCAGATCCTTGTCGATGCCGATCTCGCCCAGCTCGTTAATCACCACCGCCAGGTCGCCGCGCTGGTCGAGCCAGCGGTTAAGCAAGGTGGTCTTGCCACTGCCGAGAAACCCGGTCAGCACCACCAGCGGGATCGGCGCCGTCATTGGCTTTCGCGGATCGCCCAGGGCAGCGCCTGACCGGCCATGAACGGCACCATGTCTTCACCGGCGGCGGTGACCGTCTCCGGCACGGCCCAGTCGCGCCGCTCCAGGTTCACGGTGTCCGGGTTGCGCGGCAGCCGGTAGAAGTCGGCGCCGAAATGGCTGGCGAAGCCTTCCAGCTTGTCCAGCGCTCCGTGGCGGTCGAGAAAGGACGCGTACAAAGGCAGCGCCGCCCGGGCCGAGTAGCAACCCGCGCAGCCGCACGCCGCTTCCTTCTTGTCGCGGGCGTGGGGGGCGGAGTCGGTGCCCAGGAAAAAGCGCGGATGCCCTTCCAGCACCGCCTGCTGAATCGCCTGCTGGTGGGTGCGCCGCTTGAGGACCGGCAGGCAGTAGTTATGCGGGCGCACGCCGCCGACCAGCAGGTCGTTGCGGTTCATCAACAGATGCTGGGGGGTGACGGTGGCGGCGGTCAGGTCGCCGCCCTCGCGCACGAAGTCCACGCCTTCCGAGGTGGTGACGTGCTCGAACACGATACGCAGCGCCGGGAACCGTTCGCGAATGTCGTTCAGGTAGCGGTCGATGAACACCCGCTCGCGGTCGAAGATGTCGATTTCCGGCTCGGTCACCTCGCCGTGCACCAGGAACGGCAGATCGTGCTTTTCCAGTGCCTCGTAGAGATGGTGAATGCGCGCCGGGTTGGTGACGCCGCTGTCCGAGTTGGTGGTGGCCCCGGCCGGGTACAGCTTGAAGGCATGCACAAACGGGCTTTGCGCCGCCCGTTCGATCTCCTCCACCGGGGTTTCGTCGGTCAGATAAAGCACCATCAGCGGCTCGAAATCCACGCCCGCCGGAATCGCCGCCAGGATGCGCTCGCGGTAGGCCTCGGCCAGCGCCACGGTGGTCACCGGCGGCGTCAGGTTGGGCATCACGATGGCGCGGCGGAACACCCGCGCGGTGGCGGGCACGGTTTCCTCGAGCATGGCGCCGTCGCGGAAGTGCAGGTGCCAGTCGTCCGGGCGGGTCAGGGTCAGAGTATCGGTCATCAGCGCGCCCTCAACGTTCCACCGCCAGGGCGACGCCCTGACCGCCACCGATGCACAGGGTCGCCAGGCCCTTCTTCACGTCGCGGCGCTGCATTTCGTGGAGCAGCGTTACCAGCACCCGGCAGCCGGACGCGCCGATCGGGTGGCCCAGGGCGATGGCGCCGCCGTTGACGTTGACCTTGTCCTGGTCCCACTCCAGGTCCTTGCCCACCGCCAGGGACTGGGCGGCGAAGGCTTCGTTGGCTTCGATCAGGTCCACCTGATCCAGGGACCAGCCGGCGCGCTCCAGGCAGCGGCGGGTGGCGGACACCGGGCCGATGCCCATGATCGCCGGATCCACGCCGGCGCTGGCCTGACCGGCCAGACGGGCGAGGATCGGCAGGCCCAGCTGGTTGGCACGCGCTTCGCTCATCAACATCACGGCGGCGGCGCCGTCGTTCAGCGCCGAGGCGTTGCCGGCGGTGACGGTGCCGTCCTTTTTGAAGGCGGCGCGCAGGCCACCCAGGGACTCGGCGGTGGTGTCGCCGCGCGGCTGCTCGTCGGTGTCGACGATCTTCGGGTCGCCCTTGCGCTGCGGTACTTCCACCGGCGTGATCTCATTCTTGAAGCGGCCTTCGTTGATGGCGGCCGCCGCCTTCCGGTGGGAGGCCGCCGCGAAGGCGTCCTGGGCTTCCCGGCTGAGGCTGTATTTCTGCGCCAGGTTCTCGGCGGTGATGCCCATATGGAAGTCGTTGAAGGCGTCCCACAGGCCGTCCTGGATCATGGAATCCACCAGGCTGGCATGGCCCATGCGCAGGCCGGTACGCGCCTTGGGCAGCACATAGGGGGCCAGGCTCATGCTTTCCTGGCCGCCGGCGATGATCACGTCGGCCTCGCCGCAGCGGATCGCCTGGCTGCCCAGGTGCACCGCTTTCAGGCCGGAGCCGCACACCTTGTTGATGGTCATGGCCGGCACTTCGTCGGGCAGGCCGGCGAAGATCGAGGTCTGCCGGGCGGTGTTCTGGCCCGCGCCGGCGGTGAGCACCTGGCCGAGGATCACTTCGCTGACCGCGCCCGGCTCCACGCCGGTGTCCGCCAGCAGGCGGCGCACCACCGCTTCACCGAGTTTGGTGGCGGGGACGTCCGCGAGCCCGCCCTGGAAGCGGCCGATGGCGGTGCGGGTGGCGGCGACAATGACCACGTCTTGCATGTTGTTCTCCCAAGCTAAGATTCATGAGCAGCTGTTAACCGCGCATGGTAACACGGCCGCCGGGGCGCCCCCATTGCGCTGAACGCGAAAGGCCGTTAGGCTTCAAGCATCGATTTTGGAGATTCCATGGCCGCAGCACTGCTCGACAACCTGATGCTTGTGAACACCGCTTCCGCGGTGGCGCTGGCTGCTGCCTGCTATTTCTACGGATATTGGTTTAGCCGCGCGCGCGTCTGACCTCTATCCGGTCAGGCGCCCGCTTCGGGACGCCTGCCGTAGAATCCTGAAACCCCGGCTGGTCGTCCCGCCGGGGTTTTTTCGTTTCAGGATGATCAAAATTAAGGAAGTGACTATGAACGCCAGTCTTGCCGCCGTCACCGCCGACGACTCTTCGACACCCGCGTCGGGGACCGTGAGCCGCCGTCTGCCCAGCGCCCGGCAGCTACGCCAGACGCTGCCCGTGGACGCCGCCCTGGGCACGAGCATCGCCGCCCAGCGTCAGGCGGTGCGCGACATCCTCAACGGCGAGGACGATCGCCTGCTGATCGTCACCGGCCCGTGCTCGCTGCACGACCCGGAGGCGGCGCTGGAATACGGCCGGCGGCTCGCCGCCCTCGCCGACCGGGTCAGCGACCGTGCGCTGCTGGTGATGCGCGCTTACGTGGAGAAGCCGCGCACCACGGTGGGCTGGAAAGGGCTGCTCTACGACCCGCACCTGGACGGCCGCCAGGATCTGGCGGAAGGCCTGCGTGTGTGCCGGGAGCTGCTGCGTGATCTGGCCGGCCTGGGCCTGCCCCTGGCCAGCGAGCTGCTCAGCCCGGTGGCGGCGAGCTACCTGGAAGACCTTCTCAGCTGGGCGGCGATCGGTGCCCGCACCACCGAATCGCAGATCCACCGGGAGCTGGTCAGCGGCCTGTCGTTGCCGGTGGGCTTCAAGAACGGCACCGACGGCGGCATCGCGGTGGCCCGGGACGCCATGCAGGCGGCCGCCCACCCGCACGCCCATCTGGGCGTCGATGACGAGGGCCACCCGGCGCTGCTGGAAACCGCCGGCAACCCGGACACCCACCTGGTGTTGCGCGGTGGCCGGGGCGGCCCCAACTACCACGCCGAGCAAATTCAGGCGGCGCGCGAGCAACTGGCGCAGGCCGGGCTCAACCCGCGTCTGATGGTGGACTGCAGCCACGCCAACAGCGGCAAGGACCCGCGCCGCCAGCCGCTGGTGGCCCGCGACCTGATCCAGCAGCGCCGCGACGGCGAGCGCGCCATCGCCGGCGTGATGCTGGAAAGCCACCTGCACGACGGCAGCCAGCCGCTGGCCCACCCGCTGCGCTACGGCGTGTCGATCACCGACGCCTGTCTCGGCTGGGGCCAGACCGAAGACCTTATTGGTGAGTTAATCGAAACTCCCTGACTTCGCGCATCAGCAAACCGGCCTGACTCTCCAGGGTCTCCGCGCGCTCCGCGGCGGCGGCCACCAGGGTGACGTTCTGCTGGGTGACCCGGTCCATCTGCGACACCGCCAGGCCGATCTGCTCGATGCCCCGGGTCTGCTCGGCGGAGGCGCCGCTGATGCGCGCCATGATCGCCGATACCCGCTCCACCGCGGCGACGATCTCGGCCATGGTGTCGCCGGCCTGGGCGGCCTGCTCCGAGCCGCGCGCCACCTCGGCGCTGGAGTCGACGATCAGCGTGCGGATTTCCTTGGCCAGCCGGTCGCTGTTCTGCGCCAGCAGCCGCACTTCCTCGGCCACCACGGCGAAGCCGCTGCCGTGCTCGCCGGCCCGCGCCGCCTCCACCGAGGCGTTCAGCGCCAGAATATTGGTCTGAAAGGCGATCCCTTCGATGGACCCGACAATCTGCTCAATGCGCTGGGAGCGCGTTTCGATCAGACCCATGGTGTCCACCACCCGTGCCACCGCGTCGCCGCCGCGGGCCGCCACGCCGCCGGCATCGCCGGCCAGCCGGTGGGCCTGGCCGGCGTGCTCGTCGTTGTCCTTCACCGTGGCGGTGAGCTGTTCCATGCTGGCGGAAGTTTCCACCAGGGACGCGGACAACTGCTCAAAACGGGTGGAAAGATCCGTGTTGCCACGGGTGGTCTCAACCGCCGCGTCCTGAATCCGTTCGCTGCTGGTGCGCACCTGGCCGACAATGGACGCCAAGCTGCCCTGCATGCGCGCCATCCCGGCGTACAGCCGGCCGATATCGTTGCTGCCGCGCTGTGGAATCTCCGTCGACAGGTCACCATCGGCGATACCGTCCAGATGCCCGATCACGTCGCGCAGCGGCCGGATCACATTCACCGTGATGCCCCATAACACCGCGGCGACCATCAGCAGCGCCGCGATTACCGCCGCCACCATGGCGGCGTCCAGCCGTTGTACCCGCCGCTCGAAGCGAGACACCAATGCATTGGCGTCGGCCCGTGAGCCCGCCAGGAAAGCATCCGCCGCGTTGATAAAATCCTGGCTCATACCGTTGAGGCGCGACCGCCCGGACCGGTAGCCGGCGAAGTCGTCCTCGCGGAGCAGCACCAGTTGCAGCCGCAGGCCCACGTCCGTAAGGCGGGCCATGGCATCCGCCAGCGGCGCCACGGCCTGCGTGGCCGCCCCTTCGCCGGTGAGGGACAGGAAGTTTTCAAATTGCCCCTGTGCCTGTTCGATGAACGCCGCCGCCTGGTCCAGCACCGGCCCGGGTTCATCAAAGGACGGCACCCGCACCAGCTCGGCGGCGCGGTCCATGGCCACCTGCGCCTGCAGCAGGTTGATATAGGTACGCTGCAAGGCGCCCGCCCGCTCCACATGGGTCTGATTCAACGTCTCGAACGATTGCCGGCTCTGGTGGCTGGTGTAAATGCTCAGCCCGCCGATCAGCAGAATAATCACACTGAACGCCAGCAGCACCAGGCTCCAACTCGTCTTCACCGTCATGTTGTTAAGCCGATTCATTGGCTTTCCCCCAGCTCATGAACAATGGCTGGAAAGGCTAGCCGCAAACCATGAAGGAAAGACGACAAAGTGACTTTTTGTTGTTTTAAATCAATGTTTTAGCTCTGAAAACCAAACTCTGAAAATTGATAAAAAAGCGGAAAGAGTATCGGCCAGAGTTCTCATTTCTTTAGAAAAAGCAAAAAGTTTTCGCGAACCTTTCTACGGAGCCGGGTTTGTGCGAGCGGGCCTCGCCCGCGAAAGGGAGCGAAGCTCCCGGCAGGATCCCAGAGACATCTCCAACGTCAGCACCAACAACGTCTCTGGCATCCCGCCGGCCGGCGTTGCCGGCCTTTCGCTTGCAGGCAAGCTCCCACACTTAGTTGCAGCCGTCGGCGTTGTCGTAATCACCGTCCACCACGGTGTTGATCCACTGCCGCATCAGGGCGGTGGCGCCGTCGTGGGCGACGCTGCGCGCGATCGGCGGCATCATCCGTTGCGGGTCGTTTTCCGCCTCCATGCGGCAGGAGACGATGGAATCGTCGCTGCTGCCCGGCACCACTACGTGCTGGCGGCCGCAGGACCCGCCGCCGGTGGCGGTGGGCTTCTTACAGATGCCGTAACCCGCGTCCACGTCGCGGAACACGTCCAGGTAATACCCGGTGTTGGACGCGGCGCCCTTGTCGTTGTGGCAATGCTGGCAGTTCACTTCCAGATAGGCGCGCAGGCGGTGCTCGATATCCGCCGGTGAGTTGGCCATGTCGCCGCCGTCGCCGGGCACGTTCCAGCGCGGCAAACGCTCCACGTTGGTGGCCACGCCCTGCCCATCCAGTTCCAGCTCCGGGGCGCCGGCCAGCAGGCCCTGGTCGACCCAGTACTGCAGCTGGTTGACGCGCGGGAAGCCGGCCTGACCGGCGGTGCCCATGAAGCTGCTTTCCGGCTGGTAGGCGCGGTTCAGGTTGCGCGGCTTGGGGCCGATCGGCGCGCTGCCGGCGGGCCGGTCGTCGTTGCCGTGGCAGGTGATGCACTGGTTGGCGTTGGGCACGGAATAGCTGTCGGTGGAGCCGGTGATCAGCGTGCCGGTGTCGGCGTCGCGGAAGTGCCAGCTCGCCGCCCGGCTGCCGCCGCCGGGAGTGAGCACCGCCACCGCTTCGCCGTCGTCGTTCCGTTCCCAGATGTAGGGCAGCCCGGCCCAGAACGGTTTGCCGCTCTGGCTCACTCTCTTGATCAGCAGCCGGGTTTCCACCAGCGCTTCGCTGTTGTTGGCTTCATCGGTGAAGGCGAAGGTCTTGGCGATCACCGTGCCCACCGGGAAATCGATGGTGCCGTTCACGTTGTTGCCGCCCTGCCCGTCGCGGTAAACGGCCTGCTCGCCGGGCGGCACGAACAGCACCCGGTACTTGGTGGCGTGGTCGGAGAACAGTTTGCTGTTGAGCACATAGGGCACGCCGCCTTCGTGGGGCAGGCTGCGCGGGTCGTCCGGCTCGGCGAACAGGTTGTACTGGGACAGCAGCGGGCAGTCCACCTCGAAGGCCGCGCGGTTGATCTCGCCCTCTTCCACGTCCGCCTCGCAAAGATGCTTTATGTACTCTTCGGAGGCGGCCGGGTCGAAGTCACCGCTGGGCTCGAACGGCGGAATCTCCACCCTCGGCAGGGACGGCAGTACACTGCCGAAACGGGCCTGGCAGTCGTGGTCGGACAGGTTGGTGTCCGACGGGAAGTTAAGCAGGCCACCGACGATATCCAGCAGACCACCAGGGGTGAGAAGGGAGAGGTCCTGATCGACCAGGCCGATCACCAGTTCCAGACCGTCGGTGCCGTGGAAATTCAGGTACGGCGCGCTGTCGTCGGACAGCTCATTGTCGTGGATGCAGGAACCCCAGCGCGGCAGCTTGCGGTTGCCCTGGTCGTCGAACTTATAGGCGTTGTAGTGGCAGGACGGGTTGGGATGCTGGTTGGTGTGCAGCGGCTTGCCGTGCTCGTCCTGGGGCACCGGGTTGCCCTGGGCGTCCACCGGATAGGGGCAGTCCTCGTCCAGCTCGTCACGCAGACCGTCCCAGATAATGTGCGCGCCCTTGCCCAGGTTGGCCAGGTTCCGCAGGCTGGAGAGCAACTGCGCCGGGTCGTTGATGGTGGGCAGGTTTTTAAGACCGATCAAGGTGGGCAGCACGCTTTCGATTTCCCCGTTGAGGGTTTTCTCCAGATCCGGCGGCGGCAGGTCGTAGCCGGAATTGCGCATCACGTTGTCGTGGATGTGCAGCCCTTCAGTGTAGGGATCGAGTTTCTTGTCGGCGGTGCCGCCCGGGCCGTCGATCAGCTCATAGCTGATATAGAGCACCGCGGCGGTGCTGTGGTCCTCGAAAACGTTATCCACCACCTCGATGTTGTCGTACCCCAGGGTGATAAAGCCGACGCCGCGCGGCACCACCGACACCAGACCGCTGTGGGCGAAGTTATAGGTGTTGTTGTTGCGCGCGGTGTTGTTGAGCATCACCGAGGTGTCGCCGTACTGGGTGATGTTTTCCAGATCGTAGATCAGGAAGCCGCCGGTGTTGCACTCCGCCAGGTTGGAATCGTATTCACCGCCCTGGACGTTTTCGATCTCGAAGCCCATGACGTTATACACCGCGCGGCTGTCGCGGATGATGGCGGTGTTGGTCTGGCCCACGTAGATGCCGGCGTCGGAGGCGCCCACGGACTCCGATTCCTCCACCAGAATGTTCTCCGACTCCACCGGGTAGATGCCGTAGCGGCCGCTGTCGGAGCTGGGCACATAGTCCGGGGCCGGGTCGCCCTCGTTGAACGGCGGCGCGGTGCAGGCCACGTTAAGGCGCTGCGGATAATTGTCCTCGGTGATCGGCCCGCCGCCACCGGACCAGATCGCGCGCACGTTGCTCAGCGTGCCCCATTTGACGCCCTTGAGTTTGAACGCGTCGCCGGGGGAGTCGAGGATGGTCAGGTCACGCACGGTAATGCCCCGCACGTTGAGCGCTTCCAGGCCGGTGACGTTGGCGCTGTCCCGGAACGACAGCACGGTCTTGTCCTTGCCGCAGCCCTTGATCAGCACGTCCTCGGTGGCCTGGATCAGCAGGCCCTGGTCCAGATTGAAATAGCCGCAGGCGAATTCCAGGGTGTCCCGGGGGCGCAGCTGGATCATGGCGTTGACCATGTCCTCGGTGGCCCCTTCGCCGGGCTCGATCAGAAACGTGCGGCCCTCGGTGAAGCGGTCCGGTTCTTCTTCCTCGGGCTGGTTGGGCGTGGGTGCCGGCGTGACGCCGTCGTCGCCGCCGGAGTCACCGCCGCAGCCGGCCAGGGTCAGCCCCAGCATCAATGTCAGTAGCGCTAGCCAGGATGTGTTGCCGTTCATGGTCGTTCCCCTGTTGATGTTGGCCGCCCCGTTCATCGCGGGGCCTGCTCCAGTCTTTCCCACATGCGCAAATAGGCTTCCGCGGAGGTGAACAGCTGGTTCACCGCCTCTTCGATCCGCGCCCGGGGGCGGTCGCTGTTGGCCATCATGTCGGCGATCTGATCCGCGTAGAGGCCGTAGTGCGCCACGCCCCTGCCCTCGTAGAGGCTGAATTCGTGGTCGCCGGTGCGCTGCATGTCGAAGCGCACGCGACCGTCCACCGACTCGAACGGATAGAGCTGGTCGCGCTGGTCCTCGGTGCCCGGGTTGCTCGCCAGTTGCGCGATGCCGTTCACGTCCGAGGCGAAGCCGGCGCCGCCGAACGGCCCGACCTTGAGCGCCTCGTCGCGGGGGCGCTGGCCGTCGCGGGTGAGTTCGTCCACCCAGGCGCCGCGCACGCTGCCGAACGACGCCGCCACGCCGCCCTGGGAGGCCACACGGTCGCGCAGCGCTTCGGTGCCGCCCCAGGCGCCGTGGCTGTTGATCACCGGGTAACCGCGCCGGCCGGTCAGTTCCAGAATCTGTTCCGCCGCCTTGCGGCTGATGTGGTCGGTTTCGATCATCATGCGGCGCTTCATCAGTTCCTCGATCAGGAAGAAGCCCAGGTCGGACAGGCCACGGCTGTTGCAAAGATGGTCGGTGCCCCGGCGCGGGTCGTATTCCGCCAATTGCTCCGGCGTGGCCGGGAAGCGGTCGCCGACGTAGTCGAGCTGGAACAGCAGCTGGTCGATGAGGCCCAGCGGCGCCAGCGGGTCCGGCAGGGACGACGCCGGCGGCGCGTCGTCGCCGTGGTCGTGGGCGCAGGTCTCGAATTCGATGGTGTGGCCGGTTTCCAGAATGTTCCCCGCGTAGAGCACCGGACCGATGCCGATGCCCGAAGACAAATCCGGCAAATGGCCGCCGAAGGCGTTGTCGAATTTGTGCACCGGGAACAGGCTGCGCACGTCCATGGCATAGAGACGGTCGAGCCGCTCGACGATCTGCTCGCGGGTGCATTCCGGCGCGCCCAGGAACTCGCCGCAATTGAGCACCTTGGAGGCCTCCACGCCGAGGATCACCGCCATCTTGCCCTCGCCGATCACGTCCCGGGCCTGGGCCGGATCGGTGACGATGCGGAACCAGCCCTCGCCGGGGCCGCCGTGCTGGGCGTCAATATAGTCCTGCATGGCGTGCATCTGCTCGGCCTGCATTTCGATCGCCGCCATGGTGTCGCAATCGTTCTGCTTCTGGGGGTTGAGCTGACACAGCACCTGGTTGTGCACCAGATGGTTGACCAGGATTTTCAGACCGGCGAGATGGGCCCGCTCGATCCAGCGGTAGTAACTCTGGTGATGCTGCAGCGAGTTGTGACGCGGCCAGAACTCATAGCCCGGCCAGCCTTCGGTGGCGTGGGGCCCGGGGCTGCTGGTGACCTGCTCCACCAGACCGGTGAGTCCCTGGGGGCCATGATTGACGGCGCAGTCGTCCAGGGCATGATCGACACCGAAGGGATGGAAAGGGTCGCCGTAATTGACCCGGCCGCCGATGAACTCATAGGCGGAAATATGGCTGTGCGCGTCGACGAAGCCGAACACGTCATCGTCGTCCAGCCCTTCCACGTTCTGGAAACGGGGCACCTCGCGCAGATAGTTGGCCGGGCCTTGCTCGGCCACGGTGGCGTTGAGCTCCGCTTCCGGATAGGCGTCACAACCCTGCGCGGGGAGCAGGTGGAAACGGTTGGCTTCGCTCTCCAGCGACGGTGAGGCCAGAGTCAGCGCGTCCTCGCCCACGGTGAGCAACAGCCCGGTGGCGTCGGAGGCCACCGTGAAGGTCTCGCCTTCGCTGCGGTTGAGATTCCACACCGCCAGATCACTGGCCTGGTCCACCTTGCCCAGCGTGGGCCGCGGGGTACGGTCGCCGAGGCGCGTGCCCGCCACCTCCAGGCTCTCGCCCAGTTCCCGCAGCACGCCCCCCAAGGGCGCCACCGGATCCAATACCAGGTTCAGGGTGTCGCCCAGGCCGGCGACCAGGTAGCTGACCTCCGCGATCAAGCGACCGCCGCCGTCGAGCAGCTCGCCGGCCGGGTCGGAGATACCCAGCAGCTCCTTGTCGCCGGCCTGGCCGGGATCGCGGCGGTAATCGGACAGCAGCAGATAGGAACCCAGTGCCGTGGGCTTCATATAAAACGACGCCGCCCGACCGGGGTCCAGGGTCACACCGTAGCGCCCGTCCAGACCACTAAGGTAGCGCCCGTCGGCGTACAGGTGGTAGCAGCCGTTGGCGAACTGAAAGCGGTTCAGGGCCTGCGGTTCGGGTTCCGGTTCGGGTTCGGTGGGCGGCTCCGGTTCCGGCTCGGAGGGCGCCGGCGGGTTATTCGCCTGTCGGTCATCCGACGAGGACGAACCGCCCCCACAAGCGGTAAGGCCGAGAGCCAAAAGCAGCAGCAACCAATACGTCGACACCCGACGCACGCCTTTCACGGTCATAGCACCTTCCTGTTCTTGTTTTATTGGTACGTTTGTACAACTTATTACCGTGAAACGTTGTGGCGTTATTGTGAACGATTGGTGAACGGGCCCGCGGCACTCAAGTTTTCCGCCCTTCCGCCGAGAAATGCGTTGGATGGCGCCGTGTTGGCGGCTATGGCATATTCAAAAAAAGGCGATAGATAGTATGTATACGGCGCGCCGTATTACCGCGCCGCGCCATGCGGGGAGGGGGACCCTGATGCAGGACAAGGGGATGTCAGAGACGGAGCGGGCCCGGCTGGAAAGCCTGGCCAGCTACAATATTCTGGACAGCGCCCCGGAACACGAATACGACGACATCGTGCAGCGCGCGGCGGAGCTCTGTGGTTGCCCGATTTCCACCGTCACCCTGGTGGACCGGCACCGCCAGTGGTTCAAGGCGTCCGTGGGGCTTGATATCCAGGAAACCGAACGCGACATCGCGCTCTGCGACCACACCATTCGCGGCACCGGCCCGCTGATCATTCCGGATACCCGGCTCGACCACCGCTTCGCCGATAACCCGGTGGTCACCGACCCTAACGGTATCCGCTTCTACGCCGGCACCCCGTTGGTCTCCCCGGACGGTCAGGCCCTCGGCACACTCTGTGTCATGGATCACCGGCCCCGGCATCTGAGCGAGGCCGAGGCGAACTATCTGGCGCTGCTGGCAGACCAGGTGATGATGCATTTGGAGCTCCGCCGACAGAATCAGCGGCTACAGGACGCCGTCGACGAACGGGACCGCGCCCTCCATAAGGCCGAACGTCGCGCCGCTCATTTGGAGGAGTCGCAACGCATCGGCCGGATCGGCAGTTGGACCTTCCATCTGGATAGTCAGACTCTCAAGTGGTCGGAGCAGACCTTCCGCATCTTCGACCTGTCCCCGAAAGACTTGGACGGCCGCTTCGAGCGTTTTCTGCAATGCGTGCACAACGACGACCGGCGCCGCCTGCTCGACTACCGCAAAGACGCCCTCGCCGGCCACACCCCTTTGGATATTCAGTACCGCATCAATTTACCCCAAGGTGGACAACGCCACTTGCATGAGCGTGGAGAATTGCATAAGGACAATCACGGTCGGCCGATGTATCTGCAGGGCACGGTTCAGGACATTACTGAGCTCAAGACCTTTGAAATGCAACTGCAACACACCCAGCGACTCACCGGCATCGCCGGGAGGCTGGCTCGGGTCGGCGCCTGGAGCGTGGATGTGGGCTCCGGGCAGGTTTCCATGTCACCGGAAATTCTCGCTCTGCATGACCTTGGCAACGACACACGCATGGCCCTGGAGGATTCGCTCAGTTTCTATGCCCCGGAGGACCAACCCAAGGTACAGTCCCTGTTCGCCGCCTGCGTCAAGCGGGGGCAGCCCTACGACGAAGAACTAAGGGTCGTCACCGCCACCGGACAGCCATTCTGGGTACGCGCTCTGGGCGAACCCGTGTTTGATGAGGTGGGCAAAGTCGTCCGCGTCGATGGCGCCTTCCAGGACATCAGCGAACAGCGCAATGCCGCCAATGCTTTACGCGAAGAAAAAATCCGCTTTGAGGCCGCCGCCCGCGCCACCGCCGATGCGATCTGGGACTGGAACACGTCCACTGACCGGTTGTGGTGGAGCGAAGGCATGGAAACCCTGTTCGGCTACAGTGCCGAAGACCTGGAACGGGACAGCCGTTCCTGGACCACGCGCATTCATCCGGACGACAAAAAGCGCGTGCTCACCGATATTGAAAGGGTCATTTACAGCCAGCAGCAGAAATGGGAAGCGGAGTACCGCTTCATACGCAAGAACGGCAGCGTGGCCTATGTGTCGGATCGCGGCTACGTAATCCGCGATGAAAACGGCGACGCCCTGCGTATGGTGGGCGGTATGAGCGATGTCACCGAGCGCCGCCACTTCCTCACCAATCTGGCCCGACAGGCCGCCCTGCTGGATAAATCCCGCGACGCCATCATGGTGCTCGATCTGGATCGCCGTATTACCTATTGGAACCAGGCCGCCGAGGGCATCTACGGCTGGCGCCAGAGCCAGGCCCTGGGACAGCGCATTGATGAGGTGCTCGGCGAGGACCCGGATGTCCTGAAAGCCGCCACCCGGGAGCTGCTGCTCAGCGGCCAATGGGCCGGCCGCTTGGCCAGCCACGGCGTGAACGGCAAAACCGTGATCTCAGACGCGCGCTGGAGCCTGGTCGCCGACGACCTCGGCCAGCCGGACGCCATCCTGGCCATCAACACCGACATCACCGAACATCTGGCGCTGGAGGAGCAGCTCCAGCAGTCGCAGCGGCTGGAAGCCATCGGCCAGTTGACCGGCGGCGTGGCCCACGATTTCAACAACCTGTTAACGGTGATTCTGGGTAATTCCGAGTTACTCGAAGAGCAACTGGAAGAGGCCTCGCCATTACAGGCTTCCGCGGGCTTGATCCGCGGCGCGGCGGAACGGGCGGCGGAGCTGACGCGCCGGCTGCTGGCTTTCGCCCGGCGCCAGCCACTGGCCCCGCAGATCGTCGACGTCAACGAACTGATCCACGGCCTTGCCCCCCTTCTTCGCCCCTCGCTGCACGAACATCTGGAGATCGACATCGTGCCTTGTCCGACGCCCTGGCCGGCGTTCATTGATCCGGGGCAGCTGGAGTCGGCGATTCTGAATTTATGCCTCAACGCCCGCGACGCCATGGACGGCGAAGGCTGCATCGTTCTTGAAACCGCCAACGTCAGCCTGGACCAGGACTACGCCAACCGCCATTCCGAAGTGGTTGCCGGCGACTACGTTCAGGTGGTGGTCTCGGATACCGGTGCCGGCATCCCGGAGACCACACTGAAACAGGTATTCGACCCCTTTTTCACCACCAAGCCCAAGGGCAAGGGTACCGGCCTGGGTTTGAGCATGGTGTACGGTTTCGTTAAGCAGTCCCGCGGCCATATCAAGATTTACTCCGAGCCGGGTGAAGGCACCACGGTAAAACTCTACCTGCCCCGGGCGGACCGTGAGCGGCAGGAGCCGCTTCCACCAGCTTGCCCGGTGCGGTTCACCAACCGCCAGGAAACAGTACTTGTTGTGGAAGACGATGACGAGGTGCGCGACCAGGCCGCCCGACAACTGCGCGAGCTGGGCTATCGGGTGATCAGCGCCGCCAACGGCGATGACGCCCTGGAGCGGCTTTCCGAACAGGAAGTCGATCTGCTGTTCACCGACGTGATCATGCCCGGCGGCCCGAACGGGCCGGAGCTGGCGCGGCTCGCGCGGCAGCGTCTGCCCGAGCTGCCGGTGCTCTACACCTCCGGCTACACTGAAAACGCCATTGTCCACCACGGCCGTCTGGACCCCGGCGTGCATTTATTGGAAAAGCCCTACCATAAGACGGATCTGGCGCAAAAGATCCGCGACGCTCTCGACGAGGTGCCAAGATGACGCCGCCACAAAAATCAGAAACGATACCTCGGCTCCTGGTTCTTGATGACGACCCAGACATCGGTCAGACGGTTTGCAGCATGGTCTCGAGCCTGGGTTACCAATGCCAGGTCACCACCCTGCCGGACACTTTCTTCGAGATACTCGACACCTGGCAGCCCACCCACATTCTGCTCGACCTGGTGATGCCAGCGATGGACGGCGTGGAAGTAATCCGCCATCTCGCCGAGCGTCACTGCGACGCAGGCCTGATTATCTCCAGCGGGCTGGGCAGCCGGGTCATCGATGCGGCCGGCAGGGCCGCCAGCCAGCACCGGTTGCACATGACCGGTGTGCTCCCCAAACCCTTTTCGATCCGCGATCTGCGTGCTCTGCTGGGCCAGCAACCGCCGCCAAGCCGCCAGCCGCGCCAGGCTCCGGTGAGCCCCGAGCAGGACATCACCCCGGCAATGCTCGCCGACGCCATCGATAATGACCAGATCCGCCTGATGTATCAGCCCAAGGTCAGTTGTGCCGAGGGCAATCCTGTTGTCGGGTTCGAAGCGCTGGCCCGCTGGCGGCACCCCCAGTGGGGACCCATCGCCCCGGACCGCTTTATTCGCCTCGCCGAACGCGAAGGGTTGATAGAGCCCCTTACCCGCAAGGTAGTCGTCCAGGCCTGTGCCGCTATGGCGGCCCTGTTACGAAGTGGCGGAGCGAAGGCCGAGCACTGGACCATGGCGGTGAATCTGTCCGCCTCCTGCCTGACCCGGTTCGATATGGCGGATAAGCTGGTGGTCCTGTGCCGACGGTACGGTCTGGAGCCGCGCCATTTAACGCTGGAACTCACCGAGACGGCGGCCATGGAAGACGGCGTGCTGGCGCTGGACCTGCTCACCCGGCTGCGCATGAAAGGGTTTCAACTGGCGATCGACGATTTCGGCGTGGGGTATTCCTCCATGGTGCAGTTGGCCAAACTGCCGTTCTCCGAGTTGAAGCTGGATAAAGCCTTCGTCATCGCGGCGGACCATTCCCGGGAAGCACGCACCATTATCAAATCGGCGGTGGATTTGGGGCACCAACTGGATCTGAAGGTGATCGCCGAAGGGGTGGAAACCGACGCGGCTCTGGCGTTCCTCCGCGAAACCGGGTGCGATTTCATGCAGGGGTACTATATTGCGCGGCCGATGGAGGGAGAAGATATTGGGGGGTGGTTGGAGGACCGCGAAGGGCGCTGCTGAGTGAGAGGTTTGGGCGCGCTGGGGCGCGCCGAGAGGGAGCGATTGGCTCGCTGCGCTCGGGGCTGCGCCCCGTTGCCGCTGGGCGGCAACGCCCCTCACGGCGCGTTGCGCCGTTCGGTCGAACGGAGGGTTCGAATCATCAACTCCCTCTCCGCCATACACAAAAAAGCCCGGCGTTGGCCGGGCTTTTTTGTGTATGGCGGAGAGGGAGGGATTCGAACCCTCGATACGCGCAATGCGTATGGTTCCTTAGCAGGGAACTGGTTTCAGCCACTCACCCACCTCTCCGGAACTCGGATTTTTCGATCGTTGGATAACGATTTAGCCGCGCATGATACCAGCTTGCGCGAAAAATACAGCCCAAAAATCAGGCATTCTCGCCGGTGTCGCTGCTTTTTTCGTGTTGAATCCGCTGGTAGATCTCTTCGCGGTGCACCGCGACTTCCTTCGGGGCGTTAACACCGATGCGGACCTGGTTGCCTTTGACGCCAAGCACGGTGACGGTGACATCGTCGCCGACCATCAACGTCTCGCCGACGCGACGCGTAAGTATCAGCATGGAAAATCCCTCCTGGGTCCATCAGATTGTTCAGTGAGCGCGTTCCCGCACACCAGGTGTGAGAGGACCCGTCATCCTTGTGTTCCATCATGCGGACGGCCCGGCTCCCTGGTGAGCGAGGCCGGCATTATGCCGCATCAGATTAGGAAAGTCTCCCTAGAGACTAGCCACGCCCGCCCCGTGAATGCAATCACCGGGCGGGCCCCGGCATCACGCCGCCGGCTGGTCCAGCTCGAAGGCCTGATGCAACGCACGCACCGCCAATTCGAGGTATTTCTCGGCCACCACCACGGAGACTTTAATCTCGGAGGTGGAGATCATGGTGATGTTCACGCCCTCGGCGGCCAGCGTCTGGAACATCTTGCTGGCGACACCGGCGTGGGAGCGCATGCCGACACCCACCAGGGAGATTTTGGCGATCTTGTCGTCACCGATGATTTCCGGGTTGCCCAGTTCCTCGGCGGCCTGCTTGAGGGCCTCCTTGGCTTTGGCGAAATCGTTGCGGTGCACGGTGAACGTGAAGTCGGTGGCGCCGTCGGCGCCCACGTTCTGCACGATCATGTCCACTTCAATGTTGGCGTCGCTGACCGGCCCGAGAATCTTGAAGGCAATGCCCGGAGTGTCCGGCGCGCCGCGTACGGTGATCTTTGCTTCGTCACGGGTAAAAGCGATGCCAGAGATAACCGGCTTTTCCATATCCACCTCGTCGTCGACGGTAATGAGGGTGCCCGGGCCCTCTTGAAAACTGGACAGTACGCGCAGCGGCACGTTGTATTTGCCGGCGAATTCCACCGAACGAATCTGCAACACCTTGGAACCCAGGCTGGCCATTTCCAGCATTTCCTCGAAGGTGATGCTGTCCAGACGGCGGGCGGTGTCCACGACCCGCGGGTCGGTGGTGTAAACCCCGTCCACATCGGTGTAGATCTGGCACTCGTCGGCTTTCAGCGCCGCCGCCAGGGCCACCGCGGTGGTGTCCGAGCCGCCCCGGCCCAGGGTGGTGATGTTGCCGTCCTGGTCGATGCCCTGGAAGCCGGCCACCACGCACACCCGGCCGGCGTCGAGATCGGCGCGCATCTTGCGGTCGTCGATCTCTTCAATGCGGGCCTTGGAGTGGGTGTTGTCGGTGCGGATGGCGACCTGGCCGCCGGTGTAGGAACGGGCGCCCACGTTGAGCTTCTGCAGCGCCATGGACAGCAGCGCGATGGTGACCTGCTCGCCGGTGGAGACCAGCACGTCCATCTCCCGCGCCGGCGGGTTGTCGTGCACGCCGTTGGCCAATTCGATCAGGCGGTTGGTTTCACCGCTCATGGCGGAGACCACCACGACCACCTGATCACCACGTTCCCGGAAGCGCGCCACCCGTTCGGCGACGGCCTGAATGCGTTCGACGGTGCCTACCGAGGTGCCGCCGTATTTCTGGACAATTAGAGCCATAGTGACTTGGTTTCTGCCAAAAGAGGCGCGCAAGCATAGCATTTGCGCCCCTGATTTTCATGTGAGGGTGGTCAGAGCTGCTCCGCCACCCACCGATACGCACTCTCCAACGCCGCCGGCAGAGCCGCCGCGTCGCTGCCGCCGCCCTGCGCCATATCCGGCCGGCCGCCGCCTTTGCCACCGACCTGCCCGGCAACGTGTTTCATCAAATCACCGGCCTTGACCCGGTCGGTGAGGTCCTTGGTGACACCGGCCACCAGCGACACCTTGTCGCCTTCGGCGGCGGCCAGGAGGATCACGCCGGAGCCCAGTTTGTCCTTCACCTTGTCCATGGTGACGCGCAGCGTTTTGGCGTCGGCGCCATCGACGCTGGTGGCCAGCACCTTCACGCCCTGGACATCACGGGCCTCGGCCGTCAGGTCGCCACCGGCGCCGGACGCGAGTTTCTGCTTGAGTCGTTCGATCTCTTTTTCCAGTTCCCGCACCCGGCGGGTCTGGGCGCCGACCCGTTCGGCGGCCTGCTCCGGCCCGCTTCTCAGGGTCGCGGCGATTTCGCCCAGCGCCTGCTCTTGCTGGCGCACCCGCGCCAGGGCGTACTCGCCGGTGACCGCTTCGATGCGGCGCACGCCGGCGGCGGCGGAGGTTTCCAGGGTGATCTTGAACAGGCCGATGTCGCCGGTCCGCTGCACATGGGTACCGCCGCACAGCTCCTTGGAGAAGCCGTCGCTGCCCATGGTCAGCACCCGCACTTCGCTGTCGTATTTCTCTCCGAACAGGGCCATGGCGCCGGCGTCCTTGGCCGCTTCCATATCCATCAACTCGGTGGTCACCGCCGCGTTCTCGAGAATCTGACGGTTGACCAGGGTCTCGATCTCTTCGCGCTGCTCGGCACTCAGGGCTTCGCCGTGGGCGAAGTCAAAGCGCAGGTAGTCCGGCGCCACCAGCGAGCCTTTTTGCTGCACATGGTCGCCCAGCACGCGGCGCAGGGCGGCGTGCAGCAAATGGGTAGCGGAGTGGTGGCGCATGATGGCGCGGCGGCGCTCCACATCCACGTAGGCGTCCACCTTGTCGCCCACTTTCAGGGTACCGCTGCTCACGGTGCCCACGTGGATGTGCGCCTGGCCGCGCTTGCGGGTGTCTTCCACGTTGAAGCGGGCGTCGCCGGCGACGAGCACGCCCCGGTCGCCCACCTGGCCGCCGGACTCGGCGTAGAACGGCGTGCGCTTGAGCAGCACCATGCCGGTGTCCCCGGCTTCCAGGCTGTCCACGGCGGCGCCGTCGCGGTAGAGGCCTTCCACCTCGGCCTGATCCTGATGTTTCTCGTAACCGGAGAAGTCGGTGACCGCCTCAATGTTGAGCCGGTCGCTGTAATCGTTGGCGAAGGCGCCGGCGCCCCGGGCGCGCTCACGCTGCGCCTGCATTTCCTGGTCGAAGCCGTCCATGTCCACGGACAGGCCGCGCTCACGGGCGACGTCGGCGGTCAGGTCGGGCGGGAAGCCATGAGTGTCGTAGAGAGCGAACACCACCCGGCCGGGCAGCTCGTCGCCCTGCAGGTCGGCCATGGCGCCTTCCAGCACTTTCATGCCGGCGGCCAGGGTGCGGCCGAACTGCTCTTCCTCGGCCAGCAGGGCCTTCTCCACCCGCGCCTGCTCACGGCGCAGCTCGGGGTAGGCGTCGCCCATCTGCGCCACCAGCTCCGCCACCAGGGTGTGGAAGAACGGCTTGTCCTGGCCCAGCTGGTGACCGTGACGCAGGGCGCGGCGGATGATACGGCGCAGCACATAGCCGCGCCCCTCGTTGGACGGCACCACACCGTCGGTGATCAGGAAACTGGCCGAGCGGATATGGTCGGCGATCACCCGCAGGCTTTTGTTTTCCAGGTCGTCGCAGCCGGTGGCCCGGGCGGCGGCCTTGAGCAGCGCCTGGAACAGGTCGATCTCATAGTTGGAATGCACGCCCTGCTGCACCGCGGCGATACGTTCCAGGCCCATGCCGGTGTCCACGCTGGGCTTGGGCAGCGGCTTCAACTCGCCGTCGTCCTGGCGGTCGTACTGCATGAACACCAGGTTCCAGATCTCGATGTAGCGGTCCAGGTCGCCGTCCTCGGAGCCCGGCGGGCCGCCGGGCACGTCGGCGCCGTGGTCGTAGAAGATCTCGGAGCTGGGGCCGCAGGGGCCGGTGTCGCCCATCTGCCAGAAGTTGTCTTCATCCAGACGCGAGAAGCGCTCGGCGCTGACGCCCATTTCCTTGAGCCAGATGTCCGCCGCTTCGTCGTCGGACACATGCACCGTCACCCACAGCTTCTCCGGCGGCAGCCCCAGCTCACCGGTGAGGAACTCCCAGGCGAAGCGGATGGCGTCGCGCTTGAAGTAATCGCCGAAGCTGAAGTTACCCAGCATTTCGAAGAAGGTGTGGTGGCGGGCGGTGTAGCCCACGTTTTCCAGGTCGTTGTGCTTGCCGCCGGCACGCACGCAGCGCTGCGAGCTGGTGGCGCGGGTGTAATCGCGCTTGTCGCGGCCGAGGAACACATCCTTGAACTGGTTCATCCCCGCATTGGTGAACAGCAGGGTGGGATCGTTCTCCGGCACCAGCGAGGACGACGCCACCACGGCGTGGCCCTGGCGGGCGAAGTAATCGAGAAAGGCCTGGCGAATCTCAGCGCTCTTCATACGCAAGCAACTACTTTAGACAGGGAAATGGGGAGCAAAGTATAGCGTTGTCAAAGGGCGGTTGCGATGGGGAAGGCGCGCCGGCCCGGCGCGCCACTTACTTGAACGCCGCCGCCGCGCAGACCGTCACCACCATCACCAGCAGAATCCACTTCAGCACACGCTGGGACACCTTGTGGGCGAAGCCCACGCCCAGCCGCACGCCCAGCAGGGTGCCGGCGGCGACCAGCAGGCCCGGCAGCCAGGCGACCTGATCCCGCCACACGAAAATACCCAGGGCGAGAATGGTGAAGCCGGCGGTGATCGCCAGCTTCAGGCCGTTGGTGCGCACCAGGTCGTAACGCAGCTGGCCCGCCAGCACCGCGATCAGCAGGAAGCCCACACCGGCCTGGGCGAAGCCGCCGTAGGCCCCGGTCACGAACAGCCCGGCCCAGGCCGCCGGGGTGCTGGCCAGAGCGCGGGGCGCCTCGTCGGGCCCGGCCACCAGCGTGGACGGTTTCAGCACCATCACCACCGCCATCACCACCAGGGTGGTCAGCAATACCGGTTCCAGAATGGTGGTCGGCAGGAAGGACGCGGCCAGAGTGCCGAGCAAGGCGCCGGCCAGTGTCGGCACCATGATGCCCGGCAACGCCGCCACCGGCATGGAGCCGTGGCGATGGAATTGGCGGGCGCCCTCAAGACACTGGATCAAGACGCCCACGCGCATGGTGCCGTTGGCCAGGGCCGGCCCCATCCCGGTCAGCATCAGCAGCGGCAGAATCAGCAGCCCGCCGCCGCCGGCCAGAGTATTGATAAAACCGGCGATCACGCCGGAACCCAGCAAGGCCGCCACCAGCCAGGGGTCGCTCAGGTATTCCACGTCGATTCCCCGCTACCTGTCAGAAAGGGAAAGTATTATGACCTGTCCGGCGGGGGAATAAAGTGGCGAGGCGCACCGGATCAGTCGAGGTCTTCTTCCCCGGCCAGATCCAGCGCGTTGAAGCTCTGCTCCGCGTCGAAGCCCCGGGACTGCAGAAAGCGCAACTGGCGGGCTTTTTCCTTGCGGTCCGCCGGCGGCCGGCGGAAGCGCCGGGCGTGGGTCTCGCGGGCCAGGGCAAACCAGTCACACTCGGCCTGTTCCAGGGCCTCCTTGACCAGGGCCTCCGGAAGGCCTCGCTGCTGAAGCTCGGAGCGGATGCGCAACGGGCCCTGGCCGCGCTCGATCCGCGAACGCACAAAAAAACCGGCGAAGCGCCGGTCATTCAGAAAGTCGTGTTCCTGGCACCAGTCCAGCGCCGCGTCCAGCGCCTCGCTGTCGCCGAACTTGCGCGCCATCTTGACGCGCAACTCGGCACGGCCGTGGTCCCGGCGCGCCAGCATCTTCACCGCATACTGGCGTAACTCTGAAGGGTCGGCGGGGCCGTCTTCGGGGCCCCGCTGTCGCCGGCGCCGTTCAGTCATCCTTGCCGTCTTGCGCCTCGTCGCCCTCGGCCACCGCCGCTTCCTCGCTGGCGGGGGTGACCACATTCAGCAGGCGGGCACGGATTTCCTTCTCGATGGCTTGGGCCACGTCCGGGTGCTCGGCCAGATAGTCGCAGGCGTTCTGCTTGCCCTGGCCGATCTTGTCGCCCTGGTAGGCGTACCAGGCGCCGGACTTGTCCACCAGGCCCTGCTGAACACCCAGGTCCAGCACTTCGCCCAGCTGATTGATGCCCTGGCCGTAGAGAATCTGGAATTCCGCCTGTTTGAACGGTGGCGCCACCTTGTTCTTGACCACCTTCACCCGGGTTTCGTTACCGGTGACTTCGTCGCCCTGCTTCACCGCGCCGATACGACGGATGTCCAACCGCACGGAGGAGTAGAACTTGAGGGCGTTGCCGCCGGTGGTGGTTTCCGGGTTGCCGAACATCACACCGATCTTCATGCGGATCTGGTTGACGAACATCACCAGGCAGTTGGCGTTTTTCACGTTACCGGTGATCTTGCGCAGCGCCTGGCTCATCAGGCGGGCCTGCAGGCCCACGTGGGCGTCGCCCATCTCGCCTTCGATTTCCGCCTTCGGCACCAGGGCCGCCACGGAGTCCACGATCACCACGTTGACGGCGCCGGAACGCACCAGCATGTCGGTGATTTCCAGCGCCTGCTCGCCGGTGTCCGGCTGGGACACCAGCAGGTCGTCCACGTTAACGCCGAGTTTTTCCGCGTAATCCGGGTCCAGGGCGTGCTCCGCGTCCACGAACGCGCAGGTGGCGCCCTGCTTCTGCGCCTGGGCGATCACGCTCAGGGTCAGCGTGGTCTTACCGGAGGACTCCGGGCCGTAAATTTCGACGATCCGGCCTTTCGGCAGGCCACCGATGCCCAGGGCGATATCCAGCCCCAGGGAGCCGGTGGAAATGGCGGGAATGCGCTCGCGCTTCTGGTCGCCCATGCGCATCACCGAACCTTTACCGAACTGGCGCTCGATCTGAGACAGCGCCGCCGACAGTGCCTTACTCTTGTCGCTCATTTGTGAACCCCTCTCCGATTCCATCCATTGGCACAGAAACTGACCCGATGGCCAGCACTGTCTTTCTGGACAGCATTATGGGCAGTGTTTGTTCAGGGTGCAACCCCTGCGCCGTGTCTGACGATGGAGGCCATGATACACGTCCCGCCCGCGTAACAAATAAGCCAATGGAGGACAGCGGCGGACATCTCCTACAACATTGTAATGATATTCATTCTCACCTATAGTCCAGCCCTTCTGCGTTTCATCGTTCGGGGGCGGGCCATGTCCGGGGGAAGATCACAGTCACTGTCCGTAAATACGCTTTATGCCGAGTACCACGGCTGGCTGCACGGCGTGCTGCGGCGACGGTTGGGCAACGCCGACGACGCGGCGGATCTGGCCCACGACGCCTTCGTGCGCCTGCTGACATCATCCCGCCCACTTGATCACCACGGCGCGCGGGCCTACCTCAGCCGCATGGCACGGGGCCTGTGCGTGGACCTCTGGCGCCGCCGGGAGGTGGAGCGGGCCTGGCTGGAAACCCTCGCCAACCGTCCCCTAGACGCGGTGCCCTCGGCGGAGCGACAGACCGCCGCGCTGCAAGCCCTGGTGGCGGTGGACGCGATGCTCAAGCGCTTGCCGGCTCCGGTGGCCGAGGCGTTTATCCAGTCCATGGTGCACGGCAGGAGCGCCAAGGAGGTGGCCGCCGATCTGGGGGTTTCCGATCGCACCGTGCGCAATTACCTGTCCCGCGCCATGCTCGCCTGCCTGCGTTTGCAGTCCCGGCTGGGCCTGGATAATGGCGATCCGGCATGAACCCGGCACCGAGCCAACGGGTGCTCGCCGAGGCCGCCGAGTGGTTCGCGCTGCTGCGGGCCGGCGAGGCGTCCGAGGCCGACGTCCGCCGCTGGCGGCACTGGCTGGAAGCCAGCCCGGAGCACCATCGCGGCTGGCAAATGGTGGAGCGCGTGGAGCAGCAGTTCAGCATGGCGAGTGGTGACGATCCCGACCAGGCCGAGGCGACGCTGGCCCGAACCCGCCAAAGGCGCCTGGACCGACGCGGCATGATCAAAGGCATGGCGCTGCTTTTCGGTGTCGGCGGTCTCGGTTGGGCCGGCTGGGGTGCGTCCCCGCTGCCCACAGTGGTGGCCGCCTGGGGCGCCAGCCATCGCACCGGCACCGGTGAGATCCGTGAACTGGCTCTGCCGGACGGCAGCCGGCTCTGGCTGAATACCAACACCGCTATTAACACCGACTTTGACGGGGAAAGCCGGCGCATCGATCTGATCACCGGTGAAATTCTGCTCGCCACCGCCCGGGATGACCGGCCGCTTACCGTCTCCACCGCGCAAGGCCAGGTGCGCCCGCTGGGCACTCGCTTCACCGTTCGAAGCGAAGACGACACCACCCTGGTGGCGGTCTATCAGGGCGAAGTGGCGGTCACCAATGGCGGAGAGAGCACACGAATCGTGCCGACCGGGCAACAAACCCGGTTTTCGCGCGCCGCCCTCCAGCCGCTGTCGGCGGCCGACCCCGCCCGGGAAGCCTGGCACCGGGGGGTGCTGGTCGCCGACGACATTCGCCTGGCCGATCTTATCGCCGAACTCGGCCGCTACCAGCACGGTTACATCAATGTGGCGCCGGAAGTGGCCGGGCTGCGTGTGTTCGGTGGCTACTCACTGACCCGGCCGGCGCACACCCTTTCCCTGCTGGAAAAAGTACTGCCCATCCAGGTGTCCCAGCCCCTGCCATGGTGGACTGAAATCCGGCCCGCCGGAGCCCGGGCTGAAAAAAACGAAAATTAGTTTTCCGCTTTCAGCGCCGCTGTTCGATCTCCTAGTAAATAACGCCAACAGGAGACACCGTGTTCTATACCAACAACCGCCTGCGCGCGCTGGCCGTGGGCCTCGCCCTGGGGCTGGCTCCCCTGCCCTTTCCCGGCGGCCACGCCCAGGCCGCCACCGCCGAAGCCGCGCAGCAGCAATACAATATCGCCGCCGGGCCGCTCAACACCGTGCTCACCCGTTTCGCCGATGTCTCCGGCAGCCTGATCGCCGGCAACCTGCAACTGGCGGCGGACAAGCAGAGCCCGGGGGTAAGCGGCAGCTTCACTCCGGATCAGGCGCTGGCCCGGATCCTGGCCGGCACCGGTCTGGTGGCGGACCGTGACCCTGACGGCGCCTATGTGCTGCGGGACGCCGAGGCCGCGGGCACGAACGAACTATCGCCGGTTTCGGTGACCGCGCCCAACCAATACAGCGTACAGAACAGCCTGAGCTATGACCGGGGCCGCATCGAAGCCCTGCAACCGCAGGACATGAAAGATCTGTTCAAGAACGAATCCTCGGTGTCCGTGGGCGGTTCCATTCCGATTAACCAGAAGGTGTATGTGCGCGGCGTGGAAGAAACCGCCATGCTGGTGACCATGGATGGCGCGCGCCAGAACAACAAGGTGTTCCACCACAACGCCACCAATCTGATCGACCCTTCCTTACTGAAAGCCACCCGCGCCTCGGCGGGCGTGGCCGCCGCCGATGATGGCCCGGGCGCGCTGGGCGGCAGCCTGGCCTATGAAACCGTGGACGTCGGCGACCTGCTCGCTCCCGGTGATTCCCTGGGTGGCTTCCTGGACGGTCGCTACGCCAGCAACGGCGACACCGTTACCAGCGCCGGCTCCGTGTTCGGCCGCGCCAACGGCTTTGAGGCGCTGGGCTATGTGAAGCACACGGACGGCAACGACTACCAAGACGGCAACGGCGACACCGCCCCGTTCACCGCGCCGGCGCTGCTCAGCGGCCTGGCGAAGATCGCGTATCAGGGCGACGGCCCGAGCCGTTTCGAGCTGAGCCACGAAACCGTTAACGACGAGGCCGCGCGCCCCTACCGGGCCAACTTCGCCGGCCTCGACGGCGGCCGCCCGGTACCGGACTCGCGGATCTATGATCTGACCCGCGAGAACACCGTCTTCAACTACAGCCGCGACACCGGCGAGGGTTACTGGAACCCGAAAGTGACGCTCGCCCACAACGAGACCGAACTGGAAACCCGGGAAGTCCCCCTCAGCGCACCGGACACCACTATCGTGTACACCGGCATCACCGAAAGCCTCTCCGCGACGCTCAAGAACGTCTTCCATACCCGGCTGGCGAGCGTCTCCACCGGGGTCGACTATTACGACGACAGCGCCGTGTTCCGTTTCGAAGGCGACCCGGACCTTGAGGAAAACGCGCAAAACACCGGTGCGTTCCTGCAAGTACGTCAGCCCGTCGGCGATAAACTGGACCTCTCCTACGGCGTGCGCTACGACCAGCAGGACTTCACCGGCACCGACGATTCGGAACACGATGATTCCGGCGTCAGCAGCAACGTCTTCGCGGAGTTCTTCGTCAACGACCATCTCTCCTTCAACGCCGGCTACGCGGACGTCTGGGGCGGCACCGCCCTGGCCGAGAACTTCATCCTCAACGGCGCCTGGGACTATGGCGATCAGAAACCGGTGGAAGCCTATAACCACACCTTTGGCGGCAAGGCCGACTGGAACGGGTTCTTCGCCGAAACCAACCGTTTCGAGACACGCATCAGCAACGGCCGGGTGCCGTCGTTCAGCGTCGGCCCCAACGAGGTGGCCGACTTCGATATCGAAGGCTATGACGTGTCTCTGGGCTACATTGGCCAGCGCGGCGAAGTATCAGTGAAATACGCCAACATCGAATCCGAAAAGGATGGCGAACCAGCCACCTCCTTCGACGGCAACTATTTCACCGCACCGCTCGGTGAGATCATCACCATCAGCGGCGCCTTTCGCATGCCGATCCTGGCGCTGGAACTCGGCATGAGCACCGAAATCACGCTGGATAACGACGCCCTGGAGGCGGCCGGAAACGAGCAGGAGGGTTACACCGTCGTGGACCTCTACGCGGATTACCAGGCGACGCGCAATCTGTCGCTGCGGCTTTCCGTGGACAATCTCGGCGACGAGGACTACACCGACCGCGCCAGCTACGGCCAGGAGTTCGCCACCGTGGACACACTGCTGGAACCGGGCCGCTCCTTCGCGCTCAGCGCACGCTACGGCTTCTAACGGTCGAGCCGCTCGATCAATCCCTCGATGGCCGCCAGCATGCTGCGGTTACGCACCTCGTCGCGGTCGCCGGGGAACAGAAAGTGTTGCGCCTCGGCGACGTCCTCGCCGAGGCCCCAACCGATCCACACCGTGCCCACCGGCTTGTCGGCGGTGCCGCCATCCGGACCGGCCACGCCGCTCACCGAGATGCTGACGTCGCCGTTGGAGTGCGCCAGCGCACCCCGGGCCATGGCCAGCACCACCTCTTCGCTGACCGCGCCGTGGGTTTCCAGAAGGGAACGCGGCACGCCCAGCATCTCTTCCTTAGACAGATTGGAATAGGTCACGAAACCGCGCTCGAACCAGCTCGAGGCCCCCGGCTCGTCGGTGAGCAGGCGGGCGATGCCGCCGCCGGTGCAGGACTCCGCCGTGACCACGGAGAACCGCCGCTGTTGTAAAATCTTGCCTAACTCCCGGGCTCGATCCGCCAGTCCTTGCATGCGCCTTACCTCGCCAAAGCCTGTTATCAGCGCCTCCATGATGGACGACTTGGCGCGGGCTTCCCAGCGCCCGCTACGCGACCACCTTCCAAGCCGGCGGCGGCTGTGCTATCCCCGGAGGCACCGACGCTAGTGAAGGAGCACTACCGTGACCACCGCGAAGGAAGATTCAACCGCGGCGGACGCCGCACCGAAAGGCACCACGCCGGGCGCCGCCATGGACAGTGTCGTACACCTGGTGGACGAAGACCCCGGTGCCCGCGACCGCCTGGACCGGCTGATGCGCCGCGCCTACCTGCCCTGCCGGGGCTACCGGGACAGCGACGATTTGCTGCTGCGCCTTAACGATGACCGGCCCGGCTGCGTACTGGTGACCCTGCGCACCCCGGGGATGGCCGGGGTGCGCACCCAGCAGCGTCTGAGCGACACCGGCTCGACGCTGTCGGTGGTGTTCCTGGGCGACAGCCCCCGGGTCAGCGCGGCGGTCGGGGCGATGCGCGCCGGCGCCGAGGACTTCCTCGCCAACCCCACCGACGACGACACCCTGATCGAAACCGTGCAACAGGCGGTCGCCCGGGACCGGCGCCGCAAGGCCCGCCAGAGCGCCCGCCTGGCGCTGCGCCAACGCCTGGCCCGGCTCACCCCGCGTGAGCGGGAAACCCTGGAGGCGGTGGTCTCGGGGCTGTCCAACAAGGGCATCGCCGAGTCCCTTTCGATTTCGCCGAAAACCGTGGAACTGCACCGCGCCCATATGATGCACAAGATGCGTGCCGGCTCGGTGGCGGAAGTGGTGAAGCTGTACCTGTTCGCCACGGAAGCGGCCACGCCGCCGGTTACGGGTTTTCCCCTGCCCGGCCACGGGGAACGCCCTATAGGCAACCGCCAGCGCACGGACTAGCTTGGCCTTTCACCCAAGGAACCGCCGGCGCCGTGCCGGCGGCCGGCAAAGGAGGCGCTATGAAAGCTCTGACCTGGCACGGTACCCACGACGTGCGCGTGGATACCGTCCCCGACCCACGGATCCAGGACCCCGGCGACGCCATTCTCAAAGTCACCGCCACCGCCATTTGCGGGTCCGACCTGCATCTCTATAACGGCCTGATGCCCGCCATGGAGCCCGGCGACGTGCTCGGCCACGAATTCATGGGTGAAGTGGTCGAGGTCGGCAAGGAGGTACGCAACCTGAAGAAAGGCGACCGTGTGGTGGTGCCGTTCACGATCGCCTGCGGCCACTGTTTCTTCTGCGACAAACGCCTGTATTCGCTGTGCGAGACCAGCAACCCCAACGCCGACGACGCCGCCCAGGCCATGGGGCACTCCCCGGCCGCCCTGTTCGGCTACTCTCATCTTCTGGGCGGCATCCCCGGCGGCCAGGCGGAATACGTGCGCGTGCCCCACGCCGATGTGGGACCGCTGAAAGTGGCATCCGACATGAAGGACGAGCAACTGCTGTTCCTGTCGGACATCTACCCCACCGGCTACATGGCCGCCGCCAATTGCGACATCAGCGCCGGTGACACGGTGGCGGTGTGGGGCTGCGGCCCGGTGGGTCAGTTCGCCATCCGCAGCGCCTGGATGCTGGGCGCCGGCCGGGTGATCGCCATCGACCGCGTTCCCGAGCGGCTCGCCCTGGCGGAAACGCAATCCCAGGCGGAAGTGATCAACTTCGAGAAAGACGACCCCTACCGGCGCCTGATGGAGATGACCCGAGGCTACGGGCCCGACAGCTGCATCGACGCGGTGGGCGCCGAGGCCCACGGCGCCGGCGACCCGGAATACCAGCGCCGGGACAGCGACTCCGGCGAACCCAACCGCCCCACCGCCCTCAACCAGATGATTCAGAGCTGCCGCAAGGGCGGGCAATTGTCGATTCCCGGCGTCTACACCGACAGCATGGACGGCGTCGCCTTCAACGGCCTGATGAACAAGGGGCTGTCACTGAAAAGCGGCCAGACCCATATGCAGGCCTATATGCCCGCCCTGTTACAGACCATCGAGCTGGGCAACATCGACCCGTCCTTCATCATCACCCACCGCTACGGACTGAACGACGCCGCCAATGCCTACGCGGATTTCAACGCCAAGCAGGACGGCTGCATCAAGGTGGTGATGACGCCCTGAGCCCCGCAGCCGGCGTCCACAAAAAAGCCCCGCCATCCGGCGGGGCTTTTTATGCGCCTCTGATTATGCGCCTTTGAGTGTCGCCGCTGTCGTTCAGGGCAACCGGGTCTTCAACGCGTCGGCGTCTTCGCTATCGTCTTCCACTTCACCTTCCAGGATCGCCTCCGCGCTGATGGCGCGGGTGTAGTATTCCTGGTTGGCTTCATCGTCACTGAAGACATCGCTGACGCTGATGGCACCGCCGGCGAACAGGCCTTCGGTGCTGCTCCAGAACAGCACGTCGCCCTTGCCGTAGCTGCCCTGGGCCACCTTGGACCAGTCGACAAGCGTCAGGCCGGCGTCCGCGTTGAGCGCGAAGTTGTGGTCCTGCTTGAAGGACGCCACCGCCTTATCGGTCATCAGCAGCATCGCCACCTCGCCGGCGGCGACACCGCCCTGGGCACCGGCACTGACCGCGCCGAAGTTAAAGAACGCCGGACCGTTCCAGTCACCGCCGTCCTTGGCCAGCACCACGCCCTGGCCGCCGCGGCCACCGAACACAAAGGCGCCACGCCCGAAATCGGGCACCAGAAACACACCCTTGGCCTGCTCCAGCGCGTCGTCCATACCGTCCTCGCGCTTCATGTTTTGCAGCACTTTCTCGGACTCGTTGAGCACGTCCCGGGCGTTCCGGCGCTCTTCGCCGGTCTGCACGTTGGACGCCTGGTCCTCCATATGATCCATGCTCTGGGTGTTCTGCATGGTCTCCGCGTCATCCACGTCGCGACCGGTCTGATTGGCGGCGACGCCCGCCGCCAGCGAAGCCAACGCCAGGGAAGTCACTGTGATCGTTGCTACCTTCATGGTTCTCTCCTTCCTTGATGAGGGAACCGCCACGCTAGGGCGCCAGTCCGACCTCTGGAAATACGGGATAACCCGTGGTCGGCGGCCACAGCGTGCTAAACTTGGCCGGTTTTTCATTCCTTAACACACCCGGACACCATGACCTCAGCACCTACCCGAGCCCGGCGATGGCTGGAACGCCTCAACGGCTCCAAGCACATGCTCTGGCTGCTCGCGCTGTTCTCCTTTCTGGAGACCCTCATCGTGCCGGTGCCCATTGAGCTGGTGCTGATCCCGCTGATGGCCCTGAACCGCCAGCGCATCTGGCGCATCGCCACGGTCACCACCGCCGGCTGCCTGGGCGCCTCGCTGCTCGGCTACGGCGTCGGCATGGTGCTTTACCAGTCCGTCGGCACCTGGTTCATCGACACCATGGGCATGCAGAACGCCTACCAGGCCTACCAGGGCTTCTTCGACCGGTACGGCTTCATCGCCATCCTCACCCTGGGTATCCTGCCGATCCCGTTCCAAGTGGCGATGATCACCGCCGGCCTGTCCGGCTACCCCATCGTCCTGTTCGTGCTGGCCGCGCTGATCGCCCGGGGCATCCGCTACTACGGCCTGGCCTGGCTGGTGCTGCGGTTCGGCCCCCGGGTGGAGCGGATGTGGCGGCGCCACGCGCTGGTGACCAGCCTGGCGGCCGGGCTGATCGTCCTGGGCGTGGCGCTGGGGATGCAGTGGCTGGCGGGCCAGGTGCTCTGAGCGCTCCCCTCTATCGCACTCTATCGCACTCTATCGCATTGAAATGATACCCATTCCCATTTAAGATTCGTCCTCATTATCTTTGCCCGTATCGGGGTCGGGTTATGTCCGGGGTTCCACAGCAGTCGCTGTCGGTGGCAACGCTGTACAGCGACCATCATGGGTGGCTGAAAAACTGGCTGGGGCGGCGGCTGGGCGATGCCATGGACGCCGAGGATCTCACCCAGGACACCTTTATCCGCGTCATCCGCTCCTCCCAGGACCCGGGGCTGCTCCGTGAGCCGCGCCGGTTTCTGGTGACCGTGGCACGGGGTCTCACCGTCGACCTGTTCCGGCGCCGGACGCTGGAACGGCAATACCTGGAAGCTCTGGCCAGCCTGCCGGAGACCGCCGCGCCTTCGGAAGAGGAGCGGGCTTTGGTGGTGGAAACCTTGATGGAAGTGGACGCCATGCTCGCCAACCTGGGCGCGCGGGTGCGCAAGGCCTTCATTCTTTCCCAACTTGAGGGGCTGACCTACCAGCAGATCGCCGATCAACTGGGCGTTTCCCTGCGCACCATCAAAGGTGATATGGCCAAGGCCATGGAGCATTGCTGCCTGTACCGGCTGGAGCACGGCCTGCAATGACCACACGGCAAGGCATCGGGGAAACGCTCAAGGACGCCATTCGCGACGCGGCCCGCTGGTACGCGGTGCTGAATGCTCCCGACGTCACGCCGGCGGATCAGCGTGGCTGGCAGCAATGGCTTGCCGATGCACCGGAGCACCGACTGGCCTGGCGCGAAGTGGAGCGCGTGCAGGACAGCCTGCAGCGGGTGCCGGGCCGGCTGGCGGCGCCGGCGCTGCAGCGCGCCACGCTGACCCGGCGTCAGGTGCTGACGCGGCTCGGCATGGTCGCCGTGGCCGCGCCCGTGGGCGCGCTGACCTGGCAGCTGGCGCCCTGGGAGCGGTGGCGCGCCCAATACGTCACCGGCATCGGCGAACAGCGCAAGCTGGTACTGGCCGACGGCAGCCAGCTTATGCTCAACACCGACACCCGCGTGGACACCGACTACAACCCGCGCCACCGGTTGATCCGCCTCCACGACGGCGAAATTCTGGTGCAATCCGCGCCGGACCCGCGCCGGCCGTCGCGCCCGCTTCTGGTGGACACGCCCGAGGGCCGTATCCAGGCCCTGGGCACCCGGTTCACGGTGCGCCGTGACGCCGGCCAGACCCGCGTCACCGTTCTCGCCGACACCGTGCGCGTCACCAGTGCCAATCATCCGGACGGACGGCTCGTCCAGCAGGGCGAGGAAATCCGTTTCACCGCGGGCGACCTGCCCCCCACGCGCCCGGCGCCCGCCGGCGCCGCCAGTTGGGCCGGCGGCAAGCTGATGGTGGTGGATATGCCGTTGCGGGAACTGCTCGCCGAGCTTGGCCGCTACCGCCGGGGCCTCCTCGCCTGCAGCGACGCGGTTGCCGGATTGCGGGTGTCCGGCACTTTCCCGCTGGCGGACACCGACCGGGCGCTGAGCGTGATCACCGAGGCGTTCCCCTTACGCCAACGCCGCCTGACCGATTACTGGGTCACCCTGCTGCCTGTATAGAACGTAATTTTTCGCCCTCCCTTTGCCCCTTTTTGCTCCCTGATTCGGCCCTCGGGTAACAGACGCTCATTTTCGAGGAACGACAATGTCCAGACCGCACACTATCACCAGCGCGCGCACGGCCCTGGGGCTTGCCGTGGCCCTGGCCATGGGCGCCACCGCCCTGCCCGGCGCCGCCCACGCGCAACAGAACACCGGCGGCACCGTCCAGGCCGAGCAACACTACGACATTTCAGCCGGACCGCTGAGCCAGGTGCTCAACCGGTTCGCCGACCAGGCCGGGGTGGCGCTCTCTTTCGATGCCGCCCGGCTGGGCCAGCGGCGCTCCGGGGGCCTCAAGGGACGCTTTACCGTGGAACAGGGGTTCAGCCGTCTGCTCGACGGCTCCGGCCAGATCGCCCGCGAGAAGAGTCCGGGCAACTACGTAATCGAAGCCACCAATGACAACCGGCTCGACCCGGTCCAGGTGAAAACCGGGCGGCTGGGTCTGAGCACGGAAAACACCGGCTCCTACACCACCGCCCAGGTGGGCATCGGCAGAACCGTGGAATCGGTGCGCGACATCCCGCAGACCGTCAACGTGGTCACCAGCCAGCAAATCAAAGACCGCAACATGACCACGCTGCAAGACGCCCTGGAAAACACCACCGGGGTCTCGGTGAAGAGCTACGGCACCGGCACCGCCAACTACCTGATCCGCGGGTTCGAAACCGACGCCATCAGCATCGACGGTAACCAGACCGGGGGCACCTCCAGCGGCACCCACGGCCACGGCGCGCCGGACCTGGCCGGCTTCGAGCGCGTGGAAGTGCTCAAGGGCCCGGCCGGGCTGCTGCAGGGCTCGGCGGAACCGGGCGGCTACATCAACCTGGTGCGCAAACGGGCCCTGGCGGAGCGGGCGGTGAGCCTCACCGGCTTCGCCCACTCCTGGCCGGGCTACCGGGTGCAGGTGGACGCCACCGGCGCCCTCACCGACGACGACCGGCTGCGCGCCCGCACGGTGGTGGCCTACGAAGATTCCGACGGGTACATCGACGACGTCACCCTGGAAAAAAAGGTGCTCTACACCACTCTGGAATACGACCTCACCGACGCCACCACCACCTCCATCGGCTTTTCCACCGAGGACGTGGAGTCGGTCCCCGACGTGGGCGTGCCCACCTACGCGGACGGCACCTTCGCCGACATCGACCGAGACCTTTACACCGGCGCCCCCTTCAACAACAAAAGCAGCCGGCTGAGCCGCGCCTTCGTGGAAGTGGAGCACCTGTTCGACAACGGCGTCATGCTGCTGGCCTCGGCGAACCGCACCGAGCGCGACTTTGATTATCTGTTGAACTACACCGTATCGCCGATCGACCCGGTCACCGGAGAAAGCACCCGCTGGGCGCTGGCCACCGACCAGGAACTCGAAGAGCAGGCCTACGACGTGCGCCTGGATATGCCGGTCTCGCTGCTGGGCCTCAACCACGACGTGCTGCTGGGCGTCCACCGCCGGACCTCCGAAGACGTGAGCAGCGGCTACCAGATCGACCTGAATTACCCGCCGATCAACGTGTTCGCCCCGGAAACCGCCAGCAACCCCTGGCCCAACCTGGCGCCCTTCAGCGACCCGAGCACCACCGAGCAGGAAGAAACCGGCGTTTACTTCAAGACCACCTCGTCGCTCACCTACGCCACCAAACTGATCCTCGGCGGGCGCCTGACCAACTGGGAGACCGACAACGGCCAGGACACCGAACGGGTCAGCGATGAATTCACCCCCTACGCCGGCGTCGTCCACGAGCTGAATAACGACCTCAGCCTCTACGCCAGCGCGGCGCAGTCCTTCGTCCCGCAAACCGCGGAAAAGGCCAACGGCGACATCCTTGCCCCCCGCGAAGGCACCCAGTTCGAAATCGGCGCCAAGGGCGTCTTCAACCGCGGCCTGACTAACTACAACCTGGCCCTGTTCCGCATCACCGACGACAACCGCGCCATCCAGGACCCGGGCAACCCGGCCTTCTCCGTGGCCGGCGGCAAGGTGCGCGCCCAGGGCGTGGAAGCGGAAATCGCCGGCCAGGTCTCCGAGCGCATCCAGGTGCTCACCGGCTACGCGTACACCGACACCGAACAGCTCGAATCCGACGACCCGAACGCCGAAGGCAAACCCTTCGCCCCGGACTCCCCGGAGCACAGCCTCAAACTGTGGGGCAAATACACCTTCAACCCCAGCTGGGAAGCGGGCCTGGGCGCCCAATACAGCAGCGGCACCTTCGCCGAATCCGGCGGCGTGCGCTGGGAGCAGAACGGCTACACCACCTTCTCGGCCATGGCCGCCTACAACCTCAACGCCGACACCCGCTTCGTGCTCACCGGCAGCAACCTCACCGACAAACGCTACTACAGCCGCGTGCAAGGCGGCGGCCGCCAGAACTACTTTGGCGATGCGCGGCAGTTCAAGCTGAGCTTTGAGACGCGTTTTTGAGGCATCAGTGGGTGCTGCCGCCACTGGCGTCAGATCTGCGCCCGGCGGCTCATCGCCGCCGGACGCGCAGCGTCATTGAATACGCCGACCAATACACCGATCGAAAATGGCTTCCAAGCGCCGGTAATCACAGGCCACGGCATCAATATTCCCCAGCCGCCAATCCTCTGGTTCGACCTCCCACCAACTGATCTCGTAGCCGGCATTGATGATCAAATGTTCAAACATCAACCGCTGGGCGCGACCGTTTCCTTCCCGGAAAGGGTGCAACATATTGATATCACCGTAATACTCAGCCACGGCGGCGATCAGGTCAGCCCGTTCGTAGTGCTCAAGCCAACGATCCTGGGCGAGCCTCGCAAAAATTTTCTCGGCTTCCGCTTCAATACGGGTAACAGTACAAAAGCGGGTGTCGTCTTTGGAGATGTCCACGGTGCGGATTTCGCCAGCCCAGTCATAGATGTCCTGGAACAGGTAGCGGTGCAGGCTTTGGAGATAATCAAGAGAATATGGAGGCGGATTAAAATCGATTTCGTCGGCGGCTATCGCGGTCAGTTCGCGTTCAGCCTCCGCTAGCTCATCGTCCGCCATTAGTCCAAGGCGGTTGATCAGCGTCGAGGTTCCCGGATAACAGTGTGGATCCTGGGCAACCCCGTACTTATCAGTACTCAGGCCTTCACCTTCGCACGATATTTATCGATTACGGCCTGTCGAGAAGTTGATGGCGCCACGGGGGCGGCCTTACTAACCTGAAAGCCCTCCAGCCGCATACTCGCCCGGTAGTTGGAGCTTCGGACCCTTGCGTGGTAGCTCTTTTTGGCTTTTAGCGTCAATGTCTTATCAGCCATAACTCACCCGTCTGTCGCCCCGTCATTATATCATAAATCAATCGCCTCTAGCGCATCAGTACCCCATATCGTGCTCTTGGGCCTGATCCGCCAGCGCCTGCAGGGCGGCTTCGCTTTCGGCGGTTCGGGCTGCCCGGTACTCCATCACGTCCTGAAAGCGGATGCGACGATGTGTTCCGACCCGGCTGAAGGGGATGGCACCCTCCTCCAGCAGTTTGACCAGGTGAGGCCGGGATACATTGAGCAGGTTGGCGGCTTCCTGGGTGGTTACCTCCGCGTGGACGGGCATGATGGTTACCGAGTTGCCCTGGGCCATTTCGGTGAGAATATTGCGCAACAGCTCCAGGGCATGCCGAGGCAGCACCAAATCCGTGTCATCCATACGAACCCTGGCGCGATCCTGCTCCGGATGATCTTTGAGCAACTTCGCCAGAGCGGCGGAGCTCTCACGAGCCAGATCCGTAGCCTGAGGGTCGGGGAGCTTGCTGTGGTCCGACGCGGTGTTCATGAGTACCTCTTGATAACAAGTAGGTTGACGGCACCGTCAATTTAATCGAAATAAACGAAATTCGCAATAAACGAAAAGCCGCCTTACTTTCGGCGCATCTGCGACATCGCGCCCCACCAATAGAGCCCGCCCCAAGGGTTTGCTATTCTGCCCCGCTTACGTCCCGTTACCCGCCGGGGCGCCACCACTCTTCAGAAAACAGGCGATACCGCGCTTATGGCAATGGACGACCTTTCCGGGCACACGCCCATGATGCGCCAATACCTCGGCCTGAAGGCCGACCATCCGGATCAGTTGCTGTTCTACCGGATGGGGGATTTCTACGAGCTGTTTTTCGGCGACGCGCAGAAGGCGGCGCGGCTGCTGGATATCACCTTGACGCAGCGCGGCCAGAGCAACGGCAAGCCGATTCCCATGGCGGGGATTCCATACCACGCCGCCGAGGGCTATCTGGCGCGGCTGGTGAAGCTGGGCGAGTCGGTGGTGATCTGCGAGCAGATCGGCGATCCGGCGCTGGCCAAGGGGCCGGTGGAGCGCAAGGTGGTGCGCATCGTGACGCCGGGGACGGTGAGCGACGAGGCGTTGCTGGAGGAGCGCCGCGACACGCTGCTGTGCGCGCTCTATGAGGACGGGCCGCGCATCGGCGCGGCCAGCCTGGACGTGGCCGCCGGGCGCTTCGTGGTGACGCAGGTGGACGGTCACGAGCAACTGCAGGCGCTGCTGGAGCGCTGGCAGCCGGCGGAGCTGTTGATCAGCGAGGACCACGGCCTGCCGGGCCCGCTGAGCCAGCGGCCCGGTTGCCGGCAGCGGCCGCCCTGGGATTTCGATGCGGAGGGCGCGCGCCGGCAGCTTTGCCAGCAGTTTCAGGTGCAGGATCTGTCCGGCTTCGGGCAGCCGGCGCCGGCGTCCGTGGCGGCGGCCGGGGCGCTGTTGCAGTACGCCCGGGAGACCCAGCGCAGCGACCTGCCCCATGTCACCGGGCTGACCCTGGAAGCGTTCGACGATGGCGTCGCCATGGACGCCGCCACGCGCCGCAATCTGGAGCTCACCGAAACCCTCACCGGCCAGGAGGAGCCGTCCCTGGCCTGGGTGCTGGACAGCACCGAGACGGCGATGGGGTCGCGGTTGCTCAAGCGTTGGGTGCACCGGCCGCTGCGCGACCGCTCGGTGCTCGGTGAGCGCCAGGACCGCATCGCCGCGCTGCGCGACGGCTGGCGCTTCGAGTCGGCCCGCCAGGTGCTGGACCGGATCGGCGATATGGAGCGGATTCTCGGCCGAGTGGCGCTGCGCTCCGCCCGGCCCCGCGACCTGACGCGGCTGCACATCAGCCTGTCGGCGCTGCCGGAGTTGCACGCTGCCCTGCCCGACGACACCGTGTTCCAGGGCCTGCGCGACCGGCTCAGTGACTTCCCGGACAAAGTGGCGCTGCTGGAACGGGCGGTGATCGAGAACCCGCCCATGCTGATCCGCGACGGCGGCGTGATCGCGCCGGGCTACAGCGAAGAGCTGGACGAGCTGCGTTCGATCAGCGAGAACGCCGGCGCGGTGCTGGTGGACATTGAAACCCGCGAGCGTGAGCGCACCGGCTTTTCCACGCTGCGGGTCAAGTACAACCGGGTGCACGGCTACTATATTGAGCTGTCCCGCCGCGAGGCGGACCAGGCGCCGGTGGATTACCAGCGCCGCCAGACGCTGAAGAACGCCGAGCGCTTTATCACCCCGGAGCTGAAGGAGTTCGAGGACAAGGCGCTGTCCGCGTCCAGCAAGGCGCTGAACCTGGAGAAGCGGCTTTACGAAGCGCTGATCGAGGAGCTGGCCGCCGATCTCGGCCCGCTGCAGGCGAGCGCCGCGGCGGTGGCCGAGCTGGACGTGCTGGCGTGTCTGGCGGAGCGGGCGGAAACCCTGAACTGGGTGCGCCCCAATCTGGTGGACGAGCCGGGCATCGAGATCGTCGACGGCCGCCACCCGGTGGTGGAACAGGTGATGGACGACGCCTTCGTGCCCAACAGCCTGCAGCTGGACGATCAACGCCGCATGGTGATCATCACCGGCCCGAACATGGGCGGTAAGTCCACCTACATGCGCCAGACCGCGCTGATCGCCCTGCTCGCCCACATCGGCAGCGCGGTGCCCGCCGCCAGCGCCCGCATCGGCAAGATCGATCGCATCTTTACCCGCATCGGCTCGTCCGACGATTTGGCCGGCGGCCGTTCCACCTTTATGGTGGAGATGTCGGAAACGGCCAACATCCTCAATAACGCCACGCCGGAAAGCCTGGTGTTGATGGATGAGATCGGCCGTGGCACCAGCACCTTCGACGGCCTCAGCCTGGCGTGGGCGGCGGCGGAGCATCTGGCCCGCAATCTGCGCGCCTACACGTTGTTCGCCACCCATTACTTCGAGCTGACGCAGCTGCCGGAGCATCTGCCCGGCGTCTACAACGCCCATCTCACCGCCAGCGAGCACAACAACCGCATCGTCTTCCTGCACCGGGTACAGGAAGGGCCGGCGAGCCGCAGCTACGGCCTGCAGGTGGCGCAGCTGGCCGGGGTGCCCGCCGGCGTGATCCGTCAGGCGGCGGACAAGCTGGCGGAACTGGAAAGCGGTGAGCGGCCGGTGCCGGCGGCCCACTCCGAAGCACCCGCCCAGGCGGACATGTTCGGTGCCATCAGCGAGGTGGATAAAGCGCTGCGGGATCTGGACCCGGATGATCTGACGCCGCGCCAGGCCCTGGAGGCGCTCTACCGCCTGAAGCAGTTAAGCGACCACTGATAAACCGCGGCATTGACCACTTCGGTCAATCGCGGTGCCCGCGGCGCTTGCCAGCCCGGCACAGTCGGGTAGACTAGCGCGGCCCCGAGGGAGGGTCACGCGCCGAGCGGCTGGCGCCCCTGGCGATATACCCCAAGCGGGCCGGTGATCTGATAGAATTCAGTGCTGGCCCTGGAAAGAGAATACACCTGGCGAGGACAGGCTATGACGTTCGTAGTAGGTGAAAACTGCATCAACTGCAAACACACGGACTGCGTGGAAGTATGTCCGGTGGACTGTTTCTATGAAGGCCCCAACTTCCTGGTGATTCACCCGGACGAATGCATCGACTGCGCCCTGTGCGAGCCCGAATGCCCGGTGAACGCCATCTTCTCGGAAGACGAGTTGCCCGACGACCAGCAGGATTTCCTGGAAATCAACGCGGAGCTGGCGGAGAAGTGGCCCAACATCACCGAGATGAAGGACTCCCCGGACGATGCGGAAGAGTGGGACGGTGTCCCCAACAAGAAGGAAAAGCTCGCCCGCGAGTGGTAATCGGCGGGTAGCCTGAAATAAGAAAGGGCGGCATCCTGCCGCCCTTTTTGCGTCGAGTGTTCCTTACCCGATTGCGCTCACCTAGAACCTCCGTGTCCACCGTCCCTAGCTTTCCGTGTGCTCTTCTCCATGAGCACGGGAGGCACTATAGCAATCGCGGAGGCCGGCAAGGGTTAAAGATATATAAAAACTGCGGACAAGAAATGAGCTCTTTCGGCTCTTCCCCAGGTATATCAATAGCTTAGCGAATTCGCCGATAAAAATTGACGGCATCCGAGGACAGAAGATTGGTAGAAATGCTTACAGTCTTGTAAGATATTGCTTACAAACTCAGAGCATTTCAGCAGGCTGTTCCGGTGCCTTAAGGCCTCCGGGACACACAGCGGTGCCACAAAGCCGCCAAGTTTTACAATCGCTCACGGCTTTTTACAGCATGGGCAAAGTGGGACATGTAACCTTTTGATTAGATAAATGGTATCCCCCCAAGGCGCTAGCAATAGCGCTCACAACCCCCCCTCATCCACCCCCTTTGGATGAGGGGTTTTTTTTGCCCGCTCAACAGGCGCCGAGGGCGTCGCAGGACTTCTGGAACTGATTTTCCAGGGCCTCCATCAGGGTGCCGGCGGCGGCCAGGTCCCGCTCGCGGGCGTATTGCTCGATTTCCAGGCAGATGCCCGTTACCCGCAACGCACCCAGATTGCCGCTGCTGCCTTTGAAGCTGTGCGCCTGCTGCCGGACGGCTTCGGCGTCGCCGGCGGCGAGGGCGTCGTGGAGGGCTTGCAGGCGCTGACCGCCATCGCGGATGTAGGAGGCGACCAGGGTGTCGAAGTCGCCCCCCATGATTTCTCGAAGTTCATTGATAACGGCGCTGTCGAGCACCGGTGGCTGTTCCATGTCTCACTCCCTTGATTGAAGGCGGCCCGGATTCCGATGATAAGCCTAAAGGACCACCTGGAAGGCCAATATACTAAGCCGGAAGCGCGGGGTTCAGGAAGCCGGAAGTACCGGGAATGGGACTCAGGGCAACACACCCAGGTTGCGGGCGCGGGTCACGTCCTCGGGGATATCCACGTCCCAAAGGGGCGGCAATACGGTCACCGGGGCCACGTCGTTGAGCGCCACCAGCGTATCGGCCATGGCGTAATCGGTGCCCAGGCGCACCCCTTCGAAGCGTCCGTCGTGCCAGACCGAGGCGTCGCTGCCGCCGATCAACACATAGCCGCCGTCCTCGCTGGCGCCCAGCACCACCCGGGCGTTGTCGAGCCCGTCCATGGCCAGTGCCAGGTAGGTCTGGTCCAGCACCGGGCAGTCGCTGCCCACCAGCAGCACACGTGGCGCCTCTTGCAGGCCGTCCCGCAGTGCCGCGTTCATGCGCTCGCCGAGTCCGCCGCCGTGCTGCAGCCCCACCTCCAGGCCGATTTCCCGGGCGTGGGCGGCGAGCCGGTCGTCATGATCGTCGAGCATCAGCCTGGCGCGGCCGGCAAAGGCGGCGGCCTCCCGCAGGGTGCGGTCGAGCAGGCGCTGGTGTACATCCAGGGCGGTGTCCTCGCCCAGTTCGGGCACCAGGCGGGTCTTCACCCTGCCCCGGCGCGGGGCCCGGGCGAAGACCAGCAGCAGGGTATCCATGGCGGGCGCGCGCTCAGCCGCCATGGTGCTGCTGACGGTAATGTTGGCGGTAGTAGTCGCGGTGCAGCCGGGCCGGGTCCTCGCCGCGCCAGTAGCGCCAGCGCAGCTGCCACATCAGCATCATGGTGCGCCACACACCGTGTTCCTCCCAGCGCCGGCTGTCGGCCACCAGCCGCGGACGCAGGCAGGCGGGCGCCGCCAGGCGGCGCAGACGCTGGCTCAGGGCCACGTCTTCCATCAGCGGCTGCATCGGGAAGCCGCCCATTTCCAGGAATTGGTCGCGCCGCACGAAGATGCCCTGGTCGCCGGTGGCGATGCCGGTCCAGCGCGAGCGGATATTCATGGCATGGCCGATCAGCGGGAACAGGCGGTGATTGCCGGACAGGCGCACGTCGAAGCGGCCCCAGACGGCGTCCTCGGGCAGCGCTCTCAGGGCGCGGATGTGACCGCGCACCACCCGGCCGCAGTCGGCGTGCAGGAACCACAGCCAGTCGCCTTCGGCGCGCTCGGCGCCCAGGTTCATCTGCCGGGCCCGGCCACGGTCGCAGTGCAGCACCAAGTCGGCGTGCTCACGGGCGATCAGCGCGCTGTTGTCGCTGCTGCCGCCGTCCACCACGATGATCTGATCGCCCTCGCCCAGGCGTTCACGAAGCATCTCCAGGAACGGCCCCAGACATTTCGCCTCGTCGAGCACCGGAATTACCACACTCAGGTTCATCCCAAAGCGCCTCCACAGCTACTGCCGGACCCCGCGGTGCACCCGAAGCAATGATCGGCCACGTACACCGGCTCGCCTTCCTTGTCGGCGTCGAGCAGCTCGCTGACGTGGGGGCGCCGATCATGGTGCCCCTGGGGCATATCCAGCATCTGGTTGAAGTCACAATCGTACAGGTAACCCTGATAATCCACGCTCAGGGTATTCCGGCACATCACGGCTTCAAGATTGTCGCGATTGTAGTTGTCGCGCAACAACTGCATGTAATCGTTGAACTGGTTATGCGCCAGCAGCACCGCCCCGAAACGGCTGATGGGCATATTGGTGATCGTCAGCAGGCGGTTGAAGCGCACACCGAAGCGCTGGTCCAGCTCGCGGTGGTAGTCCGCCTCCAGGGCCGCCTGCGGCGGCGGCAGATGGGCGCCCACCGGGTTGTAGACCAGGTCCAGGGGCAGTGCCGGGTCGCCATAGCCGACCGCGTTAAGGCGCCGGATCGCCTCGATGCTGCTGCTGTAGACGCCCTTGCCGCGCTGCTCGTTGACGTTCTCTTCCAGGTAACAGGGCAGCGACGCCACGATCTGCACACCCTGCTCCGCCAGGAATTCCGGCAGATCCTGATAGCCGTCCTCCAGCAGGATGGTCAGGTTGCAACGGTCGATCACGGTGACGCCGCGGGCCCGGGCGGCGCGCACCAGATCGCGGAAATGCGGGTTCATTTCCGGGGCGCCGCCGGTCAGGTCCAGCACCTCCACGCGGCCCCGGTCCAGCACCTGGATGATCTGCTCAATGGTCTCGCGCTCCATCATTTCGGTGCGCGTGGGGCCCGCGTTCACGTGGCAGTGCACGCAGCTCATATTGCACAGATAGCCGAGATTGACCTGCAGAATGCTGGTGTGGCGCCGGCGCAGCGCCGGGAAGTCGGTACCACTGCGGAGCAAAAGCCCTCGGGTGTCCTTCATGGTGCGCTCCTCTACTTCCAATACGCCCATGGATGCACGTTAAAGGGAAACGTTACGTCAAACAGGGGAATCCGGCGAGGGTTTATCCGAAAAACCAGGAAAGATGGCGCCCCGAGCAGGAGTCGAACCTGCGACCTAGCGCTTAGGAGGCGCTTGCTCTATCCAACTGAGCTACCGGAGCGGAGGTTCCGTATTGTAGTGATCTTGGCGCTTGATGCCAGTTCGTGGGTTTACGGGCTTTTACCTTCGTTTGGTTTACCGGGGCGGCGAGTGTGGTTAGCGTCGGGGTATCCATTCGATGAACCTAGGGAGCGGGCACATGAGCAAGATACTCGGCTTAATCATTCTGGTGCTGGATATTCTGGCGATCATCAAGATCGTTCAGTCCGGCGCCTCCACCGGCGAGAAGATTCTGTGGGTGATCCTGGTATTGGTATTGCCGGTGATCGGCCTGGTGATATGGGCGCTGTTGGGCCCGGGCTCACCGGTCAAGAAGTAGCGCCACGGCGGCCGGCGCTATCCGCCGGTCGCCGCCTTTATCAGCGCCTGATTGTCCTGGCTGATCAGCCAGAAACCCACACTGCCCAGCGACACCATCAGAAACTGCATATGCTGTTTGCGCCCGCGTAGCCAGGCCTGGGGCCAGTGTTCGCGGACCGCCCCCACCTTCTCCATCAGAAACAGCAGCATCACCGCCACCGCCATCAGCGGCGTGGACGCCCAGGCCGGCAGAAACGGCGTGGCACAGGCGGCCACCAGCAGCAACGCCGCCATCGGTACCAGGCCGGCATCCTCCCGCGCCAGCGCCGACCCCGTATAGAGCCCCACCTGCAGCAACAGATGCAGTGCCGCCAGCAACGCCACCAGCGTCACCCAGGATTGCGCCACCGTCGGCGACGGCAGCCAGATCGCCGTGGCCACCGCCACCACCACGAAGCCGTGGATGAACTGCAATCGGGACAGGGTTTTCAAACCGGCCGGAAGCTCCGGGTCGCGGGGCAAACGCATGCAACATCCTCACTGCCAGAAAAGGGTTATAGATAGGGCTCGAACAGGTGCGCCAGCGCATTGCGCACGTGGCGCCAGCGGCCCATGGCACGGAACTCCGCTTCGCCGACCCGGCGCGCGCCGCGCAGGCGGCGGTCGATCAAATCGTTGGCCTGCTCCGCCAGGGGGTCATCATAACATTCCATATCGAATTCGAAGTTAAGGCGAAGGCTGCGCGCGTCCCAGTTGCCCGAGCCCAGCAGCACCCAGTGGCCGTCCACCGTCATCAGCTTGGTGTGATCGAACGGCGGCGCCGAGAAATGCAGCTCCGCGCCTTCGCGCACCAGCCAGCGAAGCGCGTGCAGGCTGGCCCACTGCACCAGCCGCAGGTTGTTCTTTTGCGGCACCACGATGTTCACCCGCACCCCTTTCAGCAACGCCAGCTGCAGGCTCGCCAGCAGGGTCTGGTCGGGCACGAAATACGGCGTGACGATGCGCACTTCGTGCTCGGCGGCGCCGATCGCCGCCAGCAATGTCAGCCGGCGTTTGTCGAAATCCGCGTCCGGGCCGGCATTGATGCCGCGCGCCAGGGTGTCGCCCGCTTCCAGGGCGCCCAGGTAGTTGTCATCCAGGGTCTCGCCGCAGGTGAACGCCCAGTCGGCGACGAAACTGCGCAGCAGATGCACCACCGCGGGCCCCTCCACCCGGGCGTGCAGGTCCTGCATGTGCGCCGGCTCGCGCAGGTAGCCGGCGCGGATGTTCATACCCCCGGTGAAGCCGATGCAGCGGTCCACCACCATCAGTTTGCGGTGGTTGCGCAGGTTCAGGTAAGGCATTCGCCAGGGGGCGATGGAGTGCAGAAAGCGCTCCACGCGCACGCCCCGGCGGCGCAGGCGCAGGGTGATCGGCGGCAGCGAATAGAGCGCGCCGACACCGTCCACCAGCACCCGCACGGTCACGCCGCGCGCCACCGCCCGCTCCAGCGCGTCCGCCAGCGGCTTGCCGGCGGCGTCGTTGCCGAAGATATAGGTGGCCAGCAACACACTGTCACGGGCCTGGTCCACCGCCTGGATCATCGCCGCCAGGGCCGGCCCGGCCTCCAGCAGCGTGACCCGGTTACCGCCGGTAAGCGGCAGGCCGGTGAGACGCCCCACCAGCCGCGCCAGCACCCGCAGGCGGTCGGATTGCAGCGGCGTGCCCTGATCCCGGCCGGCGCTCAGCGCGGCATCAATGGCGCCGCCGCCGGTGAGCTGGCGGGCGCGCCGCTGTATGCGGTTCACCCCCAACAGCAGATACAGCAGGGCGCCGACCAGCGGCACCAGCCATACCAGGCCGGTCCAGGCCGCGGCGGCGCGGGCATCCCGTTTGTGCTGCGCCACATGCAGCGTCACCCAGACCGCCGCGACCACGCCGGCGGTGGCGACGATGGCGGGCCAGAACACCTGTAGCCAGGCGATCAGCCACTCCACAAGCGACGCCGCGCCGGCGACCCATTCCTGCATGCTCTCTCCCTTGCGATTGATTCCCCGTCCGCACGCGGCCCAGCATACACCAGGGCCGCCGCGCATCCGTCCCCGGCGGCGCCGTTTTGCGCTCGGCCGCGCAAACGCATACCATAGCGCCGCTTTACACCCGCCGCGTTAACGACGCGCCGCCCCTGGCCATTTCGGCCCGCAGGGGTACTTATCCGGCCCAAAAGGCCATGGGGTCAGCCCCCGACGCAGACAGATATAACATGAACCACGCTGGTTGAAGCGGCCAGTGTACCGGCGCGCCCCTTGTCGCCGTCGGCGCATGATCAGGAGCGAAAACCATGTCAGAAGCCAATACGGTTATTCCGCTGCGTGAACATCAGGAGCCGGCCACCCAGGAGCCGCGCCGCTTCAAGGTGTTCACCGCACGCCAGTTGGACAAAATCGAACAATTGCAGCGCCTCGACGATGACGCCCGTTTCGCCATGCGCGTGGTGGCCAACGTGCTGCCGTTCCGCGTCAACGAATACGTGATCGAGGAACTGATCGACTGGGACCGTGTGCCCGACGACCCGATCTACCAGCTCACCTTTCCGCAGAAAGGCATGCTCGCACCGGAACACTTCGACAAGGTGGCCGACGCCATGCGCGGCGGCGACAAGGCGGAGATCGATGCCGCCGTGGCCGAGGTCCGCGAGGCCCTCAACCCGCACCCCGCCGGGCAGATGGAACACAACATTCCGGAAGTGGACGGCGAAAAGATCGACGGCATTCAGCACAAGTACAACGAGACGGTGCTGTTTTTCCCCAGCCAGGGCCAGGTGTGCCACAGCTACTGCACCTTCTGTTTCCGCTGGGCGCAGTTCATCGGCGATAACGATCTCAAGATCGCCACCAAGGAAGCCGGCCAGCTCAAGCGCTATGTGCAGGCGCACCCGGAGATCACCGACATCCTGATCACCGGCGGCGATCCGCTGGTAATGAAGACCAAGAACCTGCGCGCCCACATCGAACCGCTGCTGGAACTGGAGCAGATCCGCACCATCCGCATCGGCTCCAAGGCGCTCACCTTCTGGCCCCAGCGGGTGATCTCCGACAAGGACGCCGACGACCTGCTCGACCTGTTCCGTGAAGTGCAGGCCGCCGGCAAGCACCTGGCGCTGATGGCCCACTACAACCACTGGCGCGAGCTGGAGCCGGCCATCGCCCGGGAAGCGATCGCCCGGGTACGCGAAACCGGCGCCCAGATCCGCGCCCAGGGCCCGCTGCTCGCGCACATCAACGACAACGCCGACGACTGGGCGCGCCTGTGGCAGACCCAGGTGGAGCTGGGCATCGTCCCCTACTACATGTTCGTGGAACGGGACACCGGCGCGCGCCGCTACTTCGAAGTGCCGCTGGCCCGCGCCTGGAATATCTACCGCGACGCCATGAAGCAGGTCTCCGGCCTGGCGCGCACCGCCCGTGGCCCGAGCATGTCCAGCCACCCGGGCAAGGTGGAAATCCAGGGCGTCACCGAAGTCGCCGGCGAGAAGGTGTTCGTGCTGCGCCTGATCCAGGGCCGCAACCCGGACTGGGTACAGCGCCCGTTCTTCGCCAAGTACAACGAGGACGCCACCTGGCTCAACCACCTGGAGCCGGCGTTCGGCGAAGACAAGTTCTTCTTCGATGACGAGCTGGCGGCGATGGAAGACTAGGAACGCGGCCCGTCAGGCGCGGCAGCGGCCGGTCGGCGTTCAAAGCAGCGCGGCCAGCCGCGCCAGCGCCCGCTCCACCCGGTTGTCCCAGCGCACCGCGCAATTCAAACGCAAACAGTGATCGAACTTGCCGGAGGCGGAAAACAGCGCCCCCGGCGCGAAGTTCACACCCGCGTCCAGGGCCCGCTCCGCCAGCTCGGTGGTGTTCACCCGGCCGGGCAGTTCCAGCCACAGCACGAAACCGCCCTCGGGCCGGCTGACCCGGGTCTCCGTGGGAAACAGTTCAGTGACCCGGTCGGTCATGCGCGCCACCGCCTTGGCGTGCAGGCTTCTCACCCGCCGCAGATAACGGTCGTAGTGACCCTTTTCCAGGAAATGCGCCAGCGCCAGTTGTGATGGCGTAGCCACCGACACCGTATTGATGAACTGCAGGTACTGCGCCCGTTGAAAATCCCGCCCGGGCACCAGCCAGCCCACGCGCATCCCCGCCGACAAGGTCTTCGAGCACGACGAGCAGTAGTACACCAGGCCGTCCCGGTCCCAGGCCTTGATCGGCAGCGGACGCGTGCCGCTGAGCGGCAGGTCACCGTAGATGTCATCCTCCACCAGCGGCACGTCGTGGTCCGTCAGCAGACGCAGCAGCGCCTGTTTGCGGCTGTCCGGCATGCGCGTGCCCAGCGGATTCGAGAAGTTGGGCACCATCACGCAGGCGGCCACCGGCCAGCGCTCCAACGCCAGCGTGAGCGCCTCCAGGGACAGGCCCTGGATCGGGTCGGTGGGGATCTCCAGGGCCTTGAGGCCGAGGGATTCGATCACCTGCAGCAGGCCGTAGTAGGTGGGCGACTCAATGGCCACGGTGTCCCCGGCCGGGTCAGCATGCGCAGCGCGATGGCGACGGACTCCTGGCAGCTGTTGGTGATCAGCACCTGATCCGGGGACACCGGGCAACGCAACGCCGCCAGCCGGCGGGCCAGGCCGGCACGCAACTCCGGCGCCCCGGGCGGAAACTCATAGCCCGCGCAGCGGCGACGCTGTTCGCGCAGCACGGTGCGGAAGGCCCGCTCCATCTGCGCCACCGGCTGGAAATCCGGGTCCGCCACCGCCGCCCCAAGGTTCACCACCGCCGGGTCGTTAACCGCCTGCACCATGCGCAGCACCCGCTCCTGGCCGGTCACCGGGCGCGGGCGGCGGCCGGCGCGGGGCAGGCTGGGCGCGTCCCGCCGGGCCAGCGGCGGACACACGAAAAAGCCGGAGCGCGGCCGCGCCTCCAGCACACCGCGCTGCTCCAGCTCCCGGCAGGCGCTCACCACCGTGGCCACGCTCACGCCGTGCTGCTCGCCCAGCTTGCGCACACCCGGCAGACGGCTGCCCACCGGATAGACCTGATCGCGGATCAGCGTCTGCAGCTGGTCCGCCAGTTGCTCATAGCGTTTGTTCGCTTCTCCCATGGCGGCGGGCCCCTCAGCACATCATTGCCGGCACAGTTGCCGTGAAATTCAGCGGCACAGTTCTCTCTATCGACGATCTGTACCGGTTCAATTTCCCCTTTTTATATCTGTATTGCCTCGAGGTGTCCACCTAGGCTGGGGTTCCCATTTCGCAACGGAGCGTTCCCATGCACATCGCCATCCTCACCTTCCCCGGATTCAACGAGATCGACTCGCTGGTGGCGCTGGGCATCCTCAACCGGGTCAAGGCTCCGGGCTGGCGAGTGACGCTGTGCGGTCCGGAGACCTCGGTGACCTCCATGAACGGCGTCACCGTTGAGACGCAATCCCGGCTGTGCGACCTGCCCGGCGCCGACGCAGTGCTGGTGGGCAGCGGCCTCCACACCCGCGATATCGTCGACGACCCGAAACGGCTGTCCACGCTGCGGCTGGATCCGACCCGACAACTGATCGGCGCGCAATGCTCCGGGGCGTTGATCCTCGCCCGGCTCGGGCTGCTGGACGGCGTGCCCGCCTGCACCGACCTGACCACCCGTCCCTGGGTCCAGGAGGCCGGCGTCGAAGTGCTCGACCGGCCCTTCCACGCCAGCGGCAATCTGGCCACGGCCGGCGGCTGCCTGGCCTCGCCCTACCTGGCCGGCTGGCTTATCGCCCGCTGTCAGGGTGAGGAAGCCGCCCGGATGGCGCTGCACTACGTAGCGCCGGTGGGCGAGAAGGCGGCGTACGTGGAGCGGGCGCTGGCCCATATCCGGCCGGGCCTGCCCGATGGCCAGGAAGGATAGGCGCCATGACCCTGGAACACCTTCTCCCACTGATCGGTTTCGTCGCCGTGATGAGCGGCACCCCCGGCCCCAATAACCTGATGTTGATGGCCGCCGGCGCCAACGTGGGCTGGCGGCCCTGCCTGCCCCACCTGCTGGGCATCGCGTTCGGCTGTCAGGCCCTGCTGTGGAGCCTGGCCCTGGGGCTGGGCGGGCTGCTGGCCCACTACCCGGCCCTGAACTGGGGGCTGCGGCTGATCGGCGCCGGGTTTCTGCTGACGCTGGCCTGGCGGCTCGCCAGTGCCCGGACCCGGCCCGGGGATCAGCGCGCCGCCCGGCCGCTGACGTTTAGCCAGGCGGCCCTGTTCCAGGCGGTCAATCCCAAAGCCTGGATGATGATGCTCACCGCCCTGGCCACCTTCACCGAGCCGTCCCGGTTCGTCGCCGACGTGGCGTTAGTAGCCCTGTGTTATCTGCTGGTCGGATTGCCGCTGATCAGCGCCTGGAACCTGGGCGGGGTGGTACTCAAGGCACGGCTGCACCAGGGGCACCGGCTCCGCCACTTCAACCGGGCGATGGCGGTGCTGCTGCTAGCGCTGCTGTATCCGGTCTTTTTCAGCGCCGAGGCGCCACCGCTGCCGGCGCCCGCCGCGACCCCGCCGCAGTGGTGGCTGAGCGTTATGTGACCACCCCGGCGGCCGACACTTTTTCTTTGCGGGTGAGTCGCTTAGGCTTGGCGGGCGGCCCGCCCGGGCCGTGGATACGGGATGCTCAGGGGAAGGCGGCGATGCACAACGGTTTCATGGTGTTGCACGGCAACCGGCTGGAGACGCTCACCGAGCTGGTGGCGGACTGGCTGCGGCAACACCCGCTGGCGCCGCTGGACGAGGAGATCTTCCTGGTCCAGTCCAACGGCATGGCCCAGTGGCTGAAACTGCAGCTGGCCGGGGCGCTGGGCATCAGCGCCGGTTTCCAGTTCCAGATGCCTGCCCGCTTTCTGTGGAGCGCCTACCGCACCGCGCTCGGTGAAGACCGGGTGCCACGCACCTCGCCGTTCGACAAGTCGCGGCTGCTGTGGCGCCTGTACCGGCTGCTGCCCACCCTGCTCGACGCCCCCCATTTCGGTCCGCTGCGCCACTTCCTGGCCGACGACGTGGACGGCCGCAAACGCCACCAGTTGGCGGAACGGCTGGCGGATCTGTTCGACGCCTACCAGGTCTACCGGGCCGACTGGCTGGCGGACTGGGAACGGGGCGACGACCGGCTGCGCCGCGCCGAGGACCGCGACCGCTTCGACGACTTCCCCGCCAGCCAGCTGTGGCAGGCGCATTTGTGGCGCGCCCTGCTCGCGGACATGGAGGCGGACAAACAGGGGCTCAGCCGCAGCGCCATTCACCGGGCCTTCGTCGACACCCTGCAACAGGACACTCTGCAACAGGATACGCCGCCGGCGGGGCTGCCGCGCCGGCTGATCATTTTCGGCATCAGCGCCCTGCCCCAGCAGGCACTGGAAGCCCTGGCGGCGCTCAGCCGCCACTGCCAGATCCTGATGCTGGTGCAGAACCCCTGCCAGCATTACTGGGCCGACATCGTCGAGGACAAACAGCTGCTGCGCCGTCAGCTCGACAACCGCAAACGTCACCTGACCGCGTTGCCGGACAACCCGGTCAATCCGCTGCTGGCCGCCTGGGGCAAGCAGGGCCGCGATTTTATCGGCCTGCTCTACGACCACGACGACCCGGACAGCTACCGCAGCGCCTTTCAGAATCAGATCGATCTGTTTGAGAACCTGGAACCGCGCACCCTGCTGCAACGGCTGCAGCAGGATATTCTCGACCTGGAGCCGCTGCCGTCGCCGGATCAGCGGCCACCGCTGCAAGCCGACGGCTCTTCTCACGCTGACGGCTCTCTACGCTTCCGCATCGGCCACAGCGCCCAGCGGGAGGTGGAGATACTGCAGGACGAGCTGCTCGACCGCTTCAGCGCCGACCCGGACCTGCAGCCCCGCGACGTGATCGTCATGGTGCCGGACATCGAAGCCTATGCCCCGCACATCGACGCCGTGTTCGGCCGCCTGGATCCGGGCGACGCGCGCTACCTGCCCTACACGCTCAGCGACCGCAGTGCCGGCGCCGCCTCGCCGCTGGCCCAGGCGATCGAGTCGCTGCTGCATCTGCCGCAGTGGCGCTTCACCGCCACCGATATCCTCGACCTGCTGGACGTACCGGCGGTGCGCGAGCGCTTCGGCATCGACGAGAGCGACCTGCCGCAGCTGGCCCGCTGGATCGACCAGGCGCGCATCCGCTGGGGGTTGAACAGCGAGCAGCGGCAGACCCTGGACGTGCCCGGCTTCGAGCAGAACAGCTGGGCGTTCGGCCTGAAACGCATGCTGGCCGGCTACCTGCTCGGCGACGGCCCGGCCTGGATGGGCATCGAGCCGCTGGACGAAGTGGCCGGCCTGGGCGCCGAGCTGGCCGGGCGCCTGGCGCGCCTGCTCGACACCCTGGAACACCACTGGCGCCAATGCCGCCGTGACGGCGGCGCCCGCGACTGGCGAGAGCGCTTCACCGCCCTGCTCGACGATCTGTTCCTGCCCGTGGACGAAGCGGACCAGAACCTGGACGCGGGCCTGCGCGACGCCCTCAACGACTGGATCGCCGCCTGCGACGAAGCGGATTTCGACAGCCCGCTGCCGCTCACCGTGGCGCGCCGGCCGCTGCTCGACGCCCTCAACGCGGAAAGCCTGTCGCAGCGCTTCATGGCCGGGCGCATCAACTTCTGTACGTTGATGCCGATGCGCGCTATCCCGTTCCGCCATGTGTGCCTGCTGGGCATGAAGGACGGCGACTACCCGCGTCAGCAGCAGCCCATGGATTTCGACCTGATGCGCCAATGGGGCAACTACCGGCCCGGCGACCGCTCGCGCCGCGACGACGACCGCTACCTGTTCCTGGAGGCCCTGCTCAGCGCCCGCGACAGCCTCTACATCAGCTGGACCGGCCGCAACGTGCGCGACAACAGCGAACGCCCGCCTTCGGTGCTGGTGGCGCAACTGCGCGACCACATCAACCAGCGCTGGCGCGTGGACCGGGGCGAACCGGTGGACGCCCTCACCGTGGCGCACCCGCTGCAGCCGTTCAGCCCGGACTATTTCGACGCCGACGATGACCGGCTGCACACCTACGCCAACGAATGGCGCGCCCTGCACCAGGGCGACGCGCCCCAGGCGCGCAATGAACAGCCGCTGGCGCCGCTGGAAACCGGCGAGCCGGTCACCTGCGCCGCCCTGGGCCGCTTTCTCAAGCAGCCGGTGGCGCACTTTTTCGAGCACCGTCTGAAAGCCCGGCTCCGACAGGAGCGCCGCGTGCTGGACGACACCGAGCCGTTCGCCTTCGACGGTCTGCAACGCTTCCAGCTGCAGGATCAACTGCTCAGCGAGGCCCTGCGCGCCGGCCCCGACCAGGCCGACGCCGCCATGGCCGCCGGCCTGGACCGGCTCGCCGGCAGCGGCGACCTGCCCCTGGCGCCGTTCACCGAAGGCAGCCGCGACAGCCTGTTGATGCCGCTGTCCCAGCCGCTGGCGCAGTACTTCGCCCTGCTGGCCGAATGCGGGGAACGGCGGGCGCAGCAGGAAATCCGCCTGCAGGCGGGGCCGCTGCTGATCGAGGACTGGCTCACCGACCTGCGCGGCAGCAACGCCGACCCGCGGCGGCTGGTGCTGCACACCGGCCGCCTCAAGGACCGCTTCGACAAGGTCACCCCGGAGTGGACCCTGCACCTGGCCGCCTGCGCCGCCGGCCACCCACTGACCACGCACCTTCAGGGCCAGGACGGCCGCCTGACCCTGCCGCCGCTGGCCCGCGACGCCGCCCAGCAGCACCTGGACCGCATCGGCCAGGCCTGGCGCCAGGCCCTGTGTGAGCCGCTGCCCATCGCCTGCGCCACCGCGTTCGCCTGGCTCAAGGGGGAGGAGAAGGACAACGGCGAATACGAGGCCCGCAAGCAGTTCGAATCCGGCTTCATGCACACCGGCGAACAGGAAAAAGAGCCGGCCCTGGCGCGCGCCTGGACCGACTTCGACGCCCTGCTCGCACCCCGCCACGGCGACCTCAGCGCCTTCGAATACTGGACCGGGCAGCTCTACGCGCCGCTGTACGCGCACGCCCAATGGCACGAACCGGGGGAGCCGGCATGAACGCTGAACGACCGCTGCCGATCACCTTCCCGCTGCACGGCACCCGGCTGATCGAGGCCAGCGCCGGCACCGGCAAGACCTTTACCCTGGCCGCCCTCTACCTGCGCCTGGTGCTGGGCCACGGCGACGACGAGGACCACAACAACGCCTTCCACCGGCCGTTGCTGCCGCCGGAAATCCTGGTGGTCACCTTCACCGAAGCGGCCACCGAGGAGCTGCGCGAGCGTATCCGCGACCGCCTCGCCGAGGCCGCCCGCCTGTTCGCCGACCCTGACGCCGAAGCCAGCGACCCGGTGCTCGCCGAGCTGCTCAACGATTACCGCGAACCCGAGCAACGCGCCCGCTGCGCCCAGCGTCTGGAGGCCGCCGCGCAATGGATGGACGAAGCCGCCGTCTACACCATCCACGGCTTCTGCAACCGCATGCTCAAGCAGCACGCCTTCGATTCCGGCAGCCTGTTCAGCCTGGAACTGCAGGAGGACGCCAGCGACGAGCAGCAGCAGGCCGCCCGCGATTACTGGCGCACCGTGATCGCCGATTTCCCGGTCAGCGCCGCCAATGCCCTGCGAGCCGAAAAACTGGGCCACCCGGATGCACTGTTAAAGGAATGCCGGCCCCTGCTGGGCCTGAAAGAGGCGGACCCGGACACCCTGCCCGACAGCGTCCGGCAATGGCTGACCGAGGCCGGCCCCCAGGCGGAGCAGGCGGACCAAACACGCCGGATTCTGGACACCGAACGGGACACCCTGCGGCAATGGGTGGTCGATGGCATCCACAATAAATGGCTGAATGGGGCCAGCTACAAAGCCGACAACCTCGGCAAAATGTTCGCCGCCGTGGACGCCTTTATCCGCGGGGAAATCCTCGACAAAGACCGCCTCAAGGAACTCAAGAAGTTTTCGCTGAGCGGGTTAAAACTGAACAAGCAGCATCAAGACAAGCAGCCGGACCTGGCCTGCCTGGCGGCCCTGGATCGGTACTTCGAGGCCCGCGACGGCAACCCGCTGCCGCGCACGGATCTGCTCGCCCACGCCGCCGCCTGGATTCATCAGCGGGTGGACAAGGTGCGCCGCCAGACCGCCACCATCGGCTTCGACGACATGCTCAGCCGCCTGCACGATGCCCTGCACGGCGACAACGGCGAACGGCTCGCCGAGGTGATCCGCACCCAGTTCCCGGTGGCGCTGATCGACGAATTCCAGGACACCGACCCCACCCAGTACGGGATTTTCTCAGCGCTGTACGGGGGCCGCGAGGCGGAGTCGGAGGCGAAAAGCACCGGCTGGTTTATGATCGGCGACCCCAAGCAGGCGATCTACGCGTTCCGGGGCGCCGACGTCTTCACCTATCTGAAAGCGCGCCGCGCCACCGAAGGCAACCACTACACCCTGGACAAGAACTTCCGCTCCGCCGACGCCATGGTGGACGCGGTGAACCATTTGTTCACCTACAGCCAGGAGGCGTTCGGCGATGTCTTCATGATGGACAACGCCATCCCCTTCGAGACGGTGAAAGCCCAGGGGCGCAAGGAAGAGCTGCTGGTGGACGGCGAACCCAAGGCCGGCGTCACCCTGTGGGTGGACGACCGGGAAAAGCCGGTCAGCGCCGGCCCGTATCGCGAAGAGCAGGCGGCCCGCTGCGCCAACCACATCGCCCACCTGCTCAACGGCGCGGAACAGGGCGTCACCGGCTTCCGCGACGGCAACGGCTTCACCCCGCTGCACCCCAACGACATCGCCATCCTGGTGCGCGACCGCATTGAGGCCAAGGCGGTGCGCGACGCACTGATGGAACGCCAGGTGCGCAGCGTTTATTTGTCCGATCAGGACTCCGTGTTCGCCCAGCCGGAAGCCTTCGACCTGCTGCTGATTCTGCACGCCTGCGCGGCGCCGGAATCCGACAGCCGGGTGCGCAGCGCCCTGGCCTGCTCGGTGCTCGACCTGGCCTACGCGGAGCTGGACGCGCTCAACCAGGACGAGGTGCGCTGGGAAAAGACCGTGGAGCAGTTCCACGGCTACCGCCACCAGTGGCGCTCCCAGGGCGTGCTGCCGATGCTGCGCGGCCTGCTGATGGAGTTCCAGGTGCCCGCCCGGCTCAGCCAGAGCCTGGACGGCGAGCGCGCCCTGACCAACCTGCTGCATCTCGCCGAACTGTTGCAGCAAGCCGCCACCCGGCTGGACGGCGAACAGTCACTGATCCGCTATCTGGAAGACGCGGTGGAAAGCGCCGTGGAAGAGCAGCGCTCCGGCAGCAAGGAGAGCATCCTGCGCCTGGAAAGCGACGACGACCGGGTCAAGGTGATCACCATCCACAAGTCCAAGGGACTGGAATACCCGCTGGTGTACCTGCCCTTTATCTGCGGCTTCCGCCCGGCGGACAAAAACAAGCCGCCGCTGCGCTACCACGAAAACGACCACCTCAATGTGTCCCTGGAGCCGGACGACAGCGTCGAGCACAAGGCCGACCACGAGCGGCTGGCCGAGGACATGCGCCTGCTCTATGTGGCGCTGACCCGCGCCCGCCACGCCTGCACCCTGGGCCTGGCGCCCTACATCAAGGGGCGCGGCAAACAGAACCAGCTGGAACGCAGCGCCGTGGGGCGTCTGCTGTTCGGCGGCGGCGTCGCCAACGACGGCCTGATGGCGGCGCTGGCACCGCTGGCCTGCGACGCCATCACCGTGATGGCCCCGCCGGACAGCGACCTGGAGGTCTACCGGCCCACGGAACAGGCCATGACGCTCAGCGACGAGCTGCGGCTTCCGGCCCGGCAGCGGGAGCCCTGGTGGATCGCCAGCTACAGCGCGCTGAAACAGGTTCAGGAAACCCTGGCCCCGGCGGATCCGCGCGGCGATCAACTGGCGGAACAGCACAACGAGGACAGCGACACGGCGGACGTGGACCAGCCGCCACGGCCGGACAGCATCCACGCCTTCCCGCGCGGCGCCGCGCCCGGCACCCTGCTGCACGACCTGCTCGAGCAGGCCGCCGACCAGCGCTTTGCTCAGACCCTGGCCGAGCCCGCCGACTTCGATCTCAACCTGGAAGAGAAACTGCGCGCCCGGGGCTGGCAGGACCACAGCGACGTGATCCGTGACTGGTGGAAACAGACCCTCAGGGCCGAGCTGCCGCTGGCCGAGGGGCGCATCAGCCTGGCGACGCTGAACACCTATGTGCCGGAACTGGAATTCGTGTTCCCCGCCCACCGGGTCAAGGTGGCGGAGATGGACGCCCTGATCCGCCGGCATATTCATCCGCAGCATCCACGCCCACGGCTGGAAGCGGACACCCTCAACGGCATGCTGAAAGGCTTTATCGATCTGGTGTTCGAGCACGACGGCAAATACTACGTGCTGGACTACAAATCCAACTGGCTGGGCGCCGACGACCAGGCCTACACCCGGGACGCGATGACCGACGCGGTGCTGGAGAAGCGCTACGAGGTGCAGTACGTGCTCTATCTGCTCGCCCTGCACCGCCTGCTGCGCAGCCGCCTCGGCGACGGCTACGACCCGGAGCAGCACCTGGGCGGCGCCGTCTATGTGTTCCTGCGCGGCCTGCGGGGCCCGGCGGCGGGCACCGTGTTCGACCGGCCGGATACGGCCCTGATTGAAGCGCTGGACGCGCAGTTCGGAGGCGCCCATGCAAACTGATCTGTTCGCCACGCTCGACTGGCAGGACGCGCTGGCGCAGCTGCGCGACCAGGGCCTGCTCCGGGATCTGGACGTGGCGGTGGCCCGCTTCCTGCAGCAGCAATGCCCCGAGGCCGGCAACGAAGTCCTGCTGCTCGCCGCCTTCACCAGCAACCAGCAGGCCAGCGGCCACCTGTGCCTGGACCTGAACAACCGCGAGTTGCCCACCCAGCTGTGGGGCAGCAATCCGCCGCCGGCGCTCACCGCCCTGTTGCCCGGCGGCGTGGACGACTGGCTTCGGCACTTACAACAGAGTGCGCTGGTCAGCGAGAACGGCGGCACCCCCCTGGTGCTGGACGGCGGCCGGCTTTATTTGCGCCGCAACTGGTCCCGGGAGCAGGCGGTGGCCGAGGCCATCGAGGCGCGCCTGGCGGGCGGCGAACCGGTGCCGGTGGACGCGCTGCGCGCGGCCCTGGCCAGGCTGTTTCCGGGCGGCGACGGGGCGCACACCGACTGGCAGCAGGTGGCCTGCGCGCTGGCGGTGCGTGGCGGCATCGGCATCATCACCGGCGGCCCGGGCACCGGCAAAACCACCACCGTGGTGCGCCTGCTGGGCGTGCTGCAGAGCCTGGCCATGGCGGACGGCCGGCGCCTGCGCATGCGGCTGGCGGCGCCCACCGGCAAGGCGGCGGCGCGGCTCACCGAATCGATCGGCGAGCAGCTGCAAAAGCTGCCGGTGGACGCGGCGGTGCGCGACGCCATCCCCACCGAGGTGACCACCCTGCACCGGCTGCTCGGCACCCGCCCGGACAGCCGCCACTTCCGGCACCACCGCGACAACCCGCTGCACGCGGACCTGGTGGTGGTGGACGAAGCCAGCATGATCGACATGGACATGATGGCCAGCCTGCTGGACGCGCTGGATCAACATACCCGGCTGATTCTGCTCGGCGACAAGGACCAGCTGGCCAGCGTGGAAGCCGGCGCGGTGATGGGCGACCTGTGCCGCGACGCGGACCAGGGCCTGTACACCCCGGACACGGTGGCCTACCTGCGCCAGGCCTGCGGCGCCGACGTCAGCCCCTGGGCCGGCGACGGCGCCGCCCTCGCCCAGCAGACCGCCATGCTGCGCACCAACTGGCGGTTCAAGGACACGCCGGGCATCGGTGAGCTGGCGTTGGCGGTGAACGGCGGCGACCCGGCGGCGGTGGCGCGGGTGTTCCAGCAGCAGCGGCCCGGCCTGCGCGGCCTGTCCCTCGGTGAAGAAACTGACGCGCTCACCGACCTGCTGCTGGACGGCGACGGCCAGCACCCCGGCCTGCGCGCCCTGTTCGCCGACGTCGCCACGCCGCCGGCTGACGGCCAGCCCGACAGCTGGGCCGCGCAACGGCTGCGCCAGCTCACCGGCCAGCAACTGCTCAGCGGCCTGCGCAGCGGCACCTTCGGCGTGGACGCGCTGAACCGGTCGATCACCGAGCGCCTGCGCCGTGAAGGTCTGGCCGGGGACCACGACTGGTATCCGGGCCGGCCGGTGATGATGACCCGCAACGACTACCAACTGGGCCTGATGAACGGCGACGTGGGCCTGACATTGCCCCACCCGGACGGCCTGCGGGTGGCGTTCCAGCTGCCTGACGGGCGCATCAAGTGGGTGCTGCCGAGCCGCCTGGACAGCGCCGACACCGTCTACGCGATGACCGTGCACAAGGCCCAGGGCTCGGAGTTCGGCCACACCCTGCTGGTGCTGCCGGACCACCCCCATCCGTTGCTGACCCGGGAGCTGATCTACACCGCCGTGACCCGCGCCAAGCAGGCGTTCACGCTGATCGAATATGGCCCCCCCGCCGTGCTTGCCGACGCCGTTAGACGGCGCACTTGGCGCGCCTCGGGCCTATGGCAAAAACTGAACCGTTAACCCACAAAAAAAAGGGGCGGCAAAAGCCGCCCCACGGGTTCGCTGAGCAAGGCAGCTGAATCACTCCTTGAATTGCGCTTCCTTCTCCTCGCTTTCCACCACGATGTCGGCGCGGCGGTTCTGCTCGCGGCCTTCGGCGGTGTCGTTGGGCGCCACCGGACGGCGTTCGCCGTAGCCCTGGGTGTCGATCACGCCGCTCTCCACCTGGTACTCCTGGATCAGCTCGTCACGGACCGAGTTGGCGCGCCGCTCGGACAGGCCCTGGTTGTACTCCTCGGTGCCGATGCTGTCGGTGTGGCCTTCGACGCGGATCCGGTTGCCGTCGCCGTCGCGTACTTTCTCGGCGGCGCTGCGCACTTCGTTGTTGAACTGGTCACGGATATCGGATTGGTCGAACTCGAAGTAGATGGTTTTGATGGTCTCTTCCCGACGGACGTCATAGACCTGACAACCGCGGTCGTCGACCACCGCGTTCGGCGCGGTGCCGGGGCAATCGTCGCGGGCGTCGATCACGCCGTCGCCGTCGCTGTCCTTGCTGACCACCTCGGCGGGTTCGTCCACGGCGGTGCGCGGCTCGCTGTCGGACTCGCGGCCACTGACCGCGAACATCAGGTTCACGCCGGCGTAGACCTGGCCTTCCCAGAACTCCCGGTCGCTGCTGTAGGCGTGCCGCGTGCCCAGATCAAGCAGCACGTTTTTGAAGAAGGCACGCTGGATGCCCATCTCCACGCCGCTCATGGTTTCTTCGTTGTCGTTGATTTCCTGGGTGCCCACGTTCAAACCCATGTAGGGCTCGAAACCGAGCAGGCTGGTTTCATCGAAATGGTGACGCAGGCTGGCGTAGTAGTTGACCACATCGGATTCACGGTCGGTGTATTTATGCTCGACCTCGTCGTTTTCTTCGTACCAGGCCTGCACCGACCAGCGCGGGCTGAAGCGCCAGCCGATCTGGCCGCCGAAGAACTCGGAGTCGTCGAAACCGTCCACGTCCCCGGTCACTTCGTTATCGTAGAAAAAATACTGGCTGACGTGCCCGCCGATGTACCCGTAGGTATCCGGCACGTTTTCATCGGCGAACGCGGGGGAAAACAGAAGCGGTGACGCAAGCACCGCGGTCATCATTGACTTCTTCATGGCAAGCTCCTTTGCGAATCAGTGCTGAACATCAGCAATTCTGAGCCGCAAAGGGCAGCTTGGGGATGGGAAAACGTAAACAGTTTCGAAAATCCAAGCGGATTTTACGCCGTTATTACAATCCTGTTTCCCGGTGTTACCGGACGTTCAAACCCCTTAACCGGGCGCCTGCTTTGGGAAACCTTTTATTTGGTCACCCACTGCCCGGTGGGGGTCTTCACATATTCGCCGGATGGGGTTTTCTCGATCGCTTTCTGGCCGGCCAGATTGGCGACCTGCTCCAGGCTGATACCGTTTTCCCGGGCGATGCGCTGATACGCCTCACGGCGTTTTTCGTTCACGTCGGAGACCAGCTCCACCGCTTCCGAAGTGGCCTTGACCACGCCCAGGTAGCCGTTCGGCTGCTCGCCCACCAGGCCCTGGCTTTTCGCGCTGTCCAGGTCCAGGGCAAACGCCGCGCCGGCGAAAACCAGGGTGACCGCGAACAGCAGGTGTCGAATGAATGTCATGTTTATCTCCTGATCCCTACCCTAGAACAACTCGCTGTCTTCACTGAACAGGTCGTCAATATCCTTCTCGACCTTAAGACGGATTTCATGATCGATCTTAACGTTGAGGTTGATCGTGATCGGCTCCTTGGGGGCTTCCAGCGCCACCCGCGGCGTGCAGGCAACGGCCAGAGGCACCATCAGCGCCAGTGCCAGCAGGCCCGCGCTCCGGTGTCCGTTGATCCGGTCTGTCATGGTCTGGTCTCCGTCATCACTCTGTCGGTGATTCGTTCACCGATGCGTAAACTGCGTAATAGCTCTAGCACATTTTCCTTGTGGGTGTAATTAAAGACCACCGGCAGCCCGTTTCGTTGCGGATTGGTGCCGCGAATGTGCACGGCGGCGTCCAGCCAGCCGTCGTCGGCCATATCCACTTGCGCGCTGAAACGCTCCACGCGCAGCGGGTTGAGCGCCTCCAGAGCGATCGATACCGCCCGGTTGGATTCCGCCATCGCCTGGGTGCCCGCCGCCGGCAACAACGCCAGCGACAGCGGTGTCTCGTTGGCCAGCCGGCCGTCGCGCACCGCCACGCTGTCGGCGGCCAGGCGCAGCGGAATATAGCCACCCACCTCGCCGGTAAGACTGACCACCGCCTCGTTCTGCAACGCCGCCAACTGATTCAGCTCGATGCCGGTCAGTACCACCGGCTGCCACTCCGACGACGGCCACCGCAAACGGGGCGCGCGCACTTCACCGCCCAGCAGTTGCGCGCTGATCTTTTCAAAACGCCACTGATCCAGATCGGTGTCCACGCCCATGCGCACCTCGGTGACCGGTACGCCCACGTCCAGGTTGGCCAGGGTCAGCGGCTCACGGCTGCGGATGCGCGGGGCCTGCCCCTGGCGCCAGTCCAGCGCCAGATCACCGTCCAGGCCGCGCGCCTGGATGCTGCCCCAATCCAGTGACAGCCCTTCGCCGCGCAGGGTGCCGTCGACCTGGAAAGCGTCGCGCCACTGCCAGCGACCGTCCATCACCAGGTCGCCGGCGCGGGTGGTCAGTGGCAGCCCGCGGCTCATCGCCGGCACCAGCGGCGAGCGGCCCTGCAGCGTGCCGCTCAGCCCGGTGCCGCCCTGGCGGCCGCGCATGGAGAGCCGGGTGCCCCACTGGTCCACCGAGAGGTCCGCCTGGAAGGCGGCGCCGTTAAGTCGGGCACTGCCGGTCACCGGCGGCAGGGTCCAGCGCTCCGCCACCAGGCCTTGGGCGCGCACTTCCAGGGCGCCGGTGGGCCCGCCCTCGCCGATCACCAGCGGCTCGCTGACGCGCAGGGTAAGCGGTTTGACCAGGCGCGTACCGCTCACCGTACCGCCCACGGACAGCCGGCTGCCGGCCAGCAGGCTCAGGCTGTCACCCCAGCGCCAGCGGCCCTCGGCGGTGACCGGCCCGCCCTGACCGAGCGTCGGCACCAGGCTGTAGAAGTGTTCGCCGCTGGCCTGGATCCGGCCCGACCAGACGCCCTCGTCGAGCGCGCCGCTCAGCTGGCCCCGGAACGGCACGCTCTGGTAGCGGCCCTCCACGCTGGCCTGGAACGGCCACTGTGGCGGGCGCAGGCCGTCCACCGGCAAGCGCGCCGTCACGTCCAGATCGGTGGATTGGAGGCGCAGCCGGGCCGGCTCGCCGCGCACCCCGGTGGGGCCGGCGTCGCCGGACCAGCCGCCGCTCACCCGGTAGCCCTGCCAGCGCCCGTCCACGGTGACGGCGCCGCGCCACTGCAGATCATTGGGCCGCCAGGCGAGGCCGCTTTCCGTGGTTTCCAGAGTGAGCTCCCGCCAGACCAGCGACAGCGGCAGGCTGGCCTGGCCCTGCATCGCCAGCGGCGCGGTGACCGGCTCGCGCAGGCGCACCGTCAGGTCCTCGGCCAGCCCGCTGACCTGGAACGGTGACACCGTGACCTCACCGTCGCGCCAACGGAACGCCACCTCGCCGCCAAGGCCCTCGCTGAGCGACAGGCTGCCCTGCCCTTCGCCCAGCCGCGCCGCGTCGCTGCTCAACGACAGGGCCGCCCGCCCCTGGGGGCCGTTGGCCACCAAGCGGCCGTCCGCCCGCACCAGCGCCGCGCCTTCGCCACGGGCCTGCAGGTCCTCGCCGGGGCTCACCACCCAGCCGGCGCCCACCGCCAGCGGCTCGTCCAGGCCGGCGCGCAGCCGCCAGGCGTCGCCCTGCCATTGGCCGCGCACGGTGACGTTGCCGCGCGGCCCGGGGGTTTCCAGACCCAGGTCCCGGCCCAGCAGCACCAGCTCGCCAGTGAAGTGTTCCGGGTCGGTCCAGTCCCCGGGCAACCACAGGCCGTCGCCCTGGACCCGCACCTCGCCGGCCAGGCGCTGGTCCAGATGGCCGCCTTGCAGGGTGCCGTCCAGCCGCCAGCGGCCGCTGCCGCGGCGGTACTCGGCGCGGAGCCGGCTGTCGCGGAATTCGGCCCGCGCCCGCCAGGCGCCGTCGCGCTGAGACAGGTTGACCATCACCGGTGGCAGATCGCGGTACTGCACCGCCCACACGGTGACATCCAGAGCCGGTAAGGAAGGAACTTCGGTGAGGCCGTCCGACGCCGGGTCGGCGGCGTCGGGGCAGGCGTGGATGCCGAGGGTATCCACGCTGAGAGTAAGCGGGCGCAGCGCCGACAGTCGCAGGCCGTGGGCCTCGAAAGGCCGGCAATCGTCACGCTGCTGCCAGACCGCGTCCAGGGTCAGGCCGTCGCGCCAGCCCGGGCCCTGCCAGTGCCAGCCGGCCAGCCGTATCGCCAGGGCGGCGACCAGCACGGCCAGCAACAGGCCCGCCGCGATCACAAGCGGCAGCAGCCAGATCAGCCGCTTGCCGGGAAACCGTTTCGCCATCAACAATTCGACCTTTTTCCCTGGTCAGCAGTAAAGGCAAAGGATGGCGGTTTCACGCTCGGAAATACAGGCCTTTGCGACTCAACCGCGGGCGAACGCGGCCAGATGCTGGTCGGCGCCACCGAACAGGCCGTCCATGGCGGTGATGCGCTTAAAGTAACGCCCCACCGCCAGCTCGTCGGTCATGCCCATGCCGCCGTGCAGCTGAACCGCTTCCTGGGCGATATGCCGGCCGGCGCCACCGATGCGGGCCTTCAGCGCGTGCACCGCCTGGCGGGCGTCGTCGTGGCCTTCCAGCGTCTTCAAGGTGGCGGCCAACAGCAGCGAACGGGTCTGCTCCAGGGCCATGAACATGTCCGCCATGCGGTGCTGCAGCACCTGGAAGCTGCCGATCGGCACGCCGAACTGCTTGCGGGTTTTGCTGTATTCCACGGTGTCGTCCAGCAGCACGGAGAGCGCGCCCACCGCTTCCGCCCCCAGGGCGAGAATGGCTTCGTCCAATACCTGGCGGACCGGTTCGAAGGCGGCGTCTTTCTCGAAGATCAGGCCGTCGGCGGACAACCGGACCCCATCGAGCTGCAGCCGGGCCGCCCGGTGGCCGTCCACCAGACGGTGCGGTGTCAGCGTCACGCCCGGGCTGTGCGGGTCGAGCAGGAACAGCGACAGGCCGCGCTGATCGCCGGGCTCGCCGCCGGTGCGTGCCAGCACCAGAATACGGTCCGCCTGATCGCCGTTAAGCACCACGGTCTTGCGACCGTTCAAAACGAAGCCGCCGCCCTCCTCGCGGGCTTGCAGCGCGGTGTTCTCCGGCGCGAACACACGCTCCTGTTCGTCCACCGCCAACGCCAGCTGCAGGTCGCCCGCCATCAGGTCCGGCAGATAGCGGGCACGGCAGGCCGCGTCGGCGCGGCGCAGGATGCCGCCGCCCAACACCACCGTGGCCAGGTAAGGCGTGGTCACCCCGCCACGCCCCAGTTCTTCCAGCAGCACCATGGTTTCCACCAGGCCGGCGCCCAGGCCGCCGTCGTCCTCATCGAACGGCAGCGCCAGCCATCCCAGTTCGGCGAACTGACGCCACAGGGCTTCCGGCTGGTACCCGCCCTGCACAAAACGGCGCGCGCTGTCGGCCAGCATTTGCTGCTCATCGCTCAGGGAAAAATTCATTCTCGTTCTCCTTTCGTCGCCGTCACAGGCCCAGTACCGCCTTGGCGATAATGCCCCGCTGCACCTCGTTGGACCCGCCGTAAATGGAACAGGCCCGCGCGTTCAGATAGGAGGCCATGGCGGTGAGCGCGTACTCCGGGCCCAGCGGCGCCTCGTCTCCGCCGGGCACCAGGGCTTGCGGCTGCCAGACCAGCGCCTGGCTGCCCAGCGTCTCGATGCCCAGCTCGGTGACCCGCTGCTGCAGCTCGGTCCCGAGGATCTTGGTCATCGACGACAGTGCGCCCGGATCCTTGCCCGCGGACAGCGCCGACTTGATGCGCTTTTCCGTAAACGACAGCGCCAGCACCTCGCTTTCGCAGGCGGCCACCTTGTGCGCCCACACCGGATCGTCGCCCAGGCTGCCGCCGCCGGCGGTGGTCTGCCGCGCGGCGATCTGCTTCAGCCGCTGCAACTGCACGCCCAGCGCCGGCGCGTAGTCCTGCCCGCCGCGCTCGAAGGTGAGCAGGTACTTGGCCACCGTCCAGCCGTCGTTCTCCTCGCCCACCCGATTGCGCTTGGGCACCCGCACATTGTCGAAAAACACCTGGCACTGCTCCGGAACCTCATCGAGACCGACGATGGGCTCAACGGTGATCCCCGGGGTGTTCATATCCAGCAGCAGGAAGGTGATGCCCGCCTGGGGCTTGCCGTCGCGGCGGGTGCGCACCAACAGGAACATGCGGTTGGCGTGATGGGCGTAGGTGGTCCAGATCTTGGTGCCGTTGATCACATAGTCGTCGCCGTCGCTCTCCGCGAAGGTCTTCAGCGACGCCAGATCGGAACCGGCGCCGGGCTCGGAATAGCCCTGGCACCAGATATCCTCGCCGGAAAGAATGCGCGGCAAATAATGCGCTTTCTGCTCCTCGGTGCCGAAGCCGATCAGACAGGGCCCGCACATCTGCAAGCCCATGGGAATCAGCGGCGGCGCCTCGGCGCGCACCAGCTCCTCGGCGAACACCGCACGCTGGCCGACACTCCAGCCTGTGCCGCCATACTCTTTCGGCCAGTGCGGCGCCGCCCAGCCCTTTGCATGCAGAAGACGCTGCCAGGCCATCGCCTCCTTCACCGGCGCGAACACCGAGGTGGTCTTGCGCCCCGCCTCCAGAATCTCAGGAGTCAGCGCTTCATCCAGGAACGCACGCACTTCCTCGCGGAAATGCCGCTCCTGCTCGGGTACTCGTAAATCCATGGTTCACCCCGCTTGCGATAACGTCCGACAGCATAGAACCGCCCGGTTCTCATGGCAGTGACCGTGAGCATCACATTATTGAAGAAAGCAGTCAGGACAGCATTAATAGGCGACCTGGACTCAATATTCGGGGCTGGGTGTGCTACGCCCCCGCCGGCTAGATTTCCACTTGCTCGTCCTGGCAACAATCCACCGACCGTAACACCGGAAAAGGTGGTTGACGGGCAAGATCGGCCTTGAGATGCGAGAGAAGAATGGCAATGGCGCGACGGTAGGACTTTAAACTGAGATCGAGAATGGGCGGGCCAAAACTGTTTAAGTTCATCGTGTAATGATACACCGCCACAGTGGCGCCATTTCGTCTGGCCTGTGCCAGCAAGGTAATATCCTTGTCTGTCTTGATGGGCAATATAAATAGCGTGGCGGACGAAATAAGCGCCGGAAAGGTCGAATGGTGGTTCTCATCTTGCAGTTTGATGATTAGCTGATTGTCGGTGCCGAGCCCCGCCATAGCACTGAACAGGCCAGACGCCTTTAAATCATTGAACATCTCATGATCATAAGGATACGCATTGCCGCTGCCTTGAGTGCCATCATCGATAAACACCGATACCGGTTCAAACACCGGGGTTGATGAAGGCATGGGCTTAGCTTCAATGGAATAGTGTGTACTACAACCCGCTAAACAAACCAAAAAAGAGAGCACGAGGTACCTGAGCATAAAATCTTCTTCTGCTTATTTATTTTCTAGGAGTATAGCAGGCTGCCTTGCGTCGTGAATGGAACGGGACTCACCAGGCGCGTAAAACGAAAAAGGGCCAGCCGCCCGCAGGCGACTGACCCTCTTCGTTTTATTTGGTCGGGACGGAAGGATTCGAACCTTCGACCCCTTGCACCCCATGCAAGTGCGCTACCAGGCTGCGCTACGCCCCGAAATTGTGCTGCTCCGCCAGGGGAAGGTTCAGTGCGGCGAAGCGGCGGGAATCATAACGGATTCCCCGGTCGGATGGAACCCGGAATCCGCGCCGGTCGGCGCGGATGCTCAGGCTTTGAGCAGACGGCGTTCAGGGATGGCGCACGCTGTTGATGCGGTCCGCGTTGAGCACGTCCAGTACGTCTTCCAGTTCGACGATCATCTGCTTGATCATCTGGTGGTAGCGGGTGGACTGCTCGGCGTTGGCGTCGCCGGACAGCTGCTGACGGGCCCCGCCGATGGTGAAGCCCTGCTCGTAGAGCAGGCTGCGGATCTGGCGGATGGTGAGCACGTCCTGGCGCTGGTAGTAACGGCGGTTGCCGCGCCGCTTCACCGGTTTGAGCTGGGGGAATTCCTGCTCCCAGTAGCGCAGCACGTGCGGTTTGACGTCGCACAGCTCGCTGACCTCACCGATGGTGAAGTAGCGCTTGCCGGGGATCGCCGGCAGTTCGTCGTTATGACTGGGTTCGAGCATAGTCTTCCACCCGCTGTTTCAGTTTTTGCCCGGGACGGAAGGTGACCACGCGGCGCGCGGAGATCGGGATCTCTTCCCCGGTTTTCGGGTTCCGGCCGGGGCGCTCGCTTTTGTCACGCAGGTCGAAGTTGCCGAATCCGGAGAGCTTCACCGGCCGGTTGTCGGCCAGTGAGTCTCGAATCTGCTCGAAGAACATCTCCACCAGTTCCTTGGCTTCGCGCTTGTTGAGACCGAGCTCCTCGAACAGCCGGTCGGCCATATCTGCTTTGGTCAACGCCATTGGAAATGCCTCAATCCAGGCCCTTCTTCAGTCCCTGAGGGTCGCCTTAAACTGTTGTTTTAACTGAGATACTACCGCTTCCACCAGGTCGTTGACCTGGGCGTCCTTAAGAGTGCGCGAAGGATCCTGGAAGGTCAAGGTCAGCGCCAGGCTTTTGCGTCCGGCCTCGATGTTGTCGCCCTGGTAGAGGTCGAAAATATGCACCTGACGCAGACGGTCGTCGCAGGCCTGGTGGGCGGCGGCAACCATCTCGCCGGCCGGCACGTCGGCGTCGACCACGAAGGCCAGGTCGCGCTGCACGCGGGGCTGGTCGGAGACCGGTTCGAAGTGCGGCAGACGGCCGAGACGCAGGGGCTCCAGGGCCAGTTCGAACAGGTAGAGGCCCTTGGGCAGGTCGAGCTGCGCGGCCAGGCGCGGGTGCAGGCGGCCCAGGTGGCCCACGGTGCGGCCGTCACGGGTGACTTCGGCGCACTGCCCGGGGTGCAGCGCCGGGTGGCTGCCCGGCCGGAACGCGAAGGCGTCCGGTTGTGACAGGGCCAGCAGCGCTTCCACGTCCCCTTTCAGGTCGTAGAAGTCCACCGGGCGCGGCTTGCCCTCCCAGTGGGCGGGCTGGGCGCTGCCGTAGAGCAGGCCGGCGACCATGGGTTCCTGGGCCAGGCCGTCCGGGCCGGGCACGAAGCGCAGGCCGGTCTCGAACAGGCGCAGGCGGCTGCACTGGCGGTTGACGTTGCGCTCGGCGGCGCTCAGCAGGCCGGCCATCAGGCCGGTGCGCATCACGCCCAGGTCGGCGGAGATCGGGTTGAGCAGCGCCAGCGGCGCGTGGTCCGGGTCCACCTTGGCCTGCAGTTCCGGGGCCACAAAGCTGTAGGTGATGGCTTCCATATAGCCGCGGTCGCGCAGGGTGTCGCCCAGGCGGCGCAGCGGCAGCTCTTTCTCCGGGGCGGGGTCGCCGGCGGGGGTGCCGGCGGGCACGCGGCTGGGCAGATTCTCGTAGCCGTGCACGCGGGCCAGTTCCTCGATCAGGTCTTCCTGGATCGCCATGTCGAAGCGCCAGCTGGGGGCGCGCACCGACCACTGGCCGGCGCCGGTTTCGGTGACCGTCATGCCCAGGCGCTCGAGAATGTCGACGATGTTGGCGTCGTCCAGCGGCGCGCCCAGCAGGCGGGCGACGCGCTCGGCGCTCAGCTCGATGGTGGCGGGCTCGGGCAGCTTGTCCTCGGCCAGGGTTTCGTCCAGCGGGCCGGCTTCGCCGCCGGCGATCTCCAGGATCAGCGCGGTGGCGCGCTCCAGGGCGCGTTGTTGCAGGGCCGGGTCGACGCCGCGCTCATAGCGGTGCGAGGCGTCGGTGTGCAGGCCGTAGCGGCGCGCCCGGCCGACGATGGCCAGCGGGCTGAAGAAGGCGCACTCCAGGAACAGATCGCGGGTGTCTTCGGACACCGCGCTGGGGCGGCCGCCCATGATGCCGGCCAGGGCCAGGGGGCCGTTGTCGTCGGCGATCAGCAGGGTGTCGTCGTTCAGCTCCAGGGTCTGGTCGTCCAGGCTTTGCAGGGTCTCGCCGGCCTGGGCGCGGCGCACGCGGATGCCGCCGGCCAGCTTGGCCAGGTCGAAGGCGTGCAGCGGCTGGCCCAGTTCGAGCAGCACATAGTTGGTCACGTCGACGATCGGGTCGATGGCGCGCACGCCGGCGCGGCGCAGGCGCTCCACCATCCACAGCGGCGTCTCGGCGGCGGCGTTGATGCCACGGATCACCCGGCCCAGGTAGCGCGGGCAGCCGTCGCTGTCGTCCAGGGTCACCGGGAAGCGGTCGTCCAGGGTGGCGGGCACCGGCTCGATGGCGGGCTCATTGAGCGGGGTGCGGTTGAGCACGCCCACTTCCCGGGCGATGCCGCGCAGGCTCAGGCAGTCGGCCCGGTTGGGGGTCAGGTCCACTTCGATGACGGTGTCGTTCAGCGACAGGTAGTCACGGATATCCGTGCCCACGGGGGCGTCTTCCGGCAGTTCCAGCAGGCCGTCGATGCGGTCTTCGAGACCCAGCTCGGAGCCGCCGCACAGCATGCCCTCGGAGGGCTCGCCGCGCAGCTTGGCTTTCTTGATCTTGAGGTCGCCGGGCAGTGCGGCGCCGACCCGGGCGAACGGCGCTTTCAGGCCTTCGCGGGCGTTGGGGGCGCCGCACACCACCGGGAAGGTGCTCTCGCCGTCGCTGACTTCACAGACGCGCAGCTTGTCGGCGTCCGGGTGCGGCTGGCAGCTTACGATTTGCCCCACCACCACGCCGGTGAACGGCGCCGCCGCCGGCTCCACGGCGTCCACTTCCAGGCCGGCCATGGTCAGTTGGTGGGCCAGGGTGTCGCTATCGATGTCCGGGTTGACCCATTCCCGCAACCAGGCTTCATTGAAACGCATTCTTTATAATCCCCTAGGCGAATTGCGACAAAAAGCGCGCGTCGTTTTCGAAGAACAGACGCAGATCGTTGACGCCGTAGCGCAGCATGGCGAGGCGCTCCACGCCCATGCCGAAGGCGAAGCCGCTGTAGCGGGTGGCGTCCACGCCGCCGTGCTCCAGCACCTTGGGATGGACCATGCCGCAGCCCATGATTTCCAGCCAGCCGCTGTGCGAGCACACCCGGCAGCCCTCACCGCCGCAGGTCATGCAGCCCACGTCCACCTCGGCGCTGGGCTCGGTGAACGGGAAGTAGCTGGGCCGGAAGCGCACCGGCAGGTCGTCCACCTCGAACACGAACTTGAGAAACGCCGCCACGGTGCCTTTCAGGTCCGCGAAGGTGATGTTCTCGTCCACCAGCAGCCCTTCCACCTGGTGAAACATGGGCGTGTGGGTGAGATCCGAATCGCAGCGGTACACCCGCCCGGGGGCGATGATGCGGAACGGCGGCTCGCCCTTCTGCATCACCCGCACCTGCACCGGCGAGGTGTGGGTGCGCAGCAGACGACCGTCACCGAAATAGAAGGTGTCGTGCATGGCCCGGGCCGGGTGGTGGGCGGGAATGTTGAGCGCCTCGAAGTTGTGGAAGTCGTCTTCCACCTCCGGGCCTTCGGCGATGTCGAAGCCCAGGCGCAGGAAGAAGTCTTCCATGCGCCGGCGCATGCGCGTGACCGGATGCAGGGCCCCGGGCTGTTCGCCCCGGCCGGGCAGAGTCACGTCCAGGGTCTCGGCGCTCAGCTGTTCGTTCAGGGCCGCTTCCTCGAGCGTTTGGCGGCGCTCGTCGATGGCCGCCTGAACGCGCTGCTTGGCTTCGTTGATCAGCGCGCCGGCCTTGGGCCGCTCTTCCGCGCTCAGCCCGCCCAGGCTCTTGAGCAGCGCGCTGATCTCCCCCTTCTTACCCAGGTAACGCACCCGCACGTCGTCCAGCGCGCGCGCGTCACCGGCCCCGGCCACTTCCGCCAGCGCCGCCTCCACCAGGCTTTCCAGGTTCTCCATCATACGATTTACCCGTTCCCGTGTTATCTATGCCTTGCTTCGGGAGCGCCAGTCGGGGCTCCCAAAACGAAAAAGGGGAAGAGCGCGAGCTCTTCCCCCGTTTCGGAGTGCTGTCGTGTAGGCTAACCGACAGTCAGCTCAGGCGGCGAGACTCGCTTTGGCTTTCTCGGCCAAAGCACCAAACGCTGCCTGATCGCGAACCGCCAGGTCCGCCAGCACTTTACGGTCGATCTCGATGGACGCCTTCTTGAGGCCGTCGATCATACGGCTGTAGGACATGCCGTTGACGCGGGCGGCGGCGTTGATCCGCACGATCCACAGACGACGGAACTGACGCTTGCGGACCTTGCGGTCACGGTAAGCGTACTGGCCGGCCTTGGTGACCGCCTGTACCGCCACGCGGAAGACGCGGCTGCGCGCCCCGTAATAACCTTTTGCTTGCTTGAGAATCTTCTTGTGCCGGCGACGCGCCTGCACACCACGCTTAACTCGAGCCATTGTTCAGACCTCCAAAAACCGGTGATTTAGCTGTAGGGCATCATGCGCTTGACCAGGGGCACATCGGACTCGTGTACCTGGGTCTTGGGGCGCAGATGACGAATCGTCTTGGCGGACTTCTTCGTCAGGATGTGGTTTTTGAATGCCTGCTTACGCTTGAAACCGGAGGCGGTTTTTTTAAAACGCTTTGCGGCCCCGCGGTTTGTCTTGATCTTTGGCATGGTACCTGTCTCAAGTTGTGTGAATAAAACAAAAGCAACCGGGGTTCCGGTTACTTTTTCTTCTTGCTGCCCGGGCTGAGCACCATGATCATCTGGCGCCCTTCCATGTTCGGGCGTTGCTCGACGGAACCGTGCTCCGCGAGATCGGCCTCCACCCGCTCCAGCAGTTCGCGACCCAGCTCCTGGTGAGCCATTTCGCGACCGCGAAAACGCACGGTGACCTTGGTCTTGTCGCCGGCCTCGAGGAAGCGCTTGAGGTTACGCAATTTCACCTCATAGTCGCCGGAGTCGGTGCCGGGACGGAATTTGATTTCCTTAAGCTGAGTCTGACGCGTCTTCTTGCGCGACTCCTTGGCTTTCTGCTTTTGTTCGAACAGATGCTTGCCGTAATCCATGATTCGGCAAACAGGCGGTTCCGCATCAGGGGAGATTTCCACCAGATCCAGTTGCTTGCCGCTGGCCTGCTCGATGGCCTCCTCTAAGGGAACGATGCCTACCTGCTCGCCATCGACGTCGATCAGTCGAACCTGAGTCGCCTGGATTTGCTGATTAATTCTGGCTCGCTGCTCGCGGCCTTTGCCTCCACGCTTAATGTCGTGAACCTCCAACTGGTTAATCGAACGAGGCCGCCATCACCTCAGCGGCTCTTGAATATAGCGGGTCATTCTAGGCGACCCCCGGGTCTGCGTAAACCTGGGGTGGCCAAGCGCTGAATTCAAGAGCGGCTCGAAACTGGTAGAACCGGGCGGATTCGAACCGCCGACCTCTGCCATGTCAAGGCAGCGCTCTAACCAACTGAGCTACGGTTCTGCAGAGGGGCGCAATTCTAGGCAGCCAGGACGCCGCTGGCAAGCCCTTATCGGCCTGTGGGGGCTATTTACGGCGGCCACCCCAGGCCGCTTCGATCTGGCGGGCCCGGGTAATGGATTCCTGTACCAGCTCGGACTGGTGCTCGGCGAATTCGCGGATGATCTCCAGGGCCGAGCGCACGTCGCGGCGGAAGATGGTCTCCACCAGCGCCTTGAAGAAAGACAGGCACTCTTTCATCTCGTCGTTATCCAGGTGCAGCGCCATGAAATAGGTGCGCTGCAGGGCCGGGTGCAGGTCGGTGAGCACGTCCTCGACGAAGCCGTTGCGGGCGAACGGATAGGCGTGCTCCAGGAACTGGAAGCTGAGGTCGAAGAAGCGCTCCAGATCCCGGTCGGAGGCGGCCACCTGCAGCTCGTGGATGAGCGCGATGATCGGGTCCAGGTCGTCCTCGCGCACATTCTTGATCGCCTTGCGGATCACCAGACCCAGCAGCACCTGGACCAGCTCATAGAGGCCGCGCACCTGGCTTTCCGACATTTCCTTCACCACCGCGCCGCGGCGCGGCAGGATGTCGATCAGGTGGCGCCGCTCCAGGATCAGCAGCGCCTCGCGCACCGACCCCCGGCTCACTTCCAGCTCGCCGGCCACGCGCAGTTCCTGGATGCGGTCGCCGGCCAGCATGTCACCACGAATGATCTGCGCGGCCAGATGGCCGGCGATTTGTTCGGAAAGGCTTTCCCGGGCTTTAAAGGTCACGTTGGCCTGCGTCCGCTGACGAATGGAAGACGATGGAAATCACTTTGTCCGACTATAAAACAATCCGGCAGGACCACCAAGCCGGCGCCGAATGCAAAAAATCCACCCCGGGCATGACAAGCCTGTCCCGGTCTGGTTAATTGAGGGTACAGAGGGATTGCGGACGGCCACCACGCCAAGGGCAGTAATGAAAAGGCTAATCACCGAACTGGCGGAACTGGACGGCCTGTTCGACCAGTACGCGGAGCGCTTCGGGCGGGATCAGACGCCCTATCGGAACCACGTTTACCGGGTGATCAACCTGGTGGCGGCGCAGCGCACGCTCACCGGTGACGATCTGCGCAAGCTGGAGCTGGCCGGCTTCTTCCACGACGCCGGCATCTGGCTGGCGGGCACCTTCGACTACCTGCCGCCCTCGGCGCGGCTCGCCTGCCACTATCTGGACGAGCACGGGCTGCAGAGCTGGAGCGACGAAATCCACGCCATGATCGTCCAGCACCACAAACTCACCGGCAGCGACGCCCCCGCCGAAACCCTGGTGGAGGCCTTCCGGCGCGCGGACTGGATCGACCTCTCCCTGGGCCTGCTGCGTTTCGGCGTCGACCGGGAGCGCCTGCGCGAGATCAACCGGCGTTTCCCCAACGCCGGCTTCCACGCCCTGCTGCTGGGCCTCAGCGCCCGGCAGCTGATCACCCAGCCGTGGCGCCCGTTCCCGATGCTGCGGCTGTAGCCCGCCGGGGTAGGACCTTTTGTCACTTGGTGCGGATGCCCCTGATGGGGCAGCATACCGAGTATGACAGCGGCCCCGCCCGGAGCCGCCGGATCACTCAGGAGCTTCGCCCATGACCGAAACCCTGGCCCTGGACCTGGCGCGTGCCCAGTTCGCGTTCACGATTTCGTTTCATATCATCTTCCCCGCCATCACCATTGGCCTGGCGAGCTATCTGGCGGTGCTGGAAGGGCTCTGGCTGTACACCAAGAACACGCTGTACCGGGACCTGTACCATTTCTGGGTGAAGATCTTCGCCGTTAACTTCGGCATGGGGGTGGTCTCCGGCCTGGTGATGGCGTACCAGTTCGGCACCAACTGGAGCTTCTTCTCCGAATTCGCCGGCAGCATCACCGGCCCGCTGCTGGCCTATGAAGTGCTCACCGCCTTCTTCCTGGAGGCCGGCTTCCTGGGCGTGATGCTGTTCGGCTGGAACCGGGTGGGCCCCGGGCTGCACTTCTTTTCCACCGTGGTGGTGGCCATCGGCACGCTGATTTCCACCTTCTGGATCCTCGCCTCCAACAGCTGGATGCAGACGCCCCAGGGCCACGAGATCATCAACGGCCAGGTGGTGCCGGTGGACTGGCTGGCGGTGATCTTCAACCCCTCCTTCCCCTACCGGCTGATCCATATGTCGGTGGCCGCGTTCCTGGCCACGGCGTTGTTCGTGGGCGCCTCCGCCGCCTGGCATCTGCTGCGCGGCCGCGACAACCCGGCGGTGCGCAAGATGTTCTCCATGGCGATGTGGATGATGGTGCTGGTGGCGCCGGTGCAGGCGGTGATCGGCGACTTCCACGGGCTCAATACCCTGGAGCACCAGCCCGCCAAGGTGGCCGCCATGGAGGGCCACTGGGGCGGCGAGGAGGCCGCCGACGGCGAGGGCCTGCCGCTGATCCTGTTCGGCTGGCCGGACATGGAGGAAGAGCGCACCCGTTTCGCGGTGTCGGTGCCCCACCTGGGCAGCCTGATCCTCACCCATAGCTGGGACGGCACCATTCCGGGGCTGAAGGAATTCGCCCCGGAGGACCGTCCCAATGTGCCGATCGTGTTCTGGTCGTTCCGAATCATGGTGGGCCTGGGGATGCTGATGATTCTGCTCGGCGGCCTGAGCCTGATGCAGCGCTGGCGGGGGCGGCTCTACGACAGCCGCTGGTTCCTGCGCTTCGCGCTGCTGATGGGTCCCGCCGGGCTGATCGCCATCCTGGCCGGCTGGTACACCACCGAAGTGGGCCGCCAGCCCTGGGTGGTATACGGGCTGATGCGCACCGAAGACGCGGTTTCCACCCATTCCGCCACCACCCTGGGCGTGTCCCTGGCGCTGTTCGTGGTGGTCTACCTGTTCGTGTTCGGCGCCGGCGTGGCGTACACCCTGCGGCTGGTGCGCAAGGGCCCGCAACTGGAAGAAGGCGCCCGGGAAACCAGCGGCGGGCCGGGGCGGCCACGGCATGCCATGCGCCCCCTGTCCGCGGTGGAGGAAGACCTGGACGACGATCAAGACACGGACGGAGGGCGCTGAGCCATGGGTATTGATCTGCCTCTTATCTGGGCGCTGATTATCGGTTTCGGCGTCATGATGTACGTGCTGATGGACGGCTTCGACCTGGGCATCGGCATCCTTTATCCCTTTATTCCCGACCGCCACCACCGCGACGTGGCGATGAACACCGTGGCGCCGGTCTGGGACGGCAACGAAACCTGGCTGGTGCTGGGCGGCGCGGGCCTGCTGGCGGCCTTCCCGCTGGTCTACTCGGTGGTGCTCACGGCGCTCTATCTGCCGCTGATTTTCATGCTGCTGGGGCTGATCTTCCGCGGCATCGCGTTCGAGTTCCGCTTCAAGGCCCGCGACCACGAGCGCCACATCTGGGACAAGGCCTTTATCGGCGGCTCCTTCACCGCCACCTTTTTCCAGGGCGTGGTTCTGGGCGCCTACGTCAGCGGCCTGCCGGTGGAGAACGGCGCCTACCCCGGCGGCCCGCTGGACTGGATCGCGCCCTTCCCGCTGTTCACGGGCGTCGCCCTGGTGTTCGCCTACGCCCTGCTCGGCAGCACCTGGCTGATCATGAAAACCGAGGGCGAGCTGCAGTTCCGCATGTTCCACCTGACCCGGCCGCTGATGTGGATTCTGCTCGCCGCCATCGCCGTGATCAGCCTGTGGACGCCGCTGCGCGATCCGGTGATCGCCGAGCGCTGGTTCAGCTTTCCGAATATCGTCTGGTTCTCGCCGGTGCCGCTGCTGGTGGTGGGCGCCGCCCTGCTGATGCAGCGGGCCCTGGCCCGGGGCCGGCCGGTGGCGCCGTTCCTGCTGGCGCTGCTGCTGATGTTCCTGGGCTACGCCGGGCTGGCGATCAGCGGCTGGCCGAACATCCTGCCGCCGGACATTTCCATCTGGGAAGCGGCCGCCCCGCCCCAGAGCCTGGGCTTCGCCCTGGTGGGCGCGTTGCTGATCATCCCCTTCATTCTGATGTACACCGCCTTCGCCTATTACGTGTTCCGGGGCAAGGTGCGCCCCGGCGACGGCTACCACTGACGCGTTGAGGAGTCCGCATGCAAGGTCGTGAAACCCGGGACCGCGACGGCGCCACCGCCCCGTTGCGCAAGCGGCTGGGCTGGTTGGTGCTGATCTGGGTGGCCAGTGTTCTGACGCTGGGTGGGGTGGCCTGGTTGATGCGCTTGTTCATGAACGCCATCGGCCTGCAGACCAACTGAACCGGCGTGTAAGAAAATCCTCACGAAAAAGTTACTCACAGATTCTGTGGATAACTCTGTGCATAGTCTGTCAGGAACTGTCCCCAGGGCCCATGATCACGCCGATGACCCCTAAATGACGAAAAAATATCCATATTATTAATTTCAATAAAATCAATCAGTTACAAACCTTTCCTTCACAAATCAAGCGGTTACGGGTGCTTGCTAAAAGTGAAATGAGCAATCGCCGTCCGCTGTGCAAAACTCCCAGCCACGGAATGCCCTTTCACGGCGCTGTCACAGGCTGCTGGCGCCGTTTTGGTGCGAAATCGCTGACGGGCCGTGCGTCGCTCACGGACGCACCAGACGGGCGTTAACCACCCCTTCCAGAGCACGGATTCTGGCCATCGCCGCCTCGGTGGGTTCTTCCTCCAGGTCCAGCAGGTTATAGGCCAGCTCGTCGCGGCTTTTATTGAGCATGTCGATCACGTTGATGTCGGCGTCCGCCAGCACCGACAGCACCTGGCCGAGCATCTTGGGGATGTTGCGGTTGGTCACCGCCAGACGCACGCCCGGGCCCGGCTCCAGAATCAGGTCGGGGAAGTTCACTGAGTGGCGGATGTTGCCGTTTTCCAGGAAGTCGGTGAGCGCCTCGGCGGCCATCACCGCGCAGTTCTCCTCGGATTCGCCGGTGCTGGCGCCCAAATGGGGCAGCGCCAGCACGCCGGGAACGCCGGTCAGCGCCAGGCTGGGGAAATCGGTGACGAAGCCGCGCAGCTTGCCGGCGCGCAGCGCCTCGGCCACCGCCGCGTCGTCGACGATGCCCTGGCGGGCGAAGTTGAGCAGCACCGCGTCTTCCTTCATGGGCGCCAGCTGGGCGGCGCCGATCAGATTCCGGGTGGCGTCCAGCAGCGGCAGATGCAGGGTGACGTAATCCGCCCGCGCGAGCAGCGCTTCCAGGCTGGCCATGGGGGCCACCTGGCTGGGCAGCCGCCAGGCGGCGTCCACGCTCAGCGCCGGGTCATAGCCGATCACGTTCATGTCCAGGGACAGGGCGGTGTGCGCCAACCGCGAACCGATCGCGCCCAGCCCCACCACGCCCAGGGTGCGGCCGCGCAGCTCGCGACCCTGGAAGTGCTTCTTGCCCTCTTCCACCTGGCGGTGCAGGTCCGCTTCGCTGTCCGCGCGCAGCCCGGCCACCCAGTCCAGCCCCTCGCGCAGGTGGCGCGAGGCCAGCAGCAGGCCGGCCACCACCAGTTCCTTGACCGCGTTGGCGTTGGCGCCGGGAGTGTTGAACACCGGAATGCCCCGCGCACTGCAGTGGGCCACGTCGATGTTATTGACGCCGGCGCCGGCGCGGGCCACGGCTTTCACCGTCGGAGGGATGTCGGCGCCGCCGAGGGGGTGGCTGCGCAGTAACAGGGCGTCCGGTTCGGACAATTCGCTGGCGACCTCGAAACGGTCGCGGGGGAAACGCTCCAGGCCGCGCAGGGCGATCTGGTTGTAGGTGCGAATGCGGAACATGGCGGTCCTCCGAAGGGCTGCTGGATCACCACAGCCTCTCCGTAAACCGCCCTGATTTCCAGAGTTATTGCTGGAAGGTCATGCCCAGGCGGCGCCCTACTTCCTCGTAGGCTTCGATCACGTTGCCCAGGTCCTGGCGGAAGCGGTCCTTGTCCATCTTCTCGCGGGTGTCCTTGTCCCACAGCCGGCAACCGTCCGGGGAGAACTCGTCACCGAGCACCACCTCGCCGTGGAACAGGCCGAATTCCAGCTTGTAGTCCACCAGCAGCATGTTGGCGTCCAGGAAGCGTTTCTTGAGCACGTCGTTGACCTTGAAGGTCAGCTCTTTCATTTTTTCGATGTGCTCGGGCTCGGCCCAGCCGAAGCTGCGCACGTGGTATTCGTTGATCATCGGATCGCCCAGGGCGTCGTCCTTGAGGAACAGCTCGAAGGTGGGCGGATTCAGCTCCTTGCCCTCCTCGACGCCCAGGCGGCGCACGATGGAGCCGGCGGCGATGTTGCGCACCACGCACTCCACCGGAATCATGTCCAGCTTCTTGACCAGCGATTCGTTAGCGCTGAGCAGTTTTTCGAAGTGGGTGGGAATGCCCGCCTCGTGGAGCATCTCCATGATCGCCGCGTTGAACTGGTTGTTCACCGCGCCCTTGCGATCCAGCGCTTCTTTCTTCTTGCCGTCGAAGGCGGAAGTGTCGTTGCGGAACACGATCACCAGCCGCTCCGGATCGTCGGTGGTGAATACGGACTTGGCTTTACCCGCATAGAGTTCGTCGCGCTTTTCCATGACCTACCTGCGTTAAGTTTGAGAACCCCGCGCGCTCGCCGCCGGGGCGTCTTAGTGAATGTCGAGCCAGCCGAAGCCCTGCTCCTGGCTGGCCACGCGGATACGCTCCCGGCCCGCTTCCACCGCCTGGTGGATCCAGCCCAGGGCGTGGTCCGGCGTATTGTTCTGCTCACTCAGGTGCGACAGCACCAGGTGCTGCAGCCGGTCCACGTTGCAGTGGCCCAGCAGCGTCGCCGCCTGCTGATTGCTCAGGTGGCCCAGATTACCACCCACCCGCCGTTTCAGGGACGCCGGATAGGGGCCCGCGGCGAGCAGCTCCGGCTCGTGGTTGCACTCCAGCACCAGGGCGTCGCATTCGCGATAGGCGTCCACCACATGGGGGGTCAGCGAGCCCAGGTCGGTGAGCACGCCCAGCTCCCGTTGCCGCCAGCTGAAGCGGTACTGGCAGGGCTCCAGGGCGTCATGGGGCACGGTCACCGGCGTCACCGTCATGTCCGCCAGCTCGAAGGTCCGGCCCGGGCGCACTTCGCGCCAGTCGGCGCCGTGGAAACCGGCGGCCTTGCCGGTCACCGCCCGAGCGGTGCCGAAGGTGCTGTAAAGAGGGGTCTTGTACTTGCGCGCCAGGGCGCCGGCGCCGCGCACGTGATCGCCGTGCTCGTGGGTCACCAGCAACGCGGCCAGATCCGTGGCGCTCAGCCCCAGCGCCGCCAGCCGGCGTTCCGTTTCACGCAGGGAAAAACCGCAATCCACCAGCACCAGCAGATCGCCGGCGCACACCAGGGTGCCATTGCCTTTACTGCCACTGCCCAGGGACGCCAGCCGCAAGAACGCTCTCCCCCTAAACGGCCCGGCCGGCGGCCGGAGCCCGGTTCACAATTCGCCGTGGATGCTTTCCAGGATAGCCAGGCCGGAGGTCTTTCCGGCCAGCGCCGTGCCTTCCTCGTTGAGCACCGCCACCTGGATACCATTGGTGGTGTGGCTCAATTTGAGGCGCGCCTGGGGCAGCTGCAGCTGGTAACGCTCGGGCACGGTCAGGAAGAACACCCCCTGGTCCCGGTTGCGGTCGGTGACGCGCAGATCGGTCTGGGTCAGCGCCTCGCTGACCTTCTCCCAGGCCCAGGCGAAGCTGGTGGGCATCATGATGATCGGGTAGCCGCTGCCGTCTTTCGCCAGCACCGCCTGCCCGGTGTTGTCGGCCGGCGCCGCCGGGGTCTGCTCTTCCTCGTCATCGGCTTCGCCGGGCGCCGCCACCAGCTGCGGCGGACGGGGCGCTTCGAATTTGTCCTCGCCCTCGCCCTTGCCCTGCAGGCGGCGCTCCATCTGCGGCACCGCGTAGAGCGGGTCCGCGCCGATGAACACCATATCCCCGGGTACCGTGATCGGCTCCAACACTTGCGCTTCACGGTAGCGCAGGCTGTTATCCGGAATCAGGCCGCAACCGGCCACGCTCAGCGCCACGGCGCCGGCAACAATCAAACTACGATGCATTATCCCTCCAGGAGACCGCAGCTACGCAGCGTTTCGCGCAAGCGTGGCTGGGCGGCCTCCGACAAATGAACCAGCGGCAAACGGATGCCGCTGTCGATCAGACCCATTTCGTACAGGGCCCATTTCACCGGAATCGGGTTGGCTTCCAGGAATAGATCACGGTGGAGGGGTTCCAGTTCCGCGTTCAGGGCGCGGGCACGGTCCACGTCGCCGTCCACCGCCGCCTGACACATGGCGGCCATCTTCGCCGGCGCCACATTGGCGGTCACCGAGATGTCGCCGTCGCCGCCGGCCAGAATCAGCTCCAGGGCGGTGGCGTCGTCGCCGGAATAGATCAGAAAATCGTCGCCGCAGCGCTCACGGATTTCCCGCGCGCGCTCCAGGTTGCCGGTGGCTTCCTTGATGCCGACGATGTTCGGCACCTTGGCGAGACGCTCCACGGTTTCCGGCAGCAGGTCGCAGGCAGTGCGGCCGGGCACGTTGTAGAGAATCTGCGGGATGTCCACCGCCCGGGCCACGGCCAGGAAATGCTGATAGAGGCCTTCCTGGGGCGGCTTGTTGTAGTACGGCGTCACCAGCAGGCAGGCGTCGGCGCCGTCACGCTTGGCGTCACGGGTAAGGCGGATGGCTTCCTCGGTGCTGTTGGCGCCGGTACCGGCGATCACCGGAATCCGTTTGTCGGCCACCGCCACGATCTCGCGGACCACACTGTCGTGTTCCTCGAAGCCCAGGGTGGCGGACTCACCGGTGGTGCCCACCGCCACGATTCCATGGGTGCCCTGCTCCACATGCCAGTTGACCAGACCGCGCAGACGTTCCCAGTCCACCGATCCGTCTTCGCGCATGGGGGTTACCATTGCCACGATGCTGCCGCGAATCATGCCGCTTCCTCTTAAACGCTTTCGACGCCTTGATTAATGGAGCGCTATGGTAAACCCCGCCTGAAGGGCGGACAAGCGTTGCCCGGCCCGGTAAGCTGTGCCGCTGGCGGCCCCGAGGCCGCGATCAGGCAGTAGCAGGAGACAACCATGACGATCAAAGAAGGACAGCCGGCGCCGGACTTCACCGCCCCGGCCACCAGCGACACCACCATCACCCTGTCGGCCCTGAAGGGCAAGAAAGTGGTGCTCTATTTCTACCCCAAGGACAGCACCCCGGGCTGCACCACGGAAGGCCAGAACTTCCGCGACCTGTACCCCAACTTCCAGGAAGCCAACTGCGAAATCCTCGGTGTGTCCAAGGACTCCCTGCGCCGCCACGAGAACTTCAAGGCGAAGCAAGAGTTCCCGTTCGAGCTGATCAGCGACGAGGACGAAACCGTCTGCCGCCTGTTCGACGTGATCAAGCTGAAGAAGATGTACGGCAAGGAATTCGAGGGCATCGAGCGCAGCACCTTCCTGATCGACGAAGAAGGCGTGGTGCGTGACATCTGGCGCAAGGTCAAAGTCAAAGGCCACGCCGAGGACGTCCTCGACGCCGTCCACGGCCTCTGACTTCCGCGCCACCGGGCCCGCCGGAGCGGGCCTTGTGGGAGCGGGCCCAGCCCGCGAAAGGCAAGCGTTGCTTGCCGGCAAAGGTTGCCCGGCAGGATCCCAAAGCCCTCTCTATTACTCCTTACTCCCTTCCACTTCCCCCGCCGGCAACCGCCAAGCATCACTGCGCTTGGGCCACGCATTGATCACCGCCTTCAGCAAGGTCGCCAGCGGAATCGCGAAGAAAATCCCCCAGAAGCCCCACACGCCGCCGAAGAACAGGATCGCGGTGATGATCGCCACCGGGTGCAGATTGACCGCCTCGGAGAACAGCAGCGGCACCAGGATGTTGCCGTCGATGAACTGAATCACCCCGTAGATCACCATCACCAGCGCGAAGTCGCCGCCCCAGCCGAACTGCAGGTAGGCCACCGCCGCCACCGGCACGGTGACGATGGTGGCGCCGATATAGGGAATCAGCACCGACAGCCCCACCAGCACCGCCAGCAGCACCGCGTAGTTCAGGCCCAGCAGCAGGAACGCCAGGAAGGTCACCGACCCCACCAGCAGGATTTCCACCGCCTTGCCGCGCACATAGTTGGCGATCTGCTGGTCCATTTCCTGCCACACGTGGGAGAGAATACGCCGCCGCTCCGGCAGAAAGCCCAGCACCCAGCCCACCAGCTTCTCGCGGTCCTTGAGGAAGAAGAACACCAGCAGCGGCAGCAGCACCAGGAACACCAGGATTTCCAGCATGTTGGGAATCGAGGACAGCGACAGGGTGAGCACCGACTGCCCCAGCTGGGCCAGCTCCCGCTGGGCGATGGTGACCAGGGTGTTCACCTGCTCCATGGAGATCATTTCCGGATAGCGCTCCGGCAGGCTGCGCAGCCAGGTCTCGGTGGTGCGCAGAATATCCGGCAGCTGGTCGCGCACCAGCAGCACGGTCTGGCGCCACAGCAGCGGCATCAGCACCACCAGCACCGCCACCAGGGCGGTCAGGAACACCAGGAACACCAGATTCACGGAAAGCACCGGCGGCACCCGGTAACGGTTCAGGGCGGTGACCAGCCCCTGCATCAGGTAGGCCACCACCAGCGCCGCCAGCACCGGCGCCAGAATGCCGCCGAACAACAGCACCACGGCGAAGCCCGCCAGCAACAGAAACAGCAGGTACACCGCCTCCTCGTCGGAGAACCAGGCATTGAACCAGCCTTTAAGCACATTCAGCATCGGAGAACCTCGGGCCTAGTCGCCACAACGAATGAGAAAGCGGAATTCCCGCTCGTCCTGCTCGTGGCGAACCAGCTCATGGGAAGACTGTCGAAGATATTCAGGGATGTCCCGGGCCGACCCGGCGTCGGTGGCCGTCACTTCCAGCAAGGCACCGGCCTGCAGGGCGCGCAACGCCTGCCGGGTCTTGAGCAGCGGCAGCGGGCAATTCAGACCGCGGGCATCCAGATATTTGATATCCATGGTGTGATCCGTTCGCAGGGGCGGTCATTATAGGGCACATGACGGCATTATCAGAGACACCTCGTCGCGACAGAATCATGGTGACACGAAAAATGCGGATCGCTAAGGAGAGTCCATTTTGATCGCTGCCGCGCGCTTCGCTCTTGTGGCCTTGCTGTGCCTGGGCGCGGGCCTGGGCCAGGCCCAACAACAGGATCTGCCGGAACTGGGCGACCCCACCGTGGCGATCATTTCCGCCGAGCAGGAATACCGGCTCGGGCGCGGCTGGCTGCGCGACCTGCGGGGCCAGACGTCGATCATGGAAGACCCGCTGGTCCAGGAGTACGCGGAACATCTGGTCTACCGGCTGGCGTCCTTCAGCGAGCTGAACGAACCGGACCTGGCGATCGTGGTGATCAACAGCGCCGCCATCAACGCCTTCGCCGTACCCGGCGGGGTGATCGGCCTGAACGCCGGCCTGTTTCTGAACGCCGCCAGCGAGGACGAGGTGGCCAGCGTGGTCGCCCACGAAATCGCCCACGTCAGCCAGCGGCACTTCACACGCCGCTACATGGACTCGAAACGGCGCGGCCCGGCGGTGCTGGCCGCCATGCTGGCGAGCATCGCCCTGGCCATCGCCGGCAGCGGCGACGCCGGCATGGCGGGCATCGCCGCCACCCAGGCGGCGTCGATCCAGGCGCAACTGGCCTACTCCCGCCACAACGAATACGAGGCGGATCGGGTGGGCATGCAGATTCTCGCCGCCGCCGGCATGGACCCCAGCGCCATGCCGCGCTTCTTTGAGCGCATGCTGGAGCAGCAGCGCTATTCCGGCGACCCGCCGGAGTTCCTGCTCACCCACCCGCTCACCGCCGAGCGGGTCGCCGACTCCCGCGCCCGGGCGCGCTCGCTGAGCGCGCCGCCGGCCAATCCGTCAGCCTCCTTCGAGCTGGTGCGCGCGCGCATCCAGGCCCGTTACTTCGACGGCCAGGAACGGGCCCGGGATTACTTCGGGCGGCGCCTGGAGAGCAACGACCGCGTTCAGAAGCAGGCGGCGCGCTACGGGCTCGCCCTCACCGACCTGAAAGAGGACCGCTACGACGCGGCGCGCCGCGCGCTCACCGAGCTGGTGGAGGCGCACCCGGACCAGATCTGGTTCCAGCTGGGTCTGATGGAAGTGGATATGGATCAGGGCCGCTACGCCGACGTGATCGAGCGCGGCAAGGAGGTGCTCACCATCAATCCCAAGGACTACGCCGCCTCGGTGATGACCGCCCGCGCCTACCTGCTGAGCAAAAAGCCGGAACAGGCGGCGCCGCTGCTGGAGCCGCTGCTGCTGCAGCGCCCCAACGATCCGATGCTGTGGTCGCTGGCCGCCGACGCCTGGGGCAACAGCGACCAGAACGCCCGCGCCCACCGGGCCCGGGCGGAAGTGCTGTTTCTTCGCGGTCAGGATCAGGCCGCCCTGCGGCAGATGCGTTTCGCCCTGGACGAGGCCGACGGCCAGTTCGCCCTGCGCAGCAAACTGAGCGCACGCATGAGCGAAATGGAGCGGCTGTCCTCGGAGGAATTCTAGGGGCGCCCGGAACGGCGCCCCGATGGATCAGGGTTTAAGGCGGGCGCCGAACTCGAGCATGCGGTCCAGCGGCTTCATGGCCTTGGCCGCCAGGGTCGGGTCGACGAAGATTTCCTGGCCGCAGCCGTTGTCGTCTTCCAGCACCGCCAGGGTGTTTTCCAGGCCGTTCATGGCCATCCACGGGCAGTGGGCGCAGCTGCGGCACGCCGCGCCGCTGCCGGCGGTGGGCGCTTCCACGAAGGTCTTGTGCGGCGCCAGCTGCTGCATCTTGTAGAAGATGCCCTTGTCGGTGGCGACGATAAAGGTCTGGTTGTCCATCTCCTGGGCGGCCTTGATCAGCTGCGACGTGGAGCCGACCACATCCGCCATTTCCACCACCGACGACGGGGACTCCGGGTGCACCAGCACCGCCGAGCCCGGATAAGCCGCCTTCAGATCTTCCAGACCCTGGGCCTTGAACTCTTCGTGGACGATGCAGGCACCGTCCCAGCACAGCACGTCGGCGCCGGTTTTACTGCGCACATAGTTGCCCAGGTGCTTGTCCGGCGCCCACAGAATTTTCTCGTTGCGCTGATCCAGGTATTCGATCAGTTCCACCGCGATGGAGGACGTCACCACCCAGTCGGCGCGCGCCTTCACCGCCGCCGAGGTGTTGGCGTACACCACCACGGTGCGGTCCGGATGCTGGTCGCAGAACGCCGCGAACTCGTCTTCCGGGCAGCCGATGTCCAGGGAACAGGTGGCTTCCAGGGTCGGCATGAAGACCCGCTTTTCCGGGCTCAGAATCTTGGCGGTCTCGCCCATGAAGCGCACGCCGGCCACGATCAGGGTGCTGGCCGGGTGGTCGCGGCCGAAGCGCGCCATTTCCAGGGAATCGGCCACGCAACCGCCGGTCTCCTCGGCCAGGGCCTGGATCTCGGGGTCGGTGTAATAGTGGGCCACCATCACGGCGTCACGGGCCTGTAACCGTTCTTTAATGCGCTGACGGTACAGTGAACGCTGATCGTCGGTGAGTTCGGTCTGCTCGTTAGCGCCCGCCAAATGGGCGCGCACGATCTCTTGGGCCTGTGCTGTCATACGGCATCACCACCCCAGGGTAAGGGGACTATCAATCGCTTGAGGCACCTGATGTCCAGGATACCACTTTGGTCTCGGTGTCGGGATCATACCATATTGGTCTTAGCAGGACGCTGACCATGACCAAAAGCGACAGCCTCATCGTCTTATATGGACGCCGCGCCGCCCGGATTCAAGCCCTCGCCGCCCCGGTAATCCGGGCCGGCGGCGAGCAGATGCACGGTGCTGATGGCCCGCTCCATGAAGGCGCCCTGGCAGTAACACAGGTAGTAATCCCACATTCTGCAGAAGCGTTCGTCGAAGCCCAGTTCACGGATGCGCGGCAGCGCGCTGATAAATCGGGCCCGCCAGTCCTCGATGGTTTTGCCGTAATGGGCGCCGATGTCTTCCAGCCCCACCGGCATCAGCCTGGTGTTCTTGCGCAGCGCCTGGCACATCACCGTCACTGACGGCAAAAAGCCGCCGGGGAAGATGTAGCGCTTGATGAAGTCCACGTTGTCGCGGGCGTATTCGTAGCGCTGGTCCGGCACCGTGATTGCCTGCAGCAGCAGCAGCCCTTCCGGCTTGAGGCGCTGGTTGAGCACGCGGAAGTATTCGTCCAGGAACTGGTGGCCCACCGCCTCGATCATTTCCACGGAAACGATGCGGTCGTAGCGGCCCTGCAGCTCCCGGTAATCCTGCTCGAGCACCTGGATACGGTCGGACAGGCCGGCTTCGCGGACCTGTTCGCGGGCGAACCGGGCCTGCTCCCGGGAGATGGTGGTGGTGGTCACGCGCACCCCGTAGTGGCGGGCGGCGTGCAGCGCCAGACCGCCCCAGCCGGTGCCGATTTCCAGTACTTCCATGCCCGGAGCCAGGCGCAGGCGCTGGCAGATCAGATCCAGCTTGTGAGTGGCGGCGGTTTCCAGGTCCGCTTCCGGACTCGGATAGATGGCGCTGGAATACATCATGTGCCGGTCCAGAAACAGGGCAAAGAAATCATTACCCAGGTCGTAGTGGGCGGCGATGTTGCGGCGCGATCCGTTCAGGGAGTTGCGGTTCATGGCGTGCAGGGCCTTGAGCGCCGGCTTGGCCAGCCAGGCGGCGGCGCCTTCCAGCGCCCGCATGGCGTCCACGTTGGCGGCGAAGAAGCGCACCACCGCGACCAGATCCGGGCTGTCCCAGGCGCCGTCCATATAGGCTTCGGCGGCGCCCAGGGCGCCCCCGGTCATCATCTGCCGGTAGCTGTCCCAATCATGGATACGGATCTCGGCGGCGCCTTCGGCCGCCGTGTCGCCAATGGACACGGTCTCGCCGTCGGGCTCATGCAACACCACGCCGCCCTTGGGCATCTTCGCCAGGTGTCCCTGCACCAGCCGTCGGGCCAGACTTTGCGCCCAGGACGGGCGCTGACCCACCAGCGCCTTATCACCGTCCATCATGAGTGTTCTCCCCATTACCTTGCTTATCTTTACCCGGGTGGGCGTGGAACCGGGCGCCCTTGCGCCAAAGCTTCCAGGCCTGCCAATAGATGCCCGCCACTGTTTTCACGCTCTGCGCGCCGAAGCGGCGTATCACCCGCGCCATGGCGGGCGCGTCGGCCTCCGCCATGTGCATTTTCAGGCCGGCGGCGAAAACCAGCTGGTCGCCGTCCCGGTCCTCCAACGTTAGGCGCAGATCGGGAAATAAGGCGTGAAGATGCCAGTGATAGCGCAGCCCCAGCGGCAGGAAGGGCGACACATGGAAGGTCTTTTCATGCGCCACCGTTTGCGGCCCCGGCCCCTGGCTCAGGGTCAGGGCGTAGATATGGCGTTCATGCCAGGGGGTGTTGCGCACCTCGGCCAGCATCGACGCCGGCCGTTCGGCGCCGTCCGGAAAGTGGAAGTACAGCACCAGGGGGTTGAACAGCATGCCGAAGGTGCGCCACTGGCCGAGCATGAACACCCGGCCGGCGCGCCAGTCCAGACCGGCCTCGGCGGCCCGGTCGCGCACCTTGTCGCCCAGCGGCCGGCGGTCGGCGTCGATGAAGTCCCGGTCGCGGAACGTCACCGGACGCCAGCGGCGGCCCCACAAACGCTGGCGGGCCAGCATCCGGTCCGGCGCGTCCACATCGCACCACACCAGCCACAGCGGATAGCGGAAGGCGTGCCGCATGGGGGTATGGCGCTGATGCCACACCTGGCCGGTGGCGAGCGCGAAGCGGGGAATCACAGCGCCGCTCCCCGGCCGCCGCCCTGGCCGCGGGCGGCGATGCCTTCGACCACGTCCAGCGCCGACACCACGCCGTCTTCGTGGAAGCCGTTGCGGCACCAGGCGCCGCAGAACCAGGTGCGGTTATCGCCGTTGGCGGCCAGCAGGCGTTCGCGGGCAAGCAGCCCCTCGGTGGTGAACAGCGGGTGGTGGAACACCTCCCGGCGGATCACCGTTTCCGGGCGGATCCGGTCACCGGCATTGAGGGTCACGCAGAAGGTCTCCGGCGCTTGAAAGCCCTGCAGAATGTTCATGTTGTAGGTCACCTGTACCGGCTCCGCGTCATCGGTGCGCCCCAGCAGGGCGTTCCAGCTCGACCACACCCGGCGGCGCTTGGGCAGCATGGCGGTGTCGGTGTGCAGCACCACGTCGTTGGGCTGGTAGCGCAGGTCCGCCAGGCAGTCCCGCTCACGCGGGCCCGCGTCGTCCAAAAGCGCCAGGGTCTGGTCGCTGTGGCAGGCCATCACCACCTGATCGAAACGGTGGCTGTCGCCGCCGGCTTGCACCGTGACGCCCTCGCTGTCCCGGCGCACACCGGTGACCGGCGTGGCGGTGTGGAAGCGGGCGCCGCAGGCGGCGCGCAGGGCTTCCACATAGCGGCTGGAACCGCCGGGCACCACGTACCACTGGGGCCGGTTCCGCAACGCCAGCAACCCGTGGTTGATAAAAAACCGCACGAAGAACTTGGCCGGAAACGCTTCCATCTGCGCCAGGGAGCAGGACCAGATGGCGCCGCCCATGGGCAGAATATAATGCCGCCGGAAGCGCTCGCCATAGCCCTGTTCGTTCAGATAAGCGCCCAGGGGCTGCTCGCCGGCGTCGCTGTCCAGCAGCGCCGGCGCCTCCCGGTTGAAGCGCAGAATATCGCGCAGCAACGCCCAGTGACCGGGGTCCAGCAGATTGCGGCGCCGCCCGAAAAAGCCGCCCAGGCCGTCACCGCAGTATTCCACGCCGGTTTCCGCGTCGGTGACCGCGAAGCCCATGGCGGTGGGCTGGCGGCCGATGCCGAGCTCCGCCAGCAGCGCCTCGAAGCGCGGATAGGTGCGGTCGTTGAACACGATAAAGCCCATGTCCACGGCGTAGTCGCCGTGCTCGCGCTGCACGTCCACGGTGAAGGTGTGGCCGCCCAGGCGGGGCTCGGCTTCGAACAGCGTCACCTGGTGGTCGCGGCTCAGATACCAGGCGGCGGTCAGGCCGGCGATGCCGCCGCCGACAATGGCGATGCGCTGGCTCAAGAGGCGTCTCCGTTCTGCTGGTTCCAGGCGTCGCGGGCGGCGCGGAAGGCGCTCTCCACCCGCTGCTTGACGCCCTGGTGGGCGACGATCGTGGTGGGGTAATCCGGGGTCATCAAAGGCTGCTTCCAGGGTTCATGGATGGTCTTGTCGTCGGCGGTGGCCAGCTCCGGCACATAGCGGGCGATAAAGCGGCCCTGCGGATCGAAGCGGTGGCTCTGGCGCACCGGACTGAATACACGGAAATACGGCGCGGCGTCGGTGCCGGTGGAGGCGCTCCACTGCCAGCCGCCGTTGTTGGCGGCGAAGTCACCGTCCACCAGATGCGCCATGAAAAAGCGCTCCCCTTTGCGCCAGTCGATAAACAGATGCTTGGTCAGGAACATGGCGGTGAGCATGCGCAGGCGGTTGTGCATCCAGCCGGTCTGCACCAGCTGGCGCATGGCGGCGTCCACCAGCGGGTAGCCGGTGCGGCCTTCGCACCAGGCCTGGAAGTGCTCTTCGTTATCGCTCCATTGCAGCAGCGCGGTCTCCGGCCGGAACGGCGCGCCGGTGGCCAGCGACGGAAAGCGATGCATGATCTGCCGGTAGAAATCCCGCCAGGCCAGCTCACCGATCCAGGTGGCCGCGCCCTCCCGGGCCTTGGCGTCCTGCAGCGCCGGCCGCGCCGCGAGGTAGGCGTCCAGCGGCGCCAGCGTGCCCGCCGACAGCGCCGCGGACAGGCCGCTGGTGCCGGGCTCGGCGGGAAAGTCCCGCCGCGCTTTGTAGTCGCCCAGATGCTGCTCGACAAAATCCTTCAGCTGGCCGCGCGCGGCGTCCTCGCCGGGGTGCCACAAGGCGGTCACCGAGTCCGGCACGGACAGCGTCTCCAGCGCCCGCTCCACCCGCTCGCGGCCGACAAAGCGGCCCTGCCCGCCGGGCCAGTCCGGCGCCGGCACCGCCTCGGGCTGAAGGTCGTCCATCCACACGTCCCAGCGCTTCTTATAGGCGGTAAAGACGGTATAGGGCGTGCCCTTGCCGGTGTGCAGCGCCCTCGGCGGCACCAGCACGCCGTCGTCGAAACCGTGGATGCGCACGCCCTGCGCTTCCAGGCGGCGCGCCACCGCCCGGTCCCGGTTCAGTTCGTTGAGCGGGTACTCCCGGTTGCAGAACACCTCGGTGACGCCCTGCTCGGCCACGAAGTTTTCCAGGGCGGTGACGCTGCCGTCGAAATCGCCGCCGTCGAGCACATGCAGATCCACGCCCCGCGCCGCCAGGGACTCGCCCAGCTCCAGCAGGCTGTGCAGCACGAACCAGCGACGCGCCGGCGCCACGCCGTGGGCGTCCCACTGGTCCGGGCACAGAATGTGCAGCGCTGTGACCGCGTCGCCGCCGGCCAGCGCCTGGGTCAGCGGGGTGTGCCCGTGACAGCGCAGATCATTTCGAAACCAGACCAGTCGCACCCTGTTCTCCTTGCTGTTGAGTGATTGATTCGGCGTCGTCCATTCGCTTCGCCACCGCCTGATAGTCGCCCGGCTCACACGGCAGCCAGGCCGGCGTCGGCGGGTCCCCGGCCAGGGCCGGGCCCGCGCAAAGAAAGGCACCTTCGGGCTGTTGCTCCGGCCACAGCTGGCCGATCTGCCGGCGGGCCGGGCGCTCGCCGAGCATCCACACCACGCCGGTCAGACGCGGCTCCGCCAGCCAGGGGGTCAGCGCCGGCCAGGCCACCGGCGTTTCCAGACACCACACCGGCCGGTCCGCCACCGCCGCCTGGATCAGCGCCGGCAGCGGGTCGCCCACCGCCATCACCAGCCAGGCCCGCTCGCGTCGGCCCGGCGCCCGGGCCAGCAACCGCCCGGCCAGCTTTTGCCGCAGAAAACTGTCCAGCAGCGCCTGCGACGCGCCGTGGCCCGGCAGCGCGCGCAGATGATCGCGCAACGGGTCGCAAAATCCCGTGACCACCCGGCCCAGCGGATAGTCCGCGGTGAGCCGCTGGAACAACTGCTCCAGCCGGCGCAGGTTGTACCCTTCCAGCGCCTGCAGGGCGTCTTCCATGGCGTCCCGCCAGGGGCCGGCCACCGCGGTCACCGGGCTGCCGCCCTGCTCCAGCACCGGGCGCACCTGGCTGATCGGCAGACCCCGGTCCAGCCAGGAAAGAATCTGCTCGATCACCGCCAGATCCTGGTCGCTGTAGCGGCGGTGGCCGCGCTCGGTGCGCGCCGGGCGGATCAGCCCGTAGCGGCGTTCCCAGGCGCGCAGCGTCACCGGGTGCACGCCGCTTTGCCGGCTCACCGCCTGGATGCTGTAACCGTCGTCGAAAGCTTTCATGGCTGTCTCATACCCGGTTGCGCAGCCCGAGCGCGTCCGGGTAGGGGCGCAGGTACTGCTGGGTGGCCAGGTAGGGCTGCTCCACCTTGCTCTGGGCGGCGCGCAGCATCGTCATCGGCACCACCAGCGGCACCTCGCCGCGCAAGTAGGCGTCGATCTGTTCGTGGATCGCGGCGCGGTCCTGCTCGCCCAGCTCGTCGCGCAGAAAGCCCATCAAATGCAGCATGGTGTTGACGTGGGCGCCCGGCGAGATGCGCTTGGCCATGGCCGGCATAAAGGCGTGGATATAGTCGTCGGCGATGTCCGCCAACGGTCGCTTCTTAAGGTCGGCGAGCAGCGGCCCCAGGCGCCGATAGGTGGCCTGGCAATGGGCCAGAAGCTGGAATTTGTGGCGGCTGTGGAAGTCGATCAATCCCTTGGCGGTCAGGCCGCCCTCGCGCTCGTTCAACCGGCGCCAGTCGTCGTAGACGAACACCCGCTCGACGAAGTTCTCGCGCAGGCGGTCGTCGTTGAGACGGCCCTCCTCTTCCACCGGCATCAGCGGGAAACGGGCCATCAGCGCGGCGGCGAACAGGCCGCTGGCGTCGCGGCGGGCCACCTCACCGTCCTCGCGGTAAACGCGAATGCGCTCCATGCCGCAGCTTGGCGACTTGGCCATCAGCACGAAGCCGCGCAGATCCCCCAGCCGCTCCACGGTGTCGGTGACGAAGCCGTCCATCAGGGCGGTAAAATCCCGGTCGCCGCGGGTCGCCTTGAGACGCACGCCGTCGTCGGTATCCACCAAGTGCATGGCCGGCCGCGGCGTGGACAGGCCGGCGCCCATTTCCGGGCACAGGGAGCGGAACCGGAAATAGCGCGCCAGCACCCCGGTGCAATAGCGGGAATGCTTATGGCCGCCGTCGTGGCGCACCTCGCGGCCCATCAGGCAGGCACTGATGCCCACCGGAATCCGCTGATCGTCGCTGTCTGAATGCCGCCCCATGGTTGCCTCCGTCCGGTGCGCTTGAAGCTGTACAAACCGTTATAGTTGTACAAGTCTCGGGCGTCACCCATGAAGGCTTTGTGAAGCAGGTCTCAAGGTGAAACGATGAAGGCGGGAAAGCAGGGACATTTAAAGCTGTTTTACACACGGCGGCGCGGGATCGTGGCACAGTGACTTTGCGTTGCTGGCCACGGACGGTCAACGTCTCCCCCAGGACGTCACGCAACGCGCATCCCCCCTTCCTTCAGGCATTTGAAGGAACCCCAGGCCGCCTCCCCCCAGGCGGCCTTTTTTATGCCCGCAAGAAAGTGGTTCTCATGGTGTTTGGTGCTCCGTATCCGAGACGCGGGGCAATGGTGGTGCCTTCCGCGATCGCTCAAGCCTTCCCTGGGCGCTCTCATTTGGCCATCCATGGCCAAATAGGTCCCTCCAGGCACCACCATTGCCCCGCTTACTTAGCAGCGGAACCGCCACGGGACATAACACCGCCTGGACCTTTCTACGAAGCTGGGTTTGTGGGAGCGGGCCTAGCCCGCGAAAGGGAGCGAAGCTCCCGGCAGGATGCCAGAGAGATTTCTAACGGCAGCAACATCAGCGTCTCTGGGATCCTGCCGGCCGGCACAGCCGGCCTTTCGCTTGCAAGGCAAGCTCCCACAAACCCAACTCTTCGTAGAAAGGTTCGGCGCCAGCGATAACCCGGGGGCGGTGACGCTAGCTAAGGAGCGGGTCTGTGTTATGCCCTTCCGGGACCCTGGAGGACAGGACGTCCGACAGGGAGCCCCCAGGGACGGGTTCACGGCGTTCCCGGAAGGGCATAACACAGACCCGCGCCCCCAGCTGGAGGGTTCCAGCCCCCAGAAGACACCACCGTCGCACCGCGTCCCGAATACTGAGCACCAATCTCTAAAACTCCGTAAGCAACGACACCGCCGACGCTTTGAAGAGCAGCACCACCCGGCTGCCTGCCCGCAATCCGAGGCGGGCCTGGCTGCGCGCGGTAATGCGCGCCTGGATCGACTGCCGCTCGCAGAGGCACTCCACCAGCACCCCGGAGTCCTGCGCCGTGAGCGCGGTGATGCGCGCGGGAAGTTGATTCATAAGGCTGACGCCGTCGAGTTCGGCGGCGCCCAGGGCCACGTCGTCGGCGTGCACCAGCAGACGTACCGGCGTGCCCGCCGGCGGCAAACGCGGGGTGCGCACCCAGAGGGTGCGCTCGCCGAGGGCCACCGGCAGCAGGCCGGCTTCCGCCTCGGCGGGCAGCGCCTCGCCCAGCAACACCGAGCACGGCGACGCCTGCCCCTGGTAGCGGCGCAGGCCCGGCTGCAGCGCGCCGCAGTAGGTGACGCCGCCGGGTTCCAGGATCGCCACCTGGTCGCAGAGCCGGGCGATGTCCTCGATCTGGTGGGCTACCAGCACCACGTCGCAGCCCAGGCGCCGGGTGAGGGCCTGCAGCTTGGGATAGAGGCGGTGCCGGCTGTCGTCGTCGAGCGCGGAAAACGGCTCATCCAGCAGCAGCAGGCGTGGCCGGCGCAGTAACGCCAGCGCCAGCGACACCCGGCGGCGCTGGCCGCCGCTTAACTGCGGGGGACAGAGAGGGCGCAAACCGTCGATGTCGAGATCCCGGATCAGCTCGCCGGTCAGGTCACCGGTTTGATGGTGGCGCGCCACCCGCCGCAGGTGCCGGGCCACGGTCCAGTGATCAATCAGCGCCGGGGTTTGCGACACCAGCGACACCCGGCGGGCCAGCGCCGCCGGCGTCACCGCCCGGTCTTCGACACGCAAACGGTGAGCCGCCGGGTTGAGGCCGGCCAGCGCCCGCAGCAGCGTGCTCTTGCCCACCCCCGAGTGCCCCAGCAGGCCGAGCCATCCGCTTTGCGCCCGCACCCGGGCGCGCAGGGCCACCGGCGCCGCCAGGGCGACATCAAAATCGATCATGGCGGCGGCCGCTCCATTGCGACAGCAGCACCGTGATCACGGCGATCGCCATCATGGTCAGCGCCAGCCGGTTGGCGGCCTGGTAGTTCATTTGCTCGACATGCTCGAACAGGGCCACCGACAGCACCCGGGTCTCGCCGGGAATATTGCCGCCGATCATAAGCACCACGCCGAACTCGCCCAGGGTGTGGGCGAAGCACAGCAAGGCGGCGCTCACCAGCGCCGGCCGGATACCGGGGATAACGATAAACAGAAACCGGTACCAGCCCGGGAAGCCGAGCACCCTGCCCGCTTCATCCAGGGCCGGGCCGCTTTGCTGCAAGGCCGCTTCCAGGGGACGAAACGCGAACGGCAGGCTGTAGATCAGAGAGCCGATCAGAATGCCGGTAAAGCTGAACGCCAGTTGCTGGTCGAACAGGCGCGCCAGCAAGGAGCCGGGCGGATGCGCCGGGGAAAACGCCACCAGCAGGTAGTAGCCGAGCACGGTAGGCGGCAACACCAGCGGCAGCATCACCAGGGATTGGATCAGGCTCCGCCCGCGCGAGTCGCGGCGCACCAGCAACCAGGTCAGCGGCAGGCACACAGCCACCAGAATAACGGTAGTGGTGGCGGCCAGTTTGACCGTCAGCAACAGGGCCTGGGCGTCACCGCTAGCGAGCCAGGGCATCGGTGCCTCCTGGTAAGGCGTAGCCGGCGGCGCGAATCAGCCGGCCCGCCCGCTCGGAGAACAGAAACGCCATAAAGGCTTCGGCCAGCGGATCGCCGGGGTTCACCACCACGCCCTGCTGCACCAGCGGCCGGTGCCAATCGGCGGGCAGCACACGGTATTCACCCCGCCGCGCTTGAATCAGGCTCAGCGCCACCAGCCCCAGGTCGGCGTTGCCGCCGTCCACCAACTGGGTGGCTTGGCTGACATTGGCGGCGACCACGATTCGCCAGCGCGGCGCCGGCCGCGCATCGCGGTAGCGGGCGATGGCCGCTTCGGCGGCGCGGCCGTAGGGCGCGGTGGCCGGGTTGGCGATGGCCACGGTGTATTGGCGCTCGCCGTTCAAACCCAGACCACGTGGGTCCCAGATCGCCAGCCGCCCCAGCGCGTAGGTGCGCGGCACGCTACTGCCGTTGTTCCGGTGCAGCGCCGCCGGGTAGGCGCTGTCGGCGGACAGGAACAGCTGGTATGGGGCGCCGTGGCGAATCTGCTGGTAAAGGTGGCCGGACGCGCCGCTGATCAAATCCAGCGCCACCTGGGGATGATCTTCGTTGAACAGAACGGCCAGCTTTTTCAGGGTGGGATAGAAATTGCTGGCGCAGGCAATGCGTAATTCGCCCTCTTCCCGCGCCTCAACCGGGGGCGCGAGACAGAACGCCACCAACATTAGCAGCCCGACTGCTTGCCGGCCGATTCGCTTCCCGGCGCGGCTCATCTCACAGCGCCACGGCGTCAGCGTACCAGCGCCCGGCGGCGCGGACGTCGTCGGCAGCGGCATCAAGCCAGCGGGCGCCGTCGGGGCCATGTTCTTTTTTCCAGAACGGCGCCCGGGTTTTGAGCTGGTCGATCAGGAAATGGGCCGCCTGAAACGCTTCGGCGCGGTGGCGGGTGGCCACCGCCACGAACACGATCTGCTCGCCGGCGGCGAGCCGGCCGACCCGGTGCAGCAGACGCACCGCGCGGCAATCCCAGCGGCGGCGGGCTTCGTCCACGAAGCCCTGCAACTGGCGCTCGCACATGCCGGGGTAATGCTCCAGCTCCAGCGCCTGCACGGCGCCGTCGCCGCCGCGCACCCGGCCGACGAAGAACACCACCGCGCCGGCCTCTCCGGCCTGCTCGCAAAGCCGCCGGTACTGGTCGCCCACATCGAAGTCGTGTTGCTGCACCGAGATCATCTAGCCTCCGGTCACCGGGGGAAAGAACGCCACTTCGTCGCCGTCGCGCACCGGCGTCTGGCCGTTCGCCATTTCCTGATTCACCGCGCTCAGCAAGCGGCCGTCCAGGTGCACCGCCCAGTGCGGGTATTGGTGAATCAGATGCCGGCGCAGCGCCGCCACCGACAGCGGCGACGGCGGGCACAGGTCGAGGAAGTCGCAGTCCAGCGCTTCCCGCAGGCGGGCGAAAAAGCGTATCCGGATCATGCCTGCGCCCCCCGGTGCCAGTCGCCGCCGGCGCCGCCGCTCTTGGTCTCCAGGCGGACCGTGTCGATCGACATGCCCCGATCCACCGCCTTGCACATGTCGTAGAGCGTCAGGCCCGCCACCGACACGGCGGTGAGCGCTTCCATCTCCACGCCGGTGGGCGCGGTGGTTTTGCACTGGGCCTGGATATGGATGATGCCGTTGTCGTGGTCCAGCTCGAACTCAACCGTGACACCGCTGAGCGGAATCTGGTGGCAGAGCGGGATCAGCTCCCAGCACTTCTTCGCCGCCTGGATCGCGGCGATACGCGCCACCGCCAGCACATCGCCTTTTTTCAGACCGTTGTCGCGGATCAGCGCCAGGGTGGCCGGCGCCGCCCGCACCCGGCCGCTGGCTCGGGCCACCCGGGCGCTGTCGATCTTGGCGGACACATCCACCATGTGCGCGTGGCCGTTCTGGTCAGTGTGCGTCAGCGACATGGGCCGGCCCTCCGTTGTCGGTTTCGCGGCTGTCGCAGGCGCGGTCCGCGCCCTTCAGATGCGACACGAAATTGCACGGCCGGTGGGCGGCGTCCAGCTGCTCCACCAGGATGCGGTCCCAGGCCAGCCGACAGGCGTTGGTGCTGCCCGGCAGGCACACCACCAGGGTGCCGTTGGCCAGGCCGGCCACGCAGCGGGACTGCAGGGTGGAGGTGCCGATCTCCTCCAGCGAGAGCGCCCGGAACAGTTCGCCGAAGCCGTCCACGGTTTTGTCGAACAGCACGCTGACCGCCTCCGGGGTGCTGTCGCGACCGCTGAAGCCGGTGCCGCCGGTGATCAGCACCACCTGCACGGCGGGATCGGCGATCCAGCGGGACACTTCGGCGCGGATCAGGTAGATGTCATCCACCACCAGCCGCCGGTCGGCGTTGCGGTGGCCCTGCTCAAGCAGCCGGGAACGCAACAGATCGCCGGAGCTGTCCTCGGCCAGGGAGCGGCTGTCCGACACGGTCAGCACGGCAATGTCCAGCGGCCGGGCGCAACACGGTGCGGCCCGGGTCACGGGGGAAAGGGTCATGATCCGATCTCCTTGCAGAGGGTTTGCGGGGCAGCGTCCAGGGCGGTCGCCCGGCGCCAGGCCTCCGGCGTATTGGTATTGAGAAAGGCGGCGGCGTCACCGCCGTCCAGTGCCCGGGCACGGAGCGCGCGCAGAAAGCCGCCCAGCGCCAGATCACCGCGCCGCAGCCGTTGCGCCAGCCGCTCCGGCAGGGCCGGATCGCCGCTCAGGTAGCAGGGCAAGAACGAGTGCCGGTAATAGCAGTGGCCGTGATCGCGGCCGGCGGCGATCAGCCCGCGCAGCAACGCCACCGACAGCAGCGGCATGTCCACCGGCACCACCAGGTAATCGACCGCCGGACGGCTTCGCAGCACCGCATGAATGCCGCCCAGCGGCCCACGGCCCGGGTAAAGGTCGGCGATGCAGCCGGGGGCGGCGCGGCTGGTCACCACCGCCTGGCAACCGGCCGCCCACAGCCGCGCCCGCAGGTGGTCGAGCAGCGGCTGCCCGCGCCATTCCAGCAACGCCTTGTCACGGCCCATGCGTCGCGAGCCGCCGCCGGCCAGTACCACGCCGATCACACCGGGAGTGTCCTGCATGTCAGCCTCCGATCATGGCCAGGTGGCGGGTGGCGCCCGGGTCATGCCGATGCAGGCCGTGGCCGGCTTTCTTGCCCAGCACCAGGCGGTGCAAACGCCGCGATAACTGTTCCGGGGTGTCGTGTCGCAGGGCGTCGCGGAGCGAAATACCGCCCTGGGAGAACAGACACAGCTGTAGGTCGCCCAGGGACGACACGCGCAGCCGGTTGCAGTCGTCGCAGAAGCCTTGTTTATAGGGGCGGATCAGCCCCACCCGGCCGGCGTGGCCAGGGTGGTCGAATTCCCGCGCCGGGCCGTCGTCCTCGCCACGGGCCCGGGGGCGCCAGCCGTTCGTGGCCAGCCAGTTTTCGAGAAGGTGGGCGGGGCGGTGCTGCTGGCGGAAAAACTCGCGGTTGTCGCCGGTTTCCATCAGTTCGATAAAGCGGGCGGTCACCGGACGGTGGCGCAGGTAGTCGGTGAACCGCGCCAGCTCGTCGCCGTTGTAGTGGCGCATCAACACCGCGTTGAGTTTCACCGGCATACCCAGTGCCAGAGCTTCATCCACCGCGTCGAGCACATCGCGCAGCCGGTCATGGCCGGTGATCATTTCGAACACCGCCGGCGTCAGGCTGTCGACGCTGAGGTTGATGCGGTCCAGGCCGGCTTTTTTCAGCGTCGCCAGCTTTGGCGCCAGCCGGTAGCCGTTGCTGGTCATCACCACCTCGCGGATCCCCGGTGTTTGCTTGCACAGCGCGATAATCTCCGGCAGGTCCTTGCGCAGCGTCGGCTCGCCGCCGGTGATGCGGATCTTGCGGGTGCCGCTGAGCGCGAAGGCGCGCACCAGGGTGCCGATCTCCTCCAGGCTGAGGGGCGCCGGCACGTTGTCGCCGCGTTGATAGCCGCGCGGCAGGCAATACTCGCAGCGGTAGTTGCAGACCTCGGTGATGGAGAGGCGCAAATAGGTGAAGCGTCGGTTGAACTGATCGGTGAGCATGGTTTCTCTCCTGCCTTGGGGCCCGGTCAACCGGCCAGAATGTGTTTCAACTCGGGGATGCAGGAACCGCAGTTGGTCCCGCACCGAAGCGACTTACCCAACGCCTCGACGCTGCGGTCGCCGGCTTCGATGCGCGCGCGAATGGCCGGCTCGCCGACCTGGAAGCAGGCGCACACCACCGGCCCGCTTTCGGCGGCGCCGTCCGGCGCTTCGCCGCTGAGCAGCGCCCGCCGCTCCGTGTCTTCCAGCGCGTTCCGTTGCAACATCTCGATCAGCCAGTCGCGGCCGGGCAGATCGCCTTTCGGGTGGATAAACAACGCGCCCATCAGCCGGCCGTCGCGTACCGCCGCCTGACGGAAATGGCCGATGTACGGGTCCTGCATGTCCAGCCAGTGCAGGTCGTCGGCGTCACCGGGGCCGCTGATCAGGGCGGCCAGACGCCGCCGGGCGCGGTCCGGATCGTCGCGGCCGGCCAGTTCGAACAGGTGCCCCCGGGGCAAGGGGCTGTAGCTCCAGTAAAAACAGCGCGGATCGCCGCGCCGCTCGCGGGTGATCAAAAAGCCCTGCCAGCGCACCGCGCAGGGCGCCACCCGGACGCGGGACACTTTTGATTCCGGCTGACCGGACAGCGGATCGGTGGTGGCCTGCACCAGGGCGCCCATGCGCGCGCGGGCGCTGAACGGGCTGCTCCAGTGCATCGGCACGAACAGCTCGCCGGGACGCTGGTCGGCAGTGACACGCGCGCGCATCACGATGGCGCCGTGGCGGTTTTCCACGCTGGCCAGTTGGCCGTCGCCGATACGATGGCGGCGCGCGTCCTCGGGGTGCAGGGCGACAAAGGGTTCGCCGATATGCTGAAGCAGGCGCCGCGCCTTACCGGTGCGCGTCATGGTGTGCCACTGGTCGCGGATACGGCCGGTGTTCATGATCATCTCACCGGGGCGGGGCTCCCCTTCCGGCAGCCTGGCGGTGACCGCCCCGAAGCGGGCGCGGCCGTCGTCGGTGGTGAAACGGCCGTCGCCGAACAGCCGCCGGCGCCCTTGCGGCCATTGCCGGTTCACCGGCCAGCGCACCGGCGCCAGGGCGTCGTAGCCGGCCTGATCCAGCGTCGCCAGCCCGCTGATATCGAACGCCCGGCGACCGTCGTTTTCGAACCCGGACAGCGCCGCGTGTTCGGCGAACACCTGGGCCGGATGCCGCCAGTCGAACGCCTCGGCGTAACCGAGCCGCCGGCCCACCTGGGCCAGCGCCCACCAGTCCGAGCGCGCCTCGCCGGGCGCTTCCAGGAAGGGCCGCTGGCGGGAAATGCAGCGTTCGGAGTTGGTCACCGTGCCGTTCTTCTCGCCCCAGGTGCGCGCCGGCAGTTTGATGTCGGCGAGCCGCACCGTGTCGGTGTCGGCCATGCACTCCGACACCACCACGGTGGGGCAGCGGCGCAGGGCGTCACGCACCCGATCCGCCTCGGGCAGGCTGACCACCGGATTGGTGGAAAGAATCCAGATAAATTTGATCCGCCCGGAGGCCACCGCCTGGAACAGCTCCACCGCCTTGAGGCCGGGCTCGCTGACCATGTTGGCGGCGTTCCAGAAGCGCTTTACCCGGTCCACGTCCTCCGGCGCGAAATCCATGTGCGCGGCCAGCTGATTGGCCAGCCCGCCCACTTCGCGGCCGCCCATGGCGTTGGGCTGGCCGGTGATGGAAAACGGCGAAGCACCGGTTTTCCCCACCCGGCCGGTGGCCAGGTGGCAGTTGATAATGGTGTTGCACTTGTCGGTGCCGGTGGCGCTTTGGTTGATGCCCTGGGAGTAGAACGTCACCGTGCGCGGGCGCCCGGCGAACCAGTTAAAGAACGTCTCGATATCTTCTTCCGGCAGATCACAGCGTTGCGCCAGGCTCGCCAGCGAACCGCTGTCCGCCTCGGCCCGGGCCAAAGCGTCCTCGAAGCCGCGGGTGTGATCGCGAATATAGTCCCGGTCCAGATGGCCGTGCCGGCCCAGCCAGGCCAGCAGGCCGTTGAACAGCAGGCCATCGGCGCCGGGCCGTAACGGCAGATGCAGATCGGCCAGATCACAGGTGGCGGTGCGTCGAGGATCGATCACCACCACTCTGGTGTCCGGGCGCGCTTTTTTCGCGGCGACCATGCGCTGGTACAGCACCGGATGGGTCCAGGCGGCGTTGGAGCCCACCAGCACCAGCAGCTCGGCGCTGTCCAGATCCTCATAGCAGCCGGGCACGCTGTCGCCGCCGAAAGCGCGCTTGTAGCCGGCCACCGCCGACGCCATGCAGAGCCGGCTGTTGGTGTCCATGTGGGCGCTGCCGACAAACCCTTTCATCAGCTTATTGGCGACGTAATAGTCCTCGGTGAGCAGTTGCCCGGAGCCGTAGCAGGCCACACTGTCGGGGCCGTATTCCGCCACCGTGTCGCGCAGCCGATGCGTCACTTCATCCAGCGCGCTGTCCCAGTCCACCACCGCGCCGTCCACTTCCGGGTACAGCAGCCGGTTGTGATGGTCGAGGGTTTCATGGAGCGAAGCGCCCTTTACACAAAGACGCCCCTGGTTGGCCGGGTGGTTCGCCATTCCGGTAACGCTGTCGCCGGCGCCGTTCACGGAGACACCGCAACCCACGCCGCAGTACGGGCAGGTGGTGTCGGTGGTGTGAATGCGCTCGGCCATGGCTCAGGTACCGGTCCGGTTTAGCGCCGCCTGCAGCGGCCGCAGCAGCACCTTGTCACCGTCCAGCTTCACCTCCCAGACCGGCACCGACACGTGGTCCTGCTCCAGGCAGGCACCGGTGAGCAGGCTGAAGTGCTGCTTATACAGCGGCGAGGCCACCACCAGCTCGCCGTTGACGTCGCCGACGATGCCCCGCGACAGCACGTTGGCGCCGCCGATCGGGTCGTGGTTGCCGATCGCGTAAAGCGGCGGCGACTGATCCGGCAGGTAGAACAACGCCACCTGCTCGCCGTTGATCAGCGCGGCCACGCCGCTGCCGGCCACCAGATCCTCCCGGGTACAAATATGTTGCCATTGCATGGTTGCTCTCCTTCCCTTCGCCGGTTGTTTCAGACGCTGACGGTTTCAATCAGATCGCTGCGCTCGTCCTCGGTGGCGGGACGGGGCTGGCCCCGCTCGCGCACGAAGCGGATGTCCTGGTCGGGCGTCTCCGCATTGACGAAGCTGCGAAAGCGCTTGAGCTTTTGCGGGTCGTCGATGGTGGTGCGCCACTCGCACTGATAGCGCTCGCGGACCACTTCCATCTGCGCTTCCAGTTCGGCGGCGATGCCCAGGGTGTCGTCGATCACCACCTGGCGCAGGTAGTCCAAACCGCCTTCCAGGTTTTCCAGCCACACCGAAGTGCGTTGCAGGCGGTCGGCGGTGCGCACGTAGAACATCAGCACCCGGTCCACCAGTTGCACCAGTTGCTGATCCGAAAGATCGGTGGCGAACAGATCCGCGTGGCGCGGCCGCATGCCGCCGTTGCCGCACACATACAGGTTCCAGCCGTTCTCGGTGGCGATCACGCCGATGTCCTTGCTTTGCGCTTCGGCGCATTCGCGGGTGCAGCCGGACACCGCGAACTTGAGCTTGTGCGGCGAGCGCAGGCCCTTGTAGCGATGCTCCAGGAAGATCGCCATGCCGACGCTGTCCTGCACGCCGTACCGGCACCAGGTGGAGCCGACGCAGGATTTCACCGTGCGCACCGACTTGCCGTAGGCGTGGCCGGTCTCGAAGCCGGCGTCGATCAGCTCTTCCCAGATCAGCGGCAGTTGTTCCAGACGGGCGCCGAACAGATCGATGCGCTGGCCGCCGGTGATCTTGGTATAGAGATCGTATTTGCTCGCCACCCGGCCCAGGGTCATCAGCTTTTCCGGGGTGATTTCACCGGCCGGCACGCGCGGCACCACCGAGTAAGTGCCGTCCTTCTGCATGTTGGCGAGGAACACGTCGTTGGTGTCCTGCAGGCCCACGTGCTCGGGTTCGAGGATGTAGTCGTTATGGATGCTGGCGAGAATCGAGGCCACCGCCGGCTTGCAGATTTCGCAGCCGAGCCCTTTGCCATGGGTGTCGCGCACCTCGCGGAAACTCTTCAGGCCGCCCACCAAAATCAGGTGGTAGAGCTCCTGGCGAGAATATTCAAAGTGCTCGCAGAGGTGGTTGTTCACCTCCACGCCGCGCGCTTCCAGCCCGGCGTCGACCACGCTTTTCAACAGCGCGGCGCAACCGCCGCAGCCGGTGGACGCCTTGGTGGCGTCCTTGATATCGCCCAGCGAGCAGCAGCCGCCGTCCAGCGCGTCGTTGATGGCGCCCTTGGAAACGTTGTGGCAGGAGCAGATGGTGGCGCCGTCCGGCAGCGCGTCGGCGCCCAGCGCCGGCGCCGCGTCACCGGCGGGCAGAATCAACGACGCCGGGTTGTCCGGCAGCGGAATGCCGTTGAGCATGTACTGCAGCAGGGTGTCGTAGGCGTCGCAGTCGCCCACCAGCATGGCACCGAGCACGTACTTCTGGTCTTCGCTGACCACCAGCTTGCGGTAGACGCCGGCCACTTCGTCCTGGAAACGGTAACAGCGGGCGCCGGCGGTGCGCGCCTGGGCATCGCCCACCGAGCCCACGTCCACGCCCATCAGTTTCAGCTTGGTGCTCATGTCGGCGCCGGTGAAATCGCCGGCTTGGTTGTTGAGCACCGCGGCCACGGTGCGCGCCATGGTGTAGCCCGGCGCCACCAGCCCAAAGATCTGATTGTTCCAAAGCACGCATTCACCGATCGCGAAGATCGCCGGGTCCGAGGTGCGGCACTGGTTGTCCACCACGATGCCGCCGCGCTCGCCCAGCTCCAGACCGCTCTGGCGGCCCAGGCTGTCCTGCGGGCGGATGCCGGCGGAGAACACGATCATGTCGGTTTCCAGCGGCGCCTGGCCTTCGAAGTTCATGCGTAGGGTGTGCTGTTCGCCGGCGTCGATCAGCTCGGTTTTCATGCCGGTGTGGATGTGCACGCCGAGCGCTTCCACTTCCTTGCGCAGCAGGGCGCCGCCGGTTTCGTCCAGTTGCACCGGCATCAGTTGCGGCGCGAATTCCACCACATGGGTTTCCAGCCCCAGCAGCCGCAGCGCGTTGGCGGCTTCCAGCCCGAGCAGGCCGCCGCCCACCACCACGCCGCGTTTGGCGTTGCCGGCGCAGCGTTTGATCGCGTCCAGGTCGTCCACGGTGCGGTACACCAGGCAGTTCTCGTGGTCGTGGCCGGGGATCGGCGGCACGAACGGATAGGAACCGGTGGCCAGCACCAGGGCGTCGTAGTCTTGCCGGACACCGCCGGCGGTGATCACGGTTTTATGGTCCCGGTCGATCTCCACCACCTCGTCGTTCAGGTGCAGCGTCACGCGGTTGTCCCGGTACCACTGCGCCGGGGACAGACAGAGATCCTCCGGGGTCTGGTCGTCGAACAACGCGGACAGATGCACCCGGTCGTAGGCGGGCCGGTTCTCGCCGGCGAACACATGGATGGTCCAGGGGCTGGCGTCGCCCTGCTCGACCAGGGTCTTCACCAGGTGGTGACCGACCATGCCGTTGCCGATGATCACCAGGTTGCCCGAGGTGGGAAGTACGGTGTTGTCGTCCGTCATAGCCTTGCCTCCTGTTAAGCCACTTCGACCGAAACATCGGCCGGGGTTGATTCGTCGTCGTCACGGCTGGGGTCCGTGAGCAGCACGTCGCGCAACGCACTGACGTCGCGGTCGCTTTGATGGGTTTGGAAATACCACTGGCTGTGGCGCACATCGCCGACCAGCAGCACGCCGCGCAGGCGGCCGTCTTCAATAATCAGTTTTTTATAGACCCCGGCTTGCGGGTCGCTGAGCCACAGGGTCTGCTGGCCGGCCACCGCCTCCACCTGCCCCATGCTGTGGATGTCGAGGCCGCTGACCTTGAGGCGGGTGACCAGGGAAGGGTCGCGATAGCGGGCGCGTTGGCCCCTGAGCACCCGGGCCAGCACGTCGGCCTGTTCCTGCACCGGCGCCACCAGGCCGTAGGTGTTGCCCTGGAATTCGCAGCATTCGCCCAGCGCGTGCACGTGCGGGTCGGACGTACGCAGGGCGCTGTCGACGCGCACGCCGGCGCCACACTCCAGGCCGGCGGTTTGCGCCAGTTCCCGGTTGGGCGTGATGCCGGTGGCGAACACCACCAGATCGGCGGGCAGCGTTCGCGGCGCCCCGCCCTCTTCCACTGCCACGGCGCTCACCGAGGTGTCGCCGAGAAGACGCTTGGGGTCGCAGCCGGTGCGCACCCGGATACCACGGGCGGCCAGAGCCGCTTCCAACAGGGACGACGCGCTGGCGTCGAGCTGCCGGTTCATCAGTACCGGGCGGCGGTGCACCAGGGTCACGTCGGCGCCCAGACGGCGCAGGCCGACGGCGGCTTCCACGCCCAGCAGGCCGGCGCCGACCACCACCGCGCGGACGCCGGGGCGCGCCCGGCTCCAGCCGCGCAGACGCTCCACGTCGTGCAGGGAACGGAAGCCGCTGACACCGTCCAGCTCCGCGACACCGGACAGCGGCGGCATGGAAGAACGGGCGCCGGTGGCGATCACCAGGGTGTCGTAGTCGACCCGTTCACCGTCGTCGCAGTACAGGCAGCGGCGCTGCCGGTCGAGGCGCGCCACCCGTTTGCCCAGGCTCACCGTCACCCGGCGCGCCCGGTACCAGGCGTCATCACGCGGCGTGATGGCATCCAGGTCGGTCTCCTCGCCGAGCAACGGCGAGAGCATGATGCGGTTGTAGTGACGCACCGGTTCCTCGCCGAGCACACGCACCGACCAGCCATGGTCGGTGCCCAACCGGCTGATCAGGCTTTCCGTGGCCATGCCGTTGCCGACGATCACCAGCCGGCGCCGTGCCTCGGTGCGTTTCATGCGCGTGGCCCGAATCATCGCTGGCTCCCCTCAGGCCCGACGGCCGAGCCGGTCCACCAGGCCGGCCACCTTGCCCCGTGCCGGCGCCGCCTCGTCTTCGTCGACGGCCGGTTCGCGGGGGATCTCCACCACCTTGCGCTGCTTCTCGTAGAGGAAGCTGAGCACCTGCTGACGGAAGTGGTTGTAGTCGCTGTTCTCGGCCAGCGTGACGCGGTTGCGGGGGCGCGGCAGATCGATATTGAGCACCTCGCCGATGGTGGCGGCGGGGCCGTTGGTCATCATCACGATGCGGTCGGACAGCAATACCGCCTCGTCCACATCGTGGGTGATCATCACCACGGTGTTGTTCAGATCACGCTGAATCTCCATCAGCGAGTCCTGCATGTGCGCCCGGGTGAGCGCGTCCAGGGCGCCGAACGGCTCGTCCATCAGCAGCACCTTGGGGCGCATGGCCAGGGCGCGGGCGATACCGACACGCTGCTTCATGCCACCGGACAGTTCGTCCGGGCGTTTGTGCATGGCGTGCTCCATGTGCACCAGCTTCAGGTTCTGCTGAATCCAGTCGCGCATTTCCGCTTTGCTCATGCTGTCGCGGAACACCTGGCGCACCGCCAGCTGCACGTTCTCGAAGGCGGTCAGCCAGGGCAGCAGCGAATGGTTCTGGAACACCACCGCCCGGTCCGGGCCCGGTTCGTTGACCTCCTTGCCGTCGAGGGCGACACCGCCTTCGGTGGCCTGAAGCAAACCGGCGAGAATGTTCAGCACCGTGGATTTGCCGCAGCCGGAGTGGCCGATCAGCGACACGAACTCGCCTTTTTTGATGCGCAGCGACAGCTCATCCAGGGCCCGGAACGGGCCTTCCGGGGTCGGGAAATCGATGCTGATCTTGGAGATGTCGAGATAATTGCTCATCACAGAATTCCTCTCTTAAAACCTGCCCGCAACGCGTTCAGCGCAGGTCCGCGGATTTGTCCCAGGACACCAGGCTCTGCACGGCCAGCATCAGACGGTCGAGCAGAAAGCCAATGGCGCCGATGGTGATCACCGCCACCATGATGCGGCTCAGCGAATCGGAGCTGCCGTTCTGAAACTGGTCCCAGACGAACTTGCCCAGGCCCGGGCTCTGCGCCAGCATTTCCGCCGCGATCAAAACCATCCAGGCGATCCCCAGGGAGGTGCGCAGGCCGGCGAACATCATCGGCATCGCCGACGGCAACACGATGGTGCGCACATGGGTGAGCCAGCCCAGCCGCAGCACCCGGCTCACGTTGTTGAGGTCGCTGTCGACGCCGGCCACGCCCACGGCGGTGTTGATCACCGTCGGCCACAGGCAGCACAGCATCACGGTGACCATGGAGGTAATGAACGACTTCGGCACCAGCGGGTCCTGGCTGACATAGACGGCGCTCACCACCATGGTGACCAACGGCAACCAGGCCAGCGGCGACACCGGCTTGAGCAGTTGAATCACCGGATTGAAGGCGCGGTACAGGGTGTGGCTGAGGCCGATCAGAATGCCCAGCGGAATCGCCAGCAGCGACGCCAGCACGAAGCCCGCCGTCACCGTCATCAGGCTGGTGAGAATCTGGTCGATAAAGGTGGCGCTGCCGGTGTAGGGAAAGATCCGCGGCTGATAGGACGGATCCACCGCCTGCCGCTGGGCGTTGCGCTCACGCTGACGCTCATAGAAGGCCTCCTCTTCGCGGCGCTCCGCGGCGTGCTCCTCGAGCAGCGCCCCACCCTGCTGCCACACGTCCAGGGGCCCGGGGAAGGCACCCAATGAGGTATTGATCTGCCCCGCCGCCACGGCCCACAACAGCAGGAAGGCGGCGATGCCGGCCAGCGGCACCAGCAGGGTTTTAGCCAGGGCGCGCAACTGCTCCGACGGCCGTTCGCCGCGCGCTAGCTTGATCCACGGTTGTAACCAGGTTTGCTGGCTGATCGAAATCATTTCATCACCCTCTTTTACCGGTGCGTTAAAGGCGCTGGTCGCCTTTCAGGCCGATGTCGAACTGCTTCAGGTAGGCGTTGGGCTCGCGGCCGTCGTAGGTCACGCCGTCGATGAACTCGGACTGCGGCGGCTTGAAGCCGTCCTCGCTGTCGAAGTCCGGGAAGTCCGAGGCTTTCATCTTTCCTTCCTGGATCAGCGCCCTGGCCGCCAGTGCGTAGACATCCGGGCGGTACACGTCGCGGGCGGTCTCCATGTACCAGTCGTCGCTCTTCTGCTCGGCGATCTGGCCCCAGCGGCGCATCTGGGTGAGGTACCAGATGGCGTCGGAGTAGTAGGGATAGGTGGCGTTGTGGCGGAAGAAAACGTTGAAATCCGGGATCGGCCTTTCGTCGCCCTTCTCGTATTCGAAGGTGCCGGTCATGGAGTTGGCGATGACCGCTTCGTCGGCGCCCACGTATTCGCTTTTGGCGAGAATCTTCACCGCCTCGGGGCGGTTGGCGTTGTCGTTCTCGTCCAGCCACTTGGCCGCACGGATCAACGCCTTGACCACGCGGGCGTGGGTGTTGGGGTATTTCTCCGCCCAGGCTTCGCTGACGCCGAACACTTTTTCCGGATTGTTTTTCCAGATTTCGTAATCGGTGATCACCGGCACGCCCACGCCTTTGAACACCGCCTGCTGGTTCCAGGGTTCGCCGACGCAGTAGCCGTGGATGGTGCCGGCCTCCAGGGTGGCGGGCATCTGTGGCGGCGGCGTCACCGACAGCAGCGCTTCGGCCTGGAGCTGGCCGGAGGTATCGCCTTTATGGGGCGCGTAGTAGCCGGGGTGGATGCCGCCGGCGGCAAGCCAGTAGCGCAGCTCGTAGTTGTGCGTGGAGACCGGGAACACCATGCCCATCTTGAAACGCTCACCGCGATCCCGGTACGCCTTCACCACCGGTTTCAGGGCACTGGCGCTGATCGGATGCACCGGCTTGCCGTCGCGGTGCTCGATGTTTTTCTTCATCTCCTCCCAAACCGAATTGGCGACGGTGATGCCGTTGCCGTTCAGGTCCATGCTGAAAGCGGTGATGATGTGCGCCTTGGTGCCGAAGCCGATGGTGGCGGCCAGCGGCTGACCGGCCAGCATGTGGGCGCCGTCGAGCTGGCCGTCGACCACGCCGTCGAGCAACACCTTCCAGTTGGCCTGGGCCTCCAGCGACACATACAGCCCTTCGTCCTCGAAGTAGCCTTTTTCGTAGGCGATCGCCAACGGCGCCATATCGGTGAGCTTGATAAAGCCGAACGTCAGCTCCGGCTTTTCCGGCCAGCCCACCAGCGGCTTGTCCGCCGCCTTCGCGACACCCGCGAACACGGTCAGCACGAAGGCCGCCAGCACGGCCAGCCGCCGTGCAGCGCCGGGGCCCGGGCGGGAAGAGATCGAATCGGCGTTGTTCATGGTGCTGCTCCTTTACTATCAACGACGGCGTTCGGGGTCGGCGACGCAAAAAAAAAGCGCCCACCACTTTCCGTGGTGAGCGCCTTCGCTCAGATCAGTCGCATATTGTCCGGAGGGTCGGCACCGCCATTGGTTTCCGACCTGTTACCACCTGCTCTCAACTTTATACATTCAACTTCCATGCCACATCGGCATCGTCGCCCAAAGGCCGCCATCGCGGGCCCCGGGCGGCGGCGACGACGCCGCGCCGTGCGCCAATCCGGTGATCAGGCACGGATCATGGCGCGGATTGGTGCAGAAAATTCATGGAACGGAGCTGCCACTCCTCGCCGTCGATAAAGGTATCCGCGCCCATGCCGATTTCCCCCTGGCTGGTCTCCAGGCGCCAGGGGCCGGCGTGGATGCCCTCGCCTTTCCAGTCCTGGCCCGGCAACGGGGTGTCGGCCAGCGCCCGGCGGTAAAGATCCGGGCGGTAGCACGCCGCCGCCACGGCGGACAGATCCTGGTCGCCGGGCAGCCAGCCCCAGCGGGCCATCTGGTTGAGAAACCAGTAGCCGTGGGAGACCCAGGGAAAATTGGCCAGGTAGCGATGAAACACCAGCAGGTCCGGCTCCGGGGCGTCGCCACTGTCCGGCCGGTAACCGGTGTGGCCCAGTAACGCCGGCGCCAGCGCCCGGCGGTCCACCGGCAGGTATTCCGCCAACAACGACACCGCCTGCGCCCGGTTACCGTCCAGCCAGGCGCCGGCGCGGTACAAAGCGCGCAACAGCGCATCCAGGGTGTCCGGGTTGGTCCGCGCCCAGTCCTCGGTCACCCCCAGCACCTTGTTGGGTGCGTTCTGCCAGATGTCCCGGCCGGTGGCCACGCAGCAGCCGATACCGTCCGCCGTGGCCACCGCGTTCCAGGGCTCACCGGCGAAGAAGCCGTGGATGTGCCCGAGCCGCAGGTGGTCGACCATTTGTGACGGCGGCAGCACCACGGTGGTGACGTCACGGTCCGGGTCGATGCCGGCGCTGGCCAGCCAGTAGCGCAGCAACAGATTGTGGCTGGAATACGGAAACACCACCGCCAGAACCAGCGGTGGCTGCTTTTCCAGTTTCCGCTGCTCGATCAGTTGTTTCAGACTGGCGGGGCCCGGGCGGCCGCGCGTGGTGCTCTCAAGCTCCCGGTACAGGGACGCGGACAAGGTCATGCCGTTGCCGCCCAGGTTCAGCGAATACGGCGCGATCAAGGGTTTATTCAGGCCGCCCAGCCCCAGCGTCGACGCCATCACCATGGGCGCCAGCATGTGCGCGCCGTCGAACTGGCCGACGATCACCTTGTCGCGGATATTGGCCCAGGACACCTCTTCCTGCAGGGTCACGTCCAGGCCCTGGTCCCGGAAAAAGCCCAGCTGAGCGGCGGCCAGCAGCGGCAGGCTGTCGGTGAGCGGCATATAGCCCAGGGTGAGATCGGTCTTCATTGATCACGGGTCCTCTGCGATTTCGGCGCCAGCAGCCCCAGCACCGACACAATGTCGTTGGCCACGTCCACCAGCTTCTGGCTGCGGTCCATGGCCAGCTTGCGCATGGCGTGGTAGGCCTCGTCCTCGTCCATCTGGCGGTGCTGGATCAGCAGCGCCTTGGCTTTGTCGATCACCTGCCGGTCGGCGAGCCGGGTGCGGGTTTGTTGCAGCTCGTTGCGCAGCGCCTGGAATTCACGGAAGCGGGCCACCGCCACGTCGACGATGGAACGCACCCGCTCCGGATTGAGGCCGTCCACCACGTAAGCGCTGACACCGGCCCGGATGGCGCGGTCGATGGTATTGCTGTCGCCCTGCTCGGCGAACATGATCACCGGCTTGGGAAGATGCTGGTTGAGCACCGTCATGTGCTCGAGCATGTCCCGATCCGGCGACTCGATATCCACGATCACCACGTCCGGCTGATGCTCGGCCACCTGCTTCATCAGGCCCTGGGCGCTGGCCATGCGGCAGATCACCTGGAAACCGCAGTCGGTGAGCGCCTGCTCGAGCATCGCCGCCCGGGCCGGGGTATCGTCGACCAGCATCACGCGGGTGTGTTGCGGCTGCTCACTCACGGCTACATCAACCAGCGGTCGAAAGGCAGAACGGACACGGTATCGCCGGCGGCCACATCGCCGCGCTCCGCCTCCAGGCGGATGAAAGCGTTGGCCCGGGTCACCGACGACAACACCCCGGACCCCTGCGAGCCGGTGGTCGCCACCCGGTGGCCGTCGCCGTCGGCGAACAGCACGGCGCGCTGGAAGTCGGCTCGCCCGGGCTTCTTGCGCAACGGCGCGTCGGCCCGCGCCGGCACCAGCAACGGCGACTCCTCGGAGCGCTCGCCGGCCAGATGGCGCAGGGCCGGCAGCGCCAGCTGATGAAAGGTCACGGTGGCCGACACCGGATTGCCCGGCAGGCCCAGGAACAGTGCTTCGCCCAGGGTCCCGAAAGTGAACGGCTTGCCCGGCTTCATGGCCACCTTATAGGCGTTCACCCGGCCGATACGGTCCAGCACCCGGCGGGTGTGGTCCGCCTCGCCCACCGACACGCCGCCGCTGGCGATCACCACATCATGACCGCGCGCGGCGCTCTCCAGCACGGCCTGCAAGCGCTCCGGCGTATCCGCGCAAATCCCCAGGTCGGTGATCGCCACATCCAGCCGGCGCAGCATGGCGGTGAGCAGGTAACGGTTACTTTCGTAGATCTGGCCCTCGGCGAGCGGTTCGCCGGGCTCGCGCAATTCCGAACCGGTGGACAACAACGCCACCCGGGGCCGGCGCAGCACTTCCACGGCGCTCAGCCCCAGCGACGCCAGCAACCCCAGGTCCGCCGGCCGCAGCCGCCGCCCGGCGTCCAGCAGTCCGGCGCCCACGGCGATGTCCTCACCGGCGCGGCGGATGTTCTCGCCGGGGCGCGGCGCACGCACCGGGCGCACCCGGGTGGTGCAGCCCTGCCCTGTTACTTCGCACTCCTCCTGCATGATCACCGCGTCGCACCCGTCGGGTATCAGGGCACCGGTCATGATGCGCACGCAGTGCCCCGCCGGCAGCGTCCCCTTGAAGGGCGCCCCCGCCGTGGCGGTGCCCGCCAGCGCCAGGCCGCCTTCCGCCGGCCAGTCGGCGCCGCGCAGCGCGTAGCCGTCCATGGCGGAATTGTCCGCCGGCGGCACCGCGCGGGCGGCGAGCAGGTCCTCAGCGAGAATCCGGTCCAGCCCGTCCCGCAGCGGCACCGTCTCGCGCTCCGTCACGGAGCGAACGGCGGCAAGCAGACGGTCGCGGGCCTCTTCAAGACTGAGCATAGGGTCGCCGGTTGATTAGGAGATAACCGGACTTATGCATCAAGCATGCCACCGATTGGTGCGCGGACAGCGGCGGCACCACGGCGGGGCAGCGGTCAGGTGATGGCGGGCTTGTGGGAGCGGTGAGAAAGCGACAAAAAAAAGGGGCTGCCTTTTGGCAGCCCCTTTTCGGAATAGTGGTGGGTCGTGCTGGATTCGAACCAGCGACCAATTGGTTAAAAGCCAACTGCTCTACCAACTGAGCTAACGACCCGCCGAATGAGGCGCAAATAATACGGATTTATTTCGCCGTGACAAGGCCTGAGGGCCATTTTTTTCGTTAAGACTGGTAGATCGTGGGATCTTTGATCAAAGCCTGCTCAAAGCCCTCGCGGCGCAGCCGGCAGCTGTCGCAGCGGCCGCAGGCGCGGCCTTCGGCGTCGGCCTGGTAGCAGGACACGGTGAGGCTGTAATCCAGGCCCAGCTCGGTGCCCCGGCGGATGATCTCCGCCTTGGAGAGCGCCATCAGCGGCGTGCTGATGCGCACCGGGTGCCCTTCCACGCCCGCCTTGGTGGCGAGCCCGGCGAGGTGCTGGAAGGCGTCGATGAATTCCGGGCGGCAGTCCGGGTAGCCGGAGTAGTCCACGGCGTTGACGCCGATAAAGATGGCGTCGGCGCCGACCACTTCCGCCAGCCCCAGGGCCAGGGACAGGAAGACGGTGTTGCGGGCCGGCACATAGGTGACCGGGATGCCCTCGCCGCCGTTCTCCGGCACGTCGATGGCGTGGTCGGTGAGCGCGGAGCCGCCGATGCCGCCCATGCCGAGCTCTATCACCCGGTGAGATTCGGCGCCCAGAGCGGCGGAGACGCGCTCCGCCGCTTGCAGCTCGGAGCGGGTGCGCTGGCCGTAGTCGAAGGCGATGGTGTGGCACCGGAACCCTTCGGCGCGGGCCATCGCCAGGCAGGTGGCGGAATCGAGTCCGCCGGAGAGCAGTACCACCGCGGTTTCCATGGTGTCTCCTGTTTACCTCGGGTTGATGGGGGCCGGATCAACGCCCGCGGGCGTCGTTCCAGAGCAGTTTGTGCAGTTGCAGCTGGAAGCGCACCGGCAGGCGGTCGGCGAGGATCCAGTCGGCCAGCTCACCGGGCGGCAAATGCCCGTGCACCGGTGAGAACAGCACCTCGGACACCCGCGCCGTCAGGTTGTGCTGGTCCAGTGTAAAGCGGGCCCAGTCGTAGTCGCGGCGGTCGGCGAGCACGAACTTCACCTGGTGGTGCGGACGCAGGTGGGGGATGTTTTCCAGGCGGTTGTTGTGCTGTTCGCCGGAGCCCGGCGCCTTGAGGTCCATGACCACCGAGACGCGCTCGTCGACGTCGGCGATGTCCATGGCACCGCCGGTTTCCAGGCTCACCTGGTAGCCCCGGTCGCACAGTTCGGTGAGCAGCGGCAGGCAGTGGGGCTGGGCCAGCGGTTCCCCGCCGGTCACCGTGACGTAGCGCGCGGAGAAGCCGTCCACCTGCTCGAGAATCGCGTCCAGGGACCGTTTTTCGCCGCCCTGGAAGGCGTACTCGGTGTCGCACCAGACACAGCGCTGCGGGCAGCCGGTGAGGCGCACGAATACGGTGGGCACGCCCACGCTGCGGGATTCCCCCTGCAGGGAATGGAAGATTTCGGTAATGCGCAGTTCCACGGTGGACGCTCTAAACGCTGAGGGGCTCAAGATGGCGCGGATTCTAACACCTTGACGGCGTCGGGTGGGAGCGGACCCGTGGGCCCGCCTGCAATCAGTCGCCGTTGAGCTGCTTGAGCATGCTCTTGGCCATTTCCGCCTCGGAGGCGTCGGGGAACTGCTTGATCAGCTTGTGCAGGGAGACTTCCGCTTCGCCGGTGTTGCCGGCCTGGGCCTGGAGGCTGGCCAGTTTGTACAGGCTGGTGGGGGCGCGGCTGTGGTTCGGGTAGTCGTCCACCACGGTCTGGAACTGCTTGCGGGCTTTGTCCAGCTGCGGGCTTTTCTGGTTGGTGTAGACCTCGCCCAGCCAGAAGTGGGCGTGGGCCCGGAACTGCCCCTGGGGGAAGTCCTTCAGGTAATCCTCGAAGGCGGTGGCCGCGGCGTCGAAATCGCGCTCGAGCAGCTTGCCGCGGGCGGCGGAATAGGCCTCGCGGTCCGCTTCCGGGTCGGCGGGCGTGTCGCTGTTGCCGCCGTCGTCGCCGGCTTCGGCGTCGGTCTTGGGGGCGCTGTTCACTTGTTCGACCAGCGCGTTAATCCGGGTGTCCAGGTCCAGGTAGCGTTCCCGCTCCGCGCCTTTGAGCTGGTTCAGCTCATGGCGAAGCTCTTCCACCTGACCCTGTAAATTCTGAACTTGCTTCTGGTACTGCTCCATTTCCTGCATCAGCAGGTAGATGCCCTCTTCGCCGCCACCGTTGCCGGTGGCGGACGACGAGGCCCGGTCGCCGCCGGAGCCACGCTCCTCGACGACCAGGGGGCCGGTGCTCTGTGCCTGGGCACCGAGCACCGGCCCGCCAAGCAGGATAGCCAGTAAAAAGCGCTTGATTACCTGCTTGGACCGCATGGCTTACGGACGGCCGGCGGTGTAGTTAAGAACTACGCGACGGTTCTTCGCCCAGTCCATTTCGCTGTGGCCGAAAGCGGCCGGCTTCTCTTCGCCGTAGGCGACGGTTTCCACCTGGGAAGAGCTCACGCCCTGCACGCGCAGGAACTTCTGGACCGCTTCGGAACGACGCTCGGACAGAGCAACGTTGTACTCACGGGTGCCACGCTCGTCGGCGTGACCTTCCAGACGCACCTTGGCATTCGGGTTGTCTTTCAGGTAGCTGGCGTGGGCGCGCAGGGTCTCGAAGGCGGCCGCCGGCACGGTGTTGCTGTCGAAAGCGAAGTAAATCACTTTGGTGTCGGTGGTGCCGTCGTAGTTGGACGGGTGGTTGTGGAAGTTGTCCGCGGTCACCGGAATGCTGCTGGTGTCCGGCTTGGACGGCGCGGGACGCTCGACGGGCTCAGCCGGGCTGCTCTGGCTGTCGGTCGGTTGAGTATCGGTCGCGGAGGTGTCCTCCTCGGTGGGAGTACTGGAACACGCAGCCAGCAAGCCGGCCAGAAGCACGGCGAAAAGCGGGTTAATGAATGAACGCATACTAAAAACTCCTATTGATGTCCTGGATTGGAACTCTGAGATCCGTTCAGAGGAACGGCGACCAGGCCGGTTCCCTGACTTCCCCTTCCTTCGACGGGAGCTCTACTTTCACTCTCCCATCGATGGAGACGGCTTGCAGGACCCCTGTACCCCGGTGTTGCGTCCCGTAAATTATCATACTTCCATTGGGCGCAACACTGGGCGATTCATCCATATTGGTCTGTGTCACAATATCGAATGTCCCGCGCTGGAGGTCCTGCACACCGACGTTGAAACTGCCGTTACGCCGGTGTACATAAACCAGATACCGACCGTCCGGGGTAACCTCCGGGCGGGCGTTGTAAGCCCCTTCGAACGACACCCGGCGCACCGATTTGTCGTCCACGTTCAGCTGGTAGATCTGCGGCCCGCCGGAGCGGCTGGAGGTGAACACCAGATGGTCGCCATCGGGCATCCAGCGCGGCTCGGTGTCGATGCCGTAATGATCGGTCAGCTGCTCCAGATCCCCATTGTTGAGGTCCAGGCTGTAAATGTCCGGGTTGCCGCCCTTGGACAGGGTCAGCGCCAGCTTCTGGCCGTCCGGTGACCAGGAGGGGGCGCCGTTGATGCCCTTGAACTGGGCCACCACCCGCCGCTCGGCGCTGCTCAGATTGTGCACATAGATCTTGGGCAGCCCGTTCTTCTCGAAGGAAACATAAGCAATCTTAGTGCCATCCGGCGACCAGGACGGGCTCATGATCGGCTCGCGGCTGCGCAGGATGGTCTTCACCCGGGCGCCGTCGGCGTCCGCGTACTGCAGCTGGTAGGGCCGCTCGGCGCCACGGTTGTGGGTAACATAGAGAATCTTGGTGGAGAACGCCCCGGGAATGCCGGTGAGCTGCTCGTAGATGCGGTCGGAAATGGCGTGTGCCACGTCGCGCAATTGCGACTCCGGCGGCCGGTAGGTTTCGGAGATCAGTTCCTTGCCGCGGGCCACGTCGTGCAGCGCGTAGCTCACCTCATAGGAGCCGGTACCGGTGGCCTTGAGCTTGCCGATCACCACGTACTCCTGATTGAGCACCCGGAAGTCCCGGTAGGACAGGCCTTCCTTGCTGGTGGGCCGGCTCAGCATGTCCTTGGGCGACAGGGTTTTGAACTGACCGCTGCGGTGCAGGTCGGCACGCACGATGTCTGACACGTTCTCCGGTGCGTCGCCGGCGCCGGCGAACGGCACCACCGAGATCGGCACCGCGTCCGTGCGGCCTTCGGTGATCTGAATCAGCAGCTCGGCGCGGGCGTTGACCGCCAGCAGCGAGAGCATCGCGACGATGAAGGGAAAGGCTAAAACTCGCATCATTTAACATCCGTGGGGCTGAATACGATTACAAAGGTCCGGAATTGCTCGAACAGCTTGCCGTCCGGCACCGGTAGCGGGCTGGCCAGTTCGACCGCGTTGACCAGCGACTCATCGAAATTCGGGTAGCCACTGGACTTGTCCACCTCGACACTGACCACTTCACCTCCCGGAATCACCCGGAGACGCACGCGCACGCTCAGATCGTTGCGGTTCCGGTAGTTGCCCGGAATACGCCAGCGCTGCGAAATAGCGTTGCGGATGGCGTCCGAGTAACTGGCCGTCTCTTCCTCAACGTCACTGTCGGAGGCGCCGCTGCCGGGCTTCTCGGCGACTTTTTCGCGCTCCTTGCGCGCCATCTCCAGCTCTTCCTCGGCCATCAACTCTTCCAGGCTCTGCTGCTCGAATTCCGGGGCCGGCGCCTTTTTCGGTTCCGGCTTGGGCTCGGGCTTCGGTTCCGGTTTGGGCTCGGGTTTCGGCTCGGGTTTGGGTTCGGGTTTCGGCTCAGGCTTGGGCTTCGGCTCGGGTTTGGGTTCCGGCTTCGGCTCGGGCTTGGGCTTCGGTTCCGGTTTGGGTTCCGGCTTCGGCTCAGGCTTGGGTTCCGGCTCGGGCTTGGGCTCCGGCTTCGGCGCCTCCTCCTGGGCCTGCTTTTGATCCTTTTCCTCGCGGGCCGGCGCGGTGTTGGCCTCCGGCGCGCGGCGTGTCTCTTCCATCACCGTGGCCATCACGTGGGGCGGGATTTCCGGCGGCCGCCGCAGCTCCGGCTCCGAGGACCAGGTAAACACCATCAGCCCCAGCACCAGCAGATGCAGAAACGCGGAAAACCCGACCGCAACGCCACGATCGCTCATGAACGCCCCGGCGGCTCCGTGACCAGCCCCAGGTTGGTGACGCCGGCCTGCTGCAGTTCGGACATCAGGACCACCACTTTGCCGTAGGGCACGTTCTGGTCACCTTCCACCAGGAACAGGGTCTCCGGTTTTTGTTTCCGGATCGTGAGCACATGGCCTTTCACCGTTTCCAGGCTCGCCGACGACTGGCCGTCGCCGCCCACGTTAATGTAGTAGCTGCCGTCCGGGCGCACCGTGATCATCACCGGCTCGTCGTTGTTGGTGATCGCCGCGCTGTCGGTCTGCGGCAGGTCCACGGACACGCCCTGGGTCATCATCGGCGCGGTGGCCATGAAGATCACCAGCAGCACCAGCATGACGTCGATGTAGGGCACTACGTTGATGTCGGCCATCGGCTTTTTGCGCAAACGGCGGCCGCGGATCGCACTCATGGACGCACTCCCTCGGCTCATGCGTCGCGTCCGTGGGCCTGGCGGTGCAGCACCGAGGAGAACTCCTCGGCGAATAGTTCACAATCGCCCACCAGGGATTCGGACAAGGACGCGTAGCGGTTGTAGGCCATCACCGCGGGGATCGCCGCGAACAGGCCCATGGCGGTGGCCACCAGCGCTTCGGCGATACCCGGCGCCACCACGCTCAGCGTCGCCTGGGTCACGTTGGCCAGGGCGCGGAACGAATTCATGATGCCCCAGACGGTACCGAACAGGCCGATATAGGGGCTGGTGGAGCCCACCGTGGCCAGGAACGGCAGATGCTTGGTGAGGCGGGATTCCTCGCGCTGCAGGGCCACGCGCATGGCGCGCTGGGCGCCTTCCATGATCGCTTCGGAGCCGCGCGTGCTCTTGGACAGCCGCACGAACTCCTGGAAACCGGCGCGGAAAATCGCCTCGCTGGCGGAATCCGGGTTGGGCTTCTTGCGCACCTGGTTATAGAGACTGGAGAGGTCCTCGCCGGACCAGAATTTCTCCTCGAAGGCATGATCGGCACGCCGCGCACGGCCCAGTACCCGAAAGCGGGACACGATCATGTACCACGAAATCATCGATGCCAGCAGCAGAACCAGCATCACCAGCTGGACCACCGGCCCGGCGTTGGTGACCAGCGAGAGGATCGACATGCTGGACGAAGCGTCTTCCATTTACCCCAACTCCTCGAATTCAGCCTTGAACTTGTCGTGGAGCGGCCCGGGCAAAGCCACCGGCTTGATGCCGTCGGCGCTGACACAGGCCACCTTGATAGTAGCTTCGCACAACACTTCCTGGTCACGGGTGACACGCTGCGCGAACACCAGGGTGGCACGTTTAAGCGCCACCAGTCGGGCACTGACCCGCAAATCGTCGTCGATCCGGCCGGGTTTGCGGTAGTTGATCTGGGCGGAATGCACCACGAACTGGAAGTTTTCCTCGGCCAGCGCATAGTGCTGGTAGCCCAGCGACCGCATGTACTCAGTGCGCGCCCGCTCCATGAACTTCAGGTAGTTCACGTAGTAGACGATGCCACCGGCGTCAGTGTCTTCGATGTAGACGCGAACCGGTAGGACAAATTCCGAACCTTGAGAAAATTTTTCACTCATTAAACAAATCCCCGTCCCGCGCGGGCTTGACCAGGCCGAAATGGCGCCAGGCGTGGTTGGTCACCTGGCGTCCCCGGGGGGTGCGCTGAATGAAGCCCTGCTGAATCAGGTAGGGCTCGACCACCTCTTCCAGGGTGCCGGCGTCCTCGTTGAGGGCGGCCGCCAGGGAATCCAGCCCCACCGGCCCGCCGTCGAATTTGTGCATCATCATGTTGAGCAGACGGCGGTCGGTGCCGTCCAGGCCCAGGCTGTCCACCTCCAGCATGTCCAGGGCGCTCTGCGCCACCGCGCCGGTGAGCCGGCCGTCGCCTTTCACCTGGGCGTAATCGCGCACGCGGCGCAGCAGCCGGTTGGCGATGCGCGGCGTGCCGCGGGCGCGGCGGGCCACTTCCCGGGCGCCCTCTTCATCGCCCGGGATCGCGAGGATCTCGCAGGATCGCGCTACGATACGCGCCAAATCGTCGACGTTATAAAACTCCAGCCGCTGCACGATACCGAAGCGGTCACGCAGGGGCGCGGTGAGCAGGCCGGCGCGGGTGGTGGCGCCGACCAGGGTGAAGGGCGGCAGATCCAGCTTGATGGAGCGCGCCGCCGGCCCTTCGCCGATCATGATGTCGAGCTGGTAGTCCTCCATCGCCGGATAGAGGATCTCCTCGACCACCGGGGAAAGGCGGTGGATCTCGTCCACAAACAGCACATCGCCCTCCTCCAGGTTGGTGAGGATGGCGGCCAGATCGCCGGCCTTTTCCAGCACCGGCCCGGAGGTGGATTTCAGCTGTGAGCCCATTTCCCGGGCGATGATGTGCGCCAGGGTGGTCTTGCCGAGCCCCGGCGGGCCGAAAATCAGGGTGTGATCGAGCGCCTCGTCGCGGCCACGGGCGGCGTCGATGAAGATTTCCAGCCGTTCGCGCACTTTCGGCTGGCCGTTGTAGTCGGCCAGGCTGGCCGGGCGGATGGCCCGGTCCTGTTGCGCTTCGCCGGCGTCGGAAGGAAGCGGGGTGATCAAACGATCATTGTCCATGGCGTTTTACCTTGCCAGAGTTCGCAGGGCACGGCGAATCAGCTCTTCACTGCTGGGGTCGGCGCCGGCCTCTTCGGCGGCGCGGCCCACGGCGGCGGCGGCTTCCTTATTACGGTAGCCGAGCGATTCCAGCGCGGCGATGGCGTCGGCGCGGCCGTCCGGCGGGCCGTCCAGGGGCCGCGGCCCGGGCCGCGCGGCCGGCGCGCCTTCCAGCTTGTCGAGCCGGTCGGACATCTCGATCACCAGCCGCTCGGCGGTTTTCTTGCCGATGCCCGGCACCTTCACCAGCGAAGTGGTGTCCTGGTCGCGGATGCAGGCGGCCAGCCGGTCGGCCTCGATGCCGGAGAGGATCGCCAGCGCCATTTTCGGCCCCACGCCGTTCACCTTGATCAGGCTGCGGAACAGCTCGCGCTCGTAGCGGCCGGTGAAACCGTACAGCAGCTGGGCGTCCTCGCGGACCACGAAATGGGTATAGAGCGTCAGCTCGGCGCCGCTTTCCGGCAGGTCGTAGAACACCGTCATCGGCGCTTCCACTTCATAGCCGACGCCGGCCACGTCCACCAGCAGCCGCGGCGGCTGCTTTTCCAACAGGGTGCCTCGTAATTGTCCGATCATCGTATCCGTCTTCTTCGTACCGAGGTGGCGCCGCCCATGCGCGCCAGGGAAACACGGGTGTGAGCATGACAGAGGGCGATTGCCAGCGCATCGGCGGCGTCTTCCTGGGGGCGCTTTTCCAGCCCCAGCAGGTATTTGACCATCTCCGCCACCTGCACTTTTTCGGCGCCGCCGCGCCCCACCACCGCCTGCTTGACCTGGCGGGCGGAATACTCGAACACCGGCACGCCGCTCTGCACCACGGCGGTGAGCGCGGCGCCGCGCGCCTGGCCGAGTTTGAGGGCGGAATCCGGGTTGCGGGCCATGAACACCTTCTCGATGCTCACTTCCTCCGGCCTGTGGGCGCTCATTACTTCGCACAGACCGGCGAAAATGGTGCCCAGCCGGGGCGCCATCTCGGCGCCGCTGGTGCTGATGGTGCCGAACGCCAGGGCCCGGCTGCGGTTACCGACCTGCTCGATCACCCCATAACCGGTGTGGCGGGAGCCCGGATCGATCCCCAAAAGAATGGTCATAGTGTGCTTCCAGGGCCAGAGTCGCGCCCATATAAAAAAGGCAGGTTATATCTAACCTGCCTGCTGTTCATATGTCCAGTATAAGAGAGACCGTTCTTATTCTTCCGGCCACCGGGCGTTGGTGTAGACGTTCTGCACGTCGTCGAGATCTTCCAGCAGGTCGATCATCTTGCCCACCGTCTCGGCGGTCTCGGCGTCGATCTCCGCCTCCGTGGAGGGGCTCATGGTCACTTCCGCGTCGGCCGGTTCCAGCCCGGCTTCCTTGAGCCCGTCGACCACTTCGCCGAAGCTCTTGTCCGGGCGGGTGATCACCAGGAAGCTGCCGTCCTCGTTCTCTTCCACGTCCTCAGCGCCGGCCTCCAGGGCCGCTTCCATCAGCTTCTCTTCTTCCACGCCCGGCTCGAAGAAGATCTCGCCGCGCTTGGTGAACAGAAACGCCACCGAGCCGCTGGTGCCCAGGTTGCCGCCGAACTTGGAGAAGGCATGGCGCACCTCGGACACGGTGCGGTTGACGTTGTCGGTCATGGTTTCCACCAGCACCGCCACGCCGTTCTTGCCGTAGCCCTCGTAGGTGATCTCCTCCATGTTGGCGCCGTCGTCATCGCCGGCGCCGCGCTTGATCGCCCGGTCGATGGTGTCCTTGGTCATGTTGTTGCTGAGCGCCTTGTCGACGGCGGCGCGCAGGCGCGGGTTGTCGGCGATCTCCGGGCCGCCCATGCGGGCCGCCACGGTGATTTCACGAATCAGCTTGGTGAAGATCTTGCCCCGCTTGGCATCCTGGGCCGCCTTGCGGTGCTTAATATTGGCCCATTTACTGTGACCCGCCATGGTGTCTCCTAACCTGTCCGCGTTATCTCATTGCTCTTCTTTGCGTACCGCCACGCCCACTTCGCGCAGCTGCTGATTATCCACCGGCGACGGCGCGTTGGTCATCAGGCAGGCGGCGGTCTGGGTTTTCGGGAAGGCGATCACATCGCGGATGGAATCGCCGCCGGTCATCAGCATCACCATCCGGTCGAGACCGAACGCCAGGCCGCCGTGCGGCGGCGCGCCGTACTTGAGGCCGTCCAGCAGGAAGCCGAATTTCTCGTCCGCTTCCTGGTCGCTGATGCCCAGCGCCTCGAACACGCTGCGCTGCATGTCCGGGCGGTGAATACGGATCGAGCCGCCGCCCAGTTCGGTGCCGTTGAGCACCATGTCGTAGGCCCGGGACAGGGCGCCTTCCGGGTTGCTCTTGAGCTCCTCGGGATTGCACTTGGGCATGGTGAACGGATGGTGCAGCGCGTAGTAACGGCCGTCCTCTTCCTCGAACATGGGGAAGTCCACCACCCACAGCGGTGCCCAGTCGCCCTGCGCCAGGCCGCGCTCGTGGCCCACCTTGACGCGCAGCGCGCCGATCGCCTCGTTGACCACCTTGGCCTTGTCGGCGCCGAAGAAGATCAGGTCGCCGGTGGCCGCCTCGGTGCGCTTGAGGATGCCCTGGATGGCGTCCTCGGTGAGGAACTTGAGGATCGGCGACTGCAGCCCCTCGGCGCCGGCGTCCAGGTCGTTGACCTTGATATAGGCCAGGCCCTTGGCGCCGTAGATGCCCACGAACTTGGTGTACTCGTCGATCTCCTTGCGCGACAGGTCGCCGCCGCCGGGCACCTTCATGGCCACCACGCGGCCTTTCGGGTCCTTGGCCGGGCCGGCGAACACCTTGAACTCCACGCCGTCCATCAGATCGGCGATGTCGATCAGCTCCAGCGGCACGCGCAGGTCCGGCTTGTCGGAGCCGTAGCGGCGCATGGCCTCTTCATAGGTCATGCGCGGGAAGGCGGGCAGGTCCACGTCGAGCATGTCCTTGAACACGCTTTTCACCATCGACTCGGTGATCGCCATGATGTCGTCCTCCTCCACGAAGGACGCCTCCAGGTCGATCTGGGTGAATTCCGGCTGACGGTCGGCGCGCAGGTCCTCGTCGCGGAAACACTTGGCAATCTGATAGTAGCGGTCGAAGCCGGCCACCATCAGCAGCTGCTTGAACAGCTGCGGCGACTGCGGCAGCGCGAAGAAACTGCCCGGGTGGGTGCGGCTGGGCACCAGATAGTCGCGGGCCCCCTCCGGGGTGGCGCGGGTCAGGATCGGCGTTTCCACGTCCATGAACCCCTGGCCTTCCAGGTGGGCGCGCACCGCGTGGGTGAGCCGCGAGCGGAACTGGAAGCGCTTCAGGGCTTCCGGGCGGCGCAGGTCCAGGTAGCGGTACTTGAGCCGCACTTCCTCGCCGGCGGCGGAGTACTCGTCCAGCTCGAACGGCGGCGTCTGGGCTTCGTTGAGGATGGTCAGCGACAGGCCCAGCACCTCGATGTCGCCGGTGTCCATGCGCGGGTTGCGCACCGACTCGTCGCGCAGGCGCACCCGGCCCTCAAGCTGCAGCACGTATTCGCCGCGTACCTTGTCGGCCAGGGCAAAGGCCTCCTCGGTGTCCGGGTCGAACACCACCTGCACCAGGCCGGTGCGGTCGCGCAGGTCGAGGAAGATCACCCCGCCGTGGTCGCGGCGGCGGTGAACCCAACCGCACAACCGCACTGTTTCCCCGTCGTGGGAGGCTCGCAAATCACCGCAATAATGGCTTCGCATGTGTTCTGTCCGTTCCTGAATCCGATGAAGCCGCCGTCGGGACGGCCTGGGTGGCTGAAAAGGCGGCCTAGTATAGCGATTCGGGGTTGGGCCTGCTAACCCTTGCCGGCCTGACCGCCGAGAACGTCGATTCGGTGCCGAAACACACAAAAAATAGGGGCTGCACGCCTTGTACCGCGCATATCCATGGCATATAACTGGATGCGCACTGTATCAGTCGTGCCTCTGAGGCCGCAGTACAGGGGTGCCCTGACAGGGACACGCAGTTTCTTTATTCCAGGAAGTCACCAACAAAAGGGGTAAGCAATCCTATGGCTGCAAAGAAAAAAGCGGCAAAGAAGGCCGCCACGGCAACCACCACGCGTCGGGTGAAGGCCATCGCCGATCCGATGACCAAATCCCAAATCATCGCTCAAATCAGCGATTCCACCGGCCTCACCAAGAAAGACGTGAACAGCGTTTTCGATGAGCTGACCGATATCATGGAAGGTCATCTGAAGAAGCGCGGCGCCGGCCAGTTCACCCTTCCCGGTCTGTTCAAGGCAGTGACCCAGAAGAAGCCGGCCACCAAGGCTCGCAAGGGCATCAACCCGTTCACCGGCCAGGAAACCACCTTCGCCGCCAAACCCGCTCGCACCGTGGTCAAAGTGCGGCCACTGAAAAAGCTCAAGGACATGGCTCAGTAAGTCCGCGTCCCGCCCTCCGGGCCGGCGCGGTCGCCGGTCCGGAGCGTCCCCGCCCCCCTGTTCACGCCCCTCCTCGCCCCCCGGGGCTTTAGACCCTATAATCCCCGCCCCTGGAAACCCGGCCGGTGACGCCGAGCCGCGCGCGCCGCGCAAGCAGACAACGTCAGAGGTGGTGAATGGCAGAGCGCAAAGACAAAAAGAAGGTGGTCGGCGAGCCGATGACCGACGAACAGATCAAGGTGTTCCTGGACTTCCCGCCGGAGGAAGGCGAGAACCCGGACTTCCACGTCCTGCTCAAGGCCTACCGCGCCCTGCGCGCGGAGGATTTCGAACGCTTCGTGGCGTTCTTCCAGGCGCAGAACCGCGATATCCGCGCCACCGACGACCGGGGGCGCACGCTGCTGGATATCGTCCGCGGCCACGGTAAAAGCGAACCCTTCGTCGCCATCCTGGAAAAAGCCGGCGGCTGACTGACCGTAGAGCCGCCCACCCCCGGCTGGTGAATTCTTGTTCGACCCGCTCTTCCCATGGCAAGGTTCGGCTTCCTTTTTGGTTTGCCCGAGCCATGCCGGCCCTGCCGGCGACGTCCAGATAAAAAAAGAAGAGCATCGTCATGAAAGTGGAATTTCACCGAGGCCGCGCGGGATGGCGCTGGCCCCTGCTGATCGTATTGTGCCTGACCAGCCTGGGACTGCAGGCACAGAAAACCCCGGATATCGACCCGGCCCTGCTGATCGACGAGGAAGAGCAGGTCACCCAGGAAGAGCTGGAGATGGAGAACATCCCGGTCGATGAGCGCATCTTCATCGAGCCCTGGAACGAGGTCCCCTACAACCGCGCCTACTTCACCTACACCGACGCCGAAATCCGCGAAAAATGGGACTACCTGATGCGCGGCCTGCGCATGCCCTACCCGTCCGCGGACTACCTGCGCCGGCAATTTGAAAAGTACCCCTTCCTGCGCGACGGCCTGGAGGATTTCGACGGCGACTTCCAGAGCCTGGAGGGCCGCTACGTCAACGTCTGGCGCCACTTCTTCGCCGGCAACTTCCAGACCGCCCGCCGCCTGGGCCTGGAACTGGGCCCCATCGGCGAGATCCCGGCGCTGTTCTCGCAGCTGCTTTACGCCATCTATCTGGCCGACCGGCAAAGCGTCAAATACATGATGCTGCAGGACATGGCCAACCGCACCGAGCGCTACTTCGACCTGATGGAGCCCGCCGAGGACGACCCCGAAATGGAGCCGGTGGTGGCCGTGGTGCGCCTCGGTTACGCCTACGCCATCGCCCGCATCGCCGAGGAATCGCCGGTGCCGATCATTGTCGCCCGCCGCTATATCAGCAAGATCAAGAACAACGCGGAACGGGTCCTGGAGATCATGCCCGACCACCCGCTCGGCCACGCCTTCCTGGCCGGCGTGGACGCCGGCATCATGCGCCGGGTGGGCAAGTTCACCGGCCGCATGACCTACGGCGCGCGCACCACCACGGTCCAGGACTCCTTCGACGAGGCGCTGACGCTGGCCCCGGACATTCCCATCGTCCACTACGAGTACGCCAACGCGCTGATCTACATGAACCGCAAGCGGGACCTCAACGAGGCGATCAGCCACCTGGAGACCGCCATGCAGCTCAAGCCGCAATTCTCCATGGACGCGCTGGATGTGATGTACTCTTACCAGCGGCTGCGCGAAGTGCGCCTGTACGCGCTCAACTTCCGCAGCTTCCGGCTGTTCGAGAAGGCCCGGCGCACCTTCAGCAAGCACACCGACCGCAACCTGACCAGCGTGATCTCCGGGCCCCTGACCACCGACATGCTGGAAAACCCGGACGACTACGTACTGCCCGAGCGGCAATAGCCGCCACAACAAGGAGCCCCATGCGCTGGTACCAGGACCGTCTGTTCCCGAAACTGCTGGACTGGGCCACCCGTCCGCTTTATCGCGACCGCCAGCGCCTTCTGCAAGGCGCCCGCGGCCGCGTGCTGGAGCTGGGCATCGGCACCGGCGCCAATCTCGCCCTCTACGGCGACGCCGTCAGCGAGATCCACGGCCTGGAGCCGGAGGCGGCGATGCTGGCGCTGGCCCGCCGCCACGCGCGGGAAGCCGGCATCCGCCAACCGCTGCACCTGCTGCAGGGCGACGCCCGCCGGCTGCCCTACCCGGACGGCCACTTCGACACCGTGGTCGCCTGCCTGGTGTTCTGCACCATTCCACAGCCCGATCTGGCCGCCCGCGAAATGCACCGGGTGCTGGCCCCGGGCGGGCGTCTTCTGTTGCTGGAACACATAGCCAGCGGTCGCCCACGCACCTTCCGCTGGCAACGGCGGGTGGACCCGCTCTGGCATCATCTGGCCTGCGGCTGTCATCTCACCCGCCCCACCCCGGATACCCTGCGCGACGCCGGCTTCGACCTCAGCGACACGCGGGTTTTCCGGCACCGCAAACTGCCCGGGCTGATGGCCGAGCTGCTGCAAGGCAGCGCCCGGCGCGCCGACTGACCGGCGCGGCAAAACGCCACCTGCCGTTCCCCGCCCACCGGGGGTACAATCCGCGCCCATGAACTCAACCCTGCAACGCGTCTGGCGCCGCCGGCTGATCGGCCTGCGCAGCCTGCTGGTACTGTGCCTGGCGCTGGCCCTGCTGGTGCTGCAGCAAATCGCGCGCGCCCCCGCCAGCCTGGAGCCGCTGCTGTGGCTGGCGGCGCTGCTGCTGCCCAACCTGATCGCCCTGGCCAGCCTCAATACCCGCCGGCAGCAGCGCCTGCTGGCCCTGGAACTGACCCTGGACGTGGTGATCTTCGTCGGCCTGCTGCAGCAACTGGGCGGCGCCGGTAACCCGTTGTCGTTCTATCTGCTGGTGCCGCTGCTGCTCGGCGCCCTGACCCTGGGGCGCGGCGCCGCGCTCTGGCTGCTGGTGGTGACGCTGGGTGGATACCTGCTGGCCACCCTGTGGCACAGCGCCCCGCCGGCGCATTCCACCCTGCACGCCCTGACCCGGGAGCTGAGCCACACCCACGGTCTCGGCATGGGCGTGGTCTTCGTCGCCCTGGCGCTGTTGCTGACCGCCCTGGGCCAGGTGATCCAGAGCCTGGCCCGCCAGCAACAGCGTCAGCACGACCGGCTGCTGGAACTGGCCGGCCGCCGTGAACGGCTCTACCAGGTGGCGGCGACCCTGGCCCATCAGGCCCACGAACTGAACACCCCGCTCAGCAGCCTGGTGATGCTGGCCGACAACGCCGCCCGGGAACCGGGGCTGCCGCAAAGCACCCGCGACGATCTGGCGCAGATCGAGGCCCTGGCCCGGCGTGTCGCCGCCCGGCTGCGCAACGCGGACGCGGACAGCCTGCCGGAGCGGCCCGCCTACCGGACGCTGATGGAACGGGTGCGGGACCATCTGCGCCACCTTCACCCGACGCTGGCCCTGTCGGTGAGCGGCCCCGAAGGGCAGTGTTTCAATGACGGCGCGGCCTGGTTTCGGGTGCTGGCCAATCTCGGTTACAACGCCATCGACGCCGGCGCGGAACGCCTCGACGTGCGCCTGGCGGCGCTGCCCGGCGGCGGCTGGCTGCTGCAGGTGAGCGACGACGGCCCCGACCACCCGGAACGCCGCGCGGAAGAGGGCCTGGGCGTGGGCCTCGCCCTGGTGGAAAGCACCCTGGCGGCGCTGGGCGCGACACTGACCCTGCGTTTCGAGCGCCAATGGAGCCAGGCGCACATCGAATGGAGCGAGCATGACGCCTGAATCCCTGCTGCTGCTTGAAGACGACGCCCTGCTCGCCGAGCAGACCCGGCGCGCGTTCGCCCGCCACGGCATCGAGGTGCACCATGCCGCCAATCTGCAACAGGCGCACGCGCTGCTGGCCACGCTCGCCACCCTGGACGCGGCGGTGCTCGACCAGAATCTCGGCAACGACAACGGCCTGGATCTGATCCAGCCGCTGCTGGCGCGCTTCCCGCACTGCCGGGTGCTGGTGCTGACCGGCTACGGCAGCATCCCGGCGGCGGTGGCCGCGACCCGGCGCGGCGCCCACAATTACCTCACCAAACCGGCCAGCGCCGGCGAAATCCTCGACGCCCTGGGCCGCGACCCCGCCGACACCGGCGATCTCCCCGAAGCGCCGCCGTCCCTGCAGCGTCTGGAATGGGAGCACATCCAACGGGTTCTTGACGCCCACGACGGCAATATATCCAGAGCGGCGGAGGCCCTCGGCATCCACCGCCGCACCCTGCAGCGCCGGTTGAAAAAGCGCCCCAGCCCGAGCCACTTCCAGCGCGATCGTTAACACCGTTATTACGCGAAACACTTCCCCCGGTGCACCAGGTTGACCACAATGCGGTGTCTTATTCCAGGAATCACAAGGGCGCCGATGAGCAGCCGTTACAGCCTCGCAACCCTGGCGGTCCTGGCCATCCTCACGGCCTCGGCGATGCCTGGCCGGGTCAGCGCCGACCCGGCCCCGGAACTGACCCTGAAGACCGCCGGCGAGCGGGAATGGCCGGAAGGCGTCGAGGCCAACCTCCGCACCCTGATCGACCTGAGCCGTTACCCCTGCCGCCCCGGCCCCGGCCAGAAAGCCCTGATCCAGCGCCAGGTACGCGACAACAGCCGCGCCGCCCTGCAGGCACTGGGCTTTTACCAGCCGGTGTTAACGCCGCAATGGCGCGACGCCGATGATGAGCGCTGCTTCGCCCTCACCCTCACGGTCGACCCCGGCGAGCCCACCCGCATCAGCGCCCTGGACATCACCCTCAACGGCGACGCCGCCGACGACCCGGCGTTCCAGCGCACCATCGACAACGCCGGCCTGGAACAGGGGCAGCGGCTGCGCCACGACCGCTACAGCCGCCTCAAGCAGTCGCTCCAGCAGTTATTGATCAACCGGGGTTACGCCGAGGGCAGCGTCACCCGCCACCGTCTGGAGGTGGACCGGGACCGCCGTGAAGCGCGGGTGGTGCTGCACGTGGACAGCGGCCCGCGCTATCGCTTCGGCGAGATCACCCTGACCGGCGACGACCAGATCAACGAACGGTTGCGCCGCGCCTATCTGCAGTTCGACAGCGGCGAGCCGTTCAGCAACGACAAACTGCTCGCCACCCAGCAGGCCTACCTGGGCGCCGGCTATTTCAGCGCGGTGCGCCTGGACCGCGGCGAGCCGGACGCGGACAGCCGGACCATCAATGTGAGCATCCACTTCAACCCGCGCAACGAATGGGCGCTGCTGGCCGGCGTCGGCGTCAGCACCGACACCGGCCCGCGCCTGCGGCTGGGCGTGGAGAACCGCCGCGTCAACGCCGCCGGCCACACCGCGCGGGTGGAAACCGAGCTCTCCAGCGTGCGTCAGGGCGTGGGCGCCGGCTACACCATCCCGCTGCGCGACCCGATCAACGAAAAAATCGAGCTGCGCACCCGCTATGTGAATGAAGAGACCGACACCAGCGACAGCGAGATTTTCAGTACCAGCGCCGACTACATCATCAAACTCGACTCCGACTGGGTGGCCACCACCTCGCTGGAATACCTGCGCGAGACCTACACCGTGGCCGACCAGCTCGACCAGGTGGAGCTGGTGATCCCCGGCTTCCAGCTCAGCCGGGTGGAATACGACGACCCGATCTATCCGCGCTTCGGCTGGCGGCTGGGCGGCAAGGTCAGCGGCGCCCACAAGGCGCTGGCCTCGTCGGCGTCGTTCACCCAGTTCGACGGCTGGAGCAAGCTGATCTTTCCGCTGTTCGGCGGCCGGCTCATCACCCGCGGCGAAGTGGGCTACACCGAGGTTTCCGACGTCACCGAACTGCCCGCCTCGATCCGCTTCTTCGCCGGCGGCGACGCCAGCGTGCGCGGCTTCGCCTACGAATCCCTGGGCCCGGTGGACAACGACGGCGAAGTGATCGGCGGCCGCCACCTGCTGGTCGGCAGCCTGGAGTACGACCACCCGATCAGCGAACAGTGGAGCCTGGCGGTGTTCACCGACGCCGGTAACGCCTTCAACAATTTCGACGACTACGAAATCCGCCGCAGCGCCGGCTTCGGGGTGCGCTGGCGCTCGCCGCTGGGCCCGATCCGCGTGGACTTCGCGCGCGGCATCGAAGAAGGCCGGCAATGGCGGCTGCACCTGAGCATGGGGCCGGACCTGTGAAGCGCGCCCTGCTGATCGGCCTGCTGCTGATCCCGTTGCTGCTGATCGGCGCCCTGCTGGCGCTGCTCGGTACCCGCGCCGGCAATCTCTGGCTGCTGGACCGGGCCGGACCCTATCTGCCCGGCGAACTGAGCGTCGAGGACTGGCGCGGCAACCTGCTCTCCGGTGTCGACGTGGGCGCGCTCAACTACCGTCAGGGCGACGCCGAGCAAACCCTGGCCGTGGCGTTGAACGACCTGCACCTGGAACTGGCCCCCGGCGAGCTGCTCGGCGGCTGGCTGGTGATCCAGGCTGTGCGCGCCGAACAGGTGACCCTGACGCTGCCGGCGGGGGCGCCGGAGGAACCGGACGCGCCGCCCTTCGAGCTGCCGGACAGCCTGACGCTGCCCCTGGGCGTGCGCGTGGAGACCCTGTCGGTGGGCCGCTTCACCCTGGCCGGCGAAGCACCGCTGCACATCGACCGCATCGAGGCCCGCGAGCTGGCCGCCTGGCGCAAGCTCAACCTGCCCCGCGTCGCCCTGAGCGTGGCCGACACCCGCCTGCACGCCAATCTCAGCGGCCCGTTAAGCGCCCCCTATGATCTGCGCGGCGAGCTGGACTGGCGGCGCCCGGCGGCGCCGGACGCGGTGCCGCAAACCGCCGGTCGGCTGCGGATCGAGGGCACACCGGAAAACCTCAGGGTGGAACACACACTCTCGGCGCCGGCGCAACTGATCACCGAGGGCGAGCTTGGCTACCGGGACGGTCAGGTGCACCTGGACCTGCGCCATCATTGGCCGGCGCAACCCCTGCCGGTGGAGACCCCGGTGCCGGCGCGCCTGGGCGAAGGCGAGCTCACCACCAAGGGCACCCTGGACCGCGTCCGTCTGCAGGGGCAAACCACCCTCACCGCCGACGGCCGGCCGCTGGCCGTGACCCTGCTCGGCGACGCCGGCCTCGACGGCCTGACCCTGGACACCCTGAGCCTGAAGAACGACGGCCAGAGCCTGACACTGAGCGGCCGCCTGGATTACCAGGACGGCCTGGCCTGGGACCTGGACGCCCAAGGGCAACACCTGAACCCGGCGACCCTGGCGCCGGCCTGGCCCGGCGATCTGACCCTGAAGGCGCGCACCCGGGGCCATTGGCGTGGCGCCGACGACTGGGCCCTGAACGCCGACCCGCTGTCGCTCACCGGCACCCTGCAGGGCGACCCGGTGGCCCTGAACGGCCAGGCCCGCCAGGACACCGGCGGCGATCTGGCGGTCACCCTGGACGGCCGCTGGGGCGCGGACCGCCTCAGCGCCCGCGGGCAAGTGGGCGACACCCTGAACCTGGACGGCACCCTCAACATCGAACGGCTGACACGCTGGTACGGCCCGGCGCGGGGCCGCCTGCGGGCGGACTGGCGCCTGCGCGGCCCGCTCGACGCGCCCCGGCTGAGCGGCACCGCCAACGGTGACGCCCTGGGCTACCAGGACTGGCGGCTGGACACCCTGAGCGCCCGCTTCCAGGACCTCAACGCCGGCGACACGCCCATGAGCCTGGCGCTGGAGGGGCGGGCGCTGAGCCAGAACGGCGAGACCCGGGTGGCGCGCCTGGACGCCGATGTGGAAGGCCGGCGCGGCGACCACCGCCTGAACGTGGCGGTGGAGAACGACAGCGCCGCCACCGCGCTCACCGCCCAGGCCGGCCTCAACGGCGACCTGGTCTGGTCCGGGCGCCTGCTCGACTGGCGACTGCAGGAGCGACAACTGGGCGTCTGGACCCTGGCGGAGCCGGTGCCCTTTACCCTGGGCGCCGACCGCCAATCCCTGGACAACCTCTGCCTGCAGAGCCGCGACGACCCGGGCCGCTTATGCCTGGCGGGGGACCACGCCGCCAATGGCAGCATCGACGCTAATCTGGAAGTCCGCGACCTGCCCCTGGCGCTGGCCAACCCCTGGCTCGGCGACGGCGTCAAACTGGACGGCCGCCTGCGCGCCGACGCCACCTTCGGCGGCCGCGTCGACCGGCCCCGGGGCCAGTGGTCGCTGAGCCTGGAAGACGCCTCCACCCGCTTCGTCGGCGCCGAGCCGCCGCTGACCCTGGTGTTCCAGCAAGCGGCGCTCACCGGCAACCTGGACAACGACCGTCTCGATCAGCAGCTGGATCTGGTGGTGGCCGACCAGGGCGAAGTGCACGCCCGGGTGGAAAGCGGCCTGAGCCTGGACGCGCCGATGAGCGGCCGGCTGCGCCTGGACATCCCCCGCCTGGACGACCTGGCGCCGTTGCTGCCCCGGGTCGGTGAGCTGCAGGGCCGGGTGCAAGGCGATCTGAACCTGGGCGGTACCCCCGCCGGCCCCAGGCTGGACGGGGAGATCGCACTGCTCGACGGCCGCGCCACGGTGCCCGACCTGGGCATCAGCGCGGAAAGCGTTCGCCTGGCGGTGACCGGCGACGCCTCCGGCACCCTCAATCTGGACGGCAGCGCCCGGCTGGGCGACGGCACCCTGGAACTGGGCGGCACCTGGACCCCCACCCGCTCACCGCTGGCGATGGACCTGTGGGCGCGCGGCGAGCGCCTGCGGGTCGCCGACCGCGCCGACGCCAAGGTCTACGTTTCGCCGGATCTCGCCCTCAAAGGCGACGGTGACGGCCTGAATCTGAGCGGCACCCTGAACGTGCCGGAGGCCGACCTGAAACCCCGCGAACTGCCCGAGAGCGCGGTCACCGTCAGCGAGGACCAGGTGCTGGTGGACGCCCGCGCCGAGGAGACCACGCCGCTGCCGTTCGCCATGGGCGTCACCGTCACCCTGGGCGACCAGGTGCGCTTCGAAGGGTTCGGGCTGCGCGCCACCCTCACCGGCGAGCTGCGTGTCAGCCAGCAGCCCGGCCAGCCGGCCCAGCTCAACGGCGAGCTGATCATCACCGAGGGCCGCTACCGCGCCTACGGCCAGAACCTGCTGATCGAAAACGGCCGCTTGCTGTTCCAGGGCCAGCCCGACAACCCGGGGCTGGATATCCGCGCGGTGCGCAAGATACCCAGCGAAAACCTGGTGGTGGGGGTGCAGCTGTCCGGCACCCTGCAGGAACCGGACGCGCGCGTCTTCTCCGACCCCAGCCTGGAAGAAAGCGAGGCCATGTCCTATCTGGTTACCGGCCGCTCCTTGAGCCGGGGCTCGCAAAGCGATTCCGCCCAGGTGGCCCAGGCGCTGGCGCTCTACGGTCTGCAAAAAGGCAGCGGCGTCACCGACAAGATCGGCGACACCCTGGGGCTGGACGAAATCTCCATCGGCAGCGACTGGGAAACCTCCGACGCCGCCCTGATGCTCGGCAAACAGATCTCCGACCGCCTCTACCTGACCTACGCGGTGGGCCTGTTCGACGCCATCTCCACCGTCATGCTGCGCTACACCCTGACCCGCCAGCTGCACCTGGAAGCGCAATCCAGCAGCAAATCCCAAGCCATCGACCTGATCTGGGAAAAAGAACTGGAATGAGCAGTTAATAGTGAATAGTTAACAGTTAATAGTTCGCGGGTTGGGGTGGGTGGGTCGTGTGGCGCCGAGGCCGCGCTCAAAGCCTAGTCGCGGCTTCCTGGCTTGAAGCTGCGCGAGCCTCCGCTCGCGCAGCTGTTCACTGTTCACTGTTCACTGTTAACTCTTAACTGTTAACTGCGCGGGATCGCGTACGTGCCGGTGACGTGCGCGACCATCACGTCGTTGCCGTCGCTGTAGAGGCGCACTTCGAGCATGGCGGAGCGGCGGCCCAGGCGGAGGATTTCGGCGTCGCCGATCAGGTCGGCCTGGCCGGGCTTGCTGAGGAAGTTGATGTTGAGGTTCTGGGTCACGGCCATTTCCTGGCCGTCCAGGTTGGCGAGAATGGCGGCGTACATGGCGGCGTCCGCCAGGCTCATCAGGGTGGGGCCGGACACGGTGCCGCCGGGGCGGATCATCGACTCCGTGAACCGGTAGCGCACCCGCGCCCGGTTCTCGCCCACGGACTCCACCACCACGCCCTGCTCCGCCGCCGCCGGCAGGCCGCCGCGGATCAGCGCTTCCACTTGTTTTGCTGTCAGCATGCATCTCTCCCCAAACGAAAGCGGAACATAAAGCGGCACGGCGCGGGCTGCAAGCCACCGGATCATGACACCGCCGCGCCCGGTAGCCCGTCCGCCCCAGTTTGACTAGAATGCCCGATTCGGCTTCCCTCCACTGACACGGAATAAGAAACGCCTCATGCGCACCTCCCAGTACCTGCTCGGCACCGTTAAACAAACCCCCGCGGACGCGGTGGTGGTCAGCCATCAGCTCATGCTGCGCGCCGGCATGGTCCGCAAGCTGGCCTCCGGCCTGTACACCTGGCTGCCATCCGGTCTGCGCGTGCTGCGCAAGGTGGAGCGTATTATCCGCGAGGAAATGGACCGCGCCGGCGCCCAGGAAGTGCTGATGCCGGTGGTGCAGCCCATGGAGCTGTGGGAAGAGTCCGGCCGGGCGCCCGCCTACGGCCCCGAGCTGCTGCGCTTCACCGACCGCCACGACAACCCCTTCTGCCTGGGCCCCACCCACGAGGAAGTGATCACCGATCTGGTGCGCAACGAGATCCACAGCTACAAGCAGCTGCCGGCCAATTTCTATCAGATCCAGACCAAGTTCCGTGATGAGATCCGGCCGCGCTTCGGCATCATGCGTGCCCGCGAATTCACCATGAAGGACGCCTACTCCTTCCACACCGACATGGACTCGCTGGCGCAAACCTATCAGGTGATGCACAACGCCTACTGCGCGATCTTCGACCGGCTGGGCCTGGATTACCGCCCGGTGGAAGCGGACACCGGCGCCATCGGCGGCGCCGCCAGCCATGAATTCCATGTGCTGGCCGAGTCCGGCGAGGACGACATCGCCTTCTCCGACCAGTCCGGTTACGCCGCCAACGTGGAGCTGGCCGAAGCCGTGGCGCCGGCCGGCGAGCGCGCCGCCCCCGGCGCGGACATGGCGCTCACCGACACCCCCGATGCGAAAACCATCGAGCAACTGGTGCAGCAGTTCGATCTGCCGGTCGAGAAGACCGTGAAAACCCTGGTGGTGAAAGGCAGCGAAGGCGGCCTGGTGGCGCTGCTGGTGCGCGGCGACCACGAGCTCAACGACATCAAGGCGGAGAAACTGGACGCCGTGGCCACGCCGATGGCGTTCGCCGAGGAAGAGGAAATCCGCGCCGCCATCGGCGCCGGCCCCGGCTCCCTCGGCCCGGTGAACCTGCCAATTCCCTGCGTGGTGGACCGCAGCGTGGCGCTGATGAGCGACTTCGCCGCCGGCGCCAACCAGGACGGCAAGCACTACTTCAACATCAACTGGGAGCGCGACGTGGCGCTGCCGGAAGTGGCCGACCTGCGCAACGTGGTGGAGGGCGACCCGAGCCCGGACGGCAACGGCACCCTGACCATCAAGCGCGGCATCGAGGTGGGCCACATCTTCCAGCTCGGCACCAAGTACTCCGAGGCGCTCAACGCCACCGTGCTGGATGACAACGGCCGCTCCGTGGTGATGCCCATGGGCTGCTACGGCATCGGCGTCAGCCGGGTGGTGGCCGCCGCCATCGAGCAGAACCACGACGACAACGGCATCGTCTGGCCGGAGGCCATCGCCCCCTTCCAGGTGTCGCTGATTCCGCTCAACATCAAGAAGAGCCCGCGTGAAAAAGAGGTGGCGGAAAAACTCTACGCGGACCTTACCGCCGCCGGCATCGAGGTGCTGTTCGACGACCGCGAAAAAGAGCGCGTGGGCGTGAAGTTCAGCGACGCGGAACTGATCGGCATCCCGCACCGTGTGCTGGTGGCCGAGCGCGGCCTGGACAACGGCGTGCTGGAATACAAGAGCCGCCGCGACGGCGAGGCCGAGGAAGTCCCCGCGGACGACATCGTCGCCTTCCTGAAGAAGAAGCTGGGACTTTAGCCCTGTGGGAGCGGGCCCCGCCCGCGAAAGGGCGCGCAGCGCCCGGCAGGATTCCAGAGACGTCTTTAACTACCGCCGGCGGGCCATCACCTGGCTCATGGCGGTATCGCCCTGGGCGGTCAACCGCCACAGCGGCATGCCGCGGCTGTCGTTGTCGGAGGTCTTGTTGATCAGCCCCAGCGCGCGCAGGTGCACCTTGATCTGGTTGAAGGCGTGGCCGGCCAGCACCACGTTGCGCACCGCATGGGCCTTGGGGAAATCCGCCAGCACGTCGTCCAGGGCCTTGCGGGCGATATAGTCTTCCAGCGCTTTCTGCATCACCGGTTCCGAGACCGGGTTCAGCATCAGCGGCGCGACGCAGGCGAACACCCGGTTCCAGTCCAGCTCACAGGACGCCATCGCCACCTTGCAGTCGCCGCCTTCGTACACGTTGCATGAGTAGTCCAGCGTCACCCGGTCCGAGCCCCGCGCCAGATGCCGCGCCGGCGTGCGCTGGCCGCTCAGCCACTCCTCGCGCTCCTTCTCCAGCTCGGCGACCCGGCGGCGCAGGCGTTCCGTTTCACCGCCGGCGCTTTTCTCGACGCTGCCCGACTTCACCCAGCCGGCGGCGGGATGCTGGCGCATCACATCGGGCATCACCTTGGCCACCTGCTCGCTCAGCTCGCGCTCGTCGCGCCAGCGGAACGCCAGGGTTTTGTTCTCCAGCAGCCGGGCGAAATCATCGCGCCGCACCTGCCCTTCACGGCTGTCCTCGCGGGCCTCGGCGGGCAGGCTGAACGGCTGGTCGTGAATAAAGGTGACGATCGGTTTGCGCTTGGTGGCGGCGAAAATGTATTCACGGTGGGTATAGCTGAGCCCCAGCGGTGACAGGGTGCCGTAGCGGCCGCCGAGCAGGATCACGAAATAGTCGCAATCGTCGATCATGCGCTGCACCACCGGCATCAGATTGTTGGTTTCGGCGCTGTGCAAATCCATGCTCATGGGTGCCATGCCGAGATCCAGCAACGGCAGCATCAAGGCCTGGCGCGCGGACTGCATGTCCGGGTAGGTGGTGCTGATGAACACCTGATAGCGTTTCTCGACTGTCACCCTGGTCGATCTCCGCGTTAAGAAGGTTGAAGGCCCGGCTATTAAAGCCGCTGGGCGCGCCGATCACAAGCCGGCGCCGGCCCCCCGGTGAGGATCCGCGCGTTTCATGCTAGCCTCCAAGTCCGACCGCTGAAACCGGAACCTGGATGCCATGAAGACCATCGCCTTTTACAACCTGAAAGGAGGGGTGGGTAAAACAGCCACGGCCGTGAACATGGCCTGGCACGCGGCCCGCTGGAAACACCGCACCCTGCTCTGGGATCTCGACCCGCAAGGCGCCGCCAGTTTTTACCTGGGCGTGGACCAGGACAACCCGGGCTATAAAGCCGGCAGCCTGTTGAAGGGCAAGCAACCGGTGGGCCGCCTCAAGCGCGAAACCCGCTGGCCGCACCTGGACGTGGTGCCCGCCGACATCAGCATGCGCAACGCGGACGTCAAACTGGCGGAAAGCGGCGGCGGCAAGAACCGCCTCAAGGAACTGATCGCGCCGTTCGGCGAATCCTACGAACTGACGCTGCTGGACTGCCCACCGACACTCAGCCCGCTGGCGGAAAGCGTGTTCGCCGCCGCCGACTACCTGTTCGTGCCGGTGATCCCCACCCACCTGTCCCTGCGCGCCTTCGAGCAAGTGCTCGACTGGATCGACGGCAAGAAGATCAAGAACCTGCAGGTGGTGCCGTTTTTCAACATGGTGGACCGCCGCCGGGACCTGCACGTGCAGATGCTGGTCAAGCGCCCGGCACTGATGAAAAACGGCCTCAAGACCTGGATTCCCTACTCCACCCATGTGGAGCAGATGGGCGACCACCGCGCGCCGGTGGGCGAGTTCGCCCCCTATACGCCGGCCGCCCAGGCGTTCCGCGCGCTCTGGTTCGAGGTGCTCGGCCGCCTCAAGCTGTAAGCGTCAGCTCTCCAGCGGATTGGCGCGCCGGATCAGCGTGTCGATGTCCAGGCCGCGCGGCAGGCTGCCGTAGTTGCGGGTGTGCCCGCCGCCCAGCCGCGCGGCGATAAACGCCTCGCTCACCGAGTCGTTACCCGCCTTCACCAGCAGCGCGCTCTGCATGGTCAACGCCATGCGGTCCACCAGATCGCGGGCGCGGAACTCAATCTGCTCCGGGTCGGCCAGCTCTTTCTTGAGGTCGTTGATAGCGTTGTCCAGGGTGGCGTTCCGGCCCTGGGCGCCGGCCAGCTCCTCGAACCAGGTGTCCACCACCGCCGGGCTCTTGTTCATGGCGCGCAGCACATCCAGCGCCTGCACATTGCCGGAGCCTTCCCAGATCGCGTTGATCGGCGCGTCCCGGTACAGCCGGGCGAGAATGAAATTCTCGGTGACGCCGTTGCCGCCCAGGCACTCCATCGCCTCGTAGGCGTGGTGCGGGGTGCGCTTGCAGATCCAGTATTTGCCCACGGCGGCGCCCAGCCGGGTGAACAGTTTCTCGTGCTCGTCGTCCAGGTTATCCAGGGCCCGCGCCATGCGCAGGGTCATCGCCACCGAGCCTTCCACTTCCAGCTGCAGGTCGGCGATCACATTGCGCATCAGCGGCTGGTCGAGCAGCGTCTCGCCGAAGGCGGCGCGGTTGGCGGCGTGGTGCACCGCCTGGGCCACCACCTGGCGCTGCCCGCCGGACGAGCCGATCATGCAATCGAAGCGGGTCATCGCCACCATCTCGATGATCGCCGGCACGCCGCGGCCCTCTTCGCCGACCATCCAGCCGTGGGCGCCGCGCAACTCCACCTCGGAGGAGGCGTTGGAGACATTGCCCATCTTGTTCTTGAGGCGCTGCACCTGCAGCGGGTTCTTGCTACCGTCCTCGCGCCAGCGCGGCACCAGGAAACAGCTCAGACCGCCCGGCGACTGGGCCAGCATCAGGAAGGCGTCGCACATCGGCGCGGACATAAACCACTTGTGGCCCACCAGTTCGTAGAGCTCACCGGAACCGCCGGCACCGACAGGATGGGCGCGGGTGGTGTTGGCGCGCACGTCCGAGCCGCCCTGCTTCTCGGTCATGCCCATGCCGATGGTCAGCGCCTGTTTGTCGTGATGGCTGACATTACGGCCATCGTAGCCGCGGGCGGTGACCTTGGGCAGCCAGCGCTCGGCGAGGGACGGCGTCAGCCGCAGGCTCGGCACCGACGCGAAGGTCATGGTGATCGGACAGCCGTGGCCGCCTTCCACCTGGGCGTGCATGTAGTACTTGGCGGCGCGCAGCACCTGGGCACCCGGCCCCGGATCGGTCCAGGGCGAGGAATGCAGGCCTTCCCGCGTCGCCATGTCCATCAGCTTGTGATAGGCCGGGTGGTAATTGACCTGGTCCACCCGGTGGCCGTAGCGGTCGTGGGTCTCGAACTCCGGCTTGTTGGCGTTGGCCTGGTAGCCCCACTCGATCACCTCCGGGCGGGTGGTCTCGAAACCGTAGCGGTCCAGCTCCTCGACGCCGCGCTCGCCGCCTTCGCGCAGCACCGCGTCGTAGAGGGCGGTGTCGCCCCGGAAGGCGTTGTAATCCTGCAGCGGCGTGGCCTGGTTGAACACCTCATGGGTGTTGGCCAACGCGTCCAATTGGGACGTGGTTTGTTCCGCGTTCATGGCTTTCTCTTGAGCGTTCATGACTGTTTCTCCCCGGCTTTGCGCCGCACATAGAGGACTTTCTCCACCCGGGCCACGGCCTCGCCGGCGCCGTCGCGCACGGTGACCTCCCAGGTGGGCAGATACTTTTCGCCACCGGCGGTGGCGGCCTTTACCTCATCGATCATCGCCTGGGTCAGTTCGAACTCGGCGAACACCCGGCCCTTGCCCGGGCGCAGAAAATCGATCGTCGCGCTCTTATCCCAGACGATGTAATCGCGCCCCAGGTTGTTCATCAGCATCAGCATGTAGAACGGGTCCGTCATGCTGTACAGGCTGCCGCCGAAGTGGGTGCCCACATAGTTGCGGTTGTACCAGTGCATGCCCATGGACACGCGCACCCGGCGGAAATCCGCGCTCAGTTCCTCGACCCGCACGCCGGCGCCCAGGAAAGGCCCGTACAGCAACAGCCCCCGGCGCAGGCCGGCGGCCCCGGAAAACAGCTTTTTCAGTGGATTGCTCATGGCGCGCTCTCCGTATCGCCGGACCCGGCCACGGACGCGGCACCGGCCGCGCCCACCGCCCGCAAACAAAACGCCGCCAGGTGATCGGCCAGGCCGGCATCATTCAGGGGCGCCGCCAGCGGCCCCACCAGCGCCTCGGCAATGGCGCCCACCAGGGCCGCCGCCGCCAGCGCCGTGGACTGCGGCGGCAGCTCGCCGGCCGCCACGCCCTGGTCCAGCACCCGCTGGTACAGGGCCGCGTAGGCGGCGCGATAGCGCAACCGCTCGGCGTCCACTTCCGGCTCCACCGGCTCGGCGATCAGCGCCCAGGCCAGCCGCGGCGCCGCCAGCGCCCGGCGGGCGAACAGCCGCAACGCCCGCTCCAGCCGCGCCGAGGCATCGCCGCCGCCGGCCAGCGCCCGGTCCACCGCGTCCACTTCCCGCTGGGTGGCCACCGCGAACACCGCCGCCGCCAGGGTCGCCTTATTATCGAAATAGCGGTAAAGCGTGCCGACGCCTACGCCGGCGCGGTCCGCCACCGTCTGCATGGTCATGGCGGCGAAGCCGCCCTCGCGCACCAGCGTCTCGGCGGTGCGCAGCAACGCCTCGCGCTGCGCCGCCTTGCGCGCCTTGACCTGCGCCGTCTCTCTATACGCCATTCGCGTTCGCCATGATCGGAATCCTGATTCCAGTCTTTCAAGGATTGAATCACGGTTCCGATCTTTAGGCAAGAGAGCGTACTGCGGGGTCAGGTCTTGCCTTTGCGCCTCAAACTTCCGCTATCGCCTACCCGTTTTTCAGCTTGGGCTTACGGAACCCGGCTTGTCCCCCTGTTTACCGTGAATGCACTCGCCAGTGACTGAAGCTTGCGCGGGTAAACCAGGCCATTGACGGGTGTGTATACCATGGTTTACATTATCGGTATTAAGTCGATCCTCACCACTTCCCGATTCGAGGACTGGCTTCGTGGACTCAAGGACGGTCAAGGGAAGGCCCGCATCCTCGCCCGCATCCGCCGGCTGTCTCTGGGCAACACGGGCGATATGAAATCCGTGGGTAAGGGGATTTACGAACTCCGCATACACACCGGGCCGGGTTATCGCGTGTACCTGACCATGCGCGGCCAGGAGGTGGTCATCCTGCTCACGGGTGGCGACAAAGGCAGCCAAAGCAGAGATATCGAAGCGGCCAGGGCGCTGGCCAAACAATATCAGGAGGAATCATGACTGCCCCGAACCCGCTGAAACGCTGGGATGCCGCAGATCACCTCGAGAACAGCGAGGATATGGTGTTGTACCTGAACGCCTGTATTGATGACGATCCCGGCGACGGCTCTCTGATCCGGGCCGCGTTGAACGATATCGCACGGGCCCGGAACATGAGCCAGCTGGCCACTGAGGCCGGGCTCACTCGGGCCGGGCTGTATAAGGCATTATCGCCGGAGGGAAAGCCCGGTTTTGACACCATGCTCCGGATTACCCGAGCCCTGGGCATGAACCTGCACTTCGATCAGTAGGTCGGTATCGTTACGTACCGCGGGGTCAGGTCACGAAGCGCTAATGAATGACCAGGCCAAGAGCGGCCATCGCCACCACCAGGGCCAGCAACGGCACCCGCCCCGACCGCAGGGCCAGGAACCCGAGCACCACCAGCGCCAGGTCGCGGGGGCCGGCCACCGCCGACAGGAACACCGGCTGGTACAGGGCCGCCAGCAGCAGACCGACCACCGCCGCGTTGATGCCGGCCACCGCGCCGGCCATGGCGGGCCGGGCCGCCAGGGCGCGCCAGGCGTCGCTGAGCGCCAGCACCAGCAGGAAGCCGGGCAGGAAGATGGCCAGGGTGGCCACGCCGGCCCCCAGCCACGGGCTGGCCGGCGCCAGCTGCGCGCCCAGATAGGCGGCCAGTGAGAACATCGGCCCGGGCACCGCCTGGGCGGTGGCGTAGCCGGTGAGGAACTGGTCCTGGCTCATGGCGTCGCCGACAAAGCCTTCCAGCAGCGGCAACACCACATGGCCGCCGCCGAACACCAGCGCCCCGGCGCTGTAGAAGTCCCGGGCCAGCCCGCCCAGGGTGCCGCCGCCGATCAGCCACAGCAGCAGCCAGACGGCGGCGAACAGGCCGAACGGCAGCCAGGCCACCCGGCTTTCGCCCGCGCCCGCGTCCTCCGGCGCCGCCGAGGGCTTCAGCCAGTGGCGGCCGATCAGCGCCGCCACCAGCAACGCCAGCAACTGCACGCCGACGCCGGGGAACAGCCACAGCACCACCGCCGTGGCCAGGGCCACGCCACGGGTGAAGCGGTCGCGGCAGAATTTGCCGCCCAGGTTCAGCACCGCATCGGCCACCACCACCACCGCCAGCCATTTCAGGCCGGTGACCAGGCCGTTCAGCCAGGCCTCGGGCAGCCGGGTGGCGTACAGGGCCACCATCACCATGATCAGGAAAGACGGCAGGGTGAATCCCAGGAAAGCCGCAACGCCGCCGGCCAGCCCGCCCCGGTGACGGCCGATGGCGAAACCGAGCTGGCTGGACGCCGGCCCGGGCAGAAACTGTGTCAGGGCCAGCAGACGGGCGTAGGTGGCCTCGTCCAGCCAGCCCAGCCGCACCACGAAGCGGCGGTGGAAATAGCCCACATGGGCGGCGGGACCACCGAAGCTGATACAGCCCAGCCACAGGAATTCCCAGAATACCTTCCCGAATCTCATAGCCATTCTCTTAAACCGACGAAAGCCCGATCTTAAAACAGGGGGCGACAATAACGGAAAAGGGTGTCAGCCGGATGTCAGTGTGGCGGCGGGCGGGTATACTCGCCGCCATGCAACGCGACGCCCTCTCCGTTTTACAGCACGTCTTCGGTTATCACGACTTCCGTGGCGAACAACGCGCCATCATCGACAACCTGATCGACGGCGACGACGCCCTGGTGCTGATGCCCACCGGCGGCGGTAAATCCCTGTGCTACCAGATCCCGTCGCTGGTGCGCGACGGCGTGGGCGTGGTGGTGAGCCCGCTGATCGCGCTGATGCAGGATCAGGTCAGCGCGCTCAATGCGCTGGGGGTGCGCGCCGCCTTCCTGAATTCCACGCTCAGCGCCGAGCAGAGCCAGTCCCTGCAGCAGCAGGTACGCAACGGCGAGCTGGACCTTCTCTATGTGGCGCCGGAACGGCTGATTCAGCCGCGCACCCTGGAGCTGCTGCATCAGTCGCCGCTGGCGCTGTTCGCCATCGACGAGGCCCACTGCGTATCGCAATGGGGCCACGACTTCCGCAGCGACTATCTGCAGCTCTCCCTGTTGCACCGTGAATTCCCCAAGGTGCCGCGCATCGCGCTCACCGCCACCGCGGACCCGCGCACCCGCACGGAAATCGCCGAGCGCCTGGACCTCACCGGCGCGCGCCACTATGTGTCCAGCTTCGACCGGCCCAATATCCAGTACCGCATCGAACGCAAGGACGGCGCCCGCAAACAGCTGCTGCGCCTGCTGCGCGCCGAACACGCCGGCGAGGCGGGCATCGTCTACTGCCTGTCGCGCAACAAGGTGGACCAGACCGCCCAGTGGCTCACCGACCAGGGCATCCCCGCCCTGCCCTACCACGCCGGCCTGAGCGGCGCGATGCGCGCCGACCACCAGCAGCGCTTTTTGCGCGAGGACGGCCTGGTGATGGTGGCCACGGTGGCGTTCGGCATGGGCATCGACAAACCGGACGTGCGCTTCGTCGCCCACCTGGACCTGCCGAAAAGCATCGAAGCCTACTACCAGGAGACCGGCCGCGCCGGACGTGACGGCGAACCCGCCACCGCCTGGATGGCCTACGGCCTGGAAGACGCCATCCGCCACAAGCAGATGCTGGCGCAGTCGGAAGGTAACGAGCAGTTCAAACGCCACGAACACCAGCGCCTGGAAGCGATGCTGGGGCTCTGCGAAGTGACCCACTGCCGCCGTCAGGCGCTACTGCACTACTTCGGCGAAAACCTGGAGCAGCCGTGCGGCAACTGCGACACCTGCCTGAACCCGCCGCAGACCTTCGACGCCACCGAAGCGTCGCAAAAGGCGCTCAGCTGTGTGTTCCGAACCGGCCAGCGTTTCGGCGTCAACCATCTGGTGGACGTGCTCACCGGCAACCGCAGCGACAAAGTGGCCGCCGCCGGCCACGACCACGTCTCCACCTGGAACATCGGCGGCGAGTTCTCCGCCAGCCAGTGGCGCGCCATCTACCGGCAACTGGTGGCGCGCGGCCTGCTCGCCGTGGACGCGGACGGCTACGGCGCCCTCAAGCTCACCGAGACCTGCCGCCCCTACCTGCGCGGTGAAGTGCCGCTGCATCTGCGCAAGGACGCGGCCAAATCCGCCGAGCGCACCCGCCGCAGCAAACCGCAGGTGGCGGAAGCGGACCGCCAGCTCTGGGAGGCGCTGCGCGCCCGCCGCAAGCAGCTGGCGGAGGAGGAAGGCGTGCCGCCCTATGTGATCTTCCACGACGCCACCCTGATGGACATGCTCGCCCTGCGTCCCCGCGACCGCTATGAGATGGCCGCCGTCAGCGGCGTCGGCGACCGCAAGCTGGAAGCCTACGGCGACGCCTTCCTCACCGTCCTCGAAGAGCACACCGACGCCGCCTCCTGACCCGCTGGAAGAAAGGGTCATTGCGCCATCGAAAGTCCGGACTTACGGTAAATGCCTCCTCTTTCGACGCGAGCGGCACCATGGACTATCTGCGCACCCCGGACACCTGTTTCGAGAACCTGCCCGGCTATCCCTGGGCGCCCCACTACGCCCAGGTCGACGACGGCGAAGGCCACGAGATGCGCATGCATTACCTGGACGAAGGCGAGCGCGACGCTCCGGTGGTGTTGATGCTGCACGGCGAGCCGTCCTGGAGTTACCTTTACCGGCACATGATCGAGCCGGTGGTGGCCGCCGGCTACCGTGTGATCGCGCCGGACCTGATCGGCTTCGGCCGCTCGGACAAGCCGGTGAACCGCGAGGACTACACCTACAACCGGCACGTGGGCTGGGTGCGCAGCCTGCTGCTGGATCACCTGGACCTGCGCGACATCACCCTGATCTGCCAGGACTGGGGCGGCCTGATCGGGCTGCGCCTGGTGGGCAATCACCCCGAGCGCTTTGCCCGGGTGATCGCCGCCAATACCTTCCTGCCGGACGGCGAGCACGATCCCGGCGAGGCGTTCCGCAAGTGGCGGGACTTCTCGCAGACGGTGCCCGAGTTTCCGGTCAGCATGATCATCCAGGGCGCCACCACCACGGAGCTGCCGGCGGCGGTGCTGGCCGCCTACGACGCCCCCTTCCCGGAGGAGCGCTACAAGGCCGGTGCCCGCCAGTTCCCGGCGCTGGTGCCGGACCGCCCGGACGCGCCGGGCGCCGCCGAGAACCGTGAAGCCTGGCAATCGCTGATGGCGTTCGACAAGCCGTTCATCACCGCCTTCAGCGACAAGGACCCGATCACCGCCGGCGCCGACGCGGTGCTGCGCAAGTTGATTCCCGGTTGCCAGGGCCAGCCGCACACCACCATCGAGAACGGCGGCCACTTCCTGCAGGAAGACCAGGGCGAAGCCCTGGCCCGGGTGCTTACTGACCTCGCACGCGACGCTTGATCGGCGAGGCGAACTGCAGGATCAAAAAGTTGATCAGCGACAGCACGATGGCGATCTCGTAACGGTTGAACGCCACTGACACGCCAATGGCCCCGGTATTCCACATGCTGGCGGCCGTGGCGGTACCGGTGACATTGGCGCCTTCCTTGAGAATGGCGCCGCCGCCGATAAAGCCCATGCCGGTGATAATGCCGTACATCACCCGCGCCTGGGCGCCGTCGTCACCGCCGAACATCTGCAGCCCCACCAGCATGTAGCCGCAAGCGGCCACCGCCACCAGCGGGAAGGTGCGCAGCCCGGCCCCTTCGGCCCGGTGCTCCCGGTTCCAGGCCACCGGCAGCGCGATCAGGAACGCCATGCCGAGCTGTATCAGGTGAGTCAGTATCTGATGCCAATCGAGGGTGTCCATAGCCGTCCTTCAAAGTCGCCCTTCAAATAAAATTCACTATACCGTTATAAGCTTGACGCTTTCATCACGCATGGTTTCCCCGGGTTTTATTTATTATTTATGGGGAAAAACATGAAAAAAATGCCTTTCTCGCTGGCCACCGGCCTGCTGGCGGCGACGCTGGCCGGCTGTGGCGGCGATTCGTCCAGTTCCGACGGCACCTCCGGCGGCGGTAACGGCAACACCACGCCGCCCGCCACCGCCTCGACCCTGAAAATCGGCCTGCTGCCGGACACCCAGGGCGGCGGCGACAACGTCTCCATGCACCCGATGAAAGCGGTGCTCGACAAAGAGCAGGAGCTGGGCGTGGACATCGTGATCCCGGTGGGCGACCTCACCGACCACGGCACCACCCGGGAATTCGAGCAGTGGACCTCCGTGGCGGAGAGCTACCGCGACGCCGGCATCGAGTTCCTGCCGCTGATGGGCAACCACGAAGACAGCTACGCCTACTCGGTGGAGTGGATCGAGAACATGAAGCACTACATCCCCGAGGATGCGGTGCACATGGCCGGCGCCCAGTACCTGAACTACTACGTGATCCGCGACAACGTGATGATCATCCTGCTCAAGTACTACAACCTGCCGATCGCCTTCGAGTGGATCAAGCAGGAAGTGGCCGCCAATGAAGACAAATTCGACCACCTGGTGATCGCCAGCCACGACGGCCTGATCGGCGCCAAATACGGCGAAACCCGGGAAATGATCGTCGAGGGCACCAAGGGCGACAACGCCCTGATGGACATGTGGGACGACATCCGCGCCTTCTTCGCCCGTTACGACGTGCTCTGGGTGCAGGGCCACGAGCACATGTACCAGCGCTCCGTGGTGACCGCGCCGATCTGGGTCGATCCGTCGTCCTGGACCACCGCCGACGGCAACTACCGCCTGCCGCAGTACACCCAGATCATGTCCGGTAACGCCTCTTATAAAGGCTACGAGTTCCGCTACGGCGAACGGGAACTGGTGCAGCGCATCGTGCAGCAGAAGATGAACACCCGCAGCAACGGCTCACCGGCCTATGACGCCAATGCCTCGGTGCTCACCTTCCACGGCGACCGGGTGGATTACGAGTCCTGGTTCGTGGAGCACACCATCGGCAGCAACGAGGACGGCGTCAAGGAACTGGCCGACCCGCAATGGAAGCTGCTGGACCGCTTCACCCGCACCAAGAACCGCTGCGAGCGGCTGGTCTACCCCAACTCCATCCCCGAGGGCACCCGCCCGGTGATGTACCTGGACGCCAGCTACGTCAGCAACGACTGCACCGGCGACGACGGCAGCGTGGCGCGCATGGTGGCCGGCACCAACGACACCTTCAACCGGGTGGAAAGCCGCACCCGCGACATGGGCGTGACCCCCGGCTTCAGCCGCGCCGAGACGGTTACCGACCTGATGCGCCTGGGCTACCAGTTCCTGTTCCAGTACCACCAGCCCTGGACCCCCAACCTGAACGGTGAAAACCGTCTGGTACCGCTGAACGAAACGGAAGTGGAAATCCCGGAAACCACCATCGACCTGAAAGAGCTGGTCACCATGAGCTGGCAGCAGAGCGACGGGGAAACCGCTTCCGACATCCTCATCATCAGCGGCACCCAGAACCAGACCGGCACCTACTCGAGCGCCTATGGCGCGGTGAAGGACATCGAAACCATGGTCGGCCTGCCCGGCAGCCAGCCCGACGGCACCGCCAAGCAGCCGCACACCCTGCCCGCCGGCGCCAGCAAGGACTGGGACCTGGCCACCGCCGTCGCCGACGCCTACGCGCTCACCTTTGACGCCCCGGAAGGCAGCGACGTGGACAGCCTGAACCTGGGCGTGCGCACCGCCGAGGGCTGGCAGCCCCTGGCCAGCGCCGACTGTCTGGTGGAAGGCCCGTTCGACGGCGGCTACCTGAGCACCCCGCCGACGCGCCCCGACGCCTGCGCGGACCAGCCCCTGGTCGGCGTCGACCCGGACCACGGCCGCCGCTTCTGGGCCGTCCTGCAACAGGACGCCGAACTCGCCCTGCTGCGCCGCTAACCACCCCCCGCCCGCCCCGTTTCAGGGGCGGGCTTCCCCGGCCGCCCACAAATAACACTCGTACCCAGCCCCACAATCCGTTAGGCTTGCCCGCCCTTCGGGCTACGCCCTCCTTGTTTTCTGAAAGACTCTTCATATGGATTTTGCTTCCCTCGGATTGATCGATCCTCTGCTGCGTGCTGTTGCCGAGCAGGGTTACACCACCCCGTCGCCGATTCAGGCCCAGGCGATACCCGCCGTCCTGGAAGGCCGCGACGCCATGGCCGCCGCCCAGACCGGCACCGGCAAGACCGCCGGCTTTACCCTGCCGCTGCTGCAGCGCCTCAGTGAAGGCACCCCCGCGCCGGCCCGCCAGGTGCGCGCCCTGGTGCTCACCCCCACCCGCGAGCTGGCCGCCCAGGTGGCGGAAAGCGTCGCCCTGTACGGCAAATATCTGCCGGCGATGCGCTCGGCGGTGGTGTTCGGCGGGGTCAAGATCAACCCGCAGATCGACAAGCTCAGCCGTGGCGTGGACGTCCTGGTGGCGACCCCCGGCCGGCTGCTGGATCTCTATCAGCAGAAAGCGGTGCGCTTCGACAACCTGGAAATTTTGGTGCTCGACGAAGCGGACCGGATGCTGGACATGGGCTTCATCCATGACATCCGCCGTATCCTCAAGGTGCTGCCGCAGAAGCGTCAGACCCTGATGTTCTCGGCCACCTTCTCCAACGAGATTCGCGGCCTCGCCAAGACCCTGGTCAACGACCCGGTGCAGATTGACGTCAGCCCGCGCAACAGCACCGCCGAGCGCGTGCGCCAGTGGGCGGTATCGGTGGACAAGAGCCACAAGGCCGCCCTGCTCACCCACCTGATCGACGACGAGCAGTGGTTCCAGGTGCTGGTGTTCACGCGCACCAAGCACGGCGCCAACCGCCTCGCCAAACAGCTGGAAAGCGCCGGCATCCAGGCCGCCGCCATCCACGGCAACAAGAGCCAGGGCGCCCGCACCCGGGCCCTGGCCGGCTTCAAGAACGGCGACGTGCGCGCCCTGGTGGCCACCGACATCGCCGCCCGCGGCCTGGACATCGACCAGCTGCCCCAGGTGGTCAACTTCGACCTGCCCAACGTGGCCGAAGACTACGTGCACCGCATCGGCCGCACCGGCCGCGCCGGCGCCAGCGGCCAGGCGGTCTCCCTGGTCAGCGGCGAAGACCGCAAACTGCTCAAGGACATCGAGCGGCTGATCAAAAAGCCCCTGGAACGCAAGGAAGTGACCGGCTTCGACGCCAGCAAAGCGGCCCCCGAACCGGCCGACGACCGCCCGCCCCGGCCGCCCCAGCGCCCCCGTGGCGGTGGCGGCGGCCGCCCCGGCGGCAACAAGCCCGGCGGCGGTCGCCGCTCCGGTGGTGGCCAGCGCTCCGGCGGTGGCGGCCGCCCGGCCGGCAACGGCTCCGGCCGCCCCAACCAGGGCGGCCGCGCCCGCCGCTCCGGCGGCGGCAACCGCGGCGCCTGATCCTCGCGCGAGGAGGGTTGGCGGCTCCGTAGCCCGGTTCGGTCTCGGTGGCCGGGTCCAGGACCCGCCGTGAATACGTCCCTGTAGGCTTGTGTTCGGCTCCCTGCCTCACACAGTCCTGGACCCGGCCACCGAGACCGAACCTCCCGAATGGAGCGAGCCGCCCAGCAGCACTACGAAGCTAGATTTGTGGGAGCGGGCCTAGCCCGCGAAAGGCCGGCAGGATGCCAGAGACGCTGTTGGTGCCACCGTCAGAAAGCGCTCTGGGATCCTGCCGGGAGCTTCGCTCCCTTTCGCGGGCTGGGCCCGCTCCCACAACTGTCGCTCCCACACTCTGGGCTTTGCTGAAAGGTTCGGCGCCAGCCATGTCCCGCGGCGGTGCCGCCACCTGAGGAGCGGGTCTGTGTCAGGCCCTTCCGGGACCCTGGAGGACAGGACGTCCGAAAGGGAGCCCCCAGGGACGGGTTCACGGCGTTCCCGGAAGGGCCTGACACAGACCCGATCCCCCGGCTGGAGAGAACTCCGTCTCAAGGCCCGCCCCTACCTCCTTCGTCGAATAGCCTCCCCGCCCGCTTCGTGGTTGTATGAGCCTGAGCGTCCCTTTGGGCGCGGCGAATAACAACAAGCAGCGACGACGGCGAGGAGCGGAGCATGAGTTACGCGGAAGCCTACCAGCGGGCGCGGCAGGACGCCGACGGCTTCTGGGCCGAGCAGGCCCGGGCCGTGGCCTGGTACCAGGCCCCCACCCGCATTCTGGACACCCTGCAGGACGGCACCCACCGCTGGTTCGGCGACGGCGTGCTCAACACCAGCTACCTGGCGCTGGACCATCAGATCGAACAGGGCCGCGGCGAGCAGCTGGCGCTGATCCACGATTCCCCGGTCACCGCCAGCCAGCAGCGCTTCACCTTCAACCAGCTAAGGGACCGGGTGGCGGAACTGGCCGGCGCCCTGGCGCGGCTGGGCGTGGGCAAGGGCGACGGCGTGGTGATCTATCTGCCCATGGTGCCGGAAGCGGCCATCGCCATGCTCGCCTGTGCGCGGCTGGGCGCGGTGCATTCGGTGGTGTTCGGCGGTTTCGCCGCCCACGAGCTGGCGATCCGCGTGGACGATGCCAAGCCCAAGGTGGTGCTGACCGCCTCCTGCGGCATCGAAATCGACCGGGTGATTCCCTATATGCCGCTGGTCAGCGGCGCCCTGGAGCAGGCGGCGCACCGGGTCGAGGCGGTGCTGGTACTGCAGCGGGACGCCGGCCCGGCGGACCTGACCGGCACCGGCTTCAAGGACTGGCGGGCGGAGGTCACCGGCAGCGAGCCGGCGGCACCGGTGCCGGTGAACGCCGCCGACCCGCTGTACATCATGTACACCTCCGGCACCACCGGGAAACCCAAGGGTATCGTGCGCGACAACGGCGGCCACGCGGTGGCGCTGCTGTACGCGCTGCGCCAGGTGTACGGCATGCGCGCCGGGGAAGTCTGGTGGGGCTGCTCGGACGTGGGCTGGGTGGTGGGCCACTCGTTCATCGTCTACGCGCCGCTGCTGGGCGGCTGCACCACGGTGATGTTCGAGGGCAAGCCGGTGAAGACACCGGACGCCGGCGCCTACTGGCGGGTGGTGCAGGAACACGGCGTGCAGGGCCTGTTCGCGGCGCCCACCGCGTTCCGGGCGATCCGCAAGGAAGACCCGGACGGCGAGGCGTTCAAGCGCTACGACGTGAGCAGCCTGCGGCATCTGTTCGTGGCCGGCGAAAAGCTCGACACGCCCACCTATCAGTGGCTCAGCGAGCTAACCGGCCGGCCGGTCTACGACCACTGGTGGCAGACCGAGACCGGCTGGCCGGTGACCGCGCCCTGCACCGGCCTGGGCCAGACCGAGGTGCGCGGCGGCTCCACCAACCGGCCGGTGCCCGGCTACCAGGTGGAGGTGCTGGACGCCAACAGCCGGCCGCTGGGGCCCGACGAGGAAGGCGCCATCGTGCTGCGCCTGCCGCTGCCGCCGGGCTGCGCCCAGACCCTGTGGAACGACCACCCGCGCTACCTGGACGCCTATCTCAACACCCACCCCGGCTACTACCATACCGGCGACGGCGGCTATCTGGACGCCGACGGCTTCGTCTACATCATGGGCCGCACCGACGACGTGATTAACGTCTCCGGCCACCGGCTCTCCACCGGGGTGATGGAGGAGCACATCGCCACCCACCCGGCGGTGGCGGAGTCCGCCGTGGTGGGCATGCACGACGAGCTTTGCGGCGAAGTACCGGTAGGCCTGGTGGTGCTCAAGGACGGCGCCGACATCGACGAGCCGCGCCTGGAACAGGAACTGGTGGCGCTGATCCGCGACCAGGTGGGCGCCGTGGCCCGCTTCCGCCGCGCCCTGGTGGTGCCGCGCCTGCCCAAGACCCGCTCCGGCAAGACCCTGCGCGCCGCCCTGCGCAAGATGGCCAACGGCCGCGACTTCCCGCTGCCCTCCACCATCGACGACCCGGCGATTCTCGACGAGATCGCCGTGGTACTCAGCCGCGATGGCCTGGTGCCCGCACCGGGCAAACCGCAATAACGGAGGACCCAGCCATGGCCCTGAAGAAAAGCGTCTCGGAACTGGTGGCCGCCGCCGAGGCGCGCATCGAGCGGCTCACCCCGGAACAGGCCCGCGCGCTGCTGGACGACCCGGACGTGCGCTTCGTGGACATCCGCGACGTGCGCGAACTGAAACGGGAAGGCACCGTGCCCGGCGCCCTGCACGCGCCCCGCGGCATGCTGGAATTCTGGGTCGACCCGGACTCGCCCTACCACAAAGCCGACTTCGCCAGCGGCCAGCGCTTCGTGCTGTTCTGCGCCCTCGGCCACCGCTCCGCCCTCGCCACCGCCCAGCTCATGGATATGGGGTTTGGGCCGGTGTGTGATATTGAAGGAGGCTTTGAAGCGTGGCGTGGCGCGGGCGGGAAGATCGAGGAGAAGAGTTAATAGTTAACAGTGAATAGTTAATAGCGAAAACACCGTTTCAGAGAGGCTTGGCGCGCGGACCCTGGCACCGCCCCCTCGGCTACGCTTTGTTTTCGCTGTTAACTGTTAACTATTCACTGTTCACTGCGCCGACGGCAGTCGGCGCGGACTTCTTGAAGTCCGCGTTCGGCGATCAGGCCGTTTTGGAAGGCGTGCTGGGCCATCTCCAGGCTGTCCTTGGCGAGGATCATCTGGCAGCCGCTTTGCGCCACGCGGTCGGCGAGCGCCTGGATCGCCTGATCGCGGTCCTCGCCTTGATGCACGTGGCGGATATAGATGGTGTGGATGCGGCCCGGGTAGCGGGCCACCAGGTCGGCGTACACTTCCGGGTCGTGCTGGCCGCTGTCGCCGATCAGGACGAACGGCAGCTGCTGGTAGAGCGACAGCATGCGCTCGATCAGCATCGCCTTGTGGTCCTTGGCGCGGATCGGCAGCGGCCGCTGCAAGGTCACGCCCCATTCGCGCAGGAACAGCACCGGCCCGTGGGGAATGTGGTTGAGACGGAAGAACTCCACCAGCACGTCGTAGATGCTCCAGGGGCCCCGGGACACGTACAGCATGGGGCGGCGGCGCTCGCCGCTTTCGCCGTGGAACAGCGCCCGGTAGAACGCGGACACGCCCGGAAAGGCGGTGCGGTGGCGGGCCTTGGCGATAAACAGCTGGTACATCATGGTCAGCTTGCTGGCGACGCCGGTGTAGATCACCGTGTCGTCGATGTCGCTGACCACCGCCAGGTCCACCTCACGGGGTGGAATATAGATCTCGGCGGTGGCGGCCACGCTGCGTTCGCCGGAAGGCGCGTCGCTCTTCTCCGACGCGGGCAGCAGCTCCAGCCGCGCCTGCTGCCAGAAAGCGCCGTCGGGCAGCGGCTCCTCGATCGGCAGTTGCACGCTGAAATAACCGTCCCGGTCGGTGGTGACGCTGGCGCGCGCGTCGCCCACGGTGACCGCCACCCGGGCGTCGCGGATGCCCCAGCGGGCGGTGCGGCGGGCGATGTTGACCAGATCGTCGAGCGGCCCCTCGCCCAGCTTGAGCCCCAGGCCCGGCTGCCGGAACACCCGCCCCATCAGGAACACTTCGTCCCGGGAACCGTAGCCCCGATAGGTCTGGATCACCGGGCCGCCACGGCTGCCGGCGCGCCGCGCCGGGCGCGCCAGAAAACGCAGCATTTTGCGCAGACCGCGATACACGGCCCGCGGCGACGGCAAGATCATCATCCGGTCCTTATCAGGCGATCGGCGGTTCGCCGGTGAGCCCCGGCCCGCGTTCGATATCCGAGGTGAAGACTTCCAGATTCTGCGCCACTTCGCGCACTTCCTCGAAGCGGGCGATGTGGTACAGGGCTTCGCCCTCGTTGACCAACGGCAGGTTGTTGCGGCCCACCAGGATACCCGCGCAGGGCGATTCGATGGTCACGTCCTCGCCGCCGAACGGGCTGGAGATGCGGCCGATCAGCTGGCCCTTGCGCAGCCAGGCGCCCAGCGCCACCAGCGGCAGAAAGACGCCGTCGCGCTCGGCGCGCACCCAGCTCGAGGAGCGGGCGATGTGCGGCTCCATGGGCGCGCGGGTGCGGCGCGGGCCGGTCATGCGCAGGTGGTGCATGATGTTGAGCACGCCTTTCACGCCGGCGCGGATCGAGCTCTCGTCGAAGCGCAGCGCTTCACCGGCTTCGTAGGTGATCACCGGAATGCCCTGGGCCTCGGCCACTTCGCGCAGCGTGCCCTCGCCGAGCACCGAGTTGATCACCACCGGCACGCCGAACGCGGCGGCCATGGCGGCGGTGTCCTCGTTGGAGAGGTCGGCGCGGATCTGCGGCAGGTTGGCGCGGTGGATGGCACCGGTGTGCAGGTCCACCGCGTGGGTGGCGCGGTCCAGCACCTGGGTCTTGAACTGCCAGGCCATGCGCGCGCCCAGGCTGCCGGTTTCCGAACCGGGGAACGAGCGGTTGAGATCACGGCGGTCGGGCAGATACCGGGTCTTGTGAATAAAGCCGAACACATTGACCACCGGCACCGCCAACAAGGTGCCGTTAAGCCGGTTGAGCGACGAATGGCGCAGCAGCCGGCGAATAATCTCCACGCCATTCAACTCATCACCGTGGATCGCCGCGCTCACCAGCAGCACCGGCCCCGGCCGCCGCCCATGAATCACATGAATCGGCACGTTCAACGGCGTCTGCGTGTACAACTGGGCCAGCGGCAATTCCACCTTGACCCGCGTGCCCGGCATCACCCGCGTGCCGTTCAACTCAAACGGCGCCGCCTTCTCTTCCTGTTTGTTCTTGCGGTTACTGCTCGTCATCACTCACCGGATTCTTGTTTTAGCTGTTAACTATTCACTATTAACCGTTAACTCTTAACTACCCCTTCGCCCCTTTCGTCTGGGTACGATGCGGCCGAGCATGACTCTCAATAAACTTCACCACCATCCCGGCCACGTCTTTATTGGTGGCCGCTTCGATGCCTTCCAGGCCCGGCGAGGAGTTCACTTCCATCACCAGCGCGCCGTGGTGGGAACGCAGAATGTCCACGCCGGCCACGTTCAGGCCCATGATGCGCGCCGCGCGCACCGCGGTGGCGCGCTCTTCCGGGGTGATGCGGATCAGGCTGGCGGTGCCGCCCCGGTGCAGGTTGGAGCGGAACTCGCCGGGCAGCGCCTGGCGCTTCATGGCGGCGATCACCTTGCCGCCCACCACGAAACAGCGGATGTCGGCGCCGCCGGCTTCCTTGATGTACTCCTGCACCATCACCGAGACGTTCAGGCCCATGAAGGCCTCGATCACCGATTCCGCCGCCTTGCGGGTTTCCGCCAGCACCACGCCGATGCCCTGGGTGCCTTCCAGCATTTTGATCACCAGCGGCGCGCCGCCGACCATGTTGATCAGGTCGGGAATGTCATCCGGCGAGTGGGCGAAGCCGGTCACCGGCAGGCCCACGCCCTTGCGGGACAGCAGCTGCAGGGAGCGCAGCTTGTCCCGGGAGCGAGAAATCGCCACCGATTCGTTGACCGGGAACACGCCCATCATTTCAAACTGGCGCAGCACCGCGGTGCCGTACTGGGTCACGGACGCACCGATACGCGGGATCACCGCATCGAAGCCTTCCAGCACCTGGCCTTTGAAATGAATCTCCGGCTTGTGGGAGACCATGCTCATATAGCAGCGCAGGGTGTCGATCACGTGCATTTCGTGACCGGCGTCCTCGCCCGCCTGAACCAGACGGCGCGTGGAATAGAGGTGCTTGTTCCGGGACAGAATCGCTATCTTCATGGTTGATGCTCGTTGCCACCGAGTAAAAATGAAGCCTGGGGATGCACCACCAACTGATCCATGGCGGTACGCCCGAGCAACATGCGAAATTTCATGGTGTCACGGTCGGTGAGGGTCATCTCCACCGGCCAGCGGCGCCCGCCCACGGCGAGCAGGGTCTTGATCACCGGGCGTTCTTCCCGGTGACCGCCGGAATCCGTCACCACACGACGATCCAGCAGGGGCGCTTCGCATTCCCGGGACTGGTCGGAATCCTGAAACGGATGAATACAGAACCGGATCCACTCGCGCCCGTCACGCTGGAAACTGGTCACTTTGAAGGCGTGCAGCGCGGAGGTGCGCGCGCCGGTATCCACCTTCATCTTGATCGCCTTGATCCCCAGATCGGGCAGGCTGGCCCATTCCCGCCAGCCCACGGTGGTTTTATTCATGCGCTTGCTCTTTTGCCAGGAAGCCTTTGGATAATAAAAAACCCCGCCGCGCCCCCGGCACGCCGACTTTTCGGCAGAGTACACAGGGACGCCCGGCGGGGCCAGACAATAGCGTAAATTTTACCGGCGGGCCGCGCCCGCCGGGCGCTTCAGGGCGTCAGCCAGTTTTCCAGTATACGCCCCTCGCGGACCCGTTGCGGGTGGTCCCCCACGTCCAGCCGGGCCACTTCCTGGCCGCTTTCGTAGGAGAATACGGACATCTGGTCGGTGCCGCTCCAGGAGATATAGCAGTGCTCGCCGTCCCCGCTGGTGGTCACCCAGTAGGGCTTCTCGCCGATGCCGGTGAAGATGGTGTATTCGAAGGTCTCCCGGGAGACGATCGCCACATAGTCGCTCATGGTGCCGGCCACGCACAGGGTGCTCTGGTCGCCGCTCAGGGCGATGCCGTGGTGGGCGGAGTCGTTGACGTACTTCTCGCGGGGCAGATTGGGCACCAGGTTGGGCAGGTGCGCCAGACGGGTGACGCGATCCTCCTCCATGTCGTACTCCAGGAAGCCGTGGAAGAACGACACCTGGAAGTAGAAATAGCGCTCATCGTCGGTGTGCGCCATCGGCCGGATCGCCGGGCTCAGGTGGGTGTAGCCCGCTTCGTCCAGCTTTTCACGCAGGTCGAAGCGCTTGATGATCTCGAAGGTCTCTGCGTCGACGATCTGGAACAGACGCTCGCCCTTGGTCAGCTGCTTGACCACCCGGCCCCGGTCCAGCGGCGTGAACACCTGGCCGATGGCGGCGTGGAAGATGCGCTCGCCGTCCTCGGAGTAGATGTTCTCATGGGGGGAATCCCCGGACGGGAAATTGCCCACCTCTTCGCCTGTGGCCACGTCCAGCACATGCACCACGCCGCCGGTGGAGGCGGACACCGCCACATGCTTGCCGTCCGGCGAGATCGCCATATGGTCGGAGCGGTAGCCGTCCACCTGGAAGCGCCACACCACTTCGCCGGTGATCACGTCCAGCGCCACCACATCCGCGAAGCTGGGCCGCGACACCACCAGCAGGCGGCCGTCGTTGGAGCTGTACATGTCGTCCACGTACTGGTGGTTGCCCTCGCCGATCAGCAGGCGCACGCCCTGGAAGAACAGCAGCCGCACCGGGTTCAGGTAGATCTCGGTGATGCGCTGGCTCTTATCGGGGATCGCGTTGATGGTGCCGAGCGGCTCATAGGTCTCCGCGTCGATCACGTTGACCGTGCCTTCCCAGTTATTGCCGACGAAGATCACGTCGCGGGTCTGGTCGGAGAACTCGGGCGGCGAGAACAGATTGAACGGCCAGCCGGCCGCCACCGGCGCGGCCACCAGCATCAGCGCCAGGCAGAGCCCGGCCCGTGCGGCTGAAAACGAAGGAACAGGGAGCGTCGCCATGGTCCACCTTTCTGTTGTTGTGATTCGAAGGAATGCCTTAATCGGTACCTTCGTACAAGAACGGAAAGGTTTCCATTGACGATGTGTAACAGCGGACCCCGGCCGGGGCCCGCCGATCGGGGACGATCAGGACAGTTTGCGGCCGTTTTTGGCGGCGATGCGCAGGCGCAGGGCGTTGAGCTTGATAAAGCCTTCCGCGTCTTTCTGGTCGTAGGCGCCGGCATCGTCCTCGAAGGTGGCGATGGAGGCGTCGAACAGGCTGTCGTTCTCGGAGCGGCGGCCGACCACGGTGGCGGCGCCTTTATACAGTTTCATGCGCACTTCGCCGTTGACGTTCTCCTGGGTGGCGTCGATCAGCTTCTGCAGCGCCAGGCGCTCCGGGGACCACCAGTAGCCGTTGTACAGCAGCTCGGCGTACTTGGGCATCACCGAGTCCTTCAGGTGGGCGGATTCGCGGTCCAGGGTCAGCGACTCGATGGCGCGGTGCGCGGGCAGCATGATGGTGCCGCCGGGGGTTTCGTAGCAGCCCCGCGACTTCATGCCCACGTAACGGTTCTCGACGATGTCGAGACGGCCGATGCCGTTGTCGCCGCCCAGCTTGTTGAGCTTGCTGAGGATCTCGGCGGCGCTCAGGCGTTCGCCGTCGATGGCGACGATGTCGCCCTTCTCATAGGTCAGGGTCACGTAGGTGGGCTTGTCCGGCGCCGCTTCCGGGCTGACGCTCCAGCGCCACATGTCTTCCTCCGCTTCCCACCACGGGTCTTCCAGGTTGCCGCCCTCGTAGGAGATGTGCAGCAGGTTGGCGTCCATGGAGTACGGGGATTTCTTCTTCTTGCTGGTGAAGTCCACCGGGATCTCGTGGTCTTCGCAGAACTGCATCAGCTTCTCGCGGGAGTTCAGGTCCCACTCGCGCCAGGGCGCGATCACCTGGATGCCCGGGGCCAGCGCGTAGGCGCCCAGCTCGAAGCGCACCTGGTCGTTGCCCTTGCCGGTGGCGCCGTGGGAGATGGCGTCGGCGCCGGTCTCGGCGGCGATCTCCACCAGGCGCTTGGCGATCAGCGGCCGGGCGATGGAGGTGCCGAGCAGGTACTCGCCCTCGTAGATGGCGTTGGCGCGGAACATCGGGAACACATAGTCGCGCACGAACTCTTCGCGCAGGTCCTCGATGTAGATTTCCTTCACGCCCATCGCCTTGGCCTTGGCGCGGGCCGGTTCCACTTCCTCGCCCTGACCGATATCAGCGGTGAAGGTGACCACTTCGCAGTTGTAGGTTTCCTGCAACCACTTGACGATCACGGAGGTATCCAGGCCACCGGAATAGGCCAGCACCACCTTGTTGATATCAGACATGCGTCACTCCAAGAACTCGCGATTAGAAAGGCGCGTATTGTACCCGCGCCCGTCCGCCGCCGTCACCTGTCCCAAGGTGCGGTTATCGGGTAGCATGTCGACCGCTGACTGGAGAGAGCATGACTAATCAACACCCGTCCCTGGCCCTGCGCTTCCGCGGCTTCCTGCCGGTGGTGGTGGACGTTGAAACCGGGGGCTTCGACGCCCGCAACGACGCCCTGCTGGAAATCGCCGCGGTACTGCTGGACATGGACGCCCGGGGCCACCTGCGCCCGTCGACCCGTGTGCACTTTCACGTCGACCCCTTTCCCGGCGCCAATATCGAGCAGGCGGCGCTGGATTTCACCGGCATCGACCCCAACAATCCGCTGCGCGGCGCGGTGGGCGAGCTGACCGCCCTCAAGGGCGTGTTCGAGCCGGTGCGCAAGGCGGTCAAAGCGCACGGCTGCAACCGGGCGGTGCTGGTCGGGCACAACAGCTTCTTCGACCAGGGCTTTCTCAACGCCGCCAGCGAGCGCGCCGACATCAAGCGCAACCCGTTTCATCCGTTTTCCAGCTTCGATACCGCCACCCTGGCCGGCCTGGTGTACGGGCAGACCGTGCTGGCCAAGGCCTGCGAAGCGGCCGGCATCCCCTTCAATCAGCGCGACGCCCACTCCGCGCTGTACGACGCCACCCGCACCGCCGAGCTGTTCTGCTCCATGGTCAACCGCTTCCGCGACCTGGGCGGCTGGCCGCCGCCGCCCGCCGGCGAGATGCCGCCGACCCTGGCGCGCGCGCTGGATTAGGGGTCTCTCGGATCCTGCCGGGAGCTTCGCTCCCTTTCGCGGGCGGGGCCCGCTCCCACAAGCCTCCGCTCAAGCACACACAAAAAAAGGGCGCCGAGAAGGCGCCCTTTTTTTCGTCGCTGAGAGCTGAGAGTTACAGCTTCTCGGCGTTCTCGGACAGGTAGGAAGCAACGCCGGCCGGGTTGTCCTGCATGCCCTGGTCGCCTTTCTGCCAGCCCGCGGGGCACACTTCACCGTGCTCTTCGTGGAACTGCAGGGCGTCAACCAGACGTACCAGCTCGTCGATGTTACGACCCAGGGGCAGGTCGTTGATCAGCTGGCTGCGTACCACGCCTTTGTTGTCGATCAGGAAGGCACCGCGGAACGCCATGCCGCCTTCGGATTCGACATCGTAGGCCTGGGAGATCTGGTGGTTCATGTCCGCGGCCATGGTGTATTTCACCGGACCGATACCGCCGTCGTTGATGGCGGTGTTGCGCCAGGCGTTGTGGGTGAAGTGGCTGTCGATGGACACGCTGATCACTTCCACGCCGCGCTCTTTGAATGCGTCCATGCGGTGATCCAGGGCGATCAGTTCGGACGGGCACACAAAGGTGAAGTCCAGCGGATAGAAGAACACCAGGCCGTATTTGCCCTTGATGGCCTCGGAAAGGGTGAATTCATCCACAATGCTGCCGTCACCCAGGACGGCGGGAACCGTAAAATCAGGTGCGGGTTTACCTACCAGTACGCCCATGTTTTTCCTCTCTGCGTTGAATCAATGTTGAAGACATCTTCGCACATCCGGCGGCGGCGTCTTGACGCCACCTTTGCACGCCTATCATGGGAATCCCGTGCCAGGATTCAACAGGCCGGCCCATTGGCAATGATTGGCAAAACCAATGGGCCGTCGGCGTCGGTTCAGGCGTCGCCTTCCACGGCGGCGCTTTCCACCAGCTCCTTGAGCTGACCGGAGCGGTACATTTCCATGATGATGTCGCACCCGCCGACCAGCTCACCGCTCACCCACAGCTGCGGGTAAGTGGGCCAGTTGGCATATTCCTTCAGGCTCTGCCGGATTTCCGGCGCTTCCAGAATGTTCACGTAGGCAAAGGGTTTGCCGACGCTGGTCATGGCCTCCACCACCTGGGCGGAGAAGCCACATTGGGGAAACTGAGGTGTGCCCTTGATGTAGACGAGCACCGGATTTTTCGCGATCTGGTCCTTGATGACCTGAATCACATCATCCATAGAAACCACCTGCCTGCTGATAGTGAAAGGCGCCAGTATAACACCGACGCCCGGTTTTCTGCTGTATCCGCAGACAGTGGGGGCAACGCCCGCCGGTTTCAACCGGCATGGCGCGCCAGCCGCATCAGAAACCCACCCTGACGCCCATGTAGGCGGTACGCGGGCTGTTGGGACGGGCGCCGTCCGGTGAACGGGCGACGATTTCCTGGTCGTCGAACAGGTTGTCCACCTTGGCGTAGACCTCCACGTTGCTGCGCAGATAGTAGGACGCCGCCAGATCCACCACCAGATAGTCGTCGGTGCTGCGGAAGGCAGGCCCGTTGGAACGGTCGCAGGTGTTGTCCACGCACACCTCGTCCACATAGGTGGTGGTCAGGTAGGCGCCCCACTGGGCGGGACGCTCCAGGCCCAGGGTCAGGCTGAGCTGGTTTTCCGGCAGGTACGGCAGCACGTCGCCGTCCTGCACGCTCAGGTCGTCGGCGGTCTCGGTGATTTCACCGTCGGTGTAGGTGTAGGCCAGGCGCACCGGCGCGGTGAGGCCGTTGCCCTGCCACAGACGGCTGTTGAGGCCCAGCTCCAGCCCCTGCACCTGGGATTCACCGAAGCTCTGCGAGCCGATGGTGTCGCCGTTGGGGCACGGCGCCGCCACCGAGCAGTTGTTGACGGTGTTCTCGTAGTCACTGAAGAAGGCGATGGCGTCGGCGCTGAACGGGCCGCTCCAGTAGCGCACGCCGGCCTCATAGTTGACGCTTTTCTCCGGATCGGTGCCCTCGGCGGAAGACGCGCCGGGGGGCGCGAAACCCTGGTGCACGCCGGCCAGCAGCGCCCAGTTGTCGTCCAGCAGCCAGGTGGCGCCCAGGCCGGCCATCAGCTCGTCGACCTGATTGTCGACCCGCTGGCTGACCACGCTGCGGCCCGGGTCGGCATAGCGCTTGGCTTCGCTGTCCACGTCCTCGTAGCGCAGCGAGGCGGTCAGCAACAGCTGGTCGAGGCGGATGTGATCCACCATCCAGGCGGAGAAGGCGTCCGCTTCCTCGACGCGGTTGTCGCCGCCGGTGGGCTCGATGTAGCCGCTGCGCACCAGGCTGCCGTTCTGCTGCTCGAACACCTCAATGGGCTGGTAGCGGTCCACCTCGTCCTGATGGAAGCGCACGCCGGCGACCAGATCGTGGCGCACCGAGCCCCATTCAAAGCCGTGGGACAGCTCGGTCTGGATGCCTTCGGAGGTGTACTCGCGGTTGTTGTTCTTGAGACGCACGTCGGCCACGTCCTGGTCGCCGTCCAGGATCGCCTGGGCGTTGGCGTCGCCGTTGTTGGCGTCCTCGATCAGGTCACCGATGCTCTGGCCGCCGGCGCTGGCCACCTTGAACCAGTTGCGCTGGAACTTGTTGCGGTAGAGGGCGGTTTCCAGGCTGGTGTCGCTGCCCAGCACCAGGTGATGCCGCAGGGCCACGCCGTCATGGTCGTTGTCCATCTGGTCAAAGGCGCTGAGCCCGTAGCGGCGGTTGGCGTCATCACTGAAATCGCGGTCGGTGAGGCCCAGGTAGCTGTGGTTGGAGACCTCGCTGGAGTGCGACAGCTTGAGCTCCACGGCCTGCTTCACATCGGCGGTGTCGGGGCTGGTCCATCGCAGCTTGGCCACGTAGTCCTGCTTGTCGAAGCCGGTGTCCCGGTTGGAACGGTCCACATCCTTGAAGCCGTCGCTGCGCTGCTGGTGGGTCTCCAGCAGGAAGCCCCACTGGCCTTCGCTGGCGCCGTACCAGACGTGGCCGCGCTGATGGCGGTCCTCGCCGGCCTCCAGCTGCACCATGCCGGCCTCATCGGTGGGAATCGGCGTGGACAGCACGTTCAGCGCGCCGCCCACGGTGAAGGGCCCGTAACGCAGGGTGTCCGGGCCTTTCAGCACCTCCACGCCGTGGAAGCGGCCGGCGCTGGGGAAATAATAGGCCGCCGGCGCCGCGTAGGGCGCGGGGGCGATGGGAATGCCGTCTTCCATCACGGTGATGCGGTCACTGCGGTTGGTGCCGGTGCCGCGAATACCGATATTGGGCCGCAGGCCGTAGCCCTCTTCCTCTTGCACATAGACGCCGGGCACATCGCGCAGCATGCGGTGCACGTCGGTGTATTCCTTTTTCTCCAGGTCCTCGTTGGACAGCACATGGGCCGAGCCGGACAGGCTGAAGGTGTCCTCGTTGGAGCCGATGATGTCCACGGAGGGCAACCGGTTGGTGTCGGCGGCCAGGGTTTCGGCGAGCAACAGGGCGGAGGCACCGCCAAGGGCGCAGAGCGCCAGGGGGGCATTGCGTCGTTTCATCGTTATGGTTCCTGCGACGTGTATGTTTTGTAAGTCGCGGGGAACAATAATGAAAACAATTCTCATTAACAGCTAACTGAGTTTACCTATCTCCCTGTTTTTTTGTTCGTTTTCGGTAAGGCCGTAACCGCCGCCGCCCGGCGACGCCAGCAGCAGGCGGTCACCGGGGCGGGCGTGGCCGGTGAACTTGGGCGGCAGCGCCTCGCCGTTCAGGCGGTTCTCGCCGGCGGCGCCGGGGCCGCCCCCTTCCAGCCCCCAGGGCCGGTGGCGGCGCCGTTCGGTGAGCAGAGTGAAGCTGGCGGGGGCGAGAAATTCCAGCTCCCGCTCGATGCCGTCGCCGCCCCGGTGGGCGCCCTCGCCGCCGCTGCCCCGGCGCAGCGCGTAGCGGCGCACCCGCAGCGGGTAGTGCTCTTCCAGGCTTTCGATGGGCGTGTTCAGGGTGTTGGTCATGTGGCTGTGCACCGCCGCCAGGCCGTCGCCGTGGCGGTGGCCGCCCATGCCGCCGGCCATGGTTTCGTAGTAATCCCAGGGCCGCGCCCCGCCCTCGCCGCTCTCGCCCATGGCCAGGTTGTTCATGGTGCCCTGGCTGGCGGCGGGAATTTCCCCCGGCAAGGCCTGGGCCAGGGCCCCCAGGACCACGTCGACGATCCGCGAGCTGGTTTCCACGTTACCGGCGGCCACCGCGCCCGGGCGGCGCGCGTTGACCAGGCTGCCCGCCGGCGCCGACAGCGCGATCGGCCGGAACAGGCCGGCGCAGGACGGTGCGTCGTCCGGCAGCAGGCAGCGGAAACAGTAGTAGGCGGCGGCCGCCGCCACCGACAGCGGGCAGTTGATGTTGCCGCTGACCTGGTCGGCGGTGCCGGTGAAGTCCAGCTCGGCGCCGTCCCCCTGTACCCGCAGGGTGACCACCAGCGGGATGTCGAACCGCCCCTGGCCGTCGTCGTCCATCACGTCGCTGAAGCGGTACTCGCCGTCGGCCAGGTCCGCCAGGCGCTGGCGCATGCGCCGCTCGCCGTAGGTGTTGAGGGCGTCCAGGGACGCGCGCAGCGCCTCCAGGCCGCGCTCGCCGATCAGCGCCGCCAGCCGCCGGGCGCCCGCCTCGCAGGCGCTGGCCTGGGCGGCGAAATCGGCGAACCGGGGTACGTCCAGGGGCAGCGCGTCGCCCTCGCCGAGCCCCGCCAGCCGGCGGCTCAGCGGCAGCTGCCAATCGCCTTCGCGCTTGAGCCATTGCGGGGCGATCACCAGCCCCTCCTCGTCCAGGGTTTTCGACACCGGCATGGAGCCGGGGCTGTGCGCGCCGATATTGGCGTGGTGGGCCCGGGTCACGGTGAAGGCGGCCAGCCGCTCGCCGGCGAACACCGGCGCCACCACCGTCACGTCGGGCAAATGGGTGCCGCCCAGGTAGGGGTCGTTGACCACCAGCAGGTCGCCGGGGCGCCAGTCGCGGCCTTCCACCAGGTCCGCCATGGCGTAGGCCATGGAGCCCAGGTGCACGGGAATGTGCGCGGCCTGGGCGCAGAGGCCGCCGGCGGCGTCGAAGATGGCGCAGGAAAAATCCAGCCGGTCCTTGATGTTGGGCGACAGCGCGCTGGCGCGCAGCAAGGCGCCCATCTCGTCACAAATACCCGCCAGGCGGTTGGCGAAAATACTCAGCTGTACCGGGTCCATGACTCCCCCTGAAAATGCGGTTCACCGATCAGGATACAGGATACCGGCGCGGGAATTGCGTCCCCGCGCCGGCCTCAGTATTATTCAGGGTCCACGCGGCAGCCTCGGCTGCCGTTTTTTGTTTGTAAGCGTTCTTCATCGACCTACAGCGCCAAAGACCATGAGCGAGCAGTTTCTGATCCCCACTTACGCCCGTCAGCCGGTGAGCTTCGAGCGCGGCGAAGGGGTATGGCTATACGATGCCGACGGCAACCGTTTTATGGACGCCGTGTCCGGCGTCGCCGTGTGCAACCTGGGCCACGCCCACCCGGCGGTGACCCGCACCCTGGCGGATCAGGCCGCGCGACTGGTGCACACTTCCAACCTGTACCGGATACCGGCCCAGGAAAAACTGGCCGCGCGCCTGTGCGCGCTGAGCGGTATGGAGAAGGTGTTCTTCTCCAATTCCGGCGCCGAAGCCAACGAGGCGGCGATCAAGCTGGCGCGTCTGCACGGCCACCACCGGGGCAGCGATACGCCGCGCATTCTGGTGATGGAGAACAGCTTCCACGGCCGTACCCTGGCGACCTTGTCCGCCACCGGCAACCGCAAGGTGCAGAAAGGCTTCGAGCCGCTGGTGGAAGGCTTCCAGCACCTGCCCTACAACGACCTGGCGGCGGTGGAAGCCGCCGCGGCGGACGACCAGGCCGGCCACATCGCCGCCGTGCTGGTGGAGCCGGTGCAGGGCGAAGGCGGGGTCAACGTGCCCGACGACGGCTACCTGCGCGGCCTGCGTGAGTTGTGCGACCGCCACGGCTGGTTGTTAATGCTGGATGAAATCCAGACCGGCAACGGCCGCACCGGCAGCTATTTCGCGTGCCAGGGCGACGACGTACGGCCCGACGTGCTGACCACCGCCAAAGGCCTGGGCAACGGCTTCCCGATCGGCGCCTGTCTGGTAAGCGGCGCCGCCTCGGCGCTGTTCGGGCCGGGCAGCCACGGCAGCACCTTCGGCGGCAACCCGCTGGGCTGCGCCACCGCGCTGACCGTGGTGGAGACCCTCAGCGACCAGGTGATCCCGGCGGTCGACGCCAAGGGCGAGACCCTGCGCGCGGCGCTGCGCGACCGGCTGGCCGACGTGCCGCTGGTCACCGGCGTGCGCGGCCGCGGGCTGATGATCGGCGTGCAGCTCGACCGCGACTGCGGCGAACTGGTGGGCCGGGCCCGCGAGGCGGGCCTGCTGATCAACGTCACCGCCGGCTCGGTGGTGCGGCTGTTGCCGCCCCTGGTGATCAACGACGACGAACTCCGTTTCTTGGTGGACACCCTGGCCCAGGTGATCCGCGACTTTGCCCGTGATCAGGAGAACCCATGAGCAGCCCGCGTCACTTTCTCACTCTGATGGACCTTACGCCCAAGGAGCTGGGGTATCTGATACAGCGCGCCGTGGAGCTGAAAACCATGCTGCACACCGGGCAGTTCCACGAGCCCCTGCGCGGCAAGACCCTGGGCATGATTTTCGAGAAGTCCTCCACCCGTACCCGGGTGTCGTTCGAGGTGGCGATGACCCAGTTCGGCGGCGCCAGCGTGTTCCTGTCACCGCGCGACACCCAGCTGGGGCGCGGTGAACCGGTGGAGGATTCCGCCCGGGTGCTGTCGCGGATGGTGGACGCGGTGATGATCCGCACCTTCGACCACGACACCGTGGAGGCCTTCGCCGCCCACTCGCGGGTGCCGGTGATCAACGCCCTCACCGACCAGTTCCACCCCTGCCAGCTGCTCGCCGACATGCAGACCTACGTCGAGCACCGCGGCAGCATCGCCGGTAAAACGGTGACCTGGGTGGGCGACGGCAACAACATGTGCGCCAGCTACATCAACGCCGCCGAGCAGTTCGATTTCCAGCTGGTGGTGTGCTGCCCGGAGGGCTTCGAGCCGCCGGCGGACCTGGTGGACGCGTTCGCCCACCGGGTCACCCTGCAGCGCGACCCCGCCGAGGCGGTCAAAGGCGCCCATCTGGTGGTCACCGACGTGTGGGCCTCCATGGGCCAGGAAGACGAGCAGGCCGACCGCATCAAGCGCTTCTCCGAGTACCAGGTGAACCCGGCGCTGATGGACCGGGCCGACCCGGAGGCGCTGTTCATGCACTGCCTGCCCGCCCACCGGGGCGAGGAAGTCAGCCACGACATGCTCGACGACCCGCGCGCGGTGGTCTGGGATGAGGCGGAAAACCGGCTGCACGCGCAGAAGGCGCTGCTGGAGTTCCTGCTCACCGGGACGCATTAAGGGTTATTGGTCCTCGCGGCAGACCCGGTTGCGGCCGCCGGTTTTGGCGCGGTAGAGGGCACGGTCGGCGCGGCCCAGCAGCTGGTCCACGGTTTCCTGGCCCCGGTAGCTGGCCACCCCCGCCGACAGGCTCACCGCCGGCGGCCCGCGGCGGTCCTCGAAGCTGCGCGCCGCCCAGCTTTCACGCAGCCGCTCGGCCACCAGTTCGGCGCCGGCCAGGTCGCTCTGCGGCAGCACCAGAATGAATTCCTCGCCGCCCAAACGGGCCAGATAATCCCCTTCGCGCAGGTTGTCCAGGGTGTGCTCGGCGAACTGGCGCAGCACCCGGTCGCCCATGTCGTGGCCGTACTCGTCGTTGATGCGCTTGAAATGGTCCAAGTCCACGTAGCACACCGAGAACGGGTAAATCTGGTTGTCCGCCAGCGCCTTCTGGTGCTCCAGCACTTCCAGAATATGGCGCCGGTTGAACAGCCCGGTGAGATCATCGCGGATCGCCAGGTCACGGACCTGTTCCAGGGCGTCCGCCAGCGCCTGGTTCTTTACCGCCAGGCTGCGCCGCAGGCCGTTCACGCCGCTGCCGGTCACCGCGAAGCTCAGCGCCACCAGGGTAAAGATCAGCCACTGCAGCAGCTCCAGGCTCAGGCTCAGCCGCAGGCCACGCGTCGCCAGCGCCAGGGCCAGCATCAGCGCGTAGCCGACGCTGGCGAGCAGCGCCAGCGACAGCAGCGAGCGGGCGCCGAGCCGGAACGACACCAGCAGCAACAGCGGGAAGAACAGAATCATGGCGCTGATGCGCGCCTCGTTCATGGGAAGCGCGGCGATCAGAAAGGCGATCACCAGGCCCAGGGCCATCGGCACGGAGAGGCTGGATTCCCGCCATTCCAGGGTAGCGCCGGTTTCGATCAGCAGCAGATACACCACCGTGATCACCGCCAGCGCGCCGAGCAGCAGGCTCACGTAGAGCCCGCCGGCGTCCAGCGTGCCCCACAGCCACAGCGCCACCACCAGCAGCGCGTGAAACAGCGCCACCGCCGCCAGGGACCGACCGTGGCGAAGCAGCAGACGCCGCTCACTGACCGTCAGCCGGCGCGCCCGGCGCCAATAACGGCTGTTCACGGTGGACCCGCCGTGATGATCCGATCGCGGCCGGCGGCCTTGGCCTGATAAAGAAGACGGTCGGCGCGCACCAGCACCTCGTCCGGGCTTTCGCCGTGCCCGACCACGGTGAGCCCCACCGAGGCGGTCACTTCCAGCGCCGGCGCGGCCATGAAACGCTGGGCTCGCAACGCGCTCATCAGGCGCTCCACGCTGGTGAGCGCCTGCTCCATGTCCATCACCGGCAGCATGATCAGAAACTCCTCGCCGCCCAGCCGCGCGGCCATGTCCTTGTCGCCCAGGTAGCGGCGGGTGAGCTCGGCGAACCGCACCAGCACCTGGTCACCGAACAGATGCCCGTGGCGGTCGTTGATGCGCTTGAAGTGGTCCAGGTCGACGAACCCCACCGCCAGCAGAAACGCCCCGCGGCGGGCCTGGCCGCAGGCCTTGGCGAGCAGCTCCATGGCGTGGCGGCGGCTGTACAGGCCGGTGAGCTCGTCCTTCACCGCCAGGTCCTGGATCCGCTCGAGCAGCTCGGCGAGCTGGCCGTTACGCTCGCGCAGCCGCAAACGAATGGTGGTGATCTCGCTGGCCAGCAGCACCATGGCCAGGGTGACCAGGGAAAACAACAGCCACTGGCCCGCCTCCAGCAACGGCTGCGCCAGGTCGCCACGGGCGTTCAGGTAGAGCAATACCAGGGCGTAGCCGGCCACCGCCAGGGCGGCGGCCCGCGCCACCTGCCGGCGGCGCACGCGGAACACGCCCTGGTGCAGGATGGCGAAGAAGAACGCCATCACCGCCAGGCGGCCCTGATCCAGGTAGAGCGCGGACGCCAGTAGAGTGAGGATGCACCAGATCATCACCGGCTCGGTCATCGCCGGGTTGTTCAGCCGCCGGTTCAGGCCGGTGCGGGCGAACAGCAGCAGGCCCAGGTGGCCGGCCCAGATGGTGCCGAACAGGGCGTAAAAGACCGTGGCGCCGCCCCGGAAGAACCCCCATTGCAGGATCAGCCAGCACACCAGGGTGTGCGCGGCGCCGCCCATCAGCAACGAAAACGCCAGGCGGCGCAAACGCAACGCCTGGCGTCGATCGGTGACTGTGGCAAGCCGTCCGTGCATGCGATCCTTCCCCAAGGTCGTCTTCTTATGGCACGGGGATGATAATCAAAACTGTGCACTGAATCACACTTTCGGTCGGGCTTTCACTGCCGGTTGTCCGAACACACCCGCTGCATGGCTTCACGCCAGCCCCGGTAGCGGCGCTCCCGCTCGCCCTCTTCCAGCGACGGTTCGAAGGCCCGGTCCGGCTGCCAGTGCTCGGCGATTTCATCCAGATCGCGGAACAGACCGCAGCCCAGCCCGGCCAGGTAGGCCGCGCCCAGGGCGGTGGTCTCGGTGACCCGGGGCCGGTCCACCCGCACCCCCAGCACATCGGCCAGGGTCTGGCCCAGCCAGTTGTTGACCACCATGCCGCCGTCCACCCGCAGCGTGGTGGGCCGCTGGGCGCAATCGGCGGCCATCGCCTCGAGCAAGTCGCGGGACTGGTAGCACACCGCCTCCAGACCGGCGGTGACCACCTCGGCGATGCCGGTGTCGCGGGTCAGCCCGAGCAGCGCGCCGCGCGCGTGCGGGTCCCACCAGGGCGCGCCCAGGCCGGTGAAGGCCGGCACCAGATAGACGCCGCCGGCGGAGCCGACACGGCGGGCCAGGGCCTCGGTTTCGCTGGCGTGGGTAATCAGGTTGAGGCCGTCGCGCAGCCACTGGATCGCCGCGCCGGCGACGAAGATCGAGCCCTCCAGCGCGTAGGTGGTCTCGCCGTTCAGCCGGTAGGCCACGGTGGTCAGCAAACGGTTGTCGGAGTGCACCGCCGCGCCGGTGTTCATCACCATGAAACAGCCGGTGCCGTAGGTGCTTTTCACCATGCCCGGCTGGAAGCAGGCCTGGCCCACCAGCGCCGCCTGCTGATCGCCGGCGATGCCGGTCACCGGCACCGCCGCGCCCAGCACCCGGGGGTCGGTGCGGCCGAATTCGCCGGCGCTGTCGCGGACCTCCGGCAGCAGCGACGCGGGAATGTCGAACAGCCGCAGCAGGTCCTCGTCCCAGTGCTGGCCGTGGATATTGAACAGCAGGGTGCGCGACGCGTTGGTGGCGTCGGTGGCGTGCACCCGGCCGTCGGTGAGCTTCCACAGCAGCCAGCAGTCGATGGTGCCGAAGGCCAGCTCGCCGGCCTCGGCCCGGCGGCGGGCGCCGTCCACGTGCTCCAGCAGCCAGGCCAGCTTGGTGGCCGAGAAATACGGGTCCAGCAACAGGCCGCTGCGCTCGCGCACCAGGTCCTCGTGGCCTTCCTGCTTGAGGCGCTGGCAGTAATCCGCGGTGCGCCGGTCCTGCCAGACGATCGCCCGCGCCACCGGTTCGCCGGTGGCCCGGTCCCAGAGCACCGTGGTCTCGCGCTGGTTGGTGATGCCGATGGCGGCGAGCTGGTCCGCTTCCACCTGGGCGTTGCGCAGCGCCTGCCGGCACAGCGCCAGGCAGTCGTTCCAGATCTCCTGCGCATCGTGCTCGACCCAGCCGTCGCGGGGGAAATGCTGGCGGAATTCCTTCTGCGCCTGCCCCACCGCGACCCCGTCCCGGTCAAAGACGATGGCCCGGGAGCTGGTCGTGCCCTGGTCGATTGCGAGAATGAAAGCGGACATACACACCCCGAAAATAGAAATAGAGTTAACAGTGAACAGTTAATAGTGAACAGCGAAACCCGGCGGACGCCCGGGCCTATCTGAGAGGTGTGTTCGCTATTAACTATTCACTATTAACTCTTCACTGTCTTTTGTCGTCCAAGCACGTGCTGGCGGCGTTGTTCTCGGGGCAGGATAACCCGGAAGCGGGCGCCGCCCCAGTCGCTCTCCGCCACGGCCACGTCGCCGCCGTGCCAGTCGACGATGCGCTTGACGATGGACAGCCCCAGGCCGTAGCCGCCGCTGGCGCGGTGGCGGCTTTTGTCGAGCCGGGCGAACGGCTTGAAGACCCGTTCGCGCTGGTGCTCGGCGATGCCGGCGCCGTCATCGTCCACGTCCAGAATCAGGTTGCCGTCCTGTTCGGTCACCGTCATCCGCACCCGGGTTTTCGCGTACCGCAGGGCATTGGTGACAAGATTCTGCAGAATCCGGTGCAGGTAGCGCGGGTCCCCTTCCACGGTCAGGTCCCGGGAGCCGCGCGCGTCGATCAGGATGTCGCCGCGGATGTCCTCCAACTCACCGATCAGCTGGTCGCACACTTCCAGCAGGAACACCGGCTGGAACTCGATGTTGGGGGTGCCCTCCTCCAGCCGCGCATAGGTGAGGATCTCATCGATCAACTCATCCAGCTGCTCGATGTCCCGGTCCAGGGCGTTGAGCTTTTCGCGGCGCTCGTCGGCGGATTCGCAGTCCGCCAGCATCTCCAGGCCGAAGCGCAGCCGCGCCACCGGGGTGCGCAGTTCGTGGGACACCGCCCGGGTCATCTCCCGCTGCGCCTCGATAAGACGGCGGATGTGCGCGGTCATGCCGTTGAAGGTGGCCGCCACCTGGCCGATCGGGTCGTTGCCGGGGATATCCGCGTAGGCGCCCAGGTCACCGCTGCCCAGCCGCTTCACCGCCCGGTCCAGGCGCCGCAGGCGGGTCTGCAGCGGGCGCACCTGCAGGTAGGTGGACAGTGCCACCAGCAGCAGCGCCACCACGCCGGCGATCACCAGCAACTCCCAGGGGAACTGATCGAACAGATGCAGCGGCCCCATCACCAGAATGCGTTCGCCGCCGGGCACCGGCACCAGCACCCGCACGCCGGCGTCGCGCCGGGTGCTGTCGGTGAGGGTGAACACCACCTCGTCGCGCTCCAGGCGCCGCTGCTGCTCCACGTCCAGGTCCAGCTCGGTGCGCGGCAGCAGCGTCAGGGGGTAACCGAAGTGCTGGTTGAGATCGGCCAGGGCCTGGTCCTGCCGGTTGGCCGGACGGGCGCGCAGATAGTCGAGCACCAGCATGGCGGTGGCGCGGGCCTGCTGTTCGGAGAGACGGCTCATCACGGCGCGGATATAGAGCGGGTCATCGGGGACCGCGAACAGCACCTCCACCCGCTCGCTGTCCGGGTTGCCGCGCAACACCACCCGGCCTTCCTGAAGATGCAGGCCGTCGCGGTAGGACAGCCCCAGCTCGCCGGCGTCGCGCAGGGTTACCGGCGCGCCGAACATGCGGCTCAGCGAACGCGACCAGGCCTGGCGTTCGTCGTCGCCGGCGCGTTCCCGGTAGCCTTCCGCCATTAAATAGAAGGTGCCGCGGGCCATGCGCTCGCGGTACAGCTGGGAACGATAGTCGTTGACCAGCTCCACGCCGGCATAGGTGAGCGCGCCGATGATCAGCAGTGCCACCAGGATGCCGCCGTAGATTCGGACGAAGATACTGTTCAAATCACACCTGCTGGCGCGGGCGGGCGAAGGCGCCCGCCCCCGTCATCCGCTGCTCATTTCCTTAACGAACAGATAGCCCTTGGAGCGTACCGTCTTGATTCGCTTCGGGTTTTCCGGATCGTCGCCGACCTTGGGCCGGATGCGGGAAATGCGCACGTCGATGGAGCGGTCCTGGCCGTCGTACTGGATACCGCGCAGTTTCTCGAAGATGGTCTCGCGGGACAGCACCGTGCCGGCGTTGGAGGCCAGCAGCCAGAGCAGGTCGTATTCGGCGCTGGTCAGGTCCACCGACTTGCCGCGCAGGCTCACTTCCCGGGCGGAGTTGTCGATCACCAGGGCGCCGAATTCCAGCCGCGACGGCGAGCTGTCGCGCTCGCTGTCGGTTTCCACCCGCCGCAGCAGGGCGCGGATGCGGGCCAGCAGAACGCGCGGTTTGACCGGCTTGGCGACATAGTCGTCGGCGCCCATTTCCAGCCCCAGGACCTGATCCATGTCGTCGGTGCGTGCGGTCAACATGAGGATCGGGTTCTTGAAGGTGGCGCGCACCTCCCGGCAGACGGTCAGACCGTCGGCGCCCGGAAGCATCAGATCAAGAACCACCAGGTCCGGTTGCTCGGAACGGATGCGGCGGATGGCTTCCTCGCCGTCGCTCACCACGCTGACGTCGAGGCCGTTGGATTGAAGGTATTCGCAAGTGAGATCGGCGAGACGCTCATCGTCTTCCACGATCATGATGGTCGGCGGGTTATCCTGCACGCTTGTCATTCCCGTCGTTATCCTTATCGATTCGTTGTTGTTGCGGCGCAGCCGCCAATTCTGTTTATACGCATACCCGTGCGGTTGAGCAACCGGAATGAGCCGGCGGGGGCGACACAATATATAGTGGTCGTTCCCCCTCTCTCAAGCACCCCGGTTTTTCGCCCACACCGCTGCACAGCCCGCGCACAGTTTATCCACAGGATTTCCCCAACCGGAATGCTTGCAAAAGCCGGAACCCATCTATAACTTGTACTGTTATCGGTCACCGACCCCAACATATTGGGTTTTGTAAAAGTTTTCCGGTTCAGCAGGCCAACGTCTTTCCGCCCCCCGGAAAATGCCGCCGGATCAGCCGCTTACGAGTTCCGGCCCGAATTATGCAGTCCTGAAGTCGCCGACAGTCCGGCCCCCGGCGCGCGCCGCGAACACAACATATGGTGTTTTCGACGCGCCAGCCCACCATTGGCGCCGGACCGGCGGTTTCCGACCCAGGGTCACAACGGTTTTTACAATCAGAATAGCCAGCACAGAGACAACGGAGAGGGCATCATGCACACGGATATGAATCGCGATCAGTCCCACGCGGGCGCGCCCGGCGGCGAAGTCAGCGCCGAACAGGACGTCACCGCCACCGCCCCCGGCCAGCTGCGCGTCATCAAGCGCAACGGCAAGGTGGTTTCCTACGATGACGACAAGATCACCGTGGCCATCACCAAGGCGTTCCTGGCCGTGGAAGGCGGCACCGCGGCGGCCAGCTCGCGCATCCACGACACCGTGGACCGCCTCACCGAGCAGGTCAGCGCCACCTTCAAGCGCCGCATGCCCTCCGGCGGCACCATCCATATCGAGGAAATCCAGGACCAGGTGGAACTGGCCCTGATGCGTAACGGCGAGCACAAGGTGGCCCGCGATTACGTGCTGTACCGCGACCAGCAGGCGCGCAAACGCGCCGAACGCGCCCGCGACCTGCCCGAGCCCAAGCACAAGGTCGACATGACCGTGACCATGGAAGACGGCAGCCGCGCGCCGCTCGACATGGCCCGCCTGGAATACCTGATCCACGAGGCCTGCAGCGGTCTCGAAGAGGTCTACCCGGACAAGATCATCGCCGAAACCGTCAAGAACCTGTACGACGGCGTGTCCATCAAGGACGTCAACACCTCCATGGTGATGACCGCGCGCACCATGATCGAGATGGAGCCCAACTACTCCCAGGTCACCGCCCGGCTGCTGATGGACAAAATCCGCGCCGAGGCCCTGCAGTACCTGGGCGTGGGCGAGCGCGCCAGCCAGCAGGAAATGGAAGACCTCTACGCCAAGGCGCTGAGCGCCTACATCGAGAAAGGCATCGAGTACGAGCTGCTGAGCCCGGAGCTGGCCGAGTTCGACCTGAACAAGCTGGGCGCGGCCATCGACGGCAAGCGCGACCTGCAGTTCTCCTACCTGGGCCTGCAGACCCTCTACGACCGCTACTTCATCCACCACAACGAGACCCGCATCGAGCTGCCGCAGTGCTTCTTCATGCGCGTGGCGATGGGCCTGGCGGTGCGCGAGGACAACCGCGAAGAGCGCGCCATCGAGTTCTACAACCTGCTCTCCAGCTTCGACTACATGAGCTCCACGCCGACCCTGTTCAACGCCGGCACCCTGCGTCCGCAGCTGTCCAGCTGCTACCTGACCACGGTGCCCGATGACCTGTCCGGCATTTACAGCGCCATCCACGACAACGCCATGCTGAGCAAATTCGCCGGCGGCCTGGGCAACGACTGGACCCCGGTGCGCGCGCTGGGCGCCTACATCAAGGGCACCAACGGCAAATCCCAGGGCGTGGTGCCGTTCCTGAAAGTGGTCAACGACACCGCCGTGGCGGTGAACCAGGGCGGCAAGCGCAAGGGCGCGGTCTGTGCCTACCTGGAAACCTGGCACATGGACATCGAAGAGTTCATCGAGCTGCGCAAGAACACCGGCGACGACCGCCGCCGCACCCACGACATGAACTCCGCCAACTGGATCCCCGACCTGTTCATGAAGCGGGTGATCAACGAGCAGGACTGGACCCTGTTCAGCCCCAACGACGTGCCCGACCTGCACGATCTGTACGGCGAAGCCTTCGAGAAGCGCTACGAAGAATACGAAGCGATGACCCGCGACGGCCGCATGAAGCTGTACAAGCGCCTGCCGGCGGTGAATCTGTGGAGAAAAATGCTCTCCATGCTGTTCGAAACAGGCCACCCCTGGTTCACCTTCAAGGATCCGTGCAACCTGCGCAGCCCGCAGCAGCACGTGGGCGTGGTGCACTCGTCCAACCTGTGCACCGAGATCACCCTGAACACCAACCAGGAAGAGATCGCGGTGTGCAACCTGGGCTCCGTGAACCTGGCCCAGCACATCGTCGACGGCGCTCTTGACCGCGACAAGCTGGCGAGCACCGTGAAAACCGCCGTGCGCATGCTCGATAACGTAATCGACATCAACTACTACAGCGTGCCCCAGGCGGAGCGCTCCAACATGAAGCACCGCCCGGTGGGCCTGGGCATCATGGGCTTCCAGGACGCGCTCTATAAGCAGGGCTTCAGCTACGCTTCCCAGGAAGCGGTGGCCTTCGCCGACCAGTCCATGGAAGCGGTCAGCTACTACGCCATCCAGGCCTCCGCGGACCTGGCCGAAGAGCGCGGCGCTTACCAGAGCTTCGACGGCTCCCTGTGGAGCCAGGGCGTGCTGCCGATCGATTCCATCGACATCCTGGTCAAGCAGCGCGGCGAGGACTACTGCAAGGTGGACCGCAGCCAGACCCTGGACTGGGACAGCGTGCGCGAACGGGCCCGCAAGGGCATGCGTAACTCCAACGTGATGGCGATCGCGCCGACGGCCACCATCGCCAACATCACCGGCGTGTCGCAGTCCATCGAGCCCACGTATCAGAACCTGTACGTGAAATCGAACCTGTCCGGCGAGTTCACCGTGGTCAACCCGTTCCTGGTCAACGCCCTCAAGGAGCGCGGCCTGTGGGACAACGTCATGGTCAACGATCTCAAGTACTACGACGGCTCCGTGCTGCCCATCGAGCGGGTGCCGGACGATCTCAAGGAAGAGTTCCGCACCGCCTTCGAGATCGAGCCGCGCTGGCTGGTGGAAGCGGCCAGCCGCCGTCAGAAGTGGATCGACCAGGCCCAGTCGCTGAACCTCTACATCGCCGAGGCCAACGGCAAGAAGCTGGACGTGACCTACAAGATGGCCTGGCTGCTGGGTCTCAAGACCACCTATTACCTGCGTGCCATCGGCGCTACCCAGACCGAGAAGTCCACGGTCAACGACAACAAGCTCAACCGGGTCTCTTCCGGTGGCGGTGACGCGGCACCCGCCTCCGCCGCGGCCCCGTCCGAGGCCGATTTCAGCCAGCCCGCGGACGTCCCGCAGGCCTGCTCCCTGGACGACCCGGATTGCGAGGCGTGCCAGTAAGCACGCGGAACGGAATGCAACATCGGTGGCGCCCCGGCGCCACCCCGACAGAATTGGAGAAAGATCATGCTGAGCTGGGACGAATTTCATGCGCCAGAAACGCCCAACCACAAGCAGCCCGGCGGGCGGACAGCGCCGCCGCAATCTCAACCGGTATCTGAGGAAGCGGCACCTGCACCTCAAGCACCGGCAGCGGGAAGTGGAACGGATGCGGGAAATGAAACCGGACACCCCGGACACGAAGAACTGCGAGGCGAATCCTCACGGGAGCGAGCGCTGAGCGACGCGGTACTGCGCGCCCAGCAGGCGGTGGCCGAAATGGACACCGCCGAAGGCATCGCCGAGCTGGAAGGCGCCGCCGGCCGGGTCGAGGTGGACGACAAGCGCATGATCAACTGCCGCGCCGACCTCAACCAGCTGGTGCCCTTCAAGTACGACTGGGCCTGGCAAAAATACCTGGACGGCTGCGCCAACCACTGGATGCCCCAGGAAATCAACATGAACGCCGACCTGGCGCTGTGGAAGAAGGAAGGCGGCCTCACCGAGGACGAGCGCCGCATCGTCAAGCGCAACCTGGGCTTCTTCTCCACCGCGGATTCCCTGGTGGCGAACAACCTGGTGCTGGCCATCTACCGGCTGATCACCAACCCGGAGTGCCGCCAGTACATCCTGCGCCAGTCCTTCGAGGAAGCGATCCACACCCACGCCTACCAGTACTGCATCGAGTCACTGGGCATGGACGAAGGCGAGATCTTCAACATGTACCGGGAAATCCCCTCGGTGGCCAAGAAGGCGCAGTGGGGCGTCGACTACACCCGTGAGATCTCCGACCCGCAGTTCACCACCGGCACCCCGGAGACCGACAAGGCGCTGCTCAAGAACCTGATCGCGTTCTACTGCGTGCTGGAAGGCATCTTCTTCTACTGCGGCTTCACCCAGATCCTGTCCATGGGCCGCCGCAACAAGATGACCGGCGTCGCCGAGCAGTTCCAGTACATCCTGCGCGACGAATCCATGCACGTGAACTTCGGCGTCGACGTGATCAACCAGATCAAACTGGAAAACCCGCACCTGTGGGACCAGGAGATGCGCGATCAGGCCACGCTGATGATCCTGGAAGGCACCGAGCTGGAAATCCAGTACGCCCGCGACACCATGCCGCGCGGCGTGCTCGGCATGAACGCGGCGATGATGGAAGAGTACCTGCAGTTCATCGCCAACCGCCGCCTCACCCAGCTGGGCCTGCCCGAGCAGTTCAAGGGCGTCACCAACCCGTTCCCCTGGATGAGCGAGATCATGGACCTGCGCAAGGAGAAGAACTTCTTCGAAACCCGGGTCACCGAGTATCAGGTCGGCGGTGCGCTGAGCTGGGATTAAAGCGTCTTGTAGGAGCGAGCCTGCTCGCGAAAGGCAAGCGGAGCTTGCCGGCGGGATACCAGAGGCCTCTGGAATCCTGCCGGCCGACAAGGCGGCCTTTCGCGGGCGGGGCCCGCTCCCACAAGCGCCGCCCGATTGTCTCCTCCGCCACCCTTTGGCACCATTAGGGCACCCAAGCTGGAGGCGTCCATGAGCGACCACGAAGACTACGACGACTACAAGCAGGAAGCCCAGGAGCTCCTCAGCACCATTGAGCAGGTGGAGGAAACCCTCTCGGTGATGACCACGGTGGTCAGCCAGCTCAAGGAGCAGGTCGCCACCCATATCGACGACGGCGACGACACCGTGGAAATGAGCGCCGAGGAATTCCTCGAGCAGTGCGAGAACGCCGAAGGCACCTGGCACTGACGCCGCATCGACTCTCCCAATCCCAAGCATCAGCATTGACCATACCCCCCTGCCCCGCCTGCGCGTTATAGTGTCGGGCACGATGATGGCGCGTTCCCGGCGCCGGAAGGAGAAGGTTGAATGAAAGCTTCGGATTTGTTCGTTCGCGCCCTGGAAGCCGAGGGCGTGGAATACGTCTTCGCCATCCCCGGCGAGGAAAACCTGGATCTGCTGGAAGCCCTGCGCGGCTCCCGCTCGATCAAGCTGGTGGTGACCCGCCACGAGCAGGGTGCCGGCTTCATGGCCGCCACCTACGGCCGCCTCACCGGCAAGGCCGGCGTCTGCCTGTCGACCCTGGGCCCCGGCGCCACCAACCTGGTGACCGCCGCCGCCTACGCCCAGCTGGGCGCCATGCCGATCGTGATGATCACCGGCCAGAAGCCGATCAAATCCAGCAAGCAGGGCCAGTTCCAGATCATCGACGTGGTCGATATGATGCGCCCGCTCACCAAGTTCACCAAGACCGTGGTCAGCGGCGACACCATTCCGGCGCGCATCCGCGAGGCGTTCCGCCTGGCCCAGGAAGAGCGCCCCGGCGCCACCCACCTGGAGCTGCCCGAGGACATCGCCCGCGAGCACTCCTCCATGCCGGTGCTCGAGCCCAGCCTGACGCGCCGGCCGATCGCCGAGGACAAGGCCATCTGCCGCGGCGTGGAAGCGATCCGGAACGCCCGCAAGCCGCTGATCGTGGTGGGCGCCGGCGCCAACCGCAAACTGACCAGCAAGATGCTGCGCCAGTTCATCGAGAAGCTCGGCATTCCGGCGATCACCACGCAGATGGGCAAGGGCGTGGTGGACGAAACCGGCCCCCACTTCCTGGGCAACACGGCGCTCTCCGACGGTGATTTCGTGCACCGCGCCATCGGCGCCGCCGACCTGATCATCAACGTCGGCCACGACGTGGTGGAAAAGCCGCCCTTCTTCATGCAGCCCGGCGGCGCCACCGTGGTGCATGTGAACTTCAACTCCGCCCAGGTGGACCCGGTCTACTTCCCGCAGATCGAGCTGGTGGGCGACATCGCCAACAGCCTTTGGCAGCTCAAGGAGCGCCTGGAACCCCAGGAGCACTGGAGCTTCGCCGACTTCCACCGGGTCCGCGACGCGCTGCAGGCGCACATCGCCGAGGGCGAGCGCGACGACCGCTTCCCGATTCTGCCGCCGCGCCTGGTGCGCGAGATCCGCAAGGTGATGCCTGACGACGGCACCATCGCGCTGGATAACGGCATGTACAAGATCTGGTTCGCGCGCAATTACCCGGCCACGCACCCCAACACGGTGCTGCTGGACAACGCCCTGGCCAGCATGGGCGCCGGCCTGCCGTCGGCCATGGCCGCCAAGATGGTGCACCCGGACCGCCGCGTGATGGCGGTGTGCGGCGACGGCGGCTTTATGATGAACTCCCAGGAGCTGGAAACCGCCGTGCGCCTGCGCCTGGACCTGGTGGTGCTGATCCTGCGGGATGACGGCTACGGCATGATCAAGTGGAAGCAGAAGCAAATGGACTTCCACGACTTCGGCCTGGACTTCCAGAACCCGGATTTCGTCGCCTACGCCAAAGCCTACGGCGCCCAGGGCCACCGCGTGGAATCCACCGAGGGCCTCGGCCCGCTGGTGGAGGAGTGCTTCGCCGCCGGCGGCGTGCACGTGATCGATCTGCCGGTGGACTACAGCGACAACGATCGTGTTCTGAACCAGGAAATTCGCGAGCTCAGCCGCAAGGTCTGACACCGCCGAACGTCTTCCCGACGAGCGGTACGCCGCTCGTCGGAAAGCACTCCCGGTGCGCCCGGCGGCGGTGCTAATCTGCCGCTCCCCACCCAATCCGCGCAGGGAGCGCCCGCATGGCAACCATCTCTTTATCCAACCTTCTACCCTCGGTGCTGAGCGCCGTCCTCTCCACCGGCACGGCGGCCACGCCGGCCACCGATCCCGCCGTCACCAGCGGCGACTGGTATCGCCCGGCGGTGGACGTGAACGCCCAGGTCCAGCTTCAAGGCACCCCCAACATCAGCTACGACGTGGAACTCTACGTCCTTGATCTGTTCGACACCGACAGCGCCGTGATCGACGCCTTGCACGCCGACGGACGCAAAATGATCTGCTACTTCTCGGCGGGCACCTTCGAGAACTGGCGCGACGACGCCGGCCGCTTCACCGCCGCCGACAAGGGCCGCCGCCTGGGCAACTGGCCCGGTGAGCGCTGGCTGGACATCCGCTCGCAAAATGTCCGCGCGATCATGGCCGATCGCCTGGACCTGGCCGTGCAGCGGGGGTGCGACGGCGTCGACCCGGATAACGTGGACGGCTACTCCAACCGCACCGGCCTGCCGCTCACCTACCAGGATCAGATCGACTACAATACCTGGCTGGCGGCGCAGGCCCACCAGCGCGGCCTGGCGATCTCGCTGAAGAACGATCTCGGCCAGATCGACGACCTGGTGGCGCACTTCGATTTCGCCATTAACGAATCCTGCCATGAGTGGGACGAGTGCGAACTGCTGATGCCCTTTATCGAGGCCGGCAAGCCGGTGGTGCACATCAATTACCTGTACGCCGACGATCCGATCGGCCGCGCCGAGCTGTGCCTGTACACCCGCGGCCTGGGCTTCAACACCCTGACCCTGCCGCAACTGCTCGACGGCAGCTTCCGCTACAGCTGTAACCCGTAGACATAAAACCGACCCGCACCGGTAACATCGCTTTCATCGCCCCTTGCTTAGCTGGGGAGTGTCGGCCGAGGCCGCCTCCCTATCACTGCTAACAAAAGGTCGGACGATGGACACCAGCGCCCTGCGAAAACTCACCACCGCCTGTCTGGCGGCCCTTGCCCTTTCCGCCTGCGGCGGCGACGACGACAACGACCCGGCACCGGCGCCGCCGGCGGAAGCCGGCTTCCAGCTGCAACTGCTGCACTTCGCGGACATGGACGGCGCCACCGGCGCGCTGCAGAACGTGGAGCCGTTCTCCGCGGTGCTGGACGCTCTGCGCGCGGAATACCCGGACAACACCCTGGTGCTCAGCTCCGGCGACAACTTTATTCCCGGCCCGCGCTACTTCGCCGCCGCCGACCCGGCCATGGACGCCGTGCCCGGCGTCGCCGTGGCCGGTAACGGCCGCGCCGACATCGCCATGCTCAACGCCATGGGCCTGCAGGGCGCCGCCGTAGGCAACCACGACCTGGACGGCGGCACCGTCGAGTTCGCCGGCATCCTGGCCGCCGAGGGCAACTACCCCGGCGCCCGCTTCCCCTACCTGAGCGCCAACCTGGACTTCACCACCGACGCCAGCCTGGCCGGCCTGGTGCAAAGCGACGGCCAGAGCCTGGCGGCCATGCCCAACGGCCTGGCCGGCTACGGCACCGTGGAAGTGGGCGGCGAAACCCTGGGCGTGATCGGCGCCTCCACGCCGTCGCTGGGCAACATCACCAGCACCGGCGACATCACCATCAACCCGTCCAGCGGCGGCAACCAGGCGCTGGCCGACGTGCTGCAGCCGAAAATCGATGAGTTGCGCGACCAGGGCGTCGACAAGATCATCATGCTCGCCCACATGCAGACGCTCAGCGTGGAGAAAGAGCTGGCCACCCTGCTGGAAGGCGTCGACATCATCGTCGCCGGCGGCTCCAACACCCTGCTCGCCGACGACAACGACCGCCTGCGCGACGGCGACAGCGCCGCCGACGACTACCCGCTCACCTTCACCTCCGCCGCCGACGAACCGGTGCTGGTGGTCAACACCGACGGCGACTACAAATACCTGGGCCGCCTGGTGGTGCGCTTCGACGACGACGGCGTCCTGCTCACCGACAGCCTGGACGACACCGTCAACGGCGCCTACGTCACCGACGAGACCATGGCCGAGAACCTGGAAGGCACCCCCAACAGCGACGTCACCACCATCGTCACCGCCCTGGAAGACGTGCTCGCCGCCCGCGACGGCAACATCCTCGGCCGCACCGCCGTTTACCTGGACGGCCGCCGCAACCAGGTGCGCACCCAGGAGACCAACCTGGGCAACCTGACCGCCGACGCCAACCTGTGGCTGTCCCGCCAGTACGACCCCAGCGTGCAGGTGTCGATCAAGAACGGCGGCGGCATCCGTGATGACATCGGCTACTTCGTGATCCCGCCGGGCTCCACCTCCGAGGACGACCTGGAATTCTTCCCGCCGGCGGCCAACGAAAGCGCCGGCAAAGCGGAAGGCGACATCTCCCAGTTCGACCTGGAAGGCTCGCTGCGCTTCAACAACACCCTCACCGTGGGCGACGTCACCGCCGCCGAACTCCACCAGCTGCTCGAGCACGCGGTGGCCAAGGTCGAGGGCGTAGCCGGCCAGTTCCCGCAGGTGGCGGGCCTGCGCTTCAGCTTCGACCCCACCCGCCAGGGTCTGCGCAGCACCGCCAACGGCGACGACGTCGACCAGGCCGGCGAGCGGGTGCGCAGCCTGGCGCTGGTGGATGACAACGGCGCGGTGCTCGACACCCTGGTGCAAAACGGCGCCGTGGTCGGCGACGCCAACCGGGTGATCCGCCTGGTGACCCTGGGCTTCCTGGCCACCGAAGGCGGCAGCGGTCTGGGCGGCGACGGCTACCCGTTCGACTTCCCGCTGGAGAACCGCATCGACCTGGACGCCGAGGCGATCCCCGGCGGCGGCAGCAACCTGGCCACCTTCGCCGACCCGGGCAGCGAACAGGACGCCCTGGCGGAGTACCTGCTCGACCAGTTCGGCGAAAGCACGCCCTTCAACCAGGCGGAAACCGACGCCGACCAGGACCTGCGCATTCAGAACCTGAGCCGCCGCACCGACACCGTCCTGCCCTGACCCCATCCCACCCCGGGGCGCCTTTAACGGCGCCCCGTCTCCTTTCCGCTCCGTGCATGTATTACAGTACCCCCGTGAACAACAGGCAGGGGGGAACCACAGCATGACCGGAGCATTAACCCAGGTAGTGGTCCTGCTCGCCATGGCGGTGCTGGCCGTGGTGGTGTTCCGGCGCCTGCACCTGCCACCGATTCTCGCCTACCTGAGCGCCGGCATTCTCGCTGGCCCCGGCGGCCTGGGCTGGGTCGGCGACACCGAGGGCATGCTGCACCTGGCGGAGTTCGGCATCGTCTTTTTGCTGTTTTCCCTGGGCCTGGAATTCTCGATTCCCAAAGTGCTGGCGCTGCGCCGGGTGGTGTTCGGCGCCGGCCCGCTGCAGGTGCTGCTCACCGGGCTGCCGGTGGCGGCGTTGATGTGGCTGCTGGGTTTCACGCCGGCGGTGGCGCTGATCGCCGGCGGCTCTTTCGCGCTCTCCTCCACCGCCATCGTGATCCGCGATCTGATCACCCGCGGCGCGGTCAACACCGGCTACGGCCGCGCCACCACCGGGGTGCTGCTGTTCCAGGATCTGGCGGCGGTGATCATGCTGGTGCTGCTGCCGGTGCTCGCCAACCCGGAAAGCGGCCACCCCGGCATCGCCGCGGCGGTCACCCTGGGCAAGGCGCTGGCGCTGTTCATCGGCATCTACGTGATCGGCAAGTGGATACTGCCGCGCGCCCTGGAGGAAACCGGCCGGGCGCGCTCCGACGAAGTGTTCGTGATGACCGCCCTGCTGCTCGCCCTGCTGGCCGCCTGGGTCACCCATGCGCTGGGCCTGTCCATGGCGCTGGGCGCGTTTCTGGCCGGCATGATGCTGGGCGAAAGCCACTTCCGCCATCAGATCGAGGCGGACATCCGGCCGTTCCGGGATCTGCTGCTGGGTTTGTTTTTCATGGGCGTGGGCATGCTGGTGTCGCCGGCGCTGTTCGCCACCCACTGGCACTGGATCCTGCTCGGCGCGGCGGTGCTGATGCTGTTCAAGCTGGCGCTGATCAGCCTGCTGTTGCGCTGGCTGGGCGAGCGCACCGAAACCGCCCTGCGTAGCGGCATCCTGCTGGCCCAGGGCGGCGAATTCGGCTTCGTGCTGGTGGCCCTGGCGGTGAGCCACGGGCTGATGGACAACGAACAGGCCGGCGTGCTGGTGTCGATCACCGTACTCACCATGGCCGTGACCCCGGCGCTGCTGGACAACAGCGGCGCGCTCACCCGCCGGTTACTGCGCCAGTGGGAACAGGAGCCGGACACCCCGGCGGTGGACGAGGCCACCACCGGCCATGTGCTGCTGTGCGGCTACGGCCGCGTGGGGCAGAACCTGATGCGCTACCTGACCCGCTTCCACCACCAGGCGGTGGCCATCGACACCGATCTGGTGCGCATCCAGGAAGCCAGCCAGGCCGGTGAGCGGATTATCTTCGGCGACGCCACCCGCAAGGAAATCCTGGAGCGGGCCGGCATCCACCGCGCCAGCCTGCTGGTGATCACCTTCGACGACGCCCGCCAGGCGGAGCGCATCCTGCACACCGTCCACCAGCTGTGCCCGGACCTGCGCGTGCTGGTGCGCACCCGCGACGACACCCATCTGGACGAGCTGATCCAGGCCGGCGCCGCCGAGGTGGTTCCGGAGGTGCTGGAAGCGTCGCTGATGCTGGTGGCCCACGCCCTGATGATGCTCGACACGCCCTTCGGCAAGGTGCTGGCGATGCTGCGCCAGAGCCGCCGCGAGCGTTACAAGCTGCTGCGCGGTTACTACCACGGCGAATCGCTGCCCACGTCCGACAGCGCCGGCAACCCCTACCGGCTGCTGCACGCGGTCACCCTGCACGGCCGCGCCGCCTGCCTCGGCAAGCGCCTCGACGAACTGAAGCTCAACGAGAGCAAGGTGGAAGTGCAGACCCTGCGGCGCGGCGACCGCACCATCGACCGCCCGGCGGACGACGAAGTGCTGCAGGACGGCGACATCCTGATTCTTTACGGTCCGCTGGAGGCGGTGGAAGCCAGCGAGGAGAAGCTGCTCGGCGGCTAACTCAAACGCGGTGACAGCCCACCTTGTGGGAGCGGGTCCGCTCCTACAAGCGGCGGCGCCAGCGGGCGGGGCTTTCGCCGCTCCAGTGGCGGAAGGCGCGGGTGAAGGCGCTGTGCTCGGAGTAGCCGAGCAGCGCCGCCACGTCGGTGAGCTCCAGGCGCGGGTCGCGCAGGTATTCCTTGGCCAGCCGGTAGCGAGTGCGGGCCAGCAGCGCCTGGAAACTGTCGTCGCGCTCGCTGAGGCGCCGCTGCAGGGTGCGCACGCTGAGGTGGTTGGCCGCCGCCAGCGCCTCCAGGGTCGGGCGCCGTTCACGCATCAGCCGCGCCAGCTGCCCTTCCAGCGGGTCGGCGGCCTCGCCCTGGCGGGCCAGCAGCGCCTCCGCCTGGCGGTCGAGAATGGCCAGCAGGTTGGCGTCCGGCTCGCGCAGCGGCAGCGCCAGGTACTCCAGCGGCACCCGGATCACCGTCTCCGGCTGGTTGAAACGCACCTCACCGCCGAAGAAGCGTTCGTAGGGGCCGGTGTCCGCCGGCGGCGGATTGACGAAACAGACCCGCTCCACCAGCTGCGGCTCGCCGGTGAGATCGCGGGTCATCTGCACCACCGCGGCGATGCCGGTCTCGTCCACCAGCTGCCCGGACAGCCCCCGCTCCACGCCCCAGCGCACCTCCACCCGGTCGCCGTCCACCTCGATGCGCGCCGGGTTCACGTCGTAAATCAGCCGGTGATAGCGCTCCATGCGCGCCAGGGCCTGGCCCAGGTCGGCGCAGTTGAGCACCGCGTAGCCAAGCAGGCCGAAATGCCGCGGCGTGATGGTGCGGCCCACCGCCACCCCCAGGGCCGGATCGCCGAGCAAGGCGCTGGCGGTGGCCAGGCTCTGTTCCCAGAACCCCAAAGCGACCCGCTCCAGGCCCACCGGCGAGCGCTCCACCGGCATCGGCCCGAGCAGCGCCCGGGCGTCCTGGCCGCGCGCCTCCAGGTAGTCGTAAAGCAGCTGCACATAGGTGGCCGCCACGTAATTGCTGGTGGGCGGGGTGTTATGGGCGGCGCGGGAAACGGAAGACATGGCGCCATTTGTCAAAAAATAGGAGGGCTCTGTCAAGCCCGGCGTGCCCCCACCCGGCTATCTTGATGTTATTGATCTGCATGATAAGCGGAGTGTTGGGACATGAACGACCTTCTTCAGCAGTTGGATTGGCGCACCCTGGTGCTGCCGGCCATGGTGCCGGTATTCGTCGCCGTGCTGATCGCCGAGGCCTGGCGGTTCCGCGGCCAGGGCCGCCTCACGCTCAAGGACTCCATGGCCAGCATGGGCCTCGGTTCGCTGTACATGGTGTTCGACACCCTGGTGACGGTGACCCTGGTGGCGCTGATTTTCTCCTGGGCCTACCAGCACCGCCTGTTCGACATCACCATGACCCCGCTCACCGGGCTGCTGCTGTTCGTGTCCCTGGAGTTCTGCTACTACTGGTTCCACCGCGCCAGCCACCGCATCCGCTGGTTCTGGAGCGCCCATGTGGCGCACCACTCCAGCACTCTGATGAACTTCTCCACCGCCATGCGGCAGAGCGCCATCTACAGCATCGTCGGCAACTGGCTGTTCTATGTGCCGCTGGCGTTCCTCGGCTTCGAGCCGATCTGGGTGTTCTTCATGCTCACCGTGAACCTGGCCTACCAGTACTTCATCCACACCCAGTGGGTCGGCAAGCTGCACCCGGCGATTGAGTTCGTGTTCAACACGCCCAGCCACCACCGCGCCCACCACGGCCGCAACGCGGAGTACATCGACCGCAACTACGGCGGCATTCTGATTCTCTACGACCGCCTGTTCGGCACCTTCGTGGAAGAGAAAGAGGACGTGCCGGTGGAGTACGGCATTACCCGGCCGGTGAACAGCCACAACCCGATCACCCTGACCCTGCACGAGGCCATTGACATGTTTCGGGATGCGGCCCGGCCGGGGCCGCTCAAGCAGCGCCTGAAGCACTTTTGGGCGCCGCCGGAATGGCGGCGCGAGGACGATGCTAGATGAGGCGCCTCGGATCTAGCGATTAGGAACTTCATTTTACAGTGGTTGACAAAAAAAGCTGGCTTCGCTTAACCTCTTTTCCAGCAGGTGTCATCGCCTGCCGGTTATAGCTCTTTAAAAGTGTGTTGCATGAAGTGAGGAAACGACGCTACGAGCGATCCTTCGGGATCATGACCGGCCTCCGAGGGCCCTTCGCGTGCCACAGGGCGCGCGTGGTGCCGCCGTCGAAGAGCCGTATCTCAGACGACCGTTGTCTGGCGTAAAGTTGGGAGCCTACCTTTCGTAATATTAAACATCCTCACTTTCTCGATGTTGGTCTGGCGGCATGGCATTCGTCATGTCATAACCAATATAGGAGAATACTAATGATAGTAGTTAAACTATCCTTGCATGTAACACATATTCACAAAGACTCAAGGGCCGCACCTGTAGTAGGTTCATCCCTTGCAAAACCGGTTACGAAAGGGACAAGAATTCAGCAAGTGACTGGTATTACAGCGCTTGCACCTTGGATTGTCAGATTCGCATTACTGCTTACGCACCTAATGTTAACCGGATAATCGGCTCCCTCCTTTTTTGCTTTTACCCAACAAATAAAAAATATAAGGCATGGACAAGCCAATATATCCTCACCGACCAATTGCCTCGATCGATGCTTTAGCGAGAACATTAGGCGTTCACCCCTCCTTGCTACTCGACATTGCCGGCAAGACGTCAACATCGTATACAGAGTTCCTGGTTGAAAGTAAAACCAAGGAGCGGACAGTATATGAACCTAAATACGAGCTAAAAAGGCTACAGAAGCGCATCAACAAAAGAATCTTTGAGAAAGTCGAATTCCCTGCTTATTTGCAAGGCGGCATCAAAGACGAAAAAGAGAAAAGAGATTACATACAAAATGCAACTCGCCACCAAAAAGCGAGAACCCTAATATCTATCGACATTAAGAATTTTTATGACAACATTCGACCAAAGCACGTCGAAAATTTATTCCTGAATTTTTTCAGATTCTCGCCTGAAGTTAGCAAAACTCTCACAAATTTAGTTATTTTGGGCAACAAAGTACCCCAAGGGGCATGCACGTCCAGCTATGTAGCAAACCTAATTTTTTTTAATTCCGAGTATAAGGTTGTTTCCGACCTTAGAGGCAAAAAAATCACCTACTCCAGGCTTCTTGATGACGTCACTCTTTCATCCCAAGGGACACTTACAAAAGATGAAAAGTCTCTCTATATAAAACAGGTCGCCTCCCTGTTCTCCAAATACCAACTAAAACTAAATAATAAGAAAACGAAGATAAAAGAAAAAAGATCGAATAGCTCTGACTTTAACGTAACTGGCCTCTGGGTAGGCCACGGGAGACCTCAGCTCAACAAAGATGAGCGTCACCGTATAAGAAGTCTAGTTCACCTCTGCGAAAAAAGGTACAAAGATAATCCGTATAGCACCGACTACCATCACTTATGGAACAAAGCCTCTGGGCAAGTAGCAAAAATGAAGCAGCTACACGGGCCCCAAACGAGGCTTTTAAGAGATCGTCTTAGCCGGATCCTTCCTCTCTATGACGATTCAACCAAGCAAAAAATAGTTCTCCAAGTAAAAAAACTATGCAACTCAAAAAGATCTGCAAAACTCCGCCCCGGCGTTCTGCGGCGCATCAATATTTGTCTTCACAAGCTTGGGATTTTATCAAGAACAGATAAAAACCTAGCGAAGGACCTGCGCAAAAAGATAGAGAATCACTTCGGCAACATTCCAAGCAAGAAATCGATATGGGAATAGAACATGTCTACAAACGACAGGGAGTACGGGCTTGTCAAGACATTTGACAGCTTCAAAGGCTTCGGCTTTATTAGGCGACAAAAAGGCAAGGACGTATTCTTCTTCTACAATGAAATATTGGGTGACGACAGAATATTATTTGAAGGTGACAAAGTAAGCTTTACGGTACAAGCCACGCCAAAAGGCCCAAGAGCCTACGAAGTGGAGAAGATTGCGTAAGACTTCAAGAAAGCATTGATACTTTAAAGGGGATCCAGAAGGCTATACATCAGTCTTACCAAAACAAACAAAGATCGATTATCAGATCGATTCTCACGTTTCCTCACCAAGGCAAGAGGACAGACTTCCTACCGAAACTTGGGTAGGGGCATCAGAGCGCCGTTACCCTGAGCAAATTAGCCTAGATCCTAGATTGCCCTAACGCTGACGGTCACACCAAGCTAACCGCAGTAATCCAGGAGCCACGCTGCTCGCAGCGACTCACTGCCCCACCCCCAGGAGTGCATTGATCTAGCCGGCGGTTTTCTTCTTGTTGGCGCGGATGCGCAGGTTGAGCATTTCCACGCCGAAGCTGAACGCCATGGCGAAGTAGATGTAGCCCTTGGGAATGTGGAACTCCAGGCCGTCGGCGATCAAGGCCGTGCCCACCAGCACCAGGAACGACAGCGCCAGCATCTTCAACGTCGGGTGCTCGGTGATAAAGCGGCCGATGGCGTTGGCGAACACCATCATGAAGCCCACCGCGATCACCACCGCGATCACCATCACTTCAATGTGGTCGGCCATGCCCACCGCGGTGATCACCGAGTCCAGCGAGAACACCATGTCGAGAATCGCGATCTGAATCAGGATGCCCATGAAGGAGCCGCCCACCTTGGGCTTGGCCAGTTCGTGGGTCTCGCCGGCGTCCTCGATGGAGTGGTGAATCTCCAGCACCGATTTCACCAGCAAAAAGAGGCCGCCCAGTATCAGCACCAGATCGCGCCCGGAAATGCCCTGCCCCAGCACCATGAACAGATCGGCGGTGAGCTTGGTCAGCCAGGCCAGCGACGCCAGCAGGCCCAGGCGCATCACCATGGCCAGGGACAAACCGATCAGGCGCGCCTTGGGGCGCTGCTTCTCCGGCAGCCGGTCCACCAGGATGGACAGAAAGATAATGTTGTCGATGCCCAGCACGATTTCCAGGGCGGTCAGGGTGGCCAGGGCAATCCAGGCCTCCGGCATGGTGATCCATTCGAGCATGGTGAATCCCGGTTAAGTAAAACCGCCATTCGAAACCGGCGGCGGGCATCTTGCAAGCGAATTCAGTGGTACAGTGCCGAACCCAGGCGGGCCGCCACGCGGCGGTCCAGGTACGGCAGCCGCACCCGCCGTTTGCCGAGGCCGCCGCCGGCGGTGTCCACTTCCAGTTCGCTCATGCGGTAGCGCCGGTCGAACGGGCTGCGGGTGAGGCGAATCGCCTGAATGCGGTTGCGCGGCACCACCGCCAGCCGGCGCCACAGCCAGCCGCGGTGAAACAGCAGCAGGTCCGGCGTCAGCGCCCAGCGCGTGTACTTGGCGTACAGGTGACCGTGGATCAGCGCCAGGGGCACGCCGGCCAGCGGCAGCCACAGACCGTGCACGCCCAGCCACCACAGCCCCGGGGGCAGCGTCAGCGCGGTCCAGCACCACAGCCACAACCGCGCCAGACGGTGGCCGGTGCGGCTGGAGAGCGACTGCCACTCCGGCTGGTGGCCGGTCATGCCGGGCAAGGCGCGGGCGATCAGCGCCTCGGCCTGGGCCGGCGTGCAGATCGGCGCCAGCGGCCGGGCGCCGCCGCTTTGCCCGGCCTCCGGGTCGCCGCCGCCACCGGCCTGGTCGACCTGCAGCGCCACGCGCCGGAACAGCCGATGCAACGGCGTGGCCAGCTGGTGCACCACCTGAATGCGCGGCACCCGCAGGGTCACCGACACCCGGGTGAACAGGCCGTGGCGCACACGCAGATCGCTGCCCTGCTCGTCCAGACGGTAGCCATAATACTTCACCAGCGCTGCCACCACGGACAAGATCTTGCCCACCGCCAGCACCGCCACCAGCGTGGCCAGAGCGAGCAGCACCGCCACCGCCAGCCCCAGCTGATCCAGCCAGGCGACGCCGGCGTCGCGCAACACCGGCCCCAACAGGCGCTGCAGCGTCTCCACGTTCACCACCTGCATGACAGCGCCCAGCACCGCGCCCACCCAGAGCAGATTGCGGTTATCGATCAGACCCAGCATCACCAGTTCGCCCGGCGGCAGGGTCAGCAAGGTGGTGCCTTCGGCGGGCTCGCCGGCGTCGTGATCGTCGGTCGATGTCGCGCCCTTCAGGGCGTCGCGGCGCGCGAACACGGTATCGCTGAGGGTGCGGGCGTCGTCCAGGGACAACACCCGGATGGTCGCTTCCGCGCCGCCGCCGCTGGAGGTCTCCACCTTGACGTCGGCGACGCCCAGCAGGCGGTGCAGCAGGTTGCGCTGGGTGTCGATGTTCTCGATACGGCGATAGTCGATCTGGCGCAGATTGCGGAAAATCAGGCCGTCGCGGATCACCAGGCCGTCGTCGGCGAAATCGTAGCGGTACACCCACTGGTGCCAGAGCGCGCCCAGCGGCCCCAGCAACAGCAGCGGCACCACCACCCAGAACAGGCCGCCGCGCTCGGCGCCCAGAGCCACCGCCACGCCGATCGGGATCACCGCGCCCAGGCTGCCCACCAGCTGGAACACCCAGCTGAGCGGGTGCAGGCGTTTTTCCGGAAGCGGCTGGCCACCCTCATACCGCATCGCCGTCGCCTCCGTCGTCCTGGCGCAGCAGGGTGTCGCGCAGTGCCAGCGCGGTGTCGTGGTCGAGGCCGGGCAGCTCGTTGCAGGTGAAGCGGCTGCCGGCGGTGTACAGCTTCAGGGTGCCGACCCCATAGCGGCGCTGCAGCGGGCCCTGGCTGACGTCGGAGTGCTGGATGCGCACCCGCGGAATGGCAATACGGTGACGCCAGAAAATGCCCTGGCGGATCACCAGGCCGTGCGGGTCGAGGCGGTAGCCCAGGTGCCGGAACCAGGCGCCGGGCAGCCACCAGGCCAGGCCGAACACCAGCAGCGTCCAGCCCAGGCACGCCAGCGCCAGCAGCGGGCCGGGGTCCAGCGGTAACAGCGTCAGGGCGGCGCCCACCGGCGCGCCCGCCAGCACCACGGCGGTGCCCAAGGCACGCAGGCGCCACACCGGCACGGTGGCCGGGCTCACGGATTCAAGCGACATGCGGTTCCCCCAATGACGATGGCCATCAACGATGGATCAGTCAGGAGGATACCGCATCGATGCGGTGGCCAAGAACACCCGGCGTCAGTTGCGCGCTTCCTCGCGGGCCAGGTCCTGAATCAGCTGCCGCACCTGCTTGCGGTGCCGGCGGCTGGTCAGGCGTTTGCTGTCCCAGGTGGCGGGCACCAGCAGGCGGCCTTCGTCCAGGTCGCGGATCAGGAAGCGCCGTTCCACGCCGATGGGGTAATCGTCGGAGCCGTAGATGGCCAACAGCTGAATGGTCAGCGAGCGCAAACGCACAATGCCTTTTTCGCTTTCCGCCCGGTCGTCGCGGTGCTGATCCAGGCGCAGCCCCTCGCGCTGGGCGATGCGCTCGATGACGCTGTTGAAGGCGCCGATATGCACGAACTCACCGGCCCCGAGCGGCCCCTGGCGGGTGCTGTCGCTGAGCGACGGGGTATCACCGCTACTGTGCCGCTCGCGTTCCTCATCGCCTTCCTGGTAATTCTGCTCCAGCTCGGTGACATCCTGGAAATAGGTGCCTTGGTCGGTTTCCAGGCGTGCAACGATGTGCTGAATGAAGATCGATTCGGCACTCATGTTGCTGATCAGGCAGAGGGCGTCGACACCCTTGTGGCGGCCCCGGTTGATCACCACCCGCGGGCGGCGCTGACGCTTGTAGCCGTTGTAAAGCAATTGCGCATAGACCACCCACACCATCAGCGTGGCGAAGCCGATCAATACGTTCAGAACGTCCTTATTTTGCGATATCCAGTCAAACATGCGTGAACTGTACCGCGCCGCGCCGGCCAGCTTTGCGAAAAGCTGTAAAACCTGAGCGCGCCGGCCCGGTATCGCCGCGGTCCATGGCAGTGATAGCCGGCGTTAGCCTTAAGGCCTGGTTCATGTGCCCGCAATAAGGGCGTAGTATCAAATCACCCAAGTACAGATACATCGCCAACTAAGGAGGTGCGCAGTGACACGGATTGGCCAGGACACCCTTAACAGCGCCAAGACCCTCGATGTCGGCGGCAAGACCTATCATTATTACGATATCAATGCCGTCGCCGATAAGGGCTGGGGTGATCTCAGCAAGCTTCCCTTTTCACTCAAGGTTCTTCTGGAAAACCTGCTCCGCCACGAAGACGGTGAATCCGTCACCGTGGAGGACATCGAAGGCCTGGTACGCTGGACCGAGAAGCGCGCTTCCGATCGCGAAATCAATTACCGCCCGGCACGGGTCCTGATGCAGGACTTCACCGGCGTGCCCGGGGTGGTCGATCTGGCCGCCATGCGCGACGCCATCGCCAAGGCCGGCGGCGACCCGCAGCGGATCAACCCGCTGGCACCGGTGGATCTGGTCATCGACCACTCGGTGATGGTGGACGAATACGGCACCCCGCAATCGTTCTCGCAAAACGTGGAACGGGAATACGAGCGCAACAAGGAACGCTATCAGTTCCTGCGCTGGGGCCAGAACGCCTTCAATAATTTCCGCGTGGTACCGCCGGGCACCGGCATCTGCCACCAGGTGAACCTGGAATATCTGGGCCGCGGTGTCTGGTACAGCGACACCGAGGACGGCAAGACCTTCGCCTACCCGGACACCCTGGTGGGCACCGATTCCCACACCACCATGATCAACGGCCTGGGCGTGCTCGGCTGGGGCGTGGGCGGCATCGAAGCGGAAGCGGCCATGCTCGGCCAGCCGGTGGCGATGCTGATTCCCGAAGTGGTGGGCTTCAAGATCACCGGCAAAATGCGCGAAGGCATGACCGCCACCGACCTGGTGCTCACCGTCACCGAAATGCTCCGTTCGCGCGGCGTGGTCGGCAAATTCGTGGAGTTCTTCGGCGACGGCCTGGCCGATCTGAGCCTGGCGGACCGCGCCACCATCGGCAACATGGCACCGGAATACGGCGCCACCTGCGGCTTCTTCCCGATCGACGAGCGCACCATCGAATACCTGGAGCTGACCAACCGGCCCAAGGACGACATCGCGCTGGTGGAAGCCTACTGCAAGGCCCAGGGCCTGTGGCGCTCCAGCGACGATCCGGACCCGGAATTCAGCGACGTGCTGGAGCTCGACCTGGACGACGTGGTGCCCAGCCTGGCCGGCCCGAAGCGGCCCCAGGACCGCGTGCCGATGACCGAGGTGAAACGCACCATCATCGACGTGATCAGCCAGGAGCTGAAACTCAACGACGAGGAAATCAGCAAGCTCGAAGGCGAAGGCGGCCAGACCGCCATCGGCAACCACGAGCCGGGCAGCGGCGTGGAAGTGACCATGGACGGCAAGACCTTCCACCTGGATCACGGCGACGTGGTGATCGCGGCGATTACCTCCTGCACCAACACCTCCAACCCCAGCGTGATGATGGCCGCCGGCCTGATGGCGCAGAAAGCGGTGGAAAAAGGGCTGACCCGCAAACCCTGGGTGAAAACCTCCCTGGCGCCGGGCTCCAAGGTGGTCACCGACTACCTCAACAAAGCCGGCCTGCAGGACCCGCTGAACCAGATCGGCTTCGACCTGGTGGGCTACGGCTGCACCACCTGTATCGGCAACTCCGGGCCGCTGCCCGACGAGATCGACAAGGCCATCGCCGAGGGCGATCTGGTAGTCGCTTCGGTGCTGTCCGGCAACCGTAACTTCGAAGGCCGGATTCACCAGAGCGTGCGCACCAACTGGCTGGCGTCACCGCCGCTGGTGGTCGCCTACGCGCTGGCCGGCACGGTCAAGATCAACCTGGAAAAAGACCCGCTCGGCAAGGATAAGGACGGCAACGATGTGTTCATGAAGGACATCTGGCCGAGCAGCAAGGAAATCCAGGACGCCGTGGTGATGGTCGACCACGACATGTTCGAGAAGCAGTACGCGAGCGTGTTCGAAGGCGACGAAACCTGGAAGAGCCTGCCGATTCCGGATTCCAAAACCTACGAGTGGAACAGCAAATCCACCTACATCCAGAACCCGCCGTTCTTCGACGGCCTGACCGCCGAGCTGGACGATGTGGAGCCGGTCAAGAACGCCCGCATCCTGGCGATGCTCGGCGACTCGGTGACCACCGACCACATCTCCCCGGCCGGCGCCATCAAGGCCGACAGCCCGGCGGGCCATTACCTGCAGGGCCACGACGTGGAGCCGATCGACTTCAACTCCTACGGTTCCCGGCGCGGTAACCACGAGGTGATGATGCGCGGCACCTTCGCCAATATCCGCATCCGTAACGAGATGACCCCGGAGATCGAAGGCGGCTACACCAAGCACTTCCCCGGTGGCGAGGAGATGCCGATCTACGGCGCCGCCATGCGCTATAAGAAGGACAACGTGCCCACCGTGGTGGTGGCCGGCAAAGAGTACGGCACCGGCTCCAGCCGCGACTGGGCGGCCAAGGGCACGCGCCTTCTCGGCGTGCGCGCGGTGATCGCGGAGAGCTACGAGCGCATCCACCGTTCCAATCTGATCGGCATGGGCGTGCTGCCCCTGCAGTTCCCGGAAGGCACCACGCGCAAAACGCTCAATCTCGACGGCACCGAGGAAGTGGACATTCCCAACCTGGGCAATGACCTCAAACCCAGCCAGGAAATCGAAGTGGTGTTCCGCAAGGACAACGGCAAGGAACAGACGGTGAAAGCGATCAGCCGTCTGGATACCGGCGCCGAAGTCACCTACTTCAAGAACGGCGGCATTCTCCACTATGTGCTGCGCCAGATGATGACCGACTGAGCGGTTCTTTTTTAAAAAGAACCCTCCCGATCAGGGGCGCCTCGGCGCCCCTTTTTTCTGTCTCTTTTCTTGTTCAAGCGCAAAATATCATGCGCCTTCCGCATTTTAAGCGCCGCCCGTTTCTCAACGTTACTCTGTTATTGTAATAATAGAGCGGTTTCCCCATTGCAGGAACGCAATAAAAACAAAGAAACAGGAAGGAAGCCCACGTTATGGAACAAGCCATAAAACGCAAACCCAATGTGCATGCATTCCTCTATATTTATCGCAATCACGCCGCACAATTCTGGTGGTGCGCGGTGCCCTATGTGGACAGCCAGGGGCGCCGCCGGCAGCGGCGGCGGTCGTTCCGGGACAGCCGCCTGGGCGGCAAGAACGCGGCGCTGACGGCGGCCCGCGCCTGGCGCGACCAGGCGATCACCGACCCGCGGGTGCGCGTCGCCATGGGCGACCGCCGCCCGCTGGTGCTCTACGCCGGCGACGACAGCGGCCGCATCGGTGACGGCGGCAACCCGTTCGGGCTGGTGGGGGTCACCGCCACCTTCCGGGAAAAGCCCCTGGGCGGCAATTTCTCGGTCACCGCCAACCGGGGGCGCAAGAAATGGTTCTCCATGCGCCGTTATGGCGGCTACGGCGCTTTCCGGCGCGCCGTGCTGCAGCGCTGCAAGTGGGTCGGGGCGCCGGTGCCGGACGACGATGAGCTGCGTCACCGCTACCAGCAGTGGGCGCGGGACAACGAGACCCGCCTGCGCCGGCACGGCCTGGAGCCGTGAGCTGTCCGCGCCGGGCGGGCAGGACACCCTCCCGGCGCGCATTTATAATGCAAATCAATTAAACAAACCGCTTATTTTGTCAGGAATGGAAACCCGTTCCGCAACCCTCAAAATTCGCCCCGCCGCCCGCCGTTTTTGATCGCCCCCTCACTGATCCCGTCATTTTGGTTAATTATTAGCCGAAAACAGCGCAAATACAGTTGTTTACATCAACAAAGTAGCCCTAAAAACCCTTTAGGGGAATGACTTGACAGTCACAAAAACCGCGTACTAAAGTGAAATTGAAGTTCATTATTTGAACCAATGATAATTTTTTAATGGCGTTCTTCGATAGAGCGCCCAATACCAACAACAATAACGGATGTACCTATGGGTGCTTATGTCCTGCGCCGTTTGCTGGCGTTGATTCCCACTCTCCTGATCGCCAGCGTCATCGTATTCGGAGTGGTGCGGCTGGTACCCGGCGACGTGCTCGACCTGATGCTCAGCGAGAACGCCTACTCCTCCAACGCCCCCGACGACCGTGCCCAACTGGAAAAAGCCCTGGGCATGGATAAGCCGCTCTACATGCAGTACCTGAGCTGGGCCGGCAACGCCCTGCGCGGCGACCTGGGCGAATCCCTGTGGCGCAACACCCCGGTCACCGAGGAGATCGGCGCCCGCCTGGGCGTGACCCTGGAGCTGGGCATCCTGGCGTTGCTGATCGCCCTGATCATCGCCTTGCCGGTGGGCATCTTCTCGGCGATACGCCAGGAGACCCTGGCCGACAACGTGGGCCGCAGCTTCTCGATCCTGGCCCTGGCGATTCCCAACTTCTGGCTGGGCACCCTGGTGGTGATCCTGCCGGCGCTGTGGTGGGGCTGGTCGCCGCCCACCGAGATGACGCCGTTCTTCGAGGACCCGATCGAAAACCTGAAAACCTTCCTGGTGCCCAGCCTGATTCTCGGCACCTCGCTGTCGGCGGTGATCATGCGCATGACCCGCACCATGATGCTGGAAGTGCTGCGCCAGGATTACATCCGCACCGCCTGGGCCAAGGGCCTGCGCGAGCGCAGCGTGGTGCTGGTGCACGCGGTCAAGAACGCCATGATTCCGGTGATCACCCTGGTCGGCATCCTGGTGCCGATCCTGTTCGGCGGCACCGTGATCATCGAACAGATCTTCCGTCTGCCCGGCCTCGGCCAGCTGCTGCTGGAGGCGGTCAGCACCCGCGATTACCCGATCATCACCGGCGTCTTTCTGGTCACCGGCGTGGTGGTAATGCTCGTCAATCTGATTGTGGATCTGTGCTACGGGTACCTCGACCCGAAAGTACGGTTCGACCGGTGAAACAGGAATCTCGAAGTATGAATGCATCCGTTGAACCGGCCGCTGTCACGGCCACCCCGGCGCGGCCCGCCAAACGCCGCAAGCCCCTGCCCAAACCCCTGGCGTTCTGCGCCCGTCTGTGCCGGGAACGGCCGCTGGGCGCGGTGGGCGCGCTGATCTGCCTGTTGCTGCTGTTCACCGGCATTTTCGCCGACCTGATCGCGCCGCAGGGCTATAACGCCATCAACCCCATCGACCGGCTGAAAGCGCCGTCGGCGGAATACTGGTTCGGCACCGACCAGCTGGGCCGCGACATCTTCGCCCGCGTGGTGCACGGCGCGCGCCTGTCGGTGATCGTGGCGTTCGCCGCCACCACCCTGTCGATCGTGATCTCCGCGTTGCTGGGCATTCTCAGCGGCTACTTCGGCGGCCGCCTGGACATGTTCATTCAGCGTCTGGTGGACGGCTGGATGTGCTTCCCCGACCTGATTCTGCTGATCGTGGCGGTGGCCGTGCTGGGCCCCGGCACCTGGCAGATCATCGTCATTCTGGGGCTGCTGTTCGGCATCTCCGGCTCGCGGATCGTGCGCGGCGCGGTGCTCAGTGCCCGGCAGAACGTCTATGTGCACGCCGCCCAGTCCATGGGCGCGTCCAGCACCCGCATTCTCTGGCACCACATTCTGCCCAATGTGATGGCGCCGCTGATCGTGCTCTACACCACCCGTCTGGCGGCGGTGATCCTGGCGGAATCCGGCCTCAGCTTCCTGGGCCTGGGCATTCCGCCACCGTCACCCAGCTGGGGCGGCATGCTCAGCCTGGACGGGCGCAGCTATATGTTCCAGGCCCCCTGGCTGGCGATTATTCCCGGCATCGCCCTGACCGTGGTGGTGTTCGGCATCAACATGTTCGGCGACGCCCTGCGCGACATGCTCGACCCGCGCATGCGCGGCGGCAGCGGTCGCTACCTGGCACGCGTGAAAAGGGCCATCGGCGTATGAATATGAAAGCGGACGTTACCCGCCGCACCCTGCTCGACGTGCAGGATCTGCACACCGTCTTCGAGAAGGACGGCAACGAGGTCCATGCGGTCAACCAGGTCAGCTTCGACGTGAAGGAAGGCGAGATCCTGGCCATCGTCGGCGAAAGCGGCTCCGGCAAGAGCATCACCGCCATGTCGCTGCTGCGGCTGATTCCCAGCCCGCCCGGGCGCATCGTCGGCGGCCGGGTGCTGTTCAACGATCAGGACCTGCTGGACCTGGACGACGAGCAAATCCGCCGCCTGCGCGGCCGCGACATCGCCATGATCTTCCAGGAGCCGATGACCTCGCTGAACCCGAGCCTGCGCATCGGCCGGCAACTGGCGGAGCCGCTGCGCGTGCACGGCTCGGTGCCCAAGGAAAAGGTCCGCGAGCGCTGCCTGGAGCTGCTGCGCCAGGTGCGCCTGGGCGACCCGGAAAAGCGCCTCGACGCCTATCCCCACGAGCTCTCCGGCGGCATGCGCCAACGGGTGATGATCGCCATGGGGCTGGCCTGCCTGCCCAAGCTGCTGATCGCCGACGAGCCCACCACCGCCCTGGACGTGACGGTGCAGGCGCAAATCCTGGAACTGCTGCGCGACCTGGTGCGCGCCAATAACTCGTCGATGATGCTGATCACCCACGACCTGGGCGTGGTGGCCCGTTACGCCGACCGCATCAATGTGATGTACGCCGGCCGCATCGTCGAAAGGGGCACCGCGGAAGAGATTTTCCACCACCCCAAACACCCCTACACGCTGGGTCTGATGGAATCCATGCCGCGCCTGGACCAGGCCCCCGGCAGCCGGCTGACACCGATTCCCGGCCAGCCGCCGGATCTCTCCGACCCGCCCCCGGGCTGCCCGTTCCATCCACGCTGCCGCTTCGCCGAAGCGCGCTGCCGCAGCGAACGGCCGCCGCTGGAACAGATCACCGACAACCACTGGAAAGCCTGCTGGGTGGATACCGATGCCAAACGCTGAACCGCTTCTGCAAGTCTCCGACCTGCGCGTGCACTTCCCGCTGCAGGCCGGCCTGCTGGGCCGCAACGCCGGCACCGTGAAAGCGGTGGACGGGGTCGCCTTCCATATCGACCGCGGCGAAACCCTGGGCCTGGTGGGCGAATCCGGCTGCGGCAAGTCCACCACCGGCCTGGCCATGCTGCGCATGAGCCCGCTCACCGACGGCCGCATCCATTTCGACGGCGAGGACATCACCCACCCGGACAAGCCGGCGCTGAAGCGGCTGCGCCGGCGCATGCAGATGGTCTACCAGGATCCGTTCGGCGCGCTCAACCCGCGCATGAAGGTGCTGGACATCGTCGGCGAGCCGCTGCGCGTGCACCGCCTTACCCAGGGCCGCGCCGCCTACCGGGAAAAAGTCATGGGGCTGCTGGAAAAAGTGGGCCTGAAAGCGGAGATGGCCGACCGCTACCCGCACGAATTTTCCGGCGGCCAACGCCAGCGCATCGGCATCGCCCGGGCGCTGGCCGCCGACCCGGAGCTGATCATCTGCGACGAGCCGGTGTCCGCCCTGGACGTATCGATCCAGGCCCAGGTGATCAACCTGCTGGAAGACCTGCAAAAAGAGCTGGGCCTGACCTATCTGTTCATCGCCCACGATCTGGCGGTGGTGCGCCACCTGTGCCACCGCATCGTGGTGATGTACCTGGGCCGGGTGGTGGAAGTGGCCGACCGCGAAACCCTCTACGACAACCCCCAGCACCCTTACACCCAGGCGTTGCTGGGCGCGATCCCGATCGCCAACCCGGACCCGGAGGTGCAACAGCACTTCAACCCGTCACTGAGCGGCGAAGTGCCCAGCCCCATTGATCCGCCGCCGGGGTGCCCGTTCCACCCGCGCTGCCCCCACGCCACCGAGCTGTGCCGCCGGGAAGCGCCGCGCGCCCTGGAAATCGAAGACCGCCATAGCGTTGCCTGCCATTTGCATGACCCGGACCGGGCCCAGGCCATGGCCGGCAACCTTTAACAAAATAACAAAACGAGGAGAGCATCATGAATTTGCGTACACCGAGAATCGCCCTGTCCCTGGCGGCCACCGCCGCCCTGGCCTGGGCCGGGCCGGCCGCGGCGGAAACCCCGCAAACCGACGGCACCGTCAATGTTTCCACGGTCTACCGCACCCTGGACGCCACCACCTGGGACCTGCAGCGCTGGACCTGGAAAGGCAACCACGACAACCTGCAAATGGAGTCGCTGCTGCGCGGCGATCTTCAATACGGCCCGCGCGGCAGCAACGAAAACAGCTTCGTCGAGCAGGCCTACATTCCCTACGGCCAGCTGGAAGGCAGCCTGGCGGAAAGCTGGGAAGTGAAAGAAGACCCCATGCGCGTGGTGTTCCATCTGCGCGAGGGCGTCTACTGGCAGGAAGTGCCCGGCGTCATGGAAAGCCGCGAACTGGTGGCCAACGACGTGATCACCTCGTTCAAAAGCCGCTGGGACAACCCGCGCGCCATTCCCACCTTCTGGGACTTCGTGGAACGCTGGGAAGCCCCGGACGAGCACACCGTGGTGGCGCACTTCAGCAAATTCCACGGTAACTGGCCGTACCGCCTGGCCTGGGGCTACTACGACGGCATCCTGCCGCCGGAATGGCAAAACCTGAGCGAAGACGAGCGCGCCGACTGGAAAAACGCCGCCGGCACCGGCCCCTACCGCATCGCCGACATCCAGACCGGCCGTCAGCAGGTTTATGAAAAGAACGACAACTACTGGGACACCACCACCATCGACGGCGAGGAATACCAGCTGCCGCTCAATGAAAAAGTGGTCTATCACATCATCAAGGACGAATCGAGTTCGGTGGCGGCGCTCAGCTCCGGCCGCGTGGACATCATGGAAGCGATCCGCTGGCAGCTGGTCGACCAGCTGAAGAAAACCGCCCCGGAGCTGGAATTCCGCAAGCACGTGGCCACCCAGGGCACCTACATCGCCCTGAAGACCGACGAAAAGCCCTTCGACGACGTGCGCGTGCGCCGCGCCATGAACCTGGCCATCGACCAGCGCGCCATTCTCTCCTCGCTGCTCAACGGCGAAGGCGAGCTGCTCAACTACCCGTTTGCGCAGCGCTGGACCGAGTTCTACACCCCGTTGGAGGACCTCTCCCCCGCCGCCAAGGAACTGTTCAGCCATAACCCGGAAAAAGCCAAGAAACTGCTCGCCGACGCCGGCTACCCGAAAGGCTTCAGCTTCGACGTCCAGGTCTGCTCCTGCAGCCCCTATCACATGGACGTGGTCGCCATGCTGCAGGCGTACTACCAGCAGGTGGGCATCAACATGAACGTGAAAACGCTGGAATACGGCGCCTTCCGTTCCAACATGCGCGGCGACAACCAGGCCGGCGGCTACCTGATGAACAACGGCTCCGGCAACCCCATCCAGGTCCTGCGCAAGAGCTTCATGACCGGCCAGACCTGGAACGCCTCACGTTACTCCAACGAGGATTTCGACAAGAAGATCACCGCCGCCATCCATGAGCCGGACAACGAAAAACGCAACGCCAGCATCCGCGAGCTGAACGACTTCATCATCGAGGAAGCGGTACCGCACGTCTGGCTGCCCACCGAAATGGTGTACTCCGCCTGGTGGCCCTGGGTGAAGAACTACCACGGCGAAACCCGCATCGGCGCGGTCAAGCCCAACGCCATCTACGCCCGCATCTGGATCGACCAGGAACTCAAGGACAAGATCCTCAACGACTAAGTCCGCTTCGGACTAAACACTTCTCCATCATGCGGAGCCTCCGGGCTCCGTTTTTTTTGGCTTGTGGGAGCGGACCTTGTGGGAGCGGGCCCTGCCCGCGAAAGGGAGCGAAGCTCCCGGCAGGATGCCAGGGGGCTATCTAAAGGCAGCACAAACAGCGTCTCTGGTATCCTGCCGGGTGGCTGAAGCCACCCTTTCGCGGGCGGGGCCCGCTCCTACAAGCATCTTCCTGCAGGCCTTGATAGACTCGGGAATTTCCGGTCCCACTTAGATCGTATTGTGTATGGCTTCCATTCGTTTCATCGTCATGCTGGCATTGCTGTCGCCTTTTCCAGCCTTGGCCGGTAACGCAGACCGCACCGCCGCCGAGGAAGAGAAAAGCGCCGCCGCCCGCGAGCAGCAGGAACTGCTGGAACGCGCCGACGACCTGCGCCGCCAGCAGGAGACCACCGAAGCCCTGCTGCGCAAGCAGGAACGGTACTTGCAGGTATTAGAACAACAACTAAAACAACTCAAGGAGGCCTCCGATGAAGAGCCTGCCTCATAGCACTCTCCACGGCCCCGGCCATGCTTAAACGACTGCGCCGCTGGCTGTTCGGCGGGCCTCCGGCGCCGGGCGCCTCGTTCGCGCCGGCGCGCCCCGCCGAGCCGCCGCCCCCCGCGCGTGAGCCCGCACCCGCCGTGGCCGCCGACCCGGCGCCGGATTCAGCAACGTCGGGCCTGCCGTTCGAAATCCGCCCCTACCGGGACGGCGACGCGGCGGCGCTGGCCCGGGTGTTCCGCGACGCCATTCTGGTCACCGCCGCCGATCACTACGACGCTGACCAGCGTCGGGCCTGGAGCGCCGCCGCCGACGACCCGGCCTTTCCGGCGGATCTCGCCAAGGGCCTGACCATGGTCGCCGAATGGCAGCAGGAAACCGCCGGCTTCGCGCAGCTGGTGGACGACCGCATCACCCTCATCTACGTCCACCCGGACACCGCCCGCCTGGGCATCGCCACCCTGCTCTACCAGCATCTCGAGGACGAAGCGCGCATCCAGGGCCGCGAGCGCCTGGTCACCGAAGCCAGCCAGGTGGCCCACCACTTCTTCCTGTTCCTCGGTTTCCAACCCGACGCCGAGGAAACCGTGGAACGCGACGGCGTCGCCCTCACCCGCTGGCGCATGCACAAACCCCTGATCTGAAATAAAAAAAGCCGCTTCTGGGGGGAGAAGCGGCAAGGGGGGTAAGAATCAGCGTCTTGGGTTCGGGGATTACAACTTCGCGGTCAGCTTGGCGACCTGCTCACCCTGGTAGCGGGCCAGGCCCAGCTCCTTGTCGCTGGGCTGACGGCTGCCGTCCGGCCCGGCGATGGTGCCCGCGCCGTAGGGGGTGCTGCCGTGCACTTCCTTGATGTCCATCTGCGCCTGCTCGGGGTCGGCGTAGCCCAGCGGCACGATGATGAAGCCGTGGTGCGCCAGCGTGGTCCAGGTGGAGGTGATGGTGGTTTCCTTACCGCCGCCGGTGCCGGTGGAGGTGAACACACTGGCCACCTTGCCGGCGAGTGCGCCCTTGGCCCACAGACCGCCGGTCTGGTCCCAGAAGGTGCGCATCTGGCCGCTCATGTTGCCGAAGCGGGTGGGGGTACCGACGATTACCGCGTCGTAGTCCTTCAGCTCTCCGGGTTCGGCCACCGGTGCCGCCTGGTCGGTCTTGCCGCCGGCCGCCTTGAAGGCGTCCTCGGGCATGGTCTCGGCGACGCGCTTGATGTCGACCTGCACGCCTTCAACGCGGCGGGCCCCTTCGGCCACGGCGTCCGCCATGGCTTCGATATGGCCGTACATGGAATAGTAAAGAACCAGAATGCGTTTCATCGGAACCTCCAGTTTGTTCGCAGTCGTCTGCAAAAGATGATGCAACTGTACGCCTGAAGGTTCGGTGAAAGCACAGGGCTGGGCAGAACGGATTGATCAGATTTTTCTATCTATTAACTCCGCCCCTTACAGCGGCGGCTCGGTGACGGCGCGCTCACCGTCGCCGAACATGGAGGCCAGCGCGCGGTGCTGGGCGTTACGGCCGCGCCGGCGTTGCCGGGCTTCCAGGCCGGGCAGCCAGCGCTGGGCGCTGTAGCCGAGCAGGCGCGGCACCAGGGTGAGCAGCGGGTACCAGGGCGTCACCCCGGCGGGCAGGCCCAGATGGCCCATCTTCTCCCGGTCCAGGAAGTAGCGGCTCACGCTCAGATGCTGCCGGTACAGCAGCCACCGGCGCGGGCCCTGGAAGCGCTTGAAATGCCGCTCCAGCGGCTCCCGGGCCAGGGCCGCCCCCAGCTCGCGGCTGGTCCAGTCCGGCCGGCTCTGGGTCATCAGGCAGTGGTGCAGCCGCACCGCGCCGTCCTGTTCGTTGAACGCCAGCCATTGCTCGTCCACGCCCATCACCCAGCAGGCGTAGCTCCACAGGTGCATCACAGCGCGTGCCTCGCGGCCGGTGACCGGCACGCCCAGTTTGCGCAGCCCGCCCAGCATCACCACGCTGAACCCCAGGTAGGTGGCCGCCATGTCGGTCTGGCACAGCGGCAGGCCCCAGCGGGCCGCGTCCCACTCCTGGCGGCCGCTGAGGTTGCGGCGCACCAGGCTGTGCACCAGCCGCACCCGCAGGGTGGTCTTGAAGCCCTCGCCGAAACGGTCCAGCCCACCCGGCTCGGTGCAGTCGATCCACCATTTGCCGGTTTCCGCCACGCGCCGGGCGGTGCCCTGGCTGAGCGCGCCGGTGAGCACCAGCGACTGGTTGAAGCCGGACAACAGGTAGCCGCCCATCAACGCCAGATCGCGCAGCACATAGGTGGCGGTGAGCCCGGTGCGGTGGATAAAGCGGGCGCCCTCGTCGATCAACGCCGGATCCACCCAGTCCGGGCGGCGGTCGACACGTTCGAAGAACGACCGCAGCGGTTCCGGCGCCGCCGGCACCGCGTCGATGCCCTGCTCCAGGGCCTGCTCGAACAGCGCCCGCCCCTCGCGGGTGCCGTGGTCGTACATCCAGTCCACCAGGCTGTCCATGGCCGGGTCACCGTGCCACAGGCCCTCGGTTGCCGCCTGGTACTCCGCCTCGCTGGGCGCCAGCGGGCGGCCCAGAAAGCGGCGCAGCAGGTACGGCGTGGGCGCCTGGGTCTTGGCGTAGGGCCGGGCGCGTTCAGGCACGGCGGGCGGCTGGGCGGACGCGTTCATGGCGGGCTCCGGTGGCTCTGGCGGTTATCGAGGTTGTTGCGATGTCCGCACTCTAATGCGAATATGTATTCGCATTCAATTCGCATTCCAGCGTCGCTTACCCCAGGAGTCGCCATGCGCAAACATCCCCGCCAGCGGCGCTCCCGGCAACTGGTGGACAGCCTGATCGAAGCCACCGGCCGGGCGCTGGTGGAATACGGGCTGGACCACACCACCACGGTGCGCATCGCCGAGATCGCCGGGGTCAGCGTGGGCTCGCTGTACCAGTATTTCGAAGGCAAGGAGGCGCTGGTCGAGGCGCTGATGGACAAGCTCGCCGGCGACATCGCCCAGGGCCTGCGCCGCCTGCCCCTGGCGGACAGCGCCGGCCTGCGCGAGACCGTGGAGGGCGCCATCCGCTTCGGCTTCGCGGTGCTGCACTCCCGCGACGGCCTTTACCTGGAGCTGGTGCGCAACTGGCACCGGCTGCCCACCAACCGGGTCGCCGACGCGCTGCAGCAGCACTTCATGGAGCTGTCCCGGCTCTATTTCATCAAGCACTACCGCGACTACCCGATCGAGGATCTGCAGGTGCGCGTGTTCATCGTCGCCAACAGCGTGCTGTTCACCATGGTGCGCCACGCCAGCCAGAACGACACCCTGCTGCGCGAGGACGACATCGCCGCCGGTCTTACTGATATGGTAGTAGGCTATATGACCCATTGAGGTGGAACCCCATGGACGACAAGAACCCCGCTGAAGGACAACGCCACCTGGCGGTGCTGATCGACGCGGACAACGCGCCACCGGCCATCGTCGAAGGCCTGTTCGAAGAGATCGCCAAATACGGCGTCGCCAGCGTGAAACGCATTTACGGCGACTGGACCAAGCCCAACCTGGGCGGCTGGAAGAAGGTGCTGCTGGACTATTCCATCCAGCCGGTGCAGCAGTTCGCCTACACCCAGGGCAAGAACGCCACCGACAGCTCGCTGATCATCGACGCCATGGACCTGCTCTACACCCGGGAGCTGGGCGGCTTCTGTCTGGTCTCCAGCGACAGCGATTTCACCCGCCTGGCGGCGCGCCTGCGCGAGGCCGGCGTCACCGTTTACGGCTTCGGCGAGAAGAAAACGCCGAACCCGTTCGTGGCCGCCTGCGACAAATTCATCTACACCGAGATTCTGCGCGCCGACGCGGAAGAGCCGGCGCCGGCCAAGACCGACGCCGGCTCGGGCAAGGCAGCGGACAAACCCACCCAGGCGCAGGCCGCCAAGGCCCAGAGCGACAAGGAAAAGCCGCCGCTCAACTTTATCGCCCGGGTGATCGAGGACATCTCCGACGACGAGGACTGGGTGCACCTGGGCGCGCTGGGGCAGAACCTCAACAAACGCAGCCCGGCGTTCGACACCCGCCTCTACGGCTTCAAGAAACTCAGCGAGCTGCTCAAAGCCCACCCCAACCGGTTCGAGGTGCAGGAAGCCGGCGGCAGCGGCGGCAGCAAAGCCTTACGGGTCCGCAACAAGCGCAAACGCTAGCTAGAGGCACCTTGTGCGAGCGGGCCCCGCCCGCGAAAGGGTGGCGCCAGCCACCCGGCAAAGGTTGCCCCGCAGGATTCCAGAGACGCTGTTCGTGGTGCCCTTAGACAGACCTCTGGGATCCTGCCGGAAGCTTCGCTTCCTTTCGCGGGCAGGGCCCGCTCCCACAAGAGCCCGCTTCAGCGCACCAACCAGAGGCTCAGCTGCGGGATATAGGTGATCGCCAGCAAGGCGATCACCAGCACCAGCATGAACGGCAGCGTGGCGGCGAACAGCTCGGTGATCGATTTGCGGAACCGGTAGCTGGCGATGAACAGGTTCATGCCCACCGGCGGCGTGATGTAGCCAATCTGCATGTTGGCCACGAAGATAATCCCCAGGTGCACCGGATCGATGCCGTAGCGCAACGCCACCGGCAGAATCAGCGGCACCATGATCACCAGCGCGGCGAAGATATCCAGGAAGGCACCGAGCACCAGCAGCAGAATGTTCAGCAGCACCAGGAAGGCGATCTTGCTCTGCACATGGGTCTGGATGAACTGGAACAGCTGCTCGGGAATGCCGGCGTACACCAGGTAATCGGCGAACGCCTGGGCCACCGCCAGAATCAGCAGAATGCCGCCCACCATCACCATCGCCTCGCGGGTGATGCCCGGCAGCCGCCGCATCGGAATCTCGCGGTACAGGAACACCTCGGCGAACAGCACGTAGAGCGCGGTCACCGCCGCCGCCTCGCTGACCACCAGGAAGCCGGAGAAGATACCGCCCAGCACCACGAACGGCAGCGGCAGCTCCCAGCGGGCTTCCCAGAGCGCGTCGATCAGCTCGCGGGTACGGAACGCCTGGCGCGGCACCGGCGCTTCCCGGTTGGCCCACAGGCAGTAGAAGTACAGCAGCACCACCATCAGCAGCGCCGGGCCGATACCGGCCAGATACAGATCGACGATCTCCACCGCCGGCATCGCCAGTTGCTGCGACAGCTGCTGGGCGATAATGCCGTAGATCAGCAGCGGCACCGAAGGCACCAGCAGCAGACCCAGACTGCCCGACGACGTCACCAGCCCCAGGCTGAAGCGGCGCGGGTAGCCGGCCTTGACCAGCGCCGGCAGCAGCAAGGCGCCCAGCGCCACGATGGTGACGCCGGAGCCGCCGGTGAGCGCGGTGAAGAAGGCGCAGGCGATCAACGCCACGAACGCCATGCCGCCGGGCATCCAGCCGAACGCCGCCTGACTCAGGCGCACCAGCCGGTCGGCGGTGCGCGACTCGCTGAGCAGGAAGCCGGCGAAGGTGAACAGCGGCAGCGCCATCAGCACCACCGAATCCGACAGTTGATAGATGTCGATGTGCAGCACCGCCAGCGGCGAACCCTGGGTGTAAAAGCCCAGCGCGGCGGCGCCCAGCAGCACCGCGAACAGGGGCGCGCCCAGCAGCGCCAGCAACAGCAGAATCAGAACGGCGATCCAGATCATGCCACCGGCTCCCGCATGCTGGGCCGCCGGCCACGCAGCCCCAGGCCGAACAGCACCAGGTAACGCAGCGCCATCACCGTGAAGCCGAGCGGGATCACCGCCTGCAGCAGCCAGCTCGGCACGCCGGCGAAGGCGGTGGCGCCGAACTGGTATTCCTCGATCACGAACCGGACGCTGTACCAGCCGGTGAGCAGACAAATACCCGCGGTGAACAGGTCCACCACCCCGGTGACCCAGGGCAGCAGCCGTTCCGGCAGAAAGTTGGCGGCCAGATCAATGCGGATGTGCTCGTCCTTGCGCGAGGCGATCATGGCGCCCAGCAGGCCGATCCACAGCACCGCGTTGCGCAGCAGCGGCTCCGCCCACACCAGACTGACGCCGCCGAAGTTGCGCAGACCGATCTGCGCCACCGCCAGCAGCACCATGCCCAACAGCACGGTGACGATCAGACCGTCCTCGAAGCGGTGCAGCCAGAACAGCAGGCGGCGCATTTATTCGGCCGTATCGCGGTGGGCCTCGAGGATGCGGTGCAGCCGGTCGAGCATGTCGCGGCTCAGCTCGCCCTCTTCCACCAGCTCATTGGTGGCTTTGTCGGCGTAGCGCTTCCATTCGGCGCGTTGCTCGTCGCTGGGCTTGACCAGCTCCAGGCCCTGGTTGCGCACCGCCTGGAAGGCGTCCTTGTTCTGCTCGCGGCTGTCCCGGTCGATGGTGTCGAAGGCGCTTTCCAGCACCCGGCGCACCACCGCCCGGTCGTCCTCGGCGAGGCGGTCGAAGTGGCGCTTGTGGATCGCCAGCAGGCCGTAGGTGTAGAGCAGCGGCAGGTCGGTGACGTAATCCACCCGCGAGTACCACTGCAGGGTGAGCGCGGCCACCGGCGGCGCCGCGAAGGCGTTGACCGCGCCGGTCTGCAGCGAGGTCAGCACCGAGCCGATGTTCAGCACGATCGGCGACAGCCCCAGGGTGTCGGCGGCGTTGGCGGAGGCGCTGTCGCCGGAGGGCAGCCACAGCTTCTGGTCGCGCAGGTCGTCCAGGCTGCGCACCGGGTTGGCGGACATGATGTAGGCGAAGCCGCCGTCCACCAGCCCGAAGCTGACCCAGCCGTTGTCTTCCAGCCCCTGCTGGATCAGCGGGTCCAGCTCGGCGCGGGCGGCGTCCACCTCGGCGTAGTTATTGAAGGTGAGCGGCACGTTGAGGATCTGGCTGTCCGCGTAGGCGCCGGCGAAGGCCCCGCCCTGGGCCATCTGACCGTGCAGCTGGCCGACGCGGATCTTGCGCTGCACCGCCCGGTCGTCGCCCATCACGCCGCCCGGATAGATCTTCAGGCTGACCCGGCCGTCGGTTTCCTGCTCGATGGTGTCGCCCGCCTGCTTCAGCGCCTTCACCACCGCCGTGCCGTCCGGATACAGCGTGGAAATCTTCAGGGTGGTGGCGAAGGCCAGCACCGGCATCAGGGCCAACACGGCCACGGAAATTCGCAACATCCTTCTCTCCATCATCAAAAAGCAGCTCTTTTGTGGGAGCGGGCCATGCCCGCGAAAGGCAAGCTTTGCTTGCCGGCAGGAGCCCAGAGCGCCCTCTACCAGCAGCATAAACACTCTCTCTGGTATCCTGCCGGCCGGCGTTGCCGGCCTTTCGCGGGCGGGGCCCGCTCCCACAAGGCCGGCTCCCGCAGGCCTAAAAATAATCGTCGGCGCTGTCCAGCAACTGTCGCGCCTGCTGCCTGGCATAGGTGTTCTGCAGCGTCAGGTCGGGCACGTCCGGCTCGGCCTCAAGTACTTTGCGCAACTGCTCGTCGTGCAGTTCTCGGTCAAACACCAGGCGCGCGTAGTGCTCCGCGAACAGCACCCGCGCCAGCAGGTTGAGGCCCTCGGAGAGCGCCACCGCCCGCTCGAAATGGTCGCGCGCCTGCTCCGGGCGGCCGCCCAGGCTGGCCGGCAGGATGCTGTTGAGCACACCCAGGTACATATGCGCCTGACCGTAGCGGTAGTCTTCGTCCAGCGCCACCACCCGTTCCATCAGCAGCCGCACCCGGGACAGCTCCGCCACCGCGTTCCAGTCCTCGGTGTGGGTCTGGATGTAGCCGGCCCAGGCGCCGCCCAGGGAAAACAGCACCGGCACGTCGTCCTGGCCGGCCTCGTCGAGCAGCGCCTCGAACGCCGGCACCTCGATGTCGCGCAGGTCGCAGTAGTCGCCGTCGTGGGCGCAGGCGCCGCGCAGAGCGTAGGCCAGCGCCTTTTCGTTCAGGCGCGCGGCGCGCGCTTCGTCGTCCACGAAGACGCCGGCGTAGGCGCCGTACAGGTCGGCACCGGTCATCAGCAGACCGCTGCGCTCCGGCCAGTTGACGATCAGCCCGTCCACCATCAGCAGATAGGAGGGCAGGCCCGCCTCCACGGTGGCCAGATCGTTGTTCTGCATCACCGCGCGGCCCAGGCTGTCGTCCAGACGCGCCACCCCGCAGCCGGTCAAAAGCAGTGCCAGCATTGGTCCCATCAGGTATTTGGCTATTCGCATGTCGGCACCATTACTACTCCGTCTCTGGAATCCTGCCGGAGGCTTCGCCTCCTTTCGCGGGCGGGGCCCGCTCCTACCCGCCTTTGTAATAGCGGGCGCGGCGGTAGAGGCCGATGCCCGCGCCCAGCGCCGCGCCGGTGATCAGGCCGGACAAATGCGCGGCGTTGGCGACGATGTCCGCCAGCCCTACATAACAGATCACCAGCCAAACCAGCATCAATATCACAATCTCCCGGCGCAGCTGATACCCGGCCGCCGGGTTGGTCTTGCCGTACAGCCATAGATAGCCGAGCAACCCGTAGACCACCCCGGAAAGCCCGCCGAAGCGCGGGCCGGTATCCATGAACTGGGCCAGGTTGGAGACCGCCGCCACCAGCAGCGTGATCCAGATCAATTGGAAGCTGGACTGGAAGCGCTCGATCAAACGGCCCAGGTCACTCCACCACAGTAAGTTGAAGATGATGTGAAGTACCGAGAAGTGCAGCAGCATCGGGCTGAACAGCCGCCACGGCTGGGCCGCCAGGCCGTCCAGGCTTTGCGGGAACATCAGCGCGTAATAGATATCCGGGCCGATCACATAGGGCGAGGCGTAGATCAGGGCGGTCACCACCAGCACCGTGCGGGTCACCGGCCCCATGCTGGCGAACCAGCCGCCGGAGAACACCTGCTGGCGCGGCAGGCCGGTGACCGGCTCGCTGGCCTGCCAGGCGTTGTCCTGCCAGCGGCGCGCGCCGGGGTCACGCAGGAACGCCTCGGCAATCCGGCGTGCCTCGTCATGGCGCGCCGGATCCTCGAGGAACAGCACGAACTCGCCGTCGCCGGCTTCCTCACGGGTGCGGATGCCCTCACGGCCCAGCACATGGGCCAGTTGCCGGGCCAGCTTCTCGTTGTTCAGGCGCACCAATTCAAGCATTCCAATCCTCTTTGTCGGCCAGCACTTCCACCGCCTCCCAGAAACAGTCCCAGTGCCCGCCGCAGCTTAGCAGCACCTCCTGAAACGTCCCCACCAGGCCGTAATAGTCATGGACGCCGTTCAGGCGGGCATTGTTCAACCGCCCCTCGAAAAAGCCGGCGTAGGCGCGCAGGGCCGGCAGCTGCTCGGCGCGGGCCCGGTAGTTCTCGCGCAGACCTTCGATCAGCGCCGCTTTGCGCTCGGCCATGGTGGCTTCATCGGCGCCGCTGGCGTACAGCTCGCCCAGTTGCTCGCGGGTCTCCCCCACCAGGGCCAGAAAGGCGTCGCGGGCGCGGTCGCGCTGTTGCCAGCGGTCCAGGTCCACCTGCAGATCGTGGCGCGCCAGATAGCGCAGCGTGCCCTCGCGGGCCACCATGGTGGCCAGGGACTCATTGAAACGGGTGTCGTTGCGGATATACAGCCGCCGGTGGACCAGCTCATGAATCAGCAGCTCCACCAGGGCCGGGCCGGAGCGGTCGATCATCGGCGTGGTGAGCGGGTCCGCGAACCACCCCAGGGTGGAGTAAGCAATGGCGCCGCCCACGTAGGTGTCCTGCCCCTCCGCGTCGAGCTTCTCGGCCAGGGCCTCGGCGTCGGCGCGGTCGAAGTAACCGCGGTAGCTCAGGCACCCCAGCAGCAGGTAGCACCAGGTGCGCGGCTCCAGGGAATACGGCGGCGCGGCGACCACATTCCAGGCCACCGCGTCGTCGCGCAGATGCACATAGTCCTGGTAGACGTTACGCGCCGGCAGCGCCAGGGACTCATCGGCGAACGTGAGCACATCACCGGCCAGGGCCAGCTGGCGGCGCACCGCCACCGGTGTTTGCGGATCGGCCACCACGTCGGCCACCGGCTGGCGGGCGCCCATCAGGTCCATGTGGCCCTTCACGGCCTGGCCGTAGTAGCCGAGCTGGCAACCCGACAGGAGCAGCAGGCTGCCGGCCAGAAGCCACCAGTAAAACCGGTTCTCAGGCACGGGACATGAACTTCCGCTCGGAGGTATTCACCTTCACCTTCTCGCCCTCCTGGATGTACTCCGGCACCTGGACCACCAGGCCGGTCTCCAGGGTGGCGGGCTTGGTGCGGGCACTGGCGGAGGCCGCCTTCATCGCCGGCGTCGTCTCGGTGATGGTGAGCACCACCGACAACGGCAGCTCCAGGCCGATCACCGAATCCCCTACCTTCAGGGCCAGCAGGCCGTCACAGCCCTCGGTGATGAACGGCAGCTCGTCGCGGATATCCTCGGCCTTGAGCGGGTACTGGGAGAAATCCTCGTCGTCCATGAACACATGGTCGTCGCCGTCCACGTAGGAGAAATGCACCGGCCGGCGCAGCAACTCCACGGTGGGCACGTCCTCGTCGCCCTTGTAGCGCTCCTCGAACTTGGGCCCGCCGCCCACCGCCGCGGCGCGCACCCGGTACAGCGTGGCCGCGCCCCGCGCCGAGGGGGAATTCACCTCGATCTGGCGGATCACGAACAGGGAGCCGTTGTGTTCAATAACGTCGGATTTTTTCAGGTCGCTGGCGCGGGTCACGGGCCTTCCTCATGGCAACTCAAAACGGCGCCAATAGTAGCAGGCCCGGCACCGTCGCCGGTAGGCCGGGTCATGCCAAAGACGCCACTCCGGCGTCACCGGCCCGCATACCTACGCGGCGACGAGCTTCTTGACGTTCAAATCCTTTCGGTGCTGTTCGGCGTGCCAGAGTTCGTACTGCGCCTGCTGGGTGAGCCAACTCTCCGCGGACGTATCAAATGCGATGGAAAGCCTGATCGCCATTTCCGGGCTGATACCCGCCTTTCCGTTCAGGATGGCGCTCAATGTCTTGCGACTGACCCCCAGCGCCTCGGCGGCGGCGGTCACCGTCAATCCCAGAGGATCAAGACAGAGTTCCTTTATGACTTCACCGGGGTGGGGAGGGTTGTGCATCAGCATAATGACACCTCAATGGTAATCCTCGTAGTTCACAACCTCGGCGTCCCCATCCTTGAACCGGAACGTCACACGCCAGTTACCACTCACCGTAACGGACCAGATACCGGCGCGGCTGCCCGTCAACTTGTGTAACCGGAGCCCGGGCAACTTCGTATCATCGCCGAGTGTAACCCGTAACGTATCGCACCTCAACACAGAAACACAGTGAACTGCCTGATGACATAGCCTCACCACAGGCAGGGCCTGGTCTCCCCGTTATGGAGTCAGCGTAGTGGATCAGGATGCGGTCGGAGGTAAGCAGGAAACGGGACGGCGTGTCGGCGAGAGCGGAACTTTCCGTGATCCCTCGCGTACGGTGAGGTTGGGGCGGGTGGAGGGACGTTATCCGACGGCGGCGCCGAGGTCGGCGACGATGCGCTCGCGGGCTTCGCGGGCCAGGGCGCGGGGTTCGTCCGGCGGCAGGGGCGCACCGAAGGTCAATTCGACGACGATCCGGCGGCGCCCCAGCAGCCGCCACAGGTGGTGGTGGAATTCATCGTCGTCGATAAAGGCGATGCCGGTGTCCGGTCGGCCCTGCTCGTCGCGGTAACGCACGGCGACGGTCTGCACCGGTGCGTGGTCACCGGCGGCGGCGAACAACTGCGGGAAGAACCGGCGCACGCCGGTGCCGTCGGTGGTGGTGCCTTCCGGGAACACCAGGATGCCGTGGCCGCGATCCAGCCGACCACGGATCTCCTCGGTCTTGGCCTTGGACTCACCGCCGCCGCGACGGATAAACAGGGTGCCCACGGCGCGCGCCAGCCAGCCGATCACCGGCCACTCCGCCACCTCCGCCTTGGACAGGAAGTAGCACGGCCGGGCGGCGGCGATCACCGGGATATCCAGCCAGGACACGTGGTTGCTGACCAGCAGCACCGGCCCCGCCCGCAACGGCCCCTGAACGCGCAGCTCCACCCCCAGAATGGTGAGAAACCGCAGGCACCAGCGGCGCTTGGCGTTCAGAATCACCACCCGGTGGGGGTCCCGCCCCGCCCTCAACCAGATGGCCTCCAGCACCCCGCCCAGCAGGTGCATAAGCACCCGCAAGGCGCGCCAGCAGCGCCGCGCGGTCACACGTACCGAACCCTCCCCCACCGGCGAGTTCAGCGACACATCCCGCACCGTCACACCGCCACCGCCGGCCGGGCATCGCCGGGCTGCAGGAAGTGCTGCACATAGCGCGCCGGCAGCCGCGACACTTCCATCAGAATGAAATAATCCAGGCAGTTGAAGTCCGGGTCCCAGCAGGGTTCGCCGCACACCCGCGCACCCATGCGCAGGTAGGCTTTAAGCAGCGGCGGCATCTTCACCCCGCCGCGCTCGCCGGCGCCGTCCAGGGCGTCGCCGGGCATGCGGTCGAGCCGGAAACGCGGCGTCACCCGCAGGTGCGGCGGCGTCATATGGGATTCGCGGATGCGCTGATCGATCGCCGCCACGTTAAAGCCTTCGCTCAACGCGATGCTGGCGCAGCCGATCAACGAACCGATGTCGTTCTCCAGCATGTACTGGGCCAGGCGCGCCCACAGCACGGTGATCACCGCCCCACCCCGGTAATCCGGATGAATGCAGGTGCGGCCGATTTCCGCCACACGCCCCTGCAAACCGGCCAGCGGCCCAAGATGAAACTCGTTCGCCGAGTAAAAACCGCCGGTTTTATGCGTGCGCTCCCCGGCCAGCACCCGGGTGTAGCCGACCAGCTCGCCGCTCTGGTTATCGCGCACCACCAGGTGCAGGCAATGGCGGTCGAAGCGGTCCCGGTCCAGGCCGAACGGCGCGTGGAAGCTGGCGCCGTACTCCTGGGAAAAGATCCGATAACGCAAACGCTGAATCTTCAGGATCTCCCGGCGGGACCGGGTAAAATAAGCGCTGAACCGAGCGCCTGTTTCCGGCCCTTTGAGCGCATCACGGGGCTTGAACACGTCTTTGAATGGCGGTCGCAGGGCTTTGATCTTTCCGGCGGCTTGCGCAAGCATAACGAGCTCCAGATTGGATTTACGCCAGTCTGGAAGCCCCCCATTGCTGTCCCGTGACAGGGTTGTGACCGTTAGGAGACAGAATCTGATGCGTATCGAACGCCGCGCGACACCGCGCTACCCGCAGCCGGTCAAACTGGCGCCCGGTGAAGTCCGGCACTGGTGCGCCTGCGGCCACAGTGACACGGCGCCGTTTTGCAGCGATGAGCGTTGCGGTGCCGGCGAGCGGCTGAGTTATACGGCGAGGAAGGAAGAGATCGTGCTGTTCTGCGGCTGCGGCGCCACCCGCACCCCGCCCCACTGTGACGGCGCCCACATCGGCCTGCGCGACCGCGAGCCCTGGTGGCGACGGCTAAGGAGCTGGTTCCGGGGTCAGTGAGAACCGCTGTAATCTTTCGTCCCCGGCACGCGTGGCATATTTCTTACACGTTCCGTCATTTTGAGCCTACTTCCGCCGCCTTTGACCTGCGTTACCGTATACGCATACCAATTCGCACGGAGGCGAGACGAAAATGACCATACTGCTCCAACACCGCGGATACTACGGCTACGTCGAGGTCAGCCAGAAAAACAACTGCCTGCACGGCGCCCTGCTCAACATCGAGGTGCCGGTGCACTATCAGGCCGACACCGCGATCGGCCTGATACGGGCCTTTCAAGACGCCGTGGACAATTACCTGGACTACCCCTACCCGACGCCGTCCCGCGGGCGGGGAACGCAGCTCAAGGAAGAATTCGGGGTCAGGTCTTGTCCGTTGCCTTTTGGATGATTTGGAGCCTCCAAGCCAAAACAGGCTCAGCCGAAAATGTCGTCCAGGCTGTCGGCGTCCAGCACCCGGTCGGCCCACGTTTCCAACTGATGTTGCCTGGCGCTCTGCAGGCGTTTGTGCACGCTGGGCGGAACCTCGCCGAAGCGTCGCTGGATAAGACGCAGAACCAAGGCGCGCTCACCGTCCAGCCGGCCTTGCTCAATGCCTTGCTCCACGCCTTGCCTGACGCCCACCAGACGTTGACGCTCCTTCCATTCCTCGAAGCGGTTGGTAATCATCTCGTACGCCTCCTGCAGGTCGTGCATCTCGGGAAAGGAGAGCCGCCACCTCCTCGGAGGACCGGTGATGCTCCAGCCGGAACAGTGCCGCTATCCACTCCCGGGGCAGAAAGCCCGTAAGCAGATCCCGCACCATCCGATCATGGGAAAACAGCAACTTGTAACTGGTGTCGTGCTCGTCCATGGGCACCTCGAAAGCCAATTCAGCCCAAGTCTGCGTGGGAAGAACTGGGGAATCTGTCCTACGGTGCGGAAGGTGCCTGTGCGAGAAAGCGGAAAGACATGTAGGCAGCTTGATCCGGGCGGAGCAAAACGCAAGGCCTGACCCTCAAGATGCTCAAGAATCCTACAGCCCGATGCCGTTCTATATTACCCAGTCTGTAGTCTTACGCTTCTTCCGACTCCCCCACCTCGTCCTTAATCTTGCTTGATCGCCATTAACACGGATGAAAATCTGTAACTTTTAAGTTACAGTAAGGGCATGGAATGATTGAGCTACGGCGCTACCAACGACCTGACGGCAAAGTGCCTTTAACAGAGTGGCTCGCCGAGCTACGAGATCCACGAGCTAAAGCGAAGCTACAAGTGCGCTTGCGCAGGCTATCGGTGGGAATCACTGGCGACGCGAAAAGCGTCGGGGAAGGCGTCTACGAGTTACGGGAGCGCACCGGACCAGGCTACCGACTGTACTACGGCCGTCACGGAATGAGCTTAGTAGTCTTACTCTGCGCCGGCGACAAAGGTACCCAGCGAGCCGATATTAAGCGTGCTAAACAGTACTGGAATGATTGGAAACGGAGAAATTCATGAGCCGACGCCAACCTCAAGCCTCTATCTCTCACGACGAGGCCATAATTGAAGAACTACGAGCCGACCGTGAGTTCGCGATCGCTTATCTACAAGCGGCGCTGGAAGAACTGGACGATGCCGACAACCGAGCCGCCGGCCTACTGGCGCTGCGCGACATCGCCGAAGCGTATGGCGGCATGGCAGTCGTTGCCCGGGACGCCGGCATCACCCGGGAAGCGCTTTATAGAGCACTGTCCCCGACGGGCAACCCTACCCTTAAAACACTGCTGGCGGTTCTCCACGCCATGGACATGCGGCTGTCGGTTACGACAGGCAGAACGCAAGGCCTGACCCCACCCCAAGGAAACACATGTAGGCCAGCTTAATCCGGCCAGAAAAACGCGGGATCCAACCCGCACTTTTTAAAATGTTTTCTGTCCCCTTTTAATATATTAGCGCCCGTTTTCTGTCCCCTTTTTAAAATCGGTAGAACATTCAATTAGGTGTGTATATAAATCCGCCGGACATTACGGGTACACACGTTCACAGACGGCAATTCCAGGCCTGTTTCTCAGTTTTTTGACTGTATAGTCACCCCTCTATATCAAACACTTACGCCATGTTTTCATTTTTTTGGCCTACCCTTTTCACAATTTTCGATTAACTACGCTCCAAGCACGGACACAAGCTCTGAGTGCCGTCCGTCCAACGGCAATTCCCTCCCACGGGAGACGCCGCGTTCAGTCGTGGCACCAATAACGGGATGCAAACCACTAAAACAACAATTTGGAAGAAAACAATAAAAGGAGGGTTCACACCCATGCGCGCAAATTTCCTTTCTTGTGCCGGCCTGTGTGCCGGCGCTCTTTTTCTGAGCCCGAGCATCGCCCTGGCGAACATGGGCAACACCGCCACCACTTACGGCCTGTTGCCCACGGACATCGCCTCCGCACAGGCCCTGTCCATGTTCAACACCCAGGTGTCGACCACCTACTACAACCCGGCGTATCTGGCGCACAGCACCAAGAGCGAGCTGACCGCCGGCCTGATGCACGCCGAGCACAACCTCAAGGCCGATAGTGAGCAGTTCGGCACCTACACCGTGCAGGACGACCCCACTCAACAGGTGCTGCTGGGCCTCAAGGCAGATCTCAGCGACCTCACCGAGCTGGGCCAGCCCATGTACCTGGGCGTGATGATCGGCTCCGAAAAATTCGGTGACGAGCTGCTCGCCTTCGGCTCCCGCACCGACCCGGACGGCCAGTACTTCAACTACGGCCGTCAGCCGCTGTTCCTGAGCATCGGCGTGGGCACCCACATCTGGCGCGGCCTGGACGTCGGCATCGGCACCAAGGTCACCCTCAAATCCGAGGCCTCCCTGGTGGCGCAGACCAACCTGGCCGGCGAGACCGAGTATGAAGAGCTCAACGTCTCCGCCAAGCCGGTGATCCGCCCAGTGATCAGCATGAACTTCGACTGGGAAGAGACCTTCTGCCCGGACGCTAACTGCTGGTACGACGGCCTGGAAACCGCGTTCGCCTTCAAGGGCTACTCCGACTCTTCCGTGGAAGTGAACGCCAACACCATCATCCCCGGCACCATCCCAGATCCCGGCCTGTTCATCGACATCGCCACGGTGGATTCCTACCAGCCCAACATCTACACCGTCGGCATGCAGCTCAAGCGCGACAAATGGCGTCTGGGCCTGGCGGTGGAAATGCAGGAGTGGTCCGCCCTGGAAGACGAGCTCAACAACGACACCGTCAAGAACAACCTGGGTCTTGAGTTCGACGACATCGTCATCCCGCGCATCGGCGCCGAGTACTACCTGAACGACACCTTCACCCTCACCGGTGGCGTGGCGTTCGAGGAATCGCCGCTGGCCAACGACGTGAACCCGGAAGTGAACTACCTGGACGCCGACCGCACCGTGATCGGCCTGGGCGTCAGCGCCACCTTCGACCACGTCTACGGCCTGGTACACCCCCTGCGCGTGGACCTGGGCTATCAGCATCACCTGATGGATCAGCGTGAGTTCCAGATCAAGTCCAGCCAGCCGACCGCACTGAACGACGACGTGGTGGAAACCGCGGGCGACGTCAATGTCTTCGCCGGCTCCATTAGCATGCAGTTTTAAGAGGGAGGGACAATAATGAAGACAACAATCCTGAAGCAGTCATTGCTACTGCTTTCCTCCGCCACGCTGCTGGCCGCCTGTGGCGGCGACGGCGGCGACTCACCGGTGGATGACTTCGGTAGCAACCCGGGCGAATCCGGCGCGCAGGCCCTGCTCTACGCCTATCCGGACAACGGCCAGGGCGAAGTGCCCACCAAAGCCCCCATCGCGCTGCGTTTCACCAGTAACGTCGCGCCGGGCAACGTGAAACAGAACGTCACGCTGTGCTGCGACGACCAGGGCGAAAACCTGGACTTCGAGGTGGAAAGAGTCGACGGCGAGCCGCGCGGCGTGCTGCTGACCCCCACCGACGGCCTGGCCCCCGGCACCCAGTACACCGTCGAGATCAACGATCTGCGTCTTAGCAAGGGTACCGCCAAGGACCAGACCCTCACCTTCACCACCCGCACCCTGCAGGAAGGCCCGAAGAGCGAAGTGGTCCAGGAAGTCCCCGCCGGCGAGGATGAATTCCAGCTCAGCCGGACCATGCCGAACGGCTCGGAACTGGAGCCGGTGATGGACTTCTCCGCCTTCCGCTTCCAGTTCACCCAGCCCATCGACCGTGCCACCGCCAGCTACGGCGACGGCAACAGCGTGGTGCTGCGTGACAGTGAAGGTGCGGTGGTGGAAGCCGGCCTGCTGGTGGACGGCGCCTACATGACCGTCGACCCCACGGACGACTACCTGACGCCGGGCGAAACCTACACCCTCACCCTCGGCGGCCTGGAAAGCACCTACGGCGAAACCTTCGCCGGCGAGACCCTCGAGTTCACCCCGAAGGACTCCTCACCGCGCGGCGAGCCGGGCTTCCTGGTGCAGCGCATCACCCAGGACGGTACCTCCCGCCTCACCGGCAAGGGCATCAACCAGGTACCGGTGAACGGCACCCTGCTGGGCGAAGACGTCAACGTCACCCAGGCCCAATCCGAACTGGTGATCGCCGAACTGGCGGACGTCACCCAATACACCGACGTCACCCCGATCCGCCTGCCCAAAGGCACCCTGCTGGAAGGCACGCCCATCGAGATGGTTAAAATCGGCGGTGAAGTGGACGCCGGCTTCGGCTCCGGCGACGTCACCATGCGCGTGCTGTCCGACGCCACCGGCTACCTGGTGCCCAACCCCTACACGGAAGATAACCCGGACCAGCTGCGCATCGTCCATCTGTTCATGGACGTAGGCATCGCCACCGCCAACCCGAAAGCCAACGGCGGCTTCACCCAGAACCTGATGCACATCCACCTGGTGGGCGTGGCCGAAGTGGACCCCAACGGCGGCGTGCTGAACATCGACGCCACCAGCATGGTGGAGCCGGATGTGCTTGGTCTGGAATACGGCTACGGCCTGCTGAGCTTCCAGCTGCAGTCTTATAAAGACCAAACCGAGACGCTGCTGGCCGACGCACGGGCCGCACTGGAAGACACCACCCCGCCGACGCTGCAAAGCCGGATGCCGGGGCAAAAATCACCGGAGATGCCCACGGATGAGAGCGGCGATGAGTTGTCCTGGCTTCAGCAGCCCGGCGCTCCGATCGTGCTCAACTTCGATGAGCCTTTGGATCCGGCAAGCCTGAATGAACCGGGCGCGCTGACCGTCACCCAAGAAGGCACCACCCTGGATATCACTCATAAGGTCGACGGTGCCGCCGTGGTAATTGAGCCTGAGGGCGGATTGCAATACTTACCCGCGGACGGCAACCCGGAGTATACGATCCAGCTGGGCAGTCAGATTACCGATCTGGCGGGCAACAACTTTGTACCGGAGACGCTGACCTTCAAGCTGCCGGGCGAAGTTACGACCCGAAGCATTCCCGATGGCGACGGCGATTATTCGCAGGAGGACGTTCAGGTCAATTCGCCGATGCTGCTAAGCGCCTACCCGGGCTATCCGTGTGTAATTGAAGAAGACGACATCCAAAATCTGGATCTGAGCACTGGCATGGTAGGCCGCTGCGCTGGAGGGCCCAAAGAAGGTTGGGGGAACGATGAGTACCCCCTGATTGACTATCAGCCCGACGACGACCTGCCGCTGATGACACTGCCGGCAGACCGGCCGATTGTACTGCAGTTCACCAAGGCTATTGATCCGGAGAGTGTCAAGTTGGGGGGTAGCTTCGACATCTTCCGAGTTGATGCGTCCGGGCAGCCAGTCGACGGAGAAACGCTTCAAGGTTCTCTAACCGTTGAAGGCCAGCGTATTAGCTTTGTGCCGGAAGAACCCTGGGCTGACGGCGAATATTATAGTTATACCCTGGGCTCCAATAACGACACGGCCCTCAATGAGGATATTGATCGCGACGGGTATATCGGCAGTGAGGATGCCATCTGTGACGGTACGGGATCTATCTGCGGTGAGGATGGTCATCCACTCCGCACCCAGCCGCTGGGCCGCACCTACCGCATCCCATTCGAGCCGACCGGCACCGATACGTTCCGGATTGTGGCCGATTATCTGATCAGCAACGATTACTTTATCCCCAATGGCGGTGGGCCGGATCTGGCAATTTTCTTCAAAGGGGCCTCCGCCAGCAACGATGTGTTGCAGACGCTACGAACTAGTCCGGACGTCGACGCCAACGGGAACCTGATGCACGATGTGGAGAACACAATTGGTAAGCAAATCAGCGTGACGAACTTAGCCCCTCCTTTCTATCTCTCGGATCCCGAAACCGACAGTAATGCGCCTCTGCCCGACGGCACCTTACCGACCACCGACTACCCCTTCCAGGAAGCGGTGCCGAGCGTGCCTGACCCCGACGCCGACCCGACGTATGATCCAGAAGGCGTTCAAGGGCTGCCAAACAGCGCCAAGATTCTTTCTATGAACACCCGGGGAAGGGAGGTGCCCCGGTTTGCGGAGGGAACCAACTTCGCGGCTAACCCGATGATCGCTGTGCAAGGCGTCGCACTTTACAGTGTCGATGGGGCCAATGTGGGCTGTGGTTACGATGAGGCGTATGACCCGGTGACGGGCGACCCCGGATACGATGAGGCTGTTCGTACGGATTTCAATAAATTATTGGGCCATCTGTTGGCAGGTCAGTACCCGGAGTACGAACCTACGGTCTGCCCTGAAAACAAGTTTACCTATCTGAAGATGGGCCTCAATGCCAGCGTGGGCGGGTACGATCCTGAAAAAGAAGCAATCAAGGTCGAGATCTACCCGTCACAAGCGATGTCCACCTCCTTTGTCACCTACGCGCGGAATGCGATTTCAGGCCTGCCAGCAGCAGCCATACCCTCGGGTGAGCAAATCATGAGAATGCGATACGCCAAGGACGACCCATCCTGCGTCGACACATCCTCCACCCGCTGTCGCCGGACTCAGCCCATCACCGGTTGGATTACGGATGGCGGCGACCAGGGCCCGATACTCAGCGCGGAGGTAGACCTCTACATTGACGCACCGTTGCTCGGCGCAGTACTAAACGCGAACACACTCAATCTTCGCCATACTCTGAGAAGCTATCAAGCCACTATGTCCCTGTCGGGCCCGGTTTCTTTCTTGGATGACGGCAGAATGATGGTTGAGCAGCGTAACGAAAAACCGATCGATATAACTGTAGAAATGTATTCTGCGCCACAGAACCTTGCTGGGACGGCACAAGGAGCGGCCATAGGCCATATTCCGTATCGCATTCCGCAAGATGGGGTGTTTTTGCAGATGGTTTCCGAGCCCATTAAGTCAGTGGAGTAGATCCGGTAGTGAGTTTGGGCCGCCTGTCTCGGCGGCCTGATTTAAAGATGTATTCGGCTCTGGAACAGGTAGCTACCTATTTCAATTAAGAGCGCCCGATGCACCGCATGGGGCGTTTTTTTAGGTGAAGCAGGTACTGGTGCCAAATGCCGATCGCGGCACGATCATACCGGTCTTCTATTCAACAGGAAGGGAGGTTTTTGCATTCAAGGTAGGTAGAAGCCGAAAAAGCCCCGGCGAAGACCGGGGCAAGATGCAGCTGGGGCGTGCAGCCACCCTAGCCAGTCAAGCTGGCAGCAGCGCTGAACGCAAAGCCGCTGCTTTTATCAGTAGATATAAAACGACGTAGCGTTGCCGAGAGTGAGGACACCGTCGACGGAACAGCCCCCTTCTGTCTCATCGCAGTCAAAAAACGTCTTATTACTCATATCGAGGGTGGCGCCGGCGCCTGGGGTGAACACGACCCCATGTAGATGCTCGCCGCTAAGCAAGGTACCGGCAGGACTGCTCACATCGGCGCTTCCAAAATTGGCGGTATAGGTCGACGCGCTCGGGTCATACGAGATGAAGCTGTCGCAGTCGTCCTCAAAAGGGCAGTGGCTCGCAATGGTTGGGTCTTTCGAATACCACGGAAAGCCACCCACAGTGAGGAAGTTACAAACAAAATCGCCAGCGGAAAGCTCAACCATGTTCACCCGAACACCGATACGCCAGGCGCCGCTGGAGTCCTGGCACTTCTTCACTTCGCCGCTCGAACTAAAGGCGCAGCTAATACTTGTGCTAGGGCATGAGAAGTCTACTGCGTCGCTTGAGAACTGGAAATCCCCACCGCCCTCGGCCAAGGGCACGCCGTGCCAGTAACCAGCGTGGCCACCGGAGCCATTGAAGTGGTAGGTATTGCCATTGATCTCCGTTTCAAAGCAAGGTGCCGGGCCTGTGTGAGGCTGGGGACAAGCCCCGGTATCCCAGTTCGCCACCACGACGCCGGAAAGCGACCATGCGGCCACGCCCAAGAGTGTTGAAGGCAATAATTTCCTATTCATGATTATTATCTCCTTGATTACTCATTCTGGACCATCAAGAAAAAGCCCCGACGAAAGCCGGGGCAGAATGGGGAGGGCGTTCAACAACTGGCCAGCCAGGATGGTGGCTGCGCTGAACGCAATACCGCTTTTTATTAGTAGATGTCCAACGATGTGGCGTTATCCACAGTGAGGGTGCCGTCGATAGTGCAATCGGTTTCGTCACCGCTGCAATCGTAGAAGCTTTTAGGACCGGTGAAGGCGAAGTTGGCACCAACGCCCGGAGTAAACACTACGCTACGCACGTGCTCGCCATCTACTACCGGAGATCCAAAAACGCTTACTGTGATAGCGCCAAAATCAGCGGCATAGGTAGATGCATTCGGATCATACGGAATGAAGGTGTCACAATCATCCTCGAACGGACACTGAGGCGTAGCAGTCGTTTGCTTAGAGTACCAGGGGAACCCGCTCACGCCGATGAAGGCACACGCGAAATCACCGGCCGAAACGTCAGCATCGACAACGCGCACGCCGATGCGCCATGCGCCATCGGAGTCCTGACATTTTTTTACCTCGCCGCTCAAAGTCAAGTTACAATCTGGGCTTGCGCTAGGGCAGCTTAATGCTACGTTGCTGCCTGAGAAATCAAACTCACCACCGCCCTCGGCGGCGGGCCGGCCATGCCATACACCAGCGTGGCCGCCACTACCGTTGAAGTGGTAGGTGTTACCGTTGATCTCCGTTTCGATACAGGGTGCCGGGCCTTGGTGAGGCTGCGGACAAGCCCCGGTGTCCCAGTTTGCGGCTGCGACGCTGGAAAGAGACCAGGCAGCCATGCCAAAGAGTGTTGAGAGTAAGAGTTTTGTTTTCATGATTAAGTCTCCGTAATTGTTTGTCTTCCGTATGCTGCAGAATGTGCAGCCACTTCAAGCTAGCAAGGTTTCGGCGACAGATCCGCTGTTTGACGGCCTTTAATTACGGTTCTTTCGCGACGTCCTTTTTATTCAGGCACTTAACGGACTTCTTGTGGTACGCGTTAACTTGTAGGGATTATTGAAACGCTGTGAAAACAGGATTCATACCTAAAACGGGACAGAAAATTAGCGCTACTCGGAGATATTAATTCAGTAACAATTTGGCCTGCATGTCAGGTCGACGATGCAGGCCGGGACGATTTTCTAGTTTTTGATGCCGGCCGTGTTCGCGATAGCAGCGACCAACTCATCCGGTGTCATGTAGCCGCCCAGGTTTCTGCCGTCCTGGCTGAATACGGATGGTGTGCCGCTAACGCCCAGGGTCTGCGCCATGTTGTACTGGTCAGCCACTGGTGCCCGGCAAGGCATGACCTCCTGCGTGAACGGCTTGCCAGCAAAGGCATCGGTAATGCCGGTTTGAGGGTCTTGGGCGCACCAAATCCTGGCCATGGTGTCGGCGACCGACGTATCCACGCCCGAGCGCGGCAATGCCAAATAGTGCACGGTGATGCCCCGTTCATTTATTTCGTCCATATGGGCGTGGAATTTCTTGCAATAGGCACAGGTGGTGTCCATGAACACGAAAATTTCGTGCTTTTCCTGCCCACTGGCGGCGAAGGTGATCGCCGTCCCGCGGTCCAGCTCCTGAAGCGCTTGTGCCCGGGCCTCTCTCTCGCTCTCCTGGGTAAGGTCGACCAGCGAATCGCCTTTGAAAACCAGCAAGCGGCCCGAATAGATATGATCGCTGTTTGGCGAGGTGTATAGGAAACCGCCGTTGCTCAGCTTTATCTCTTTAACCCCGTCCACAGGGCTTTCTGCGATGCCCTGCACAGTCAGGCTCGGATTCGTGATCGCCAACGCCTCGGTCACCCGCTCACGGAGATCCGCCGTGGCCAGATTCGGGATAGCCAGCGCGATAAGCAGCATATTCAGAACGTAATGATACGATTTCATGGGTATGCCCCCTTCCAATTGTGGTTATCAGCTTCTGTCGATCACTTCGACCAATTCCAGCTCGTAGATCAGTGTTGACTGCGGCGGCACCTTGTCGCGCAGCCCCTTCTCTCCGTAGGCCAGCTCCGGCGGGATAAATAGGCGCCACTTCTCGCCTTCTTTCATCTTCTTCAGAGCTTGCTGCCAGCCCCGTAGGGCCACGCCCATATTCACGCGCACGGCTTCGCCCTGGGCCAGGTTGCTCTCGACGAAGGTACCGTCCAGAAGCGCGCCGGCGTAGTTCACGCGGACCGCGTCTTCAGGCCCGGGCGTGGCGCCGCTGCTGGACTCTTTCAGCACTTCGTACTGCAGACCACTCGGCAGGGTCTTTACGCCCGACCGCTGCTTGTTCTCCTCCATAAAGGCTTTGCCTCGCGCCGCGTTGTGGGCCATGGCCTGCTGCTTTTCTTCTTCCAGACGTTGTGTGATTTCCTGCCTATAGGCCTCGGATGCAGCGCTCGCCTCTTCTTCTTCAAGCAGCGGATCGTTGCCCTTCAATTGATCGGTGAGTGCTTTCAGGAATATGTCCTCATCAAGCTCATTCCTGGAAAGGGTTCTTCCGACCTGCTCGCCCAGCATCATTCCAGCGGCGTAAGAGGCCTTCTGCTGGTTGGTTTCAAGCTTAGTGGCTTGCGCTTGCGCGGGGTTGTGGCTGCATCCGGCAAGAAACACCAATGACAGTGCCCCCAAGGTTAGACTTCTCATAGTTTCCTCCTGGTTTTTGTTGGATATCATTCCGATATCAGCTTTAAACTTCCGTGATATTTTTTGACGTTTATTTTCTCTGTCGTCCTCTGTAAAGATGGATATATATTATTTAAGTTCCTTTTTAAACACGCTGCGTATCACACATTTTTATTGGATCTTTATGAGAAGTCAGAAGACGATTTATAAATGCCTGTTTCTTCTGGGTTTATTTTTTTTATGCGTTATTTTCTTTTTTGCGAGAGAGAGTAATGGCACGGATGATGCAGGCAAGACACAGGCGAAGGCACACGCCGTTTCCCCACAACCCGATGCGGCGCGCGCGCCGGCACCCGAAAAGGAAGCGCCTGGCGTCCTCATGCCGCGGAAACCAGCGGATACCGATTCAATGGCGTTGCTGGCCATCTTCCAGGCCCATAGCCCTCTTGCCGCCGCCGTCATCCACACGGAGGGCCATGGCGCCCACCGGTACAACGTGCGCGACACGCTGGCGGCGGGCGGCGTACTGGCGGCGATCCGGCCGACCGAGGTGATCATCGAAGACCAGGGCAAGCAGATCACTCTTCGCCTGGCGTTAAGAGGTGGAGGACGCGCCGAGGTCGCCGACGCCGATAACGAAGACGCGCCAGAAGGCGATGGCCCCAAGATGCCGCAGCGCGTCCTGGACCTACTCGAAAGGCTGGATTTGACGCCGGTCAGTGAGGGCGCCCCGCAGGGCTACCGGGTTGGCGAGGATTTCCCCGAGAGCGGTACCGAGGAGGTCGGCGTCAAGCCGGGGGACACCATTGTCTCCATCAACGGCTACCCCGTCGGCGAGTACCACAGCGACTACCTCGTATGGCTTTCTTTCAAGGACACCCGGAAAGCCAGCGTGCTGGTCCGGACCGAGGAGGGCCGGCAGTTCTCGTTTCATTACCCCGATGACATCAAAGGCGCCAGCGGGTACGTGCCGGACAGCTAAAGAGGAGAAGACGGGATCAGGCCTTGTGTTTTGCACTACTCGAAACTTTGCTTGTCAGACACGCAAAAGCCGCCTTTTTTCAGGCTTATGACACTGTTTTCCCGCTTTTTTGCCCTGCTTTGCCAGCTTATTGACTTGAAGACAACGCAACCCGCCTGTCCATTCATGCCGGGTGTCAGGAACCGCCACGTCCCTTCCGTCTTTACTTACAACGATTGTCCGCACCGTAGGACAGACAAACCGGCTCGTCCCGGTCACGCTCGTTTTTCTAGATTGACGAGGTGCCCATGGACGAGCACGACACAATCTACAAGCTGCTTTTCGCCCACGACCGGATGATCCAGGATCTGTTGGTTGGCTTCCTGCCTGAAAAGTGGGTCGCAGCGCTGGACTTGGAATCCCTGGAGAAGATGAACGGCAGCTACGTCACTGACGACCTGCGTGGCCGGCACGGCGATGCCGTTTGGCGAATACGCTGGGGCGAGGAGTGGCTTTATGTGTATCTGCTGCTGGAATTTCAGTCCTCGGTGGACCGCTTCATGGCGTTGCGCATTATGGTCTACACCGGCCTGCTCCATCAGGATCTGATTCGGCGTGGTGAGCTGGGGGCCGACCGTAAGTTGCCGTCGGTACTGCCCGTGGTGCTCTATAACGGCGAGCGCCGCTGGCGGGCGCCCACTGACGTGCGAGCTCTGGTCCAACCACCGCCGGACGGGCTGGAACGCTTTCAGCCCGATCAGGCGTTCCTACTGATCGATGAAGGCGCTTACAGCGCCGACGACCGCCAGCCGATCAATAACCTGGTGGCCGCGCTGTTCCGGCTGGAGCATCACCGCTCCTCCGACGAGGTGGCCGGTCTTCTTCAACTTTTGGTAAAGTGGCTGTCAGGTCCGGAACAGGCCGGCTTACGCCGGGCTTACCTGGAATGGCTGCGCCGCCGGCTCCCCAAATGGTTTCCTGGCGAAACCTTCCCCGAGATGCACGATCTGCAGGAGGCGTACGAGATGATCACCAACCGGTTCGAGGAATGGAAGGAGCGTCAGCGTCTCGCGGGCGTGGCGCAGGGCCGTCTGGACGGCGAACGAACGCTGGTTCTACGCCAGGTACAACACCGCTTCGGCACCGTGCCTCCCACGCTTCGCCTGCGCCTGCAGAACGCCTCTCAGGCCGAGCTGGAACATCTGGCTGACCGCGTTCTGGATGCCACCAGCGTGGACGATCTATTCCAGTAGGCAGTAGCGCCAGGCTTGGCCTGCTTTTTGATCCCTCGCTGCTAGCCCAGCACCCCGTACTTCCGGTACACCTCTCTCACGAAATGCCGTGAGCCGGTAAGCCGGCAACGCTTCACTGCGGTGTCGATCATCTTCTCTTCGTGAGGATCCAGCCCGTTACTCATATACATCCGGTAGGCTTCGGCCCGGTCTTCGATGCTGCCGCCGAGACGGGTGTACTCCTCCGGGTCTTCCAGCCAGTACTGATGGGTCTTGCCCAGCCGCATGCGGTAGCTGCTGCGGTGGTAGTGATACGCCGACGAGGCAAGCCGCTGGGTCACCGGCAGGCGCTCGATGTAGCAGATGCAGGCCAGCATCCACTGCCCGGGCTCCACCGGGCTGGAGCGGTAGCGCACCTCCCATACGGACGTGGCGCCGTGCTGTCTCTTGCGCCGCGACGAGGCGCTGCAGCTGAGCGCCTTCATAAACCGGGACAGGTTCCCCGGGTCGCCCAGCGGCGTGGCCAGGATGTGCAGGCCGTCGGGCAGCAGGCAGAAGGCGTGGATGGCGAGCTCGTACTGCTGGCTCAGCGCGCGTATCTGCCCAAGGCAGTGGGTGTAGTCGGCTTCGTCGAGAAAGACGGGTTTCTGGTCACGGCTTTTGCGCACCAGGTGGTGCGGGTGGCCCGCGAGCAGAAGGCGATCCTTGCCGGGCATAACTCCCCCTATTTCCGTTGTTTTTTGGGTTCGTTTTTATGGAGCCTACCCTCTTACCGCCCGATGTATGAAGAGAATTTCGGCGGCGGGACGGATTAATATTTTTGCCAGGATTTCGCCATTTTAAAAACCACTCTTAATATCAGTCAGTTACGATTTTCTTCTGCGTTATTTTTATAATTGTCCGTCCCTTTTTCGCCTTTATCGCGCTCACTTCGCCTTCACTTGCAATAATTACCGACCCGACAGCCGAGACAACCCGGCTGGACCCGCCGCGCTTCGCCTGCGCCTTCCTGGGGGATCGTTCCTCGCTGCTTTGCACCGGCCGCAAGTTTTTTTGCCAAGCACGCAAAATGGCGCTTTTTCAGCTTCCCGACCCAGTTTTTCCGCCTTTTTGACCTGCTCTGCCGCCTTATTGGCCCCTAACTGACTTTCCGTGCTGGCTGACAATGTTTTCAGCCTTCACGTACAGCCACCCTAGGCCGCAGCCGTTAACCTCGAACCTCCTCAACGGCCTTAGTCCAAGTTCGCCTGGTTGACCGTATCTCATATGAGATACAAAATAGGCTATCTGATAGGAGAAGGACCATGGCCGCTGAAACGACGATGTTGCATGTACGAATTAACGAAAAACTGAAAGGCGAAGCCGCCGAGACCCTGGCCGGACTTGGTTTATCGGTATCAGACGCTGTTCGGATCTTGCTGACTCGCGTGGTCAAGGAGCGCGGCCTGCCACCCGGCTTGACGACTGACCCCGAGTTCTACGACGCCTGGTTCAAGGCCAAGGTGCTTGAGGCAATGGAAGACACCCGCGCGGCCGCCCCTCACGATCAGGTCATGGATGATGCGAGGAAACTCATCGAACGGAAGCGAGTGCGGAAGGATTAAGTGGCGGGCGGCGGCCAGGGAAAGTTTGTTGGAGATCGTGGATTACATCTCCGATGACAATCCGCAAGCCGCTGTGGCGCTGATGGATGAAATCGACGAGAAAGTCGTGCGCCTCCTGCAAAACCCCGCAATACATCGACAGGGGCGAGTGGCTGGAACCCGCGAGCTCGTGGTGCGCCCGAACTACATCGTTGTCTATATGTGCTCGGATGAGAACATTGTGATCATCCAGGTTTTGCATGCGGCTCAGCAATGGCCTCTCTAGCCGTCCGGTTTTTTGCGGCGCTTGCGCGGCCGGCCCGGGCCCCGGTTGATGCCGAGTATGCCGTACTCCCGGTAGACCTCTTTCACGAACCGGATCGAGCCGGTTAGCCGGCAGCGCTGTACCGCGGTATCGATCATCGCCTCCTCGCTGCGATCCAGGCCGTTGCTCATATAGGTGCGGTAGGCTTCGGCCCGCTCCTGGATCGAACTGCCCAGGCGAGCGTATTCCTCCGGGTCTTTGAGCCAGTAGTGGTCGGTCTTGCCGAGCCGCATGCGATAGCTGCTGAGGTGATAGTGGTACGCGGAGGTGGTGAGCTCATGGATGACAGGCAGGCGCTCCACGTAACACATGCAGGCCAGCAGCCACTGCCCCGGTTCCACCGGGCTGGAGCGGTAACGCACTTCCCAGGCGGAGCTGCGGCCGTGCAGGTTCTTGCGGCGTAGAGAGGTGCGGCACGACAGCGCTTTCATGAAGGTGGAGAGATCGGTGGGGTCGCCGTGCGGGGTGGCGATGATGTGGATGCGGTCCGGGAGCAGGCAGTAAGCGTGCACGCTGAGGTTGTAGTCCTGGCTCAGCTTGCGGATCTGTCCCAGGCAATGGTTGTAGTCCGCTTCGTCCAGAAAGATGGGTTCATTCCCTTGGCTCTTGCGCACCAGATGGTGCGGGTGGCCGGCGAGTAGAAGGCGATCCTTGCCAGGCATAAATCCCCCTTTGCTTTTGGTTTTTTTGGCTTGTTTTCTTAACCTTAGCGACCTGGGACTGGCGTCTGAACAAAATTTCGTGAAAACATAGTTTTCAAAAAATGAAACCATGTCAGAAGTTGAGCAATTCCATTTAAAACAGTCAGTTACGAAAAAGGGGACGCACTCCCTTAAAAGTTGTGCGTCCCCTTTTCGGTGATTTACTGACGTTTTCTTCACGCCTTTCCCGAAGGTCCAGCGCCTTAAGAAACAAAATATCTTTTTTTGTATACGGCTATTCGGACTCGCGCGGCTTGCCGGGCGGACGCCCTCTGCCACGCATGCTGACGCGGACGCCGGTGATCTTTTCCACCTCGTCGGTGAACTGCTTGTCGCCGGTGAGCTGGTTGCGCATGGCGGCGCCCAGGATAAGCCCGGCTTCCTGGTCCTGGATTTGTTGTTCCATGAAAAGACGGTAAACCTGCCGGCGCTCCTGGTCGGTGTCGGCCAGCTCGAGGAATTCTTCGGGGTGATCCAGCCAGGCCGGTTCGTCGCGGCCCATGCGCATGCCGAAACTGGTCCAGGGAAAACGTGACGGCGCGGTGGCCATGTCCAGCAGGACCGGCCGCTTTTCCAGATAGCGCAGGCAGGCGAGCGTCCAGGAGCCGCGCTGAACCACACTGGAGCGGTAACGGCTCTCCCAGAGCGTGCCGCTGCGTTTATCCTTGCGGTTGCGGTGGCGCGTGGTGCGTGCCGCCAGCGCTTTCATCAACTCGCTCAACATGTCAGGGTTTGGACCCGGGTCAACCAGCATGTGGACTTGCTCCGGCAACAGGCACCACCCGTATACCTTAACGTGCCACTTCTCTTTTAACTCTCGCAGATCCGTCAGGTATTTAAGGTAGTCTTCTTCATCCTTGAATACCTCTTGTCCGTTATGCCCCCGTTGAAGGATATGATGAGGATAGTCAGGCACCACCGTGCGCCTCATCCTTGGCATTTTTACCCCTCTTTATATATCGCTTTTATTTGTACGGGAGTCTATCTAAACAACGTGAAGAAATAAATTATTCAGAGGTATAAATAAATTACTCTGTCCCCTTTTTTATCAAGGTTTTCCTGCACTTACAAAAGGGGACAGACATTTAGGAAAGAACGTCTGCGCTCTTTATTAAAGGCATCTCATGGCATTTGGCCACCATGCTTATTTCAAATCCGTCGTTTGGATTTTCTTTTTATTTCCCGATAAGTTTTCGGAAAAAGTCGATTTTAGCCTGACGCCTGTCAGGATGTGAGCCGGTACGCGCTTTATGCGCTCAGTGTTTTCTCGAAAAACGCCAGCACCCGCCGCCAACTGTCCTCGGCGGTATCGGGGTCGTATTTGGCGCGTAGCGGGCTGTAGTCGGCCATGCGTTTGAACAGAAAAGTCTGGTGGTCGTTCATGTAGGAGTGGCCGGCGTCCGGGTAGGTCTGGATGTCGTGCTCGACGCCGAGTTCGGTGAGGTGGCCGGCGAGCCGCTCGCCGTGGTGGCCGTAGATCAGGTCTTTTTTGCCCCAGCCGCCGACCACCGGACAGATGCCGGTGAGGGCGCGGGCTTTGCGGGGCACGCCGCCATAGAACGGCGCCACCACCTGCAGGGTGCCGCGGGCGGCGTACAGCAGCGCGAAGCGCCCGCCCATGCAGAAACCCATCATGGCCACCTTGGTGACCGGCTGATCGGTTTGTTCCAGCACCCATTGCCGGCAGGCGTCGAGCTGGTCGAAGGCGTCGCCGTGGCCGGCTTCGTGGTCGCGCAGGGTGCGCACCACGCACAGGCTTTTGGCGCCGGGCCGGTCGTAGAGATCCGGCGCCAGCACCGGGTAGCCGTTGTCGGCGAGGCGCTGCGCGATGCGCGCCTGGTCGTCGCTGAAGCCGAAGATGTCGTGGATGACGACCACCGCCGCGTTCAGTCCGTTGGGCCGCTCGGGCAGGAACCAGCGGGCACGCATGCGGTGGCCGTTGGGCAGGGTAACGTGGGTATCGCGGGCGCTCATGGTCACTCCTTGGCGTAATGCCTTTGTTTTCGCCAAGCCTACCCCACTCCCGCCGCCGCGCCAGCCCGCGCGCCAGCTATTGGCCTACACGGCTTTCTGGGTACTTTCCCGATTTCTCCTACCCTCGTTTCAGCCATGGCTTACAGCACTGGTTCGGCGTGACGAGCTAGATTAGACGGATCAAAAAGGTGCCATTCTTGAAAGGTAGCCGAATAAGGACTAACGTAATTACATCTGAGATTACATATGAGTATACACGACATGGCAACCATCAATCTTCGAATTGACGATGAGCTCAAAGCCCGCGCCTTCGAGGAGTTGAAGAAACTCGGCGTCACGCCTTCCGAATTACTGCGCCAGACTCTGCAGTACGTCGCCGACAGCGGCGAGCTGCCGTTTAAGAATGTACTCCTTACGGAGGAAGACGCGGAACTGCTGGCCATTGCCCGCGAGCGGCTGAGGGAGCCACAACGGGTGAAGGTGTCGTTGGATGACTTATGACCTGGAGTTTGACCGACGGGCGCTAAAGGAATGGCGCAAACTGGGAGATACGGTTCGGCAGCAATTCAAAAAGAAGCTGGCTCTCATACTCGAGGAACCTCACGTCGAGGCCAATCGGCTCCAGGGGCTAAGCAACTGCTACAAAATCAAGCTCAGGGCTTCCGGATACCGGTTGATTTACCAAGTGATTGATCATGAAGTCATCGTTTGGGTGGTAGCGATCGGGAAAAGAGAGCGGAGTGAGGCTTATCAAAAGGTCAGACATCGACTTTGAACTACAAGCCAAAGGGGTCAGGTCTTGCCTTTTGCCTCATCGGAACAAAAGGCAGGACCTGATCTCGAGTTAGCCGGTGTTACGCAGGCCGGCGGCGATGCCGGCGATGGTCACCATGAGCGCGCTTTCCAGCACCGGGTCGCTGTCGCGGTCGCGCAGGCGGGCCATAAGTTCGGCCTGCAGCAGGTGCAGCGGGTCGGTGTAGGGGTCGCGCACGCGGATCGACCAGCGCATCACCGGGTTGTTGTCGAGCAGGTCCTCGCGGCCGGTGAGCCGGTGCAGGGCGTCCACGGTGGACGCCAGCCGCTGGCGCAGGACGTCGCCCAGGCGGGTTTGCTCCGGGTCGTCGGTGAGGCGCTCTTCGTACCAGGCGGCGACGCGCGGGTCGGCCTTGGCGAGCACCATTTCCAGCATGTCCACCACCCCTTGGAAGAACGGCCAGCGCTCGGCCATGTCGCGCACCGTAGCGAGGTCCTCGGGGTCGTCGAGGGCGGCTTCCAGGGCCGCGCCGGTGCCCAGCCAGGCGGGCAGCATCAGGCGGATCTGGGTCCAGGCGAATACCCAGGGGATGGCGCGCAAGGATTCAATGCCGCCGCCGGTTTTGCGGCGCGCCGGGCGGCTGCCCAGGGCCAGGCGGCTGAGCTCGGTTTCCGGGGTGACGGTGCGCAGGTAGCTGACCAGCGCCGGGTCTTCGCGGACCACCTGGCGGTAGCCGGCCACGGAGACGTCGGTGAGCTTCTGCATTTGCGCGCGCCACTCGGCGTCCGGTTCGCGGGGCGGCACCAGGGTGGCTTCCAGGGTGGCGGCCACGTACTGCTCCAGGTTGTAGACCGCCACCGAGGGGCGGCCATATTTGAAGCGGATCACTTCGCCCTGTTCGGTGACGCGGATGCGCCCCGCCACCGAGCCCGGCGGCTGCGACAGCAGCGCCATGCGGGTGGGCGAGCCGCCCCGGGAGATGGAGCCGCCGCGGCCGTGGAACAGGGTCAGCGGCACGCCGTGTTTCTGGAAGGCTTTGGTGAGCGCTTCCTGGGCACTGAACTGGGCCCAGGCGGCGCCCAAAAAGCCGGCGTCCTTGGCGGAATCCGAATAACCGATCATCACTTCCTGGCCGTCGGTGACCCGCTGCTTGTAGAGCGGAATGTCGAGCAGCGCCGCCATGGTGTCGCCGGCGTTGTTCAGGTCGTCCAGGGTTTCAAACAGCGGCACCACGCGCATCCGCCGGCGCACGCCGGCGATCTTCTGCAGCAGCATCACCGCCAGCACGTCGGAAGACGTCTTGGCCATGGAGATGACGTAGGCGCCCAGGCCTTCCGGGCCCTGCTCGGCGATCACCTGGCAGGTTTCCAGCACTTCGCGGACGTCGCCGTCGCACAGGTCGCTGCGGTAGAAGGCCTCGTCCACCAGCGGCCGGCGGCTTTCCAGCTCGGCGAGCAGGAAGCGTTGTTTCTGGCCCTCGTCCCATTCGCCGTAACCGCCCAGGCCCAGGTAGCGGGTGATGGCGTCCAGGGCGGCGGTGTGGCGGGTGGATTCCTGACGGATATCCAGGCACAGCAGCGTGATGCCGAAACAGTTGAGGCGCCGCAGCGTGTCCTTGAGCTCGCCGTCGGCGATCGCGCCCAGGCCCACCGCGCGCAGGGAGCGGTCCAGCAATAACAGTTCGTCGAGCAGTTGGCGGCCTTCGGTGAAGCCTTCGCCCTCGGGCACCGGGCGCCCTTCCACCAGCGCCTCCATGCGCCGCCGGGTGATTTTCAGGCGGTCGCGCACGCCGCGCAGCACCACCCGGTAGGGTTCGTGGCTGGGACCGGTGCGCGCCAGCAGCTCGTCGCTGGCGCGGTGCATGGACAGGTCCGCGAGTAGGTTCTCCACGTCGCGCAGGTAGAGGTCGGCGGCCATCCAGCGGGCCAGCAGCAAAACTTCGCGGGTGACAGTGGCAGTGACGTTGGGGTTGCCGTCGCGGTCGCCGCCCATCCAGGAGGCGAAGCGGATCGGCACCCAGTCGGCGGGCAGGGCGTCGATGCCGGCCTGGCCCAGCTCCGCTTCGATGTCGCGCATTACCCGGGGCACCGCTTTCCACAACGATTGCTCGATCACCGCGAAGCCCCACTTGGCTTCGTCCACCGGGGTGGGCCGCTCGCGGCGGATTTCGTCGGTGGCCCAGGCGGACAGAATCAGCTCGCGCAGGCGCTGGCGCAGGCCGTGGTGCTCTTCGGCGTTGATGTCCGGGCGGTCCAGCTCGGCGAGCAGATCGGCCATCTGGTCGTATTTGCGGATCAGAGTGCGGCGGGTCACCTCGGTGGGGTGGGCGGTGAGCACCAGCTCCACGGACAGCGGCGTCAACGTCTCACGGATGCGTTGCGGCTCGATGCCCTTCTGCTTCAGCTCCGCCAGCACCTGGCGCAGGCCCTGGTCGGTGTCCGGGTCGCCGGGGTAACGCTCGTGGCGGCGGTGCAGACGCTCGCGGTGATGCTGCTCGGCGATGTTGGCCAGGTTGAGAAACTGGCTGAACGCCCGCGCCACTTCCAGCAGCGTATCGTCGTCCAGCGGGTCGAGCAGACCGCGCAGGCGGGTCAGCTCCATTTCCCCTTCCGAGCGGCTTTCCACCGCCGCCTGGCGGATGGTTTCCACGGTGTCGTACAATCGCTCGCCGGATTGCTCGCGGAGTACCGCCCCCAGCTCTTCGCCCAGCAGGCGTACATTGTCGCGCAGCGGCGCGTGTTGATCCTGTTCCACCGACATCTTCACTCCCGGTATCGTTTTTACAACTTTACACCCGACTGTATCTTTATTCCGTCGGGGAGGTGACGCAACATAGCCCGCATTGCTTTGAGGAACATCGCCACTCATGGAAACTTCTTCGCGTGTGTCCACGGAACAGGGCGTAATCGTACTTCAGTACCTGGCCCGAGCCTTGTTCGCCATCCTGGCGGTGCTCTACTTCAACCATTCGGAAGGTTTCTTCTTCACGGTGCCGACGGCCACGCCCTGGATTCTGGCCGGCAGTTACCTGGCTCTGCAACTGCTGTTTCTGGTGGCGCGCGTGCCGCACGCGACGATTCTGGCGTCCGGCCTGGACCTGGTGATTCTCGGCATCGTCATTCTGCTCGACGGTGGCGAGCCGCCGCCGACCATGGCACTGCTGTTCCTGGCGGTGCTCAGCAACGGCCTGCTGCACGGCCTGAAGCGTTTTCTGGTGATGCTGGCCGCCGCCGAAGTGGTGCTGGCCATCGTCATGCCGATCCGCATCAGCTACAGCCCCGGTGGCGCCGAGACCGCCGCCTCCGCCAGCCTGTTCCTGCTCGCCGCCCTGACCGTGTGCATGCTCTACTTCGGGCTGATGATCTGGCGCAACCAGGTGCTCTCCCGGCAAGCGGTGGAGACCGCCTGGCGCGATCCGCAAACCGGCTTTATCAGCCGCACCGCCCTGACCAGCACCGCCGGCTGGCTGATCCCGCTGCACGACCGGCTGTCCTCGCCGCTGACCCTGGTGCTGGTCCACCACCCGGACATCAACGCCCTGGCCGAAACCGTCAGCCAGCGGCTGCGCCGCAGCGACGTGATCGCCCGTTACGACGAGGATCACCTGGCGCTGCTGCTGCCCAGCACCGCCACCGGCGCCGCCGAACGGGTGCTCGCCGACCTGCGCGAACGCCAGCCCGGCCTGCGCGCCGCCGTGATGACCCTGAACAGCGCCAACGCCGCCCTGGAACAGGTGCTCTACCACCTGCAAACCGCCATGCCCCGCACCCGCGACGACCAGGACCACTGGCTCGCCCACGCCTCGCCGCTCGCCTGAGCGGCACGGCCGTTTGTTGTATTAACGAAACGGTAACGGTTTGATCACGCACCGCCCGCGCGGAGGCGGTATGCTCGGATAAAAGGGTCGGATCCGAGGAAAAGTCATGGTTCGCTGGTTGATCACCTGCGCGGCGCTGCCCGCGCTTCTCTCGCTGGGCGCCGCCGCCGGCGCCCAGGAAGCTTCGCCGCGTATTATTGGTGGTGACGACGCGTCACAAAACGAATGGCCGTGGATGGTCCAGGTGAACGTTCGGTTCAGAGACACCGGCTCAGGAGGCTTATGTGGCGGGATACTTCTATCTCAAGACTGGGTAGTGACCGCTGCGCATTGTCTGGTCTCCGACTTAGGAAATGTGGTGAGCCGGAACGATGTTGAGGTGCTTGTAGGCAGCGTTTCTCTAGATGGAGGAACCTCTTATAACATTGATGGTTTCGGAATTCCCAGCAACTATAACCCCGACAATTTTAACAATGATATCGCCATATTACGTTTAGCTAACGCCGGGCCCGCTCTCAGCAATTGGCCCAGCATAGTAGGTTCAGACCAACTCACAGAACTCGAATTAGCCCCCTTTGCGCAGCGAGACGAGGCGCTGACAGCCACTGGTTGGGGAGTGACATCTAGAAACCAAGTCGAACCTCAGCCCGCCGACCGTTTGCAGGAAGTGGCACTGGATTACATCCAGACCGGCTCGTGCAAGAACGCCTGGGGCAACGGCTTCAACACCGCCACCATGGTGTGCGCCGCCGAGTTAAATCCGGTTCAAGGCCGTGACCAGGACACCTGCTCCGGCGACAGCGGCGGCCCTTTGTTTATCGGTGACGATATCGATCCCTACGTGATCGGCCTGACCAGCTTCGGGCAACCGCAGTGCGCCGGCAATCTGCCCACGGTTTATACCAGCGTGCTGAGCCAGGTGTCTTTCGTGGAGGAGGTTACCACCGAGGCCGGCCAACCCTTGGTGGACCTGGCCTTGGAGTTACCCGAGGGGCTTCGCTACTACGCGGTGCCCGGCGACACCGCCAGCTTCGATCTGATCTTCGCTAATCGCAGCTTGAGTAACACGGTTAATAACAGCCGACTGACCGTGCAGGACGGCAGTTTGAACATCACAGTAGACGGCAGCAACTGTCTGGTCTCCTGTTATCAAGAAGCCAGCCTTCCCGCACAAACGGCCCGCACCTTACCGGTAACGGCGAGCCGATCGTTCAGCTCAGAGCCCAGCATCGAAAGCTTCACCTTTAACGCCGACGCCACGGAAGAAGAGTACCGGGCCAAGAACAACCGTCAGGAGATCAGCGTGATCTTTTCCGACGCCGCCGATCTGGCCGTGGACGCGTCGATTCTCAGCAGCGGCATCAATAGTAACGGTGAAGGCACCGCTGAAGTCGCCGTGACGGTACGCAACCTGACCACCATCGCCGGTGCCGTCGCCGGCAATGTTTCGCTGACCGTGAACCCGCCGGTGGGCACCAGCCTGACCAGCAGCTCCCTACCCTGCGACAGCGCCTGCAACCTGGGCGAGTTGGCCCCTGGGCAGTCCGCCGAGGTTACCCTGGCGTTCACCAGCGGCACGCCGCAGAACGGCAATCTGAGTTTGACGGCGGAAACCACCGACGATGAATTCCCTGACGCGAACAACAGCACCGATGTGGCGCTGAGCTATTCCAATATCGCGGCAACTTCTTCCTCCAGCAACGAAGGCGGTGGCGGCGGTGGGGGCGGCGGCGCCCTCGGCGCTCTGCTGGCGCTGATCGCCCTCGCCGGCCTGCGCCGGCGGCACTAGCCTTGTGGGAGCGGGCCTTGCCCGCGAAAGGCAAGCTTTGCTTGCCGGCGGGATTCCAGGGGCTTCTCTAACGGCAGCACAAACAGCGTTTCTGGGATCCTGCCGGGTGGCTGTAAGCCGCCCTTTCGCGGGCGGGGCCCGCTCCCACATTGGCCCGCTCGCACAAGAGCCGCCGGTTTAGTGGTGGAACAGGCGCTCCAGGTAGGCGAACAGGTAGTCGGCGTCGGTGAGCGGGGCGCGGTAGCCCAGGTGGCCGTCGGGGCGCATCAGCCATAGCCGGCTGCCGGTGCCGAAGGCCTGCTCGAATTCGCCGTCGTGGTCGCGCCACAGGTGGGCGCGGCCGGCGCCGGTGTCGGAGCGGTCCAGCTCGAAGCCGTCGCGGCTGATCACGGTGACGCGCAGTTCATTGAGGTATTCGTCCGGCAGCCGCGACAGCAGCGCGTGCAGGATCACGCGGGCGCGGTAGTCCGGCTCGCCGCCCAGCTGCAGCAGCAGATGGTGGACGGGCTGGCGCAGCAGCGCCTGCACCCGGCGCGGGGAGCCGTCCCGTTGTGACTGCAGACGGGCGTCCGGCACCCGGTCGCCGGGCAGCGGCCCCTGGTGGCGCCAGCCGAGGTCGGCGTCGGGCCCGGCGTCCACCAGCGGCGAGTGCCGGTAGTGCACGTCCAGCTGGCTGGCGCGGCGCACCAGCCGGCGGCCCAGCTGCGGGCGGTTGCCGGCCAGGCGCAGCAGGGAATCGCGGGCGCCGCGCAGCACCTTGGCGCGCACGAACGACGCCCGTGACAAGGCATCCACACCACGCAGCATGTCCTCGGCCACCGGCCGCCGCTCGCGCTGATAGCTGTCCAGCAGCGCGCCGCCGCCGTGTCCACGGCAGAACAGCACCAGCTTCCAGGCCAGGTTGAAGGCGTCGGCGATGCCGGTGTTCATGCCCTGGGCGCCCAGCGGGCTCTGCACGTGGCAGGCGTCGCCGGCCAGCAGAATGCGGTTGCGGCGGTAGTGGCTGACCAGCCGCCGCTGGATGGTGAAGCGGCTCAGCCAGCGGGGCTCGCCGGGCAACGGCGCCTGGTCGCCCAGGGCCTCGCGGATGCGCTCATGGAACAGCGCCATGTCCGGCTCGGCCTCTTCGGTCTCTTCGCCGGGCTCCTCGGTGACCACCAGCCGCCAGCCGTCGTCGGGCATGGGTATGGCGATCAGGTTGCCGTCGGCGAGCAGGAAGCCGTGGAAGGCGTCGTTCTCCAGGTCCGGGGCCCAGTCCACGTCGGCGAGCAGAAAGCGCTCGTGATAGTCGTTGCCGACGAACGGCAGGCCCAGCAGTTCGCGCACCCGGGAGTGGGCGCCGTCGGTGCCCACCAGCAAGTCCGCCTGCAACTGGCGTTCTTCGCCATGCCGGCCCTGTCCATCGCGCTGTAGCACTCGCGCCTGAACACCGGAGCCGTCCTGCTGAAAGTCGAGCAGCTCGGTGTCCCACCAGAGCTCGCCGCCGAGGCTGCGGAAGCGCTCTTCCAGCACCGCCTCGATGCGCGGCTGGGGGCAGCACAGCAGCCGCGGGAACGGCGACGGCAGCTCGTCCATGGGCAGGCTCAGCAACGGTCCCTTGTCGCGGCCCTTGTCGCCGTACACGTGGATGGCCTCGAACGCACGCGCCTGGCGGCGCACCGCCTCGAGCACGCCCATGGCGTCGAAAATCTCCTGGCTGCGCGCGTGCAGGCCCAGTGCCCGTGACCAGGGCAGCCGGCCGGGCAGTTTGTCGATCACCCGGCACGGCACGCCGCCGCGCAGCAGGTTGATACCCAGGGTCAGGCCGGTGGGGCCGGCGCCGACAATCAATACTTTGGGGGCGCTGGATCCCGTGATCATGGTCGTGGTGCTACCATAGGTGTTTCATCTCCTGTGCCCTGCCAGTGGAGCCGCGAACCGCCGTGAGCCGCAAAATTATCCATGTGGACTGCGACTGTTTCTACGCCGCCGTGGAAGTGCGTGACGACCCGCGTCTGCGTGGCCGGCCGGTGGCGGTGGGCGGCGACCCGCAGCGGCGCGGCGTTATCGCCACTTGCAATTACCCGGCCCGAGAATTCGGCGTGCGCAGCGCCATGGCCTCGTCCCAGGCGCTGCGGCTGTGTCCCGAGCTGGTGATTCTACCGCCTGACTTCGATAAATACCGGCGCGTGTCCGGACAAATTCAGGACATTTTTCGCACCTTCACCAATATTATCGAGCCCTTGTCCCTGGACGAGGCCTTTCTCGACGTCACCGAGAGCCCACTGCACGCCAACAGCGCCACGCGCATCGCCGAGGCGATCCGCCGCAAGGTGCGCGAGACCGTCAACATCACCGTGTCCGCCGGGGTGGCGCCGAACAAATTCCTGGCCAAGGTGGCCAGCGACTGGCGCAAGCCGGACGGGCTGTTCGTGATCACCCCGGAGCAGGTCGCCGGCTTCGTCGCCGCGCTGCCGGTGAAGCGCATTTCCGGCGTCGGCCGGGTCACCGAGGACAAGCTGACGGCGTTGGGCATCAAGACCTGCGGCGACCTGCAGACGCTGCCCCGGCTGGAGCTGGCCAACCATTTCGGCAGCTTCGGCGAACGGCTCTACCATCTGGCCCGGGGCGAGGACGACCGGCCGGTGCAGACCAGCCGCCGCCGCAAGTCGGTGAGCGTGGAAAAAACCTACCATGAGGACAAGCAGACGCTGACCCACTGGCTGCAGGAGCTGGACGATCTGCTGGAGCGGCTGGAACGGCGCGTGGACCGGCTGGACGCCAACTACATCGTGCAGGGCCTGACCGTGAAGGTGCGCTACAACGACTTCCGCATCGTCAGCGCCGACCAGAGCGGCGAGCATCTGGATCGCGCCGTGTTCGAACGGCTGCTGACCCAGCTCTGGGAGCGCCACCCGGCGCCGGCCAGGCTGCTGGGCATCGGCCTGCGGCTGCGTGACCTTAAATCACCGCGCCAGCCGGACCTGTTCCCCGAGGAACGGGAACGCGCTCTACGCGACCGGCGGCAATGATTTGTGCGAGCGGGCCCCGCCCGCGAAAGGCAAGCTTTGCTTGCCGGCAGGATTCCAGAGGCTTCTATTAAGCACTTAGAGAGACCTCTGGAATCCTGCCGGCCGGCTTTGCCGGCCTTTCGCGGGCCGGGCCCGCTCCCACCAGGCGCGCGTACAGGGACGCGGGCACCATCTCGGCCATGATCTCGCGGCCGCGCCGGGCCACCGGTTCCATCTGGGAATCCAGGTACTCTTCCAGTACCCGTACACACTCGGCGCAGTGCGCCAGGGACTCGGGGGCCGGGTGCTGGTCCAGTTCACGCACCGCCTGGTCCAATTCATTCAAGTATTTGAGCAGCATGCCGCACTCCAGGATTGGCTCATACTCGCGGGTAGGCTAGGCGCCGGTCGTGACGGTTCGGTGACAGCGTTCACCGAACGCCGACGCGGGCCTGACCTGATGGCTCTATAGTGGCCTACTCCGGCCCGGCGCGCATCGTCACGCGGGCGGCACGGCGATGAAATGATGTAAAAAATTACAACGCCGGGAACGGCCGCAAACCACGGGCCTCAACCCAGGGGCGGGCCCCGGCCGCCGCCGGCGTGTCGCCCGCGGCTTGTGGCCCACGGCCGGCCCGTTACGCTTGGCAGCGGGGTCAGGGCTATACTGCGCCCCTCAACGTTCAACTCGCATTCGCTAATGGATTATCAATGACCGCTACGGTATCGACCATCGTCGCCCCCGAGGGCAGCCTGGAAGTTCTCAGCCAACAGGAAGTGGAGCGCCTGCGCGACACCTCCTCCAAGGGCCTGCACGAGCTGCTGCGCCGCTGCGCCCTGGCGGTGCTGAACGCCGGCACCCCCACCGACGACAGCCGCCAGGTTCTGGAAACCTACAAGGATTTCGACATCCAGGTGATCCAGGAAGACCGCGGCATGATGCTCAAGCTGGATAACGCCCCGGCCGGGGCGTTCGTGGACGGGCGCATGATTCGCGGTATCCGCGAGCACCTGTCGGCGGTGCTGCGCGACATCGTCTACGTGGCCAACGAGATCCAGCACGGCGGCCGCTTCGATCTGGACGACAGCACCGGCATTTCCAACGCGGTGTTCCATATTCTGCGCAACGCCGGGGTGCTGCACGCCGGCGAGCTGCCCAATCTGGTGGTGTGCTGGGGCGGGCATTCCATTTCCCGGGAAGAGTACGACTACGCCAAGAGCGTCGGCTACCAGCTGGGGCTGCGCGAGCTGGACATCTGCACCGGCTGCGGGCCCGGCGCCATGAAGGGGCCGATGAAAGGCGCCCACGTGGCGCACGCCAAGCAGCGCCGCCGCCAGGGCCGCTACCTGGGCATTTCCGAGCCGGGCATCATCGCCGCCGAAGCGCCCAACCCGATCGTCAACGAGCTGGTGATCATGCCGGACATCGAGAAGCGCCTGGAGGCGTTCCTGCGCGTGGCCCACGGCATCATCGTATTCCCCGGCGGCGTCGGCACCACCGAGGAAATCCTCTATCTGCTGGGGGTGCTGCTGCATCCGGCCAACCAGGACATTCCGCTGCCGGTGGTGTTCACCGGCCCGGCGGACAGCGCCGACTACTTCCGCCAGGTGGACACCTTCATCCGCTACGCGCTGGGCGAGGACGCCGCCAAGCGCTACCGGATCATCGTCGACGACCCGGAAGCGGTGGCCCTGGCCATGCGTGACGGGGTGCGCGATCTGACCGAGTTCCGCCGCGAGCACGACGACGCCTTCTACTACAACTGGCGTCTCACCGTGCCGGAGGACTTCCAGCGGCCGTTCGAGCCCACCCACGAGGCCATGGCCGCGCTGGCGCTGCGCACCGATCTACCGGTCTACGATCTGGCCGCCAACCTGCGGCGGGCGTTTTCCGGCATCGTCGCCGGCAACGTCAAGGAGGCGGGCATCCGCGCCATCGAGGAACACGGCCCCTACCGGCTTACCGCCGAAAAGGGCCTGATGGCGCAGATGGATGTGCTGCTGCAGTCGTTCGTGGCGCAGAGCCGCATGAAGCTGCCCGGCAGCCACTACGAGCCCTGCTACAGACTGGAAGGTTAACGCGGCTGCATTCGAATACCACCGTCCAAACGGATGGTTTCGCCATTCAGGAAGGTGTTTTCCACCATGTGGCAGACCATGGCCGCGTATTCCGGCGGGTTGCCGAGACGCTTGGGGAACTGGGTCATTTCGATCAGCGGCATTTTCACCTTGTCCGGAGCGGCGTTCATCAACGGCGTGTTGAAGATGCCCGGGGCGATGGTGTTGCAGCGGATGCCCAGCGGCGCCAGGTCGCGGGCGATGGGCAGGGTCATGCCGACCACGCCGCCCTTGGTGGCGGCGTAGGCCACCTGGCCCACCTGGCCGTCGAACGCGGCCACCGACGCGGTGTTGACGATCAGGCCGCGCTCGTTGTCTTCGCCGGGCTCGTTCTCGGCCATCACCGCCGCCGCCAGGCGCGCCACGTTAAAGGTGCCGATCAGGTTGATCTGCACCACCATGTTGAACACGCCCAGGTCGTGGGGCTTGTTCTCGCGGCCCACGGTCTTCATCGCCGAGCCCACGCCGGCGCAGTTCACGCACACGTGGATGGCGCCGAACTTTTCCTTGGTGGCGTCGATGGCCGCCTGCACGGAGGCTTCATCGGTCACGTCGGTCTGCACGAAGGCGGCGTTCTCGCCCAGTTCGGCGGCCACTTCCGGGCCCTTCTTCTCATCACGGTCGAGGATCATCACCTTGCCGCCCTTGGCGATGATCGCTTCGGCGGTGGCCTGACCGAGGCCCGAGGCCCCACCGGTAATCACGGCGACTTTACCTTGGATGTTCATACTGTCTCCTTGTGTAAAACTTGAGTATAACCACGCAAACCCGGGGCTACATTGTTGCTTCCGCTCAGGGAGATACGCATTCTTGTTAATGAAGAGCGAGAGGGAACCCCCTATGAGCCAGCCAGAAACGCAACCACGGCATGCCGGCCTGGCCCGGCGCCTGGCCGACACCCGCGCGTTCAGCGAGACCCTGTGCGAGCCGCTCACCGCCGAGGACATGGGCCTGCAGGCCTGTCCGGAAGTCAGCCCGCCGCGCTGGCACCTGGCCCACACCACCTGGTTTTTTGAGACCTTTATCCTCAAGCCTTTCGCGCCCGGCTACAAACCCTCCGACGAGCGCTTCGAATATCTGTTCAACAGCTATTACAACGGCGTCGGCGAACAGTACCCGCGCCCGCAGCGGCATCTGTTGTCGCGGCCGGGCAACGAGGCGGTGCGCGCCTGGCGGGCCAGCGTGGACGAGGCGATGCAGGCGCTGCTCAACCGCCCGGAGGTGGCCGACGAGGTGATAGACCTGGTGGCGCTGGGCATCGAGCACGAGCAACAGCACCAGGAGCTGCTGGTCACCGACCTAAAGTTCAGCTTCTCGCACAACCCGCTGGCGCCGGTGTACCGGCCCCGCCACGACAGCGACGCCCAGGCGCCACCGCTGCGCTGGCACGAATACCCCGGCGGCCTCACCGAGATCGGCGCCGACCCCGCCGAGGGCTTCTGCTTCGACAACGAAACACCCCGCCACCGCCAGTGGCTGGAGCCGTTCGCCCTGGCCAGCCGCCCGGCGACCTGCGGCGAATACCTGGCCTTTATCGAGGACGGCGGCTACCGGCGCCCGGAGCTGTGGCTGTCCGACGGCTGGGCCTGGCTTCAGGAACAGGGCGCGCAAGCCCCGCTCTACTGGGATCTGGACGGCGACACGCCGGCCTATTACACCCTGGCCGGCCGGCGGCCGGTGAATCCGCAGGAGACGGTGGCCCACCTGAATTACTACGAAGCCGACGCCTTCGCCCGCTGGAGCGGCAAGCGCCTGCCCACTGAGGCGGAGTGGGAGCACGCCGCCGCCGGGCTGCCGGTGGTCTCCGGATCGTCCTCCGGCTTCGTCGACAACCGGCGTTTCCACCCCGGGGTGGCCGGCGCCGACAGCGAGGGCCCGGCGCAGCTGTTCGGCGATGTCTGGGAATGGACCGCCAGCGCCTACCTGCCCTACCCCGGCTTCGCGGCCGCCGCCGGCGCCGTGGGCGAGTACAACGGCAAGTTCATGTGCAACCAGATGGTGCTGCGCGGCGGCTCCTGCGCCAGCGCGCCGGGCCATTTGCGCGCCACCTACCGCAACTTCTTCTACCCTCATCTGCGCTGGCAGTTCAGCGGCGTACGTCTGGCACACAGCATGGAGGCAGGCCGTGCCCCAACCCCAACAATTATTGCCTAACCTGACTTTCCTGGACCTGCGCCCGCCGGTGGCGGACGCGGCCCGGGAGGTGGCCGCGTCGCTGTCGGCGGCGCGCCCCACCCTGGACCCGAAGTACTTTTACGATGAGCGCGGCTCGTCGTTGTTCGACGCCATCACCCGCACGCCGGAGTATTACCCCACCCGCACCGAGGCGGCGCTGCTGCGCGAGCACGCCGCCGGCATGGCGGCGCAACTGGGCGACGACCTGGTGATCGCCGAGCCCGGCGCCGGTGGCTGCGAGAAGGTGCGCATTCTGCTCGACCAGTGGCGCCCCTACGGCTACATGCCCCTGGAGATTTCCCGGGAGTGCCTGCTCGACGCCAGCCGCGCGCTGGCCGGTGAATACCCCTCGGTGCGCTTCGACGCGGTGTGCGCGGACTACTCCCAGGCGCTGGATTTCCCCGCCGACCTGCCCGGCTACCCCACCGATGTGCCCCGGCTGGTGTTTTTCCCCGGCTCCACCATCGGCAACTTCGAGCCCGACGCCCGCGCCGATTTTCTGGCCGGCCTGCGCCGCCTGGCCGGCGACGACGGCTACCTGCTGATCGGCGCCGACCTGCAAAAAGACCCGGCCCGGCTGAACGCCGCCTACAACGACAGCGCCGGCCACACCGCCGCCTTCAACCTCAACGCCCTGGAGCATCTCAACGCCCGGCTTGAATGCGGCTTCGACGTCTCCGCCTTCGAGCACCGGGCGTTCTACAACGAAACGCTGGGGCGCATTGAAATGCACCTGGAGTGCAAAAAAGCGCACTCCATACGCATCAACGGCCACACCATCGAATTGGCGCCGGGCAGTCGCATTCACACCGAAAACTCCTATAAATTCACGGTGGAGACCTTCACCCGGGAACTGAGCGACGCCGGCTTCGCGCCGCTGTCCAGCTGGGTGGACGACGAAGGCCTGTTCAGTATTCATCTGGCGAAGGCGGTCTGAGGGCCGCCGGTACGGGGGCACGGCGCCATGTAGCGGGGCCCGCCGTATCCTGTATCCTGTAGTTTGATTCGCGTTGGCCGCTGGCGAACGCCCTGGGGAAGGAAAACACCAATGCTGGAATTGATCAGCGCCGCCCGGCGCCGCAAACGCACGCCCACCTATTCGTTGTTCGATGTGGTGTCCATGGAATTCCGGGTGGGTCTGCTGGACATCGATCTCAACATGCACCTGAACAACGGCAAGTACACCAAGATCATGGACCGTTGCCGGCTGGAGCACGCGGTGGTCACCGGCCTGCTCAACCGCATGATCGAAGCCCGCGCCAGCGCCGTGGTGGCCAACAGCGAGATCGCCTATGTCCGTGAGCTGCGCCCCTACCAGCGCTTCATGGTGCACACCCGCATCCTCGGCTGGGACGACAAGTACACCTACTACGACCAGCGCTTCGACTCGCAGCGCAAACTGCACACCCACGCCCTGCTGCGCCTGGCGCACATGTACGGCGGCAAAACCATCAGCCCCCAGGCGTTCCAGGAGATGACCGGCCTGAACAAGGTGTCACCGCCGCTGCCCGCCTATGTGCAGGACTGGAAAACCCTGCTGCAGAGCAAGAAGCGGCTCACCGAAACCGACCCGGAGCCGGCCCGCGATATTCCTTGAGGGTTCACACAACCCGCGGCGCTTGCGTTACAATCCCGGCATGTCCAAACCCCGCATCGGCACCCCCTGCATCGGCGTTTGTTCCACCGTCTTCGGCGACACCGTCTGTCGCGGCTGCCGCCGCTTCAGCCACGAAGTGGTGGACTGGAACGCCTACTCCGACGAGCAGAAACGCATCGTCTGGGAGCGTCTCGACGAGCTTCTCGGCCTGGTGGTGAGCAACTACTTCGAAGTGGTCGACGCCGACGCGCTCGCCGGCCAGCTCGACTACCAGAACCTGCGCTACCAGACCCAGCTCTCCCCCACCGGCTGGGTGCCGGAGCTGCTCAAGGCCGCCGGCCGCCAGCGCATCGACTACCGGGTGTTCGGCCTGGAGCCGCTGCCCGCCGCCGAGGGCCTGGCGCCGCGCGACCTCTACGACCTGATCAGCAAGGAGTGCCACGCCCTTAATCAAGCCCACTACGACCGCTCCTTCGCGCGCCCGGTGGGCAGCACCGGTGAGCTGGTGATGCAGGCCGCCCGCGAAAAAGGCCTGTTCTAGGGCGCGCAGCGTTCGCAGCGGCCGTGCATCTCCAACGGCTGGGCGCCGACACGGAAGCCTTCGTTCTTCAGGCTGCGCTGCAATTGCCGCCGCAGCGGGCTGTCCATGGGCGCTTCCCGCACCGCGCCGCACTGGTCGCACACCAGAAACAGGGTACCGGCCTCATGGCCGTGGTCGCACGCGAGGTGGCCGCAGGCCATGTAACGGTTGGTGGACGCCAGCCGGTGGGCCAGCCCCGCCGCCACCAGGAAATCCAGCGCCCGGTAAATGGTGGGCGGCTTGGCGCCGGGCTGATGACGGCGCTGCAACGCGTCCAGCAAATCGTAGGCACTGGCCGGGTCGTCCTGCTCCAGCAACAGCGCCATCACCTGACGGCGCTGGGGGGTCAGTTTCAGGCCCTGTTCCAGACAACGGCGTTCAGCGATTTCCAGTTTGGCTTGCGAACCTGGCGCCATGGGGTCTCCCTGCTGCCGCGGCCGACTCTGGCCGCGGCTCCATTATCCCGGTATCAGGACGCTTCCTCCAGGCCCCAGTCCGGGAACGGGTCCGGCAGGGTGCGCCAGTACTCCAGCCCGGCGCGGGTCTCGTCCTCGCTGAGCAGGCAGGCGTCCAGCGCCCGCCGGGTGTGCGCCGGGTCCATGCCCTGGCCGATGAACACCAGCTCCTGGCGCATGTCGCCGAACGGCTCGTGCCATTTTTCGCGAATAAAGGCGCGGGTCTCCGCATCGTCCGGCCAGTTGTGCTCGGGCACCGCCTTCCAGAAAAAACCGGCCACGCCATGGTGGGCGATGCCGCCCGCCTGGCTCCAGGTGCCCGCCAGACGGGGCCGGGTGGCCAGCCAGAAATAGCCCTTGGAGCGCAGCAGCTTGCCGTTGTCCCAATCGCGGTTCAGAAAGGCGTGGAAGCGGGCCGGGTGAAACGGCCGGCGTGCGCTGTAAGTGAAGCTGCTGATGCCGTACTCCTCGGTTTCCGGCACATGCTCACCGCGCATCTCCTTGAGCCAGCCCGGCGCCAGGCTGGCGCGCTCGAAATCAAAGCGCCCGGTATTTAGCACCTGGTCCAGCGGCACCCGGCCCTCGCTAATGGGCACGATCACCGCGTCCGGATTCAGCGCGTGCAGCATGCCGATCACATCCTGGCGCTGGATGTCGTCGAGCAGGTCCATCTTGCTCACCAGTAGCACGTCGCAGAACTCAACCTGGTCCACCAGCAGGTCCGCCACGTTGCGCTCGTCATCCTCGCCGAGATGCTCGCCCTTCTCGCGCAGGTCCGCTGCTTCGCGCAGATCGCGGGGAAAGTTGACCCCGTCCACCACGGTCACCAGGGTATCGAGGCGGGCCACCGACGACAGGCTCTCGCCGCTTCACCTCTTCCAGCAGATCCTCGCGCAGCGTGCAGCAAATGCAGCCGTTGCTCATCTCCACCAGCTTTTCCTCGGCGCGGTTCAGGCTCACCTGCTCGTTGACCAGGCTGGCGTCGATGTTGATCTCGCTCATGTCGTTGACGATTACCGCCACCCGGCGGCCGTCGCGATTATTGAGTATGTGGTTGAGCACCGTGGTCTTGCCGGCGCCCAGAAACCCGGACAGCACCGTGACCGGCAGACGCTTGTCCACTGCGGTGTCCTGCATGATGGTTCTCCCTGATGGCAACTCATGAATGGCTCATGCGTGAATTCGTAATGTTATATTATAACATAACTGATATAGCAAGCCGCATTAGCGGGATGCACCGTCCGCGCCGGCAAGGCACTATGGGTGTTTGTTTGCGATCAGCGAGACGACGTTCGATGAGCTTTCAAGGTATGACCATCGTGCTCACCGGTGCTTCCAGCGGCATCGGCGAGGAAGCGGCCAAGCAATTGGCCGCGCGCGGCGCCCGCCTGTGCCTGGTGGCGCGCCGGGAGCAGGAACTGGAACGGGTGCAGGACGACATCCACCGCAAAGGCGGCCAGGCCTGGATCTACCCCACCGACCTGACCAACGCGGACAGCATCACCACCAGCCTGGACGCCATCCTGCATGAGCATCCAAGGGTGGACGCCCTGGTCAACAACGCCGCCCACTCGATCCGCCGCCCCATCCTCGAGGCGCTGGACCGCATCCACGACTACGAGCGCACCATGCAGCTCAACTACATCGGCGCGGTGCGCATGACCATGGGGCTGATACCGCGCTTCCTGGAGCAGGGCCGCGGCCAGGTGGTGAACGCCTCCACCCTGTCCGCCCAGGTGCCGATTCCACTGTTCTCCGCCTACCTGGCCAGCAAGGCGGCGCTGGATTCCTACTCCCGCTCGCTCAACGCGGAGCTCGGCCACAAAGGCATCCAGGCCACCATGGTCTACTTCCCCATGGTGCGCACGCCGATGTCCAACCGCACGGAAATCTACAAGCACATGCGCATGATGAGCGTGGAAGACGCCGCCGGCTGGATTATCAAGGCCCTGCGCGACCGCCCCGCCCGCGTCGGCAAACCCCTGGGCACCCTCGGCAGCCTGGTGCTCGCCGCCGCGCCCGGCCCGGCGGTGAGACTCACCCAGCCGTTCTTCCGCCGCATGGACAAGAACCTGAAGGCCAAACTCAAGAAGAAATAGCAGGGCCTTGTGGGAGCGGGCCTTGTGGGAGCGGGCCCCGCCCGCGAAAGGGTGGCGCCAGCCACCCGGCAAGTTTCTTACCGATACAAACGCCGATCCCGCCCAACGCGATCCATCGCCTCATCGGTTTCCCGCCGCATCCGCAGCAACTTACGCCCCTGCGCCAGCGCCCGCTCGCGGGCTCGGCCGGTCATCTCATAGGCGTGCTTGTAACTGCCGGGCGGACGATGGCACTCGAGCTGCGCCTTGGCACGCTCGTAGTCGTCACAGATTGAAGCATACTTGGCGATGCGCGCATCCAGCGCGCTGTCGGCGGATGCCACGGCGGACACCGTGGCGCCGAAAAAAACGGCCAAAGCCGTAAGGACGAACGCCTTCCTGGCTCGTGTTGGCATGTCTCCCTCCTTGGAAACCGGGCGTGAGCCGCCCTTCATATTGTCGGATGGTGCGCCAGGAGGGACTTGAACCCCCACACCTTGCGGCATCAGGACCTAAACCTGACGTGTCTACCAATTCCACCACTGGCGCAGGCCGCGAAGTATAGCAGCGACCGGTCGGGTTAGCGAAGCGTAACCCGACCCTCGGCGTTACTGCTCCAGCCGGTCCAGCCGGTTGTTGACCTGGATGCGGTACTGGTCAAACGCCTTGATGGCGGCGTCGATGTCGTCCAGCCGTTGCTTGAGCTGATCGGCGCCGCCGGCGCTGTTGCGCAGTTCGGCGATGACGTCCTTCTGGCTCTGGTTCTGCTGCTCGAGCTGCTTGACGGTATCCACCACCACGTCCACCTGGGTTTCCAGCTGGTTGATCTGGGTGCGCCACTGCGAGCTGCTTTCGTTGACCGCTTTGACGGCGCTGTCGATCTGCGTTTTCAGCTCGCCGATCTGGCTCTGGGTGTCCTTGATGCTCTGGTCGTAGCCACTGACGGTTTTCTTCAGGCCGGCCAGGGCGCTGTCGTTGCTCTTGAGGCTGTCGCGCAGGCTCTGCACGGTTTTCTGGTTTTCCTGAATCCACTCTTTGTTGCGCTTGTTGCTGACGTCCCAGAGTTTGCGGATCTCATCTTCGTTTTTGTCGATGGCCTTGTTCTGGTTGTCCAGGGTCTCGCGCAGTTTGCCGGCGGACTGGTCCAGGGACTCGTCGGTGGCCGACAGGCGTGCCTGCAGGTTCTCCAGCTGCTCGGAGGACATGCCCATGCGGGTTTCCATCTGGCCCTGCAGCGCGGTGATCTCGCGGTAGAAGTAAGCACACGCTACCGCCAGTGCCACCGCCAACAGCAAGGTCAGAAAAATCCAGCCGCCGTTGCCGCCGCCGCTGCGCGGGGGCGCCTGGCGCGGTGGCGGGGTGCGGCCGCCGCCCTTGCCCCGGTCGCCGCCGTTGCCGCCCTGGGGCGGCGGGGCGCTGGCTTTCCGCCGGCGCGGCTCGTCCACGGGTACGTCGTCGATATCACCCAGTTTGACGTCTCGCTCTCGAGTCATGGGGAAACCCTGTCCTGTCCGATGTGGGAAAACACCTATCTTACCCGCCCGCCGTCATCGGCGCACAGCGGTGTGGCTTGGTGTGCGGGGAAACAGAGAAAGTTCCGGGAGGAAGGCGGTTTGCGGGGAATAGTAAAAGGGCTTTGGGAGCGAAATTTGTGGGAGCGGGCCTTGCCCGCGAAAGGGAGCGAAGCTCCCGGCAGGATTCCAGAGGCATACCTAACGGCAGCACAAACAACGTCTCTGGTATCCTGCCGGCCGGCTTTGCCGGCCTTTCGCTTGCAGGCAAGCTCCCACAATCGCGTCCTAAAAGAACTTCCCGTTAAGCGAAGTTCTTGGCTGCGAAGTCCCAGTTGATCAGGTTCCAGATGGATTCCAGATACTTGGGACGGGCATTGCGGTAGTCGATGTAGTAGGCGTGCTCCCACACGTCCACGGTGAACAGCGGCGTCTGGCCGTTGCCGTGGGCGATCGGGGTGTCGGCGTCGTCGGTGTTGACGATGTCCACGCCGCCGTCGGAGGTTTTCACCAGCCAGGTCCAGCCGGAGCCGAAGTTGCCGGCAGCCTTGGCGTTGAACTCTTCCTTGAACTTATCGAAAGAGCCGAACTTCTTGGTGATCGCTTCACCCAGTGCACCGGACGGCTCGCCGCCGCCGTTGGGGCTCAGGCTGTTCCAGTAGAAGGTGTGGTTCCAGACCTGCGCGGCCTGGTTGAACAGACCACCCTTGGCGCTCTGGATGATCTCTTCCAGGGATTTGCCTTCGTCGTCGGTCCCTTTGATCAGATCGTTGAGCTTGGTGACGTACGCGTTGTGGTGCTTACCGTGATGATACTCGAGCGTCTCTTTGGAGATGTGCGGTTCAAGAGCGTCTTTCTCGAAAGGAAGCGGCGGAAGTTCAAAAGCCATAGTCAATTCCCCTGACTGTTGTCGAATTGCTATTCGGACGAAAAAATTACCGGAGCATCATAACAAGCAGCCTTTCGGTGAACCACCGAGCAAACGCCTTTTGCCCTTGCTGGCCGCTTGTTGAGAATGATTACTTTTTCGGAAAAGTCCGAGTCCGTTGCACCCTCTCACTTGGGGACGACCCGGGTGATCTCAAGTACACTACGCCCGTTTTTTTACAACTGTAGGAGCGGGCCTTGCCCGCGAAAGGGAGCGAAGCTCCCGGCAGGATTCCAGAGACCTCTGAAAGCGGAGCATCAGCATGTCCGAAAACAATATCGTTATCCTCAACGGTGCGCGCACCGCCATGGGCAGTTTCCAGGGTTCGCTGGCGCCGATGAGCGCGCCGCAACTGGGCGGCGCCTGTATCCGCGAAGCGGTGGCCCGCGCCGGCCTGCAGGCGGCCGATGTGGAAGACGTGGTGATGGGCTGCGTGCTGCCCGCCGGCCTTAAGCAGGGCCCGGCCCGCCAGGCCATGCGTCTGGCCGGCCTGCCGGACGGTACCGGCGCCACCACCATCAACAAGCTGTGCGGCTCGGGCATGCGCGCCACCATGTTCTGCCACGACATGATCAAGGCCGGCAGCCACGACATCGTGGTCAGCGGCGGCATGGAATCCATGAGCAACGCGCCCTACATCCTCGACAAGGCGCGCGGCGGCTACCGCATGGGCCACGGCCAGGTGGCGGATCACATGTTCCTGGACGGCCTGGAAGACGCGGAAACCGGCCGCCTGATGGGCGCCTTCGCCCAGGACGTGGCGGACCAGCGCGGCATCAGCCGCGAGCAGATGGATAACTTCGCCATCGAATCCCTCAAGCGCGCCCAGGCCGCCATCGACAACGGCTGGTTCGCCGACGAGATCGTGCCGATGACGGTGAAAACCCGCAAAGGCGAGACCGTGGTGGACACCGACGAGCAGCCCGGCAACGCCAATATCGACAAGATCCCCGGCCTCAAGCCGGCGTTCAAGAAGGACGGCACGGTCACCGCCGCCAACGCCAGCTCGATCTCCGACGGCGCCTCGGCGCTGGTGCTGGCCCGCGAAAGCGTGGCGCAGCAGCGCGGCCTGCAGCCGCTGGCGCGGATTCTCGGCCACGCCACCAACAGCCGCCACCCCAGCGAGTTCACCGTGGCCCCGATCGGCGCCACCGAGAAGCTGCTCAAGAAAGTGGGCTGGAGCGTGGACGACGTGGATCTGTTCGAGATCAACGAAGCCTTCGCCATGGTGGCGATGATGCCGATGCTGGACCTGGGCATCCCCCACGAGAAGCTCAACATCCACGGCGGCGCCTGCGCCCTGGGGCACCCGATCGGCTCCACCGGCTCGCGCATCATCCTGACGCTGATCCACGCGCTCAAGCGCACCGGCGGCAAGCGCGGCGTGGCCAGCCTGTGCATCGGCGGCGGCGAAGCCACCGCGGTAGCGGTGGAGCTGATCTGACCGCGGTACAAACAGGGTCTCTGGAATCCCGCCGGCCGGCTTTGCCGGCCTTTCGCGGGCTGGGCCCGCTCCCACAAGGTATTGGCGCCGGTAATATCCCGTTGCAACATCAACCCTTCTGACGCATACGCAAAGAAGCCTTAGGCGCCTAGAATTGACCGCTCAGTCACACTCTGGGGAGTCCTATGCCCGCCCTGCCCGTCATCACCGCCGTCGGCGGCATTAACGCCGCCGGCCGCACCTCCATGCACCACGGCTTCCACCGCCTGGTGTTCGATGCTCTGGATGACGCCGGCCGACGGCGAACCCTGGATGCCCTGGGCGCCCTTAACGGGGTGCACAGCGAAACCGCGCTGCTCAACGGCACGTTGATCCGCGGCCTGCCGGAGAGCCAGCGCCTGAACATGGCGGTGAACGGTCACAGCGACAGCCCGCTGACGCTGGAAATGCGCAATATGGACCTGCCCGACCCGCTGCCCACCGGCTGGCGGGTGGAGCCGATCAACCGCCAGCGCAGCCGCGTCACCCTGCCCGCCGGCGCCGACCTGCGCGTACCCACCGACGTCACCCGCCGGGTGAGCGCCGCCGGCCAGCTGCCGGACGGCTTCGATCCGGGCGCCCTGTACGCCTCGCGCAACCATCCGCGCGCCCTGCAGATGGCGGTCTACGGCGTCAGCGATGCGTTCGGCATGCTCGGCATTCCCTGGGACAGCCTGCGCGGGCGGCTGGCCCCCGATGAGGTGGCGGTGTACGCCTCCAACGCCATGGCGCAGCTCGACGACAACGGCCTGGGCGGCATGATGCGCGCCCCGGCCCTGGGCCACCGCACCACCTCCAAGCAGTGCCCGCTGGGCCTGGGCGAGATGACCGCCGACTTCATCAACGCCTATGTGCTGCGCAGCGCCGGCTCCACCGGCGGCATGCTGGGCGCCTGCGCCACCTTCCTCTACAACCTGGAGCGCGGCGTGCACGCCATTCGCCAGGGCCGCGCGCGGCTGGTGGTGGTGGGCACCAGCGAAGCGCCCCTGGTGCCGGAAGTGATGGAAGGCTACCGCGCCATGGGCGCGCTCGCCGAGGACGAGGCTCTGGCCGCCCTGGACGGCGCCGCCAGCGCCGACCTGCGCCGCGCCTGCCGGCCGTTCGGCGACAACTGCGGCTTTACCATGGCGGAGTCCGCCCAGTTCGCGGTGCTGATGGACGACGCCCTGGCGCTGGAACTGGGCGCGGACATCCTCGGCGCGGTGCCGGACGTGTTCGTGCACGCGGACGGCGCCAAGAAGTCGATCTCCTCCCCCGGCATCGGCAACTACCTGACCCTGGCGCGCAGCGCCAACCTGGTGCGCCAGCTGCTCGGCGAGGACGCCCTGCGCGAGCGCAGCTATGTGCACGCCCACGGCACCGGCACGCCGCAGAACCGGGTCACCGAATCCCATGTGCTCAACCAGGTGGCCGACGCCTTCGGCATCCAGGACTGGCCGGTGGCGGCGATCAAGGCCTATGTGGGCCACTCCCTGGGCAGCGCCGGCGGCGACCAGCTGGCGGCGGCCCTGGGCACCTTCGCCGACGGCGTGCTGCCGGGCATCGCCACGGTGGAGCGCTTCGCCGACGACCTGCACGCGGACCGGCTGTCCCTGAAACAGGCACACCGTGAGCTGCGCCCGGACGCCGCCCTGCTCAACTCCAAGGGCTTCGGCGGCAACAACGCCACCGCCGTGGTGCTGTCTCCGGACGCCACCACCGACCTGCTGGCGCGCCGCCACGGCGCCGCCGCGCTGGACGGCTGGCGCGACAAGGTCGGCGCCACCCGCGCCGCCGCCGGCGAGTACGACCGCCGCGCCCTGGCCGGCCAGGCGCTGCCGGAGTACCACTTCAACGACGGCGTGCTGCACGGCGACGACGTGGCGATCAACGACCGGGAGATTCGGCTGCCGGGTTGGGACCAGCCGCTGACCTTCAAGCACGACAGCGGCTTCGACGATTACCGGTAGGTCGGATTAGAGATCTCTCTGGGATCCTGCGGGGCAACCGTTGCCGGGCGCTTCGCGCCCTTTCGCGGGCGGGGCCCGCTTGTATGTTGTAGGGGCAAGTCGGTAGTAAGAAGAGACTTGTCGGGGTGGAGGGACCAGGTCCGCATCTGACCCTAGCGTACAGACAGTGGGAGACATGGCCCCACCCCGCACCTATAGCGCCGATAAGGAATCCATCAGGCTGAGTCGCCACTCAGACCGACGATCGTTGGCAAGCCAGCGCCGAAGGTGCGCCCCGACAAGCCCGTTAACCCTAGCGTGAGGGCTTTCCCATGGCAATGAACACCCAGCCCATCCAGATCGGTATCGACGTCGCGAAAGAAGAGCTCGTGATCTATCGTCAGGACCTGGATCAGCTCGACTCCCTTCCCAATACGCCCCCCAACATCCGACGCTGGCTGAAGACCCTGCCCGAGCAGGCCGCCCTGGCGGTCGAGGCGACCGGCACCTACCACATGTCACTTACCGAACAGGCCCATCGGGCCGGCCACAGTGTGTTCGTGATCGACGGCTACCAACTCAAGCATTACCGGGAAAGTGTGCGCGCCCGGGCCAAGACCGACCCCTGTGACGCGCGCCTGCTGGCGCGCTACCTGGCTCGAGAAGGCGATGACCTGCGGGCGTGGACGCCACCGCCCAAAGCCTATCGCACCCTGCAGAGCCTGCTGCGGCGCCGGAGCAAGTTGATCCAGGCGAGGGTCGCCCTACAGCAGAGTCTGGGCCAGGAGCCGTCCCTGAAGGCTCCGCTGAAGCGCTTGGTGGCGCAGATTAACCGGATCGATCAACTGATCCAGAAGCGGATGGACCAAGCCGTTCGCCAGGCGGACCTCACCGAGCAAGTGGCTCGATGCGAGGCCGTTGAAGGCATCGGGCCCTTGAGCGCCTGCGCCCTGGTGATGGCCTTCCTGCGTGGGGACTTCCGTAATAGTGACGCCTTCGTCGCCTTCCTCGGACTGGACGTGAGGGTCCGAGACTCCGGAAAACAAGTGCAGCGGCGACGCCTCAGCAAGCGAGGGGATCCGGAGATCCGCCGCCTGCTGCACAATGCCGCCATGGCGGCCCGACGGCACCCCTACTGGGCTAACGTCTACCAGCGCTACCGCGATCGAGGGCTGCAAACCACTCAGGCCCTCGTCATCCTGGCTCGTAAACTGGCCCGCATCGCCTTCGCCCTGATGAAAAACCAAACCACCTATCAGGCAAAGGCTAGGCCAGCTTGTGGGACAACATAGAATCTCCCACAGGGCCCGCTCGCACAGTGCCTATGCCCACCTTGTGGGAGCGGGCCCCGCCCGCGAAAGGCAAGCGCAGCTTGCCGGCGGGATGCCAGAAACGTATTTTCGGTGTACTCAAAAAGGCCTCTTAACCACAAAAGCACCGACAATCCATGCCTTCTTCCCGCAAACGCCCCGTTCTTCTGCTGATTCTGGTGCTGGCTTGCGCCTGGCTGCTGACCGCCCTTTACCATGTGTTCAAACCGCTGCCCGAGGGCGTGGGCGAGGCTTGGCCGACGCGGCCGGCGGAGGATGTGGCGGTATTGATCGACGACACCTGGGTGGATCAGGCGGCGGCGGATAGCCAGGGTGAACCCCGGCGCCATTTCGATCAGGCGATCTTCGACGAGTTCTTCCGCCTGATCGACCAGGCGGAGAAGCTGGTGGTGGTGGACATGTTCCTGTTCAACGACATGGCCGGCGCCACCACCGACACCCTGCGCCCGCTCAGTGAGCAGCTCACCGACGCTCTGATCGAGCGCAAACAAGCGCGCCCGGACCTGCGCGCGGTGCTGATCACCGACCGCTTCAACACGCTCTACGGCGGCGTCCGCGCGCCCCATCTGGAGCGCTTGGAAGCGGCCGGGGTGCGGGTGGTGTTCACGGATCTGCCGCGCCTGCGCGATTCCAACCCGAGCTGGTCGGCGCTGTGGCGGCTGTGCTGCCAATGGGCCGGCAACAGCACCGAAGGCGGCTGGCTGCCCAACCCCACCGGCGACGGCAAGGTCACCCTGCGCACCTATCTGGCGCTGATCAACTTCAAAGCCAACCACCGCAAAACCCTGGTGGTGGACGAAGGCGACACCTGGACCGGCCTGGTGACGTCCGCCAACGCCCATGACGCCAGCAGCGCCCATTCCAACATCGCGGTGCGCTTCAGCGGCCCGGCGGCTCTGGATTTACTGCAATCGGAACGGGCGGCGGTGGCGTTCTCCAGCGACAACGACACGGACGGCTGGCCCCTGGCCCGCGCCGAGACCGGGAGCGAGGAAGACGGCGCCACGGTGGCGGTGCTCAGCGAAGCGGCGATCCGCGATGCCCTGCTGACAACAATCAAACAAGCGGACAGCGGCGAGCATCTGGATGTGGGCGTGTTCTATCTCTCGCACCGGCCGCTGATCGAGGCGCTGGCCGACGCTCAAGAGCGCGGCGTGGTGATACGCCTGTTACTGGACCCCAACAAGGACGCCTTCGGCCGCGAAAAGAACGGCGTGCCCAATCGGCAGGTCGCCTGGGAGCTGCACGGCGCCGGGGTCGAGGTGCGCTGGTGCGCCACCCATGGCGAGCAGTGCCACACCAAAATGCTGCTGCGCTATGGGGACGACGGCGCGGCACGGCCGGCGGTGTTGATCGCCGGGTCCGCCAACTTCACCCGCCGCAACCTGGACAACCTCAACCTGGAAACCAGCGTCCAGCTCACCGCCGCCGCCGACCACCCGGCCATGACAACGGCCCGTGACGCCTTCCAGCGCCGCTGGAGCAACCCGGACGGCAAGCTGTTCAGCGAACCCTACGAAGCGTATTCCGACGACTCAAGACTGCGCTACGCCCTCTACCGTTTTATGGAATTCACCGGCTGGTCGACCTTCTAACCACACCGCCTTGTGGGGCCGGGCCTTTGTGGGAGCGGGCCTTGCCCGCGAAAGGCAAGCTCTGCTTGCCGGCGGGATACCAGAGACCCTATTACTGCTCTGTTTCCAGAGGTCTCTGGGATCCTGCCGGGCGCTTCGCGCCCTTTCGCGGGCCCGGCCCGCTCGCACAGCGGCCTTCGTCGCTCATCATGCGGCGGATGTGCAGGTCCAGTTGCCGGTACTCGGGGTGTTCGAGCATGGCTTCCCGGTCGCCGCCCAGCGACGCCTTGAAGCCGGGGCGGATGGTCTCGCGCAGCCGGCCCGGGTGGCTGGACAGGAAGAACACCACGTCGCCCAGGTAGAGCGCCTCCTCGATGTCGTGGGACACCAGCAGCACCGTGGTGCGCTCCTTGCGCACGATCTCCAGCAGCAGTGACTGCATCTGCCAGCGGGTCTCCGGGTCCAGCGCCCCGAACGGCTCGTCCATCAGCAGCAGGGCCGGGTGGTTGGCCAGGGTGCGGGCGATCGCCACCCGCTGGCGCATGCCGCCGGACAGTTCGTGCGGGTAGGCATCGGCCACGTCGCCCAGGCGCACCGCGTCGATGAAGTAGTCCACCGCCCCTTCCCGCAGGCTGCTGCTGTCGCCGGTGATGCGCAGCCCGTAGGCCACGTTCTGGCGCACCGTCAGCCAGGGAAAGGAGGTGTAGCTCTGGAACACCATGCCCCGGTCGCGGCCGGGGCCGGTGATCGCCTGGCCGTTGAGGGCCAGGGCGCCGGTGGTGGGCTCTTCCAGGCCCGCCACCATGCGCAGCAGCGTGGATTTGCCGCAGCCGGAGGGGCCCAGCAGCACCCCCACCTGGCCGGGGGCGAGCTGCAGCGAGACATCCTCCAGGGCGGTGCGCGCATGGCGCGTGCCGGCCCGGAAGGTCTTGCCCACGCGGCTCAGGGTCAGCCCGTTGTGGTTCGGATCCATAAGGCGTTCTCTCCTTTCCAGGGACGCGTTTATTCGCTCAGCACGGCTTCCAGCGGCGCGGTGTTCACACCGGCGTCGATGGGGTGGCGCTCGTCGATCAGGCCGAACTTGAGCCACCAGTCGGTGGTGGTTTCCCAGTGCTGCGCCATCTGGCCGTTCTGCGGGCCCAGGGGCAGCTCGCCGGGAATCACGCCCATGAATTTGCCGGCCTGTTCGGCGTCGAACACCCAGATGCCGCCCTTGAGAATCTCGCCGTCCTTGCCGATCACTTTTTCCACGTCGGCGACCGGGAAGTTCAGCCCCTTGGCGATGATCTTGTTGCCCTCTTCCGGGTTCTCTTTCCAGAACGCCACCGCCTTGAAGTAGGCTTCCATGGTCTTGGCGGCCAGCTCCGGCTTGTCGAGGAAGGCGTCGCTCATGTACATGCCGTCGCCGAGCAGCGCGGTTTCAATCCAGTCGTCCTCGGCGGAGGACGCGGCCACGGTGGCGCCGGGCAGGGCCTCCAGCGCTTGCGAGCCGAACGGTTCCCAGAATTCAGCGGCTTTCACATTGCCGCCCACCAGCGCGCCCACGGCGTCGTCCATGATCAGGTTGGTGAACTGCACGTCCTTGATGCTGACGCCGTTCTGCTCCAGCCAGATGCCCATGAAGATCTGCGTGAGGCCGCCTTCCAGCACCGCCACCGATTCGCCCTTCAGGTCCTCGGCGCTGTCCACGCCCGGCGCCAGCACGATCTTGTCGGTGCCGTAGGAGGGGTTGGTGTAGGTGACCAGCTTCACGGGCACCTCCTTGTCGGCGGCGATCGGGCCGTATTCGGCGGTGCTGGAGGTCACGTCCAGGGCGCCGGCGGACATCAGCGAGAAGCTCTCGTAGGGGTCCTCGATGATGGTGATTTCCAGGTCCAGGTCCGGCACCAGGTTTTTCTCCTGGGCGATGAACCAGAAGCCGTAGCCGGGCCAGGAGAACAGCGACACCCGCACGGTGTCGGCGGCGTGGGCCGCCGCGGCGGAGAAGCTCAGGCCCGCCGCCAGCATCAGGGTTTTAACGATACGCATGGTAATGACTCCTCGGGGAACGAAATTCACTGGTGGCCACCGCGCAGATACGGGAACCACCAGCGGTGCAGAACTCGGAACAGGGCGTCCAGGGCCAGGCCCAGCAGCCCGATGGTGACGATGCCGGCCATGATGTCGTCGACGTGCACGAAGCGCTTGGCGCGCATCATCATGGCGCCGATGCCGTCGGTGGCGGCGACGATCTCGGCGATCACCAGGTAGGTCCAGCTCACCGCCAGCATCTGCCGGCAGGTGTCCAGATAGCCCGGCAGCGAATGGCGGAACACCACCGTCCACAGCACCGCGCGGCGGCCGCCGCCCAGGGTTTTGGCGGTCTCCACGAACGCCGCCGGCACCTGCCGGGTGACGTCGGCGAGCATGATGGAAAGGAAGAACACCACGCCGATCAGCAGCAGCGCGATCTTCTGGCTGTCGCCGGTGCCCAGCCACATCAGCAGCAGCGGGATGAACGCCGGCGCCGGCAAGTACCGGCAGGCGCCCAGGAACGGGTTGAGCACGCCGTCGACGCGGGCGAAGGCGCCCATCAGCAGCCCCAGCGGCAGCGCCACGGACACCGCCAGCCCGAAACTCACCAGAATCCGGCGCACACTGGCCAGCACGTCGCCGAGAAAGGCTTTCTCGACGAACAGCTCCTGCAGGGAAGCAAGCACCTGCAGCGGCCCGGGGAACAGGCGGTCCGGCGCCAGGCCGGCGTTGGCGGCCAGGTACCAGCCGGCGAAAAACACCAGCCAGCCGGCGCTACCCAGCAGCAGCCGCTGACGCCAGTCCAGGGTCTGCCCGAAGTCCAGCCAGCGGCGGCGCGGCCGGGCGGCGGCGGGGGCGGCACTCTCAACATGCCCCGCGCGGGCGCCGGTGGCGCCGGTGACGAGGCGGTCCTGCAGGGAAACGGTCATGGGCGGCTCCTCTTCCATACTCGGCAAACGAATCGACAAAGGGCTCAAAACGCGGTCAGGAAGCTGAGCCCGTAGACCGGCACCGCCCGGCCTTCGCGCATCGCCTGGGGCGCCGGCACCTGGCCGTAGGTCTCGGCGTGAATGCCGGCCAGGCGGTGGCGGTGATAGCTGCGCAGCTGGTCGCTGAACGCCAGGGTGCGCTGGTACTCGTCGCCGTACAGTTCCCGGTGCAGGGCCGGCAGCTTGTACCAGGGCAAGGTGGGCTTCACGTGGTGCGCGTTGTGGTAGCAGAAGTTGAGCACCAGCAGGTTGAGCGCCGGCCAGCGGCGCGATATCGGGTTGCTGTAGGTGTTGTCGTTCTCGTAATCGCGGTCGCCTTTGTGGGGCAGCGGCGCGTCCGGATTGTTGAGAATGGCGATAATCTCGTAGTTGTGCTGAAAGGCGTCGAAGAAACGCAGCACGGTGAGCATCAGGGTGTAGGCCAGCGCGTACAGCAGCACCGCTTTGATACTCCACAGCGCCAGCAGCGCCAATACGCCGAAACGCACCGCCAGCACCAGCGCCGCCCGGGGCCGCTGGGCTTTGTCCGCGTAGCCGATGAACGGCGCCAGCATCAGGACCGCGTGCATCATGTAATCCACCGCCGGCACATAGGCCCACTCCAGGGCGAACACCAGTTTCTCGGTGCGCGGGTGCGCCTTGAGCCAGGCCCGGTAGTCAAAGGCGATGGTGTCGGCGTTATCCACGTGATGGCGCATGTGCTTGTAACGCAGATCCTCGTAGGTGCCATAGCAGCCCCCGGTGAACCAGTTGAGTGCCCGTCCCAGACGGGTGTTGTGTTCCACCTTCTTGAACAGCGCGTTGTGGGCGCAGTCGTGCACCAGGTAGGCGGCGATCACCATGGCGTGGCCACAGGCCAGCACGCCCAGGGCGGGCAGTAACCAGCCCGGCTGGGCCATCAGCAGCCAGCCGCCCACATAGCCAAGCAGGATGTAGGCCAGGACCAGCAGATTGGGTACCAGGGCGTCCGAATGACGCAGGGATTGCTGTATCGATTTCATCACCGTTCTCTCCTCTGCTCAGGCCACCTGGTCGCGGCCGGCGGCAGCGGCGCGCCAGCGATGGAAATGGCGTTGTTGGCAATCGCCGATCCAGCGGTTGAGATCCCACAGATCGGCCACCGGGGCGTGGGTGAACGGCAGGGTGTGCAGGTAGCCGTCGGGGCCGAATTCCGGTGTCAGGGTGGTTTGCGCCAGGCCACGACGGCGCTGGGCCTGCCAGACCGCCTCCCAGCAGCGCTGGTGGGAGGCCAGCGCGGTGGCGTATTCCGGCGCGCCGGGGTGCGGCACCTGGGGGCCCTGGTCGTAGCCGACCCGGGCATGGACGTGCAGGGCCTGTTCGGCGACCCGCTCGATGCAGTCCCATTCGCTGTCGGGCAGGCGTTCGCAGACCACCGCCCAGTGGCTGAAGTCGCAGGTCACCGGCAGAGTCGGCACCCGGTCGAGCACCGCCACCGTGGTCCAGGGGTTGAAGAAGCTGCGCCCGCGATGGGTCTCAAAGCTGGCGGTGACGCCGACCCGCTCGGCGATCTCGTGGGCCTCGGCGAAGAAGCGCACGCTGTCTTCCAGCGGCCAGGCGTCGCAGCCGCCCATCACATTGGCGAACTCGGCGCCCAGGGCGCGGCCGTCACGCAGCTGGGTTTCGAAGTCTTCCAGGTGCTCGGCGACGCTGGCGTCGCGGCGCGGCACATAGCTGCCGGCGGTGCAGATTTCCTGAATCCAGCGCAGGCCGTGCCCGTGCAGGGCCCCGGCCAGATCGTCGCGGGCCGCGCCGGCTTGCGGCAGCGGCGCTTCCAGGCCGTCGAAGCCGGCGGCCACGGCCAGGGCGGCGGCCTGCTCCGGGGTGCCCGGGTGGCCCCACAGGGTTTTGAATCGCAATAACTGCATGGTGCTCCTCGTGGTTCCGGTGAGTGGTTAAAAACCTTGCTTAACCCCTCAGGAGCAACAGCTATGCCAACCCTATAAACCCCTATAAATACATGCAATTCTGCATATTTAAAGACGAAAACGCCCGGAATCGCGCCGACGGCGCGCCCCATTTCGGGGAGAGCGCACCAAAAAGAAGCGCGATTCAGGCGGCGCGGCGGCGCCTCATCCAGACACGGCCGGCCACGGCGCCGTTAATCACCCAGGCGAGCGCCACCAGGGCGCCCGCTACGGGCCAGCGGCGGGCCTCTTCGAGCACCGGCGCGTCCGGCACGGTAAGCAGGAACAACAGCGTCTCCAGGGCCGCCAGCAACAGCGGCGCCAGCAGATCCGCGGGCCAGTGCAGCTGGATGCCGCCGGCGTTGAGCAGTGCGCGCCCGCCGCTCAACGCCAGCCAGATAACAATAATACCGCCCGCCAGAACTGCCGCCACGGAGACTCCTTGAAGGTTGCATCGGTGAAACCTGAATGATGGGGCGCCGGGCGGCGGGCTGCAAGCGGCGGGCGCCCCGCACCCCGCGCCGGCCGCTTCTTAAAAGAATGCTAAAGATTCGCCGCTGTCCCGGTTTCCTGAGGCATACTCCAGGCTCATGGATCGTTACCGCACGGAGGTAGTAATGAACAGCGATCAGTTGAAAGGCAATTGGAAACAGCTCATGGGCGATGCCAAGAAGCAGTGGGGCAAGCTCACCGATGACGACCTGAAGCAGGTCGAAGGCCGCAAGGACAAGCTGGTCGGCAAGATTCAGGAGCGCTATGGCTCCAGCCGCGAGGAAGCGGAGAAGCAAGCCGATGACTGGCTCGGCAAGCACGGCTGATCTCAAAGCCTGATCTGCCTGAGTACCCAGCGGGCCGGCGTCACAGCCGGCCCGTTTTTGGTCCGGCCCGGTACTTTTATACACACCCTATAAAAGCGCGTACAACTCCTGCCACGGCATCGGTTTGCCGAACAAATAGCCCTGCCCTTCCCGGCACCCCAGTTGCCGCAGCACCTCCGCCTGTTGCTCGGTTTCTATGCCTTCGGCGGTGATCGAGAACCCGAACGTTTCCGCCAGCTGAATCATCGCCTGCACCACGGCATGGTCCTCGCCGGACTCGTGAATCGCATCGACGAAGCTTTTGTCCACCTTGAGCCGGGTGATCGGGAATTCCTTGAGCATGCTGAGCGAGGCGTAGCCGGTGCCGAAGTCATCGAAGGCCAGCTGGCAGCCCAGGGACCGCAGGTCGTTGAGGGTGTTCTTGAGGCGGTTGTCGCTGTTGATGATCACCCGTTCGGTGATCTCGATCTCCAGCCCTTCGCCGGGCAGACCGGTCTCGCGCAGGGTATCGGCCACCATGCGCGCCAGCCCGCCCAATTTGAACTGGGCGGAGAACAGGTTCACCGCCATGCACAGCGGGCGGCCCTGCCGGTGCAGCAGCGCGCCCTTGGCGCAGGCCTGGCGGATCACCCAGTCGCCGAGAATCCGCGCCATCGGGCTGCCCTTGAGCAGCGGCAGGAATTCCCCGGGCGCCAGCAGGCCGCGGCGCGGATGGTGCCAGCGCAGCAGGGCCTCGGCGCCGACGATCTTGCCGTCGCTGAGCCGTACCTGGGGCTGGTAATAGAGCTCGAACTGCTCACCGAGCACGGCGGTGCGCAGGTCCGCGCTCATGTCCTGCCGTGCCCGCAGCGCCTTGCGCAGCGCCGGCTGGTAGACCCGGCTGGCGCCGTAGCCGGCGGCCTTGGCGTCGGCCAGCGCCAGGTGGGCGTCACTGAGCAAGGTTCTGGCGCAGCCCTGCGGCGCCGCGAAGGCGATACCCACATGGCCGCTGATCGCCACCGGGCGGTCCTTGATCATGAAGGTTTCCAGCAAGGCGCCGTGGACCGCCTCCGCCAGCTGAATCAGCGGCCGGGCCTGGTCCTGGTCGGGCAGCATCACGGCGAATTCCTCGCCGGTGGTGCGCGACAGCAGGGCCCCCTCCGGCAACAGCCGGGTGAGACGCGCGGCGGTCAGCTGCAGCAGCCGGTTGCCGGCCTCCTGGCCCAGGGTATCGCTGACTTCCTGGAAGCCGTCCAGCTCCAGCAGCAGGCAGCCGGCGGGCCGCTCCTGATCAAGCACGGTCTGGGTCTGTTCGGTGAGCAGTTTCTGGTTGGCGAGGCCGGTGAGTTCGTCGTAGTGCGCCTCGTAGAACAGCTTGACCTGTTCCTCCTGCTGGTCGGACACGTCGCGGAACACACCCAGCATGCGAGCCGGCCGGTTGTCCTGGTCGAACACCAGCTGTGCCGAGCAACGCACCAGGGCGAGCCGCCCCAGGTCCCGGCGATGGGCCCGGAAGGTGACTTCGAAATGGCCGCTGACCGCCGCCGCCAGGGCGCCGCGCACCACCTGGCGCACGCCGTCGCGGTCGTCCGGGTGAACGAACTCCCAGAACAAACGGGTACTGGCGGGGCCGCCCTCGGGGATGCCCACCATGCGGATAATGTTTGGTGACGCCCAGAAGGTGTTCTCACGCAGGTCGTGGTCCCAGATACCCAGGTCGTCGGAATCCAACGCCGCCTGCAGCCGTTCCTCCACCACCGAGGCGGGGCTGTCGGTCCGCGCCACAATGTTCTTTTTCGCGGTAGCGGCCTCCCCGCGCGAATCCTTCATGTGATCCCCAGACAGCGTTTTCGAGCAAGGGGAGCGAACCCGAACTCGCTCCCCGCGCCTCCCCCTGGCGCCCATCTTCATGCTGTCCCTGCACGTCCCCGATGTATGCACTGGGTTTTATACCATCACGGGGCGGTGAATAGGTGCAAATATGAAAAACTGGCGTTTTAACGGTGAATTTTTGACCGCCTGGCAGGTACGGGGGCCACGGTGTGCCCCCGGTTTCAGACGCGCGGCGGGTTCATTCGATAGGCCAGCGTGTAAAGCACCGGCACCACGATCAGGGTGAGTATCGTGGCGAAGCCCAGGCCGAACATGATTACCGCCGCCATGGATTTGAAGAAGGCGTCGAACAACAACGGCACCATGCCCAGGATGGTGGTCACGGCGGTCATGCAGACCGGGCGCACCCTGGTCACGGAAGCATGGATCACCGCGTCCAGGGCGTCCGCTCCGGCTTTCAGCTCCAGCTTGATCTGCTCCACCAGAACGATGCCGTTCTTCACCAGCATGCCGGACAGGCTTAAAAAGCCCAGCAACGCCATAAAGCTGAACGGTGCGTTAAAAACCAACAACCCCACGGTCACGCCGATGATCGCCAGCGGCACCGTAGCCCAGATCACCAGCGGCTGACGCAGGCTGTCGAACAGCAGGATGGTGATAATGAACATGAAAAGGTATCCCAGCGGCACGCTGGCGAACACCGCCTTCTGGGCGTCCTGGGTGAGTTCGTATTCGCCGCCCCAGGTGAGTTCGTAGCCGGCCGGCAACGGCAGCGCTTCGATCTCCGGGCGCACGCGCCGCAGTACCTGATCGCCGGTTTCATCGCCGAGCACGTCCGGCTCCGCCTGAACGGTGAGGGTGCGTTTGCGGTCACGGCGCAGGATCAAACCGTTTTCCAGATCGGTTTCAAAGCTGGAGACGATCTGCCGGATGGCGATGTAATCCTCAAGCACCGGCGACCAAACACGTACCTGATCCAGGTTGTCCGCGCCCAGGCGCTCCTGGTCCGGGGGCCGGGCGAGGATCGGCAGCAGGTCGGCGCCATCGCGGAACAGGCCGACCTCGAGACCGGAGAAATTCATTTCCAGAGCGTCCTCGAGGTCGGCCCGGGTAACGCCGGCGCGCCGGGCCTGGGCTTGCTCGAATTGCGGCCGGATCACTTTTTCCTTCTGCCGCCAATCGTGGCGAATGCTTTCCAGGCCCGGGTCGGCTTCCATGATGGCTTCGACCTCCACGGCCAGGGCGCGCAGCACCGCCGGGTCAGGGCCGGAAAGCCGTGCCTCGATGGTGGCGTTAGCGGTGGGGCCGATCATCAAACGCTTGAGCTTGGCGAAGGCGGACGGGTGATGGTTGTCGATCCAGTCCCGGGTTTGCGCGATCACCCCATCAATGTTTTCCCGCTGGTCGACCCTGACGATCAGCTGCGCGTAGGAGGGATAGGTCTTTTCCGGGAAGTACGGCAGCATGAAACGTTGCGCGCCCTGGCCGATGGTGCTTGTCACCCCGGTAACATGCTCGGTGTCGCCCAGGGCGCCCTCCAGATGCTGCACGCGCTCGCTGGTGGCACGGATATCGCTGCCCTGGGGCAGCCAGTAATCGACCAGAAAGATGGGCGTATTGGACGGCGGGAAGAACGATTGCTTCACCAATCCGAAACCGCCCACCGCGGCCAGCAACAACACCACCATGGACAGCAGCGTCACCACCCGGTGCCGGATGGCCTTGCCCAGCAGGCGCCGGTAGAGCTGAAAGAAGCGGCCTTTATAGGGGTCCTCCCCCTGGTCCCCGTCGTCGTTTTCAGAGCCGTCCCGGTCGCGGGAAAAGATCAGGTGGCCGAAGAACGGGGTCAGCGTGATGGCCACCACCCAACTCAACATCAGGGAGATCAGCAGTACCCAGAACAGGCTGTTGGTGAATTCCCCGGAGGCATCGCTGGACAGGCCGATGGGCGCGAACGCGGTAATCGCGATCACCGTGGCGCCGAGTAGCGGCCAGGCGGTCTGCCGTACGATTTCCGCGGCGGCCGCCACCTTGGACAGCCCCCGTTTTATGCCCACCAGAATGCCTTCGGTAATGACGATGGCGTTGTCCACCAGCATCCCCAGGGCAATGATCAGCGCGCCCAGGGAAATACGCTGCAGCTCAATGCCGAGCACCGCCATGACGATAAAGGTGCCAAGAATGGTGAGCATCAGAATGCCGCCCATCAGTACACCGGAGCGCAGTCCCATGAACAGCAACAGCACGCCGATCACGATCATCACCGCCTGGGCCAGGTTCCAGAGGAAGGCGTTAACGGAACGTTCCACTTCCCGAGGCTGGTCGTAGACCGTGGACAGCTCCATGCCGGCGGGCTGACGGTAGTCCAGCTGTTCCAGCCGCTGGCGGACCCGTTCGCCCACTTCCACCACGTTAACGCCCGGCGCGAAGGAAATCCCCAGGGTCAGAGCCGGCGCGCCCTGATGGCGATAGAGATGACGCGGCACCTCACGATAGTCCCGCTCGATGTTGGCCACGTCCCCCAGGTAAACCAATTGCTCGGCGCCCGGGTCCGAGATCAACAAATCCCGCATCGCCTCCACCGAGTCGAAGTCACCGGTGGGCGCGATGCGCAGATATTCATCACCCACGCGCACCCGCCCGGCCGGGTTCACCGCGTTCTGGGTATCCAGCAGCGAGAAAATCCGGTCCTGGCTGATGCCGAGATTGGCAAGACGTTCCCGGGACAACTCGACGAACACCTGTTCCTGGCGCTGGCCGCCCACCTGGACCTTGCCGACGCCTTCCACCAATACCAGCTCACGGACCAGGACGTCGGCGTAATCCTTGAGGTCCTGATACTCATAGCCGTCGCCGGTGAGCGCCAGCAGGATGCCGTACACGTCGCCGAAGTCGTCGATCACCTGGATGCCGTTGGTGCCCGGCGGCAATCGCGGCTGCAGGTCGCGGATCTTGCGGCGCAGCTCGTCCCAGATCTGCTTCAGATCGTCTTCACGGTAGATGGGCTTCATCTCCACGGTGATCTGGGACAGACCGGCGCTGGAGATCGACGTGACGTAATCGACATAGGAGAGGCTCTGAATCGCCTTTTCCACTGGCAGGGTCACTTCCTCTTCCACTTCGCGAGAGGACGCCCCGGGGTACTCCGTGATCACCATGGCGGTTTTCAGGGTGAACTCCGGATCTTCCAGCTGCCCCAGCCGCAGAAAGCCCACGACGCCGCCGATCAGCAGCACCAGCGTGAACAGCCAGCTGACCACCCGGTGCCGGACGGCGTACTCGGCAATGTTCATTACAGCCCCCGTTCGCGCGTCAGTTCCCGCACCGCCTGGCCTTCCTCCAGGCGGTGCACGCCGGCGACCACGATGCGATCGCCCGCCGACAAGCCCTCGAGAATAGCCACGCCGTCGCCGGAAACCGCCCCCAGCGTTACCGGCTGGGCCTCCACGGTGTCGTTTTCCGTGTCCAGGCGCCACACCCGGGCACCGGTTGCTTCATCGCCGTTGAACACCGCTTCCACCGGCACGATGGGCGCGGTCTTGTCGCCTTGTCGCTCGGCGGCTCGATCGACGCGTACCGTCACGCTCATCCCTGGTAACAGCACCAGATCATCGGGCACCGGCAACGTGACCACGATGGTGTAGGCCTGGGTGGCGCCGGGGCGCGACTCATGCTCGCGGTAGACGGCGCGGAAACGCTGCTCTGGCAGGCCGGGGAACACCACCTCCGGGCGGAACGATGGCCCCAGGGGCAAAACCCGGCGGATAAAGCCCTCGGAGACCGAGAAATGCACGTCGATGGTATCCGCGCTTTGCAGGTAGAGCACCGGCTCCCGGGCTTGAACGAACTGGTGGTTTTCCTGCTCGGTGCTCGCCACCACACCATCGTAGGGCGCGGTAAGACGGGTATAGGAAAGGTTGTCCCTGGCCTGGCTCAATGCCGCCTGGGCCTGCTGATGGCGGGCGGTGAGCTCATCCAGTTCGGAATCGGCGATCATCCCCCGCTTGGACAGGGTCTGGCCACGCCGATACTGGTTCCCGGCAAGCTTGGCATCGGCCAGGCGCTGATCCAGGTCATTACGGAAGTCGCGGGCGTCCAACTCGGCAAGAAGCTCGCCCTGCTCCACCTTCTGTCCATCCCGCACGGGCAGCGCCACCAGTTGCCCGGACACCCGGAAAGCCAGTTCCGCGCGCTCCGTGGCCACCACGCGGCCCGGGTAACGGCGCACTCGATCACTGGTGTGCCCAACGGTCATGAGTTTCACGGAGACCGGTCGCGGCTGCGCGGCGGGCTCCGGCTCACCACATCCGGCAAGCCCGATAACGGCCATGCCGCCCATCAACAGCATCCATGCCCCCACAGGCATTCCTTTCAACCGCTTCATCAACACCTCTTAACAGTACTGGACAGTACAATAATGACAGAAAAAGCAACGGTGGTCACGACGGGGCGGGGCCAGGCAAAAAAAAACGGCGCCCGAAGGCGCCGTTTCTTGTTACACCGGAGAACCTGTTTTAGAACTGGTTCATGGTGTTGTCTTTACCGCCGGCTTTCAGCGCGGCTTCACCGGAGAAGTACTCTTTGTGGTCATCACCGATGTTGGAACCGGCCATGTCCTGGTGCTTCACGGTGGCGATGCCACGGCGGATTTCCTCACGCTGAACGCCTTTGGCGTAGGCCAGCATGCCTTGGTCACCGAAGTAGCCTTCCACCAGCTGGTCGGTGGACAGCGCCGCGGTGTGGTAGGTCGGCAGCGTGATCAGGTGGTGGAATACACCGGCTTCGCGGGAAGCCTTGGCCTGGAACTCCTTGGCCCACTCGTCGGCCACGTCGGCCAGCTCGGAGCTGTCGTACTTCTCGTTCATCAGGTCGGCGCGATCGTAGTCGCTCAGATCCTTGCCTTCTTCCTTCCAGGCATCGAACACCTGCTGACGGAAGTTCAGGGTCCAGTTGAACGACGGGCTGTTGTTGTAAACCAGCTTGGCATTCGGCTCCTGCTCGCGGATACGGTCGACCATGTGCTTGATGTGAGCCACGTTCGGGGTCGGGGTCTCGATCCACAGCAGGTCGGCGCCGTTGCGCAGGCTGGTGACACAGTCCAGTACCACGCGGTCGATGTTGGTGTCGCGGCGGAACTGGAAAAGACCGGAGGCCAGACGGGTGGGCTTGAGCAGCTTGCCGTCGGACTTGATCACGATGTCGCCGTTGTTGATCTGGTCGGCGGAATCGATGTATTCGCCTTCCAGGAAGCTGTTGTACTGGTCGCCCAGGTCGCCCGGCTCGTTGGTCACGGCGATCTTCTGGGTCAGGCCGGCGCCTTCGGAGTCGGTACGGGCAACGATCACGCCGTCGTCCACGCCCAGCTCCAGGAACGCGTAGCGAACCGCGTTGATCTTGGCGATGAAGTCGGCGTGGGGAACGGTCACTTTACCGTCCTGGTGGCCACACTGCTTCTCGTCGGACACCTGGTTCTCGATCTGGATGCAGCACGCGCCCGCTTCGATCAGCTTCTTGGCCAGCAGGTAGGTGGCTTCCGGGTTACCGAAACCGGCGTCGATGTCGGCGATGATCGGCACAACGTGGGTCTGGAAGTTGTCGATCTTGTCGACGATCTCGGCCTGCTTGGCCTGGTCACCGGCGGCCTTGGCTTCGTCCAGGTCACGGAACAGGTGGTTCAGTTCCCAGGCGTCCGCCTGCTTCAGGAAGGTGTAGAGTTCGCGGATCAGGTCGGCGACCGCGGTTTTCTCGTGCATGGACTGGTCGGGCAGCGGACCGAACTCGGAGCGCAGCGCGGCGACCATCCAGCCGGACAGGTACAGGTAGCGGCCTTTGGTATCCCCGAAGTGCTTCTTGATGGAAATCATCTTCTGCTGACCAATGAAGCCGTGCCAGCAACCCAGTGACTGGGTGTACTTGCTGTTATCGGCGTCGTAGGCCGCCATGTCCTCGCGCATGATCTTCGCGTTGTACTTGGCGATGTCCAGATGCGTTTTGAAACGGTTCTGCAGACGCATGCGAACAGCAGCTTCCGGGTCGATGTCGTGCCAGGTTTTGTTGGCACCAACCACGGAATTCAATGCTTCGATGTCTTTGGAGTATGACATGGTCAATCCTTTCGATATGGAAATGGATACCGAAGCCGGCTCACCAGCTACCGATGGCGCGCATTCTAGGAGCGCCTATCTCATAAAAGAAATCAATATTGATGATACCCGGTATTTCTTTCATGAATGGTGGTCCTACCTCAAGATCAAATGGGGCACCCGGGCGTTGCGGAGCATTCGGTCGGTGGTGCTGCCGATCAGCAACTCGCGGATCCTGGAGTGACCGTAAGCCCCCATCACGATCAGGTCGATACCCTGCTCTTCCTGATACTGGTGCAGGGCGGCTTCCACCTCCCCTTCCAGGCGCGCGGTGACCACGGTATGGCCGCTGTTCTCCAGGCACTGGGTGGCCCAGTCGAGACCCTCGTCGTCGCCGTTGACCTTGACCAGGTGCAGCTGGCAGGGGGTGCCCTTGAACAGCGGGCTGTCGGCCAACAACCGCACGCCGGTGCGGGTGCTGGCGCTGTTATCGAACGCCAGCATGATGCTTTTCGGCTCGCGGAATTCGCCCACGGTGATCAGCACCGGCTTGTGGATGGTGCGCACCACCCGCTCCACGTTGTCGCCGACCTCGCCGCCGGACGGCCCGGCGCCGCCGTGCTTGACGCCCTGCTTGCCGATCACCAGCAGGCGGGTGTCGTCGTCCAGGCTTTTCAGGGCCTCCACCAGGTTGCCGTGGCGCTGGCGCAGCACCGGGTCCGGCACGCCGTCGGCGGCCACCCGGGCACGCGCCGCTTCCAAGGTGGCCTTGCCCTGTTCCAGGGCCAGCCGGTTGCGCTTGGCGTCCAGGTCCGCCAGTTCGGTCAGCAGGGTCTCCCGGGCACCCAGGCCCAGGTTACCGCTGAGGTTGGTCTCGCTGGGGCTTTTTGTTCCAGGGTATCGGGCCTCGTCCAGAACGTGCAGCAGCATCAGCGGTGCGTTGAGGCGGCCGGCGGCCCAGGCAGCGTGGTCGCAAATCGAGTCCGCGGCGGTGGAGCCGTCGATACAGGCAATCACATGACTCATTAAGTGCTTCCTTTTATCAGGCGTATTAAGGGCTTCAGTGACCGCCCATCAGTTTTTCCACGGCGTCGGGCTTGTCGTGCACGGCGTACTTGTCCACCAGGGTGGCGCTGGCCTCGTCCAGGCCGATAACCTCCACCTCGGTGCCTTCACGGCGGAATTTGATCACCGCCTTGTCGAGCGCGCCGATGGCGGTGATGTCCCAGAAGCGGGCCCGGTGCACGTCGATGGTCACCTTGTCCACGCCTTCCTTATAGTCGAACGACTCACCGAACTGGTCGGCGGAGGTGAAGAACACCTGGCCCACCACCTTGTAGTCACGGCGGTAGCTGCCCTCTTCGGACTCGCTGGTGACGTAGAACACCCGGCCCACCTTGTTAGCGTAGAACAGCGCGCTAAGCAACACGCCGATACCCACGCCGATCGCCAGGTTGTGGGTGAACACGGTCACCACCACGGTGGCCAGCATCACCACGCTGCTGCTGGCCGGGTGGGTGCCCAGATTGCGGATCGATTCCCAGCTGAAGGTACCGATCGACACCATGATCATTACCGCCACCAGCGCGGCCATGGGAATCCGTGACACCCAGTCGCCCAGGAACACCACCAGCACCAGCAAAAAGGCACCGGCCACCAGCGTGGACAACCGGGTGCGGCCGCCGGACTTAATGTTGATCACCGACTGGCCGATCATGGCGCAGCCGGCCATGCCGCCGAGGAAACCGGAGGCGATGTTGGCCACGCCCTGGCCCCGGCATTCGCGGTGTTTGTCGCTTTCGGTGTCGGTGAGGTCGTCGACAATGGTGGCGGTCATCATGGACTCCAGCAGGCCCACCACCGCCATGGTCAGCGACACCGGAAAGATGATCTGGAGCGTTTCCAGGGACAACGGGATATCCGGCAGCAGGAACACCGGCAGGCTGTCCGGCAGATCCCCCTTGTCACCCACGGTGGGCATTTCCACGCCGAAGTAGAGCGCCACCCCGGTGAGCACCACGATACACACCAGCGGCGAGGGCACCGCCGTGGTCAGGAGCGGCAACAGATAAATGATCGCCAACCCGGCCGCCACCATCGCGTAGACGTGCCAGGTGACCCCCAGCAGCTCCGGAATTTGCGCCATGAAGATCAGAATCGCCAACGCATTAACAAACCCGGTGACCACCGACCGGGACACGAACCGCATCACCGTGGCCAGCTTGAACACCCCGAACACGATCTGCAGCACCCCGGTGAGCACCGTGGCCGCCAGCAAATACTGCAGGCCGTGGTCCCGCACCAGAGTCACCATCAACAGCGCCATGGCGCCGGTGGCGGCGGAGATCATCCCCGGGCGGCCGCCGGTGAACGCGGTCACCACGGCAATACAGAAGGAGGCGTAAAGCCCCACCTTGGGGTCCACCTCGGCGATGATCGAGAACGCGATCGCTTCCGGAATCAGGGCAAGAGCGACCACGATCCCGGCGAGCACATCACCGCGTACATTGGAAAACCAGTTTTGCTTAATATCGGGCAACATAGGATCCCTTAACCTGAACAACAGACGGACAACCGCGGCAATGCCACGGCGGCAAACAAAAAAGAATCAGCTTGAGAATCGAGACGGGGATGGACCGCCAGAAGGTTTCTGGGATCCTGCCGGCAAGCTTCGCTTGCCTTTCGCGGGCTGGGCCCGCTCCCACAGGTACAAATAAAGAAGTGGGCGCTAGGGCGGACTGCAGATCAAACGCATGAATCGGGGCCGGTCGAAACGGAGGGCGCGGAGTCTAGCACAGAAGACCCGCCTGTGGGAGCGGGCCTTGTGGGAACCGGCTAGATCTCGCGGGTCTCGCGGAAGCGGATGTCCGGGTGGCGCTCCTGGGCGAGCTGCAGGTTGACCCGGGTCGGGGCCAGGTAGGTCAGGTGGCCGGCGCCGTCGCGGGCCAGGTTGTCGTAGGCCTTGCGCTCGAACGCTTCCAGCTCGCGCTCACTGTTCGCCTCCACCCAGCGGGCGGTGCTCACGCTGATCGGCTCGTAGCGGCAGTCGACGCCGTACTCGCCCTTGAGCCGCGCGGCCACCACGTCGAACTGCAGTGTGCCCACCGCGCCCAGGATCACGTCGTTGTTGCGCAGCGGGAAGAACACCTGGGTGGCGCCCTCCTCCGCCAGCTGCTTGAGCCCTTTGTGCAGCTGCTTGCTCTTGAGCGGGTCGTTGAGCACCACGCGCTGGAACAGTTCCGGCGCGAAATGGGGGATGCCGGTAAAGCGCAGGTCCTCGCCCTCGGTGAAGGTGTCACCGATCTGGATGGTGCCGTGGTTGTGCAGGCCGATGATGTCGCCGGCGTAGGCTTCTTCCACGTTGTCGCGCTCGCCGGCCAGGAAGGTCAGCGCGTCGGCGATGCGCAGGTCTTTGCCGGTGCGGCACTGCTTGAGCTTGATGCCCTTTTTGTACTTGCCGGAACAGATGCGCAGGAAGGCGATACGGTCGCGGTGGCGCGGGTCCATATTGGCCTGGATCTTGAACACGAAGCCGGTCATCTTGTCCTCGGTGGCGGCCACCTGCCGCTCGCCGCCGTCGCGGGGCAGCGGCGGCGGTGCCCACTCCACCAGGCCGTCGAGCATATGGTCGACGCCGAAGTTGCCCAGGGCGGTGCCGAAGAACACCGGCGACAGCTTGCCCTCCTGAAAGCGCTGCAGGTCGAACTCGTGGCTGGCGCCCTGCACCAGCTCCAGGGTGTCGCGCAGCTCCTGGGCGTAGTCCGCCCCCACCGCCTGATCCAGGTCCGGGTTATCCAGGCCTTTCACCTCGCGGCGCTCCTGGATGGTGTGGCCCTGGCCGCTCTTATAAAGGACGGCGGTGTCGGTGAGCAGGTTGTAGACGCCCTTGAAGTTCTTGCCCATGCCGATCGGCCAGGTCACCGGGGCGCACTCGATCTTGAGCACGTCCTCGATTTCGTCGAGCACCTCGATGGGATCGCGCACTTCCCGGTCCAGCTTGTTGATGAACGTCAGGATCGGCGTGTCGCGCAGCCGGCACACCTCCATCAGCTTCACGGTACGCTCTTCCACGCCCTTGGCCGCGTCGATCACCATCAGGGCGGAGTCCACCGCCGTCAGGGTGCGGTAGGTGTCCTCGGAGAAGTCGGCGTGGCCGGGGGTGTCCAGCAGGTTGACCATGGCGTCCCGGTAGGGGAACTGCATCACCGAGGTGGTCACCGAGATGCCCCGTTCCTTTTCCATCTCCATCCAGTCCGAGGTGGCATGCACGCCGGACTTCTTGCCCTTCACGGTGCCCGCCATGCGGATCAGGTTGCCGTACAACAGCACCTTCTCGGTGATGGTGGTTTTACCGGCGTCCGGGTGGGAGATGATGGCGAAGGTGCGCCGTTTATTGATCTCGTCGGTGGGGCTCATAGATTCCTCGGTCTGCGTCGGCGCGCATTGTACGCCGGACCGAAGGAATCTTGTAGGAGCGGGCCCTGCCCGCGAAAGGCAAGCACAGCTTGCCGGCAGGATACCAGAGAGCCAAGAAAGCGGGGCTCCAATGGGGCCTCTGGGATCCTGCGGGGCACCCTTTGCCGGGCGCTTTGCGCCCTTTCGCGGGCGGGGCCCGCTCGCACAAGTCGCTACCGGCAGCCTTAGGCGTCAGGCGCCAGGCGCGCCCGCAACCGGCTGACCGCCTGGCTGTGCAGCTGGCAGACGCGGGATTCGGTGACGCCGAGCACGGCGCCGATTTCCTTGAGGTTGAGCTCTTCCTGGTAATAGAGGGCCAGCAGCAGCTTTTCACGCTCGGGCAGCGTTTCGATGGCGGCGGTGAGCTGCTCGCGTTGTTCACTGTCCACCAGGGCGGCGAACGGCGACGGCGGTGAGCCGCTGCCGGCTTCCGGTTCGCCGCGCTCGGCGACCATTTCCTCGTAGGGCAGCAGCAGGCCGTTGTTGGTGTCGGTGAGCAGTTGACGGTACTGCTCCAGGTCCATGCCCATTTCGTTGGCGATTTCGCGCTCTTCGGCGGGCCGCCCCAGCTTTTGCTCCAGCCGGTGCACGCACTGGTCCACGGCGCGGGCGTTGCGGCGCACGCTGCGCGGCAACCAGTCGCGGGTGCGCAGTTCATCAATCATGGCGCCGCGAATGCGCTGGCTGGCGAAGGTGGAGAAGCTGGCGCCGGCGTTGGCGTCAAAGCGCTGCAACGCGTCCAGCAACCCCACGGTGCCGGCCTGGATCAAATCGTCCAGGTCGATGCCGGAAGGCAGCTTCACCTGCAGCGCCAGCGCCTGCCGGCGGACGGCCGGAAGATGCTCTTCCAGCAGTGCGTCGTGGTTGATTTTTCCCTGTGCCGTATACATGGTTTTCCCCGAACCGGGCCCGGATGCCATTCTGAGACTTCCATTATTAGCGGTCGGCGCGATTTGGAAGCGGCAAATAACGGCCTTTATTGGGTTCTTTTCTAGCGGTATTCCACCGTCAACCGGGGCGCGCCCACGGTGACCGCGCGGCGCTCGCCGGCGGGCAGGCGGAAACGCAGCCGCAGCGGCCGCGTCACCCGCCAGGCCGGCGGCGCCAGAAAGTGGCCGCGCCGGGCGCTGCCCAGGGGCACGCACTGCTCGCCCTGGCACAGCCACGCCTGAACGCGGCGCCCGGCGGGCAGCCGGTAGCGCCAGCCGACCCGCACGATGTTTTCCCCCGCCGCGATCGGCGGCGGCGTGGCCGGCTCGCTGTGATAGAAACGCCCGGCCACCGCCAGACGCAGTTCCGCCAGCGGCGATTGCCAGCTGCCCGGCGCCGCCGGGAGCGGCGACCACAACAAAAGCAGCAGCACCCCGGCGACCTTGTTCATGGCGACAGCACCACCAGCTCGATATCGAGAAAATGCCGGGCGCCGTGTTGCAGGTTGCTGAGCAGCCCGGCCCGGGGCAGCCCGGGGGCGTGCAGCGCCAGCAGGCGGCTGGGCCCGGGGTGGCGGCGCAGTATCTTGAGGGTGCGGTAGGCGCGGCGGAAGGCGTCCGCGTCGCTGTCCACCCACAGCGCCCAGCGCCGTTGCTGGCTGGCCAGCAGCGGCAGGTGCGGGCTGGCCGGGTCCAGCGCCACGATGCGCCAGGCGGACGGGTCGCCGACCCAGCGCCGGCCGCGCCGGGCCCAGCCGGCGAGCCGCTCGGTGACGGTTTCAGCGGCGGCGTCGGGCGGCAGGCCGACGACCATCAGGGTGGGCCCTGGCTCGGGGGGTTCGGGGCGCGCCCGCGCCCGCAATCCGGCGGCCTGATCAGGCATCGCCGGTGCCCCCGGCCACCGCGCCGATGCGCTGCAGTTCACGGCGGGCGCTGAACAGCTCGATCAGGGCGGTCAGCAAGGTGGCGGCACTGCGCCGCCGGGAGCCGGTCAGGCTCAGCAGTTGGGCGCGCAGGTCCAGGGCCCAGTCACCGTTGTCCTGGTCCAGCCGCACCGCCAGCGCCGCCAGGGCGCCGGCCAGCGCCCAGCAGTCCCCGCCGCCGTCGGCGGCATTCAGGTCGGCGGCGGCGCGCTCGCGCAGCGCCGGCCACTCTTCGCAGCGCAGCATGTGCACCAGCAGGTCGCTGTCCTGCCGGCGGCTCTGCCCCGCCGGCGCCAGCCAGTAGCGGCGCCCGAGCAGACGGCCGCTGTCCAGGTCGCGTATTTCGCCGAACCAGGCGCACAGCAAGGCGGTGAACGGCGCGCCGTCGCCGCGCCCGGTGGGCGAAGCGGCCACGTCCAGGCGCCGCAGGCGCAGCTGGGCGGCGCGGCCGCGGTGGCGCACCATCAAGCTGTCCCAGGGCGCCGCCAACGGATAGCACTCGTTCAACGGCAGGCGCTGGCCGAGACGCCAGACCCGGCTGTTGCCCCGCGCCGCCGCCAGCCACGGCTGGCCGCTGCGCTGCAAGGCGCGCCAGAGCGCGGTGTCCGGGGGCGCCGGCAACAACTGAGCGGCGAGGGAAAAGCGCGTATCGGGCGCGCTCGGCACGCCGATGGGCAGCCCGTGGCCATCCAAACCGAGCACCGGCGCCGGTCGCGTGCCGCCATGCCGTAAATGCATCGGCGCCTGGTCGGCGGCGGCGCGGTCCGCCGCCGGCCGGCCCTGCCACAGCGCCTCCGTGGCGTCGAAATCCGGGGCGCCCTCGCGCAACAGTGATACCGCGGCGTCCAGGGCACGCCCCTGGGCCAGCACCTGACGGGCCCAGCCCGGGGCGCCGGGGCGGCCGTCGTCGTCGCTGTCGCCGGTGAGCGCCAGGGCGTCGTCCACCAGGCCGGCGGCGTCGGCGGCCACCATGTCCTCGGGCACCCGCTGGCCCCGGCAAACGTAATGCAGCCGCAGGTCATGGCGGATGGCGGCGTCGAGCACCGGGCCCAGGCGGCTGGCCTCGTCCTGCTTGCTGACGATGGCGTCGTCCAGGGCCAGCCCGGCGGTGCGGGCGGTGCCCCGGTACACGGCCACCACTTCCTCCAGGGTTTCGCCCTGGCTGGCGGCGTTGAGCAGCAACACCGGCCGCACCCGCAAGGCGCCGCTGAGCTGGCGCAACTGCTCGCCCAAGCGGGCGTCGCGCTGGCTCATGCCGATGGTGTCGACCACCACCCAGGGGCGGTCCGCCAATGACCGGGCCAGCCGGTCCAGCGGTTCGTCCTCTTCCAGGTTGAACAGGGCGACACCGAGCAGATCCGCGTAGATGCGCAATTGATCGCGGGCACCGATGCGGTAGCTGTCGGCGCTCACCAGGGCCACACGTTCGGGGCCGTGGCGCCGGGCCAGCCGCGCCGCCAGTTTGGCGGCGGTGGTGGTTTTGCCCACCCCGGTGGGGCCGATCAGAGCGATCACACCGGGCTGTTCCAGATCGCCGGGGGCCGCCACGGACAGACGGCGCTGCAATTGGCGCTGCAGCCAGTGGTCGGCCTGTTCGTCGCGCTGCGCCTCCGGCGGCAGGCCGGCCAGCAGGGTGTCACTGAAGACCGCACTGAACCCGGCGCCGCGCAGACGCCGGCGCAAGGCCTGACGCGGCCCGTCGTCGTCGCCGGCCGGCGCACGGCGGGCCAGCTGTTCGCGCATGTCGCGCACTTCGCGCAGCAACTGCTCGGTGAGATCGGAGCCGGCGGGGGCGTGATGGGGGACGCGCTGCTGGGCCGGCGCCACGGCCGCTTGACCGGCGCGGTCCGGCACCGCCTGTTCCGACGGTGCATAGCCGGACGAGTCGTCCTCGGCCAGGGCGAGGATCTCCACACCCTGGTCGGTGGCGCGGTTGGCCAGGATCAGGGCGTCGTCGCCCAGCGCCGCGCGCACCCGGCCCATGGCTTCCCGGTTGTTGCTGCCGACAAAGCGTTGCACGCCCATGACGGTATCCTCTGTTTTTTGCGGTTCTGATTAGGGCCTGTTCACACTACTCGCATCACGCCTGCTGGATGCCATTTTGGCCTCCAGCTAGGCGGAGGGAGCGCCGTTTGGTCATTCCAAATAAGCGACCGACAACGACGCTGGAGGTCAAAATGGCTCCAGCCCTTCGGGTTGTGGCTAAAAATCCACCACTCCGCGTTACTCGTCGTTCATTTGGAGTCACCAAACTTCTCTCCTCGTGCCTTGATTGGTGGATTTTTAGCCACAACAGGCATGATGCGAGTAGTGTGAACAGGCCCTTTTACGCGGTGCCGCCGATCATGCTGGTCACGCGCAGGGTGCGGTCGTCCGGAATCTCCGCCTGCGACATCACCACCAGGTGGCGCAGACGGCGGCGCAGGAAGTGCGCCAGCAGCGGCCGCAGGCCGTGCTGCACCACCAGCACCGGCGGTTCGCCGGCGGCTTCCTGGCGCTCCAGGGCGGCGGCGGCCTGTTCCATCAGGGTGTCGGCGAGGCCGGGCTCCAGTGCCCCGCCGCCGTTCAGCGCCTGGCCGAGCACCTGCTCGAGGTTGCTGTCCAGGCCGATTACATGCAGTTCGTCCTGGCCCGGGAACCACTGATGGGTAATGGCGCGGCCCAGCGCCACGCGCACCTGGGCGGTGAGTTCGTGGGCGTCGGCGTTCTGGCCGGCGTGTTCCGCCAGGGTGTCGAGGATGGTGCGCATATCGCGGATCGAGACGTCCTCTTCCAGCAGGTTCTGCAGCAGGCGTTGCAGCACGGTGAGCGACACCGCCTTGGGCACCACGTCTTCCACCAGCGCCTTGCTGTCCTCACCGAGCTTGTCGAGCAGCTGCTGCACTTCCTGGCGGCCGAGCATTTCCGCGGAATGGTGGTGCAGCAGATGGTTGAGATGGGTGGCCACCACGGTGCTGGCGTCGACCACGGTGTAGCCGTACACCTGGGCCTGCTCGCGCTGGTCCGCGTCGATCCATACCGCCGGCAGTCCGAAGGCCGGGTCCTGGGTGGCGGTGCCCTTCACTTCGCCGGTGACCTGGCCCGGGTTGATCGCCAGCCACTTGCCGGGAAAGGCTTCGCCGCGCCCCACTTCCGCGCCCTTGAGAGTGACCACATAGCTGTTGGCGCCCAGGTCCAGGTTGTCGCGGATGTGCACCACAGGCGGCAGGAAGCCCACCTCCTGGGCGAATTTCTTGCGCACGCTCTTGATGCGGCCGAGCAGCTCGCCCTGCTGGCGGTAGTCCACCAGGGGAATCATGCGGTGGCCCACTTCCAGGCCCAGCACGTCGATCAGTTGAACGTCGTCCCAGCTCGCCTCCGGCGCTTCCGGCTCCGGCGGCGGCGCCGCGTCGATCTGCTCTTCGGCGAGGCGGTTTTCCTTGGCCCGGCTCAGGTACCAGGCGGCGCCGGCCAGACCGGCGGTGAACAGCAGGAACACAAAGTTGGGCATGCCGGGCACCAGGCCCAGCAGGCCCATCACCCCGGCGGCCAGGATCATCACCCGCGGGTTCATCAGCAGTTGGCTGATCATCTGCTGGCCGACGTCCTGGTCGGTGGTCACCCGGGACACGGTGACGCCGGCGGCGGTGGAGATCACCAGCGCCGGAATCTGCGCCACCAGGCCGTCGCCGATGGTCAGCAGCGTGTAGGTGCGGCCGGCGTCGGCGAACGACATATCGTGCTGCAGCATGCCGATCAGCAGGCCGCCGATGATGTTCACCGCCATAATCACCAGGCCGGCCACGGCGTCGCCCCGGACGAACTTGCTGGCGCCGTCCATGGAGCCGTAGAAATCCGCTTCCTGGGCCACTTCGGCGCGGCGTTTCTTGGCGTCTTCCTCGCCGATCAGTCCGGCGTTGAGGTCGGCGTCGATGGCCATCTGCTTGCCGGGCATGGCATCGAGCATGAAGCGCGCGCCCACCTCGGCGATGCGCCCGGCGCCTTTGGTGATCACCATGAAGTTGATCACCACCAGAATCAGGAACACCACCAGACCGACGGCGAAGTTGCCGCCCACCAGGAACTGGCCGAACGCCTCGATCACCTTGCCGGCGGCAGCGCCGCCTTCGTGGCCTTCCATCAGCACCACCCGGGTGGAGGCCACGTTCAAGGCCAGCCGCAGCAGGGTGGTGAACAGCAGCACCGCCGGGAAGGCGGCGAACTCCAGCGCGCTCAGGGTGAACATGCTGACCAGCAGCACCATCAGCGCCAGGGCGATGTTGAAGGTGAAGAACATATCCAGCGCGAACGGCGGCAGCGGCAGGATCAGCATGGACATGATCAGCAGGATCAGGATCGGCCCGGCGAGCACCTTGGCGCCGCCGTCGCCGAGCAGCTCGCGCCCGCCCAGGTAGTGGCTCATCGCTTTCACGGCGCCACCTCCAGTTCCGCCGGGATCGGCAGATCCGCCGGGGTCAGCGGCTGGTCGCCGCCCTCTTCCCGGGCCCGTTTAAGGCGGAACGCCCACACCAGCACTTCCGCCACGGCGGTATAGAGCGGCCCGGGAATCTCCCGGTCGATGTCCACATGGCGGTACAGCGCCCGCGCCAGCGGCGGTGCTTCCAGCAGGGGCACCCGGTGTTCGCCGCCCAGCTCGCGGATGCGCGCGGCCACTTCGTCGGCGCCCTTGGCGATCACCCGGGGGGCGCTCATGTTGCTTTCGTCGTAGCGCAGGGCCACCGCGTAGTGGGTCGGGTTGGTGACGATCACGTCGGCGTCCGGCACCTGGCTCATCATCCGGTTGCGGGCCATGGCCTGCTGCTGGGAGCGGATCTTGGCCTTCAGTTGCGGGTCGCCTTCGGTCTCCTTGTGCTCGCGCTTGATCTCTTCCTTGCTCATGCGCAGCTTCTTGGCGTGGCTCCACAGCTGGTAGGGCACGTCGATCAGAATCACCACCACCAGCGACAGCACCATCAGCCCGCAGGCCATGGCGGCGAGGCGCAGGGCATTGGCCAGCGCCTGCTGGGTGGGCTGGTCCATCAGCGCCATGAATTCGCCGCGCTTGGCGCTCAGAAACGCCACCGCCACCGACCCCACCAGGATCGACTTGGCGATCGCCTTGGCCAGCTCGGCCAGCGCCTGGGAGGAAAACTGCCGCTTGAGACCCTTGATGGGGTTGAGTTTGGAAGGCTGGGGTTTGAGGGACTTGGCGGAAATCAGGAAGCCGCCCAGCAGGTTGGGCGACACCAGCGCGATCACCGCCAGCATCAGGAACAGGGGAATCAGTGCGAACAGGGTGCGCGCGCCCAGGTCCACGGCGTGGGTGAGCATCACCGTGCTGTCGAAGCCCTGGCGGCGGTCGAACAGGAACGACTGCTCCATCACCATGCCGACCTGGTCGAACAGCGTCGGGCCCATGGACCACAGGCCGCCGACGCCGCCGAACAGCAGCATTACCGTGGTCAGCTCCCGGGAGCGGGCCACCTGGCCGTCTTCCCGGGCCTTTTCCAGGCGCCGGGGCGTGGCCTCTTCGGTCTTTTCCTGATCTTCGGTCTCTTCGGCCATGGCGGCGGCATTCCGGGCATCATTACTTCAATGCCCGGGATTGTCGCCGATGGCCCAACAAGCCAATCCAAGGATAAGAGGGGTTTGCCCGCCGCTATTCCGGCGACTCCTGGCTGACCTTGTGGGAGCTTGCCTTGCAAGCGAAAGGGTGGCGTTAGCCACCCGGCGGGATACCAGAGACTTTGTTGAACGGCAATAGAAGGCTCTCTGGGATCCTGCCGGCCGGCTTTGCCGGCCTTTCGCGGGCTGGGCCCGCTCCCACAAGCCGCCTAGAAGCCGAGTTCATCGAGCAGGCTATCGACCTGATCCTGGTTGCTGACAATATCCTCGCCCTCGGCGTTGATCTGCGGGCCGTTGACCAACCCCGCCTCCTGACGGGTGGCACCGCCAGCGCTCTCCATGCGGCGCTTCATGGCGTCGCGCTCTTCACCGTCGGGGACGCTTTCCAGCAACACTTGAAGCAGTTGGTTCTCCACTTCCAGGATCACCGCCATCATCTTCTTGATGACCTGCCCGGTGAGGTCCTGGAAATCCTGGGCCATCATGATTTCCAGCAGCTCCTTGCTGGTTTCGCGGGCCATCTCCGGCACCGCCGCCAGATAGCCGCGGGTGTCGGTGACCAGTTGCCGGGCCTGGTCCAGCTCCATGGGATTTTCGAACCAGGTTTGCCACTGTTGGTCGAGGCTCTCCGCCCGGCTCTCGATCTCATTCTGCAGCGGCTGGGCGCGGTCCACCGCGTTGAGTGCGCGGTCGGCGGCCTGCTCGGTCATCGACGCCACATAGTTGAGACGGGCGCGGGCGTCGGGAATCGCCTCCGCCGCTTTCTCCACTTCCTTGTCCAGCCCCAGTTCCCGCATGCTTTCACGCAACATGCGGGTGAGCTGTCCAATGCGCACTACCAGGTCGTCGCCGTGCGCGCCTTCGTGTGCCGCCACTTGCCGAGCCTCACCACTCATATTCGGTTCTCCTCACCAGGGAAGCTGGACCCCGCGTCGCTTATTTGCCCAGCTTCTCGAAAATCTTGTTGAGTTTCTCTTCCAGGGTGGCGGCGGTGAACGGCTTGACGATATAGCCGTTGGCGCCGGCCTGGGCAGCGGCCACGATGTTCTCTTTCTTCGCTTCGGCGGTAACCATCAGCACCGGCAGCGCTTTCATGGCCTCGTCGGCGCGGATCTGCTTGAGCATCTCCAGACCGTCGAGATTGGGCATGTTCCAATCCGACACGACGAATTCGAAATCGCCGCTCTTCAGCTTGCCCAATGCTTCCTGGCCGTCCTCGGCCTCTTCCACGTTGGTGAAGCCCAACTCCTTGAGCAGACTGCGAACGATGCGTCGCATGGTGGGAAAGTCGTCCACCACCAGAATACTCATGCCCTTATCCATCGGATCCTCTCACTACGTCATGGCGCCGGGTGGCGGGAGCGCGTCCCCGGCGCGGTTCGGGGTCGTTAAAACTCTTCCCAGTCGTCCTCGGTGGTGACCGGTTCACGGCGCGGTGCCGGGCGGCTTTCGCGCGGCGCCTGCTCGGAACGTTGCCGGGGCGTTTCCTGCACGGCGTGCGGCTTGGGCTCGGACGGGCCGTCGTCCTGCTCCTCGGGTTCGTGATGCTCGTGGGTGATCATCGGCACCACGGCGGCGTCCGTCGGGTCGCCGGCTTCGCTGTCGAGCCGGAAGATCGACACCGCTTCTTCCAGGCGGCGGGCCTGTTCTTCCAGGGACGCGGCCGCGGAGCTGGCCTCTTCCACCAGGGACGCGTTCTGCTGGGTCACTTCATCCATCTGGCTGACCGCCTGGCTGACCTGCTCGATGCCGCCGCTCTGTTCCTGGGAGGCGGCGGAAATCTCGTCCATGATGTCGGTGACGCGCTTCACCGCGGCGACCACTTCCTTGACGGTCTCCGAGGCCTGCTCGACCAGGGTGGAGCCTTCCTGCACTTCCACCGCCGAGGTTTCGATCAACTGCTTGATCTGGCGGGCGGCGTCGGCACTGTTGCCGGCCAGGTTGCGTACTTCCCCGGCGACCACCGCGAAACCGCGGCCCTGCTCGCCGGCCCGGGCCGCTTCCACGGAGGCGTTAAGCGCCAGAATGTTGGTCTGGAAAGCGATGGAATCGATCATGCCGGTGATGTCGGCGACCTGTTTAGAGCTCTCTGTGATGCCCTGCATCTTGGCGGTCACCTGACGCATCACATCGCCGCCACGGGTGGCGGTGCCGGAAGCGTCGTTGGCCAGGCTGCTGGCCTGGCGGGCGTTGTCCGCGTTCTGCTTCACGGTGGCGGTGAGCTGCTCCATGCTGGTGGCGGTCTCTTCCAGGGACGCGGCCTGCTGCTCGGTGCGTGAGGACAGGTCGGTGTTGCCACGGGCAATCTCGGAGCTGCCCACGAAAATCGAATTACTGCTGCTGCGCACATTGGAGACGATGCCCGACAGGCTTTCCTGCATGTCGCGCATGGCGGCGAACAGCTTGCCGATCTCGTTGCGGCCGGGCACATGAATGCGCTGAGACAGATCGGCGCGGGCGATGCGCTGCAGGTTCTCCACCGCGTCATGCAGCGGCGCCACCACGGCTTTGCGCAGTACCCAGTAAATCAACAGGAGCACCACCGCGGTGGCGGCCAGCGCGGCCATGCCGATCAGGCCGAACAGGGCGGTCTTTTCCTGGTAGTTGGCCATGATGTCATCGCCGCGCTCATTGGCGTAGCGGGTGAAATCCGTGAGGCTGCCGTCGAGACTGTCACCAGGGGTGAGCAATTCCTGGCGCAGGTTCTTGTACTCGCTCAGTTCACCGGCCTTGAGCGCGGCGTACTGGTCGCGCACCAGGCCCATCACCGTGTTGAAGCCGGTGGCCAGCTCGCTGGCGCGGGCCTGGCCCATCTCGGTTTTCGGTGTTTCGTCGAAATTATCAAAGCGGTTCTGAGCGCGCTCCAATAAGTCTTCCACACCATCGATCTGGTTTTCCGCCACCAGGCGCATGCCCTGATCGAGGTAATCGGCGGCCAGGTCCATCTGGATGCGGGCCCGGTTGAGCAGCACCGCCGCGCGGCTCACTTCGTTGAGCTGCTCAACGTTGATCTGGTTCAGGGTAGAGATCGATTCGTCCACCATTTCGTTGGTGGTGAAACGCAACACCGCCAGCACACTGACCAGCAGCGCGCAGCACACCAGCGCGCCGGCCACCATGGTGTTGATATTGAGGTTGCGTAGTACTTTCATCATAGCCGCCGTTCCTCTCTCAGGAGCTTGCTCAGAAAATTCATTTTGTTATTCAAACCCGTTGCGCACGACCGGAAGCGGCCGCCAGCGCCAGCATGCGCGGCGCCATTTCCTCCAGTGCCAGTGTTTCCGTGGCCGCGCCGATGGCGATCGCCTCACGGGGCATGCCGAACACCAGCGACGAGTCTTCGTCCTGGGCCAGGGTGGTGGCCCCGGCGCGGCGCATGGCCAGCAGGCCCGCCGCGCCGTCCTTGCCCATGCCGGTAAGCAGCACGCCGATGGCGTTTCGGCCGGCCTGGGTCGCCGCCGAGTGGAACAGCACATCCACCGACGGCCGGTGACGGTTCACCGGCGGCCCCTCGTCCAGGCGCACCACATAGTTGGCGCCGCTACGCACCAGCTTGAGGTGCCGGTCGCCGGGGGCGATGTAGGCGTGCCCGGGCAGCACCCGCTCACCGTCCTCCGCTTCCTTGACGGTGATGCGGCACAGCTTGTCCAGCCGCAGCGCGAAGGAGTGCGTAAAGCCGCCGGGCATATGCTGGGCGATCAGAATCGCCGGGCAGTTGGCGGGCAACGGCTCCAGCACTTGCCGTATCGCCTCCGGGCCGCCGGTGGAAGCGCCCAGAATCACCAGTTTTTCGCTCGACACCATCACCGACTTAAGCGGCTTGGGTGCGCTCCGTTCGCCGGCCTGGATACGCCGGGGCCGCGAGCGGGCGGCGGCGCGGATTTTTTCCGCGATCAGCTCGCTGTACTCGATCATGCCGCTGCGGATACCCAGCGCCGGCTTCTGCAAAAAATCCACCGCGCCCAGTTCCAGTGCCCGCAGGGTTACCTCGGACCCGGCCTGGGTGAGCGACGACACCATCAGCACCGGCATCGGCCGCAGACGCATCAGCCGCTCGAGAAAGTCCAGGCCGTCCATGCGCGGCATTTCCACGTCCAGGGTGAGCACATCCGGGTCGTGGCGTTTAATCAGATCACGGGCGACCAGGGGGTCCGGCGCCACCGCCACCACTTCCATATCGTCGTGGCTGTTGATGATTTCGCTCATCAGATCGCGGATCAGGGCCGAGTCGTCGACGCACAGCACCCTTATTTTTTTCCCGGCCAAGATCGGTCTCCCCTCTCCATGAGGCAACGCCGTAACCGGCATGACTTGCCTTTGTTATTCTCGCTATCGGCGGGTAGCGGCGCTTCTTTAGGATTTTTAACCTCCCAGAATGACGACTTGTGGGAGCGGGCCCTGCCCGCGAAAGGGAGCGAAGCTCCCGGCAGGATTCCAGAGACTTTGTTGGAGCCGCCGTTAGAAAAGCCTCTGGGATCCTGCCGGCCGGCGAAGCCGGCCTTTCGCTTGCAAGGCAAGCTCCCACAATCCGAGCTTCGTAGAGAGGTTCGGTGTTACCGGTCGGCGAGGGTATAAACAGTCTGACCGCGCAGCCGAAAACATTCGCTGATGTAGGAAAAGCTTTCTGAATGACCGGCGAACAATAGCCCGTCGTGCTTCAACAGAGGCGCGAAGCGGTCGAGGATACGGGCCTGGGTGCCCTTGTCGAAATAGATCATCACGTTGCGGCAGAAGATCGCATCGAAGCGATCCTCCACGGGCCATTTCGGCGCCACCAGGTTGAGCGTCTGGAAACGCACCCGCGCCGCCACTTCCGGGCGTACCCGGGCAAACCCGGAGCGCGCGCCGCTGCCCTTCTGGAAGAAGCGCTTGCGCCGCCGCTCGTCGAGCTTGCCGACCTGGTCCATGGGATAGATGCCGCGCCGCGCCCGGTCCAGGGCCTCGGTGTCGATATCGGTGGCGAGAACCTGGAAATCGGCCTTGTCACCCAGCACTTCGGTGAGCGCCATGGCAATGGAGTACGGCTCCTCGCCGGTGGAGGCGCCGGCGCTCCACACGCGCACCGGCCCGCGCCGCTCGCGCACCAGATCGGCGAGCAGCGGGAAGTGATGGCTCTCGCGGAAGAAGGCGGTGAGGTTGGTGGTCAGGGCGTTGGTGAACGCTTCCCACTCCGGGCCGCCGCTGTCCTGCTCCAGTTTCGCCAGATAATCCTGGAAGCGGACCAGGCCGTGCTTGCGTACGCGCCGGCCGATACGGCTGTAGACCATATCCTTTTTGTGTTCCGCCAGAACGATACCGGCGCGGCGGTAGATCAACTCACGGATACGCGCAAAATCCGCGTCGCTGAGCATCAGGTCGCGGTCCGGCGAAAAACGCCCGGCGTCGCCGGTGGCGGCGGTGGGGCTGATAGGCACTCGACTGCTCAAAGGGGTCATCCGGCTAGGGTCTGGGTGGTGGACGCGGAGCGCGGCCGGGGCGGCGACGCGGGCAGGCGACGAACGTCGGCGCCCTTGGCCGGCGCCTGCTCGGCACCGTCGCGCAGACGGAATACCGCGATCGAATGGGTCAGGCTGTCGACCTGCGCTTCCAGGGAGGCGGCCGCGCGGGCGGAGGCCTGCACCCGTTCCGCGTTCTGGCGGGTGACGCCGTCCATCTGCGCCACCGCCTGGTTGATCTGGTTGATGCCGGTGCTCTGTTCTTCGGACGCGGCGCTGATGTCGCCCATGATGTCGTTGACCCGGGTCACCGAGGTGACCACGGATTCGATCGCCGCTTCCGCGCGCCGCACCAGTTCCGCGCCGTTTTCGATTTCGCGGCCGGAACCGGCGATCAGGTCGCGGATCTCCTTGGCGGCGTCCGCGGAGCGGCCGGCCAGGTTACGCACTTCCTGGGCCACCACCGCGAAGCCACGGCCGTGCTCGCCGGCGCGGGCCGCTTCCACGGAGGCGTTGAGGGCCAGAATGTTGGTCTGGAAGGCGATACTGTCGATGGTGCCGATGATCACCGCCATCTTTTCCGAACTGGCGGTGATGCGGCCCATGGTGTCCACCACCTGCCCCATCACTTCGCCGCTCTCGGACACCGCCCGCGACGCCTCGCCGCTGAGCCGGCTGGCCTGGCGGGCGTTCTCCGCGTTCTGGCCCACGGTGGCGGTGATCTCTTCCATGCTGGAGGCGGTCTGTTGCAGCGAGGCGGCCTGCTGCTCCGAGCGCGACGACAGATCCTCATTGCCCTGGGCGATGTCGCGGGCCGCCGGGGTGACCACTTCGATGCCGCGGTTCACGTCGCCGACGATGCTGCCCAGGCTGCGGCGCATCAGTTTCAGCCCCATCACCAGCAGCCCCATTTCACCACTTAGGCGGCGCGGCGGCTTGGCCGCCAGGTTGCCGGCGGCGATCTGCAGCGTGAACATGCCGGCCTCGCGCACCGGGCCCAGCACCGAACGGGCGGTGGCCCAGAACAGCAGCGCCAGCAGCGGCAGGCCCCCCGCCGCCAAGGCCATCAAGGCGGTGGACAACGGCGCCGCCTCACCACGGCCGAGGAAGCCGATCGCACCGGCGCCCAGCAGCGGCGCGGCGCTGGCCAGGTAGAGCAGGGTCATGCGGCTGCTCACCGAACGCGGGTTCCAGCGTCGCAGCGCCGCCACTACCCCACGACGGCGAATCTCGCCACGGTGCAGGTAAAGGTGGCCGCCGCGCCCTTCCCGCAGTGCGGTGTAGGCCTGTTCGGCGGCGTCGATGGAGCCTTTGTCCGCCTTGAGGCGCACGGATACGAAGCCGGCGATTTCACCGTCCTCGATGATCGGGGTGACGTGGGCGCGTACCCAGTAATAGCCGCCGTCCTTACGCCGGTTCTTGACCAGACCGATCCAGGTACCGCCGTCTTTGAGGGTACTCCACAGGTTCTCGAACGCCTGCTCCGGCATGTCCGGGTGGCGCACGATGTTGTGCGGGGCGCCGATCAGCTCTTCGCGGGTGAAGCCGCTGACTTCGATGAACGCCGGGTTGGCGTAGGTGATACGCCCCCTGCGGTTGGTCCTCGAAATCAGAAAGTCATCGCCCTTGAGCGCATACTCACGGTTTGTCACCGGCTGATTGTTACGCATTCCCACTCTCCCCGATTGCCCGGACCCGACGTTGGCCTTCGACCCTGTGCTTGTTATTCGCCGGCTTCTTCCACCAGCGCCATTTCTTCGCTGGTGAGCATTTTTTCGATGTCCACCAGTACCAGCATGCGTTCATCCAGGTTGCCCAGCCCGCTGATGTAATCCAGCGGCAGGCTGAGTCCGAATTCCGGCGCCGGCTTGCGCTGCTCGGCGGTGAGCGTCATCACGTCGGAAACCCGGTCGACCACGATGCCCACCACCCGGTCGGCGATGTTGACCACGATCACCACGGTCTGGTCGTCGTAGTCGGCACGCTCGAGACGGAATTTGATGCGCAGGTCGACGATCGGCACGATCACGCCGCGCAGGTTGGCCACGCCCTTGATGAAGTCGGGGGCGTTGGCGATGCGCGTGACGTTTTCGTAGCCACGGATTTCCTGGACCTTGAGGATATCGATGGCGTATTCCTCGTCGCCCAGGGAGAACACCAGGAATTCCTGGCTGCCCGCTTCCACGGCGGCGGCGGTTTGCAAAGCAGTGGCTTGACTCATGACGGTTCTACCTCCTCAACAGGGCGGGCCCGGGTCGGGGCGCCAAAGACAGGGTTTTCTTTTTTGCTCTGGCCGAGGCGGTGCATGTCCGCCACGTCCAGGATCAGTGCCACGCTGCCGTCGCCCAGAATGGTGGCGGCGGACACGCCCGGCACTTTGCGGTAGTTGGTTTCCAGGTTCTTGACCACCACCTGCTGCTGGCCCACCAACTGATCCACCAGCAGGGCGTAGCGGCGGCCCTCGCCCTGCACGATCACCGCGATGGCGCGGGTCGGATCGGTGATGGCGTCGGCCACGTCCAGGGCGTGATGGACCGCCACCACCGGCAGGTAGTCCTCGCGCACCTTCAGCAGCACGTCGCCGCCGGCCATGGAATAGAGATCGTCGGCGCGCGGCTGCAGGGATTCGATCACCGCGCTCACCGGCAGGATGAACATCTCCTCGCCCACCTTGATGGACATGCCGTCGAGGATCGCCAGGGTGAGCGGCAGCACGATGCGGGTGGTGGTGCCCTGGCCGGGCGTGGAGAGAATTTCCACATGCCCGCCCATGGCCTGGATGTTGCGCTTGACCACGTCCATGCCGACGCCGCGCCCGGACACGTCGCTGACCGCGTCGGCGGTGGAAAAGCCCGGCGCGAAAATCAGCTGCCAGACTTCGTCGTCGCTCATTGAATCGGACACGGAGAGGCCGCTGGAGCGCGCCTTCTCAAGAATCTTGTCGCGGTTAAGACCGCCGCCGTCGTCGATCACTTCGATCAGGATATTGCCGCCCTGGTGCTGAGCGGACAGGGTCAGACGGCCGGTGCGCGGCTTGCCGGCCGCCTCGCGACGGTCCGGGGTTTCGATACCGTGGTCGAGGCTGTTACGCACCAGGTGGGTGAGCGGGTCGATGATCCGTTCGGTGAGGCCCTTGTCCAGCTCCGTGGATTTGCCCTCGGTGATCAGTTCCACGTCCTTGCCGAGCTTGCCGGCCAGGTCGCGGACCAGACGCGGAAAGCGGCTGAACACATAGTCCATCGGCACCATGCGCACGGACATCACCGCTTCCTGGAGATCCCGGGCGGTGCGCTGCAGCAGGTTGAGCCCGGTGACCAGGGCGCCGTCGTTGACGGTCTCGGAGTCCTCGGCCACTTGGTTGAGCATCGACTGGGTGATAATCAGCTCACCGACCAGGTTGATGATCTGATCGACCTTGGACACCGGCACCCGGATGGAGGTGGATTCGCCGCCTTTCTTGGCTGCGTCGCTACTTTTGGCGGCGGCTTCGGCTTTCGCCGGGGCCGCCGGCTTGGTCGCGGCGGGCGCCGGTACCGCTTCGGCTTCCGCTTTCACTTCCGGTTTGCTTTCGCTGGTGGCGGCCGGCGCGGCGGCGTCCAGAGCGCGCACTTCCAATTGCTCCGGCTCGGCGATAAAGCACATCACCGCTTCGATATCGTCGCCGCTGAGTGACGACGTGAGCACCACCCGGTGACGTTCGCCGTCGGCCTGCTGGTCCTCGATATCGCCCAGTTGCGCCAGTTCCTCGATCAACAGATCCCGGTCCTTGTCGGCGACACCGATCAGGGTCACCTGGAAGCGGGCACCGCCGTCCGGCGTGCCTTCGCCGGCGGAAGGCGCCGCCTCGGCGGGCGCCGGGTCGGCGGCCGGCTCGGGGCTGGCCGGCGCGGACGGCGCGGCGCCCGCCACCTCGGCGCCGGCGTCTTCGCCCAGCTCTTCCAGAGCGAGACGGCGCAGGGTCTCGCAAATCCGTTCCAGGGCTTCCGGGTCCGGTTCACCGCCCTGACGATACGCGTCCAGTTGATCGTTTAGCATGTCTTTGGCTTCCAGAAAGGTGTCGACGATATCCCTTCGCAGCGCCAACTCGCCGCGTCGTGTGTAGTCGAGCAGGTTTTCCAGCAGATGCGTGGTGCGCTGCAGGGCCTCGAACCCGAAAGTACCGGCCCCGCCCTTGATCGAATGCGCGGCCCGGAAAATGGCGTTGAGCCGCTCCACGTCCGGATTGTCCACATCCAGCTCCAGGAGATGGGATTCCATCTCCGCCAGGAGCTCGTCCGCTTCTTCGAAAAAGGTGTCGTAGAATTCGGTGATATCCATGTTCACTCCCGCACGGGTTGAGGTGCATCGCTCAGATCGCCGGGGCGACTGGCGGCGCGCAGCCGTTCCACCGCCTGACGGGTCAGCACCACCAGGGTGATGCGGCGGTTGACCGGGTCACCGGGGTTGCTGTCGGGCACCGGCACACGGTCGCCCATGCCCGTGACCCGCAGCAGTTTTTCACTGTTCAGGCCGCCGGCCACCAGCTCGCGGCGCGAGGCGTTGGCCCGGTCACTGGACAGCTCCCAATTGCTGTAACCGCTATCGCCATTGGAGTAGCGAAGACTGTCGGTATGCCCGCTGATGCTGAGCGGGTTGGGCATGTCGTTGAGCAATGGCGCCATGGTGCGCAGCAGATGACGCATATAGGGCGCGACGCGATCACTGCCCAGCCGGAACATGGGCCGCTGGTCGGTATCCACCAACTGAATGCGTAACCCTTCCGGCGTCATCTCAAAGCGCATCTGGTCACGCAGCTCGCGCAGTTGCGGGTCGGCCTGGATCGCCCGCTCAATACGACGCCGCAGATCAATAAAGCGCTGGCGTTCGTCCGCCGGCAGTGTCTGGCGGCGCAGATCGATACGCGCCTGTTCACCGTCGGAGTGGGCCGGATCGGCACCGCCACCGGGAATCGCGCTGGTGCTCGAGGAATTCCGGTCACCGTCCGCCAGCGCCACTTTCAGCGGCGTGCGGAAATATTCGGCCAGGCCCTGCAGTTCCGCCGGCGACGCCGTGGAGATGATCCAGAGCACCAGAAACAACGCCATCAGGGCGGTCATGAAATCCGCCAGCGCGATTTTCCAGGCGCCGCCGTGGTGCGCCACGTGGGCACGGCGGCGTCGCCGGATGACGATGGGCCGGTGCTGCTCGCTCATGTCTGCTTGGCACCCGCGGGCCGGGCGGCACGCACGTGCTCTTCCAATTCAGTGAAAGTGGGTCGCTCGGCGGTGTGCAGGGCTTTTCGGCCGAACTCCACCGCCAGCTGCGGCGCGTAACCGTTGAGGTTGGCGAGCAGCGTGACGCGGATGCACTGCAGCATCTTCACCGCCTCGGCCACCTGCCGGTCGATGCGGCTGGCCACCGGGTTGACGAAGCCGTAGGCGAGCAGGATGCCCAGGAAGGTCCCCACCAGGGCATGGGCGATCATCAAACCCATCTCCTCGGCGCCGGCGTCGGCCGACGCCAGCGCTTTCACCACGCCCAGCACCGCCGCCACGATCCCGAAGGCGGGCAGGCCGTCGCCCACCTTGGCGAGGGCGTCGGCGGGAATGTGGGCTTCGTGTTCGAACGCCTCGATTTCATGGCTCATCAGTTCGTCGAGTTCCATCGGATCGACGCTGCCGCTGATCATCAGCCGCAGATAATCGGTGATAAAGCCCATGATCATCGGGTCATTGGCGATTCTCGGGTATTCACTGAACAGGGCGCTTTCGGCGGGGTTCTCAATATCCTTTTCCACACCCAGCACGCCCTCGCGGCGCATCTTGGAGAGCAGGTTGTACTGCAGCGACATCAGCTGCATGTAGATTTCTTTATCGTACTTCTTGGTGCGTTTCAGGGTGCTGGCGGTACGCAGGGTGGCTTTGATCGCCTTGCCGTTATTGGCGGCCACGAACGACCCCACCGCGGCCCCGACGATCATCAGGATTTCGGTGGGCTGGTAGAGCGGGCCCAGGTGTCCGCCGGCCATGGAGAAGCCGCCGAACACGGAAAGGGTGACGATGATGAAGCCAAGAGGTATCAGCACAACCGGTATCCTTCAGAACAGCGTGGATAGCATTACCATCTGTATCGGCAGGAGCGGGTCGGGCTTGAGGGAAAAATTACGAAATTAAGGCGCCACCGCCTGTTGCCGACCGCCGGTCCGCCGGCCCGCTTCACTCACGGCGCTCTGGCGTTTGCGGGTCTTGCCGGCCCGGGACGGCGGCTGGCAGATACCACACACAAAGCGCTGGCTGGGCGTGTGCGCATGGTTGACGAAATGACCGTGGCAGCTGGTGCATTCCGACAGCTCGAACATTTCGCTTTCAAAGAAGCGCACCAACGTCCAGGCGCGCGTCAGACCCAGCACCGGCTCGGCACCGTCCAGAGCAATCTGCTCCAGATACAGGCGGTAGGACTTCACGAAGCCTTCCATACGGCCACAGCCGTGCGCGCCGGTGAGCTGCCGGTAGAAGCTGTAGAACAGGGAAGAATGGATATTCGGCAGCCAGGTGATGAACCAGTCGGTGGAAAACGGCAGCATCCCCTTCGGCGGCGACATGCCGCGCACTTCCTTGTAAAGCCGGATCAGCCGGCCACGGCTGAGCTCGGTTTCCGATTCCAGCACCTGCAATCGGGCCCCCAGCTCAATCAACTCGATCGCCAACTGCACTTGGTGCATTTCGCCGACCAGACTCTTCTCGGACATTGGTTCCCTCCCCCGATCAGTTCGCGCAGGACGCCATCAACAGGGCCGCGTGGGTTTGGCCCAGCCCCTGTTCCCGCTTGTTGTTGGTCAGCTTGGTGACCTGGTCCGCGTCGTCGAAATGCAGACGGAACAGCAATTGGTTGGTACGCGCCATCTGGCTGAGCTGCTTGGCGGACAGCGAAATCAGTACTTCCGCCATCGCCTCGTCGATCTTCAACCGGAACATGGCGGTGGCGTAATCTTCCTTGAGAAGGCGCTGCGCCAGCAGCAGGTAGGTCAGATTGATATCCTGGATTTCATCTAAGACGCTATCGATCTTCATTGTTCTTTCACTCCTTCGGTACCCCATGACCGAGGTCTCCCCCGGCGCACACCCTCGCCGGACCCTTCACGCCCCAAAAAACTCATACTTTATACTTATTATCATTACATTTATAAGTCATTAGGTACGTGCTTTTTGTAGTGGCAACGTACCACAAGAATCACGATTTGCTCACACTTTTATGTGAACAAACTCACACTGAGAAGAAATTTTGTGATGCTATTCACAAATGTGCATTCAATCTAAAACGAGCGTTTCAATAGCGGGAGAAAGAGCGTCCAAAAGCCCTTTAAAGCGGAATACAACGTAAAACCTAAAAAATATTTTCATTTAAATCAATGAGTTATAATTTACACCGGGGTGAACAAAATCCAGAAGCATGTTTCATTCGGAGGAGAAAGCAGGGCCTGAGCCGATCCTTGGAAGACAAATAATTGCAAAGGGGAAAGAGACAAGGAACAGGATCACAAAATCCATACACTACAAATACTTGCGTATATAACTAATGCTTTACTCTTACCCTCTTCCACCGTCGTCGTCGGCGTTCATCGCTTGCAGCCACACCAGCAACTCGGCGATCACCTGATACAGGCGAACCGGTATTCGCTGATCCAGATCCAGCTGCATCAACAAACCCACCAGTTCCGGCGCATCATGTACGAATACATCCTGGCGACGGGCCTCGGCGATAATCCGTTCGGCCAGATCACCATAGCCCCGCGCCAAGACCCGGGGGGCCTCGCCGTCCTGGTAGGCCAATGCCACGGCCTGACGGCGGCTGTTGGATTCAGGGTCTTTCATCGCCGGTTACTCGCAGTCGGACCTGTTCGAAACCACAACCTTCGAGCCTGGCTTTCAAACGCGGGCTGTCGGTGCGCAGTTGTTCGGCTACCGATTCGGAATGGGCATCCAGATCCACGCTCAGATCATCGCCGCACAGGTCCAGGCGCACCCGCACCGGCCCCAGCGACGCCAGTTCCACGGTCAACTCGGAACGCCAGCGGCCCTCTTCGCCCGGTGGGTCGCCGTCCTCGCCCTGCTCGCCCTCGGAACCCGTCTGGCGGGGCGCCTCGGCGGGCACCTGGATGACCAGAGCCATGAAAATGCCGGACCAGACGTCCCCTTCCCATCGCAGCACCGGCGTTGCCAGGGTCTCCAGTTGATGGCGGAGGATCCCCTGCAGGGCCTGGTTGGCGTCTTCGGACAGGGGACGCGGCGCGGGCCGGGGCACCTCTTCGCCTTCGCTGACCGGACGGCCCTCGGCGGGAGCCGGGGCCGCCGCCGGCCGTTCGGTGACCGGCGTGCCGGCCGCCCGGGCCTGCGACGGCGTCTCAGCGGCGGTGGCCGGAGCAGGGACCGGGGCTTTACCGCCCTCGGTACGGACGGCGGCGGCCGGCGTTTCAGGCGGTCGGGAGAGACGCATCTGCGGTTCCAGGGCCAGCCGCGCGCCGCTCATTTCCCCGCGGTACCAGCTTTGCAGATGGGATTCATAAAACAGTCCGCTCTGGCCGACACTGGCCTGCAGACGACTCGCCAGCGTCGGGGCCTCGGCGTCGGCGGCGGTCATCAACGGCACGGCGGGCCGGACCGCCGAGGGCGGCGCCGGGTAGCGGGCCAGGATGTCGGCGATGGTGCGGGCGGCGGCGCTGAAATGGGTTTGCGTGGAGCCGGTTGCCGGGTCCGGCGGCGGCGTCAAGGTTTGCGGCGCGCGGGCACGCTGGTGCGTGGCCGGCAGGTCGGGCAAGGGGGCGGTGCGCGGGTCGAGACGGGAGTCACTGCGTACCGCCGGCGGCGCGTCAGTGGGGCTGAGCGGACGCACCGGCTCGGGGGTCTGCCGGGCCAAGGGCACATCGACCCTTTTGCCCAGCACTTGATGCAGCAGAGTATCCAGAATCGGCGTGATGCCGCTCACGGCGTGTCTTCGTCCAGGTGCATGGTGATCACTTCCTGGGGGCCGTAGGAACGGCGCAGATCCCGCTTGCGCTTGGTGGTGCCGATCAAGCCGGCCAGTTCGTCCCGACGCGCCACCAGGCAGCGACGTATTTCCAGGTCGCGCTCAAGTATCCGCTCCAGCAGTTCCGCTTTGCGGGCCCGTTGCGAGGCATCGAGCGCGGTGTCCTGCTCCCGGCTGGAGAGCTGTTCCACGTCCACCAGATAATGTGCTTCCTCTTCCATCAGGGCGTCCCAGTCATGGCGGCGCACACAATCCAGCATACGCCCGGAGCGCGCCAGCAGGGCCTCATAGGCCAGCAGTACCTGTTCCGCCGACAGCGCCCGGCGCCGGGATTCGATTTCGGTCATTCAGCCCCCTGATGCGCGGCGGGTTTGATCTGATTCCAGGCGTCACCCAGGTCGGCCAGCAGGCGGCCGGCTTCGTCCAGGCTGGCCGGGTCGTTGCGCAGATTGGCGTTAAGCAGCAAACGGGCGATGTAATCGTATAACGAGGCCATGCGGTCGGCGAGCTCACCGCCCTTTTCCCGGTCCAGAGCCGCCAGCAACCCGTTATTAACGATATCCAGCGCTTTGGAAATGGCCTGGCCCTTCTCCACCACCTGCCCCTCGCGCATATGCAGCGCGGCCGCGCGGATCGCGGTGCCGGCGCCGTCGAACAGCATGCTGATCAATTGATGGGGGCTGGCCGACATTACCCCGCTTTCCACGCCTACTCGGGCGTAGGCCCCCGCGCCCCGGGCGTACCCGGCGGCGCCACGCGTCATTGTCATGAGTCTTGCCCTCTGCTGGTTACCTTTCCTGGCTTACTGGTTCAACTGCGCGTTAAGCGAATCGAACTGCTGAGTCAGGTAGCTGCTGGTGGAGTTCATTTCCGCGATCATCGAGTCCAGTTTGCTGAACTGCTCGCGGTATCGGGCGATGGTGCTTTCAATACGCTCCTCGGTGCGCAGGTAGCGTTCGCCCAGCCCCTCGATGCGGTCTTCCAGACCACTGGTGGCGTTGTCCAGGGTGCCGCTGTCACCGAGCATCTTGCCGAGGGTGACATCGAGTCGCCCGGCCAGTCCCTCCGAATCACCCGTACCGGAGAAGAATTCCGCCAGCGCCCCGAGGTTGTCCGCCACCACGGCGTCCAGCTTTTCCTCGTCCACTTCCAGGGTGCCATCGACGGTGAGGTCCACGCCGATATCGGCCAGCGCACCGAACTCACCGCCCGACACCACACCGCCCATGACGCCACGGATACGGGATTCAATACCGCGCAGGGTGGTGTCGCCGAGCAGTTGGCCGCTGGTGCCGGTTTCCTGGTCGTAGCGGGTCAGGCTGTCCATGGACTTCTGGAGGCTGTTGTAGCTCTCCACGAAGTTGGTCACCGCCTTCTTGATGCCGGCGGTATCACGGGTCACCGACAATGTGGACGTGCCCTCTTCCTCGAGATTGAGCGTGATGCCCTGCACAGCGCCTTCGACACGGTTGCTCTGGCTTTCGATGTTGATGCCGTTAACACTCAGCGACGCATTAACGGCGGTGACTTCGGTGGCGGCGTCCACGGCGAGCGTGCCGCCGAGACCGGCGGTGCCGAAGTCGACACTGGCGATCGCCGCGTCGGTGCCGGTCTCGGCGGCGGACAGCACCAGCCGGTGCGGCTGGCCGCTGCCGTCGTTGACCAGCGAGGCCTGAACGCCCTTACCCGCCGCGTTGATGGCGTCGCGGATACCCTCCAGCGAGCTGTCTTCCTCGGCCACATCAACGCTGAAACTGTCGCCGTTACCGAGGGTGAAACTGATCGCCCCGGCACCCAGCGGCTCGGTTTTGTCGGCGACGCCCTGGGTGGCGATGCTGTAGGCGCGGGCCTTGTGGTTGACCACGATATCGTGGGTGCCGGGCAGCGCGTCCTCGCCGACCACGGCACTCAGGGCATCACCGGAGACACTGCTCTTGACCGCGTCGAACTGCTGGCTTTCGCTCAGTTTCGCGGCGGCCTCACGGAAGTCGGTGAGCTTGTTCTCCAGCGTGCCGTAGGCGGAGATCTTCGCCTGATAGCTTTTCTGTTGTTGGGTGATCGGCGTCAGCTGCTGGCGCTCCGCCGCTTCCATCTGGTCGAGCAGGCCGTTGAGGTCGAGCCCGGAACCGATACCCAAAGAAGAAATAGAAGCCATGGTCTTTCCTTGCTAAGTACCTTCGTAGTGTGCGCCGCCCGGGCGCCGCCGCAGCGGTGAATAAGGGCGACCATTTACCGCTATTTCATGCTATCGGCGATAACCGCCGTGACTTTAGCGCGGCGCGACTAGCCGGGCGCGGGCAACGACGATACCGGCTCGCCGAGCCGCTCCAGCGCGCCGCCTTCCAGCAACTGCTCGGGGTCGGCGCCGGGAAACGCACTGCCCCGGGAGATCTGAACCTCCACGGGAAGGCCCTGGTCGTCCAGTCGCCGCACCCAGGCCAGCAGCCCGCCCTGGTAACGCACCAGAGTGCCCACCGGCCAGCGCCCGAAATGCGCCCGATAGCGCTCCACCCAGCGGCGGTCGAACTGATGGGGAGAACCGTGCAGGTGATCGTGAATCGCTTCCGAGGACCAGGGCCGCCGCCCCGGGCGCAGCCGCGCCATCACGTCGGAGACATCCACCACCGAGGCGAGCCGTGCCAGCTCCGGCAGGTCGTCGGCACCGCGTCCGTGGGGATAGCCGTGACCGTCGAGCCGCTCATTGACGTCGCGCACCACCGCTTCCACCACCGAGGAGGCCAGCCAGCGGCAGCTTTCCAAACGCTGGAGAATCAGCGCCACATGCCCCTGCAACCAGCGGTACTGGGCAGCGTTGAGGAACTGCATTTCAAGGAGATCCCGGGGCAACAACGCCTTCCCCAGGTCGTGCACCAGCCCGGCGGCCACCAGCGCCTTGCACAGTTCATGGGGCATCTTTTCACTTCTGGCGAAGTCCAGCAGATGGACCGACACACCCAGGGAATGCCGCACCAGGAGCGCTTCCTTATCGAGGCACTGCACCGCGAACAACAGCGCCTCGCGGTCGTCGTCCTGCAGCGCCAGCAGGCGGTCCGCATGCCGCGACAACTGCACCGCGTCCACCATGCCGCCCTGACGCAGGGCCAGAATCTGGTTGTCCAGATAGGCGGCGGTGGGGGCCAGCCGGCGGGTCATGGCGGTGGCGTAGTCGTGCGTCTGACGGCGGCTCACGGTGCCATGTTCTTCGCTCTTCGTGCCCTGGAACAGCTGCGAAGGCGCCAGCGGCGTGCGCGCCGTACCCGCCATGCGCGCCGCCTCGCGCTCGATCTCGCGGACCATGAACCATAGGCGCCGGTCGTCCTCGGCGCTGCGCTCGGCGAACAGAAATCCCACCTTCACCAGCCCCCGCTGGGCGTCCGCCTCCTGATGGCGCGGGCTGCCACGCACCAGGAAGCGGGTGCCGTTGGGGAAGAACAGCTCCAGCTCGAACACCGCCGCGTTGGACATCAGCGCGGTCATGGCACTGGCCGACAGCTCCACCAGGCACCCCTGCAACGACAGGTCGCGCAGATCGCCCTGGGCGGACAGGCCGCTCTCGCGGTCACGCAGTACCACCCCCACCTCCATGCCCAGGCGCAACTCGGCGCGGAAGGTATCGCGCCGCTGCAGGATCTCCATCTCCGGCGGGTAGTCACAGCGGCACAGCATTCTGTCGTCACGCTCGAAACACATGTCCGCGCTTAATAAAGGGGTGCGCAACACGCCGCCACGAGCCAACCCCATGAGCCGGAAACCGGCGCCGCGTCGCAGATCCGCCGCGATATGCCGGATCGCGCTGATATCCAGCAGCAGGCTCTCCCCCGGGTTCGCCTCGAACACCACCACCGGCATCGGCTCGCCGCCGGTCTTGTCCAGCGCCAGCGACGCCGCCCCGGGCTGGGTCAGATGTTCCAGCAAATCCTGTATTTCCGGGGGATGCTTCACCCGACTGAACGCATCGTCCTGCGACGTCATACCGATAGCCCTCGCCTTCGCCTCACTAACAGCCCTCCTTATCGGCAAGGGCCGATTCGGCTTTAACCGCAAAACTTTTTGCCGCCAACCCTAAAGCGAAACGCGAATCCGCCGAAAGACGGTGTAACGGCCAGCGCCGTTGCTCTCAAACCAAACGGTGAATCACAAAAGGACATTTGCTATGTCAGTTATCAACACCAACATCACGGCCATGATCGGCCAACAGAACCTGGGTAAATCCCAGAGTGCTCTGCAGACCTCCATGGAGCGTCTGTCTTCCGGCCTGCGTATCAACAGCGCCGCCGACGACGCCGCCGGCCAGGCTATCGCCAACCGTATGACCGCCCAGACCACCGGTCTGGCACAAGCCCAGCGTAACGCCAACGACGGTATCTCCGTGGCACAGACCGCTGAAGGCGCGCTCAACCAGGTGAACGACAACCTGCAGCGCATCCGTGAGCTGACCGTTCAGGCACAGAACGACACCAACTCTCCGGAAGACCTGAACTCCATCCAGGACGAAATCACCCAGCGCCTGGACGAGATCGACCGTATCTCCGAGGAAACCAACTTCAACGGCGTGAAAGTGCTGGCTGAAGATCAGGAATTCTCCATCCAGGTGGGCGCCAACGATGGTGAGCAGATCACCATGAACCTGAAGGAAATCAACGCCGAAACCCTGGGCCTGGAAGACTTCAACGTAAACACCCGTCTGGCCGAAGCGCCCGCGACCGGTGATTCCATTGAAATCGACGGCGCCAGCTACTCCGTGGTTGCCACCGCGTCCACCACCTCCGGTGATCTGGAAGTCGAAGCCGCCGACATCACCGCGGGCACCGTGACCGGCACCCCGGTAGCCAGCGGCACCAACAGCCTGGTGATCGACGATGACGGCAACGCGTTCGTGAAGAACGAGAACGGCGGCGAAGTCACCTACTACGAAGCTGAACTGACCGGCACCCCGGCCGACGGCACCAACTCCGCGAGCATCAGCTACACCGTGGCCGCCGATGCCAAAGCCGTTAGCGGCGTAACCGACGACGCCACCCAGGTAGCCACCGAGAACCCGTTGGCGGCCCTGGACTCCGCGCTCAGCGACGTGGACAGCCTGCGCTCCGAAATGGGTGCCATGCAGAACCGCTTCGATTCCGCGATCACCAACCTGAGCACCACGGAAACCAACCTGTCCGCGGCCCGTTCGCGCATCGAAGATGCCGACTACGCGGTGGAAGTGTCCAACATGACCCGCGCGCAGATCCTGCAGCAGGCCGGCACTTCCGTCCTGGCACAGGCCAACCAGGTACCCCAGAGCGTGCTTTCCCTGCTGGGTTAAGCCGGTTCCGGTACCACCAGAGGGCCCCTTTCGGGGCCCTTTTTTTATCCATCAAATCCCACGAATAGCCCCTTACGCCCCGCCTATTCCGGCCATCACTCCGGCCTCCCGCTTGCTAGGCTGATTGCAATGCCATCTTTCCGTGTTATCGGGGTCCGGATATGTCCGCAAAACAATTCGCGCGTGCCTACCACGCAGGCAACTTTGTCGAAGCCGAGAAGCTCGCCATCGCCCTGGTCGAGCGTGACCGGCGCGATGCCATGGCCTGGCAGGGGCTGGGCGCGGCACGGCTGAATCAGCGCCGTCCTCAGGAAGCCCTTCAGGCGTTGGAAACCTCGCTTGGATACGACGCCGATAACGCACAAACCCTGTACTTACTGGGCAAGTGTCAGCTGGCGCTGAACCACTGGCGCGCCGCTGTGACCCGGCTGAAACAAGCCGCGAGGCTGCGACCCGACCACGCCTACACCCAGGTGCAACTGGCCGAAGCCTGGCAAACGCTGAACGACCACGAAGCGGCTGTCGCATGTATCGATCGTGCCTGGGATCTGGACAATAGCAACGCGGACATCCTCTACCGCCGTATCAAGATTCGTGGTCGCGCTCGACGGATGGACGGCCTGCTCGCGGATTGCCGGCGCCTGATCGCCCTGCGGAGCAACAATCCGGACTATCACAATCTGGTGGGATCGACGTATAACGACCAGGGGCACTTCGAACAGGCCGAACACCACTATCGCGAAGCGCTGCGACTCCATCCGCAACACGCGGTGGCGTTCTCCAACCGTATCTTCAACGCCCATTACAACCCGGCTCTGAGCCGGGCACATATTCTCGATCTGGTGCTTCAGTGGCGCGACACGTTCGAGCCCCGGCCCAGGCCCTCTCGTCAGCGCGCCAGTAATCGCGACGAAGGTCGCCCGCTTACGATCGGCTTGCTCTCCTCTGGCTTGCGAAGTCACCCGGTCGGCCAAATGATCACAGCAGCCCTGGAGCATCTGTCGGCGGACGATTTTCAGCTCATCGCCTATGCGACCAGCAATACCGAGGATCATATCAGCGCGCGATTACGCCGGATCAGCCACCGTTGGCATTCGGTCGCCACCGCGCGTCGTGACACCCTGAACTCCCTGATCCGGGACGATCAGGTCGACATCCTGATCGACCTCAACGGCCACACCGACGGCAACCGCCTGCGCCTGCTGGCGGACGAGCCGGCGCCGTTGCTGGTTAAGTGGGTCGGCGGCCTGGTTAATACAACCGGCCTCGAGGCGATCGACTATTTGATCAGCGACAGCGTGGAAACACCCGCCGGATACGATGATCAGTATCTGGAGAAGCTGATCCGCATGCCCGACGACTACATTTGTTATCAGCCTCCGCATTACGCGCCGGCGGTCGAGGCTCTGCCCGCGCTACGCAACGGCTACGTGACCTTCGGCTGCCTGAACAACCCCGCCAAGATCAATCCACGACTGATCGACGAATGGGTCCGCCTGATGGAAGAGGTGCCGCAAAGCCGACTACTCTTGAAAGGCGCCCAGTACGGCGACGCGGATTTCCGCGAAACTCTGCACGAACAGTTCGAGCGCCGGGGTATCGTGCGCCAGCGTGTGCGCCTGGAAGGCCCGGAAAATCACACCGCCTTCCTGGACACCTACAACCGCATCGATATCGCCCTGGACCCGTGGCCCTACTCCGGCGGCCTGACCACCTGCGAAGCCCTGTTGATGGGGGTACCGGTGATCACCCTGCCCGGCCCCACCTTCGCCGGCCGGCACGCCGCCTCCCACCTGGTCAACGCCGGCCTGCCGGAACTGGTGGTGGACAGCTGGGACGCCTACCGGGCCCGGGCCCGCGATCTGGCGAGCGACCTGGACAATCTGGCCACCGTGCGGCGCCACCTTCGCAATACGCTTCTCCAGTCGCCGGTGTGCAACGCGCCCCGCTTCGCCGCTCACCTGAGCGCGGCCCTGCGAGGCATCTGGCAGCGCTATTGCCGTGACCTGCCACCCGCCGCGCTGACTTTCGGTCAGGACGGCACCGGACAATTCGAGGATCAGGCGGTTCCGGTACCGGAACCGCGCATGCCGTCCATCACCCTGGCCAAGGCGGCGGCACGACGGGAAAACGCCGGTCGGTTCCAGTTTGATTTCAGCGGTAAGATCGTCGCCCTGGATAACGGCGGGCAGCTGCTGGCCGCCGGCGCGGCCGACTCACTACTGCCGCTGGGCGCGTTCGAGCTGCTGGTGTTCGATCCCCTCGGTGAGCACGCGGCACAGGCGGCCGGTCAACGCACCGGCCTGCAGGTTTTCCCGCGGACCACCCTTGGCGATGGCAAACCGGCGACCCACTATGCGTGCCTGGACCCGGCGCTCAGCGCCACCCTCAAGCCCGCGCCGGAGGCCGGGCCGGGCGCCCGGGTACTCACCGAACTGCCGGTCAACACGGTGGCGCTGGACAGCATCGAGGGACTACCGAGCCTGGACTGGCTGGTACTGGACCACCGCAACGACAGCCTCGCCACCCTGTGCCACGGCGCCCGCGCCCTGGAACAAACCCTGCTGATCCAGGCCACCGTGTGCTTCGGCCCCGGCCCGGCGAACCAACCGGACCTTGCCGGGCTGTGCCGGTGGGCCGACGAACACGGCTTCCGCCTCTATCGGCTTGATCCTGTCGGGCACGTCAGTCATCTGCCGGAGGACCTGGGGCCGCAACGCCAGGCCTCGGAGCTGAGGACCGCCAAGGCGCTCCTGCTGCCGGTGCCCTCGCGCCTGGCGGAACTGGACCACAACCGCAAAACGCGGCTCGCTTTCTTGTTGCATACCGTCTACGGCATCCAGGATCTGGCCTATGCCCTGCTCAGCGAGGTGGATGAAACGCAGGCGGCGCGCTACCTGGCCGACCTGAACGGTGACGCCGCGACGCCGCGGATACCGGACATTCCCGACGCCCCCTTTATGTCCGAGGCGGAAAAGGCGCTGTTTAAAAAGAGCCTGGAACAGGCCGGCCGCTATTTCGAGTTCGGCTCCGGCGGCTCCACGGTGTGGGCCTGTCAGGCCGGTCTGACCGTCCATGGCGTGGAGAGCGACGCCGCCTGGGTCGACGGGCTGAAGCAGCGTCTCGGCGAAGCCTGCCAGGTCCACGCCGAGGACATCGGTCCCACCAAGGAGTGGGGTTTCCCCGTTTCGGATGCGGCCCGTCACCGTTTCCCGGCCTACAGCGAGGCCATCCACCGCCACGATCAGGCCTTCGACCTGATACTGGTGGACGGCCGCTTCCGGGTCGCCTGCGTGCTGAATGCGATCCGGCATACGCTGAACGTCGCGGACCAACCCGGCGAGACGCGTCTGTTCATCCACGATTTCTGGAATCGGCCACATTATCACGCCGTGCTCGAATTCCTGGTGGAAGAAGAGTCGGCGGAGACCGCCGGGGTGTTCCGTATCGCCGAGAACATCGATCCCCAGCGAATCGCCGCGGTGCTGGAGGCCTATCGGTTCCAGCCGGCTTAGGGCTCAGGGATCCTGCGGGGCAACCTTTGCCGGCCGGCGTTGCCGGCCTTTCGCGGGCTGGGCCCGCTCCCACAAACCCGCCACCACCCGCCTGGGCCGGTGGCGGCATAAAGTTATGGGCGTGGCGGCCGATAGAGGTACAAACCTGTGCATATAACTATCGGCTGAGGGCCCGCCTATGACCACGCCCGTGGACAACAACAGCGTTTCATCCCTGCCTTCGCAGTTCTCCTACCTGGCCGCGCGTCAGCGCGTGGAAAAAGTGCTGGCACAGCTGCCCGCCGCCGGCGGCGCGGTGCAGGAGAGCGACTCGGAAGGTCGGATGGTGCAACGGGAGGAGCTGGTCAAACCGGTCCAGCAGATCAACGAAGTGCTGCGCCGCTACGGCGTGGAGTTTCAGCTGAGCGAGGATTCCGGGCGCACCATCATTCGCCTGATCGACCGGGAAAACGGCGAACTGATCCGCCAAATCCCCCCGGAAGAGGCCCTCAATGCCGCCCAACGCCTCGAAGAAGTGAAGGGCCGCCTCTTCAGCCTTGAAGTCTAAGCTCGGGCCCCGCCTCCGGCACGGCCCGCTCTTTAGCTGTTAACTATCAACTATCAACTATCAACTATCAACTGTTAACTGTCTTTCTTAGACCTGCATATTCATCACGTCTTTATAGGCGTTAACCAGCCGATTGCGCATCTGCACGCCCATCTCGAAGGCGATGCTCGCTTTCTGGCTGGTGATCATGGTGTCGTGCAGGGACACACCGGGCTCACCGGCCTGAAACGCCCTGGCTTTATCACCCGCCTCGGTCTGCATCTGGTTGATGCGCTCCAGGCTGGATTGCAGCGCCTCGCTGAAGCCGCCGCTGCCCACGGTGGTGTCCAGGTTCTGTCCGCCGGCCCGCGGTGCGGCGCCCGCCGCCTGGCCGGCAAGCTCCTGCATCTGGTTGAGCGCGGCCTGCATGGCCGGATTGATGGTCGGTGTGCTCATAACGTATCGCTCTGCGTTACCCGCTATTTGAACGGCAAGATTACCAGCCTCCGCCGTGAGCCAAGCGGTCAAATGACGGCAAAAAGACGGGCTTTTCTTTCCTTTGTGTGTTCCGGCGCTGCTCATAATGGCATGCGTCGCAATACCACCGGAAAGCAGCAATGCCTTTTCAACACTATTCCCCTCTCCCCGGGGGACACGCATGAGCAACGGCGAGACCCGTCCGGACAATAACGGCATCGAACAGATGCTGGCGCGGCTGCGCGCCAACCCGCTGGTGCCGTTGCTGGTGGCCGGGGCCGCGGTCATTGCCCTGGTGGCGGCCATGCTGATGTGGGCCAGCGCGCCGGAATACCGCGTGCTCTACAGCAACCTCAGCGAAGCCGACGGCGGCCGCATCATCAGTGAACTGGAGAGCCGCGCGGTGCCCTACCAGTTCAGCCAGGGCGGCCGCGCGCTGATGGTCCCCGGCGATCAGGTCCACAAACTGCGTTTGCAGCTCGCCGAACAGGGCCTGCCCGAGGGCGGCAACGTGGGCTTTCAGATCATGGACGAGCAGGCGTTCGGCATCAGCCAGTTCGCCGAGCAGGTCAATTTCCAGCGCGGTCTGCAGGGCGAGCTGGCCAGTTCCATTGAAGCCCTGGGCCCGGTATCGCGGGCGCGGGTGCATCTGGCCATGGCCAAGCCGTCGGTGTTCATCCGCGACCGCGAGCCCGCCAAGGCCTCCGTGGTGCTGACCCTGGAGGCGGGCCGTGCCCTGGGCGACGGTCAGGTGGACGCGATCGTGCACATGGTCTCCAGCAGCGTGCCGGAACTGGCCCTGGAAGACGTCACCGTGGTGGATCAGGCCGGCCGTCTGCTGTCCCGCCCCTCCGGCGGCGGCGGTGGTCTGGACGGCACCCAGCTGGAGTACGTGCGCGAAGTGGAGCGCGTCTACCGCCAACGCATCGAGAACATCCTGGCGCCGATCCTCGGCCCGGAGAACGTACGCGCGCAGGTGACCGCGGAAGTCAATTTCGCCCGCCGCGAGGAGACCAGCGAACGCTACGGCCCCAACCAGGGCGGCAATCCGGCGGCGGTGCGCAGCAGCCAGACCCGGGCGGTCTACAGCGGCGGCGAGGACCTCGCCCAGGGCGTGCCCGGTGCCCTCACCAACACACCACCCGGGGCGGCGGCCTCGCCGGTGCAGAACGACGATCAGCAGGACGGTGAAAACACCGAGGACCAGGAAAACAACACCAAGCGCCTCAACCACGAAGACGTGATCAATTACGAGGTGGACCGCAACATCACCCATGTTCAGCACGAGCGCGGCCAGGTGGAGCGGCTCTCCGTGGCGGTGGTGGTGGATTACCGCGACGGCGTGAACGAGGACGGCGAAGCCACCCCGGTACCGTTGAGCGACGACCAGCTGGAGCGCATCAATCAGCTCGCCCGCCAGGCGATGGGCTTCTCGGCGGAACGCGGCGACGGCCTGGAAGTGGTTAACAGCCCCTTCACCCGGGTGGACGCCGAGGATCAACAACGGGTCTGGTGGCGGGACCCGTTCTGGCAGGATTTCCTGTTCTCCATGGGCCGCTGGCTGCTGGTGGGTCTGGGCGCGCTGCTGCTGTTCCTGCTGGTGCTGCGGCCGATGCTCAAGCGCTACGCCCGGCAGGCCCCGGCGCCGGCGGCGCGTCCGGCCCAGGCGCAGGCGCCGACACCGGCACCGGCCGCCGCCAACGAGGCCGAGGACGAGTCGGAGCCGGTGGTGCCGCGCCGCCGCCGGCGCCGCTCCTCGGCCTACGAACAGAACCGCCAGGACCTCCAGGACATGGCCCAGGAAGATCCGGCCATGGTGGCGATGATCGTGCGTAACTGGATGAATCGGAATGACTGAGCTCAACAACACCCAGCGGGCCGCCGTACTGTTACTGGCCCTGGATGAAGACAGTGCCGCCGAGGTATTCAAGCATCTGTCCGCCCGCGAAGTGCAGGAAGTCAGCCAGGAAATGGCCAAGCTGGGAAACATCTCCCACGATCAGATGCGCCAGGTACTGGACGATTTCTACGACGAGTCGGAGCAGTTCGCGGCGCTGAACCTGTATTCCAGCGACCATATCCGCTCGGTGCTGACCAAGGCGCTGGGTAACGAGCGCGCCTCCAGCCTGCTCGAGGACATTCTCGAACAGAACGGCGCCAATTCCGGCATCGACGCGCTCAACCTGATGGAAGCCAATATCGTTTCCGAGATGATCCGCGACGAACACCCGCAGATCATCGCCACCATTCTGGTCCATCTGGAGCGGCGCCAGGCCGCCGACGTGCTGGAATATTTCGACGACAAACTGCGCAATGACGTGGTGCTGCGCATCGCCACTTTCAGTGGCGTGCAGCCCGCCGCCCTGCAGGAGCTCACCGAAGTGCTGGGCGGCATGCTCGACGGCCAGAACCTCAAGCGCAGCAAGATGGGCGGCGCCCGCACCGCCGCCGAGATTCTCAACCTGATGAACTCCAGCGCCGAGGAAACCGTGATCGAAACGGTGCGCGCGCACAGCGAGGACCTGGCGCAGAAGATCATCGACGAAATGTTCCTGTTCGAAAATCTGCTCGACGTGGACGACCGCGGCATCCAGCTGCTGCTCAAGGAGATCAACACCAACGCCCTGATGGTGGCGCTGAAAGGCTCCGACGAAAAACTCAAAGAGAAATTCCTGCGCAACATGTCGACCCGCGCCGCCACCTTGCTGCGCGAGGACATGGAAGCCAGCGGCCCGATCCGCGTGTCGCAGGTGGAGAGCGAACAGAAAGCCATTCTGCAGGTGGTGCGCCGCCTCGCGGACAACGGCGAAATCGTGCTGACCGGCGGGGACGACGCCTATGTCTAGCGCCCACTCGAGCTGGCGCCGCTGGCGGATGGGGGAACTGGACAGCGCCCGGGACCCGGGCGCCGCCCGTCCCGCCGCGGTCGACGCGGAACAGCGCAAGGCGTTTCAGCATCAGGCCGAGCTGCAGGCGCTGCGCAATGAGGCCCGTGAGGAAGCGCGTCGGGAAGGCCACCGGGAAGGCTTCGAGGCCGGCCGCCAGGAGGGTCACGCCCAGGGACTGGAAGAGGGCCGCCGCGCCGGCGAGCACGAAACCGCCCGCCAGCGCCGGGAAGCCCTGGCGCCGCTGGCCGATCTGGTGGAGGAGTTCCGCCGCGCCCTGGCCGACCTGGACCACGCCATCGCCGAGGACCTGGTGGACCTGGCCCTGGCCACCGGCCGCCAGCTGGCCGGCGACGCGCTGCGCGAAGAGCCCGCCGAGATACTGAACCTGGTGCGCACCCTGATTCACGAAGAGCCGGCGCTCAACGGCAAAACCCGCCTGTGGCTGCACCCGGACGACCTGGCGCTGGTGGAACAGGAACTGCACGCGGAATTTCACGCCGCCGGCTGGAAGCTGCACCCGGACGATCAGCTCAGTCGCGGCGGCTGCCGGGTCACCAGCCCCAGCGGCGAGCTGGACGCCACCCTGGAAAGCCGCTGGGAAAACCTGGCGGCGCGGGTGCGCCGGCGCAGCCGCCGGCCGCAAGCCGGCGGGGACGACAGCGGGGAGCAATCATGACCACCGCCGAGAACCTCCATCAGACCCAATGGCGCCGCACGCTCCACAGCGTCACCCGGCGCGTGGCGACGGCGCCCCACTACCAGGCCAGTGGCCGGGTGGTGCGCGCCACCGGCCTGGTGTTGGAGGCGGTGGGCCTGCGCACGCCGCTGGGCAGCGCCTGCCGTATCGAGATCACGGCGCCGGGCAGCGACCGCCCGGGCTTCGCCGAAGCGGAAGTGGTGGGGTTCTCCGGGGACAAGCTGTTTCTGATGCCGCTGGCGGAGATCAGCGGCCTGGTACCGGGTGCCCGGGTGTTCCCTTTGGGCGACGGCGACGACACCGGCGCGCGCCGTTTTCCGCTCGGCGATGCGCTGCTGGGCCGGGTGGTGGACGGCAACGGCCGCCCCCTGGACGGCGGCGCGCCGCTGGACGAGGTGCCGCACGGCACCCTGGCCTCGCCGCCCATGAACCCGCTGGCGCGGGCGCCCATCGACACCCAGATCGACGTCGGCATCCGCGCCATCAACACCCTGCTCAGCATCGGCCGTGGCCAGCGCATGGGCCTGTTCGCCGGCTCCGGCGTGGGCAAATCCGTACTGCTGGGCATGATGGCCCGCTACACCGGCGCCGACGTCATCGTGGTCGGTCTGATCGGCGAGCGCGGCCGGGAAGTGAAGGACTTCATCGACAATATTCTCGGCGAGGAAGGCCGCCGCCGCTCGGTGGTGGTGGCCGCCCCGGCCGACACCTCGCCGCTGCAGCGGCTGCAGGGGGCGGCCTACGCCACCCGGGTGGCCGAGCACTTCCGCGACGCCGGCCTGAGCGTCCTGCTGATCATGGATTCATTGACCCGCTACGCCATGGCGCAAAGGGAGATCGCCCTGGCCATCGGCGAACCGCCCGCCACCAAGGGCTATCCGCCGTCGGTGTTCGCCAAGCTGCCGGGGCTGGTGGAGCGCGCCGGCAACGGCGAAACCGGTGGCGGCTCGATCACCGCCTTCTACACCGTGCTCACCGAGGGCGACGACCAGCAGGACCCGATCGCCGATTCCGCCCGCGCCATCCTCGATGGCCATGTGGTGCTGTCACGGGCCCTGGCGGAGTCCGGCCACTACCCGGCCATCGACATCGAAGCGTCCATCAGCCGCGCCATGACCGCCATTGTCGGCGGCGGGCAGCAGCAGCGCGCCCAGCAGTTCAAGCAGCTGTTCTCGCGCTACCAGCGCAATCGCGACCTGATCAGTGTGGGCGCCTACAGCCCCGGCCATGACCCGGCACTGGACCGGGCGGTGGAGCTCTATCCGTCGATTGAACACTTTTTGCAGCAGGGTATCGGCGAGCGTGCCGATATCGATGATTCGCAACAGGCACTGAGTGCCTTGCTTGGAGGTGTGCCATGAACGCGTCCAACCCGCTGGACACATTAATCGAGCAAAGCCGCAAAGCCCGCGACCACGCCGGCCGCAACCTGGCCGACGACCGCCGTGGCCAGGCGCAGAGCGCCGCGCAGCTGGACGCCCTGCGACGCTACCGGCACGAGTACTGCCGGCGCCTGCAGGACGCCATGAGCCGGGGCATCGACGCCGCCACCCTGAGCAATTACCGGCGCTTTATCCGCTCCCTGGACGACGCCATCGATACCGCCCTGCGGGCGCTGGATCAGCAGGAGGAGAAAGTGGCCGCCAGCCGGGAGCACTGGCAGCAGCGACAACGGCAACTGTCGTCCTACGACACCCTGGCCGCGCGCCGCGCCGAGCAGGAACGCCGCCGGGAACAGCGCCGTGAACTGCGCGACAACGACGAATTGACCAACAACGCGATGGCCCGCCGCGAGCGCCGGGACTGACGGGAGGACCCCATGGATATCACCGCCTTGCTTAGCCAGAACCTCGCCAAGACCGGCCCCACCGGACAGCCGGCGGCCACCGACGGCGAAGCCTTCGCCGGTTCCCTGCGGGACGCGGCGGCCAGACTGCTGTCCGCGTCCGAATCGGACGGCACCAGCGGCGAGGCCACCCTGGCGCTGCTCGACGCCGGCGGCGACCGGCCGCTCAACGGCGAAGCCAGCGACGCCCTGCGCAACGCTCTGGAAGCGCTGGCCGACAGCCGGCTGAAAGCCGGCGACAGCGACGCCCTGCCCGCTCAAAAGGCCCCGTTGGCTGAACTGGCCGACGCTGGCGTAAGCGAAGAAAACGCGATCCGGGACTTGGTCGAGCACGCCGCGGACAACGGCGCCGCTAACCCGGTGACCGGCGGCCTGGCCGTGCCCGCACCGCTGACCGCCGCCGCCTCGAAAAACACGGCGCAGGCACTGCCAGTGATGCGCGCGCCGGACGCCCTCAACCGGCCGGCCACCGTTTCCGCCCTGCCCACTGACGGCGCCGCCGGCGACACCCTGAGCCCGGCCCCCGCCGCCACCGGCGAGGCCAAGCCGGCGATGCCCGCCTGGGCCAGCGACGCCCAGGCGCTGAACGGCACCCTGGAGCGGTCACGCCTGGACACGCGCCTCGGCGCTAACCAGGAAGGCGGTGCTCAGAACGCCGGCGTGATGGGCGCCACCGGCGCCGCCGGCGGCCAGACCGGCACGGCCGGCGCCACCGGCCCCGCCGCCCAATTCACGTTGCAGGCGCCGGTGGCCAGCGCGCCCTGGCAGCAGCAACTGGGCCAGCAGATGGTGGGCTTGGCGCAACGCGGCGACCAGCACATGGAGCTGCACCTCAACCCGCGCGAGCTGGGGCCGCTTTCGGTGAGCCTGAAACTCGACGACCTGGGTGCCCAGGCGCATTTCTTCTCCAGCCATTCCACAGTGCGCGGCGCGGTGGAGCAGGCCATCCCGCAACTGCGGGAAGCGCTGGCCGAACAGGGCATCGCCCTGGGTGAAGCGATGGTCGGCGAGCACCGCCAGGGGTTCGCCGGTAACGGCGACGGCCAGCCCGGCCAGCGCGGCGCCGCCCCGGGCGGTGACGGCCTGGCCGGCGAGCCGGCCGCCACTGAAGAGAGCGTGCCGGTGAGCCGGATTATCGGCGGCGACACCGGCGGCGTGGATCTGTACGCCTAGGGCCTGTTCACTAAACGCCAAAGATAGGCCCTTTAGCGGGGCCTTTTCCGGCCATGCCGGCGCCCGCGCCGGCGGCATACTGCACTCTGAAACGGCAACCCTTATTCAGGATGGAAGGCACAACCCATGGCGGATTCCCCGAACCGGTCGAGCAAACTTGGATGGTTGATCGCCTTGATGGTGATCCTGCTCGGCGCTCTGGTGGCCATCAATATGTACCTGCTGCTGTCCGATGACAGCGACGACGACGATGAAGAGACCGTGGAGCAGGTGGAAGCGCCCCGGCCGGTGCTCTACGTCAAGCTGGAACCGTTCACCGTCAATCTGCAGGGCGAGCTGTGCGGCCAGCGGCTGCTGTACGTGGGCCTGTCCCTGCAGGTCGCCGACACCGAGACCGAGAGCTACCTGCTCGAGCACATGCCGCAACTGCGCAGCCGCATGCTGATGCTGTTGTCCGGGCAGAGCTCGCAAACCGTGGCCACGCAGCAGGGCAAGGAATCGCTCAAGGCCGAGATTCTCGAGCTGTTCGCCCAGCCGCGCGACGACGGCCAGCCCGAACTGCAAGTGGATGATGTGCTCTTCACCGAGTTCATCGTGCAATAAACCGGGTGGACGCCAATGGCACAAGACGATCTGCTATCCCAGGAAGAAATCGATGCGCTGCTCAACGGGCCCGGCGGTGACGACGAGTCGCCGGCCAGCAAAGAGCCGCGCCTGCGCCCCTATGACCCCGCGTCCCAGCACCGGGTCATCCGCGAGCGCCTGCACAGCCTGGACATCATCAACGAACGCTTCGCGCGCCATTTCCGGGTCAGCCTGTTCAACCTGATCCGGCGCAGCGCGGACATCACCGTGGATTCGGTGCGCTACCAGAGCTTCAAGGACTTCGCGCGCAATCTGCCGGTGCCCACCAACCTGAACCTGATCGCCATGAAGCCGCTGCGCGGCACCGGGCTGGTGGTGTTCCCGCCCAGCCTGGTGTTCATGGTGGTGGACAACCTGTTCGGCGGTGACGGCCGCTTCGTCACCAAGTCCGAGGGGCGCGAATTCACCAATACCGAACAGCGCATTATCCAGCGCCTGCTCAAGCTCGCCATCGACGCCTACCAGGACGCCTGGAAGTCGGTGTACTCGCTGGAGATCAGCTACCTGCGTTCCGAGATCCAGGCCAAGTTCGCCAACATCACCAACTCACCCAACGAGATCATCGTCAACACCACCTTCCATCTGGAAGTGGGCAACCTGGCCAGCGACTTCCAGGTGTGCATGCCCTACTCGATGATCGAGCCGCTGCGCGAGCAGCTCAATAACCCGATCGCCGATGGCCGCGACGCCGGCGATCAGGCGTTCAGCCATCGCATGGCGGGTGAAATCCGCCGTTCGGAGGTGGAGCTGGTGGCCGAGTTCGTCAACGTGCCCAGCCGCATCTCCCAGGTAATGAGCCTCAAGCAAGGCGATGTGCTGCCCATCGATCTGCCCGACACCGTCACCGCCCGCGTGGACGGCGTGCCGGTGCTGGAATGCGATTACGGCAGCCGCGACGAACAACGGGCGCTGCGCGTACAGCGCGTCATCGACCACGCCAACGCCCATGCGGCGGCGGCACCGAGGAAGCCGAGCAATGACTGATCCCAACAAACCCGATCAAAACGCCAGCGACGACGACTGGGAAAAGGCCATGGCCGAACAGCAGGGCGAAGAGACCGGCGGCGACGACGCCGATCCCTGGGCCGAGGCGCTCGCCGAACAGGAAGCGGCCGAAGGCGGTGGCACCGGCGATGCCGGGGACGCGCCGGCGCGCAATGCCGACGACCGGGTGTTCAAGCCGTTCGACGCCGGCACCGGCGCCGGCGACGCCCGCGACCTGGAAATGATCATGGATATTCCGGTCAAGCTGAGCGTGGAACTGGGGCGCACCCGCATCACCATCAAGCAGCTGCTGGAACTGGCGCAGGGCTCGGTGGTGGAACTGGACGGCCTGGCCGGCGAGCCCATGGACATCCTGATCAACGGCTACCTGATCGCCCAGGGTGAAGTGGTGGTGGTGGAAGACAAATACGGCATCCGCATCACCGAGATCATCACCCCCTCCGAACGGGTTCAGAAGCTCAACCGATGAGCAGCGCCGACGCCCAGACCAAGACCGGCATCGAGGCGGTGCAGGCCGGCGGCGACGCCATGCTGGGCATGGCGGCGTTCGGCAAGACCGCGCTGGTGCTGGTCGCCATGGTGGGGCTTATCCTGCTGTGCGGCTGGCTGCTCAAGCGCTTCGGCCCGGGCCAGACGGCCGCCGGCCAGCCCCTGAAAGTGGTGGCCAGCCGCGCGGTGGGCGCCAAGGAACGGGTGGTGGTGCTGGAGCTGGAAGACACCTGGCTGGTGCTGGGCGTGGGCGGCGGCAAGGTCACCAAGCTGCACGAGCGGCCGGCCCCGGAGCGGCCGCCGGCACCCGAGCCGGCGCCCACCAGCCAGGCGGTTAATCCGGAAGACGGCTTCGCCGGCCGTTTCGCCCAGGCGTTGAAAGCCAACCTGCGCGGCGGCCCGGGGAAACCACGATGAGCACGCTCCGGTCGCCCGGCACGCTGCGCCGCGCCCTGCCCTGGCTGGCACTGGCGCTGATCTGCGCGCTGCCCGACCTGGCCTGGGGCCAGGCGACGATCCCCGGCATCACCAGCGAGCCCACCGCCGGCGGCGGCCAGCAATGGTCGATCAAGCTGCAGACCCTGCTGCTGCTCAGCAGCCTGGCGTTCCTGCCGGCGGTGCTGCTGATGATGACCTGCTTCACCCGCATCATCATCGTGCTCAGCCTGCTGCGCACCGCCATGGGCACGCAGTCGGCGCCGCCCAACCAGGTGCTGCTGGGGCTGACGCTGTTCCTCACCTTCTTCGTGATGTCACCGGTGTTCAACAAGGTCTACGACCAGGCCTGGGTACCGCTGGAGCAGGAACAGATTGAATTCCCCGAGTTCGTGGAGCGCGGCGCCCAGCCGTTCCGTGAGTTCATGCTGGCGCAGACCCGCGAACCGGACATCGCCCTGTTCGCGCGGCTCGCCGAGGTGGGCCCCATGGCCGGCCCGGAGGATCTGCCGTTCCGGGTGCTGCTGCCCGCCTTCGTCACCAGCGAATTGAAGACCGCCTTCCAGATCGGCTTCACCATTTTTATTCCCTTTCTGATCATCGATCTGGTGGTGGCCAGCGTGCTGATGGCGCTGGGCATGATGATGGTGCCGCCGGCGACCATCTCCCTGCCGTTCAAGCTGATGCTGTTCGTGCTGGTGGACGGCTGGCAGCTGATTATCGGATCCCTGGCGGAGAGCTTTTTCGTATGACACCCGAAACGGTTATGTCGATTGCCTACCAGGCGATGATGGTTACCCTCTACCTGGGCGCCCCGCTGCTGCTCACCGCCCTGCTGATCGGTCTGCTGGTGAGCCTGTTCCAGGCCGCCACCCAGATCAACGAGATGACCCTGTCGTTTATTCCGAAAATTCTGGGGGTGTTCGCGGTGTTGATCGTCGCCGGGCCCTGGCTGCTTTCCCTGATTATTGATTTCACCCGCACGCTGTTCCAGAACATTCCGTTCCTGGTTTCCTGAGCCGGCGCCATGGTCGATATCTCCTTTGACCAACTGCACGCCTGGCTCACGGCCTTCCTGTGGCCGTTCATGCGGCTTTCCGGGTTCTTCATGGCGGCGCCGCTGCTCGGCCACAGCGCCGTGCCCAACCGCGTCAAAATCGGCCTGGCGGCGCTGCTGTGCGTGGTGGTGGCACCGGGCCTGCCGCCGTTGCCGGCGGCGCCGGTGTGGTCCTGGGCCGGGCTCGGCATCGTGGTGGAACAGACGCTGATCGGCGTCGCCATGGGGCTGGCGCTGCGGGTGATGTTCACCGTGGTGCAGGCGGCCGGGGAATTCATCGGTCTGCAGATGGGGCTGGCGTTCGCCACCTTCGTGAGCCCGGACGGCGCCAACACCATGATCCTGTCGCGGCTGTTCTACATGATCACGCTGCTGATGTTCCTGGCGGTGAACGGCCACCTGATCGTGATCGATACCCTGGCCACCAGCTTCCAGACCCTGCCGGTGGGCACCAGCGGGCTCAACCCCAACGGGTTCGACATGCTGGTGCGCTATGGCGGCACCATCTTCGTGTCCGGCCTGTTGCTGGCGCTGCCGCTGGTGGCGGCGTTGCTGATCGTTAACCTGTCGCTGGGCATCCTCAACCGCTCGGCGCCCCAGCTCACCGTGTTCTCGGTGGGCTTCCCCACCTCCCTGACCCTGGGGCTGTTCCTGCTGCTGGTATTGATGACCGATTTCGGGCGCTTTCTGCAGGGGCTGTTCTCGGAGGGGCTGCGGTTCCTCAGCCAATTGGTCGAGGCGCTCGCACCTCTCTCTTAACGGCTTGTGGAGCGGACCTTGTGCGAGCGGGCAAGGCCCGCTCCTACAAATCTACATGCGGTCGAAAAGCGACATGCTCTTGATGTCGACAAAGGCCTTCTGGGCGGCCTGCAGGCTGACCTGACGCAGGCTGTACTGGGAGACCACCTCCGCGAAGTTGGCCGGGTCGCTCAGATCGCCGATCAGGTTAGAGTAGGTCTCGGTGTAATTGAGCTGGCGGTTGTCGGCCACGCCGTCCACCACCTTCAGCTCGTTCAGGCGCGAGCCCACGGACGCCCGCACCGTCAGCACGTTGTCCAGGCTGTTGTCGAACTCGCGCATGGCGGTGTTGATGGTATTGGTACGGGCCGCTTTTTCGGCGTCGCTGACGGCGGGCTCATCGAGTACCGCCAGCGCCTTCTCAAAGGTCTTGAACAGGTCGGTGTTCATGTTCTCCGCTTTGCCCATGTCCAGCCGGTCGCCGTCGGCGGGCTGCCCCTTGAGGGTGATCGACAGGCCACCGACTTCCACCGGCTGCCCGGCTTCGTAGGTCTGCGCCGGGCCACCGTCCACCGAGTAGGTGGTGGTGCCGCCGGTTACCGAGAATTCGATCTGAAAGCTGTTGCCGAAATCCGGATCACTTTCGTCGATGATCTGCGGGCCCTTGAACGTCAGGCTGCCGCTGTTGCCGGCGTCCGCTTCCGCCACATAGCCGGCGCTGGAGTGCACGCTCTGGAAAATGGTCTGGCCGTTGTCGGCCACCGGCATCAGACGGGACGCATCAATGCGCTGCTCGCGGGTGTTGGTGTCACCGACGTAGCTGACGCTACCGTCCGCGGCACGCACGAAGGGTTCGCTGGCGTCCTGATAACCGCCGAATAAATAGCGGCCATTGCCGTTGGTGGCGTTGGCCTGCCCGATCACGGTTTCATAGACGCCACGCAAGTCGCTGGCCACCGAAGCGCGGTCCGCGTCACTCAGGGTATCGCTGGCGGCCTGGATCATCAGGGTCTTGGCGCTGGCGATGGCGTCGCTGACGCTGTTCAGCACGCTCTCCTCCTGGGACAGCGCATTACGCGCGCTGACCCGTGAGTCGGTGTACTGTTGGGTAACGGACATGGACTGCGCCACCTGCACGGCGCGCGAGGCCGCCTGGGGGTCGTCGGAGGGGTTGACCACTTTGCGCCCGGTGGCGATCTGCTGGCCGACCCGCATGAACTCGCCCTGCTGCTGGTTCAGGGAGTTCATGCTCTGCTCATACATGGTGACGGTGCTGATACGCATGGTCTTTTCCTGTTAACGCAGGCCGAGAATGGCGTCCATGATGGTGGAGCCGGTCTGAATCACCTTGGCGTTGGCCTGGTAAAATTGCTGATAACGGATCAGGTTGGCGGCTTCCTCGTCCAGGTTGACGCCGGATTCGGACTGCTGCACCGCTTCCAGTTGTTCGGTCAGGCCCTGCTGGGCGCTCAGGTTGGCTTGAACGATATTGGTCCGGTTGCCGACGTCGCCGACGATCGCCGCGTAGGCGCCGCTCAGGGTGGCGCCGCCGCCCACCAGCAGGCTGTCCTGCAGGTCCTGCAGGGCCAGGGCGTTTTCGTTGTCGCCGCTGCCACCACCCTGCCCGGCGGCCAATTGCGCCGGTTCACTGATCCGGTTCTCCAGACCGCCGGCGGCCTGCCGCGTGGGCTGTAGTTGGAAGCGGTCGCCGTTGGCCAGGGTGCCGGCGTCGCCGATGGTCACCACCACGCCGCCCACATTGAGCTGATCGCTGCCGTCCAGGGTCGCGGTGACACGCTCGCCGGTATCGCGTCGGGTGATCTCGAACTCCCCGGCGGCGGCGTCGGTGACCACCAGGTCGTAGTCACCGGTGGTGAGCTGGTCCACATCGCCGAACGTGGCGTCGATGGTGGCCGCCCCGGCGTTGTTTTCATTCGAGAAGGCACGCGGCTGGCCCACCGAGAACATCGCCTCGCCGGGGTCACCGTTAAGGTCGAAACCGGCCTGGTGCTGCTCGTTGAACGCGGTGGCCAGGGAGACCGCCAATTGGCCGATCTGGTTCTGGGTTTTATCCAGGGTCTCGGAACGGAACGTCAGTAAGCCGCCCAGGGCTCCACCGGTGATCGCGTCCTCGTTAAGCTCCACCTTGTTGCCCGCGGAATCGTTGTAGCCGACCACCACCCGCGTGGGGTCGGCGGAGGACGACATGGCTTCCAGCGAGAAGCTGCGGGTGCCGGCGACAATCGGCTGACCGTTACCGATGGAGAGGTTATAGGTACCGCTCTCCTGGATGGTTAAGCGCACATCGACACGCTCATTAAGCTCCGCCACCAGCTGGTCGCGCTGGTTCAGCAGACCGTTGGGCGCCTTGCCGGTTTTCGCCTTCGCCAGGGCGATCTCACGGTTCAGATTGGCGATCTCGTCGGCGCTGTTGTTGATCTGGGTAATTTCATCACGGATGTTGCCGTCGATGCCGCTCTGCATGTCGCGCAGGTAGCCGTCGAAGGAACGGAACTGGGCACTGAGGGTGTCCGCCGCGCCGATCACGCCCTGGCGGGCGGCCGGGTCGGAGGGCGCGCTGGCCAGGTCTTCCAGCGACGAGAAGAAATCCTGCATCAAGGGCGCCAGACCCGCCTCCTGGTCGGCAAGCAGGTTATCGATCTGACTCACCTGGGTCTGATAGGCCTGCAGCGCGCTGCTTTTACTGCCCGCCGCGTTGAGCTGGTCGGCCACGTAGTAGTCGAACTGGCGCTGGATATCGTTGACCTGCACACCGCCGCCGGCGTTGCGCTCGCCGAGCAATGTCAGTTCGCGGTTGTAGCCGGGCGTATAGACATTACTGATGTTGTTGCTGGTGGTGTTCAGGGCGTTCTGCGCGGCGTTGAGGCCGCTGAGCCCGATGGAAAACATGCTCATTGTTTTGTTCCCGTTAACCCATGCCTTTTATATCGACCGCGCCCGGTGTTTCTTTAATGTTGATCAGAGCCCGCCCGCCACTCGATCGATACCGGTTTCCATGCCGCCGATCTGATCCATCAGCGCGACCAGCTTGTCGGCATACGACGGGTCGGTGGCGTAGCCGCCGCTCTGTAGCGCGCGGGCAGCCTGCTCGGCATCCGCCGCCTGGAGCACCGGTGCGTAGCGCGGGTTGTCGCTGATCAGGCGGCCATGATCCTCGAACGCGTCGGCGTAGGAGTCATAAACGCGGAAGCGGTCCACCACACGGGTGCGCTGGCCGTTGATGTATTCGTGGGTGACCACCTCGGTGGTGGGGCCGTCCCAGTCTGCACCGGCCTTGATGCCGAACAGGTTATGGCTGTTGCCGCCATCACTGGTGGGAATTTCCCGGCGTCCCCAGCCGGTTTCCAGGGCCGCCTGGGCAAGGATCAGCGGCGCCGGCATGCCGGTGCGCCGGGAGGCTTCCCGGGCCGGCTCCGACAGCTGGTGCACGAAATCCGTGGGGGTGGCCGGGTTGGCCGCGCTCAGCAGCGGCGGTCGGGGCGGCTCGGTGCGCGCCACGGCGGCGGACGTGCCGGCATCGCCCATCGCGGCGGTGTCGCCTTTCGAGGCGCCTGCCGCAGGGTCGCCTGCCGCAGGTCCGCCTGCCGCAGAATCCACGCCGGGCAGACGGCGCGGTTCGCCGCGCGGAATGGCGTCCAGCGGCGAAGCATCGGAGGTGGCCCGGGCGGCGTCGCTCGAGGCGCCCTTACCGGAAAGCTGGGCCACCAGCTGGTCCGCCAGGCCCAGACCGCGACCGGCCATGTGCTGGGACATCTGCTGATCGAACAGCGATTGGTAAAAACGCATCTGCGAGCTGTCGGTGAGCTCCGAGCGCGGGGTGGCGTCGCGCATGCTCTTGATCATGCGGTGCAGGAACAGCGCCTCGAACTGCTCGGCGGCGCTGCGCAGCTGTTTTTGCGGATCGCGGGCGGCGCTGTGCTTGAGCCGGTCAAGGCCCTGCACGTCCAGCGCGAACTGCCCCTGTATGGAACCGTCCATCAGATAATCTCCAGTTCCGCGCGCAGGGCCCCGGAGGCCTTCAGCGCTTCCAGTATCGACATCAGCTCCTGGGGGGTGGCGCCCAATGCGTTGAGGGCATCCACCACTTCCATCAGATCGGCGCCTTCCACGAACTGCAGTGATCCCTGTTGCTGTTGAATGCTGATCTCACTGTCCGGCACCACGGCGGTCTCGCCATCGCCGAACGGCGCCGGCTGGCTCACGCCGAACTCGGTGTCGATCACCACCGACAGATTGCCGTGGGCCACCGCCGCCGGTTTCAGGGTGACACGGCCGTTGAGGACCACCGAACCGGTGCGGGCGTTGATGATCACCTTGGCGGGCGCGTCGGTGGGCGTCACGTAAACGCGCTCCACCCGGGCCATGAAACTGACCCGGTCGTTTTCGTTTTCCGGACCGCGCAACTGGATGGTGCGGGCGTTGCGCGCCGCCGCCACGGGACGGCCGAATTCCTGGTTGATGGCGCGCACCGCGCGTTCGGCGGTGCCGAAATCGGCGGTCTTCAATTGCAGTTCCAGCAGGCCGCCGTTGGCGCCCAGCTGCAGGGGTACTTCCCGCTCCACCACCGCGCCCCCGGCGATACGGCCGCTGGCCTGCTGGTTGATCTGCACGCTGCTGCCGCCGGCTTCGGCGCCGGCCCCGCCGATCAGAAGGTTGCCCTGGGCCAGGGCGTACGTCGCGCCGTCGGCGCCTTTGAGCGGGGTCATCAGCAGGGTGCCGCCGCGCAGGCTGCGGGCGTTACCGATCGAGGAGACCACCACGTCGATGCGCTGGCCGGGGGCGGAAAACGGCGGCAGGTCGGCGGTCACCATCACGCCGGCCACGTTACGCAACTGCATGTTGGTGCCCGGCGGAATCGCGATGCCCAGCTGCGAAAACATGTTGGTCAGGCTTTGCGTGGTGAACGGGGTCTGCATGGTCTGGTCGCCGGAGCCGTCCAGGCCCACCACCAGGCCGTAGCCCACCAGCACGTTATCGCGCACACCGGCGAAATCCGCCAGCTCGCGCAGCGATTCGGCCCGCGCGGGCGCGCCGAAAACGCTCAGAAACCAGCCCAGCGATAGTGTCAGCGCGACCAGACGCAAACGTGCCATGACCGTCACTCCCATGTTCAAAACGGCGAAATATTCAGGAAGAAGCGTTGCAGCCAACCCATGTGCTGCGCCTCGTTGATGTACCCGTCGCCCACGTACTCGATGCGCGCGTCCGCCACCTGGGTGGAGGGCACCGTGTTGGTGTCGGAAATCTCCAGCGGATCCACCACTCCGGAGAAACGGATGAACTCGGTACCCTGGTTGATCAGGATCTGCTTCTCGCCGCGCACCCGTAGATTGCCGTTAGTAAGTACTTCCAGCACGGTCACGGTGATGGTGCCGGTGAAGGTGTTCTCCGCCTGGGAGCCACCGCCGCCTTCGAAGTCGTTCTCGCCGGTGAGGTCGAAGCCGTAGTCGCTCAGGTCCTCCAGCCCCTTGGGCACCGCGGTGGGCGTAAACGACGCGGAGCCGCTGCGGTCGGCGTTGCTTTGCGAGCTTTTACTGGCGCTCACCTGCTCGTTGACCATTACCGTCAGCACGTCGCCCACCGCGCGCGGCCGGCGGTCCTCGAACAGCGGGTTCTGACCGCGCCCGGCCTGGTAGATGGAACCGTTGGACAGCGCCGGCGGCGGCTGAGGAATTTCCACGCTTTCCTGCTCGCCGACCACCGAGGGCTGCGGCAGCTGCGCGCAACCGCCCAGCACCAGCAGCAGAAGCGCGGTGCCGATGCGGCACTGTTTAACGATGGGTTCCACCAGGGTCTCCCGCATCGGAATCAGAGCTGCGCCAGACGGGACAGCATTTCGTCGGACGTCTTCACCGCCTTGCTGTTGATCTCGTAGGCGCGCTGGGTCTGGATCATGTTGACCATTTCCTCCACCACATTGACGTTGGAGGTTTCCACGTAGGACTGGTACAGGCTGCCCGCGCCGTTCATGCCGGGCATGCTTTCGGTGCGCATCCCCGAGGCGGTGGTTTCCAGGTAGAGGTTCTCACCGATGCTTTCCAGGCCGGCGGGATTCACGAAGGTGGAGACGGTCAGCTGGCCCACTTCCACGCTCTGGCTGGAGCCCGGCTCGGTGACCGTTACCAGGCCGTCTTTGCCGATGCTCACCGACAGGGCGTTTTCAGGGATCATCACCGCCGGCTCCAGCGGATAGCCGCTGGACGTGACCATCTGGCCGTTCTGGTCGAGCTGGAAGCTGCCGTCCCGGGTAAAGGCCACGTTGCCGTCGGGCATGCGCACCTGGAAGAAGCCCTTGCCGTTGATCGCCAGATCGCGGGAGTTGCCGGTGTTTTCCAGGCCGCCCTGGCTGTGCAGCCGTTCGGTGGCCACCGGGCGCACGCCGCTGCCCACCTGCATGCCGGACGGCAGGGTGTTCTGCACGTCGTTGGCGCCGCCGGGCTGACGCAGGTTCTGGTAGAGCAGGTCCTCGAACACCGCGCGGGATTTCTTGAAGCCGTTCGTGCTGACGTTGGCCAGGTTGTTGGATATCACATCCATTTTGACCTGCTGGGATTCCAGACCGGTCTTGGCCGTCCACAAGGATTTAATCATTTCGTTCCCCTCCGCCTGGCTGCCAGGCTTACTGGATCGACAGCAGACTGTCCGCGCGCTGCGCGTTCTGATCCGCGGTGTCGATCACCTTCATCTGCATTTCGTAGCGGCGACCGTTGTCGATCATCGCCACCATGGATTCCACCGGGCTGACGTTGCTGCCTTCCAGGGCGCCGGACACCAGCCGTGCGTTCTCGTCCATCGGCAAGGCGCCGCCGGCGGCCCGGAACAGACCGTCCTCGCCGCGCTGCAGGTCGGCCTCGCCACCGTTGACCATCTTGACGCGACCGATCTGCACCAGGGCATCCGGATCCTCGCCGGCGCCGATGGCGCTCAGGGTGCCGTCGGCGCCCATGGAAAGCTTGGCGCCCAGCGGCACGATGATCGGCCCGCCTTCGCCGATCACCGGGCGGCCGGCGCTGTTGAGAACGCCGTCGCCGTCCACCTGCAGGTCGCCGCGGCGGGTGTAGGCTTCGTCGCCGTTGGTGGCCTGCACCGCCAGCCAGGCGTCGCCCTGCATGGCCACGTCCAGATCACGGCCGGTGGCGTTCATGGGGCCGGCGCTGAAGTCGGCGCCCGGCGTGGACGCCATCACCGAGGTGCGGGTGGCCAGGGCGCCGTCGCCCTGCACCGGCACCGCGCGCAGCGCTTGCATCTGCCCGCGAAAGCCGGCGGTGGAGGCGTTCGCCAGGTTGTTACTGACCACCGATTGCTGGTCCATGCTCTGGCGCGCGCCGCTCATGGCGGTGTAAAGAATGCGATCCATCCGGGCTCTCCTGTAACGCGATTAGCGCAGGTTCACGGCGCTCTGCAGCACCTCGTCCTGGACCTTGATGGTCTGGGTGTTGGCCTGATAGTTGCGCTGGGCAACGATCAGGTCCACCAGCTCGCTGGTCAGGTCCACGTTGGAGGTTTCCACCGTGCCCGCTTCCAGGCTGCCGAACTGGCCGGCACCGGCCAGGCCCAGCAGCGGCTGGCCGGAGGCGCCGGTCTCGGTCCAGGCGTTGTCGCCTTCCGGCTGCAGCCCTTCCGGGTTACGGAAGTTGGCCAGCGCGATGGTGCCGAGCACCTGGGACTGCTCGTTGGAATAGTTGCCGATGATGTTGCCCACTTCATCGAAGGCGATGCCCACCAGGGAGCCGGCGGCGTAGCCGTTCTGGGTGAGGGAGTCGAGGGCGAAATCCTCACCGAACTGGGTGGTGCCGTCGAAATCAATGCCGAAGTTCATCGGGTCCGCGCCGCCGCCGGGGGTAAACGCATAGTCGGGGAAGGTGCTGGCGCCTTCGTCCAGGGTACCGTTGCCGTTAAACGCCAGCTGGCCCACATTGGTGGCGTCCGCGTTGCCGTCCAGGGCCACGCGCACTTCCCACTGGTTTTCACCGGTCTTGGTGAAGTAGGTGGTCATGGTGTGCTGCACGCCCAGGGAGTCGTAGGCGGTGCCGGTGTTGGCGTAGGAGTAGGTGTCGCCGTCGGTGGCGTCGAAGGGCGTGGCGCCACGGTCGATTTCGTCCACGGTGGCGTCCAGGTTGAACGATGCCCGTACCTGATCGGTGGCGGTGGCGGGCATGGCACCGGCGGGCACCTGCAGGGTTTCCGGCTGACCGCCGGTGCCGACGCCGGCGGGGAAGCCGGTGAGCCGCGCGCCCTGGGCGTTTTCCAGGTAGCCGTCGGCGGTCAGGGTGAGCTGACCGTTGCGGGAATAGACGGTCTGATCACCCTGGGTGAAGCGGAAAAAGCCACTGCCGTTGATACCCAGGTCGAGATTACGGCCGGTGGATTCCAGGGTGCCGTTGGAGAAATCCTGCAGCACCGTGGATACGCGCACGCCCTGCCCCACCTGGGCACCGGCGTAGACGTCGGCGAACTGGGCGCCGGACCCTTTGAACCCCACGGTCTGGGAGTTGGCGATGTTGTTACCGACCACGTCGAGATTGGTGGCGGCCGCGTTAAGACCACTGAGTGCCTGTGAAAAACCCATCTTCGTGCTCCTAGAAGTTATTCTTTACGAATTCGTGTTTAAAGAATCTGGCGTATATCGCCGAGACTGACCTGTTCGGAAACACCGCCCAGATCCAGCAACGGCGCGCCGTTGTCATCCAGGCTCACGCCACTGACCATGGCGTAATTCAAATTGACCACCTCCAGGGGTTCGCCGTCGGCGCTGGCTTCAACGGACACGGTGTAAGCGCCCTTGGGGGCGTTTTCACCGCTGTCCATTTCACCGTCCCAGGTGAAGGACTCACTGCCGGCGTCCATGGCGAACGGCTCGAAGCGGCGTACCACTTCGCCGCTTTCATTACGCACCGTGATCCGTACTTCGTCCGCGGCCTGCTCCAGTTCCACGCCGAACGGCGTGGTGGACCCGTCTTCACCCACCAGCACCCGGTTACCGGGCACCAGCACGCCGCTGCCGATCAGACCGGCGGCCTGCATCGCCTGTCCGGCGTCAAGCTGACCGGTGATGCCTTCCAGCGTGCTGTTGAGATCGGAGATGCCGCTGACGGTGTTGATCTGCGCCAACTGCGAGGTCATCTCGGCGTTTTCCATCGGGTTCATCGGATCCTGGTTCTTAAGCTGGGTGACCAGCAGGGTCATGAAACTGTCCTGCAGGTCCGCGCCGTTGGACTTGCTGGCCGCGGCGGCGGCCTGGGCGGCGGCGCTGCCGTTCACCGAATTGAGCACGTTGGAGCCAATCGTCGACATCAGTTTTCTCCCAGCGTCAGGGTCTTCATCATCAGTTGCTTGCTGGTATTCAGCACTTCCACGTTGGCCTGGTAGGAGCGCGACGCGGAGATCATGTTGACCATTTCATTGACCGGCTCCACGTTGGGCATGGACACATAGCCCTGGTCGTCGGCCAGCGGGTGGTCGGGGCGGAATTCGCGACGCAGCGGCGAGGGATCCTCGATCACTTCACGCACGGCCACGCCACCGACGCCGGTACCGTTCTGGCCGCGCGCTTCGAACATCACCTGCTTGGCGCGGTAGGCCTCGCCGTTGGGTCCGGCGACACTGTCGGCGTTGGCCATATTGCTGGCGGTGACGTTCATGCGTTGCGCCTGGGCGGTCATCGCCGAACCGGAAATTTCAAAAATCGAAAACATGGACATGGCTTGAGTTCCTATTCAGGCGGCTATTCAGGCTGCATGGCGGACTTGAGGCCCTGGATGCGGCCATTGAGCATGGTCAGCGCCGCCTGGTAGCGCACCGAGTTGTCGGCGAAGCGGGTGCGCTCCACGTCCATGTCCACGGTGTTGCCGTCCAGGCTGGGCTGCGCCGGCACCCGGTAAAGCAGATCGCCGATCGGCGCGGCGCCGGTGCCGCCGGGAATATGTCCGGCGGCGGTAGTGGACAGCGCCAGACCGCCGTTGGCGGGCCGGCCGCTCTCCATGGCGCGGGACAGCTCGCTGGAAAAGTCGAAATCCCGCGCCTTGAAGTTGGGCGTGTCCGCGTTGGCGATGTTGTTGGCCAGAACCTGCTGGCGCTGATGGCGCAGGTTCAGTGCTTCCTGGTCGAATTGCAGGGCGGCGGCCAGTCGGTCAATCATGCCGAAGCTCCAATGGCTTGTAGGTCAGAGTGGAGACTAATACCGGCGCGGTCAGGTCAAAGGCACAAACAGGCCACCATTTTGATTCCAATTCGTTTATTCACCCGGCCAACGGTTACCTAGAATAAGGACCTGACTGGAAAAACCCGTTACCCCGAGGCGCGCTATGCCAGGCCCCCTGTTCCATCACATTGCACGGTTCGCCGTGGCGCTCGCGGTGCTCACCCTGGCGCCGGTGGTGGCCGCCGCCGGCCCGCCGTCACCGGACGCCGGCGAGGGCCCGGCGGTGAGCGCGGTGCGCGCCTTCTTGCTGGAGCGGGCCGACGGGCTGGGCGACAGCGTCGCCGTGGAGGTGCGCTCTCCGAGCGCCCACCTGCCGCCGTGCGTGGCCCCGGAAGTGTTCATGCCGGGCCGCGGCCAGAAGCCCTGGGGGCGGGTCTCCGTGGGCGTGCGCTGCGGCGAGCGGACGCGCCGCGTGCGCTACATGCAGGCCCGGGTTACCGTCACCGGAGAGTACTGGGTGAGCGCCGGCGAGTTGCCGGCGGGCACGCCGCTCGAGGCCGGGATGCTCAGCGCGGAACGGGGCGACCTGAGCCGTCTGCCCGCCAACGCGGTGCTGGAACGGGACCGCATCGTCGGCCAGGAGACCGCCCGACCGCTGTCCGCCGGCACCGTGATACAGAGCCACCAACTGCGCCGGCCGGCCCTGGTGGAACGCCGCCAGGCGGTCACTCTGGTGGCCGGCGGCGACGGCTTCCGCATCAGCCGCGAGGGTCGGGCGCTGGACGACGGCGCACTGGGCGGCCGGGTACGGGTGCGTCTTTCCAACCGGGAAGTAGTCACCGCGCGGGTCACTGGTCCGGGCCGCGCCCGGGTGGTGTTTTAGGTATTAAAGGTTTTCCCGGCGCTGCCGATAACCGGGATGAACGCGTGACGGAGGGCTTCCCCTTGAAAATTGACAACATCTCTCCCCTGACCCAGCCGGGCTCGGTGAATCAGGGCAAAGGCGGCGACAAGGTTTCCACCGAGGCGCCCAAGCAAGGCGGCAACGCGACGGCCGGCGAGGTGGCCCATCTGCGCCAGCCCGCCGCCGACAGCGGCCAGGACATCGACACCGCTCGCGTCGATGAGATTCGCCAGGCGATCTCCGAAGGACGTCTGGAAATCCGCGCCGACAAGATCGCCGACGGCTTGATCGAAAGCGTCCGCGACCTGCTGGACTCGGATTCGCAATGAGTCTGGCGGAGCACCTGGAACGCCACCGGGCGCGCCTGGACACCTTGATCGACCTGCTCGACGAAGAGCGCCGGCTGCTCCGCGACGGCAGTGTCGACGGTGAAGGCCTGGCCCGGGTGGCGCAGGCCAAGCAGGAACAGTTCCAGGCCCTGGAGCGCTTCGAGACCCAACGCCGCCAGGTGCAGCGGCGGCTCGGCTACGAGGACGACCGGGCCGGCGACGCCCGGGCCGCGGCCGACGCCGGCTGTGGCGCGTTATGGGAAACGATCCGTGATCGCGCCGACCAGGCCGCGCGCCTGAACCGCACCAACGGCGTGCTGATCGGCATTCGTCTGGAGCACAACCAGCGGATGCTCAACTTTATCCAGGAAGCCGCCGGCAAGGGCCTGTACGGACCGGACGGCCAGGCCCGTGCCGCCGGCGGCCACGTGAACAGCCGCGTCTGAAACCGTAGCAGAGGGGGAGCGCCAAGAGTGACCAGAGCACGGGACGCCATCGAGGCGGAAGACAAGCTCGACGTGATACTGGCCTGTCGGCCGGTGTATACCCGCAACCAGGACGTGGCCGCGTTCCAGTTGCTGTTGCACGGCGAAAAGCCCGCCGAGGGCGCGTCGCTGTCCGACATCGAAGCCACCAACACCGTGATCCTGGGCACTTACGCCCACGTCTTCCAGGGCGGCAAGACCCGCTCGGTACCCAGCTTCCTGAAAGTCACCGACGAAGTGCTGATGGCGCCGGAGCTGCCGAACCTGCCGAAGAAGCAGTACATCCTGGAAATCCCATGGAACTTGACGCTCACCTCGGAACTGGTGGACCGCCTCAAGGCACTGGCCCGGCGCGGCTACCGGCTGGCCATGGACGGCTATGACCCGGGCGACGAGGCACTGGACGTGCTGCTGGACATCGTCCACATCGTCAAGATCGACGTCCGCGACAGCGACGCCGACGGCCTGCGGCGCATCTCGGAGAAACTGCGCACCCACGGCGTTGAACTGCTCGCCGACCGGATCGCCGACCGCACCCGGTTCCAGCAATGCCTGGAGCTCGGCTTCGACTATTACCAGGGCGATTTCCTGAGCACGCCGTCGCCGGTGAAAGGCAAGAAGATCGCCGGCAACAAGCTGCTGCTGTTGCAACTGCTCACCGAGCTGCACAGCCCGGACGCCTCGCCGGCGCGCCTGGAAGAGATCGCCATCAAGGACGCCGGCCTCACCTACCGTCTGCTGAAAACCGTCAACTCCGCCGCCATGGGCCTGCGCCGGGAAGTGAATTCCCTGTCCGACGCCATCGCCCTGCTCGGCCTGGAGGAGATCAAGCGCTGGGCCAACCTGTTCCTGATCGATGGCGAGATGCACAAGCCGGAAGCCCTGACCCGGGGCATGCTGATTCGCGGGCGCATGTGTGAGGTACTGGCGGAGCTCAGCGACCAGGAAGGCGGCCAGCAAAGCACCTCGGTGAACCACTTTATTGTCGGTCTCTTGTCCCAGCTGGACGCCCTGATGGACATCGCCATGCCCGAACTGATGGAGCAGGTACCGCTCAGCCAGGACGTGAAAAGCGCGTTGCTGGAGCGCCGCGGCCCGCTGGGCGCGGTGCTCACCGAGGTGGAAGCCTATGAGGCCGGGCGTTTCGACGCGCTCTCGCTGCTCAGCGAGCGCGCCTACTACGAAGTGGCCTACCGCCACAGCACCGCCTGGGCCCGCCAGGTGCAGCAGGCCATGGGGTATCAGGACTAAGCGTTGCGGTCATGGTAGAGTTCGTCGCACGGAATGCGATCAACACACCGACAATCACAACAAGGATGATCCCATGCGCGCCTTTTACCTGGCCCCCGCCCTGTTGCTTCTCGCCCTGCTGGCGGCCTGCAGCGACACCCCCGACGACGGCGTGATCCGCGACGCCCTGAATCAGGAGCTCAAGCAGGCCCATCTTGATGAGCTGTTCCAGGTCACCGACGTGGAAACCGCCGGCCGTTACCCGGAAGACGACGACCACGTCGCCCTGGACGTGCGCTACACCATGGAAGCGCAGCGCGACCTGTCCGAGTACAGCAAGGCGGTAAAACGCGACGAGGCACGGGACGCCATGGACCGGTTCGCCATGGTCATGGCCCTGGCGGCGGTCCGGGTGGAATTCGGCAACTTCGAGGAAGGCGATAACTTCGAACAGGAGCGCCGCCTGATGCTGGAGCGCACCGAGGAAGGCTGGCGCGTAGCCCAACCAGAAACCCCAACCGGCCCCGATTCATAGCACTTTGTGCTATTTATGCCCAAGCAACTCCAGCATCATCAGCACCGCGTCCTCGCGGCCGGCGCCGGCCCGATAGTAGCCCTTGCGGCGGCCGTTCTCCACGAAGCCCAGGCGCCGGTAGAGGCTCTGGGCGCCGTCGTTGCCGGCGCGCACCTCCAGGTACATCACCGACATGGAGGCGGTGCGCGCCTCGTCGAGCTCGTCCTCCAGCATCCATAGGGCCAGGCCGCGGCGCTGGCGCGCCGGGGCCACCGCCACGTTCAGCAGATGGCGTTCGTCGAGCACGCTGGAAAGAATCATGAAGCCCACCGGCTCGCCGTCCACGGCGGCCACCCGGCAACGGTAGGCCCCCTGCAGACAGTCGCGGAAATTACCCTCGCTCCAGGGGGTGGGCTGGCTGGCGTTTTCGATCGCCAGCACCGCCGGCAGATCCGCGCTGGTCATGGCCCGCATGCGGGCGCCGTCCGGCCCCACCGTCATCCACGCGACCCGGCGAAGCCGTGCGCTACCATCGCCTGCCAACTGCGTTTCTTGGCCAGCGCCGGCCGGTCGAGCATTTCCTGCAGGCTGTCCACCGCCAGCGCCGGCATCTCGCCCAGCTTCACCGCCTGGAAGCGCTCGCCGCCCAGCACCGCCGTGGCCAGACTGGGGTCCACGCAGAACAACGCCCGACGGCCACCGTGCTGGCGGCTCAACCCGGCAAAGAAAGCGGTCAGCGCCTGGGCGGCCTCGCCGGCGCTCATGGGCTGCTTGGTGAGCGGGCAATAGAAGCGGCGCGGGCGCTCCGGGGCGGCGCCGAACACCGTCAGCAGGGAGGCGGCCAGGGCGCCGGTGTAGCGGCCCAGCTCCGGCGCCTGGGGGTCTTCCTGCTGGAACACCACCCAGGTATCGCCGGCCAGATGCGCCTCCAGGGTGAAGGTCAGACCCGCCGCGTTATCCGGGGCGGGCGCCCGGGCCGGCGTCTCGGCGACGCTGTCACGGGGCGCCGGCGCCCGGCTTGCCGGTGCCTCGGCGCTAGTGTCCGCCGCCGCGGCACCGGCCGCCGCGGTCTCCCTGGCGGGCTGCTCGGCGTCGCCCACGCCCGGCGCGGTTCGCACCGGCGTGGCTTCCACCGGCGCCGCCGCCAGGCTTTCCCCGGCGTCGGTCTCGGCGGCCCAGTCCAGCGGCTCGGACGGCGCCGCGCCGGGCAGCGTCGTGCGCGCCACCCAGGGCGTCAAACCCAGGGCGCGGAGATAACTCTGACGCTGCGCTTCATTCATGGTGGTGTCCTGTGCGGCCGGCCGTACAGCTTAGCAAATGTCCGAGCGCCGTCCGAGGGTTGTGCGCCGGCGGCCAGCGACCAGCAGCATGGCCACGGCCAGCAGCGCGCCGCTGAGCGCGCCGTACAAATGGGCGTTTACGTACACGCGCCCGTTAATCCAGGCGCGCAGATAGTCCACGTCGTAGCCGGGCAGCTGCTCCCACACCAGGCGACCGGCCACCACCGCCAGCACCAGGCTGTGCAGCACCGGATTGCCGCGCCAGCCGATCAGCAGGCAGAGCACCAGCAGCCCCTGCAGCAGCCCCGACAGCCCCACGTACCAGCCCAGATCCCGATCCAGCACGAAGAACACCGCGCCCACCAGGGGCGCGCTCACCGCGAACCACAGCCAGAACCGCCGCCGGTCCAGCAGGTCGCGGAAGAAAAACAGAATCAGGACCAGGCCGCCCAGATTCAGCAGCGCATGCCAGAGATTCAGGTGCACCAGATGCGCGGTAACCAGACGCCAGACCTCGCCGCCGGCCACCGCGGCGCGGTCGTAGCGCAGCCAGGGGTTCACCCACTGGTGGGCCAGGCCCAATGCCAGAACGACGGCGATGAACGCCAAGGCGTGAGGAAGGAGTTTGGGATCGCGAGTTTGCATCGTGGCAGGATAAGTGAACTCAGAGGCCAGGTCTTGCCTTGTGGGAGCGGGCCTGCCCCAACAAGCTTGGCCCGCTCGCACATAAAAAAGCCCCGGCGGGAGAACCCGCCGGGGCTTTTGGGAGGTCGTGGGACCGGCTGATTTACATCATGCCGCCCATGCCACCCATACCGCCCATGCCGCCCATATCCGGGGCGCCACCGCCGGCGTTTTCTTCCGGCTTGTCGGCTATCATGGCTTCGGTGGTGATCATCAGACCGGCCACGGACGCGGCGGCCTGCAGGGCGGACCGGGTCACTTTGGCCGGGTCCAGGATGCCCATCTCGATCATGTCACCGTACTCACCGGTGGCGGCGTTGTAACCGAAGTTGCCGCTGCCGTTGCGTACTTCCTGAACCACAACGGACGGCTCACCGCCGGCGTTGTAGACGATCTGACGCAGTGGAGATTCCAGTGCGCGGATGATCAGAGCGATACCGGCGTTCTGCTCTTCGTTGTCGCCTTTGAGCGCGCCGATGTTGGCCAGGGCACGCACCAGGGCGACACCGCCGCCGGGCACCACGCCTTCTTCAACGGCCGCACGGGTGGCGTGCAGGGCGTCGTCGACGCGGGCTTTCTTCTCTTTCATCTCCATTTCGGTGGCGGCGCCGATCTTGATCACGGCCACACCGCCGGCCAGCTTGGCCACGCGTTCCTGGAGCTTCTCTTTGTCGTAGTCGGAGGAGGAGTTCTCGATTTCCTTGCGGATCTGCTCCACACGGGCGTCGATGTCCGCCTGCTCGCCCTTGCCGCCGACCACGGTGGTGTTTTCCTTGTCGATGTTGACCTTCTTGGCGGAACCCAGGTCTTCCAGGGCCACGTTTTCCAGGCTCAGGCCGACTTCCTCGGAAATCACGGTGCCGCCGCTGAGGATCGCCAGATCCTGCAGCATGGCTTTACGGCGGTCGCCGAAGCCGGGCGCTTTCACGGCGGCGCACTTGATGATGCCGCGCATGTTGTTGACCACCAGGGTGGCCAGCGCTTCGCCTTCGATGTCCTCGGCGATGATCATCAGCGGCTTGCCTGCCTTGGCCACGTTCTCGAGAACCGGCAGCAGCTCGCGGATGTTGGAGATCTTCTTGTCAACCAGCAGGATGTAGGGGTCTTCCAGCTCCACCTGCATCTTTTCCTGGTTGTTGATGAAGTACGGGCTCAGGTAACCGCGGTCGAACTGCATGCCTTCCACGACTTCCAGCTCGTTGACCAGGGACTGGCCTTCTTCCACGGTGATCACGCCTTCCTGGCCGACCTTCTCCATGGCCTGGGCGATGATCTCACCCACGGACTTGTCGGAGTTGGCGGAGATGGTGCCCACCTGCTCGATGCTCTTGGTGGTGTCACACGGGGTGGACAGCTTCTTGATCTCTTCGACGATGGCGTCGGTGGCCTTGTCGATGCCGCGCTTGAGGTCCATCGGGTTCATGCCGGCGGCCACGGCTTTCAGGCCTTCGTTGACGATGGACTGGGCCAGTACGGTGGCGGTGGTGGTGCCGTCACCGGCTTCGTCGTTGGCCTTGGAAGCGACTTCCTTGACCATCTGCGCGCCCATGTTCTCGAACTTGTCTTCCAGCTCGATTTCCTTGGCGACGGTCACGCCGTCCTTGGTGATCAGCGGCGCGCCGAAGGATTTCTCCAGCACCACGTTGCGGCCTTTCGGGCCCAGGGTCACTTTGACCGCGTCGGCCAGGGTGTTAACACCCTTGACCATTTTTTGACGACCCTTGTCGCGGAACAATACTTCTTTAGCCATTATTCAATACCTCTGCAGTATTCTCGGCACCGGAACCCGGAGCCTGTATTCCCTGTTAATTCTCAACCTTCGATGACGGCAAGAATCTCGGCTTCGCTCATGATCAGAAGCTCTTCACCGTCCACTTTCACGGTGTTGCCGGAGTACTGACCGAAAATCACTTTGTCGCCGGCCTTCACGTCCAGGGCGCGAACGTCACCGTTCTCCTGGATCTTGCCGTTGCCGACGGCGATCACTTCGCCACGGGACGGCTTCTCGGCGGCGGAACCGGGCAGCACGATGCCACCGGCGGTTTTGGTCTCTTCCTCCTCGCGGCGCACCAGCACGCGATCATGCAAAGGACGAATTTTCATGGTCTCCATTCTCCAAGTTGGCTCTAAGGTCACCGGGGCCAGGCCCCGCAAACCGGAATTAGCACTCTCACGAGTCGAGTGCTAATCATAGTTACCGCTTCACGGCAGTCAATAGGTGGGTGACGAAATCTGTTTCGTCACCGTGTCCCGCGAGATGGGGGCGACGGGGCCCGTTTCAAGCTGTGTGTTTTGGTCATTGGCCCGCCGGGCGGCGCTGGGCATACTCCGGCCTTTAATCCGATCTGACGAGGAGCGACCCATGGATTTGAACAATAAGGTAGTGGTAGTCACCGGCGCCGGCCGGGGCCTGGGGCGGGGCATCGCCGAAGTCCTGGCGAGCCGCGGCGCGCGAATCGCCTGCGTGGACCTCAACGAGGACGACCTGCGCGACACCGTGGCCCGCTGTGCGCGCGCCGGCGGCGAAGCCAAGAGCTACCTGGCCAATGTCGCCCGGGAAGACGAGGTCACCGCCCTGTTCGACGGCGTGGTGGCGGACTTCGGCGCCCTGCACGGCCTGGTCAACAACGCCGGCATCACCCGTGACGGCCTGCTGGTGAAGTTCAAGGACGGCGAGCTGCAATCGTCCATGAGCCTGCAGCAGTGGCAGGCGGTGATCGATGTGAACCTGACCGGGGTGTTCCTGTGCGGCCGCGAGGCGGCCCGCTGCATGCTGGAGAGCGGCGTCGAGGAAGGCGTGATCGTCAACATCTCCTCGATCGCCCGCCAGGGCAGCTTCGGGCAGACCAACTACGCCGCCGCCAAGGCCGGCGTGGTGGCCATGGCCGAGGTCTGGGCGCGGGAGCTGGCGCGCTTCAACATCCGCACCGGCGTGGTGGCGCCCGGCACCATCAACACCGATATGATCGCCGCCATGAAGCCCGAGGCCCGCGACCGGCTGGTGAGCTCGGTGCCGCTGAAGCGGCTCGGCGAGCCGGAGCACATCGCCCGCTCGGTGCAGTTCATCTTCGAGAACGACTACTTCACCGGCCGCGTGATCGAAACCGACGGCGGCCTCCGCTAGACGTGCCGGGGCCAAAGGACTGTGGGAGCGAGCCTGCTCGCGAAAGGCCGGCAAAGCCGGCCGGCGGGATACCAGAGACGCCGATGGTGTTCCGCTTTTTAGGTCTCTGGCATCCTGCCGGGCGCTTCGCGCCCTTTCGCGGGCGGGGCCCGCTCCCACAATCCATCGGCTTGTAGCTTGCGACTTGAAGCCTGAAGCTAGTCTCATGAACCAAGAATTCACGGACGCGGTGTATCAGATCGTCGGCGCCATCCCGGCCGGCCGCGTGGCCAGCTATGGGCAGGTCGCACGGCAGGCCGGCTACCCCCGCCACGCGCGCTTCGTCGGCCGTTTGATGAGCCGGCTGCCGAAAGGCTCCACCCTGCCCTGGCACCGGGTGATTCGTGGCGACGGCGTGCTGCCGCTGGCCGGCACGCCCAGCGGCGAAACTCAGATCCAGCGGCTCAGCGATGAGGGCGTCACCATACTTGGCGCCCGCGTTCCCAAGTCCTGCTTCTGGCGGCCCTGACCAGAGGTCAGGGCTTGTGCGAGCTTGCCTGCAAGCGAAAGGCCGGCAAAGCCGGCCGGCAGGATCCCAGAAACGCTGATAGTGCTGCCGTTAGAAAGGTCTCTGGCATCCTGCCGGGGCTTCGCCCCTTTCGCGGGCGGGGCCCGCTCCCACAAGGCCTGCTCCCATAGAGGAGGCGGCTACCGCGCGGCGGTCTCGTCACGCCGCCGCAACCACCAGATCGTCAGCAGGATGGCCGGCACGCCGAGCAGCGCGGCGTAGTTGAAGAACACCGTATAGCCGGACGCTTCCACCACCTCGCCGGAGAAGCCGCCGATGAACTTGCCCGGCAGGGTCATCAGCGAGCTGAACAGGGCGTACTGCGTGGCGCTGAAGTTGCGGTTGGTGAGACTCGACATAAAGGCGATCAGCGCCACGTTGGCGAAGCCGCCGAACAGGTTGTCGGCGCTGATCACCGCCGCCAGCCAGGCCAGTGACACCCAGCGCACCTGCTCCGGATCCACCGGCACCTCGGTGACCGGCGAATAGGTGGCCATCACCGCGAACAGCAGGTTGGTCAGCGCCACCCCCACGGCCCCCACCAGCAGGGAGCCGCCCAGGCCGTGGCGCAGCACCGCCAGCCCGCCCACGGCGGAGCCCAGCATGGTCATGAAGAAGCCGAAGAACTTGGCCACCGTGGCGATCTCGTTCTTGGTATAGCCGATGTCCAGGTAGAAGGGGTTGGCCATCACGCCCATGGTGATGTCGCTGATCCGGTAGATCGCCACCAGCGCCAGCAGGCCCAGGGCGATCCGCCCGTAGCGGCCGAAGAAGTCCCGGAACGGGGCGATCAGCGCGGTTTCCAGCCACTGTTTCGGGTCGCGCCCAAAGCTTTCCCGGGGCGGCGTGTTCGGCTCCCGGATAATCAGGGTGGTGACGATGCCCACGCCCATCAGCCAGGCCATGGCGTGGTAGGCGCCGTTCCAGGAGTCGTAGCTGGCGATGTAGAAAGCCCCGGCGCCGGCCACCAGCATGGCGGTGCGGTAGCCGAAGATGTAGGTGGCGGCCATGGCGCCCTGGAAGGACTCGTCGGCGGAATCGATGCGGTAGGCGTCGATGCAGATGTCCTGGGTGGCGGAGCAGAACGCCACCAGCAGCGCCAGCTGGGCGAAGCGCTCCAGGTGGCCCACAGGCTCCACCAGCGCCATCGCCGCCAGCGACAACACGATGCCCACCTGGGCCAGCAGCAGCCAGCCGCGCCGCTGGCCGAACAGGCGGTTCAGCAGCGGCAGCTTGAGCCGGTCCACCACCGGCGCCCAGAACACCTTGATGGAAAACATGATGCCCACCCAACTGAAATAGCCGATGGCGGCCCGGTCCACATCCGCGTCCGCCAGCCAGGCGGACAGGGTGGAGAACACCAGCAGGTAGGGCAGCCCCGCGGAGAACCCCAGGAACAGCATCACCACCACGCGGGGGTGGCTGTAGAGCTGCCAGGCGGTGCGGAACGTATCGCTCAGGGGAGGCATGGCTTTCCCGTACTTATTCGGATCGGTCGGCGAAAGCGAACATAGTCCCGGTTTGCGCGGCACAGCACAACACGGGCCCGGGAACATTTAACAACCGCCGCCACCCCGGACGCCACGCCGCGATTGTGGCCGGCCGCCGGCGCGCCTAGCATAGCGCCATGACCACGCCAGCCTCCCCCGACCACGCCGAACCCTGGTACCTGCTGGGCGCCGGCAACATGGGCCTGCTCGCCGCCCACTACCTGCAGCGCGCCGGCTTCACCGTCATCGCCCTGCGCCGCGACGACGCGCCGACCCTGGAACGCACTCTGATTCTCCCGGACGGGGACAGGGTGCGACTGCAACTCTTGTGCGAGCCACTTGTGGCCCACGAAACGGAGCTTTTGTGCGAGCGGGCCCCGCCCGCGAAAGGGGCGAAGCCCCGACAGGATCCCAGAGCCCGCTCTAACGACCGCACCAACAACGCCTCTGGTATCCCGCCGGCCGGCTCTGCCGGCCTTTCGCGGGCAAGGCCCGCTCCTACAAGGTCCGCTGCCACAACCGAGAGCACCACAATCCGGCGGCTGGTGGTGGCCTGCAAGGCGCCGTTTTCGGCGGCGGCGCTGGGCGGGCTGCCGCTGGCGGCGGACGCCACCGTGCTGCGGCTGCAGAACGGCCTGGGCAGCCTGGATGGATTGCTGCCCGCCGGCGCGCGCAAGGTTGAGGTGGTCAGCGCCTCGGCGGTGAAGCGCGACGGCGACGCCAACCGTGTGGTCGCCGAGAATGACACCTGGATGGGAGAAAGCGCCGCGCCCGGCGGTCCGGCGGCCGCTGAGCCTCCGGCCTGGTTCGGCCCCCTGGCCCGGCACTGGCCGAAGCTGCACTGGCCCGACGATTTCCGCCACCGCCAGTGGCGCAAGCTGGTCGGCAACGCGGTGATCAACCCGCTCACCGGCCTGCACGACGTGGCCAACGGGCACATCTTCGAGGACCCGGCGCTGGCCGCCGAGGCCGAACAACTGGCCCGCGAAGCGGACCGGGTGCTCACCGCCCTGGACCCCACCTGGCCCGGCGACTCCCTGCCCGGCGTCCGCGCGCTGGCCGAAGCCACCGCCGGCAACACCTCCTCCATGCGCGCCGACATGCAGGCCGGCGCCGTCACCGAAATCGACGCCATCAACGGCTGGCTGCTGCGCCAGGCCGACGTCCTCGGCCTCGACCTGCCGGCCCACCGCCGCCTCGTCGCGGCGGTCAAAGCCCGCCATCCCTGAAGGGAGGCATTTGTAGGGGAGCCCCGCCCGCGAAAGTTGTGCCGGGGCCGGCGTTGCTCTATGTTTGCCACCGCTTCAGGTGTACGGGAAGCCGGTGAAAGGCCGGCGCTGCCCCCGCAACGGTATGAGGTAGCCGTTACCACAACGCCACCAGGCACGTCCTGGGAAGGCGGTAACGGCGCCACCCCTCGAGCCCGGAGACCGGCCTGTCGCCACTGGCGCGCCCCCGCCGACCACGGCCGGGGCGCACCCCATGTACGGAGGGTGCATCGGGAGGACAATACTATGCATACCCACCCCCTTAAGGTGGCCGCCGCTGTAAAGCTGGCTCTGGCCACGGCTTGCCTGTACGCGCCTGTGACCCAGGCCGACAACACACTCGCCCCGGTGGAAGTCACCGGCTCGCGCACCGCCAGCGTGGCGCGGGAACTGCCCACCGGCACCCTGATCCTGGACCGCGACACCATCGAGGCAATGCCCGCCAACAATCTGGCGGACGTGCTGGACACCCTGGGCGGCGTCCAGGTGCGCCGCAATTTCGGCATCAACGGCGCCCGCGCCACCATTGATATGCAGGGCTTCGGCGCCAGCGCCACCTCCAACACCCTGGTGCTGCTCAACGGTCGCCGCTACAGCAACGTGGACCTGTCCGGTCCGGACATCGCCTCGATCCCGCTGGCGGCGATCGAGCGCATCGAAGTGCTGCCCGGCGCCGGCGCGGCGCTATACGGCAACGGCGTGGTCGGCGGCGCGGTCAACATCGTCACCCGCGAGCGCTACCGGAACCAGGCCGGCGTGGAAGTCACCGGCGGCAGCTTCAGCACCACCGGCGGCGGTCTGTGGGCCACCGGCCACCATCAGGACGAAGGCGGCGCCGACAACCACACCAGCGCCGCCGCCTCGGTGCAGGCCCTGCACAGCGACGGCTACCGGGAGAACAACGACCTGCAGCAGCGCAACGCCTTCGCCGACCTGCGCACCCGCCGCGACGATCTGACCTTCTACCTGACCGCCACCGGCGAGCGCCAGAACCTGGACCTGCCCGGCGGCCGCACCGTCAACCTGGCCACCGGCGAGAACCAGTTCGAGAACGATCCGGACGGCGCCAACACCCCCTATGACTGGGCCGACCAGGACACCATCACGGTGATGCCGGGCATGAACGTGCGCATCGGTGATCACAGCCGCCTGCACCTGGATTTCTCCGGTCGCCGCAAGGAGCAGAGCTACTTCTTCTACTTCCCCGGCTTCTCCACCTACGGTGAAACCGACGTGGACAGCTACAGCGTCAACCCGCGCTTTACCAGCCAGTTCCGGGCCGCCGGCCTGACCCACAACACCACGGTGGGCTGGGATTTGTACGACTACCGCCTGGAAAACCGCAGTGCCAGCGAGAAATCGCGCATCGGCGACCCCACCAGCACCAAGGACCTGGACCAGCGGCAAACCGCCTGGTATTTCCACGACGTGATGACCCTGGACCGCTGGTCCTTCACCCTGGGCGCGCGTCGCCTGGACGTGGACACCGAGACCGAAACCACCGGCTTCAGCGCCGGCCAGGGCGAGGACAGCCAGGACGCGGAAATGTACGAAGGCGGCGTGCGCTATCACTTCGACGGCGGCCTGGACGTGTTCGCCGGTGCCCAGCGCAGCGTGCGCATCGTCAACGCCGACGAAATCACCCCGGACGACGAACTGCTGGAGCCGCAAACCGGCGAACAGTACACCCTGGGCGCCAGTTGGCAAAAAGGGCTCCAGACCTCCACGCTGACCGCCTGGCAGGGGCGCTTCGACAACGAAATCGTCTTCAATCCTTATGCCGGCGGCTTCGGATCCAACGTCAACCTGGAAGACCGCACCCTGCGCCGTGGCGTGAGCCTGAACAGCCGCTGGCGGCTGGACCGGGACCTCACCCTGGTGCTCAACGGCACCCTGCAACGGGCCGAATTCGACGAGGGCGAATGGGAAGGCAACGACGTGCCGCTGGTATCGCGCCAGCTGTTCTACGCCCAGGCCAACTGGCAGGCGCTGTCCTGGCTGGAGCTGTCCCTGGCGCACCGCTACGTGGGCAAGCGCCGCTTCGACAACGACCAGCCCAACGACTTCCAGCAGATCGACAGCTACCGGATGACCGACCTGGAGGCCACCGCCCGCTACCAAAATGCTTACTTGCGCATCGGGGCCTATAACCTGGAGGATGAACTGGCGGCGGATTACGGCGTCAAAGCCACCAACAACCTCAGTTATAACGCCTACCCCCTGCCGGAACGGCACTACCGGGTAAGCCTGGGAATGGAATTCTGACCATGAGCGACGGCAAGGACGACAAAACCCGCATCAACCGGGTGATCACACGCAGCGGCGACGACGGCCGCACCGGCCTGGCCGACGGCAGCCGCATCGCCAAGGATCATCCGCGCATCCAGGCCCTGGGTGCGCTGGACGAGCTGAACAGCGGCCTGGGCGTGCTGCGCGCCCGGGCCCTGGACGACGATCTGGACGCGTTGCTGGAGCGGGTCCAGCACCTGCTGTTCGATCTGGGCGGCGAACTGGCGGTGCCCGGCACCGTCACCCTCACCGACGACGATCTCGTGGAAGTGGAATCCCAGGCCGACATGCTCAACGCGGAACTGGCGCCGCTCAAGGAATTCGTGCTGCCCGGCGGTCATCCCGACGCCGCCTGGTGCCATCACTGCCGCACGGTGGCCCGGCGCGCCGAACGGGACCTGATCGCGGTCGGCGACGACGACCAGGTCAACCCGGTCAGCCGCGCCGTGCTCAACCGCGTCGGCGATCTGCTGTTCGTGATGGCCCGCGCCATCAACCTGCGTACCGGCACCGATGAGCCGCAATGGGTGCGTCGCCAGGATCGTTAACGGCGATGTCGTACTCCTGCAGGCACCGCAGGTTGTTCTTCAGCCAGTGCTGAAAACGGCGGCGTAGTTCTTCGTCGCTGGGCACCGGCACCTGTATCCATTCGCAGCGTTGACGCACGCCCAGCCGGAACGCTTCGAACGCGCCGTGCCGGCGCATGGAAAACCATTTCTTTTGCCCGCGCTGCGCAGTCACCGACACATTGATGCCCTTGGGCTTTTGCCGACGCGTGACGGTGATGCCGATGATACCGAAGCTGTTGTCCCGCGCTTTCAATGTATTGAGCTCGTTGACGGCGACGCGCCTTAATCGGGGCGGCGTGCCCAGGGTGCCCTGGCGTTTCAAGGCGCGCATCTGGGCGTCCCGCCAGGCCACGGCGGCGTCCAGGGCAGCCCGCTTATTGTGGTAGCGGTTGTCGCGGAAGCACTTTCTGAACTGCCGTTTACGCCCCTTCTCGTCCACATAGGGCAGCGCGCACCACCAGAATCGGCAGGCTTCCTTTCTGTAAATATACCGGTATTGATTCCCCGTTTTTTTATTCTGAATATCATCCATCTTTTAAACGTCCTTATTATTGGGGCGATTTTTCTGTCCCCTTTTTTATTGGTTTTTATTGCGCGGGAAACCTAGCATTACCCTGACATTAACTTCCACATTAATTTGGCTAATGAGACAGACCCGGTGGTCATATATAGGGGGCGCTTGCGATTTTGAAAGAATGTGCAAGGCGCTGGGTCGCGGGGCCGGCAGGGCTTAGACTGGCGGTTCCGTTATTCTGGCGAGGTCCGCCGGCCGACCATGGGCATACGCAACAAGCTTTTCCTCACCTTTCTCGGCACCTTCGTGGTGCTGATCGTGGCCGCCAGCGGTTTCTATTTCTTTGCGTTCGAGCAGAGCCTGCGCAAGTACATCGACGAGCGCCAGCAGGCCCAGGTGGAGCGCCTGGCTGACCACCTGGGCGTGCTGTACGCGCAACGGGGCAGCTGGGACTTCCTGCTCAGCGACCCGCGGGTGCTGGGCCGGCTCTACTGGCTGGCCGGCGACCGCAATACCGACACCGAGCCGGGCAAGCGGGACCGCCGCGACGCGCCCCGCCATCTGACTCTGCTGACGGCGGACCGGCGCCCGTTGATCGGCCCGCCGCCGACGCAACAGTTCAGCCGCCTGGTGCCGATCCGCACCGACAACGATCTGGTGGGCTGGCTGGCCTACCCCGACCAGGAAGCGATCCGCGACAAGCTTGACCGGCGCTTCCAGGAGCGCCAGCTCAATTTCGCCGGCTGGATGGCTCTGGTGGGCCTGGCCCTGTCGCTGCTGGTGTCCTGGCTGCTGGCGCGCCACCTGGTGGCGCCGGTAACGGCACTCAGCGCCCACACCCGCAAGCTGCGCGAGGGCGACTACCAGACCCGGCTGGGCAGCCGGCGCCGCGACGAGCTGGGGGATCTGATCCGCCATGTGGACAGCCTGGGCGAGCGCCTGGACCAGGGCCAGAAAGCCCGCCAGCGCTGGTTTTCGGACATCGCCCACGAGCTGCGCACGCCGTTGTCGGTGCTGCAGGGCGAGCTGGAAGCGGTGGTCGACGGCGTGCGGCCGCTCAACCACGAGACCATCGCCGCGCTGGAATCCGAGGTGCGCCAGCTCACCCATCTGGTCAACGACCTGCATGACCTGGCCCTGGCCGACGCCGGCAACCTGCGCTATCACTTCACCGCGCTGGATCTGGACACGCTCTGCGAAGACGCCGTGGACGCGGTGCGCCCGGCGCTCGGCCGCCGCCGCGTGCGCCTGCGCACCGACCTGAGCCCGGCGCGGGTCAACGGCGACCCGGTGCGCCTGCGCCAGCTGCTGGACAACCTGCTGCAGAACAGCCTCAAGTACACCGACGAAGGCGGCGAGGTGCACCTTACCCTGGGCCGCGACGGCGACGACTGGCGCCTGACGCTGAACGACAGCGCCCCCGGCGTGCCCGACGACGCCCTGCCGAAACTGTTCGATCACCTCTACCGGGTGGAAAGCTCGCGCAACCGCCAGACCGGCGGCGCCGGCCTGGGGCTGGCCATCGCACGACGCATCGTCGAAGCGCACGGCGGCACGATGGAGGCCGACCATAGCCCCCTGGGCGGTCTCAGAATCACGGTGCGGTTGCCATTGTAGGAGCGGGCCTCGCCCGCGAAAGGGAGCGAAGCGCCCGGCAGGATTCCAGAGAGGCTGTTTGTACCGCTGTTAGAGAGGGCTCTGGGATCCTGCCGGGTGGCTTATAAGCCACCCTTTCGCGGGCGGGGCCCGCTCCCACAAGTCTTGCTCCCACAAGGTGGGCTTCCACAGCGAATGAAAGGAACGGAACATGGCGAAAATTCTGATCGTCGAGGATGAGCCCCGGTTGGCGCAATTGCTGGCGGACTATCTGCGCCACAGCCATTTCGAGCCGGAGCAGACCGGCAGCGCCGCCGACGCCGAGCAGCGCGTGCGCGACGGCGACTTCGACGCCGTGCTGCTCGACCTGATGCTGCCCGACGGCGACGGCATGGAAGTGTGCAAGGCGATCCGCCGTTTCTCTCAAGTGCCGATTCTGATGATCACCGCCCGGGTGGAAGAGGTGGACCGCCTGCTGGGCCTGGAGATCGGCGCCGACGACTACATCTGCAAGCCGTTCAGCCCCAGGGAAGTGGTGGCGCGGGTCAAGGCGGTGCTGCGCCGCGCCGGTAACGCCGCCCAGCCCCCGGCCGAGGGCGGCCTGGCCCTGGACCGGCACCGCTTCGAGGCGGTCCACGACGGCGCCCGGGTGGCGCTCACCGCGATCGAATTCGAGCTGCTGGCGGCGTTGTCCCGCCAGGCCGGGCGCATCTGGACCCGCGACCAGCTGATGGACGTGATCTACTCCGACCACCGGGTGGTGTCCGACCGCACCATCGACAGCCATATCCGCAAGTTGCGGCGCAAACTCAGCGAAGGCCTGACCGGCGACCACGACTGGATCGGCAGCGTCTATGGCGTCGGTTATCGATTGCAAAATCCTGATGAAGAAACTTGAACCCGGTCAGCCGTAAGCGACAAACTGCAAGCCACAAGCAGGCCGTTCTGGCGGCGAAGCCTCGGCTTGCTTGTGGCTTGTGGCTTGCAGCCTGAAGCTTGTAGCGATGTTTCCACATTCGCTGCATCGTGGCTGCACAATGTAAGGCCAATCTATAAGGGAATCCGGATACTCCGGAGCGTTACTCAAGGAGCAAGACGATGAAAAAACTGATGATTGTCACGCTGACCCTGTTCTCCGCCGCGGCCTTCGCCGGCTCACCGATGGAAAAAGGCGCCGACCGCCACGTTCAGAGAATGACCCAGGAACTGAACCTCAGCGAGGAGCAGCAGCAGGAAGTGCGCGAAATCTACCGCGAGAAAGGCGAAGAGATGCGCGAACTGCACAAGGAAACCCAGGAAGAGATTCGTGATGTTCTGAACGAGGAGCAGCGCGCCCAGTACGAACAGCACCAGAAAGACCGTATGGAAAAATGGCAGGAAAAGAAGGAAAAGTGGAAAGAGCGCCACGGTAATAACTGATAGCGCCCTCTCTTTTCTTCAAAAAAAACCCGGCCTCAGGCCGGGTTTTTTATGCCACAGCATTTCCGTTACAACAGGGCGCGCCGCATGTCGCCGAGCAGGCCGCTGAGGTAGGTGGTGAAGCGCGCCGCGTCGGCGCCATCGATCACCCGGTGGTCGTAGGAGAACGACAGCGGCAGCATCAGCCGGGGCTGGAAGGCGTTGCCGTCCCACACCGGTTTGGTGTCGGAACGGCTGACGCCGAGAATCGCCACCTCCGGCCAGTTGACGATGGGCGTAAAGGCGGTGCCGCCGATGCCGCCCAGCGACGAGATGCTGAAGCTGGCGCCCTTCATATCCGCCGGTGACAGTTTGCGGTCGCGGGCCTTGGCCGCCAGCTCACCGATTTCCGTGGCGATCTGGCTGAGCCCTTTCTTGTCCGCGTCGCGCAGCACCGGCACCACCAGGCCGTTGGGCGTGTCCACGGCGATGCCGATATGCACATAGTCCTTCAGGATCAGTGCCTCACCGGACGGTTCCAGCGAGCTGTTCACCCTCGGAAACTTGCGCAACGCCCGCGCGCAGGCCTGCACCAGAAACGCCAGCATGGTGAGTTTGACGCCCTCTTTCTCCAATGCCTTGTTCTGGCTTTTGCGGAACGCTTCCAGCTCGGTGATATCCGCCTCGTCGAACTGGGTGACGTGGGGAATGGTGACCCAGCTGCGATGCAGATTGCGGGCCGCCACCTTGCGCAGCTTGTTGAGCTCATCCCGTTCCACCGGACCGAATTCGCTGAAGTCGATCTCCGGCAGGTCCGGGGCGCCGCCACCGCCGGCGGCGGCCGGCTGTTCCATGCGCTGCTTGATGTGGGCGTGCACGTCTTCCTTGAGAATGCGGTCCTTGGGGCCGCTGGGCGGCACGGCGCCAAGGTCGACGCCGGTTTCCCGGGCCAGCTTGCGCACCGCCGGACCGGCGTGGACGTTCCTGGACGGCCGGCCGGCCGCGGCGGCGCCGGATTTGGCCGGGTGCTCGCCGATGCCTCCGGAATCTTTACCGACCCCCGCGCCTGAATCCTGGGCGGACGTTTCAGAGGGCTGGGAGGCTTTTTCAGAGGCTTCGCGGGCAGGCCCGCTCCCACCAGACCCGCTCCCACCGGGCTTGCTTTCACCAGACCCGCTTTCACCAGACTGTTTGCCGGCGGACTTGTCTTCGCCGGCCGTCGCTTCATCGGCCGTCTCTTCGCCGCCGCCGGTGGTTTCCAGCACCATCAGTTCGGTGCCGGAGGTGATCTTGTCGCCGGTTTTCACCAGCAGCTTTTTCACCGTGCCGGCGGCCGGGCTGGGGATTTCCAGGGACGCCTTGTCGGATTCCAGCACCAGGATGGTCTGCTCCGCTTCCACGGTGTCGCCTTCGCTCACCGACAGCTCGATGATTTCCGCTTCGTCGATGTCGCCCAGGTCCGGGGCGGGGATCGTTTGTTCGCGGGTGCCGCCGCCGTCTTTTTTCGCCGGTTTCTCGTCCGCTTTCGGTTCGGCCTTCTCTTCCTTTTCGCCCTGCTCGTTGTCTCCGGACTGATCCTTTTCCGCCGCCGGCTCGTTTTCCGGTTCGTCACCGGAGGACTGGTCGTCTTCGGTACCGCCGTCGCCGGCTTCGGTGTCCAGCTCCAACAGGGGGTCGCCTTCCTTGACCCGGTCGCCGGCTTTCACCAGCAGTTCGAGAACGGTGCCGGCTTTCGGGCACGGCACTTCCACGGACGCTTTGTCGGACTCCAACACGACAATGGTGTCTTCGGCTTCGACGCTGTCGCCTTTTTTGACGGACACCTCGATGACGTCAACAGGATCACTGCTGCCCACATCGGGTACCCGGATGGTTTCCTTGCTCATGGCAGGCTCCTTATGAGATCACCGGGTAGGGTTTTTCCGGGTCGATGCCGTATTTCTGGATCGCTTCCTTGACGGTGGCGGCGTCCACTTCGCCTTCGTCCTTGAGGGCGCTGAGCGCCGCCAGGACCACGAAGTAACGGTCCACTTCAAAGAAGTGCCGCAGCTTGGCGCGCGAATCACTGCGCCCGTAGCCGTCGGTGCCCAGCACCCGGTAGGGCGCTTTGATCCAGGGTCGGATCTGGTCGGCGTAGGCTTTGATGTAATCCGTCGAGGCGATCACCGGACCCTGGCGCTTGTCCAGGCACTGCTCCACCCAGGTGGGCGCGATCTTCATATCCGGCTTGAGCAGGCGGTCGCGGTCGGCGCGCAGGCCTTCGCGGCGCAGCTCGTTGAAGCTGGTGACGCTCCATACGTCGGCGGCCACGCCGAAGTCCTCGCGCAGCAGCTCCGCCGCCGCTTCCACTTCGCGCAGGATGGTGCCGGACCCGAGCAGCTGCACCCGCTTGGCTTTCTTGCCGCCCTTGCCCTTGCCTTCGCGCAGCAGGTACATGCCCTTGCGGATGCCTTCCTCGGCCCCCTTGGGCATGGCGCCGTGCAGGTAGTTTTCGTTCATCAGCGTGAGGTAGTAGAAGACGCTCTCTTCCTCCTCGTACATGCGGCGCAGGCCGTCCTGCAGAATCACCGCCAGCTCGTAGGCGTAGGTGGGGTCGTAGCTGACGCAGTTGGGCACCGTGCTGGTGAGCACGTGGCTGTGGCCGTCCTGGTGCTGCAGGCCCTCGCCGTTGAGGGTGGTGCGCCCGGCGGTGCCGCCCAGCAGGAAGCCGCGCGCCTGGCTGTCGCCGGCGGCCCACCAGAAGTCCCCGGTGCGCTGGAAGCCGAACATGGAGTAATAGATAAAGAACGGAATCAGCGTGAAGTCGTGCACGCTGTAACTGGTGGCGGCGGCGATCCAGCCGGACATGGAGCCGGCTTCGTTGATGCCCTCCTCCATGATGCGGCCTTTCTTGTCTTCGCGGTAATACATCACCTGGCCGGCGTCCTCGGGCTCGTAGCGCTGGCCCTTGGACGAGTAGATGCCGAGCTGACGGAACATGCCTTCCATGCCGAAGGTGCGCGCCTCGTCGGGGACGATCGGCACCACCCGGTCGCCGATGCTCTTGTCCTTCACCAGGGTGCTGAGCATGCGCACGAACGCCATGGTGGTGGAAATCTCCCGGTCGCCGCTGCCCTCCAGGAAGGATTCAAAAAACTCCAGCTTGGGGATGGTCAGCTTCTGGCTGGCGTGGCGGCGGCGCACCGGCATAGAGCCGCCCAGCTTTTCGCGCTGCTCGCGCATGTAGCGCAGCTCCGCGGAATCCTCATCTGGCCGGTAATAGGGCACGGTTTCCAGTTCTTTGTCGGTGAACGGCATGTCGAAGCGGTCGCGGAATTCCTTCAGGCTTTCCAGATCCATCTTCTTCATCTGGTGGGTCTTGTTGACCGCCTCGCCGGCACCGGTGGCGTAGCCCTTCACGGTTTTCGCCAGGATCACCGTGGGCTGGCCGGTGTGGTTCACCGCCTCGTGGTAGGCCGCGTACACCTTAAACGGATCATGGCCGCCGCGATTGAGGCGGTAGACGTCCTCATCGCTCATGTGCTCGACCATTTTCTTCAGCTCCGGGTACTTGCCGAAGAAATGCTCGCGGGTGTAGGCGCCGCCGTTTTTCTTGTAGGCCTGGTATTCGCCGTCCACCGCTTCGTCCATGCGGCGGCGCAGCAGGCCTTCGGAATCCTTCTCCAGCAGCGGGTCCCAGAGCCGGCCCCAGACCACCTTGATCACGTTCCAGCCGGCGCCGCGGAACAGGCTTTCCAGCTCCTGGATGATCTTGCCGTTGCCGCGCACCGGCCCGTCCAGGCGCTGCAGGTTGCAGTTGACCACGAAGATCAGGTTGTCCAGCTGCTCGCGGCCGGCCATGGACAGCGCGCCCAGGGATTCCGGCTCGTCCATCTCGCCGTCGCCGAGGAAGGCCCACACCTTGCGCTTGCGGTCCGGAATCAGCTCCCGGTTCTGCAGGTACTTCATGATGTGCGCCTGGTAGATCGCCTGCATGGCGCCCAGGCCCATGGACACGGTGGGGAACTGCCAGTAATCCGGCATCAGCCAGGGGTGCGGATAGGACGACAGCCCCTCGCCGTCCACTTCACGGCGGAAGTTGTCCATCTGCTGTTCGGTGATGCGCCCCTCCAGGTAGGAACGGGCGTAAATGCCCGGCGCCGAATGGCCCTGGAAATACACCAGATCGCCGGGGTTGTCCTCGTGGGGGGCTTTGAAGAAGTGGTTGAAGCCGACGTCGTAGAGCGTGGCGGACGACGCGAAGGTGGCGATGTGGCCGCCCAGTTCGTCATCGTTGTCCTTGTTGGCCCGGATCACCATCGCCAGCGCGTTCCAGCGCACCAGGGAACGGATGCGTCGTTCCATGTAGATGTCGCCGGGGATCGGGGCTTCGTCTTTAGGGCGGATGGTGTTGAGGTAGGGGGTGTCAAGGTGGGTGCGGATAACGCCCTGTTCCTGGGCTTCATTGGTGAGGGTTTCCAGCAGCCAGCCGGCGCGTTCGGGCCCCTCCTGCTCCAGCACCGATTCCAGTGCCTCGAGCCATTCCCGGGTTTCTTCCGGGTCCACGTCTTCAAAGAAGTTTCTATTGTGCATGGGCGCGCGTCCTTTTTCGCAGTGCCTGGCCGGCGCGGGATCGCCGCGACGGCGGGGTAAACGACGGAAACGGCGCGGGGTATATAGGCCGTCTCGTCACCCGATCATAGCAGCAAGATAAGAGAGCTTCATGTCAGAGAGCATGGCTTGGATGATGGATTTGGTCTCTGGGATCCTGCCGGCCGGCTTTGCCGGCCTTTCGCGGGCTGGGCCCGCTCCCACAAAGATCAGGTGGGCAATACAGCCCAGAGGGCGGCGAAGATCAGCCAGACGGCGAGCGCGCGGAGCATCAGCTCCTGGAGGGCTTCGAGGCGGTTGACGCCGGCCTGGAAGGCGGGCTCGTCGCTGTCGGCGTCGCCGCCGAGGGCGGCGTCGGCGGCCAGGGTGAGCAGGCCGCGGCTGTCGTCGAGGCGCCAGATGCGCCCGCTCACGGCCTGGGCGACCATGCCGAAATGCCCCACCAGGGCCAGCGCCAGGGCGGTCAGGCGCGCCGGGATCCAGGCCAGGGCGATGTCCAGGCTGCGGGCCCAGTCGCTGTGCTCCGGGTGACGGCGCAGCCAGGCGCGATTGAGCACGAACAGCAGCGCCGCGCCGAAGCCCAGCACCGTGACCCAGAACAGCACCGCGAACAGATCGCCGGCGCGCAGCACGAAGCGGTCGGCCAGATCGTTGAACCAGGCCCGCTCGCTGTCCGGGCCGTCATCCAGCGGGCCGGTATCGAACGCCCGGGCGGCGCTGCCGGCCAGGGCGTCGCGGTCGTTCATGCGCCCTCGCACCAGCAGGGTGTCCATGCGCCGGAACTCGCTCTCCACACCGATCAGCCAGAGCAGCAGCACGCCGCCCAGCAGCAGGGTCAGCAGCGCGCCCGCCAGGCCGCACAGCCAGCTGAACAGCAGCGCCACCAGCAGCGTCGGCAAGGCCACCGCCAGCCACCAGGCCAGCGCGCCGCCGCCCGGCGACAGCCGGTCGATAAAGCGCTGATGGCGCTCCTCGCGGGTCAACCAAAGCGGCCAGCCGCCGTCGCGACGGCGCAGGGCGAGCACAAGAAGAATAACGAGTAGTTTCATACCTCTGTTTATACCATGTCGGCGTGGGAATTGTAGGAGCGGGCCCTGGTGGGAGCGGGCCTTGCCCGCGAAAGGCAAGCTCTGCTTGCCGGCAGGATCCCAGAGACGCTGTTTGTGCGGCCGTTAGACACCTCTCTGGCATCCTGCCGGGAGCTTCGCTCCCTTTCGCGGGCGGGGCCCGCTTGTATGGTTTCCCGGCAGGTCTTAAGAAAGAGACTTGTCGGGGTGGAGGGACCAGGTCCGCTTCTGACCGTTGCGTACAGACTGTGGGA